>Ga0073934_10000074_pt1 | contig 283685 bp, 265 predicted proteins | sample LarsenN4metaG_FD_76834 | JGI IMG/M metagenome (GOLD analysis project Ga0073934, IMG submission 76834) | Hot spring sediment bacterial and archeal communities from British Columbia, Canada, to study Microbial Dark Matter (Phase II) - Larsen... ...
CAGCGCGACGCGGTCCCCCTTCCGGACGCCGAGCGCGAGGAGGACGTTCGCGAAGCGGCACACCTCGCGGTGCAGCTCGCCGTAGGTGAGCACGCGCGTGTCGCCGGGCTCGCCTTCCCAGACGATCGCGGCCTTGTTGCGGCGCCAGGCGTTCTCCCCCTCGAGGTGACGGTCGAGGCAGTTGTAGGAGACGTTCAGCCGCCCGCCGACGAACCACTTCGCGTAGGGCGGCTTCCAGTCGAGCACCTTCTTCCAGGGCGCGAACCAGGTGACGTGGTCCTTCGCCATGCGGGCCCAGAAGCGCTCGGGGCTCCGCGCGCCGAGGCGCCGGTACTCGGCGGCCGTCCGCCGCGGCCAGTTCGCGGCCTTGGCGAACCCGCGCGCGGGCTTGAAGACGCGCTTCTCCTTCAGCAGGGACTCGATGTCGGGCATTCCCGGAGGCTCCTTGCGACCCCCGCGCGGCAGCGGCGGGGACGGACCGCGCCGGCCCGGGCGCCCGCTCTCGCGCGGGGCGCCCGAGATCGCCGGCGTCGCCGTGCACGGCGCCGCAAGGTAGCCGAGCCGTTCTCGCGGTGGGTCGGCCGCCAACGCCGGCGGCGCTGCCAACCGAGGCGGCATGCGGGAAGAGGGCGTCTCGCGCCATCGCGCGCGAGCCAACTGCGCGAATCGGAACGCGAGCGGCGTGCGGGCGCGCCCCCGACAGCGGGAGGGCCCGCCGCCCCGGGCGGCGGCAGGCGGCGACGCCGCCGGCGCCCGCGTGCGCGCTCGCGCAGAAAACCATCGGCGCGACGCGGACTCCGCCGCGCCGTCGCGCATGCGGCCGCGCTTGGCACGTTTCCTGAACTAGCCGCGGACCGTGGAGACAACCTGCTGACCGGGGAGTGAACATCGGGCGCGCTCACTCTTCGGTACGGCTCCCAGGGTGATCGGGTCGCAACGGCGCTTTCCCCCAAGAACGGCACCCCGCCAGACTCGATTCTCCGACGGAGCACAGGTTGACGGGCCCCCGGCAAGGTGCCGGGGGCCCTTCCTCTTTTGGGGCCTGGCTTCGAGTCGTCCGCGTGCGCGCGGCGCCTCGCCCGGAGGGCGCTAGGCGGCTGCGTGGGCGTCCGCGCCGCGCAGGGCCGCCACGACGTCGTCGCCGAAGCTGCGCGCGAACCACGGCTTCACCTCGGGAAGGCGCGCCACACCGGCGGCGTCCGCCGGGTTCTCGAGCGCGATCGCCTCCAGCGCGGTGTTCGGGCAGAGGACGCCCGGATCGAGCGCGAGCTCGGAGGCACGCGTCGAGCGCCAGCGCTTCAGCGCGACGAGGCGGCGCTCGGCGCGCCGGTCCATGCGGCGGCGCGGGATCGCGCCCTCGAGCCGCGGGATCGGGCCGTGCGCCTTCTTGAGGCCGCGCTGCACGGCGGCGAGGATGTCGCGCCCGAAGCGGCGCAGGATGAGCTCGGTCACGCCCTTGATCGCGCCGAGCTCCGCCTCCGCGTCGGGCTGCTTCTCCGCGATCTCGAGCAGCGTCCGGTTCCCGAGCACCTTGAACGCGGGCCGGTCGATTTCGCGCGCGCGGCGGTCGCGCACCAGGTAGAGCTCGCGCAGCACGGAGAGCGCCTGCGGGTCGAGCGCGCGCGCGCCCTTGATGCGCAGGTAGCCGAGCCGGTCGAACTCCCGCTCCGGCCACTGGCGACGCTCGAGCGCGCGGAACTCCTCCTCGGCCCAGCCGAGCCGCTTCAGGCGCCGCAGCTCGCGCTCGAGCACCTCGGCCAGCGCGATCAGGTGCTCGACGTCGGCGGCGGCGTACACGAGCTGGGACTCGCGCAGCGGCCGCTGCGACCAGTCGGAGCGCTGCTCGTCCTTCGGGAGGCGCAGGTCGAAATGGCGCTCGGCGATCGCGGCGAGACCGATCGCCGGGTACCCGAGGAGCTGCGCGCAGATCATCGTGTCGAAGAGGCCCGCGAAACGGAAGCCGCAGTCGCGCTTCAGCACGTACAGGTCGTAGTCGGCGGCGTGGAAGATGGTGCGGATGTCGGGGTTCGCGAACAGCGGACCGAGGGGGGCGAGGGTCTCGGGCCCGCCCATCACGACGGGATCGACGAGGAAGATCCGCCGTCGGGTGGCCACCTGCACGAGGCAGGTCTTGTCGAAGTAGTGGTAGAAGCTGTCGGCCTCGGTGTCGAAGCCGAGCACAGGCTCGCGCGCGAGGTCGCGGGCGACGGCTTCGAGGTCCGCCACCTTCTCGATCAGCTCGTAGTCGGCCAAGGAACCCGGAACCCCCGATGAGGAAACGTCGTGGGGGGCGACCGCGGAAGGAGGGTGCCGCGGCGCCGCGATGCTAGCCGACGGCCCGGAGCGCCGAAAGCGCGCGTCCGGGAGGCGCGGCCGAATCCACCCAGCGGATCGGACGCGCGGGAGGCCTTGACACGAGAAGGCGCGCCGTGGCAATGTTCCATTATTTGATACATCGTTCTGTATGACAGAACAAATCAATCGAGACGCACGCAAAGGCCCGCGCACGGCGAGCCCCTCCCTGGTCGGGGCCGCGGCTCCGGACGCGCTCTCCTCGGTCGAGAAGGCGCTCGACCTGCTCCAGGCGCTCCACGAGGCGCCGGGGCCGCTCGGCCCGAGCGCGCTGGCGCGCGCCCTCGGTCTGCCGAAGTCCACCGCCCACCGGCTGCTCGTGCCGCTCGTCCGGCGCGGCCTGGTCGAGCGCGACGCGCAGGGCGCCTACCGCCCCGGCTTCGGGCTCGTCGCGCTCGGGCTCGGCGTCCTGCGGAGCGACCCGCTCGTCGCGGCCGCGCGCCCGGTGCTCGAGGCCGAGGCCCGCGCGACGGGCGAGACGGTCTTCCTCACCGCGGCGCGCGGCGGCCGGATCGCGGTCCTCGAGAAGGCGGAGGGCGCCGGCTTCCTGCGCGCGGCGCCGCAGGTGGGCAGCACGGTCCCGCCCCACGCGACCGCCGTCGGGAAGCTCTATCTCGCGTACGCGCCCGACGACGTCGCGCTCGAGGATCCGCTCGTCGCCTACACGCCGTCCACCCGGGTCACGCGCGAAGCGCTCGCCGCGGAGGTGGCCCGCGCCCGCGCCGAGGGCTTCGCCGTGAACCGCGACGAGTGGATCGCGGGGCTCGCGGTCGTGGCCGCGCCCGTGCGCGTCGCCGGCCGCATGCCGGCGGCGCTCGCGCTCGCGGCGCCGACCGCCCGGGTCGAGGCGCTCGGCGCGGAGCGGCTCGCCCGGCGGCTCGTGGCGGCGGCCGACGCGGTGGCGGCGCGCCTTGCAGGCGGCGCCGCCGCGGCCGCGGCGCAGGGAGCGCAGGAAGAGGAGGAGGAGCGGCGATGAAGGTGTGGATCGACGGAGGCATCTGCGAGCCGGGCGCGGCGCGCGTCCCCGTGCTCGACCACGGCTTCCTCTACGGCGACGGCGTCTTCGAGGGCATCCGCTGCTACGCAGGCCGCGTCTTCCGGCTCGAGGACCATCTCCGGCGCCTCGCGGCCGGCGCGCGCGCGCTCGCCCTCGACCTCCCGGGCGGCGTCGAGGCGATGCGGCGCATCGTGCTCGATACGGCGCGCGCCCACGGCGAGCCCGACGCCTACGTCCGGCTCGTGGTCTCGCGCGGCGTGGGAGAGCTCGGCGTGGACCCGACGACCTGCCCCGAGCCGCGCGTCGTCTGCATCGCGGCCGGCGTGCGCATCTACCCGGCGGAGAAGCTCGCCGAGGGGCTCGCCCTCGCGACGTCGAGCTGGCGCCGGCCCGGGCCCGACGTCCTCGACCCGCGCGTGAAGAGCCTCAACTACCTGAACAACGCGCTCGCGAAGCTCGAGGCGCGCCAGCGCGGCGCCGACGAGGCGCTCCTCCTGAACGCGGCCGGCGCCATCGCCGAGGCGAGCGTCGCGAACGTGTTCGCGATCCAGGGCGGGCGCGTCGCGACGCCGCCTCCCACCGACGGGGCGCTCGCGGGGATCACCCGCGCCACCGTGCTCGAGCTCGCCGCGGAGCTCGGCCTCCCGGCCGCCGAGCGCTCCCTCGGCCGCTTCGACCTCTTCGACGCGGACGAGGTCTTCCTCACCGGGACCGGGGCGCGCATCGTCCCGGTCGCGAGCCTCGACGGGCGGCCGATCGGCGGCGGGCGCGGCGCGGGGCCGCTCACGAAGCGGCTCGTCGAGGCCTTCGACGCCCTCGCGCGCTCCACGGGGACGCCGTTCTAGGGCTCGGCTAGGCTACGCCGGTGCGCTGGACCCGGTCGTTCTTTCCGACGCTGCGCGACGACCCGGCGGACGCCGAGGCCGCGAGCCACCGCCTGCTGGTGCGCGCGGGCTTCGTGCGCCAGCTCGCGTCCGGCCTCTACGCGCTGCTCCCCCTCGGGCAGCGCACCTGCGAGAAGATCGCGCGCATCGTGCGCCAGGAGATGGAGCGCATCGGGGCGCAGGAGTTCCTGCTGCCCGCGCTCCTCCCCGGCGACCTGTGGAAGGCGTCGGGCCGCTGGCAGGCGATCGGCGACGAGATGTTCCGCCTGCGCGACCGCGGCGGCGCGGATCTCTGCCTCGCGATGACGCACGAAGAGGTGTTCGCCTCGCTCGCGCGGGAGCTGCGCTCGTACCGCGAGCTGCCCCAGATCTGGTACCAGATCCAGCTCAAGTTCCGCGACGAGCCGCGGCCGAAGTCGGGGCTCCTGCGCGTGCGCGAGTTCGCGATGAAGGACTCGTACTCCTTCGACGTCGAGCCCGCGGGCCTCGACTTCGCGTTCCAGCAGCACTTCGACGCCTATCGGCGCATCTTCGAGCGCTGCGGCCTCGAGCCGGTCGCGGTCGAGGCGTCGTCGGGGATGATGGGCGGCGCCGAGTCCGTCGAGTTCATGGTGGCGAGCGAGGCGGGCGAGGACTGGATCGCCTCGTGCGGCGCCTGCGGATACGCGGCGAACGTCGAGAAGGCGACGTCGGAGCTTCCGGCGGTCGAAGATCCGCCCGGCCCGCCGGCCCCGGAGCGCTTCGCGACGCCCGGCGTGCGCACCATCGAGCAGCTCGCGGCGTTCGCGGGCGGCGCGCCGGCCGAGCGCCAGGTGAAGACGCTCGTCTACGTCGTCGACGGCCGCACGACGCTCGTGCTCCTGCGCGGCGATCACCAGCTCCACGAGCAGAAGCTCGCCGACGCGACCGGAGCTCGGCAGCTCCGTCCGGCCCACGCCGAGGAAGTGCGCGCGGCGCTCGGCGCCTCGCCGGGCAGCCTCGGGGCCGTGGGCGTGCGCGAGCTTCCCGTGCTCGCGGATCTCGCGCTGCGCGGCCGGCGCGACCTCGTGACGGGCGCCAACCAGGACGACTTCCACCTGCGCGGCGTCGACCTGGCGCGCGACGTCGAGGTCCACGCGTGGCACGACCTGCGCCAGGTCGCCGAGGGCGAGCCGTGCCCCGCGTGCGGCGCGCCGCTCCGCGTGCGCAAGACGATCGAGGTCGGCCACATCTTCAAGCTGGGAACGCGCTACAGCGAGGCGCTCGGCGCGACGGTCCTCGACGCGGCGGGCCGCGCGGTCCCGCTCCTCATGGGCTCGTACGGGATCGGGATCGGGCGCACGCTGGCCGCCGTCGCCGAAGCCTGCCACGACGAGAGCGGCCTCGTGTGGCCCGTGTCGATCGCGCCCTGGGAGGTCGTCGTCAGCGTCCTCAACCCGGCCGACCCGCGCACGAGCGAGGCCGGGGCGCGGCTCTACGAGTCGCTGCGCGCGGCGGGGATCGACGTCGTCCTCGACGACCGGGACGAGCGCCCGGGCGTCAAGTTCAAGGACGCCGAGCTGATCGGCATCCCGTACCGGCTCACGGTCGGCCCGAAGGGCCTCGACCAAGGCAAGGTCGAGCTGGTCCGCCGCCGCGGCGGCGCCCGCCGCGAGCTCGACCTCGTGAAGGCCGCCGACGTCGCAATCGAAAGCATCCTCGAAGACCGCGCATAGCCCCCACTTCGGGGACGTTCCACTTCCCTGACGAGAGGGACACCCCACCCCGGGGACGCCGCCGGCGGACGCTCAACCGACGCGGCTCGCGCGGGGACACTCCTCGGCGGCGCGCGCCGCCGGCCGGGTCAATTCCCCACGCCGCGCGGCGGACGCGGCGCGCTTTTCGCGCCCCGCAGGTCGGGATCTCCCGCTAGAATGCCGGGGCCACTGACGGGAGGTCGCGATGGAGATCTTCAGCATGGAAGGCTGGTACTTCCTGCTGCGCTGGATTCACTTCCTGGCCGGCATCACGTGGATCGGCATGTTGTACTACTTCAACCTGGTCCAGACGCCCTTCCTGGCCACGGATCTCGGCGGCCAGGCGCGCGGACAGGTCACGCGCGGCCTCCTTCCGAACGCGCTCTGGTGGTTCCGCTGGGGTGCGATGTTCACGTTCCTCACGGGCTGGCTGATCGTGCTCACGCGCCTCTTCCACGACGGCGTCCCGCTCTCGAGCGGTTACATGACGCTGATCCTGACGGGCGGCCTCCTCGGCACGATCATGTGGTACAACGTCTGGTTCGTGATCTGGCCGATCCAGCGGCGCGTGATCGCGTCGGCCGAGGCCGTCGCGGCGGGCGGCCAGGCGGATCCGGAGGCGGCCAAGCTCGCGCCGAACGCCGGGCTCGCCTCGCGCACGAACACGATGCTCTCGGTCCCGATGCTCTTCTTCATGGGCTCGGCGAGCCACTTCACGAGCCTGTACCCCGACCCGGCGCGCAGCGTCGTCCCGTACTGGATCGTGGCGCTCGCGATCATGATCGCGCTCGAGGCGCACGCCCTGATCGGGAACCGCGGCCTCGGAACGCAGAAGATGCTCACGGCCCCGGGCCCGCGCGGCGTGGTCCACGCCGGCCTGCTGGTCGCGCTCGTGATGTACCTCAACGCGTCGCTCCTGCTCTAGGCGCCGGAAGGACAGGCCCGCGCGCGGGAACGCCCGCGTCACCGCGGCGGGGGACCCGCCCCGGCCGGCACGCGCCGCGCGGGTGCGGGCCGCCGCAGCGCGGGCTCGGGCGCGCGGCGAGGAGCGCGCGTCGACGGGGGATGCGGAATGCGGGCGCGCGGGGGACGCTTCGTCCCATGACGGCGACACGGCGGCCTCGATCGAAGCCGGCGCGGCGCAGAGCGATGCGTGCGACGCTCCTCGCGACCACCGCGCTCGCGGCGGCGCTCGCGTGCGGCGAGCGCGAGGCCGAGCGCCCTGCGCCGGCCCCCGAGACGACCACGGCCGCGCCGCCCGCGACACCGCCGCCCGGCCCGGCCCCTGCGCCGCCGCCCGGCTCGCCCGGCGCGACGCCCCCCGGCACCGCGCCCGCGCCCCCCGCCGCGACGCCGCCCGGCGCGCCGCCCGCCGGAGCGCCCGCCGCGGCGCCGGCGAGCGCCGAGGCCGTCGAGCGGGGCCGGCAGGCCTACCTCAGCGTCTGCACGGCGTGCCATCACGCCGATCCGAACCGCGACGGCGCGGTCGGGCCCGCCAACGCGGGGGCGTCGCGCGCGCTGCTCGAGGCGAAGATCCTGCGCGGCGAGTATCCGCCCGGCTACACGCCGAAGCGACCCTCGAACATCATGCCGCGCTTCCCCCACCTCGAGGCCAGCATCCCGGACCTCGCCGCCTTCCTCGCCGACGCGAAGCGCAATCCGCCGCGGTAGCATCCCGCGCCATGGCCGTTGCCGTCCGCGGCCGCGTGCGCACGCGCGCGAACGCGCTGAGCGCGCTGCGCCTCGGCGCGGCGGCGCCGCTCGCCTGGGCGGTGGCGGCCGGCCACGCCCAGCTCGCGGCGCTTCTCTACGCGCTCGCGGTCGCGACCGACCTCCTCGACGGCCGCGTCGCGCGCCGCTTCCGCGAGGCGTCTGCGTTCGGCGGGCTGCTCGACCACGGCGCGGACGCGCTCACCGTGGTCTGCGGCCTCGGCGCCCTCGCGTGGCGCGGCGCCGTGCCCGCCCTGCTGCCCGCCGTCGTCGCGCTCGCCTTCCTCCAGTACGCGCTCGACTCCGGCGCGCTCGCGGGTCGGCGCCTGCGCGCGAGCGCGCTCGGGCGCGCGAACGGGATCGCGTACTTCATCCTCCTCGGCCTCCCGCTCGCGCGCGACGCGCTCGGGCTCGCCGCCCCGGGCGCGGGCATCGTGCGTGCGCTCGCCTGGACGCTCGTCGCGACGACGCTCGTCTCGTCCGCCGACCGCGCGCTCGCCTTCGCGCGGGCGCGGCGCTGCGCCGCGGACGCCGGCGCGGGCTAGGAGCGCTCCGCGATCGCGGCCGCCGCTCGAGCGCGTCGCGAGGACGCGGAGCCGCGGCGCCCTCGTCGCGCGCGCTCTCTGCGGCCAGGACGGCCCCTCGAGCGGGCCGGCCGACCGACCCCGGGGCCGAGCTACTCCGGAACCCGCGACCGCCCGCGCGCCCCGCCGAGAGCCGCGCCCGCCGCCTCGTCGTCGTCGGCGCGCTCGAAGAGCGCCCGGTTCGTGCGGCGCAGGAAGAGCAGCCCGATCGCCGCGTTGAAGAGCACGAAGCAGTTGTGCTGCACGAAGCCGAAGATCGCCATCGAGGCCGCGTGCTCGGGGAAGAGCGTGGGCCACATCGTGACGGCGACGGCGCGGAAGGGCCCGGGTACGAAGGTCCCGAAGATCACGAGCGGGAGGTAGGACAGCATCTCGAAGAAGCCGATTCGGACCCCGAAGAGGCCGGCCGCGACGGCGTAGACCGCGACGGCCGCGAGGAGGGACGGCGAGCGCATCGCCATCACGACGGCGTACTGCCACGGCCGCGCCTCTCGGAACGCGCGCAGCACGGGCTTCTCGCGCCACGCGGTCCCCGCAAGGCGCGGCGTGCGCAGCGCCCAGACGCCCGCGGCGGCGGCGGCGAAGACGGCCAGCGCGACCCACGGCACCGCCCGGAAGACCGCGAGCTGCGCCGGCAGCGCGCCGCGGAAGAGGAGGAGTCCCAGCGTCGCCCAGAACGCGAGGTAGAGGAGCTCGCACACCATGATGAACAGCATGCTCGAGCCGAGCTCCCACGCCGGGACGCCGCTCCTCTTGTTCAGGTAGAGCGCGATCGCGCCCTTTCCGACCTGCTCGTTCATGATCGAGAGGATGTACGCGCTCGCGCGCACCGGGAGGAGCTCTCGGAACCGCACGCGCGCGTTGAACCAGTTGACGACCCGCCAGAGCACGAGCGTGTCGACGAGCAGGTAGAACACCGAGTACGCCAGCATGAGGAGCACCCAGCGCCCCCACGCGACGGCGGCGAACGCCTCGTAGAGGTAGGCGGCGACGCTCCGGTCGGGGCCCGCGGCGCGCTCCAGGCGCGTGTAGAGATACGCGAAGCACGCGGCGCTCACGAGCCAGGGGAGCACCCGCAGCGCGACGTCGCGGCCGCGCCGCGGCGCGCGCGCCGGCGCGGCCGCGACCTCCCGCGCCCGCTGGGGCTCAGGGCGCAGGGGCGCTCTCCAGCGCGCGGCGCAGCGTCGCGTCGAGGGGCGTGAGGTCGAGGCCGAGGGCGCGGCAGGCGGGCGTCGGATCGATCCGGTCGTCGCGCTCGAGCACCTCGAGCATGGGCAGCGTCACGGGCCGCGACGGGAGGGCGCCGAGCGCGCGCGCGGCGAGGCGCGCGGCGAACGACGGAACGGAGGCGATGCGCGGCGGCGGCGCGCCGAGGACCGCGGCGGCGCGCGCGACCAGCTCGCGGCGCGGGAGCGACTCGGGCCCGGCGAGCTCGAGCACGCGGTGCGCGCCGGAGTCGTCGTCGAGGGCCCGCAGCACGGCGCGCAGGAGGTCGTCCGCGTCGAGAGGCTGCTCGAGGCTGCGCCCCCCGTCCACGAGCCAGGCGACGCGCGCGCAGGCGCGCGCGCGGAGCGCCGCGGCCGCGATCTCGCCCGGCCCGAGCACCATCGGGACGCGCAGCACGGTGGCGGGCGCCTTTCCCTCGAGGAGGGCGCGCTCGGCGCGCGCCTTCGACGCGAGGCAGGGGTTGCGCGACCCGGGGTCGGTGCCGAGGAGGCCGACCGCGACCACGCGCCGGGCCCCCACCCGCTCCGCGGCGCGCGCGACCGCGGCCGCGGCGCGGTCGTGGGCGTCGACGTAGCGCGACGTCCGCGTCTCCTTCAGGATGCCGACCAGGTGCGCGATGCGCGCGCAGCCCGAGGCCGCCTGCTCGATCGCCGCGGGGTCCGCGTAGTCCGCGACCCACACCTCGATCGCGTGCGAGCCGGCGTCGCGGGCGACGGAGTCGGCGGCCGCGCGCGAGCGGACCAGCGCGCGCGGCGCGTCGCCGCGCGCGGCGAGGGCGCGCACGAGGCGCCGTCCGAGGTGTCCGTTGGCGCCGGTGACCAGAATGCGGGCGGGCGGGCTCAGGCGCTCGGACACGTCGGCTCCGGCTCCGGGACGCCGGCCACGGTACCACGCTCGCCGCTCGCGCGGACGCGGATCGCGACGCTCTTGTAGGCGGGCGTCAGGCTCTTCGCCGCCCGCGCGCCGAGCGGGACGAGCGCGTTGGCCTCGGGGAAGTACGCCGCCGCGCAGCCGCGCGGGACGTCGTAGGCGACCGCCCGGAAGCCGCGCGCGGTGCGCGCCTCCTCGCCGAAGTGGCTCGTCACGTCGAGGAGATCGCCGTCCCGGAGGCCGCGCTCGGAGAGGTCGTCGGGATGGAGGAGGAGGACGCGCCGCCCGCCCCGGATCCCGCGGTAGCGGTCGTCGTCGCCGTACACCGTCGTGTTGAACTGGTCGTGGCTCCGGAGGGTCATGAGGAGGAGCTGATCGGGCGCGAGCTCGATGCGGGGAAGCGGCACGGCGGCGAAGGAGGCGCGTCCCGTCGGCGTGGCGAACTCGCGCGTGCGCGCGCCCGAGGCCAGCGTGAAGCCGGCGCCCTGGCGGACGCGGGCGTTGAAGTCCTCGAAGCCGGGCACGACCCGCGCGATGCCGTCGCGCACGAGGTCGTAGTCCTCCGCGAACGCTTCCCACGGAACCGCGTCGTCCGGCCCGAGCGCCGCGCGCGCGAGGCCCGCGACGACGGCCGGCTCGCTGCGCAGCGCGGGCGAGGCGGGCTCGAGCCAGCCCTGCGAGCGGTGGACGAAGCTCATCGAGTCCTCGACGGTCACGAAGCGGGGCCGCTCGGGCGGGCCGTCGCGCTCGCTGCGGCCGAGGCAGGGGAGGAGCAGCACCTCGCCCCCGCTGACGAGATGCGTCCGGTTCAGCGTGGTCGCGACGTGCACCGCGAGCGCGAGGCGCCCGAGCGCGCGCTCCGTGCGCTCGGTGTCGGGGCTCGCCGCCGCGAAGTTCCCGCCCAGCGCGAGGAAGGCGCGCACGTCGCCGCGCGCCATCGCCTCCACCGCCTGGACCGCCGAGGTGCCCGGCGCGCGGGGCGGCTCGAAGCCGAACTCGCGGCCGAGGCGGTCGAGAAAGGCGGCCGGCGGGCGCTCCCAGATCCCCATCGTGCGGTCGCCCTGCACGTTGCTGTGGCCGCGCACCGGGCAGGGTCCCGCGCCCGGCCTTCCGATCTGGCCGCGCAGGAGGAGGAGGTTCATCACCTCCTGCACGTTCTCGACGCCGAAGCGATGCTGCGTGAGGCCCATCGCCCAGCACGCGATCGTGCGCTCCGCGGCCGCGTAGAGCTCGGCGAGCTCGCGCATCTCGCGGCGCGCGACGCCGCTCTGCGCTTCGAGCGCCTCGAAGGAGACCGCCTCGAGCCCCGCGCGGAACGCCTCGAAGCCGGCGGTGTGCCGCGCGAGGAACTCGCGGTCGAGGACGCCGCCCCCGCGCTCGCCGTCGAGCGCGAGGAGCTCCTTCATCACCCCCTTGAGGAGCGCCACGTCGCCCCCCACGCGGACGCGCACGAAGCGGTCGGCGAGCGGTGTCCCGCCGCGCAGCATGCGCAGCGGGTGCTGCGGGTGGGCGAAGCGCACGAGCCCGACCTCGCGCAGCGGGTTCACGCTCACGATGCGCGCGCCGCGCCGCGCCGCTCGCTCGAGCGTCGCGAGCATGCGCGGGTGGTTCGTGCCCGGGTTCTGGCCGATCACGAGGATCAGGTCCGCGAGCTCGAAGTCGGGAAGACCGACCGTTCCCTTCCCCACGCCGATCATCTCGGAGAGCGCCGTCCCGCTCGACTCGTGGCAGAGGTTCGAGCAGTCGGGAAGGTTGTTCGTGCCGAAGCGGCGCGCGAAGAGCTGCCACAGGAACGCGGCCTCGTTGCTCGCGCGGCCCGAGGTGTAGAAGACCGCCTGCGAGGGCGCTTCGAGGGCGCGCAGCGCCGCGCCCGCGCGCGCGAAGGCCTCGTCCCAGCCGATCGGCTCGAAGCGCTCGGCGCCCGGGGCGAGCCGCATGGGCTCGGCGAGCCGGCCCTGCGCCTCGAGCCAGCGCCCGTCGCGCGCGCGCAGCGCCGCGACCGGGTTCGCGGCGAAGAACGCGCGGTCGGCGCGGCGCTTCGTCGCCTCGTGCGCGACCGCCTTCGCGCCGTTCTCGCAGAACTCGATCCAGCCTCGCTCGGGCGCCTCGGGCCACGCGCAGCCGGGGCAGTCGAAGCCCTCGCGCTGGTTCACGACGGCGAGCGCCGAGAGCGTGCGGCCGAAGCCCGCGCGCGCCGCATGGCGCAGCGTCGCCGCGAGCGCCGGGAGCCCGCCCGCGACCTCGGGCGTGCGGCGCGGCCCGCCCGCGGAGCCGCCCTCGCTCGCGCTCACGCGGCCCCTCCGCGCAGGCGCTCGACGCACCCGTAGGCGTTGAAGCTGCGGCCGCGCAGGAACCCGACCAGCGCGATCCCTCCCGCGCCCGCGAGGCGGACGGCCAGGGAGGAAGGCGCCGACACCGCCGCGACGAGTGGGATGCGGGCGGCGAGCGCCTTCTGGACGATCTCGAACGAGACGCGTCCCGAGACGAGCAGCCCGTGGCCGGCGAGCGGGACCCGGGCGGCGGCGGCGAACCCGATCGCCTTGTCCACCGCGTTGTGACGGCCGACGTCCTCGCGCACGACGACGAGCCGGCCGTCGGGCTCGAAGAGCGCAGCCGCGTGGAGCCCGCCCGTGGCGTCGAAGACGCGCTGCGCGGCGCGCAGGCGCGCGGGAAGCTCGTAGAGCAGCTCGGCATCGAAGCGCGCCGGGTCGTCCAGCGGCGGCGCGACCGCGAGCGCGTCCTCGAGCGAGGCCTTCCCGCACACGCCGCAGCTCGCGCTGGCGACGAGGCGGCGCCGCGCCCGCTCGGCGTCGACGCCCGTCCCCGGGCGCAGCGTCGCGCGCACGACGTTGTCGAGCGCGCCGGCGCGCGGCGCCACCGTCTCGTGGCGGAGCGAGGCGAGGGCGTCGGGCGAGGGGATCGCGCCCTCGGTGAGGAGGAAGCCGAGCGCGAGCTCGAGGTCGTGGCCGGGGGTCCGCATGAGGACCGCGAGCGTCGTGCCGTCGAGCTGGATCTCGAGAGGCGCCTCGTGGACGACGCGGTCGCGATCGCGCCGGGGCGCGCCGTCGCGCCAGCGCTCGACGGCGACCGCGCGCACGCCCTCCGCCGCCTGCGCCGCGTCGTCGGCAGCTCGCGGCTCGGCGGCGGCGCCGGCCGGTGTCGCGCGGTCGCTGGCTCGGGGCTCGGCGGCCGCGCCCGCCTGCGCGCCGTCGAGGGCTCGCGGCGCTCCGGTCGCGCCGGGCCGCGCCATGTCCCCGCCCCGCGGCGCGGCGCCCGCCACCGCTACATCCCGAGCTCGAGCCGGGCCGCCTCGGACATCATGCTCGGCTGCCAGGGCGGATCCCAGACGAGGTCGAGCTCGACGTCGCCGACGCCTTCGATCGCGCGCACCTTCGCCTCGACCTCCGGCGGAAGCGACTCCGCGACCGGGCACATGGGCGAGGTGAGCGTCATCCGGATGTAGACGCGGCCGCCCTCGCGCACCTCGACCTCGTAGACGAGGCCGAGCTCGTAGATGTCGACCGGGATCTCCGGGTCGTAGACGGTGCGCAGCACCTCGACGACGCGCTCGCGCAGCGCGTCCGCCGGGCTCGCGCCCGGAGCGGCCTCCGGTTCGGACGCCGGCTGCGCGCGCTCCGGCGCGGCGGACGCGCCCAGGGCCTGCGCGCGCTCCGGCGCGGATCCTGCCGCCGCCTGCGGCGGGGCGTCGGCCTGCCTATGCTCCGCCCGCTCCTCGGACACGACCGCCTCCTACCCGTCCTCGCCGGTCTACGCGCCGTCCTACTCGGTCTTCACCGTCGCGCTCTCGCCGCGCACGGCCGCGCGCAGCGTGTGCCATGCGAGGGTGGCGCACTTCACCCGCACCGGGTACTCCCGCACGCCGGCGAAGACCGCGAGCTTTCCGAGGTCGCTCGCGTCGACGGGCCCCGTCGGCGACGCCGTCACGAGGCCGTGGAAGCGGTCGAAGAGCGCCTCCACCTCCTCCACCGGGCGCCCCTTCACGCTCTCGGTCATGAGCGAGGCGGACGCCTTCGAGATCGCGCAGCCCGAGCCCTGGAAGCCGACGTCCTTCACGACGCCGTCCTCGACGAGCGCGTGGACCGTGATCTTGTCCCCGCAGAGCGGGTTGTCGCCGCGCGCGGCGCGGTTCGCGCGCTCGGGCACGCGGAAGTTCCGGGGGCGCTTGTTGTGGTCGAGGATCGTGCTCTGGTAGAGCTCGCGCACGTCCATCAGGCGAACACCTCGATCACGCGGCGGATGCCGGCGGCGAGCCGGTCGAGATCCTCGCGCACGTTGTAGACCCCGAGCGAGGCGCGCACGGTGGCCGGGAGCCCGAGCCGCTCCATGAGAGGCTGCGCGCAGTGGTGGCCGGCGCGTACGGCGACGCCTTCCTGGTCGAGCACCGTGCCGACGTCGTGGGGGTGGACGTCGCCCACCACGAACGAGAGGACGCCGATCTTGTGCGGCGCCGTCCCGACGAGCCGCACGCCCGCGACGTCGGAGAGGAGCGCCGTCCCGTACGCGAGCAGGTCGTCCTCGTGGCGGGCGATGCGCTCGAGCCCGAGCGCCTCCACGTAGTCGATCGCCGCACCGAGCCCGACGGCGCCCGCGATGTCGGGCGTCCCCGCCTCGAAGCGCTGCGGAGGGTCCGCGAAGGTGGTCTTCTCGTAGCCGACGGTCGCGATCATGTCGCCGCCGGCCTGCCACGGAGGCATCGCCTCGAGCAGCTCGAGCCGCCCGTAGAGGGCGCCGATCCCGCTCGGGCCGTAGAGCTTGTGCCCCGAGAAGACGTAGAAGTCGCAGCCGAGCGCCCGCACGTCGACGGGGATGCGAGGGACCGCCTGCGCGCCGTCCACGAGCGCGACGGCGCCCGCCCGGTGCGCGAGCTCGACGATCTCGCGCACCGGGTTCACGGTGCCGAGCGCGTTCGAGACGTGGCCGACCGCGACGATCTTCGTGCGCTCGCCGAGCATGGCCGCGAGCTCGTCGAGGAGGACGACGCCGCGGTCGTCGATCGGCGCGACGCGCAGCCGCGCGCCGCGCTCCTCGCAGAGGAGCTGCCACGGGACCAGGTTCGCGTGGTGCTCGAGCGCGGTGACGAGCACCTCGTCGCCGCGCCGCAGGTGCGTCCGCCCCCAGCTCCAGGCCACGAGGTTGATGGCCTCGGTCGCGTTGCGCGTGAAGACGATCTCGCGCGGATCGGCCGCGCCGAGGAGGCGGGCGACCTTCGCGCGCGCCTCGTCGTGCATCCGCGTCGCCCGCTCGGAGAGCTCGTACACCCCGCGGTGGATGTTCGCGTAGTCGTTCTCGTAGAAGGCGCGCATCGCGTCCAGCACCTGGCGCGGCTTCTGCGCGCTCGCCGCGGTGTCGAGGTAGACGAGCGGCTTCCCGCGCATGGGCCGCGCGAAGATGGGGAAGTCGCGCCGCACGCGCGCGGCGTCGAGCGGGAGGAGCGCCTTCGCCGCCGCGCTCATCGCGCCGCCTCCGCGCGGAGCGCGGCCACGAGGATCTCGCCGGCCGCGTCGGCGAGCGCCTCGCTGCCGATTCGCTGCAGCACCTCGGCCACGAAGCCGCGCGTGAGGAGGTCGCGCGCCGCGGTCTCCGCGAGCCCGCGCGAGCGCAGGTAGAAGAGCGCGTCCGGGTCGAGCCGGCCGATCGTCGCGCCGTGGCTGCAGCGGACGTCGTCCGCCCAGATCTCGAGCTGCGGCTTCGTGTCGATCTCGGCCCCGTCGGAGAGCACCAGGTTGGCGCTCGCCTGACGCGCGTCGCTCTTCTGCGCGTCGGGCCGCACCACGATGCGGCCGCGGAACACGCCGCGCGAGCGGCCGCCGAGGACGCCCTTGTAGAGCTGCCGGCTCGTCGCGTGGGGCGAGGCGTGGTCGACCAGCGTGTGGTTGTCGACGAGGCCGTCGCCCGCGCCGAGGAAGAGGCCGTCGACGTCGCACTCGGCGCCGGGCTCCGCGAGGACGACGCCGAGATCGTTGCGCACGAACGCGCCGCCGAGGCTCAGGACGCGCGAGGCCAGCCTGGCGTCGCGCGCGACGCGCGCCTGCACGTTCCCCACGTGGAACGTCTCCGCGCCCTCGCGCTGGAGGACGACGAGCTCGAGCGAGGCGCCTTCGCCGACGCGCGCCTCCGTCACCGCGCAGGTGAAACGCGGCCCGCCGCCGAGGGAGACGTGGTCCTGGACCACGAGCGCGCGGCTCTCGCGACCCGCCTCGACGACGACGCGCGGGAAGCTCGCGCGCGGCGCGCCGGGCGCGCCGGTCGTCACGAACACGAGGTGGATCGGGTGGGCGAGCGACGCACCCGCCGGCACCGAGACGACGGCCCCGTCCTCGAGGTAGGCCGCCTGCAGCGCGGCGAAGGGGTGCTGCTTCGGATCGGCGAGCTCGCCGAGAGCGGCCGGGCGCGGCGCACCCTCGCGCGCGCGCTGAGCCAGGCCGTCGACGCGAAGGCCCGTCGCGAGCGCCGGCGGCGCGCCGAGCGCGGGCGCGTAGCGGCCGTCGACGAAGACGAAGGCGCTGCACGCGAAGAAGGGGACGGCCACCTCTTCGACCGCCTCGCGCGCGACCTCGGCTCCGGGCGCCGCGGGCTCGAAGGGGATCCGCGCGAGCGCCGCCGCGTTCGTGTAGCGCCACTCCTCGCGGTCGGTGCCCGGGATGCCGGCGTCCGCGAACGCGGCCGCGCCCTCCGCGCGCAGCGCGCGCAGCCACGCCGCGCCGCCCGGGCCCGCGTCCGGCGCCGGGGCGCGTGCGAGGAAGCGGTCGCGCGCCGCGTCGAGCTCGCTCACGGCGCGGCCCCGGGGGCCGGCGGCTGCGTCTCGAGCCAGCCGTAGCCCTTCTCCTCGAGCTCGCGCGCGAGCTCCTTCCCGCCGGAGCGCACGATGCGCCCGTCGGAGAGGACGTGCACGCGGTCGGGGACGATGTAGTCGAGCAGGCGCTGGTAGTGGGTGATGACGAGCAGCGCGCGCGCCGGGCCGCGCAGCGCGTTCACGCCGCCCGCCACCGTGCGGAGCGCGTCGATGTCGAGCCCCGAGTCGGTCTCGTCGAGCACGGCGAAGCGCGGCTCGAGGACGAGCATCTGGAGCACCTCGTTGCGCTTCTTCTCCCCGCCCGAGAAGCCCTCGTTCACGGAGCGCCCCATCAGCTCCTCGGGCATCTCGACGAGCTTCGCCTTCTCGCGCAGGAGCGAGAGGAACTCCATCGCGTCGAGCGGCTCCTCGCCGCGCGCGGTGCGGACGGCGTTGAGCGCGGCCTTCAGGAAGTAGTTGTTCGCGACGCCCGGGATCTCGACCGGGTACTGGAACGCGAGGAAGAGGCCGAGGCGCGCGCGCTCCTCGGGCGCGAGCGCGAGCAGGTCGCGGCCCTCGAAGAGCACTTGCCCCCCGGTCACCTCGAAGGCCGGCCGCCCGGCGAGGACGCCCGCGAGCGTGCTCTTCCCCGAGCCGTTCGGGCCCATCACGGCGTGCACCTCGCCGGCGCGGATCTCGAGCTCGACGCCGCGCAGGATCTCGGCGTCTCCCGCGCGCGCGCGCAGGCCGCGGATCTCGATCATCGCGTCGCTCACCCGACCGCCCCTTCGAGGCTCACGCCGAGGAGGTTCTGCGCCTCGACGGCGAACTCCATCGGGAGCTCGCGCAGCACCTCCTTGCAGAAGCCGTTCACGATCATGGAGACCGCGTCCTCCTCGCTGAGGCCGCGCTGCCGGCAGTAGAAGAGCTGGTCCTCCCCGATCTTCGAGGTGGACGCCTCGTGCTCGACGGTGGCGGTCGCGTTCTTCACCTCGAGGTAGGGGAACGTCTGGGCGCTGCAGCGGTCGCCGATGAGGAGCGAGTCGCAGCGCGAGAAGTTGCGCGCGTTCGCGGCCTTGGGGCCGATCCTCACGAGCCCGCGATAAGCCTGGCGCCCGCGGCCCGCGGCGATCCCCTTCGAGACGATCGTGCTCCGCGTGTTGCGGCCGATGTGGATCATCTTCGTGCCGGTGTCCGCCTGCTGGCGGTTGTTCGTGAGCGCGACGGAGTAGAACTCGCCCACCGAGTCGTCGCCCTGGAGGATGCAGCTCGGGTACTTCCACGTGATCGCGGAGCCCGTCTCCACCTGCGTCCACGAGATCTTCGAGCGGCGGCCGACACAGCGGCCGCGCTTCGTCACGAAGTTGAAGATGCCGCCGCGGCCCTCCTTGTCCCCCGGGTACCAGTTCTGGACGGTCGAGTACTTGATCTCGGCGTCGTCGAGCGCGACCAGCTCCACCACCGCCGCGTGAAGCTGGTTCTCGTCGCGCCGGGGCGCCGTGCAGCCCTCCAGGTAGCTCACGTACGAGCCGGCCTCGGCGACGATCAGCGTCCGCTCGAACTGCCCCGTCTCCTGGGCGTTGATGCGGAAGTAGGTCGAGAGCTCCATCGGGCAGCGCACGCCCTTCGGCACGTAGACGAACGAGCCGTCGCTGAAGACGGCCGAGTTGAGCGTCGCGAAGAAGTTGTCCGAGTACGGCACCACCGAGCCCAGCCAGCGGCGCACGAGCTGCGGGTGCTTCTGCACGGCCTCGGAGAACGAGCAGAACACGATGCCGCGCTTCTCGAGCTCCTTCTTGTACGTCGTCGCCACCGAGACGCTGTCGAAGACGGCGTCCACGGCGACGCCGGCGAGGCGCTTGCGCTCCTGGAGCGGGATGCCGAGCTTCTCGTAGGTCGCGAGGAGCTCGGGGTCGACCTCGTCCAGGCTGGCGAGCGCCTTCTTCGGCTTCGGCGCCGCGTAGTAGTACATGTCCTGGTAGTCGATCCTCGGGTACTCGACGATCGACCAGGTGGGCTCCTTCTCCTCGGCGAGGAGCTGCACGAAGCGCCGGTACGCCTTCAGCCGCCACGCGAGCAGCCACTCGGGCTCGCTCTTCTTCGCGGAGATGAGCCGCACCGTCTCCTCGGAGAGACCCTTCGGGATGAACTCCTGCTCGATGTCGGTCGTGAAGCCGTAGCGGTACTCGCGGTTCGCGAGCTGCTCGAGCCTGGTCGCCTCAGACATGGTCTCCTCGCGGCGCGGCCGGCGCGCCCGCCTCGTGCGGCGGCGGTGCGAGCTGGAGCAGCGGGTCCGCGCTCGACCGGACGAGCCCGGCGAGCGTCACGTGCGCCAGGGTGGCGCGGATGGTGGACTGGATGCGCTGCCACGGGTCGCGCACGTGGCAGCTCGCCTCCTTCTGGCAGTGGCCGGGTCCGGCGCTGCACTCCATGAGCGCGATCGGGCCTTCGAGGGCCTCGATGATCTCGGCGACGCTGATCGTCTCGGGTGGGCGCGCCAGCGCGTAGCCGCCCTTGGCGCCGCGGTGCGAGACGAGGAGCTCCGCCTGCGCGAGGGTCTTCAGCACCTTTCCGACCGCCGGGAACGGAAGCCGGGTGGTCTCGGCCAGCTCCCGGGCCGTGCACGTGGTCCCGGCCGGCCGCTCCGCGAAGGTCGCGAGCAGCACGATGCCGTAGTCCGTGAGCTTTCCGAGCCGGAGCACGTCCGAGATCCCGCCTCGAGCCAACGATAGGCAACCCCATGATCCCGGACCAGCCTGGTCCGATTTGAGCCGGCCCGGCGACGGCGGCGGCGTGGGGCCGAAGCGGAGACGTGGGACGCGTGATCGGGTGTCCCGCGGGGACCGCGTGCCGCAGGGCCGCCCGCGCGGCTGCCTTCTCCGATCGTCCGTCCGCCGTGCCCCCTAGGAGGGCTCGAAGTCCGTCAGGCGCGCGAGGGGAAGGAGGACGCCCTCGTTGTCGTGGCACCAGTCCAGGGGGGGCGCTTGCAGGGTCCCGAGCGGGCAGAGGCGCGAGGCGCCGAGGCCGGCCAGGGCGCGGGCCAGGTCCGGCGCGGCGCCGCCGAAGCCCGCCAGCCCGACCGCGGCCAGGTGCGGGCCGTAGGGTGCGAGCGCGGCGACGACGCCCGCCGCGTCCTCCACCGGGTGGACGCGCACGAAGCGGTGGAGCGGCGCCGGACGGTCGAGCCGCGCGTCCCGCTCGGCGACTACCGTGAAGCCGCGCCCCGCGAAGAGCGCGACGTCGCCGCGTGCGGCCGCGCGCATCTCGGCCTCGGCGCGCTCGTGCGCGGTCCGCGCCGCCGCGTCCCGCGGCACCTCGCCGCGCGGAAGCTCCCCCTCGAGCCGCTCCAGCGCCCCGGCCAGCGCTTCCGCGGCGCGCCGCGCCGCCGAAGCGTCCCCCGCGACGACGAGCGACACCGGCGAGAGGCAGCCGAGCTGGTCCCAGAGCGCGACGTCGAGCGCGAGCGCCTCGCACGCGGCCGCGAGCGCCGCGCCGAAGGCCGCTTCGGGCCCGAGCGCCGCGAAGGAGACCCGGTGCCCGTACCCGACGAAGCGCCGCGGCGGCGCGACCCGCGCCGCGACGCGCGCCACGGTCGCGTCCGACCCGGTGGCGACCACGCAGTCCGCCGCGAGGAAGGCGTCGAGCGCGTCGTCGGAACGGGCGTCGAACGCGACCGCCGCGACCGCGGCGCCGAGCTCCGCGTCGACGCGCGCGAGCGACTCGCGGAGGATCGGCGCCGTCAAGGGATCGCGCGAGGCCGGGCGCGCGAGGACCGCCGACCGCAGCGCGAGCGGCGCGAGCAGCGTGGCGAGAGAGGCGGAGGGAATCGCGCCCGCGAGGAGGACCGCGGTGGAAGGAAAGCCCGTGGCGAGGCGGCGCGGGCTCGCGGCCGCGCCGCGACCGGCGTCCGGCGGCCCGAGCTCGCGCTCGTACAGCGCGCGCAGGCGCGCCCCGGAGAAAGGCCCGAGCCCGATCTCCAGCCCGCGCTCCACCACCGCGCGGCTGAACCCCGCGCTCCGCGGAAGCCCCTCGGCGAGCGCGCGCCGCGGCGGCGAACCCGCGTCGCGCCACGCGTCGAGCACCGCGCCGAGCGCGTCGAGCACCGCGCCCGGCGGGCGCGCCGCGAGCGCCCGGCCCGCCTCGCGCAGCCGGGCCAGCGTGCGGCGCAGCGCGGCGGCGTCCGCGTGCGACGCCGCGTCGGCGCTCACCCCGGCGCCCCGAGCGTCTCGTCCGCCGCGAGCGAGCAGCCGCGCGCGTCGGCGCCCGGCGCGCGGCCGAGGAGCTCGAAGCCGCCGCCCACGCGGCGCGCGAGGTCCGCGGTCTGCACCGCGATCACGCTGCCCGTGTTCGCGAGATCCACCACCGCGACGAGCCCCGCCTCGCCCTCGGCGCAGTCCTCGCCCGTCTCCGGGTCGAGGATGCGCACGCGCGCCCAGGGCGGGCCGAGCTTGCGGCGCGGCGCCGCCGGCTCCCGCAGCGCGACGTCGTACGGCTCGCGCAGGACCGCGTCGTAGAACTGGCTGGCGAGCTCCGTCATCCCGTACTCGTTCACGATGCGCGCCGGCGACACGCCGAAGCGGTCCTCGATCGCCCGGTAGAGCGCCTCCGCGCCGAGCTCCCGCGAGCGGCCCTTGTAGCCGCCCGTCTCCATGGCGCGCGCCGAGGCCCGGAGGCGGAAGGCGGCCCCGCGCGCCGCGAGCGCGTCGAGCGCGTGGACGAAGGCGAAGGCGGCGCCGCACAGGACGACGGGCTCCTCGCTCTCTTCGGCCGCGGCGAGCGCGCGCGCGAGGGCGCCGGTGTCGAGCTCGCCGCCCCGCACGAAGAAGCGGCTCTCCGGCGCGCCGCGGCGCGCGACCATCGCGCCGAGCATGTGGGCGAGCGACGAGTCCGCGGCCTCGCCGGGCGAGGGGCCGAGCACGAGGAAGCGCGCGCGCGCGCCCTCCGCGAGGTCGGGCAGGACGAAGCGCTCGAAGGTGGGGACGAGCGAGGCCTCGTAGAGCGAGAGCGTGTCGAGGTAGAGCGCGCCGCGCCGCTCCCCGGTCGTCCCGCTCGTGCGGAAGACCTTGCACGTCCGCTCGGGCGGGAAGCTGCGCAACGCGAGCTCCTTGAAGGCGCCGGTCGGGGCGGCCGGGACGTCGCGCCAGCTCCGCAGCGCCCCCGGCGCGCGGCCGCGCGCGTCGCAGAAGCGCGCGTACGGCGGGCAGTGCGCGTACTGGAACGCGAACAGCTCGAGCGCGAGCGCCTCGAAGCCGGCCTCGTCCTCGCGGAAGTCGTCCGCCGTGCGCTCGCGGATGAAGGCGCGCACGCGCCGGTCGAGCTCGGCGCGCGCGGGGTCGGGACGGCTCACGCGAGACACGCGCAGAGCTCCTCGAGCGCGGCGAGGAAGACGGCGCGCTCGATGGTGAGGGGCGGCGTGATGGAGAGCACGCGGCCGTCGTGGCCGGACGGAAGCAGGATCAGGCCGCGCCGGAGCGCGCGGCCGACCGCGCGCGCCGCGCGCTCCGGCGCGTCGCACTCGATTCCGAGCATGAGGCCGAGCCCGCGCACCTCCTTCACGCCGGGGAGATCCGCCGCGCGGCGGCCGAGGAGCTCGAGCGCCTCCGCGCCGAGCGCCTCCGACCGCGCGACGAGGCCCTCCTGGTCGAGCGCGGCGAGCGACGCGAGGGCGGCCGCGCAGGACGGCGGGTGGCCGAGGAAGGTCTGGGTGTGGAGCGCCTCGCCGCGCGAGAGCGGCCAAGCGTCCATGACCTCCGCCCGCCCCACGCACGCGGAGATCGGCATCCCCGACGCGAGCCCCTTCCCGATGCACAGGACGTCGGGCACGACGCCCTCGCGCTCGCACGCGAAGAAGCGGCCCGTGCGGCCGCAGCCGGTGAAGATCTCGTCGGCGACGAGCACCCAGCCCTCCGCGTCGCACAGGCGCCGCAGGGCGCGCAGGAAGCCGGGCGGCGGGACGCGCACGCCGCCCCGGCCCTGCACGGGCTCGACCAGCACCGCGCCCACCGGAACGCGCGCCTCGCGAGCGGCGCGGCGCACGTCCTCCGCGTCGCCGTAGCGCGCGAACACCGTCGCGTGTGGAAGGCGGGCGGCGAAGGGGTCGCGGAAGTCGGCGCGCGACGTCGCATCGAGCGCGCCGAGCGAGAGGCCGTGGTAGGCGCCCTCGAAGGCGACGGCGCCTGCGCGGCCGGTCGCGAGCGCGGCGGTCTCGAGCGCCGCCTCGACGGCGTCCGCGCCGGAGCTCCCGAGCACCGCGCGCGCCGGCTCGCCGCCGGGAAAGCGCGCCGCGAGGGCCTCGAGGAGCTCGACCTTCACCGCGGGCGGGTGGACGTCGCCCATCCCGTGTAGCAGGCGCCCCGCCTGGTCGGCGACCGCCTCCACCACGCGCGGGTGCGCGTGGCCGACGTTCGCGACGGCGAACGCGCCGCCGAGGTCGACGTAGCGGTTGCCGTCGACGTCCCAGACGTTCGCGCCCGAGGCGCGCTCCCAGAAGATGGGCGGCTCCGGCTCGAGGCACGTCACGTTGCGGCTCTCGACCGCGCGCAGGCGCTCGGCGAGGGCGCGCGAGCGCGGGCCGGGCACCTCGGTCGCGAGCTCGGGCGCAAGCGTGCTCGCGTGCGACACGCGCCGAGTCTAGCCCTAGACTGCACCGAATGGGGTCGGGAGCGGCGGCGCTCGGCGCCCGCGCGCGGGCCGCGGGGTCTTCGCTCTCGCACCCCGCGCGTCTGCGCGCCGGCTGGATCTCCCTCGGGATCGGGACGGTCGTCTGCGCCGGGAAGTTCGTCGCGGCCGAGCTCACGGGCTCGACGGCGCTCTTCTCCGACGCGATGGAGTCGATCGTCAACGTCGTCGCTGCGGCGCTGCTCTTGTACGCGGTGTACGTCGCGGCCCGGCCCGCCGATCGCGATCATCCGTACGGGCACGGCAAGGTCGAGTTCTTCTCCGCGGGCGTCGAGGGCGCGCTCATCGCCGTCGCGGCCGGAGCGATCGTCTACCAGGCGATCGAGGCTCTCGTGCGCGGCCCGGAGCTGCGCCGCCTCGACGTCGGCGCCGCGATCGCCGGGGGCCTCGCGCTCGTGAACGCGGGGCTCGGTGCGTACCTGGTGCGCGCCGGCCGGCGCACCGGCTCCGACGCGCTCGTGGCCGACGGGCGTCACGTGCTCACGGACGTGGTCACGACCGCCGGGATCCTGCTCGGCCTCGGCGCCGTCCGCCTCACGGGCTGGGCGCCGCTCGACCCGCTCATCGCGATCGCCGTCGCGCTCTCGATCCTCCGCACGGGCTGGCAGCTCCTGCGCGGCGCCGTCGGCGGGCTGATGGACGAGGCCGACCCCGGCCTCCTCGCGCCGATCGCCGAGGCCTTGGAGCGCGAGCGCGATCCCTCCTGGATCGACGTCCACTCGCTGCGCAGCTTCCGCTCCGGCGCGGTGCAGCACACGGAGCTGCACCTCTGCGTGCCGCGCTACTTCGACGCCGACCAGCTCCACGGCGTGAGCGACCGCGTGCGCGAGGCGGTCGTCGCGGCGAGCGGCCGTCCGGGCGACGTGATCGTGCACTTCGACCCGTGCCGGCCGCGCCACTGTTCGGGCTGCGCGATGCCCGCCTGCCCCGTGCGGGCGGCGCCGCTGCGGCACCGGGAGGCGATCCGGCTGGACACCGCGCTGCGCGGCGACGAGCGGCTCGAGAGCGGAGCGCCCATCCCGCCGCCGGACGTGCGCTTCTGAGCGCCGGGGCGCGCCCGCCCGAGCGCGCGTTCGTCGCGCTGGGCTCGAACCTCGGGGATCGCGAAGGCGCGCTCCGCGCCGCGCTCGCCGGGCTGCGCGCGACCCCGGGCGTGCGCGACGTCGCGTGCTCGTCTGTGTACGAGACCGAGCCGGTGGGTCCGCCCGGCCAGGGGCCGTACTTGAACGCGGTCGCGCGCCTCGAGACCACGCTCGCGCCGCGCGCGCTCCTCGCGCGGCTGCTCGAGCTCGAGCGCGAGGCCGGCCGCGTGCGGAGCGGCGTGCGCAACGAGGCGCGCACGCTCGACGCCGACCTCCTCTTCCACGGCGACCGCCGCCTCGACGAGCCCGGCCTCGTGCTCCCGCACCCGCGCCTCCACGAGCGCGCGTTCGTGCTCGCGCCCCTCGCGGAGCTCGCCCCCGACCTCGTGCACCCGCGCCTCGGACGCACGGTGGCCGAGCTCGCGTCCGCGCTGCGCGCGGCGGGCGGCTGGCCTCCGGGGGCGGTGCGCTGGCACGCGCCCGGGCCGCCGGGCTTCGCGCGAGCCGAGGACCCCGCGCCGGGCGCGCCTGTCTAGGCGCTCGCGGTCGTACCCGACGGAGCCCGGGTCCTCGCCGCGGAGCGTCTTCCGCGGGAGACCGGCACCGACCTCGAGCCCCGTCCCCGGGGGATCGAGGGGTAAAGCCCCCGACCAGGTCTGGCCGATGGCGGTCGGGTGGCGGTCGAGACGGGAGATGCGGCCGAGGATGCGGGCGGGCTCGTGGAGCTGGCGCGGCTCGAGGCGCTCCGCCGCGTCGCGCTCGGCGCCGCGCACACGCTGAACAACGCCCTCACCGGCGCGCTCGGCGAGCTCGCGTTCCTGCGAGACGAGCGCAAGGACGACCCGAGCGTGGTGGAGGCGTGCGAGGCGATCGCACGCGAGCTCGAGCGCTGCGTGCGCGCCGCGGCGGCGCTCCAGCCGGCGCGGCCCGCGCGCGGACTCGGCGCGGTCGACCTCGTGCGCGCCGCGCGCGACGCCGCAGCGCGCCTGCGCCCCGTGCTCGGACGTCGGGCCGCGCTCGAGATCACCGCGCCCGACGACCTGGTGCTCGTCGAGGCGGACGCCGGCGACCTCGACCTTCTGGTGGTGCTGCTGATCCAAGCGGGCGTCGAGCGCGCCGGCCGCGCCGCGCGTCTCGCGCTCGCGGTGGAGCGCGCCCCGGACGGCGGCCCGCAGCTCGCGCTCGCCGCGAGCGCGCCCGCCGCGGAGCCCGGAGCGGCGCAGACACCGGGCGGTGGAAGCGGCGCCCTCGCGCGCGCGCTCCGCGCGCTGGCGCTGTGCTGCGGCGGGCGCTTCGCGGAGGGATCCTCCCCGCAAGGCGGCTGGCGCGCCGAGGTCTCGCTGCGCGCGGCGCGCTGACCCCGGGCGCCGGTCGCCTCGCGGCCGGCGTCGCAACAAAATACGGCGTACGACTGTATATTAGGCTGGCGCAAAACCCGGTGCGGACCTATGCTTCCCGTCGAACGCGCGCCGGAGAAGCCCGTGAGCGAGGCAATTGCCCGAGACAGCGGCGATTTTCTGCTGAGCGCCCCGGAGGCGGCGGAGTCCTGGAGCGCCGAGGAGATCCTTACCTGGGCGATCGGGAAATTTCATCCGCGGCTCGCGCTCTCGTGCTCCTTCGGCAACCCCGAAGGCATGGTGCTCCTCGACATGATGCACCGGATCGAGCCGCGCTCGCGCGTGTACGTGCTCGATACGGGCCGGCTGCCCCAGGCGACCTACGACCTCATCGACCGCGTGCGCGACCGCTACGACAAGGCGATCGAGGTCGTCTTCCCGGACGCCGAGGCGGTGCAGGGCATGGTGCGCGCGCACGGGATGAACCTCTTCTACGAGTCGCTCGAGAAGCGGCGTCTGTGCTGCGCGCTCCGCAAGGTGGAGCCGAACCGCCGGTTCCTCGCCGGTCTCGACGCGTACGTGACGGGACTCCGCCGCGGCCAGGGCGTGACGCGCGTGGACGCGCGCAGGCTGTCGGTGGAGGAGGGCGGGCTGCTGAAGATCAACCCGCTCGTCGACTGGAGCGCGGACCAGGTCTGGCGCTACGTGCGCGAGCACGGCGTCCCGGTGAACCGGCTCCACGCCGAGGGCTACCCCACCGTGGGCTGCGCGCCGTGCACGCGTGCGGTCGCCGCGGGCGAGGACCCGCGCGCGGGGCGCTGGTGGTGGGAGAACGCCGACACCAAGGAGTGCGGGCTCCACGTCGGCCAGGAGGCCGACGGCTCCGGCATCTGAGCCGGCGGGTCCCCCCCGGGGTCAAGCGGGCTTCCCGCGTCGCCGACCCGCGGTGTGGAGGCCTTGCGCATGAGAGCCCTCGTCCTCTCCGCCGTCCTCGTGACCGCCCTCGCCGGGGCCGCGCGAGCCGGCGCGCCGTCCGAGGCGACGCCGGCGGCTGCGCCCGCGGCGTCCGCGATCTGCCCGATCGACGCGCCCGCGCCGCAGCCGAGCGCCGCTGCGATGGCGCGGCTGCGGGAGCTGCTGGCCGCGCAGGGCCCCCCCGACGAGGAAGTCGTCGTCCTGAACGGCCGTGGCTACAACTACGGCCCGCCTCCCGATCCGACGCGCGAGCTCCAGCTCATCGAGGCCGAGCGCGCGCGCGACCGGGCGCGGGAGCGCGAGCGCGCGGAGCAGCCGTAGGAGCGCCTTCGGGTCGGCGAGCCGGGCGCCTCGCTCCGGCCCCGACGCCCTTCCCCGCCCCCTGCTAGGTTCCCGCGGGTGCCGGGAGGGCGATGAACCCGAGGGCCACCCAGCGCTTCCGGCGTGCGACGGCCGTCCTCGCCATCGCCTGGGCGCTCGCCGCGCTCGCGATCGGCGTGCGCGATCAGCTCGTCGTCGGCGAGTCGCCTCGCACGCCGTTCAGCTACTCGGGCGTCGCGGGCCGCCTCGTCGTGCACGGCGTCACGGAGGACGCGGCGCGCGCGGGGATCGACCCGGGCGACCGCCTGCTCGAGGTGAACCGCATCCCGGTCGCCGCGTGGCTGCGCGCCGGGCGCGTCACGCTGCGCGACGAGGAGCCCGACCGCTACCGGCTCGCCAAGGCGGACGGACGCGTGGTCGAGGTGACGCTCGCGCCGCTTCCACCCGGGGACCGTCCGTTCCCGCTCGAGCGCGTGTTCCAGTTCCTGATCCCGGCCGTCGGCGTCGTGTACCTGGGCATCGGGCTCGCGGTCTGGGCGCTCCGGCGCGAGCGCCGCGAGGCGTGGGCTCTCCTCGTCTTCGGGGCGGTGATGGCGGCGCAGCTCCTCATCTCCGTCCCCGCCGGCACGACGTCGTCGGTCTTCGTGTGGGCGAACATGCCCTTCATCGGCGCGAGCGCCTTCCATCTCTTCAGCGTCTACCCGCTGGAGCCGCCGTGGATGGTGCGGCGCCCGGGGCTGCGCGCGATCCCGTGGGCGGCGGCCGCGCTCCTCGCGGCGCTCACGGTCGCCGAGCCGTGGCTCGGGCTCCCGGTCGGCGTCGTCGCGGGAGCCGGCTTCTACTTCGCGATGACGACGTGCGTCGCCTCGCTCGCGCTCGTGGCGCAGGAGCGCTGGCGGCGCCGCGGCGACCCGGGCGTGGACCGCGCCGACGTCGTCCTCCTCGGCGCCGCGGTGAGCTTCCTCCCGATCATCGCGCTCATGTTCGTCGAGTACCTCGTCGGGATGCGGCAGCCCTGGTACGTCTCGCTGATCGGGCTCGCCGTCTTCCCGGCCGCGGTCGGGTACGGGATCGTCCGCAACCAGCTCTTCGACATCCGCCTCGTCGCGCGCAGCTCCGCCGCGTACGGGGCGGTGACGCTCGCCCTGACGGGCGCCTTCGCGCTCACGATCAGCTTCGCCGACGCGCTCTTCGCGCGCTTCGACGTCGACGCCCGCACGCCGGGCTTCTCCATCGTCTTCCTGTTCGTCGCGATCCTGCTCTTCAACCCGGTGCGCAGCTGGGTGCAGGGGCTCGTCGACGGGTTCTTCGACCGCGACCGCGCGGCCTACCGCCAGGCGGTGCGCGAGATCTCCGAGGCGATGGTCTCGATGCTCTCGGTCCAGGAAATCGTGGAGCGCATCCTCGTCGCCGTCACCGACACGATGGGCGTCGAGCGAGCGCTCGTCCTCCTCCTCGACGACGAGCGCCAGCGCTTCGCCGTCGCGGCGACTCGCGGCGAATGGGACGACGACGTCGCGGGCTTCGAGGTCGCCGTCGACCACCCGCTCTGCCGCCAGCTCTGGATGCGCCGCGAGGAGCTGACGCGCGGCGACTTCGACGACGAGTCCGACCCGGAGATCCGCGAGCTGTGCCGGGACGCGTTCGACACCCTCGACGTCGAGCTGCTCGTGCCCGTCCTCTACGGCGTCGACCTCCTCGGCGTGATCGCCGTGGGCCGGAAGATCTCGGGCGACCGGCTCGCCGCCGACGACCGCCAGCTCCTGCGCACGCTCGCGAACCAGAGCTCGATCGCCATCGAGAACGCGAAGGCGTTCGACGAGATCGCGAAGCTGAACGAGACGCTCGAGGCGCGCGTCGAGGAGCGCACCGAGGAGCTGCGCCGCACGCAGGCGCAGCTCGTCCAGAGCGAGAAGATGCGCTCGCTCGGCCAGCTCGTGGCGGGCGTCGCGCACGAGCTCAACAACCCGATCGGCTTCGTCCACGCCAACCTCCAGCTCCTGCACGAGTACATCGACAAGCTCGACGCCTCCGACCCGCGCACGCGCGAGCGCGCGCGCGAGGCGATCGCGAAGCTGCTCGCGCGCAGCCGCGAGGGCACCGAGCGCGTGAAGCAGATCGTCCAGGACCTGCGCACCTTCTCGCGCATGGACCAGGCCGAGCTGCAGGAGGTCGACCTCAACCAGGAGATCGAGCGCACGCTCGGGCTGGCGGAGCCGCGGCTCAAGGACCGCGTGCGCGTGGAGCGCGACTTCGCCCCGCTCCCCAAGGTGCGCTGCTACGCCGGCCAGCTCAACCAGGTGTTCATGAACCTCGTCATGAACGGCTGCGACGCGATCGAAGGCCGCGGGACGCTCACGATCCGGACGCGCCCGACGCGCGACGGCGTGCGGCTCGAGTTCCACGACGACGGGCCGGGGCTCCCGAGGGAGATCCGCGACCGCATCTTCGAGCCGTTCTTCACCACGAAGCCGGTGGGCCAGGGGACGGGGCTCGGGCTCTCGATCTCCCACGGGATCGTGGAGCGCCACGGCGGCCGACTCTTCGTCGAGTCGGAGCCGGGCGAGGGCGCCGCCTTCATCATCGAGCTGCCGCGCGAGGCGCGGGCGCCGGCCGCGACGTCCTGAGCGCGCCGCGCGGTGGTACCATGGGCCGCCGCCCTCGAGGTCCCGGATGAGCCCCGCGGCGACCCTCCGCCTCCAGCGCTGGACGGCCTTCGCCGCCGTCCTCTGGGCCGTGCTCGCGCTCGGGCTCGCGATCGCGGGGCAGGTCCTCGCGCGCGCCGAGTACATGCCGCCCGTCCAGACGTCGGGGACCGGCGGCGTCGTGCTGGTCTCCTGGATCGCGCGCTCGGCGCAGCAGGCGGGCGTCGAGGTCGGCGACCGCGTGGTCGCGGTGGACGGCGTCCCGATCCGGGAGTGGTTCCGCGACCGCGGCTGGGAGCGGCTCGAGCCGGGCGTGCCGGTGGTCTACGCGGTCGAGTCGCCGGACGGCGTGCGCCGCGAGGTCGCGCTCCTGCCCGTGCCCCGCGCCGAGACGCGACAGGCGCTCGTGCTGCCCGTCTTCCTCGCGTCCCTCGCCGTCGGCGTCGCGTACCTCGCGCTCGGCGTCCTCGTCTGGCAGCTGCGGCCCGACCAGGAGGAGTCGTTCGCGTTCGTCCTCTTCTGCTCGGCGCTCGCAATGGAGTTCTTCAGCGCCGTCCACACGTACGACGCCTGGTTCGGCTACGAACGCATGCTCGCCACGCTGCCGTTCGTCGGGGCGACGACGTTCCACCTGTTCGCGACCTTCCCGGTTCGCCCGCCCTGGATCTCGCGCCTTCCGTGGCTGAAGCACGCGGCGTACCTCGGCGCCGCCGTGACCGCGGTCCTTCCGCTCGCGGGCCGCGGGGCGCCCGGCGCGGAGCACTTCGGCAGCGCGGCGTACGCGTACGCGATCCTCGGCGCGTCCGCGGGCGTCGCGGTGCTCGCGCGCGAGTGGGCGCGCGCGCGCGGGACGCCGCAGGGCGAGCGCATGGACGTCGTCTTCTGGGGCGCCGTCCTGAGCTTCGTGCCCGTCCTCGCGCTGGTCTCGGCGACGCTCTTCTTCCGGCTGGTCCTACCCGCCTGGATGGCGCTGGTGTGGTTCGTGGTGCTGCCGGCGTCGGTCGCGTACGGCATCGCGCGCAACCAGCTGTTCGAGATCCGCGGCCTCGCGCGCTCCTCCGCCGCCTACGGCGCCGCGACGCTCTCCATCACCGGCCTCTACGCCTTCCTCATCAGCTTCGCGGACGCCGCCTTCAGCCGGGTGCGGATCAACGCCAGCTCGCCCTGGTTCTCCGTCACGTTCCTCTTCTTCGCGATCCTCGCCGTGAATCCGCTCCGCAACCGGCTCCAGGGGCTCGTCGACCGCGTCTTCGACCGCAGCCGCGCGGGCTACCGCGAGGCCGTGCGCGAGATCTCCGAGGCGATGGTCTCGATGCTCTCGCTCGACGAGGTCGTCGACCGCCTCGTGACGGCGGTGACCGAAAGCATGGGCGCCGAGCGGGCCATGGTGCTGCTCGAGGAGGCCGGCGCGCTGCGCCCCTCGGCGTGGCGCGGGCCGTTCGAGCCGCGCGCGCTCGAGCTCGCGCTCGCGGTCGACCACCCCGTCGGCAAGCAGCTCTGGATGCGGCGCCAGGAGCTCTCGAAGGCGGACTGCGAGGCGGGCGCGGAGCCGGGCACGGCGGAGCGCTGCCGCGAGGTGTTCGAGGCGCTCGACGTGGACCTCCTCGTCCCGATTCTCTTCGGAGTCGACCTGCTCGGCGTGATCGCGGTGGGGCGCAAGCTCTCGAGCGAGCCGCTCGGCGCCGACGACCGCCAGCTGCTGCGCACGCTCGCGAACCAGAGCGCCATCGCGATCGAGAACGCGAAGGCGTTCGACGAGATCGCGAAGCTGAACGAGACGCTCGAGGCGCGCGTCGAGGAGCGCACGCGCGAGCTGCGCGAGATCCAGAGCCACTTGATGCAGAGCGAGAAGATGCGCTCGCTGGGCCAGCTCGTGGCGGGCGTCGCGCACGAGCTGAACAACCCGATCGGGTTCGTGCACGCGAACCTCCAGCTGCTCGACGGCTACGTGGCGCGCCTCATCGCGGCGCAGGAGAGCGGCGAGCGCGCAGAGCGGGTGCGGGAGGCCATCCAGAAGCTGCTCCTGCGCAGCCGCGAGGGCACGCAGCGGGTGAAGGCGATCGTGCAGGATTTGCGCACGTTCTCCCGCATGGACCAGGCCGAGCTCGGCGACGCGGACCTGAACGAGGAGATCGAGCGGACGCTCACGCTGATGGAGCCGCGCTTCAAGAGCGGGATTCGCGTCGAGCGCGACTTCGCGGAGCTGCCGCGCGTGCGCTGCCTTCCCGGCCAGCTCAACCAGGTGTTCATGAACCTGCTCATGAACGCCTGCGACGCGCTCGACGGCCGCGGCGGCTGCATCCGCATCCGGACGCGCCCGAAGGCCGGCGGCGTCGAGCTCGAGTTCGAGGACGACGGTCCCGGCATCCCGCCCGAGCACCGCGAGCGCATCTTCGAGCCGTTCTTCACGACGAAGCCGGTGGGGAAGGGGACGGGGCTCGGGCTCTCCATCTCGCACGGGATCGTGGAGCGGCACGGCGGGCGCATGACGCTCGCCTGCCCGGGGGACGGTGGCACCTGCTTCCGCATCGAGCTTCCGCGCGTCGCGCGGATCTCGGAGGAGGAGGTCGCCGCGGCGACGGCGGAGTCGGCGGCGCGCGAGCGCGGCGTCGTGGCGTGACCGGCCGCCGCGCCGCGCGTGCCGCGCGGCGGCGTCGCGCGCGGGCGGCGCCGCGCGTGCGGGGCGCCGCGCTACCATGCCCGCTTCGCGAGAAGGAGCCCCCATGCGACTCGGACTCACCGCCGGCTACTCGGGCGCCACGCTCACGGTCAACCTGCCCCTCGTGCAGGAGGCGGAGAGGCTCGGCTTCGACTCGGTCTGGACGGCCGAGGCGTACGGCTCGGACGCGATCACGCCGCTCTGCTGGATCGGCGCCCACACGAGCCGCATCCGGCTGGGCACCGCGATCATGCAGATGCCCGCCCGCACGCCAGCGATGACGGCGATGACCGCGATGAGCCTCGACGCCCTCTCGGGCGGCCGCTTCATCCTCGGGCTCGGGCCCTCCGGCCCGCAGGTGATCGAGGGCTGGCACGGCGTCGCGTACGGGAAGCCCCTCACGCGGACGCGCGAGTACGTCGCGATCGTGCGCCAGATCCTCGCGCGCGAGAAGCCGGTCGAGTTCCAGGGCGAGCACTACCAGATCCCCTACGCGGGGCCGGGCGCGAGCGGCCTCGGAAAGCCGCTCAAGAGCATCCTCCACGGGCGCAAGGACCTCCCGATCTGGACGGCCTCGATCGGCCCGAAGGGCATCGAGACGAGCGCCGAGGTCGCCGACGGGCTGATCCCGGTCTGGATGAACCCGGAGCGCATGGACCTCCTGCGCCCGCACCTCGAGGCGGGCTTCCGCAAGGCCGGCCCGGGGAAGCGGCGCGAGGACTTCGCGATCGCGCCCTTCGTGACGTGCATCCTCGGCGACGACCTCGAGCGCTGCCGCATGCCGGTGAAGGGCATGCTCGCGCTCTACATCGGCGGGATGGGCGCGCGCGGGAGGAACTTCTACAACGACTACGCGAAGCGGCTGGGCTACGAGGCCGAGGCGGTGAAGATCCAGGACCTCTACCTCGACGGCAAGAAGGCCGAGGCGATGGCGGCCGTGCCCGACCGCCTCGTGGACGAGATCGCGCTCGTCGGCCCGAAGGCGCGCGTCGTCGACCGGCTCGCCGCGTGGAAGGCGTCCGGCGTGACCGACATGCTGGTCGGCGCGGGGCAGCCCGAGGCGCTGCGCGCGCTGGCGGAGGCGCTGCTCTAGCCCGCATGGATCCCGCGCGCCGGCGCGAGCGGATCGTTGCGCTCGACAAGCGCCGGGTCTGGCATCCCTACACGGCGATGGACCGCTACCGCGCCGAGGTCGACCCGCTCGTCGTGGAGCGCGCCGAAGGCCCGTGGCTCTGGGACGTCGACGGCCGCCGCTATCTGGACGCGAACTCGTCGTGGTGGGTCGCGGCGCTCGGCCACAACCACCCCCGCCTCGTGGCGGCGCTGCGGCGCCAGGCGGAGCGCAACTGCCACAGCGCGCTCGCCGGGATGACGCACGAGCCCGCCGCCGAGCTGGCCGAGGCGCTCTGCCGGATCGCGCCGCCCGGGCTGGAGCACGTCTTCTACAGCGACGACGGCTCGACCGCCGTCGAGGTCGCGCTCAAGATGGCGCTCCAGTTCTGGAGCCAGAGCGGGCGCCCGGAACGCACCCGCTTCGTCGCGCTCGAAGGCGCCTTCCACGGCGAGACGCTCGGGGTGACCGCCCTCGGCGGCGTCGAGGCGTTCCGCGCGCCCTTCGCGGGCGTCGTCGCGGAGCCGCTCCGCATCCCCTCGCCGGCGGACGGAGCGGACGCGGCCGCGGCGGCGCTCGAGCGCACGCTCGACGCGCACGGCGCGGAGGTCGCCGCGCTCGTGGTCGAGCCCGTCGTCCAGGGCGCGGCGGGAATGCGCAGCTCGGACCCCTCGTTCCTGCGAGCGGCGCGCGAGCTCTGCGACCGCCACGACGTCCTGCTCGTCGCCGACGAGGTCTTCACCGGCTACGGCCGCACCGGCCCGATGTGGGCGTGCCAGCACGCGGGCGTCTCGCCCGACCTCCTCTGCACGGCGAAGGGCTTCACGGGCGGGATGCTCCCCATGGCCGCGACGCTGGCCAGCGAGCGCGTGGAGCGCGCCTTCCGGGGCGGCGACGAGCGGGCCTTCTACTACGGCCACTCGTTCTGCGGGAACCCGCTCGGTGCGGCGGTCGCGCTCGAGGTGCTGCGCGTGTACGAGGAGGAGGCGGTGCTCGAGCACGCGCGCGGGAAGGCGAAGCGCATCGCCGACGCCTTCGCCGCGCTCGCGCGGCTGCCCGGCGTCGCGACGACGCGCGCCGTCGGCATGATCGGCGCGCTGGAGCTGCGCGGCGACGCCGGCTACCTGGCGCGCGGCGGCTGGACGGTGTACGAGGAGGCGCTGCGCCGCGGCGTCTACCTGCGGCCGCTGGGCCACGTCGTCTACGTGGCGCCGCCTCTCAACGTGCCGGACGACGCCCTCGACGAGCTCCTCGCCGCCGTGCGCGCGAGCGTCGAGGCTGCGCTCGCCCGGGAGGGCGCGCGTTGAGGATGGGGCGCGAGGCCGTCGCCGGACGGCGTGCCGTCGAGGCGCCCGCCGCTCGCGCGCGCGCGCGGCGGCGCCTCCCCCGCATCGCCGCCGCGGCGCTCTGGATCGGCGCCGCCGCGCCCGCGCCCGCGCTCGCGCAGGCGCAGGGGGAGACTCCGCGCCCGGCCCCCGCCGCGGCCGCGGAGAGCGCGGGCGGCGCCGCCGCGCCCGCGCCGCACGGCTTCTCGCTCCAGAACGCGCGCGTCCCGGCCGAGCACGTCGTCGCGGGCGGCCCGAAGAAGGGCGCCATCGAGGCCGTCGACGCGCCGACGTTCGTCGCCGTCGAGGAGGCCGCCTGGGTGGCGCCCGACACGCCGGTCCTCGGCGTCGCGCACGGAGGCGACGCGCGCGCCTACCCGGTGCACGTGATCGAGCGACATCAGATCGTGAACGACGTCGTGGGCGGGACCCCGATCGCCGTGACGTACGATCCGCTCGCCGGCGCCCCGGCCGCGTGGGAGCGCCGCGTGGACGGGCGCGTCCTCGAGCTCGGCGTCGCGGGCCTTCTCTACAACGGGAACTTCCTCTTCTTCGACCGCGCCACCGAGAGCCTGTGGTCGCAGCTTCGCGGCGAGGCGGTCGCGGGCGCGCTCGCGGGCCGCCGGCTCGCGCGCGTCCGGATCCGGCAGGAGACGATGGCGTCCTGGCTCGCGCGCCACCCGGGCTCGCGCGTCCTCGCGCCGCCCTCGGACCGCGTCGACTACCGCCAGAGCCCCTACCGGCTGTATTGGGTGGAGGATCGCATCCCCTGGCGCGTCGACGCGCGCGACGAGCGCTTCCACGCGAAGGAGGTGGTCCTCGGCGTCCGGCGCGGCGGGCGCGCGCGGGCCTATCTCGGCTCGCTCGTGACCGCCGCGGGCGGCGTCGTGGACGACGAGCTCGACGGCCGCCGCATCCGCCTCGAGTACTCGAGCCGCCACGCCGTATTCCGCTACGAGATCCCGGACGACGTCGAGGTGCAGGAGGCGTACTGGTTCGCCTGGAAGGCGTTCCATCCGGACACCGAGATCTGGAACGACCCGGGCGGCGAGGCGCCGCCGCCGGAGCGGCCGCGCTGAGGAGCGAGCGCAAGGCGTTGCGGGCCGGGCGCGCTCGCGGCGAGAGGGCCGCGGCGCCGCGCGCGGCTCCGAGCGGGCGGGGCGCGCGGCCCGTCCGGCGCGACGCGACGCGGATCGCGCTCTGGCTCGTCGCCGGCACGATGGCGTACAACGTCCTCGAAGCGGTCCTTGCGGTGGGATCGGGGGTTCGCGCGGGGAGCGTGGCGCTCGTCGGCTTCGGGCTCGACAGCGTGATCGAGTGCGCGGCGGCCGGCGTCCTCCTCTGGCGCCTTCGCCTCGAGTGGCGCGGCGTGGAGCCCGCGGCGCTCGCCTCGGCGGAGCGCCGCGTGCACCGCTTCGTCGGGCTCACGTTCTTCGCCCTCGCGGCCTACGTCGCGGCGCAGGCGGCGTGGGGGCTCCTCGCGGGCGACGTGCCCGCCGAGAGCGCGCTCGGCATCGCGCTCGCGATGGCCTCGCTGCTGGTCATGCCGCTCCTCGCGTGGGGGAAGCTCCGCGCCGCGCGCGAGATCGGGAGCCCGGCGCTCCGCGCGGAGGCGCGGGAGACGCTGGCGTGCTCGTATCTCTCGTTCGCGCTCCTGGTCGGCCTCGGCGCGAACGCCCTCTGGGCGTGGTGGTGGGCCGACCCGGTCGCCGCGCTCGCCATGGTGCCGTGGCTGATCCGCGAGGGACGGGAGGGCGTCCGCGGCGAGAGCTGTCGCGGTGAGTGCGCACCCGTGTAGCCCGGCCGCGCGCCGCGGTCAGTCCGCGAGGAGCTCGTCCGCCGCGAACGACTCCGGGCCCAGCCCCTCCCGCACGGCGCGCTGGAGCGCGGCGAGGACCCGCGCGTGCGTCGGCGCGCCGAGGCCCGCGCGCGCCGCGAGGTCGAGGATGCGGCGGTGGTAGGCGTCCGCCTCGGGCGCGCTTCCCTCGCGCAGGGCGGTCCACACGTGGTTGTAGAGCGGGAAGGGACGCGCGGCGTCGCCGCGGGCGAGCGCGCCGCGGACGTGGGCGATCTCGGCGTCGAGGTCGCGGTCGCGCCCGTCGCACGAGGCGGGGCGGATCCCCGCCGCGGCGAGCGCCGCGCGCGCCTCCTCGAGGAGGCGCGCCTTCAGCTCGACGAAGGCCGCGCCCGCGTGGTCCTCGCGGCGCACGAGGGCGTTCGGCGCGCTGGTCAGGTTCACGCACAGCTTCAGCCACTGGTCGTCGCGAATGGAGCGCGAGAACGCGGCGTCGAGCCCGGCGTCCGCGAGGTCGCGCGCCACGACGCGCGCCGCGTCCGCGGCGTCGCAGCCGGGCTCGGCGCCGACCACGACCCGCGCGCGGCCGTGGTAGCGCACGCGCGCGTCGCCGACGCGGGTCGCGGTCTGCCGCCACAGGCCGGCGACCACGCGCCGCAGGCTCCGCGCGAGGAGCGCCCCGCCGTGGAGGTCGTTCTGCAGCGCGACGACGACGACGTCCGTGCCGCACGCGTGCGCGAGCGCCCGCCCGGCCGCCTCCACGTCCGGCTCGCGCGTGCACACGAAGACCGGCCCGGGCCCGATCCGGCGGGCGGCGTCCTGCAGCGAGGCGGCCGCTTCGACCGCCACGCGGCGCTCGCCTCCCGCGATCGGGTCCTCGGCCGTGAGACCCGCGCGCAGCGCCGCGGCCTGCTCCGCGCGCCGCGCGACGACGAGCACCTCGCGGCCCGCCGAGGCGAGCTGGGCGGCCAGCGCGAGCCCCACGGAGCCCGCGCCTAGGACGGTGCGCATCAGCGCGCCGGCGATCCCGGCGTCGGCCCGCGCGCCTCGCACGCCTCGCGCAGCGCGGTCAGTCGGGCCGCGGCGACCTCCGTCGCGACGCGGCGCACGCCGAAGCGGTCCAGCGTGCCGCCCACCACGGGCACCTCGTTGGCGGCCTGGACCTGGAGGCCGACGCGCGTGCGCGAGGGGCCGTCGTCGAGCGGGGCGATCGTGTACGTGGCGTCGCAGCGGAAGAGCCCGAGCTCGAGGCGGACGTGCAGGCGCTCCCACTCCACCACCTCGACCGACGTCTCGCGCACCTCGATCGGGATCCCGTGCAGGCGCGCGCGCCAGCACAGCGTCGCGCCTTCGTCGGGCCAGCGCTCCGCGCCCTCGCCGGGACGGAGGCCCGGGTGCCAGGCCGCGAGCTGCGAGGGGTCGGCGAGCGCGAGCCAGACGCGCGTGCACGGCGCCGCGACGTGGGCCGAGAACCCGACGGTGATCAACCGTCTCCCCCCTCCGGTACGCAGCATGGCGCAGCGCGTGCGGCGAAGGCAAGGGGCCGCTGCGCCCGAAGCCGCGCCCCGCGGCCCGGCGGGCCTCGCTCACGAAGGGGACGGGCGGCTGCGCGCGCGCGATCCGGCCAGGCAGGAGGCGTGCGTCTCGAGCGCGCGCTCGATGCCCGCGCGGTCGACGTCGAGATGGGTGACGGCGCGCAGCCGCGTCCCGCTCGGCGGGTTGATGCGCACGCCCCGCGCCCACGCCGCGCGCTGGAGCGCGGCCGCGTCGTCGGCGTGGAACATCACGATGTTGGTCTCGGGCGGCGCCTCGACGCGGAGCCCGAGCGCGGCGAGGCCCTCGCAGAGGCGCGCGGCGTTCGCGTGGTCCTCGCGAAGCCGGTCCACGTGGTGCTCGAGCGCGTAGAGCCCCGCCGCGGCCAGGACGCCCGCCTGGCGCATCCCTCCGCCGAGCATCTTGCGCACGCGCAGGAGCCGCGGCCGCAGCGCGCCCGACGTCGCGACGAGCGAACCGACCGGCGCGCCGAGCCCCTTCGAGAGGCATACCGAGACCGTGTCGAAGGGCGCCGCCCAGCGCGCGGGCTCGACGCCCGTCGCGACGGCCGCGTTCCAGAGGCGCGCGCCGTCGAGGTGGAGGCGCAGCCCGCGCTCGCGCGCGAGGTCCGCGAGCGGCGCCAGCCGCTCGAACGGGAAGATGCGTCCCCCCGCGTCGTTGTGTGTGTTCTCCACCGCGACGGCGGCCAGCGGCGCGAAGTGCGGGTCGGGCGGCGCGAGCGCGGCGCGCACCTCCTCGGCGTCGAAGCGCCCACCCCTGCCGAGCTCGCGGATCTGGACGCCGGCGAGGGCGGCCGCCGCACCGGACTCGTACTTGAGGAGATGGCACCCCGCCGGCGCCGCGACGACGTCCCCCGGCCGGGTCAGCGCGTGCAGCGACGCCTGGTTCGCCATCGTGCCCGACGGGAAGAAGAGCGCCGTCTCCTTGCCGAGCGTCTCGGCGACGCGCGCCTCGAGACGGGCGACCGTCGGATCCTCGCCGTAGACGTCGTCGCCGAGCTCGGCCCGCGCCATCGCCTCGCGCATCGCCGGCGTCGGGAGCGTCACGGTGTCGCTGCGGAGGTCGACGACCTTCACGGCGCGAGCGTCGCCCGCGGCGCCTCCGCCTCGTGACACGCGAGCAGGAACGGCTCGATCGCCTCGAGGCAGGCGGCCGGCTGCTCGAGCTGCGCGTGGTGTCCGGCGCCGGGAATCTCGACGAGGCGCGCGCCCGGAATCTCGCGCGCGAGCTCGGCCGCGCCGGCCGCGGTGAGGAGGGGGCTCTCCGCGCCGCGCAGCAGGAGGACGGGCGCGCGCACCGCGCGCGGATCGGGGCGATCGCGGTCCGGCACCCCGAACCAGCGCGGGTCGAAGCGGAAGCCGAAGCGGCCGTCGGGCTGCGGCGCCACGGAGTGCTCCGCGATCGACCGGCGCAGCGCCTCGTCGACGTGCGCGGGGCCCGGCAGGAACTGGAACCTCTCCAGGGCCTCTTCGCGGCTCGCGTAGCTCGGCCGCAGCGAGAGCGCGAGGCGCGTCGCGCGCTTCCTCGACGCCGACGCGCCGCGCGTCGGATCGACGAGGACGAGCGCGCGCGTTCCGGGGCACGAGGCGGCGTGCCCGAGCGCGACGTGCGCGCCGAGCGAGTGCCCGACGAGCGCGGCGTCCGGCGCGCCGAGGTGCTCGAGCAGCGCCTCGAGGTCGTCGCGGAACGCGCCCGGGAGGAGCTCCTCGGGGAAGTCCGAGCGGCCGTGCCCTCGGAAGTCGAGCGCCACGACGTGGAAGCTGCGCGCGAGCCGCGGCGCGAGGTGGTCCCACCAGCGGGCGTTCGCCCCGGCGCCGTGGAGCAGAACGAGCGGGGGCGCGGACGCGTCGCCGAAGTGGAACACCGCGAGATGGACGCCGCGCAGGCGGGGTCGCGTGAAACGCTCGGCGCGGAACGCCACGGCGCGCGAAGGCTACGGGAGGCGCGCGCGCGCCGCCACGCGGGAGCCAGCGACGTCCCGGGCGGGGCGGCGCCGGCGACGGCGCGCGTCCGCTCCGGCGCGTGCGCCTCGGCTCCGCGAGCCTCGCCCGCGCGCGGTGCCCGCCGTCGGCGGAACGCCCGTTTTCCCGGCGGAACGCCTCGAAACCGGCATTTTTCCTTTGACTCGCGCGTGGGCTGGTCTAAATTCGCCTCGCCTCGAGGCACGGCGCTTCGCGGCGCGGCGCGCGGCACGGCCGCGCGCAGGACAACCCAGGAGAACGGTACGGACGCGGACCGGCGTCTCCACGCGGGACGTCCGGTGCGCTCGCGGAGCCCGGCGGCCGACGCGATCGGAGCGATCGGGGCGGGCCACCGAGGGGGGACACGACGCAATGGCAGCTCGCAAGAAGAAGGGCGCGGCGAAGGCATCGGGCGGCGGGGAGCTCATCATCAGCAAGTCGCGCACGAAGGCCGCGGTGAAGAAGGTCAACGTGAGCGGCGACTTCTACGGCGCGCTCGACAAGGCGGTGCGCGACATGCTGCGGGCCGCGGAGGAGCGCGCGCTCGGCAACAAGCGCCGCACGATCCGCCCCGTCGACCTCTAGTCGCGGCGTTCTTCGCCGGAGAGGCCCGCGAGGTCGCCCCTCGCGGGCCTCTCGTCGTCTGGCGCCGGCGCGCGCTCGCCGCGCGCGCGCTCGAGCGAGAATCCGACGCGGAAGAGGCGCTGCACGCCCGCGCGCCGCAGCGCGTCCGCGAGCGAGACGCCGTGCGCGGCCGCGAGGTGCTCGAGCCCGCTGCTCGCGAGCGAGGCCGCCTTGTCGAGCGCGCGCGGGATCGTCTCGGCGTCGCCGAGCGGGAGCTGGTCCGCGACCGCGACGCGGTTCGCGAGCGCGAGGAACGCGTAGAGGTGGGGCCGCCGCTCCTCCTCGCCGAGCGCCGCCAGCGCGCGGAAGATCGCCTGCGCCGCGCTCGCCGCGAGCGGAAGGCGCGGCATCCAGATCGGCAGACGCCAGTCGACCTCCGCGGCCGGCGCCGGCGCCTCGGGCAGCGCGTCGAGCGCGCGCGCGGAGAGGACGCCGTAGATCGACATCGCCTCCTCCCACGTCGGGAAGCCGAGGTCCTCGAGGCGTCCGCTGCGCCAGCGCAGCGCCCACTCCTCCATCTCGCTCGGCAGCTCCCACGCCGCGCCCTGCACGAGCCGGAAGTACGTCCAGTAGTCCTCGCGGAAGAGGGCGTCGAGGAGAGCTTGCACGTCCGCGAGGTCGTCGCCCTCGCGGCGCGCGCGGTACCAGAACTGGCCCTCGAGGCTGCGCGCGCCCGGCGGCGGCTCGAAGGCGTCGCCCTCCTTCAGCGTCACCTCGATGCGATCGCGCAGCCAGAGCACGAGGAGCTCCGGGTCGAGCGCGTGGGCGCCGCGCAGGAGCGCCTCCTCGCCGGCCTCGGCGAGCGCGCCGAGCCAGGCGCCGACGCGCGCCGGATCCGGCGCGAGCTCCGAGCCCGACCACGCGTCGAGGTCGACGCACGCGACGAGCTGGTCGGGCGTCGCGTGCGCGAGGAGCCAGGCGGCGTCCGCGAGCCCGATCGCCTTCGCGGTGTAGGCCAGCTCCGCCTCGGGCAGCGCCGGGACGACGGCCTCGGGCTGCGGCACGAGATCGAGCAGCTCGCCGCGCGCGGCGACGGGCGCCTCGCACACGAGGGCCACCTGCGCGTCGAGGTCCAGCCCGGCGAGCGCGCGCCGCGCGGCGTTGCGGTCGCGGCGGGCGAGCGCGAGGATTGCGCGCGCGTCGCCCGGGCGGAGCGGGGCGTCGGGCATCGCGGCGAACGTAGCGCGCGCCGCGCGCGGAGGAGCGCTTGCATCGCATCTGGGCGTTCCTCACCGGCCTTCCCGTCGGGCTCCTCGGCGCCCTCGCGTTCGGCTCCCAGACCGGCGTCGGGCTCGAGCTCGGCGCGCTGGCGGGCGGCCTCGCGCTCGCGCTGGCCGTCACGCTGGCGGGCCGCTTCGCGAGCCACGACGACGAGCGCGGCGCGCACCTCGCGAGCGCGGCGAGCGCGGGGCTCGCGGCGCTCCCGGCGGCGGGCGCCGCGTGGCTCGGGCTCGCGCCCGGCGCGGGCGTCGCGTTCGGGGTCGTCGCCGCGGCGCTCGCGCTCCTTCTCGTGCGCGCGATGCGCGTCTCGGGCCCGGCGGGCGGCGCGCGGAGCCAGGCGGTGGCCGCGCTCGCGGCCGTCGGAGTCGGCGCGGCCGTCGCGCTCGGCGTGGCGGGCGCCGTCGCGGCGTGGCGCGGGCGCGCGGCGCCCGCGGGCGACCGCGAGGGCTTCGCGCAGTACGTGTACGACGTCGACGCGGGCGTTCCGCTCGCGCCCGCGCCCGGCTGCGCGCCGGAGGTCGCATCGACCGAGGGGCTCGGCGCGGGCGCGAACCCGGCGTTCGGCGCGGACGGCGTCCTCTGGTACGACGCGGCGGCGGAGGACGGCCGGCGCCAGGTGCACCGACTGGATCCCCGCACCGGCGAGCGGCGCTGCTGGAGCTGCGACGAGCCCGGGAACAACCGGCGGCCGCGGCCCACGCCCGACGCCCGCGCCATCGTGTTCGAGACCGACCGCCACGCGACGGCGCGCGCGCCGATCGACTGGGAGCTCCACTTCGCGAACGTGCGCGGGAGGGCGCTTCCCTCGCGCCGCCTCACGGTCGACCCGGGTCCCGACGCCTTCGGCGCGCTCGATCCCGGGGGCCAGCTCCTCGTCTGGTCCTCGGGCGCCGGCGGCACGTACGCGGTCGCGACGGCGAACCTCGCGCGCGGCCACGGCGGCCTCGTGCTGAGCCGGCGCCGCGTGATCGTCCCGGGCGGCGCGTCGTGGGTGGCGCCGCTCGCGTGGGCGCCCGACGCACGCACGCTGGTCGTCGTGCGCGGACATCCGCTCGCGCTCCAGTCCGCGCGCGCGATCGACCTCGCGAGCGGGCGCGAGCGCGAGCTGTCCGAGCCCGGCGCGCGCGTCGCGGCGGCGAGCTTCTCGGCGGACGGGAGCACCGTCGCGCTCGCGACGACGCGCCCCGCCGCCGCGGCGAGCGCGCTCCCGGGCGCGCTCGGCTTCGCGGTCGCGCGGATCGCGACGCTCGCGGGGCTCGGCCCCCGCCAGCGCGGAACCGGCCTTCGCGTGGGAACGCCGTGGGCGGACGCGATCCCCGAGGTGCCGCTCGGCCGGGTGGGTGCGTGGGGCGCGCCGGCCGGCGTCGCGCTCGCGCCGGACGGGCGCGCGCTCGTCCTCGCGCAGCGGCGCCCGGGCGGCGGCGAGCGGCTCGTCCGCGTCGCGCTCCGCTGCGACGAGGCGACGGCGACGTCGCCGCCCGAAGGCGGCGCGCGCTGAGCCCAGGGCCACCGCCCGCCGAAGCCGGCGGGCTATCCTGCCGGCATGGCGAGCGTCGAGGAGGTGCGGTCGGCGCTGGCCCGACACCGACCGGTGATGCTCGACGGGCCGGCGCGCGCCGCCGTCGCGATGGTGCTGCGGCCCGGCGCGGCCCGCCGCTCGGACGTCCTGCTCATCGAGCGCGCCCACAAGGCGGGCGACCCCTGGTCGGGGCACATGGCGTTCCCGGGCGGCCGCCAGGACCCCGAGGACGAGAGCCCGCGCGTCACCGCCGAGCGCGAGACGCTGGAGGAGGTCGGCGTCGACCTCGCGGGCGCGGAGCTCCTCGGCCGACTCGACGATCTCGCGGGGCGTCACGCGGGGCGTCCCGATGGACTCGTGATCTCGGCGTTCGTGTACCACGTGCCCGAGCCGCCGCCGCTCGCCCCGAACGAGGAGGTGGAGCGCGCGTTCTGGCTGCCGGTGGCGTCCCTGCTGGAGCCGGCGCGCCACGTCGACTACCGGTTCCGTCACGAGCTCGGGACGCTCGCCATGCCCGGCATCCGCGTCGGCGACGCCGAGCACCACGTCGTCTGGGGCCTGACCTACCGCTTCTTGGAGCACTTCTTCACGCTGCTGGGCCGTCGCCTCCCGGCAGGTCGACTCTCCGAGCGGGAGGGTCTCACCCGTCCTTGAGGCTCGGCGCTCACGCCGGCATGAGCGCGACGTCGACGACGAGCCGGTCCGCCTCCGCGGCGAGCGCCTCGCGCAGCGCGCGCGGGTCGGCGTCGCTCGGCACCTCGACGCGCAGAGACATCTCGTAGTGGGGCGAGCCACCCGGACCGGGACGGCTCCGCGAGGTGAGCTCGACGATGTTGACGCCGCGCTCCGCGAGGACGCGGCAAATGCCCGCGACGATGCCCGCGCGGTCCTCGCCGGCCGCCTCCACGCGGTAGAGACGCGTTCCGGGCGCGGGGACCGCGCTGCGCGGCCCGCCTTCCATGTGGCGCAAGAGGATCGTGAGGCCGTGGTCGCGCTCGAGGCGCTTCGCGCCGACGGCGAGCCGGTCTCCCGTCGACGGGTCGGTCGACGAGCACAAGAGGATCACCGCGAAGTCCGTCCCGAGGATCGTCATGCGCGAGTCCTCGAGGTTCGCGTCGCACTCGAGGACGAGCGAGGCGAGCTCCGCGACGAGGCCGGGCCGGTCGCGCCCGATGGCCGAGAGGATGAACCAGCGCCGCATGGGCCCTCCGCAGGCGTCTAGGGGCGCAGCGGACCTCCGGCCGCGGGCTCGTGGCCGTCGCAGCTGCGCACGGGAAGCGCAGGGTAGCGCCGAAACCGCGCGTCGCGGTCCGCGAGGGCGCAGCGCAGGAAGACGCTCCCGCGCCGGCTGCGCTGCACCCGGGCGTGTCGGCAGACGCCGCACAGCCCCGGGTCCACGGCGGCCCCGCTCGGCTCGCGCACGCGCGCAGTCTACAATCCGCGGCCGTGAGCCGCCTGCGCCGCAGCCTGAGCCGCCTGGAGCGCGTCCTCGCGCTCGCCGAGCGCGTGCTCGAGGAGCTCGCGGGCGAGGGCCCGGACCCGCGCGTGTTCGAGCGCCACCGCGCCTTCCGCTGGGACGCGCGCCGCGGCCGCGGCCGGCTCGTCCCGATCCCGGACCCGCGCCCCTTCGACCTCGACGACCTCGTCGGCGTCGAGCGCGCCGTCGCGCGCCTCGTGCGTAACACCGAGCAGTTCCTGGAGGGCCTTCCGTCGCACCACGTGCTCCTCCACGGCGAGCGCGGCACGGGGAAGTCGTCCGCCGTGCGCGGGCTCCTCACCCGCTTCGGCGATCGCGGCCTCCGCCTCGTGGAGGTCCACCGCGACGACCTCCTGCGCCTCCCCGAGGTGCTCGACGCCCTGCGCGGCCTGCCGCAGCGGGTCCTCCTCTTCGCCGACGACCTCTCGTTCGGGGAAGGCGAGGGCGGCTACCGCGAGCTCAAGGCCGCGCTCGAAGGCAGCCTGGCGGCGCCGCCCGAGAACGTGCGCATCGTGGCGACGAGCAACCGGCGCCACCTCCTCCCCGAGCGCCGCTCCGACAACCTCGCCGCGCGCCTCGACGAGGACGGCGAGCTCCACCTCGGCGAGGCGCTCGAGGAGAAGCTGGCGCTCGCGGACCGCTTCGGGCTCGTGATCGGCTTCTACGGCTTCGACCAGCGCACGTATCTCGAGATCGTCGAGCGCTACGCGCGCCAGGCGGGCCTCGCGCTCGCGGGCGACGCCCTGCGCGAGCAGGCGCTGCGCTTCGCGCTCGAGCGCTCCTCCCGCTCCGGCCGGACCGCGCGGCAGTTCGTCGACGACCTGCGCGGCCGCCTCGCCCTCGCGGCCCGCCGCGGCGAGGCCCAGCGGGCGCGGGAATGACGCGAGGCGGACCGCCCCGTACACTCTCGTCCCACCCCCTCCCGGCCCGACGAAGGACCCCGATGCGGCCTCTCGCCCGCGCACGCCGCACGTTCGCGCTCGGCCTCGCCTTCGCCGCGCTCGCCGCGCTCGGCGCGAGCGCCGAGGACGCCGCGCGCTCCGCGTCTCCGCCCGAAGGCCCGCGCGACGCGGCCCCCGGCGGCGCCGTCCCCGACCCGGCGTTCCGGGGCGAGGCCGCGGACGGGGACGGCGCCCCCGGCGACGCCGCGGACGAGGAGGACCTCCTGCTCCTCGAAGAGGAGTACGCCCCGGCGCTCGCGGACGACCCGCTCGAGGACGCGAACCGAGCCCTGTTCCGCGCCAACGAGGCCGTCTACGAGACCGTCTTCGATCCCCTCGCCGATCTCTACGCCTTCGCCGTGCCCGATTCGGTGCGCCGCTCCGTCGTGCGCTTCTTCGCCAACCTCGGTGAGCCCGCGGCGTTCCTGAACGGGGTGCTCCAGCTCAACCCGGGCTACGCCGGCCGGACCGGCGCGCGTTTCGTGGTGAACTCGACCGCGGGCGTCGCCGGCATCTTCGACGTCGCCTCGCGGCTCGGCCTCGAGGCGCGGCGCACGGACTTCGGCGAAACGCTCGGCGCGTACGGGCTCCCGGAGGGCTGGTACCTCGTTCTGCCGCTCCTCGGGCCCTCGACGCTGCGCGATCTCGTGGGCGACGTCGTCGACAGCTTCTTCCACCCTCAGCTCTACTTCCTCGGCTACACGTCGCAGGCCTTGCTCGTCACGGGCAGCGGCTTCTCGCAGTACGAGGCGCAGCGCGATCGCATGGACGCGCTGCGCGACAGCTCGCTCGACTTCTACGCCGCGCTCCGCAGCGCCTACCTCATGCAGCGCGCCGCCGGCGTGCGCGAGGCGCGCGCCGAGTCCCCGGTGCTGCGCCGGCTCGGTCCCGACGCCGAGGAGCCTCCGGCCGTGGCGTCCCCGGCCGACGCCGCGGCCGGCCCGCTCCCGACGCCGCGCGTCCTCGGCTCTCGGCCCGCCGCACGCTGAGTGCGCGAGGCCGCGGCGCCGGCGCCGCGGCACAGTGCACGCCGCCGTCGAGCCGGACCTCCGCGTCCGCGCGAGCGCGGCGCGCGAGACCTACGGCGCGCCGGCCTGCTCCGCCGTCCCCGCCTTCGCCGCCGCGATCTTGCGCTCCATGGCCGCGAGGAGGGCGTCGAAGCCCTCGCGCTTCAGGAGCGCCGCGTACTCCGAGCGCCGCAGCGCGAGCTCGCTCACCGTGCCCGAAAGGTAGACGTCGACGATCCGCCAGCCGCCGTTCGCCGCGCGCACGCGGTAGTCGAGCTCCACGGGCTCGTCGTCCCGGCGGTGGAGCTTCGTGCGCACGAGGCGGGTGCCGCCGCCGGCCGGCTGGACGGCTCCGATCTCGAAGCGCACGCGCGGCCCGTCGAAGCGGTCGGCGTACGTGGCGACGGTGAAGCGCGTGAACGTCTCGATCCAGCGCTCCCGCTGCTCGGGCGTGAGGCGCTTCCACTCCGCGCCGAGGATCAGCTGCGCCATGAATGCGACGTCGTAGCTCTGCGCGACCACCGGCTCGAGCGCGGCACGGCGCCCTTCGAACCCGAGCGCGTCGGCGCGCCCCATCACGTCGCCGAGCGCCGCGTAGAGCCGCTCCACCGGCGCGCGCGCGGCCGCGGTGTCGGCCTGCGCTCCCGCGCCGGGCGCCTCCTCCGACGCAGCGTCCGGGGCCGCCGCGCGCGCATCGGCGGCCTCCGTCGCCCGCGCCGCCTCGGGCGGCTGCGCCCCGGCACGCGCGCCGAGGAGCACGAAGCCGAGCACCGCGGCGGCGACGGCACGGGCGCGCGACATCGAGCGCAAGTGTACAGGCGCGCGCCCGGCCGCAGGCGGGCAAGTGGCCCGGCGTCGCGCCGCCCGCGGGAGGACACGGCCGGGCGGGCCGGAGCGGATGGGCCGGGTGCCGGCGCGAGCGCGTACCCAGGGCAGGGCGGGTGTCCTCACGCGTCTCCGAGCACGAACCCGCAGACGGCCTCGGCGAACCCCGCCGGGTTGTCCACCATCACCGAGTGGCTCGCGCGGGCCACCACCGCGAGCGTCCCCTTCGCGAGCACCTGCTCCGCCATCCGGTCCGCGACCTCCGCGGCGAGGACGTCCGACGCCGCGCCGCGCACGACGAGGGCGGGGCACTCGACGCGCGCGAGCGCCGCCCAGAGCTCCGCCGTCGTGCGCCGCTCGCGCTCGGCCGCCTCCGCGGGCGTCATCCGTCCCGCCATGGCGTGAAAGGCGGGATCGGTCTTGCGCTCGAAGCCGCCGCCGGGGAGCGCGCGCAGGCCGTGGCGCGCCATGCGCGCGATGGCCTCGGGCCGCGCGGCGGGGTACGCGAGCGAGAGCAGCCGCGCGTACTCGGCCTCCGAGGCGATCGGCGCGCCGCCGCCGTCGGCGGCCGCCCCCGCGCGCTCCATGTCGAGCCGGATCCGCAGCGTGCCGCGCGCGTCGAGCTCCGGGCCCGAGTCGACCAGCACGAGCCCGGCGAGACGCTTCGGGTGGCGGCCGGCGAAGAGGGTCGCGATGCGCCCCCCGAGCGAGTGGCCGACGAGGACGAGCCGTTCGATCCCGAGCGCGGCGAAGGCGGTCTCGAGGTCGCGCAGGTGGAACTCGTAGTCGTAGCGGCGCTCGGGGTCGCGATCCGAGTCGCCGTGGCCGCGGAGGTCGAGCGCGAGGGTCCGGTAGTAGGGCGCGACGGCGGGGGCGAAGTCGTCCCAGACGTGGGCGTCGTTCCCGAACCCGTGGAGGAGGACGAGCGGCATTCCGTCCTCGCTCCACGCGAGCCCGTGGAGGCGCAGCCCGTCCGCCCCCGGGACGGTGAAGGAGCGCGCGGCGACGTCCCCCTCCGGCATGCCGCGCATCGTACCCGATCGCTACCCTGCGCCGCCGTGGCGAAGGCGGCGAGGAGGACGCCCGACCTGCGGGCCCGGACCGCCGCGGCGGCGGCGGCGCTCGAGGCGGGCGCGGACCGTGCGCTGGCCGACCTCGTCGCGCTCGCGCGCATCCCGAGCGTCTCCGCGGCGGGCTTCGACCCGGCGCAGGTGGCCCGCTGCGCGGACGCCGTCGCGGCGCTGCTCGAGGACGTGGGGCTCTCGGGCGTCGAGGTGCTCCGTCTTCCCGGTGCCACCCAGCGGTGTACGGCGAGTGGCGGGCCGCGCGTCCCGGCGCCGCGACGGTGTTGATCTACGCCCACCACGACGTGCAGCCGCCCGGCCGGCTCGAGCGCTGGCGCACGCCGCCGTTCGAGCCCACCGTGCGCGAGGACGGCCGGCTCTACGGCCGCGGGGTCGTCGACGACAAGGCCGGCCTCGTCCTCCACCTCGCGGCGCTCCGCGCGTGGCGCGAGGCGGCGGGCGGGCCGCCCGTCCACGTGAAGGTCCTCGTCGAAGGCGAGGAGGAGATCGGCTCCGTCCACCTGGCCGACTTCCTGCGCGCGCACCACGAGCGCCTGCGCGCGGACGTCCTCGTCCTCTCCGACACGGCGAATCTCGACACGGGCCTGCCGTCCTTCACCACGAGCCTGCGCGGCCTCGTGGTCGTCGAGGTCGCGGTGCGAGCGCTCGACCACCCGCTCCACAGCGGCATGTGGGGCGGCCCGCTTCCCGACGCCGCCGGCGCGCTCTGCGCGCTCCTCGCGCGCCTCACCGACGCGAGCGGCGCCGTCGCCGTGCCGGGCCTCGCGGGCGACGCGCCGCCCCTCGACGAGGCGACGCGCGCCGCCCTCGCGGCGCTTCCCTTCGACGAGGCCGCGTTCCGCGCCGACGCGGGCCTTCCGCCCGGCGTCCCGCTCTCCGGCGAGCCGGGCCGCAGCGTCTACGAGCAGCTCTGGCTGCGCCCGACGCTCGCGGTGACGGCGCTCGAGGCGATGCCCCTCGCGGGCGCCGGCAACCAGCTCATCGCCGAGGCGCGTGCGCGCGTGGGCCTGCGCCTCGCGCCCGGCCAGGACCCGCACGCCGCCGCGCGTCGCCTCAGCGCCTTTCTGCGCGCCGACCCGCCGCGCGGCGTCCGGGTCGAGACCCGCGTGGAGAGCGCCGCACCCGGCTGGCGCACCGACCCCGTCGGGCCCGCCTTCGACGCGGTCCGCCGCGCGCTCCGCGCCGGCTACGGCCGCGACCCCGTCGCGATCGGCTGCGGCGGCTCGATCCCGTTCGTCGAGCCGTTCCTCGCGGCGCTCGGCGGCGCGCCCGCGCTCCTCCTCGGGCTCGAGGATCCGCCGTGCAACGCGCACGGGGAGAACGAGAGCCTCCACTTGGGGGACTTCGGGAAGGCGGCGCTCTCGTCGGTCCACCTGCTGGCGGAGCTGGCGGCGCTGTGAGCGCCCCACGCGAGCCGACCGCGGAGCGTGTGCGCGGCCGGGCGGCACGGGACGATCGCGGCCCCGATCCAGGGCCGCGTCCCCCGGTGGCGCCCCGACGCCCGCCGGCGGCACGTCACGGGTGCATGCCCCGCCGCGTGAGCCCCGCCGTCCGCTCCAGCCCGCACATCAGGTTCATGTTCTCGACGCCCGCGTGCGCACCGCCCTTTCCGATGCTGTCGAGCGCGCCGAAGGCCACGATGCGGCCGCGGCGCTCGTCGACGTCGAGGCCGAGGTAGCAGTAGTTCGTGCCGTTGACGGCGCTGACCCAGGGGTACGGCTCGTACTGCCAGGAGGTGCTCGCGTCCCTGGGCTGGTCGTAGACGAGCACGAACGGGTGGCGCGCGTAGAAGCCGCGGTAGAGCGCGAGGAGCTCCTCGCGCGTCACGCGGCGCGCCGGGAAGGCGTGGCACACGGCCAGGACGCCGCGCACGATCGGCACGTACGTGGGCGTGAAGTGGACGCGCACCTCGCCGCCCGCGAGCGCGCCGAGCTCCTGCTCCATCTCGAAGCTGTGGCGATGCCCGACGACGTTGTACGGAACGAGGTTGCCGCCGATCTCCGGGTGGTGCGCGGCGCGGTGCAGCTCGGCGCCCACGCCGGTCGTCCCGGAGAGACCGTCGACGACGAGCCGCTCCGGGTCGACGAGGCGCTCGCGCACGAGCGGCGCGAGCGCGAGGATGGCGGCCGACGCGAAGCAGCCCGGGTTCGCGACGAGCCGCGCCTTCGCGATGGCCTCGCCGCGCAGCTCCGAGATCCCGTAGGCCGCCTCCTCGGCGAGCTCCCAGTGCGGGTGGCTCTGCCCGTAGACGCGCTCCCAGGTCGCGCGGTCCTTGAGCCGGAACGCCGCGCCGAGGTCGATTACCTTGCAGCCCTGGGCTAGGAGGCGCGCGGCCGCCTCGATCGAGGGCGCGGTCGGGAGCGCGAGGAGGGCGACGTCGCACGGCGTCGCGTCGTCGGGGTGGATCGTCTCCAGGCCGAGCCCGTAGAGGTTCGGATGGACTCGGTCGATCCTCTCCCCGCTCCGGCTGGTGAGCCAGGCGATCTCGGCGGCGGGGTGGTCGAGCAGGACGCGCAGCGCCTCGCCGCCCATGTACCCCGACGCTCCGAGGATCCCGACCCGGACCAATGGCCGCATCTTCGCAGAACGGGCGGCCCGCCGCCGTCCCGGGCTCGCGGCGACGTCCACACGGGGCTCGCGGAGCGCGCCGCGCGAAGGGCGGACGAGCGCCTCCTCCCCGGGCGCGCGGGCTCCGCGGCCGGCCGCCGATTCGTGTTGACGCGTGGTGCGGCGCGGGTAGACACTTCGCGCCAGCGGAGACGTCGGCGTGACCGCGCGCCGGCACGGGAGGATGCCGTCGTGTCCGATGGCGAGCTCACGCCGCACGAGCTGCACGGCATGCAGCCGGTCTTGGCGGTTCGCGACGTCCACGAGACCCTGGCCTACTACCGCGACAAGCTCGGCTTCCACGTCGAGTTCGTCGCCGGCGACCCGCCGGTGCACGCGCGCGTGTGCGCGGATCCGACCTACGCGTCTCCCACCGTCCACATTCGATTCGAGCCCCTCGCGCCCGGGCACGCGCCCGATCGCGCCGTGTGGCTGTGGCTGCACGTCGGGACGGGGCTGGACCGGCTGTTTCGGACCTATCGCGAGCGCGGGGTGAAGGTGATTCGGGAGCCCGAGGATCGGCCCTGGGGCCTTCGACAGTTCACCATCGAGGATTGCAACGGCTACCGACTGGCCTTCTGCGCGGAGCCGTCGGGCGGGTAGTCCCGCCGCCCGCCGCGGCGCCGCCGCGGCCGCGCGGTCCGCCGGCGAGACCCGGCAGCCGGCCCGGCGCCGCGTGCGTCCGCTACGTTCCTCCGCATGGCTTCGCAAGATCCCTTCGGCGCGCGCGAACGCGTCCAGACGCCGCTCGGGGAGCGCGTCGTCTACCGGCTCGGCGCGATCCTCGGCGACGCGCAGGCCGGCGCGATGCCGTACTCGATCAAGGTGCTGCTCGAGTCGTGCCTGCGGAACCACGACGGCTTCGCGATCGAGGAGAGCCACGTCCGCGCGCTCGCCGCGTACGACGCGCGGAACGTCGGCGAGGTCGAGATCCCGTTCCTTCCGGGGCGCGTCGTGCTCCAGGACTTCACGGGCGTTCCGGCGGTAGTCGACCTCGCGGCGATGCGGGCCGGCATCGTGCGGCTCACGGGCGACGAGTCGTCGGCGAAGAAGGTGAACCCGGTCGTCCCGTGCGACCTCGTCGTCGACCACTCGGTGCAGGTGGACGTGTTCGGCTCGCGCGACGCGCTCCGCGTCAACGCGGAGAAGGAGTTCGAGCGCAACCGCGAGCGCTACGAGCTCCTCAAGTGGGCGCAGCAGGCGTTCGACAACCTGCGCGTCGTCCCGCCGGCGACGGGGATCGTCCACCAGGTGAACCTCGAGTACCTGGCGAAGGTCGTGTGGGACGGGGCGGACGTCTCCGGCCGGGAGCGCGCGCTCTACCCCGATTCCTGCGTCGGGACCGACAGCCACACCACGATGATCAACGGGCTCGGCGTCGTGGGCTGGGGCGTCGGCGGGATCGAGGCCGAGGCCGTGATGCTCGGCCAGCCGATGTACATGCTGATCCCCGAGGTCGTCGGCGTGCGGCTCACCGGCCGCCTGCGCGAGGGCGCGACGGCGACGGACCTCGTCCTGCGCGTCACCGAGATGCTGCGCGCGCACGGCGTCGTCGGCCGCTTCGTCGAGTTCCACGGCCCCGGGCTCGACGACATGCCGCTCGCGAACCGCGCGACGATCGCCAACATGGCGCCCGAGTACGGCGCCACGATCGGCTTCTTCCCGATCGATGCCCACACGCTGCGCTACCTCGACCAGACGGGCCGTGACCCCGCGCTCGTCGCGGCGGTGGAGCAGTACGCGAAGCTCCAGGGGCTCTGGCGCGACCCGGAGCGCTCCCCCGTCTACACGGAGTCGCTCGAGCTCGACCTCGGGAGCGTCGTCCCCTCGCTCGCCGGGCCGCGCCGGCCGCAGGACCGGGTGGCCCTGGTCGACATGAAGACCGCCTGGCGCGGCGAGCTCGCGAAGGGCTTCGGGAAGGCGGAGCCGGCCGGGGTCGAGGTCGAGATCGAAGGCGAGCGCGCGCGGCTCCAGCACGGGAGCGTCGTCATCGCCGCGATCACGTCGTGCACGAACACGTCGAACCCGGAAGTCATGATCGGAGCCGGGCTCCTCGCCCGCAAGGCGCGCGCGCGCGGCCTCGCGCGCAAGCCGTGGGTGAAGACGTCCCTCGCGCCGGGCTCGAAGGTGGTGACGGAGTACTACGAGCGCTCGGGGCTGCTCGCGGACCTCGAGGCGCTGGGCTTCCACGTCGTCGGCTACGGCTGCACGACGTGCATCGGGAACTCGGGGCCGCTTCCGCCCGAGATCGCGCGCGCGGTGGAGGAGGGCGACCTCGTCGTCGCGTCCGTGCTTTCCGGCAACCGCAACTTCGAGGGCCGCGTGAACCCGCACGTGCGCGCGAACTACCTGGCGTCGCCGCCCCTCGTCGTCGCGTATGCGCTCGCGGGGACGGTGGACCTCGACCTCGCGACCGAGCCGCTGGGCACGGGCTCCGACGGAAGGCCGGTCTTCCTGCGCGACGTCTGGCCGAGCCAGGCGGAGATCGACGCGCTCATCGCCTCGGCGGTCGGGCGCGACCAGTTCCTCGACCAGTACGCCGACGTCTTCCGCGGGCCCGCGCCGTGGCGCGAGATCGACGTGCCGAGCGGAGGGCTCTTTCGCTTCGACGCGGCGTCGACGTACGTGCAGGAGCCGCCCTTCTTCGTCGGGCTGGCGCGAGAGCCGGCGCCCATCCAGCCGATCCGCGGGGCGCGCTGCCTCGCCCTGCTCGGCGACTCGGTGACGACCGACCACATCAGCCCGGCCGGCTCGATCAAGCGCGGGACGCCGGCCGCGCGCTACCTCGAGGAGCACGGCGTCCCCCCCGCCGACTTCAACTCCTACGGCGCGCGGCGCGGGAACGACCGCGTCATGACGCGCGGCACGTTCGCGAACATCCGCATTCGCAACCGGCTCGCCCCGGGCACCGAGGGCGGGTACACGACCGACTTCACGAGGATCCCGGACCGGCTCGCGAGGCCGGAGGAGGCGTCGTTCGTCTACGACGCGGCCGAGAGCTACCGCAAGGCCGGCGTCCCGCTCGTGGTGCTCGCCGGGCGCGACTACGGGATGGGCTCGTCGCGCGACTGGGCCGCGAAGGGGACGTTCTTGCTCGGCGTGCGCGCGGTGATCGCCGTCTCCTTCGAGCGGATCCACCGCAGCAACCTGGTCGGGATGGGCGTGCTCCCGCTCTGCTTCCGGAGCGGCGAGGACGCCGAGAGCCTCGGCCTCGACGGGACGGAGACGTTCGACGTCCCCATCGGCGACGACCTCGCGCCGCGCCAGCGAGTCCTCGTGACGGCGCGGCACCCGAGCGGCCGCGAGACCCGCTTCGAGACGCTGTGCCGGATCGACACCCCCGTGGAGGTCCAGTACTTCCGCCACGGCGGGATCCTGCACGCGGTGCTGCGGAAGATGTCCCGGACCTGATCCCGGGCGCTAGGCGACCCCCGCGCGCCGCGCGTGAGCCCCGCGGGGCGCCGCCGCCGGGCAGATCGGCCGACTGCCTGGCTCCGCCGCGGGGCCCACGGCGCCCGCGGCCGTCCGGGAGAGTGGCGGTTCGGCCCCGTCCGCGCTAGAGGTTGGACCTCGGACCTCGGACGTCCAGCCGGAGGCTTCATGGGGGTCGAGTTCGAACGCCTCGACGGCGGGCGCCGCGCGGAGCAGGTCTTCGAGCGGCTGCGCGCGCGGATCCTCTCGGGCGAGCTGGGCCCCGGTGCGCGGCTCCCGAACGAGCGCGAGCTCGCCCTCGCGCTCGGCGTGAACCGCGCGTCGGTGCGCGAGGCGCTGAAGCGGCTCGAGTTCCTGGAGCTCGTCGACGTCGTGCACGGCCAGGGGACGTTCGTGCGGCCGCTCGAGGGCTCGTCCTCGCTCCAGCTCATCGAGTGGCTGCTGCGCGACCCGCGCACGGTGACGCCGGAGCTCATGCGCCAGCTCCTCGCGTTCCGGCGCGACGTCACGCTGCGTGTCGTCGAGCTCGCGGCGCGGCACCGCACCGAGGTGCAGCTCGCGCGCGCGCGCTCGCTCCTCGACCGGGAGCGCGAGGAGGGCGCCGACCCCGACCGCGCCCTCGCGATCGACCTCGAGTGGAACCGGCTCCTCGGCGAGGCGAGCGGGAACCTCATGTATCAGCTGCTCTCGAACCTCTTCACGAAGCTCGTCGCGCAGCTCGGCCCGCTCTACTACAACCGCGAGCGCGACTGGCGGCGCTCGCACCAGACGCACGCGGAGATGCTGGACGCGATCGAGACCGGCGACCCGGCGGCGGCGCGCGAGGTCCTAGGCCGCATGCTCCGCTACAGCGACGAGGCGATCCTCGGCTTCGTCGAGCGGCTCGCCGCGGAAGGGCGCATCGGTCCGGCGGCGGCGGGGGGCCGGGTGTGACGCGCGGCCCGGGCCGAACGGGTGTGCGCGGGGGTGCCCGCGTGCGCGGAGTCTTCGCGCGATGAGCGCGCCCACCTGGACGCTCGCCGACCGCGCGCGCGCCCTCGCGGACGCGGCCCAGGGCGGCGTCGAGCTGCTCGTCGTGGGCGGCGGGGTCACCGGGGCCGGCGTCCTGCGCGACGCCGCCTCGCGCGGGCTGCGCGCCCTCCTCGTCGAGCGCGACGACTTCGCGAGCGGCACGTCGAGCCGCTCGTCGAAGATGATCCACGGAGGGCTGCGCTACATCGCCGAGGGTCAGCTCGGCGTGACGCGCGAGAGCTGCCGCGAGCGCGACCGCCTGCTGCGACTCGACGCGCACCTCGTGGAGCCGCTCCCCTTCCTCCTCCCGGCGTTCGCGGGCGGCCGCTACACGCCCTGGAAGATCGCCGCGGGGCTCTCGGTCTACGCGGCGCTCGCGAACTTCCGCCGCACCGCGCGCTTCCGGATGGTGGGGGCCGAGGGGGCGCTGCGCTTCTGCCCGTCGCTGCGGCGCGAGGGGCTGCGCGGCGCCGGGCTGTACAGCGACGGCCAGGCCGACGACGCGCGCGTCGTGCTCGAGACGCTGCGCAGCGCGCGCCGCCTGGGCGCCGCGGCGGGCGCACCGGCGGAGGCCGTGCACCAGGCCGAGGTCGTCGAGTTCACGTGCGACGCGTCCGGCCGCCTGCGCGGCGCGCGCGTGCGCGACCGCCTCGCGGGCGCCACCTTCGCGATCGAGGCGGCGGTCGTCGTGAACGCGGCCGGGCCCGCGGTGGAGCGCGTGCGCGGCCTGGTCCCGCGCGCGTCGCGTCCGGAGCTGCGGCCGGCGAAGGGCGTCCACCTCGTGATCGCCGCCGACCGGATTCCGGCCGCGGGCGCGGTCACGTTCGAGGCCGACGACGGGCGCGCGCTCTTCCTCGCGCCCTGGGGCGAGGCGGCGCTCCTCGGGACGACCGACGCGTGGAGCGACGAGATCGACGCGCCCGCGGTCACGATCGAGGAGGTGCACTACCTCCTCGACGCGGCGAACGAGGCGTTCCCGGGCGCGGGGCTCAACACGAACGACATCCGGGCCGTGTACGCGGGCGTGCGCCCGCTGGCGTCGTCGCAGGACGACGGCGAGAGCCCGCCGGGGTCGGTCTCGCGCGAGGACCGCGTGTGGGAGGACGCCACGGGGCTCATCTCCGTGGTGGGCGGGAAGCTCACCACCCACCGCGCGATGGGGGAGCGCCTCGTCGACCGCGCGCTCGCGAAGCTGCCGCGCGCGCGCGCCGCCGCGGCGGGTCGCAGCCGGACGTTCGAGCTCGGGTTGCGCGAAGAGGCGCTGCCGCTCGACGAGCTCGCGCAGGCGCTGCGCGCGCGCTTCGGCGTCGAGCCGCGCGTCGCCGACCACCTCGCGCGCCGCTGCGGCGCCGGCGCGGAGAAGCTCCTCGCCGAGACGCCGCCCGCCGAGCACCGCGCGATCGGGGGGTCGCGTCACTGCGCCGCGGAGCTGCGCTGGGCGTGGCGCCACGAGTGCCCCGCCACGCTCTGCGACTTGCTCGAGCGGCGCACCCGCGTCGCGCTGGTCGCGGCCGGCCAGGGCCTGCGCGAGCTCGCGCACCTCGCGGCCGTCGCGGCCGAGGAGGCGGGCTGGGACGACGCCCGCCGCGCGGAGGAGATGGCCCGCTACGCCGCCTCGGTCCGGCGGCACTACCAGATCGCCGACCCGCGCGCCGCGCGCGCCGCCTCGGCGTCGCGCCGCGCCGCCTAGCTCGACTCCCCCCCGCGAGGGAGTTTCTTAACAAAGGGGTCTGACCCCTTACTAAACACGCCCGCTGGGGGGACGGGTTCGGGAGGAGGCTTCGGTAGGCTCCGGGGGCATGTCGCTCCGGACTCTCGTCGTCGTGAATCCGGTGAGCGCCGGCGGCGCGACGCGGCGGCGCTTCGAGAAGCTGCTGCCGCGGGTGCAGGAGGTGCTCGGCCCCTGCGACGTCGGCTGGACGCAGGGGCCGCGCGACGCCGAGCGGATCGCGCGCGAGGGCGTGCGCGCGGGCGTGGAGCGCGTCGTCGTGGCGGGCGGCGACGGGACGATGAGCGAGGTCGTGACCGGCCTCCTCGCGGCCGGGCTCGGCGGCTACGCGGAGGTCGCCCTGCTCCCGCTCGGGACGGGCGGCGACCTGCGCCGCACGCTCGCCGTGCCGCTCGACCTCGACGCCGCGCTCGCCGGCATCGCGCGCGGCGAGCGGGTCGCGCTCGACGCCGGCCGCGTCGCCTACGTCGACCGCGCGGGGCGCGAGGCCGCTGCCTACTTCGCGAACGTCGCGAGCTTCGGGATTAGCGGCCTCACGACCGAGCTCGTGAACCGCGCTCCCAAGGCGCTCGGCGGGCGCGTCTCCTTCCTCGTCGGGACGCTGCGCGCGATCGCGGCCTACCGCGCGGCCGACGTCTCGCTGCGCGTCGACGGCGAGCTCGTGCACGAGGGCCCGCTGGTGCTCGGCGCCGCGGCGAACGGCCGCTTCTTCGGCGGCGGGATGGAGGTCGCGCCGCGCGCCCGCCCGGACGACGGGCTCCTCGACCTCGTCGCGGTGCCGGGGTTCGGCAAGCTGCGGCTCCTCGCCGAGCTCCCGCGCATCTACCGCGGGAGCCACCTCGACGTCGCGGGCGTCGTGTGGCGCCGGGGCGCCGTCGTCGAGGCGACGCCGCGCGGCGAGCCTCCCTTCGTCGAGATCGACGGCGAGCCGCTGGGACGGCTCCCGGTCCGGATCGAGATCCTGCCGAAGGCCCTCACCGTCGTGGGCTGCGAGGCCCGCGGCGGGTGAGCCTGTTCGACGAGATCCGCGCCGCCGCGGCCGAGGTCGCGCGGCGCGCGCGCGCCGTCGCGCTCGACGAGGCGGGCGTCGAGCGGCTGGCGGAGTCGCTCGCGCGCGAGCGGCCGGGCCCGCCCGGCGTGGACCCCGCGCACGAGCCGTTCGCCCGCGACGACGACACCCTCGCCTTCGTCCTCACGCTCAACGCGGTGAACTTCGGCTCCGGCTGGTTCCCGCGCCTGCGCAAGCGACCGGGGCGCTCCGGCTACCTCACCGTCGCCGGGGCGCTGCGCGAGCGCTTCGCCGCGCAGGGCGCATTCTCGCCCGCGGAGCTCGAGGCGCTCGAGGCGCGCGACTGCGCCCGCCTCTTCGGCCAGCAGGGCGTGCCCGGCGCCGAAGAGCTCATGGCGCTCTTCGCGCGCGCGCTCCGCGACCTCGGACGCTGGCTGCGCGAGCGTCACGGCGGGCGCTTCGCGGGGCCGGTCGAGGCGGCGGGCGGCTCGGCGGAGCGGCTCGTCCGCCTCCTCGCCGAGATGCCCCTCTACCGCGACGTCGCGCGCTACGACGCGCTGGAGGTGCCCTTCTACAAGCGCGCGCAGATCACGTGCGCCGACCTCGCCCTCGCCTTCGGGGGGCGCGGCCCCGGCGCGTTCCGCGACCTCGACGAGCTCACCCTGTTCGCCGACAACCTCGTGCCGCACGTCCTGCGCATGAAGGGGGTCCTCCGCTACGCCGACGACCTCGCCGCGCGGATCGAGCGCGAGGAGCTCCTCGTGTGCGGGAGCCCCGAGGAGGTGGAGATCCGCGCCGTCGCGGTCCACGCCGTGGAGCGCCTCGCCTCGGCCTGCGCGAGCCGCGGCTTCGCGATCCGCCCGCACGCGCTCGACCAGCTGCTCTGGGCACGCGGCCAGGCGCCGGAGATCAAGGCGGTGCCGCGCCACCGGACGCGCTGCACCTACTACTGACGCTCTCGCCGCGCGCGCGGGCAGCCGCTAGCTTCCCCGGCCCCAGCGAGGAGGCAGAGTCACGATGGCGGCCAAGAAGTCCTCGAAGCCGAAGACGGCAGCGCGCAAGCCGGCGAAGAAGGGCGGCTCCGCGCGCGCGGCGGCGACGGGCGGCACGGCGCGCGCGCAGGCCGCGCCGAAGGGCGGTTCCACCGGCATCGTCCACAGCGACGTGCGCCGCGACGCGCTCGCCTGGCAGCTCTCGAAGCTCGCCCGCTGAGCGGGCCCGCCGCGCCGGGCCCCTTCGCGGGCCTCGTCGTGGTGGACCTCACCCGGGTCCTCGCGGGCCCCTTCTGCACGATGGTCCTCGCGGACCTCGGGGCCCGCGTCGTCAAGGTCGAGCGGCCCGGGCGCGGCGACGACGCCCGCTCCATTCCTCCCTTCGTCGACGGGCGCTCCGCCTACTTCGCGTCGGTCAATCGCGGCAAGGAGAGCATCGCGCTCGACCTGCGCGAGCCCGACGACCGCACGGTCTTCGAGGCGCTCCTCGCGCGCGCCGACGTCCTGGCCGAGAACTTCCGCCCCGGCGCGCTCGAGAAGCTCGGATACGGCTGGGAGACGCTGCACGCGCGCCATCCGCGCCTGATCTACGCCGCGACGTCGGGCTTCGGCCACGACGGGCCCTACGCCCGCCGGCCGGCCTACGACGTGATCGTCCAGGCGATGGGCGGGATCATGAGCCTCACGGGGCAGCCGGGCGGCCCGCCGACCCGGGTGGGGACCTCGATCGGCGACATCGCGGCCGGCCTCTTCACGGCGGTCGGGATCGGCGCCGCGCTCCACCAGCGGGCCGTCACCGGGCGCGGCAGCAAGGTCGACGTCGCGATGCTGGACGCCCAGGTCGCGATCCTCGAGAACGCGATCGCCCGCTACGCCGCGACCGGCGAGGTCCCCGGCCCGCTCGGGAGCCGCCACCCGACGATCGCGCCCTTCGCCGCGTTCCGCGCCGCGGACGGCTGGCTCGTGATCGCGGCAGGGAACGACGCGCTCTTCCGCCGGCTGTGCGAGGCGCTCGGCCGGCCGGCGCTCGCCGACGACGCGCGCTTCGCGACGAACGCCGCACGCGTCGAGCACGTGGAGGCGCTCCACGCGGCGCTCGACGAGGCGCTCGCCGCGCGGCCCGCGGCGGCCTGGCTCGAGCGGCTCGAGGCGGCCGGGCTTCCGTGCGGGCCGCTCCAGGACGTCGCGCAGGTGATGCGCGACCCGCAGGTGCTCGCGCGTCACATGATCGTGCACGCGGGCGGGAGCCCGATGGCGGGCAACCCCGTGAAGCTGGCCGGCGTCCCCGACCCGGCGGAGCGCGCTCCCGCGCCCGCGCTCGACGAGCACCGCGCGGCCATCCTGCGCGAGCTCGGGCTCGGCTGACGCGCGGCCCCCGGCCGGGCGCGCCGCGCGCCGGCGGCCTGGACCAGGGCGTCGGCGAGCGCGCGCCGGGGCGCGTCGGGAACGCCCGGCAGCGCGAGCTCGGCGTCGACGCCGCTGCGGATCGCCGCCTCGGAAAGGCCGCCGGGCAGCTCGACGAGGAGCTCGGCGATGCGCTCGCCGAGGCGGGTGAGGGCGGGCCGGAGCGCGGCGTCGAGATCGAGCCCGGGGTGGCCGGGGACGGGGGGAGCGGCGAGGACCGCGGCCTGCACGGCCTTCGCGGCCTCGATCTGCGCGCGGAAGAGCGCGCGCACCGCGGCGTCGGGCGGGGCCGCGACGCCGCGCGCGCGCGCGGCCGCGCGCGCCGCGGCCACGGCGTCGTCGAGGACGCGCGCCTCGCGCGCGCGGTCCTCGACCGGGGCGCGCGTTCCGCGCTTCGCCTCCGCGACGAGCGGCATGAGCTCGAGCCGCTCGCGCAGCGCGGAGAGGAGCGCGGGAAGCGGCGCCGCGCTCGCCGGCGCGCCCGCGACGCCGAGGCGCGCGCGGCGCAGGCGCGCGAGCGTTCCGTCCGCCTCGCGCGCGGCGAGCCAGGCGTCGAGCTCGCGGGCCAGCGCGGGGAGGTCCGCGCGCACCCACCAGGCCTTCCGGTCGCGCGTGAAGGGGCCGAGCGCGCGCGCGCCGGGAAGCCCCGCGAGCCAGCGCGGCGCCTCGATCGCGTCGCTCACGCACGCGTCCACGGCGCCGCGCGCGAGCAGGCCCGGCACCGCGGCGTTGTCCGGGACGGCGACGAGCTGCGCCTTCGGGAAGCGCGCGCGCGCCGCGCGCTCGAGGTGGCCGCCCGCGTTGACTGCGAGGCGCGCGCGCGGGCCGAGTGCGTCCACCGCCTCGAGCGAGGCGGGGCCCGCGCCCTCGCGCACGAGGAGGACGGCGCCCGCCTCGGCGAGGGGGCGCGTGAAGCGGCCCAGCGCGCTGCGCTCGGGCCGCACGGTGACGCCGCCGAGCGCGACGTCGAAGCGGCCGGCGCGCAGGTCGTCCGCGAGCGCCGGCCAGCGGAAGCGCACCCACGCGATGCGCACGCCGCGCTCCGCCGCGAAGCGCCGCGCGAGCTCCACGTCGAAGCCCGCGAGGCCGTCCGGGGCGTCCGGGTCCGCGTGCGAGAAAGGCGCGTAGTCGCCGCTCGTCCCGACGCGCAGCACGGAGGGCGCCGCGGCGGGCGCGGGCGCCGCGGCGGCGCTTGCGGCCGCCTCCGGCGCGGCGCCGGGCGCGGGCGTCGCCCCGGGCCGCGCGCACGCGGCCGCCGCGAGGGCCACGGCGAGGGCGAGTGCGCTGGCACGAGCACGCCGGGGTGCTACCCTGCTCGGCTCACGCCGGCGGTCCGACGCGGTTCCACGCGCGGTCCCCAGCACCCACATCCCCCGCGCTTCTCCGCGACGAGCGTCGCTCGAGGTGTCGCCATGCTCACCCTCGATCAGATCGAATCCGGTGTCCAGTGCATCCACAAGAACACGAAGCTGCGCTACAGCGTCGTGGAGGTGGGCGAGGACGAGGTGCTGCTCTCCCCCGAGAGCGCGGGCATGCAGGACCTCGTGGTGCCCACCGCGCTCTTCTGCCAGGAGTTCGTGCTCGGCGACCGCTACAGCGAGCGCGGCCGCGGGAAGGGCGGTCCCCGGCGGGGGAAGCGCTCGGGTGGCCCGACCGTCGCGCCCACCGGCCCGCGCTCGCGCGGCCGCATCAAGAAGATGGTGCGCGACCGCGGCTTCGGCTTCATCCGCGGCGAGGACGGGAAGGAGGTCTTCTTCCACCGCTCCGGCCTCAACGGCGCGGACTACGACTCCCTCTCGGAGGGAGACGCGGTCGAGTACGTCATCCAGGAAGGCCCGCGCGGCGCGCGCGCCGAGCACGTGCGCTCGGTCGGCGCCGAGGCTTCGGTCGGCTAGCCCTCCCACGGGGAGCCTTCCGGAAGGGTCAGACCCCTCTGGAAGAACCTAGCCGCCGCCGCTCTCGTAGCGGTGGACGATGGGAAGACGGCGGCCGCTGCCGAAGGCCTTCGTCGAGACGCGCAGGACGAGCGGCGCCTGGCGGCGCTTGTACTCGTTTCGATCGAGGCGCCGCAGGATGCCGAGCGCGGTCTCGCGCGTCGCGCCGGACGGCGGCTCGATCGACGCCGCGCCGCGCTCGCCCTCGATCGCCTGGCGCAGCACCGCGTCGAGGACGTCGTAGGGCGGGAGGTCGTCGCTGTCGAGCTGCCCCGGGGCGAGCTCGGCGGAGGGCGGCTTCTCGATCGTGCGCCGCGGGATGCGCTCGCGCTCGCGGTTCGCGTGGCGCGCGAGCGCGTAGACGTCGCCCTTGTAGACGTCGCCGAGCACCGCGAGCCCGCCCACGGTGTCGCCGTAGAGCGTGCAGTAGCCGACCGAGAGCTCGCTCTTGTTCCCCGTCGCGAGGACGAGCCGGTTCTCCGCGTTGGACGCCGCCATGAGGAGCGCCCCGCGGATGCGCGACTGGACGTTCTGCTGCGTGAGCCCGAAGTCCTCGCGCGCCCCGAAGAGCGCGCGGAACGCCGCCAGGTACGCCTCGTAGATCGGCCGCACGTCGGCGACGCGCACCTCGATCCCGAGGCTCCGCCCGAGCGCCAGCGCGTCCTCGAGGCTGTGCGACGAGGAGAACGGCCCCGGCATCGCGAGCCCCGCCACCGCGTCGCGCCCGAGCGCCTCCACCGCGAGGTGGGCGGTCACCGCGGAGTCCACCCCGCCCGAGAGCCCGACCACCGCGCCGAGCGGCAGCTTCTGCTTGCGGAAGTAGTCGCGGATCCCGAGGACGAGCGCGCCCTCGAGCTGGGCGGTCGGCTGGGGGTCCGGGCGCACCTCGCCGCCGGCGTCGAGGTCGAACACCTCGAGCGCGGTCTCGAAGTGCGGGAGCGAGGCGATCACGCGGCCCCTCGCGTCGACGGCGAAGGAGGCGCCGTCGAACACCAGCTCGTCGTTCCCGCCGACCTGGTTGCAGAAGAGGATCGGGACGGCGTGCCGGGCCGCGAGGCGCGACACCATGGCGCGTCGCTCGGCCGCCTTCCCCACGTGGAACGGCGACGCCGAGACGTTCACCACCAGCGCCGCCCCCCGCCGGACGAGCTCGCCGGTCGGGTCCAGCTCGTAGCCCATCGGCTCCGTCCAGGCGTCCTCGCACACGGTCAGCCCGAGGGCCGGGAGCCCGTCCGCCGCCGGCGCGACGCGGCGCTCGCCGGCCGGGACGAAGTAGCGGTCCTCGTCGAACACGTCGTAGGTGGGGAGCCAGGTCTTCGCCTGGGCGGCGACCCGGGCGCTGCCGCGGAGCAGCACCGCGCAGTTCGCGAGGTGCTTGGAGCCGCGCGGCTCCGCCGGGAGCACCGCGCCGAGGACGATCGCGATGCCCCGCGACACGGGCAGAAGACGCTCGAGCTCGCGCAGCTGGTCGCGCACGAAGCCGTCGCGGCGCAGGAGGTCCATGGGCGGGTAGCCCGTGAGCGCGAGCTCCGGGAACACGACCAGCCCGGCCCCCGCGGCCTCGGCCTTCCGCGCTGCCTCCTCGACCAGCCGCCGGTTGCCGCCGAGGTCCCCGACGGTCGGATTCACCTGCGCCAGCGCCACTCGCATCGCGCGATCAGCCCCCGACCACGGCTTCGTGGAGGAGCCGCGGAGCCGCGTCGCGAGGCGCCGCCGGCTCCAGCGGAGTCACGGATAGTAGACCACGTGGAAGTCGCCGAACGCCGCCGGGCGCGTCTCGCCTTCCACCTCGATCGCGCAGCGGAAGGTCGCGCGCGCCGCGCCGCCCTTGAGCTCGCGCACCGCGATCAGCGAGCCGCGCAGTCGCACGCGCGAGCCGACCCGCACCGGTGCGCGCAGGCGCACGTGCTCGATGCCCGGGTTCACCACGAGCCGCACGCCGCGCACCTCGACGCACTGATTGAGGAGATAGGGCGCCAGCGAGAGCGTCAGGTTTCCGTGCGCGATGGTCGTCCCGAACGGCGACTCGCGGCGCGCGCGCTCGGGGTCGCAGTGGATCCACTGCTCGTCGCCGGTGGCGCGCGCGAAGTCGTCGATCCGCGCCTGGTCCACGAGCACCCAGGGCGAGGGGTCGAACTCGTGGCCGACGAACCGCTTCAGGGCCGGGATGTCGGGAATGACGGTCCGGGGCAAGCGCGGGCTCCGAGGCGGCCAGCATAGCAGGCGGGGGTTCCGGACCGGCCGCGTCGTTCGGGGGCGTTCCCCGTCACCGCGCCGTGGACGGCACGCGGCCGCGCATCGCACCGAGCCGGCGCGGAGCGGCAGGCGCCGTGGGTATATACTGGGCCCTACGACGGTCTCGGGGCGTCGCGCGGAGCCGGCGCCGAGGGGGGATCCGCCGTGCTACACCGCACCCGTCTCGTCGTCGCCGCCGCGCTCGCTGCGGCCGTCCTGCTCGGCTTCTTTCCGATCGGCGCGACGCTCTACAAGACGGCGATCGACCTCGACGCGCCCGCCTTTCCGGCCGGCGAGGCGATCCAGCGCGCGGCGGAGGCGATCCGCGGGCCGATGGGGCGCTCCGTCGCGGGCCCGTTCTGGGTGTTCGGCGGCCTGATCGCCATCCTGCTCGGCACGTTCTACCTGGTGCGCGCGTCGGTGCGCGCGCGCGCGGCGCGGCCCGGGCGCCTCGATCGCGGGCGGCGCAGCGTGCTCCAGGGCGCGGGCGCGGGCGCGCTCGCGGCGCTCGCCGCGACCGCGGCGGCGGCGGCCGCGACGTGGGCGCGCGCCCTGAAGGGCGTCGGGGAGGGCAACGGCGGCTGGGAGCCGGTCTTCCGCGACATCTTCCAGGCCGACGTCGCGAAGACGCACCCGAGCTACCCCGACGCCTGGAAGGAAGCGCGCGTCCAGGCGAAGCGGCGGCTCGGCCGCACCGAATGGCCGGTCTCCGACGTCGTGCTCGGGGCGGGCCGCATCGCCGGCGAGAAGGGCGAGGCGATCGCGCGGCTCGCGCTCGACCGCGGCGTGAACTACGTCGACACGTCGCCCGACTACTCCGCGACCGGCAGCGAAGAGGCGATCGGCCGCGCGCTCCGCGGGCGCCGCGACGAGGTCTTCCTCGCCACGAAGTTCTGCTCGCCGCGCGGCCACCTCGGGCCGGGCACGAGCGTCGAGGCGTACGTCCGCCTCGTCGAGGACAGCCTGCGCCGGCTCGGGACGGACCACGTCGACCTCGTGCACGTCCACTCGTGCGACGAGGTGGCGCGGCTCCTCGACCCGAACCTGCACGAGGCGTTCGACCGCCTGCGCGAGCAGGGAAAGGCGCGCTTCCTCGGCTTCAGCTCCCACACGCCGAACCTCGTCGCGGTCGCCGAGGCGGCGATCGCGTCGGGCCGCTTCGACGTGATGATGGTCGCCTACCACCACGGCATCTGGCCGCAGCTCCCGGCCGTGATCGGCCGCGCGCGGCGCGAGCGCGACATGGGCGTCGTCGCGATGAAGACGCTGAAGGGCGCGAAGCACCGCGGCCTCGAGGCGTTCCAGCCGTACGCCGACGCCTACTCGCAGGCCGCGCTCAAGTGGGCGCTCTCGAACCCGGACGTCTCCTGCGCGGTGATCTCCTTCTTCGAGTTCCAGCACGTCGACGAGTACCTGCGCGCGTCGGGCCGGCCGCTCGCGCCCGAGGACGTCGCCGTGCTCGCGGCGTACGACGACGCGATCGCCGGCCGCTACTGCGCGCCCCACTGCGGTGCGTGCCTCGGACACTGCCCGGAGGCGCTCCCGATCCACGACGTCCTCCGCTACCGGATGTACTTCGAGGACTACGGCGACCAGAAGGAGGCGCTGCGCCTCTACGCCGCGCTCCCGAAGGACGCGTCGGTGTGCGCTTCCTGCAGCGCGCCTTGTCTCGGGAGCTGCCCGCTCGGGCTGCCGATCCAGGCGCGCATGACGGAGGCCCACGAGCTGCTCTCGACGGGTTGATCCGCGGCCGCCCGGCGTCGGCGGCTCCGCGGGAGGGGGTCTCGCATGGAACGGCGCATCCGCGCGCTCGCGTTCGTGCTCGCGCTCGTCGGCCTCGCCTCGGGTGCCGCGTCGGCGGCCGAGCCGTGGCCGCTCCCGCCCCCCGACGCCTGCACCCCGTCGGGAGGCCGGCTCGCGCCCGGCCGCCCGGAGGACGCGACGCCGCTTCCCTTCCAGCCGGGCGACGTCGTCGGCATCGACCGGGTCGCCGTGCTCGCGAACTTCCTGCCCGCGTTCTTCTGGCAGGAGCGGGAGCGCTTCTTCTTCGACGGCATGCGCCTCGAGATCGGCCCGTGTTACCGCGACTACGCGCCGCCGGGCTTCTACCAGGACGCCACGAAGGCGGGCGAGGGCAAGGCGCGCCTCGACGACGAGGGCGGCCTCCACGACTACGGCGCCGGCCTTCCGTTCGCGCCCGCGCGCATCGCGCTCGACGACCCGCAGGCGGGGCTCAAGTGGCTCTGGAACGTGGAGCACCGCTACCAGGGGGCGGGCTTTCGCGGCCGGTTCCGCCTCGTCGACCTCGTCGGGCGCACGGGGCGCGCGGAGCCCTTCACCGGGGAGATGTTCAAGATCCTCCTCACGCACCGCGCCGACCGGCCGGCGCCGAAGTACGAGGCCGCGAACGCGCGCGGCAACCTGTGGGTGGCGGGGGGGCTCTTCTTCACGCCGTTCGACGCGCGCGAGCACGCCTGGCGGCAGTACCGCCACGTCGAGAGCATGACCTCCGCGCGGAGGACGGACGACCTCCACGCCTACCTTCCGCAGTGGCGGCGGGTGCGGCGCATCTCCGCCGCGAACACCGAGGGGCTCTACATGCCGAGCTTCTCGGTGGGCGTCGTGCAGAGCCAGCAGCTCCCGGTCGCGGCCGGCGGCGCCGCGGGAGCCGGCGGCGCCGGCGCCGTGGCCGGCGGCGGCGCGGGGATGGCGGGCGGCGGCGCGACGATCCAGACCAAGCGCAGCGGCTTCGAGGGCCTCGAGCTCCGCCCCAACCTCTACGCGGTGCGCGTCCTCGGGCTCCACGACGTGCTCGCCCCGATCAACCTCGCGAACGCGGTCTGGCCGGCGAACGAGGACCGCGACTTCGGGCCCTGGGGGCTCTCCTTCGCCAGTGACCGGTTCGAGCTGCGCCGCGCGCTGGTCCTCGAAGCCACGCAGCGCGAGGCGGCCGAGGCCTCCGAGACCGCGCGCATGACGCTCTACGTGGATCTCCAGACGCTCCACCCGCTCTACGTGGCGACGTTCGACACGGACGGCGAGATGACGAACGTCGGCGTCTACGCGAGCCGCTGGAGCGAGGACCGGCCCGACTACCCGCGCTGGCCCAACGATCCCGGCCGCGAGGTCCGCGTCCTCGACCCGGCGGGCGCGGCGTTCGCGAACCTCGCGGAGTCGGGGAGCTGGCGGCGCGAGTCGTGGGAGCTGGTGTCGACGCCCCCGTCCGACGACGAGGTGAAGCGCATGATCTCCACCGTCCAGCTCACGAAGCGGCACTAGCAGTCGGGGCGAACGTGCGCGCGGAGGGTGTAGCGAGCGACGTGCGCGTCCGGCTGGGGCGCGAAGGCGACCTCTCCGCCATCGACGAGATCTACAACCACTACATCCTGCACACGCCCATCACGTTCGACGTCGAGCCGTGGACGCCGCTCCAGCGCCGCGAGTGGTTCGCCGCCTTCGGCGCGCGCGGCCGCTACCGCCTCTTCGTCGCCGAGCTCGACGGCGGCGTCGTCGGCTACGCCTCGAGCCGCCGCTTCCGCGACAAGGCCGCCTACGAGACCTCGGTGGAGACGAGCGTGTACGTCGCGCCGGCCCTCGGCGCCCGCGGCATCGGCTCGGCGCTCTACGCGGCGCTGATCGACGCGCTCGCGATGGAGGACGTGCACCGGCTGCTCGCCGGGATCACGCTCCCCAATCCGGCCTCGCTCGCGCTCCACGCGCGCTTCGGCTTCCGGCCGGTCGGCGTGTTCCAGGACGTGGGCCGCAAGTTCGGCCGCTTCTGGAGCGTGCAGTGGCTGGAGCGGGAGGCGTAGCCGGCTGGCCGATTCCCGAAATGGGCTTCCCCCGCGCCGGCGAAACGTGCAGACTCGTGTACGTGCCCCCGCGCTGCCTGATCGCATTCGCGGCCGCGTGCCTCGCGTCCGTCTTGCCCGCCGCCGCGCGCGGGGGCGGCCGACTCGACCTGACCGCCTACCTGGCCCCGCGGCCGCAGGTCGGGGACTACCGGGTCTTCGGGTGGCGTACGGAGCACGCGGAGTCGAGCTACCGCGAGGAGGTCGTCTCGGTCGCGGACGACGCGCGCGGCTGGCACGTGCGCTGGGATCGCGGCGGCGCGAGCTACACCGAGATCGTGCGGCCCGGCGCCCGCGTCAAGTCGGCCGAGCGGGACGGCGCGCGGCCGGCGTGCGCGGCGGCCGTGGAATGGTCGCTGCGCAGCTGCGACCTGCACATGGCGATCGGCGAGTCCCGGCGCTTCGGCCACGGCTACCTCGATGCCAGCCTGTTCCCCTTCTTCTCCCGGGTCCGGAGGCTGGGGCACTACCGCCTCGCGGGCTTCGAGCCCGTCGAGACGCCGTCCGCGTCCCACGCCTCCGCGCTGCGGCTCGAAGCCGTCGCGAAGGAGTGGTGGGCACCCGTTCGCTTCGAGCGGTTCCAGCCGGTCCAGACGGGGCGCTTCCGGCGCGGTCCCGTGGAGACGACGGAAGCCTGGTTCGTCGAAGACGTGGGCCTCGTCGCGATCCGCAGGTTCCCAGGCACGCCCACGCAGAGCGCCGGAACCGCGCCCGAGTACGAGCGCTGGCTCCAAGCAGCCCGCATCCAGGGGCAGCCTTACCCCTGACGCGCGTCTCCGCGCGGCGGACCCGGCTCGGCGCGTCGCCCCACCGTTCGCCGGCTCAGGGCGGCGTCGGCCGGAGCGTCGTCCGGATCAGCAGCACCGCGTACGGGTTCCAGGTCGACACGTTCCAGTAGAGCTGGACCCCGCCCGCGCCGTCGGGCCGGGTCCACGCGTCGACGATGTTGGGCGCGTAGAAGTAGCCCGGCTCGAAGAGGCCGAGCGACAGGCAGCCCGGGATGAACGCGTGGAGCGGGCGATGGGGGTCGGTCGGGGCGCAGGCCGCGCCGGGGAGGTCGTCGCACTCGGGGTGGAAGAGCACGCCGTCCGGCCCGTACGGGTCGCCGGCCACCGCGGGGCTCCCCGGGACGAGGTGCGGCTCGGGCGGCGACCAGGGGCCCCAGGGATGCTCCGCGAAACGGATCTGGATCGAGCCCGGGCCCGGCCCCGGCCTCGCGTTCGCGGGGTCCGCCAGGAACGCGTCGTCCAGGTCGCCGCCGTAGAGCATGACCCACTTCCGGATCGGATCTCCCACCCACGAGATGGCCATCTGGTCGACGATCGGGAGCTTCTCGAAGGGATCACCGCCCATCTGCCCGTCGAGCGCCAGCGGCTTCGCGCGCGACTCGAGCCGCGTCCAGCGCGGGCGGCCGGTGCGGGGATGGACCCCCGCGAAGAACCGGGGCCGGAAGCGCCAGGCCCCCTGGCGATCCAGCTGCGCCGGCAGCGGGTGCGCCATCAGGTAGAGCTGCGCCTGGCGCCCTTGCTCGCCGGTGTAGCCCGGCCGCCCCCAGACGAGCAGCGCCCCGTGACCGGGCCCGTAGTCGTTGCGCTGCGGCAGCCCGCCGAAGCGGCGCACCGTGCGCACCGTCGCGTTGATGAACTTGTTGGTGTGGTGGACGGCGACGGAGCGGTAGTGCGTCGGCCGACCGGGATCCTGGATCGCGAAGTCGTTCGCCTGCGCGATCGCGAAGCGCTCGCTGGACGGCGTGCCGTCGTTCTGGGAGCTCGTCGGGTCGACGCAGAATCCGGTCGGGCTCGGCTGGCAGGTCGCCAGGATGCATCCGTCGCCCGTGGCGAGGTCGCACGGAAAGGTGAGGCCGAGGAAGGGCGGCGAGCACTCTCCCACGCCGGTGGAGCAGCGCAGCCCGCCGCCGCGCTTTCGATCGATGCGTTCGAAGCTGCGCCCCGCGGTCGGGGGGCAGGTGGGCTCCGCGTCCTTCGCGCCCGCCTCGCAGCGCAGCGGCTCCGCGCGATTGAAGAGCGCCATGGCGTGGCGCCCGGTGCTGAAGCCCGCGATCGGGACCTGACCGAAGCCGAGCGAGAGCGACGCGCCGCCGCGTTCGAGGCGGATGCGGTCGAACTCGCCGGGCGCGGCGGGGTCCGTCGCGAACGCGACCGGCGGCAGCGCGCCCAGGGTCGGCGGCGCGAGCGGGACGGTCGCCTGGGAGTCGTCGTGCGTGGGCGCCGGGTCGCAGACGGCGTCGACGCGAGGCCAGGTGTCCCCGAAGAGCAGGTGGAGCGTGCCGTCGTGCTCGAACGTCCAGCCGAGGTCGGTCCCGTAGAGGGCGAGCCCGGGCTGGGTCACCGGCGCACCCGGCCCGATCCACGGGCCGAGGATCTCGGGAGCCGCGACCGTCTGGGCTCGAGCCGCGGGCGCGGCGGCGAGCGCGAGGACCGCCGTGGCGAGGGGGACGGAGAGGGCTGCGCTGCGGAAGGAGACGGGCTGGCGGCGGGTCGGCATGGGGGGAGTCCTCCGACCTACCAAATTTGACTGAATGAACTATTCTGGTCAAATGGAGAATCGCGCTCCCACCGCGCGCCGCGCGGCGGCCGGCGGGGTGCGCGGCGCCGGCCGCCGCCGCCGCCACGAACGCATTCTGGAGGCGGCCACGGAGCTCTTCGCGGACCCGGGCTTCGCGAAGACCACGGTCGAGGAGATCGCGAAGCGCGCCGGCGTCTCGAAGGGGCTTCTGTACGACCACTACCCGTCGAAGGAGGCGCTGCTCGAGGCGGTGTGGGCGCGCCAGGTCGACGCCTGGATGCAGGCGACCGCGGCGGCGGTGAAGTACGCGCCGGGCGCCCTCGCCGAGACGATCGGGGACGTCCTCGCGGCGTCGGTGCGCTACGCCCGGAGCGAGCCGCTCCTGCGGCGGATCCTGATGCAGGACCCGGGCAGCCTGTCGGGCGCCGACCAGGCGACCGACGTCGCCGCCTTCGGCCGCTTCTACCGCGATCGCCTGGAGCCGGTGCTCGCGCACGGAGTTCGCACGGGCGAGCTGCGCGCCGACCTCGACGTGGCGCACACGGCCGAGCTGATCTGGCTGCTGCACTTCACGCTGATCCGCGAGATCTTCATCGGCACGCGCCATGCGCTTCGCGCCGACGCCGACGACCTCCTGCGCGCAACGGTCGCGTTGGTGGTCGCCGGGTTGAAGTGAACGCCTCCGTCCCTCGGGCGCGCGCTCCGGGACCCCTCAGGCGACGTGCAGCGCCGTTCGCACGAGCAGCACGAGCAGAAGGAGCGATCCGATCGTGAACACGGCGAAGCGGATCGGGATCACGTTCCGCGTCGCCTGCACGAGCGAGTGGACGACGCGCGACGCCACGTACGCCCACGCGAGCGCGACGTGGGTGCCGTCGGCCGCGCCTGCGACGTGGGCCGCCAGCGCGACCGCGTAGAACAGCGTCGGCTGCTCGTGCAGGTGGTTGTAGTTGTCGGCGACGCGCGCCACCTCGGGCGGGAGCTCGAGCTTCGCGCCGGTGCGCGAGAGCTCGGCGACGTCGATCTGCGCCGCGCGCATCGCGGGGATGCGCGTCGCGTACATCCAGACCCACATGACGAACGTCCACGCGACGAGGGCGAGAACCGGCGCAATCATGCCGTGCTCGGGCATCGGGGCCTCCAAGGCGTGCGTGCCGCAGCCTGCCCCAGCCCGCTGCGCGAAGGCAACGAAAAAGCGCCGGCGTGGGCGCACCCCGTCGGAGCGTCCCGGGCCCGGCCGGAGCGCTCCGTCGCGACACGCCGGCCGTCGGGTGCGGCGGCCGGGCCGCGCGCGGTACGCTGCAGACCTCCCCTCGTGCCTGCCCCGGAGACCCGCATGTCCGCCGCTTCGCCCGCCCCGCTCGACCGGGACTTCGACCTCGCGACGATCGACGTGATCTCGCCGATCCACTACGAGCGGAGCGGCTACCCGCACGCGGAGTGGCGTTTCCTGCGCCGCCACCACCCGGTCTTTCGGGTGGAGCGCGACGTCGTCGACTACCCGTTCTGGGCGATCACGAAGCACGCCGACATCGTGGACCTCTCGAAGCAGCCCGACCTCTGGCTCAACGCGCCGCAGATGGCGGTGTTCACCAACGAGATGGACGAGATCGACGACCCGGCGCGCCATCTGCTCAACATGGACCCGCCCGACCACGCGACCTACCGCCGCGTCGCGAGCAAGCAGTTCACGCCGCGTGCGGTGAAGGCCCTCGTGCCCCACGTCGTCGAGATGACCCGCGAGATCCTCGACGCCGCCGCGGAGAAGGAGGCGGGCGACTTCGTCGCGGACGTCTCGGCGCCGATCACGATCGGCGTGATCGCCGACATGCTGGGCGTCCCGCCCGCCGACCGCCAGCTCCTCTTCCGCTGGACGAACGAGATCATCGCGCCGACGGACCCCGAGTTCGTGAAGGGCACGCCACGCGAGACGCTCGACCGCGCGCGCCTCGAGCTCTTCTCCTACTTCAAGGACATGTCCGACGACCGCCGCAAGCGGCCGCGCAACGACATCGTGAGCGTCGTCGCGAACGGGACGGTGTACGGAAGGGCCATCCCGGACTTCGAGCTGCTCTCGTACTACCTCCTGCTCGTCGCGGCGGGCAACGAGACCACGCGCAACGCGATGACCGGCGGGATGATCGCCTTCCTGGAGCGGCCGGGGGAATGGGAGAAGCTGCGGCGCGACCCCTCGCTCCTCGACACCGCCGTCGAGGAGATCGTGCGCTGGACGTCGCCCGTGATCCAGTTCGGGCGCACCGCGGCGCGCGACTACGTGCTGCGCGGCGAGACGATTCGCGCGGGAGAGGTGGCCTGCCTCTTCTACCCGTCCGCGAACCGGGACGAGGAGGTCTTCCCCGACGGCGACGTCTTCCGCGTCGACCGCTCGCCGAACGACCACGTCGCCTTCGGCCGCGGAGAGCACGTCTGCCTGGGCGCGCACCTCGCGCGGCTCGAGCTGAAGACCGCCTTCGCGCAGCTGCGCGAGCGGCTCGAGCACTGCGAGCCCGCCGGCCCGCCGGAGCGCGCGCGCTCCTCGTTCGTCGACGGCATCAAGCGCGCGCCGATGCGCTGGCGGATCCGCCCCTCGGCGTAGCGCGCGGCCCGCGGCGCCGGCGCGGCAAGGCGTCGTGCGCTCGAGCGCGGGCGCGGGGCGTGCCACGAGGGAGGCGCGCGCCGGCGCGGGAGCGAGCCGGGTCGCTACGCCGCGGCGCGCAGCGCGCCGGGCTCGGAGGCCGCGCGTCCGCCCGGGACGAGGCGAAGCCCCCCGCGCGGCCCGGGCGTCGGGGGCTCGCCTCCGTCCTCGCCGCCGCGCTCGAGCGCCCGCCATTCGCGCCAGCCGCGCGCGACCCAGGCGGCGATCCGGAGTCCGATCAGCGCGAGCACGATCTCGCCGCCCGCGAGGAGGAAGAGGGGGACGGCCTGGGCCATCGAGCTCACCGTAGCGCGGAGCTTCTCCCGAGGAGCCCTCAGGCCGGAGCGAGCGGAGGGCCGTGGACGATTCGAGCGACTACTCTTAGAATGACGGCATGGAGCTTCGGATCGAAGACCTCGCCGCGCGCTCCGGCGTGCGGGTGGACACCATCCGGTACTACCAGGGGAAGGGGCTGCTGCCGCCGCCCCGTCGGGACGGGCGCGTGGCCCTCTACGGGGAGGCGCACCTCGAGCGCCTGGCCCGCATCCGGGCCCTGATCCGGGACGGGCTCTCGCTCGCGTGGATCCGACGCGTGCTCTCCGAGGCGCACGCCGCGGGAGACCGCGAGCCGCTCCTCTCCGCGCTCGTGGAGGAGCGGGTGGGCGAGCGCACGCTCTCCCGCGCGGAGCTCGCGGCCGAGGCGGGCATCCCGGAGGCCCTCATCGGCGCCGCGCAGGCGGCGGGGCTCGTGTCCCCGATCCGCGTCGGCGACGAGGAGCGTTTCGGCGAGGCGGATCTCCAGATGGCGCGCGCGGCGCTGGCGCTCCTCTCGGCCGGGATCCCGCTCGACGAGCTCATCTCCCTCGCCGTGAAGCACGCGCGCGCCACGCAGGAGGTCGCCGAGCAGGCGATCGAGCTGTTCGACCGCCACGTGCGCAAGGTGGGTGGAGCGGACGCCGACGCGGCCGCGATCACGACGGCCTTCCGGACGCTCCTCCCCGCCGCCACGCGGCTCGTCGCGCTCTTCTTCCAGCGTACGGTGGTGACCCAGGCGCTCGCCCGGCTCGAAGGCCGCGGCGACGACGCGGCGCTGCGCGAGGCGATCGCGGCCACCGAGTCCGCGCGGCTCGAGGTCGCGTGGAAGTGAGCGGGCCGCGCGTGGATCCGGCCGCGCCCGCGCTCCCGCAGGGCGACGCCAAGCGCGCGGCGGTGCGCGCGATGTTCGACCGCATCGCGCCGCGCTACGACGCGCTGAACCGCCTCCTCACGGCCGGGATGGACCAGCGCTGGCGACGGAGCGCCGTCGACGCGCTGGCGCTCGCGCCCGGCGACCTCGTCCTCGATCTCGCCTGCGGGACGGGCGACCTCGCGGAGCTCGGCGCGCGCCGGGGGGCGCGCGTGCTCGGCGTCGACATGGCGCTCGGCATGCTGCGCGGCGCGCGCCGGAGGGGCGTGCCGGCCCACCTCGCGCAGGGCGACGCGGAGGCGCTCCCGCTCCGCGACGGGGCCGTGCAGGCGGTCGTGTGCGGGTTCGCGCTCCGCAACTTCTCGTCGCTCGAGCCGGTGTTCCGCGAGATCGCGCGCGTGCTCGCCCCGGGCGGGCGGCTGGCGCTCCTCGAGGTCGGCCGGCCCGAAGGCCGCCTCGCACGGGCCGGGCACTCGTTCTACTTCGATCGCGTCGTCCCCGCCGTCGGGGGTCTCCTCTCCGACCGCGCCGCCTACGCCTACCTCCCGCGCTCGACGGCGTATCTGCCGCCGCTCGTCGCGATGCTCGGCGCGCTCGCGCGCGCGGGCTTCGAAGCGCCGGCGCATCGGCCGATCCTGCTCGGCGCGGCGTGGCTCGTCACCGCGGTGCGCGGGCCCGGGCGCTCCGCCGCATGAGCCGCGCGAGGCTCGCCGCCTCGGAGCGCGCTGCGCTGCGCGAGCACCTGGCGCGCGTCGCGGCCGAGGCGCGCCGCCTCGGCGAGCCGCGGCTGGCCGCCTTCCGCCTCTCCGTCCCCGCCTGCGACCCCCTCGACCTCTTCGCCGCCGCCGCCGGCGGCGAGCGCTTCTTCTTCGAGGCGCCCGCGCGCGGCGTCGCGCTCGCAGCCGCCGGTGCCGTGGCGCGGGTCGAGAGCGAGGGCCCCGCGCGCTTCGCCGAGGCCGGTGCGGCCGCGCGCGCTCTCCTCGGGACGCTGCGGGTCGCGGGGGCGCGCGGCGACCGCGCCGACGCGGACACCCGCGCGGAGGTCGCGCCCGACGCGGGGCGTCTCGCCGCCGAAGCCGAATCTGCGCGGCCGCCCCTCCCGCCGGAGGCGGGCCCGCTCCTCGTCGGCGGCTTCGCCTTCGACGACGCGACGCCGCGCGGAGCCTTCGCAAGCTTCCCGGCGCTCGCGTTCGCGCTCCCTGCCGTCGCGCTCACGCGCCGGCACGGGCGCGCCTGGTGCACGCTCGCCGCGCGGGTCGCGCCGGGCGCGGAGCCCGAGGCCGTCGCGCGCTCGCTCGAGGCGCGCGCGGCGGCGCTCCTCGCGCCGCGTCCGCGCGCGGCGACGGGCGAGCGCGCGCCGCGCTTCGGCCTCGCGGCGGACCGCAGCCCGGAGGCGTTCCGCGGCGGCGTCCGGCGCGCGCTCGCCGAGATCGCGGCCGGGGAGCTGGAGAAAGTCGTCCTCGCGCGCGCCTGTACGCTCACGAGCCCGGACGGCTTCGACGCCGCACGCGTCCTCGCGGCGCTGCGGAGGGCGCAGCCCCGCTGCACCGCGTACGCCGTGGGTCGCGGCGACGCCTGCTTCGTGGGCGCCACCCCCGAGTGTCTGCTGCGGCTCGAGGACTCCCGGCTGGAGACGGGCGCGCTGGCGGGCTCCGCGCCGCGCGGCCGCACGCCTCGGGAGGACGCGGCCTTCGCCGCGGCGCTGCGCGAGAGCAAGAAGGAGCAGGCCGAGCACGCCGTGGTGCGCCGCGCGATCGAGGCCGCGCTCGCGCCGTGCTGCGAGGCGGTCGAAGCGCCCGAGGCGCCGGGGCTGCTGCGGCTCGAGGGCATCCAGCACCTCGCCACGCCGATTCGCGCCCGGCTCGCGCGGCGTGGGCCGGAGGACCTCTTCGCGCTCCTCGCGCGGCTGCACCCCACCCCCGCGGTGAGCGGCGCGCCGCGCGAGGCGGCGCGCGCCTTCCTCGCGGCGCACGAGGGTCTCGCGCGCGGCTGGTACGCAGGCGGAATCGGCTGGATGTCGCCGCGCGGAGACGGCGAGATCGCGGTCGCGCTGCGCGGCGCTCTCCTGCGCGGCCGCCGCGCGACGCTCGCCGCCGGCGCGGGGATCGTCGAGGGCTCGGATCCCGACGCCGAGCTGGCGGAGACGACGCTCAAGCTGCGCGCCGTCCTCGGCGCGCTGGTCGAGCTGTGAAGCGGCGCGGCGGAGGACGGGTCGCCGGGCGACGCGGCTGCGCGGGCCGCCCCGGCGGCCGCGGCCGGCGCGCCGCGGCCGGCCGCGCGGGCGCGACGCCGCGGCCCGCGACCGCCGCGCCCAACCGCAACGCCGCCCAGGCGCAGGCGCTGCTCGAGGCGCTCGCGGCGGCGGGCGTGCGCGAGCTGTGCCTCTCCCCGGGCTCGCGCTCGGCGCCGCTCGCGGCGGCGGCGGCGCAGGTGCCGGGCCTGCGCGTGCGCGTGCACCTCGACGAGCGCGCGGCGGCCTTCTTCGCGCTCGGTCTCGCCCGCGCCACCCGCGCGCCGGTGGCGCTCGCGTGCACGTCCGGGACCGCCGCGGCCAACTACCTCCCCGCCGTCGTGGAGGCGAGCCTCGGTCGCGTCCCGCTCCTCGTCCTCACCGCGGACCGGCCGCCGGAGCTGCGCGACTGGGGCGCCGCGCAGACCATCGACCAGACCCGGCTCTTCGGCTCGCACGTGCGCTGGTTCGCCGAGCTCCCGCCGCCCGAGCCGAGTGCCGCGCTCCTCCGCCACGCGAGGGCCGTCGCCGCGCGCGCCGTGGCGGCGGCGTGCGCCGATCCGGCGGGACCCGTGCACCTGAATCTCCCCTACCGCGAGCCGCTCGAGCCGGCGCGCGTCGAGGCCGACGTCCGCGCGTTGGCGGCGATCGACGACCCGGTCGCGCGCGGGGCGAGCCCCGGCGCGACGCATTTTCGCGTCGAGACGCCGCGCCTCGCGCCGCGGGAGGCGCTCGTGGAGCGGCTCGCGGCCGAGCTCCGGGCGCGCCGGGCGGTGCTCGCGGCCGGCCCGCAGGACGGGGATCCCGCGCTCCCCGCGGCGCTCGCGCGCCTCGCGCGCGCGGCGCGGGCCCCGCTCCTCGCGGACGGCGCGTCGCAGCTCCGCGTCGGTCCGCACGTGGCCGGCGCGCCCGTCCTCGGCGCCTACGACGCGTTCCTGCGGCACGCGCCCTTCGCGGCGCGCCACGGGCCCGAGGTCGTGCTGCGCTTCGGCCCGCCCCTCACGAGCCGCGCCGCCGAGCGCTGGCTCGAGCGGCACCCGGGCGCGGCGCTGCGCATCGTGGACGCGGCCGGCGGGTTCCGCGACCCCGCGCACCGGGCGGCGGAGATCCTGCGCGTCGACGCCGTCGCCCTCTGCGAGGCGCTCGCCGCGCGGCTCGAGACGTCGTGGGCCGAGGCCACCACGTCCCCCGGGAACGCGCGCGCGCGCGCGGAGCGCCTCGCGGCGCCGCGGGACCCCGCCCCCCGCGAGGCGCCGCCGGGCGCGGTGCCCGAAGCCTGGCTCGGCGGCTTCCTCCGCGCGGAGCGCCTCGCGCAGCGCGCGCTCGCCCGTGCGATCGCGGACGAGCCGGCGCTCTTCGCTCCCCGCGCCGTGCGGGCGCTCGCGGCGGCGCTCCCCGAAGACGCGCTGCTCTACGTCTCGAACAGCATGCCGATCCGCGACCTCGACCTCTTCCTGCCGCCCGGGCCCCAGCGCCTGCGCGTGCTCGTGAACCGAGGCGCGAACGGGATCGACGGCGTCTCGAGCTCGGCGCTCGGGGCGGCGGCGGGGAGCGAGCGCCCGGTCGCGCTCCTGACGGGCGACCTCGCCTTTCTGCACGACGTCGGGGGCCTCCTCGCGGCGGCGCGCCACGAGCTCTCGCTCTTGTGCGTGGTCGTGAACGACGACGGGGGCGGCATCTTCTCGCAGCTTCCGATCGCGGCCTACGGGGCGAGCGTCCACTTCGAGGAGCGCTTCGCGACGCCGCACGGCGTCGACCTCGCCGCGGCGACGGCGCTCGCGGGCGGCACGCACGCGCGCGTGCGGTCGCCGGGCGAGCTCGAGCTCGCGCTCAAGGCGGCCGCGTGCGCCCGCGGGCTGCGGGTCGTCGAGGTCGCGGTCGACCGGGCCGCGCAGACGGCGCACCGGCGCGCGCTCCTCGACGCGGTGGCGGCCGCGCTGGCGGCGGAAGGCGGCCGGTGACCGCGGCGACCGGGCTGGCGGACGCGCGCGCGCCGCGGACGCTCCGGGTCGGCCCGCGCGGCGCGTCGCTCGCGGTCGAGGTCGCGGGGGCGGGGCCGCCCATCCTCCTCCTGCACGGGTTCACCGGCTCGACGCGCACGCTCGACGGCGTCGGAGGCGGCCTGCGCGCGGCGGGCTACCGGACGATCGCCGTGGATGCGCTCGGTCACGGCGCGAGCGACGCGCCGCCCGCTGCCGCGGCGTATCGCCTGGAGCGCGCGGCGGCGGGACTCGTCGACGTGCTGGACGCGCTCTGCGTGCCGCGCGCGGCGGTCTTCGGCTACTCGATGGGCGGGCGGACGGCGCTCGGCCTGGCGGTGCTCCACCCGGCGCGCGTGCGCGCGCTGGTCGTGGTCGGCGCGTCGGCCGGCCTCGCCGACCCGGCGGCGCGCGCCGCGCGGCGGCGCGCGGACGAGGCGCTCGCCGCGGCCATCCTGCGCGACGGCGTGCCCGCCTTCGTCGAGCGCTGGATGGCGAACCCGCTCTTCGCCACGCAGGCGCGCCTCGGCCCGGCCGCTCTGGCCGCCGCGCGGGCGCAGCGCCTCGCGAACCGCGCCGACGGCCTCGCGCTCTCGCTGCGCGGCCTCGGGACGGGCGCGCAGCCGCCGCTCCACGCGGAGCTGCGCGGTCTCGAGGCGCCGCTCCTCGCGATCGCGGGCGAGGAGGACGCGAAGTTCCGCGCGCTCGCCGCGGAGCTCGCCGCGCTCGCGCCGCGCGGGCGCGCCGCCGTGATCGCCGGGGCCGGCCACGCGGCTCACCTCGAAGCGCCCGCCGCCACGCTGCGCGAGGTGTGCCGTTTCCTGGCCTCGCTCCCGGTGGACGATTCCAACCGACACTCGAGAGGAACACCATGACCGCCTCGATCCGCCCCAAGGCCCGACTCGCCCCGGCCGCCATTCCGGACTGGAAGACCGTCCGCGACTACGAGGACATCCGCTTCGAGGCCGCGGGCGGGATCGCGAAGATCACGATCCAGCGTCCCGAGGTGCGCAACGCCTTCCGGCCCAAGACGCTGTTCGAGCTCATCGACGCCTTCACGCGCGCCCGCGAGGACCAGGCGATCGGCGTCGTCCTCTTCACGGGAGCCGGCACCGAGGCGTTCTGCTCGGGCGGCGACCAGCGCGTGCGGGGCGACGCGGGCTACGTCGGCGACGACGGCGTCCCGCGCCTCAACGCGCTGGACCTCCAGCGCGTGATCCGGTCGCTGCCGAAGCCCGTCATCGCGCTGGTCGCCGGCTACGCGATCGGCGGCGGCCACGTCCTCCATCTCGTGTGCGACCTCACGATCGCGGCCGAGAACGCGCGCTTCGGCCAGACGGGTCCTCGGGTCGGCAGCTTCGACGCGGGCTTCGGCTCCTCCTATCTCGCGCGCGTCGTCGGCCAGAAGAAGGCGCGCGAGATCTGGTACCTCTGCCTCCAGTACGACGCGGCGGACGCGCTCGCCATGGGGCTCGTGAACGCGGTCGTCCCGCTCGACGAGCTCGAGGCGACGGGGGTCGCGTGGGCGCAGCGCATCCTCGAGCACAGCCCGCTCGCGATCCGCTGCCTCAAGTCGGCGTTCAACGCGGACTGCGACGGCCAGGTTGGGCTCCAGGAGCTGGCCGGGAACGCGACGCTGCTCTTCTACATGAGCGAGGAGGCGCAGGAGGGCCGCGACGCCTTCCTCGAGAAGCGGCGCCCCGCGTTCGCGCGCTTTCCGTGGCGGCCCTGAGCGCGCCGGCGCGCGCGCGTGCCCGGACCGGGCCGGCGCTGCGCGCCTGGCTGCTCGCGGCGCGGCCCCGCACGCTGCCGGCCGCGCTCGCGCCCGTCGCGGTCGGCACGGCGACGGCGCACGCCTCGGGCGCGGCCCGGCCTTCGCTCGCGCTGGCCGCGCTCGCCACGGCGCTCGCGCTCCAGGTGGCCGCGAACCTCGCGAACGACGTCTTCGACTTCGAGCGCGGCGCCGACACGAGCGAGCGTCTGGGCCCGCCTCGCGCGGCGCAGCTCGGGCTGCTCGCGCCCGCCGCGCTCCGGCGCGGGCTCGCGGCCGCCCTGGCCCTCGCCGCCGCGACGGGCCTCGCGCTCGTCGCCGCGGGCGGGGTCCCCATCCTCGCTGCGGGCGCGCTCTCGCTCCTCGCCGCGTGCGCCTACACGGGCGGCCCGTGGCCGCTCGCGTACCACGGGCTCGGCGACGCCGCGGTCTTCCTCTTCTTCGGCGGCGTCGGCGTGGTCGGGACCCACTACGTGCAGGCGGGGGACGTCTCCGCGCTGGCGCTCGTCGCCGCGCTTCCCGTCGGCGCCCTCTGCACCGCCATCCTCGCGGTGAACAACCTGCGCGATCTCGAGACCGACGCGCGCGCCGGAAAGCGCACGCTCGCCGTGCGGCTCGGGGAGCGCCCCACCCGCGTCTACTACGCGGCTCTCCTCGCGCTCGCGTTCGCGACGCCGCCCGCGTGCGTCGGCGGCGCGCTCGGGGGCTCGGCGCTGCTGCTCCCGCTCGCGGGGCTGCCCGAGGCGGCCGCGCTGGCGCGGCGGGTGCTCGGAGGCGAGCGCGGCGCGGCGCTGAACGCGGTCCTCGCGCGCAGCGCGCGGCTCGCCGCGGGGTTCGCCCTCCTCTTCGCCCTCGGGATCGCCGCGTGAAGATCGCGGCCGCGCGCGTGGTGCCCGTGCGCCTCCCGCTGCGGGCCCCGCTCGACACCGCGCACGAGCGGATCGAGGTCCGCCGCGGCGCGCTGCTCGTGCTCGCGGCCGAGGGCGGGTGCGTGGGGCTCGGCGAGGCGACGCCGATCGGGGGCTTCGGCCTGGAGAGCGCCGGCGAGGCGCGCGCGCAGCTCGCCGCGCTCGCCGCCGCCGTGGTGGGCCGCGACGCCCGCGAGCTCGACGTGCTCCTCGACGCGGCGGAGGCCGCGGCCCCGGCCGCGCCCGTCGCGCGCGCCGCGCTCGACGGCGCCCTCCACGATCTCGCGGCGCAGGCCGCGGGCGTCTCGCTGGCGGCGTTCCTCGCGTCGCGCGGGCTGCGGGAGGCGTGGGCGGAGCAGGAGGCGGCCGGCCAGGAGCCGGTGGCGCGCGCGCGCGTTCCGGTGAGCGCGCTCCTCGCGGCTACGACACCGATCCATGTCGGACGCGAGGCGGCGCGCGCCCGCGCCCGCGGCTTTTCGTGCGTGAAGCTCAAGCTCGGCGCGGCGGGCGGCCTGGAGCGCGACGTCGCGCGCGTCTCCGCGGCACGCGAGGCGCTCGGGCCGGGGGTCGGGCTGCGGCTCGACGTCAACGGCGCGTGGAGCGCGCCGGAGGCCGAGGCGGCGCTGGCGCGGCTCGCCCCGCTCGACGTCGAGCTCGTGGAGCAGCCCGTGGCCGCCGGCGAGGTGGAGGCGCTCGCATGGCTGCGCGCGCGCTCTCCGATCGCGCTCGCCGCGGACGAGAGCGCCGCGAGCGCCGCCGGCCTGGAGCGCGTGCTCGCGCTCCGCGCCGCGGACGTCGTGGTGCTGAAGCCCTCGGCGCTCGGCGGGCTGCGCGCGGCGCGCCGCCTCGCGGCGCGCGCGCGGGCTGCGGGCTGCGACGTCGTCGTGACCTCCCTCCTCGACGGCGCGGTGGCGCGCGCCGGGGCGCTCGCGCTCGCGGCGTCGCTGCCCGGCCCGCTGCGCGCGTGCGGTCTCGCGACCGGCGGGCTCCTCGCGGCGGACCTGGCTCCGCGCGAGCGGCTGGAGCGCGGTCGACTGGCGGTGCCCGCGCGCCTCGGCCTCGGCGTCGCGCTCGACGAGCGGCGTCTCGCGCGGCTGCGCGACGACGAGGACGCGGCGTCGCGCCGCGGGCGTCCGCCCCGCCCGCCGCGGCTCGCGTCGTCGCAGGCTCTGGTGCCCGCGCCGGCGCGGGCGCGGGCGGCCGCGGTGCCGCCCGGGCGGCGAGCGGCACGCGCCGCGCGGCCGACGAGCGACGCCGGGCCCGCGTCCGCGCGCGCCGCCCGTGCGCGCCCCGAGAGCGCGGCGGCCGCCGGCCCGTGGTGGCTGGGCGCGCGCGCCGCCGCGACGCCGGAGGCGCCGGCCCTCCGCTTCGCCGGGCGGACGCTCTCCTTCGCCGAGCTGGCAGCCCTCGCGGAGCGCGCGGCGCGCGGGCTGCGCGCCGCCGGGGCGGCGCGGGGCGCGCGCGTCGCGCTCCTCTTGGAGAACGGTCCCCTCTTCGTGGCGCTGGCGCACGCGGCGCAGCGCGCCGGCGTGGTGCTCGTCCCGCTCGGTCCGCGGCTCACCGCGCCAGAGCTCGCCTTCCAGCTCGCGGAGGCGCGCGTCGATCTCCTCGTGCACGGCGGCGGCGGGCTCGCACGGCGGGCGCGCGCGGCCGCGCGGGAGGCGCACGCGCGGCGCGTGCCGCCGGCGAAGGAGGCCGTGCGCTGCGTCTCGGCCGAGGCGCTCGAGCGGCGCATCGCGCGCTCCGCGGGGGCGGCACGCGCGGGCGACCGCGGCGCGCCGCTCCTCGACGCGATCGATCCGTCGGCTCCGGCCGCCATCGTCTTCACCTCGGGGACGACCGGGCGCCCGAAGGGAGCGGTGCTCTCGTGGGCGAGCTTCCGCGCGAGCGCCGCGGGATCCGCAGCCCACGTGGGCTCGCGGCCGGGCGACCGCTGGCTGGCCTGCATGCCGCTCCACCACGTGGGCGGGCTCGCAATCCTGTGGCGGAGCGTCCTCGACGGGAGCGCGGTGGTGCTCCACGAGCGCTTCGACGCCGAGGCGGCCGCGCGCGCGCTCGACGAGGAGGCGATCACGCTCGCGTCGTTCGTGCCGACCATGCTGCGGCGCGTGCTCGACGCGCGCGCCGCCCGGCCGGCGCCGCCCGCCCTGCGCGCCGTGCTCGTCGGGGGCGCCGCGGCGCCGTTCGCGCTCCTCGCGCGGGCCCGTCGCCTCGGGCTCCCGGTGCTGCCCACCTACGGTCTCACGGAGGCGGCGTCGCAGGTGGCGACGCTTCCGCGCGGCGCGCCGCTGCGCGAGGACGGCGGCGGGCTGCGGCCGCTCCCCGGGAACGCGCTTCGCATCCTCGCGGAGGACGGCACGCCGCGCGCGCCCGGGAGGCCGGGTGAGATCGCGGTGCGGGGCCCGACCCTGATGCAGGGCTACGACGGGCGGCCCGACGAGACGGCGCGCGTCCTCGCCGGCGGCTGGCTGCGCACCGGCGACGTAGGCGTGCTCGACGCGTCCGGCGCGCTGCGGGTCCTCGACCGCCGCAGCGATCTCGTCGTGAGCGGCGGCGAGAACGTCTACCCGGCGGAGGTCGAGGCCGCACTCCTCGCGCACCCGGACGTGGACGACGCCGGCGTCGCGGGCCTGCCCCACGCCGACCTCGGGCGCTGCGTGACGGCCTGGGTGGTGCTGCGCCGCGGCGCGCGCCCGGACGCGCCGGCGCTGGAACGCTTCCTGCGGGCCCGGCTCGCGGGCTACAAGACGCCGCGCTCGATCCGGTTCGTGGAGGCGCTGCCGCGCGGTGCGGGCGGGAAGCTCGACCGGCGCGCGCTCGCCCGCATGCGCGCGAGCACCGACGAGCGTCCCGGCGGCCGCGCGCGCGGCGAAGCGGCGCGACGCCTGCAGGCGTCGCGCGAGCCGCGCCGACGCGCGCCGCCCGAGCCGCCAGCGCGGCGCACGTGGAGCGCCGGTGGGCTGCGGGTGCGTGCGCGCGCAGGAGAGCCGCAGCTCCCGCGCCAGGGGTGCGTCGGTGCGCGGCCGCGCGGGAGGGCCCGAGCGTGACGAAAATCACGCTCAAGATCCGCGCCCCGCCCGACCGCTTGATCCTGCATGACGGCAGCCAGACGAGGCACGCTACGCAGGACGGCACGCGCGCTCGCCGCGGCGGTCTTCGCGCTCCTCGGTGGGGCGCAGGGCGCTTCCGCGCTCGTGATCTCCGAGGTGATGTTCAACCCGAACGGGCCCGACGACGGGCGCGAGTGGATCGAGCTCTTCAACGACTCCGGCAGCGCCGTCGATCTCTCGGACTACTCGCTCGGGTGGGGCGGCACCGACTACACCTTCGGGACGCTCGCCCTCCCGAGCGTCATGCTCGCGTCGGGCGCCTACTACGTGATCGGCGGCCCGGTCAGCAACGCCAACAACGGCAACCCGACCTTCGACCTGGTCGCGAACTTCGCCCCCGACCTCCAGAACCCGGCGGTCTTCTCGGACGGCATCGCGCTGTACCAGACCGGCGTCACGAACCCGATCCACGTCGTGATCTACGGGTTCTTCAACGCCAACGGGCTCGTCGACGAGACGGGCGCCCCCGGCGCGGTGGACGTCCCGTTCCCCGGCGCCGCGGGGACGACGCTCGTCTGGAACGGGACCAGCTGGTCGGGCGGCAACGCGGCGAGCCCGGGAAGCGGCAGCCTGGTCGTCGTGCCCGAGGTGAAGCCCGCGATGCTGATGGTGCTCGGCCTCGGGGGGATGGCCTTCCTCGGGACGCCGCGTCGCCGCGCGAAGCGCTCCGCCTAGGCGACGCCCGCTAGCGTCCCTTCGCCGGGACCTCCGCCAGGCTCACCGAGCTCTCGTCGCCGCGCGTCGCGCGCCGGAACGCCTCCATCAGCGCGCGGCGGATCGTCGCCTGGTCGGCGCGGCCGTGGACGGCGCGGAAGGCCTTCAGCGGGACGATCCCCTTCGCCATCGAGCGGTGGCCGCCGCCGACGCCGAGCCCCTCCACGATCGCGCGTACGACGTCCCCCGCGCCGCGCACCCACCCCACGTTGCGCACCGAGAAGACGAGGTCGCCGCCCACGACGCCGGCCGCGACGGCCCACTCGGCGCCCTCCGCCTGGAGCCCGATGTCGGCGACCTGCGGGATCACGTCCTCGCGCACGCGGCCGAGGACGAGGAGGTGGATGCCGTCCTCCACCTCCGTCGAGGCCAGCGCGCGGCCGAGCGCGCGCAGGCCGGCGCGCGGCAGCGCCGGGCGCTCGATGCGGCGCAGGAGCGCGGGGCTGTGCGCGGCGTGCACGGCGGTGAAGGCGAGGAGGTCCGCGCGGCTCGTGTCGCGGCCGAGGAGCTGCGTGTCGCTCTTGATGCCGTAGAGGAGCGCGGTCCCGAGCTTCGGCCGCAGCTCGAGCCCCGCGGCCTCGAGATACTCCGTCACGATCGTCGACGTCGCGCCGTAGCCCGGGCGGATGTCCTTGTGCGCGGCCTCGTAGCCGCCGCGGTCCGGATGGTGATCGATCACCGCGTCGACGGAGAGCGTGCGCGGCGGCGGGGGCTCGCCGAAGACCGGCGGCTGCACGTCGACGAGCGCGAGCCCGTCGTACTCTTCGAGCTCGGCGGGCGCGATCGTCTTCACCTCGAGCCCGAGCGCCTCGACCATCGCGCGGTTCTCGGGCCGCTTCACCTCGCCAAACGAGACGAGCGGCGCGCTCGGCGAGCGGCGCGCGAGGAGCGCGCGCAGGCCGACGCCGGCCGCGATGCCGTCGGGATCCGGATCGGGCTGGAGCAGGATCGCGACGCGCTCGCGCTCGCCGAGGAGGGCGCGCAGGCGCACGACGCGGCGCAGGTTGTCGAGGTGGTCGAGCTCGCGCTCCACGTCGTCGCGGATGAGCGAGCGCAGCCCCGTGCGGCGCAGGCACGGGTAGGGCGGGACGTCGTCCGCGCCGATGCGGTCCGACATGAGCAGCACGGGCGCCGCCGGGAGGGCGTCCGCGACCGCGGAAAGCCCGGCGCGCGCGAAGGGCGCCTCCTCCGTCACGAGGACGAAGTCGTCGCCCTCCTTCGGGTTCAGCTTGTCGATCGCCTCGGCGGTGAGCCCGCCCTGGAGGGCGCGGAATCCCGCGGGCCGCGCGCGCGACTCGTCCTCGCGCGGGACCCAGGTGAGCTCCTCCTCGGACGACCCGGAGCCGATCCGGGCCCAGAGACGGGCCAGCTCGGCGCCGTCGCAGACAATGAAACGCCGTCTCAAGCCCACCTCGCGCCGCCCGCCGCCGGGGCGGCGGGGCCCGGGGCCGAAGCCTCGATTCTAGCAGGGAGAGTGCCCCGAACCGGGCGCGCGGGTCCCCTCGGGGTCACCCGTGCGGCGGGGCGGCGACGCGCGCGCCGGCCGCGCCGCCGGCGAGCCCGAGCGCCGCGATCGCCTTTGCGCGCGCGCCCTTGTAGTCGGCCTTGCCGGACGGCGAGCGGCCGACCGAGTCCACGAGCGCGATCCGCTTCGGCACCTTGTAGGCCGCGAGCCGCTCGCGCACGAACGCGCGCAGCGCGTCCTCGTCCCACGCGTGCCCCGCGTGGAGCTCCACGACCCCGGTCACGGCCTCGCCCCACGTCTCGTCGGGAAGTCCGACGACCACGGCGTCCGCCACCGCGGGGTGGAGCTTCAGCGCCTCCTCCACCTCCTCCGGGTGCACCTTCTCGCCGCCCGTGTTGATGCACACGGAGCCGCGCCCGAGGAGCTCGAGCGTCCCGTCCGGGTTCACGGTGGACCAGTCGCCCGGGATCGACCAGCGCCGGCCCTGGAGGACGCGGAACGTCTCGGCGGTCTTCGCCTCGTCCTTGTAGTAGCCGAGCGGGATGGGCCCGCTGCGCGCGACGAAGCCCGCGACGCCGCTTCCCGGCGTCACCTCCTCGCCCTCGGGCGTGAACACCTTGCAGTGGGGCCCGATGCGGAAACGGCCGAGCCGGGTCGTCGTGGCGCGCGTCGTGATCTCGACCCCGAAGCCCACCGCCTCGCTCGAGCCGAAGGAGTCCTGGAGCGCGGCGTCCTCGGGGAGCTGCGCGAGAAGGGCCTCCTTCACGGCCGGCGACCAGAGCACCCCCGACGAGACGATCGCGCGCACGCAGGCGAGGTCGTACGCGCCGGGCCGCTCCTCGAGCGCGCGCAGCATCGGCTTCGCGAAGGCGTCGCCGACGATCGCGAGGACGTTCACGCCGCGCGCCTCGACGGTGCGCCAGAGCGCGTGCGGGTCGAGGCTGCGGCCGTCGGCCGTGACGACCGCGCCGCCGTTACCGAGAACGGTGTAGGCCATGAACTGTCCGGTTCCGTGCATGAGCGGGCAGCCGGGGAGGAGCCGCAGCGCGCTCTCGGGGCGCCGCACGCGCGCGAGGTGCTGCTCCCAGCCCTCGGACGGAGGCTCGCCGCGCAGCGCGTTCCCGCCGCCGCCGAGCGCGCGCCAGAGCGCGCCGTGCGGCCACATGACGCCCTTCGGCATGCCCGTCGTCCCGCCGGTGTAGAGGAGGATCAGGTCGTCGGGGCTGCGCGCGACGTCGGGCCGCGGCGCGCGCTCGGAGGCGATCGCCTCGTAGGGATCGGCGAAGGGCGTGCCCTCGGAGCCGTCGGGGATCTCGACGAACGCGCGCAGCTTCGGCAGCCGCTCGCGCAGCGCGGCGAGGCGCGGCCCGAACGTCGCCTCGTACACGACGGCCGCCGCGTCGGCGTTGTCGAGGAGGTACGCCAGCTCCTCCTCGCGGTACCGGTAGTTCACGTTCACCGGGACCAGGCGCGCCTTCATCGCCGCGACGATCGCCTCGACGTGCTCGGGGCGGTTGTGCGCGTAGATCGCGACCTTGTCGCCGGGGGCGCAGGTCCGCGCGAGGTGGCGGGACAGCGCGTTCGCGCGCGCCTCGAGCTCGGCCCACGTGCGGGTCGGCCCGTCCACGCCGTGGGCGAGCGCGAGCCGCTCGGGGACGGCGTCCGCCACCCGCTCGAAGAGGTCCGCCAGGTTCACGAGCCAGGCCATCGCGTCCTCCGCGCCGCTTCCCGGGCGCGGCGGGGCAGGATACCGCGCGCGCCCGCTAGCCTCTGCGCCGATGCGCCCCGCCTTCGTCGGCGACGTCCAGGGCTGCGCCGACGAGCTGGAGGAGCTCGCCGAGCGCGTGGGCGAGGCCGAGCTCTGGCTCGTCGGCGACCTCGTGAACCGCGGGCCCGCGAGCCGCCGCGTGCTGGAGCGGGTGCGCGCGCTCTCGGACGCGGGGCGCGCGCGCGCGGTGCTCGGCAACCACGACCTCGCGCTCCTCCGCGTCCACTACAAGCTGCGCGCGCCGCGCCCGACCGACACGTTCGCCGACGTGCTGGAGGCGCCGGACGCGGAAGCGCTCCTCGAGTGGCTGCGGCGCCAGCCGCTCGTGCGCACCGGCCGCCTCGCCGGCACGCCGTTCGCGATGGTGCACGCCGCGCTCCACCCGGACTGGAGCCTCGAGGAGCTCGAGCGGCGCGCGCGCGCCGTGGAGGCCGTCCTCGCCGGCCCGCACGAGGCGGCGCGCGCCCTCCTCGCCGGACGCGGCGACCCCGAGCTCGTCGACGTCCTCGGCCGCCTCACGAGCTGCCGCAGCGCGGGCGAGGACGGGAGCTGGTCCTCGGAGGACCCGCACGCGGCCCCGGCGCGCGCGGCCGGGAGGCACGCCTGGCACGCGCTCTGGTCGGCGCGCGGGCACCGCTACGGCGTCGTGTACGGGCACTGGTCGTTGCAGGGCCTCCACGTGGCGCCCTGGCTGCGCGGCCTCGACACGGGCTGCGTGCACCACGGCCGCGGCCACGAGGGCCGTCTCACCGCGTGGCTGCCGGATCCGGAGCGACCGGACCCCTTCGCCGTGCCCGACGAGCGTTTCGTGCAGGTGCGGGCGCGGCGGGCGTACTGGCGCGCGGGAGAGGTCGCCGCGAGCTGATCGCGCGCCGCGCGCTGGAGGCTGCGGGGGCCTTCCGGTCCTCCGTCGGGGCCCGGATGATGTCGCGGAGCGGCTCATCTGCGCCGCAGCGCCCTCGGCCGGGGGTCGGCGCCGCCGGGCCTACCGGTAGGATCCGCTCTCACACCGCTCGGCGTCTCGCGTTCGACGCGTCGCGCTGCGTCGCGGGTCGTGGCCCCGCGCGGCTGCGCCGGGGGTTCCCGGCCTCCGTCTCCGCGCTCGGTTGGAAGCTCCCGGGTCCGGAAGGCTTCCCCGCATCACGCGCCCGGCGTCCGGACGCGCATTCGCCGTCGCCGACACCCACCAAGCATCCGTCCGCGCGGCGGAGCGTTCGGCCGGCGGCGGCGAAGCCTCGTCCTCCTCGCGCCGCGCTCGGGATGCCACCACGCAGCGTACGACTCCGACGGAACAAATGCAACCGTCCACGCGCCGGCCGCGCCGTGCGCGGCGCGCGGCGGCGCCGCGGCGCGCGAGGCCGCCCCGCGCGCGAGATCGCGGCGCGGGGGCGGCCGTGCCGCTACGGCGCGGCGCCGACGGCGGCGAGCGCGCGCACCGCCTCGTCGCGCAGCCACGGCTCGGGATCGTCGCGGGCGAGCCGGGCGACCCGCTCGCGCACCGCCGCCGCGGGCGCGGGACCGAGCTCGAGCGACTCCAGCGCGGCCCGACGCACTTCCGCGTCGGCGTGCGCGAGCCCTCGGAGGAGCGCGGGGTCGCGCGCCGGCGCGGCGAGCGGCGCCGCGGCGAGCACGGCCGTGCGCGCGAGCTCGGCGTCGGATGCGCCCGCCGCGGCGAAGCGCTCTGCGAGCCGGAGCGCGCCGGCGGGGGCGAGGCGCGCGGCCAGGGCGGCGGCGCGGCGCGCCCCGAGCGCTCGCCCGGGATCGAAGGCGGCGTCCGCGAGGCCGGCGGCGAAGGCGGCGGCGAGCGGCTGGAAGGGTGCCCGGGGCTCGGCGAGAGAGCGCACGGCGAGGTCGCGCAGCGCCTCCGGTCCCGTGTCGATCCAGCGCGCGTAGAGCGGGGGCCAGGCGGCCGGGCGCTCGCGTGCGCGCAGCCAGCCCGCGACGGCGTCCGTCCAGCGCGCCTCCGCGCCCGCGTCGGCGAGCCGGATCGTCTCCTCCGGCCGGTCGACGAGGACGTAGGGCGGGCGCGCGCCGCGGAGGAGGAGGAGCGCGCGGTCGCCGGGCGCGAGCGGCGGCGGGCGCGAGGGCGAGCGCTTCACGAGGAACTCGCGCGGCACCGGACCGTGGAGCGCGCGGGCGTCGCGCAGCGCGATGCGCCCGTCCTCGACCCGGTCGACCGTCGCGACCGCGATGGCGTCCGCGGCCGCGAGGCGCTCGTGCGCGGCGCGCGAGGTCGCGGGGAAGGGGTGCAGCGCGCCCGCCGGCGCCGCGGGCGCGGTGGCCGACGCGCCGGCGAGCGCGAGAGCGAAGGCCAGCGCGCGAGCCGCCGCGGCGCGCGCGCCTCGCCGCGTCGCGCGCCGCGCGGGTCGCGCGAGCGCGAGGCGCGCGGCTCCGCGACGGTGCGGCGGGTCGACGGCGGGGGGCATGGCGGTGGGCGAACATAGCCGCCCGATGGCCCCGCCTCCGCGCCGCGCCCGCCGCTCCGCCGCGCGCGCGCCCGCGCCGCCGGGCGTGCACGCCGACGCGTGGCCCCCGGCCGCACGCCGCGCGCGGGAGCGCCCGGCGCGCGCGCTCCGCGCCGCGCTCGCGGCCGCGCTCGTCCTCGCCGCCGGCTGCGCGCCGCGCGCGGAGGCGCGCGGCCCCACGGTGCTGATGTCGTCCGCGCCGGGCGCGGCGGGCGCGACCCGCGCGGCGCGCGGCGAGCCGGCGGACGCCGAGCTCGAGCGCCGCGTGGAGCGCTCGCTCGGCGTCCTGCGCGAGGGCGCGGCGGCCGAGCTCGTGCGGGAGATCGGCGCGCGCGTCGCGGCGGCCTCGCCGCGCGAAGGCGTCGCGTACCGCTTCGCGATCGTCGACCGCGAGCAGCCGAACGCGTTCGCTCTCCCGACCGGACGCATCTACGTGTCGCGCGGTCTCCTCGCGCTGCTCGACGGGCCGGACGAGCTCGCCGGCGTCCTGGGCCACGAGGTCGCGCACGTGGCCGCGCGCCACGCCGAGGGGCGCGCGCGCCAGGCCGTGGCCGCGACGGTGCTCTCGACGCTCTCCCTCCTCGCCGCGGGGCTCGGCGCGTCCACGCCGTACGACGCGGCGCTCGCGGGCCCGGCGGCGCAGGCCGCGGCCGCGGGGGCGCTCGCCGCCTACAGCCGCGAGCAGGAGCGCGAGGCGGACGAGCTCGGCGAAGCGCTCGCCGCCGCGGCGGGCTACGCGCCGGGCGGCCTCGCCCGCGCGCTGCGCGCGCTCGACCACGAGCGCCGCCTGCGCGAGGGCGCCTCGGCGCTCCCGCGCTTCTTCGACACGCACCCGGGCGGCGCGGAGCGCTTCGCCGCGGCCGCGGTGCGCCGGGCGGGCCCCGAGCGCGAGGGCGAGGCGCGCGGACGCGAGGCCTTCCTGCGCGCGCTGGACGGCCTCGTCGTCGGGCCCGACCCGGCGGCGGGCGTGTTCGACGGCTCGCGCTTTCTCCACCCCGGCCTCGACCTCGCGCTGCGCTTTCCCGAGGGCTGGACGCTCGCGAACGCGCCGGCGGCCGTCGTCGCGGTGGCGCCGCAGCGCGACGCCGCGATCTCGCTCGAGATGGCGGCGCCCGCGGCGAGCCTCGAGGCGCGCGTGCGGGCGGACGTCGCCGCGGGCGGCGTCTCCGCGTTCGCGTTCGACGCGCTCCGCATCGGCGAGGCCCCCGCGATGCGGGTCGTCGGGCTCGCCGCGTCGGGCGCCGGGCAGGCGGGCGCGGGCGGGCCCGTCGCGGCGCTCGACGTCACCTGGGTGGCGCGCCCCGAGGGCATCTACCGGATCACGGGCCGCAGCTCGGAGGAGCGGTTCCGCCGCCACGCGGGCGCCTTCCTCGCGGCGGCGAAGAGCCTGCGGCGCATGACGCCCGGCGAGCGCGCCTCGCTGCGCGTCCTGCGCGTGCGCGTGATCGAGGGCGAGGCGCAGGAGGACCTCGCCGACGTCGCCCGCCGCAGCGGGACGCCCTGGACGCCGGCGGAGATCGCGATCGCGAACGGCCTCGCGCCGGGCGCGCGGCTCCAGGCCCCGCGCCTTCTGAAGGTGGCGCGCAGCGAGCCGTGGGAGGCGCCGCCCGCGCCGAACGCGGGCGCGCGGCCGGCCGCGCCGGCCCCGGCGCCCGGCCCGACGCCTGCGGCCGCGTCCGCTCCGCCGGGCGGCGCGCCCGGCGCGACGCGGCCGCCCGCCGCGCCCGCGTCGCCGCCGGGGCCCGATCCCCGCTAGACTCGTCCGGCCCGGATCCGGAACGAACGACGCGATGCCCACCGTGATCATCCCGCCGCCCTACCAGGGCCCGACGCGCGGCGTCGGGCGCGTAGAGGTGGAGGCCGGCACCCTGCGCGCCTGCCTCGACCTGCTCGATCGCCGCTACCCGGGCTTTCGCGCGCAGGTCGTCGACGCGGGGGGCGGCGTGCATCGCTTCGTGAAGCTGTTCGTGAACCGCGAGCTCGCGGGCCCGGACGGGCTCGACCGCGAGCTCCGCGCCGACGACGAGATCGAGATCGTGGCCGCCATCGCGGGCGGCTGACGACGAAGAACGGAGGGGCCCACGGGCCCGGGGAGGACGACGTGAGCGGACCGACCGGCGACCGCATCCTGTACGTGGACATGACCGACCAGACCACGCGCTTCGCGCCGTTCCCGGACGCGTGGAAGCTGCTCGGCGGCCGTGCGCTCTCGGCGAAGATCCTGCTCGAGCAGTGCGACCCGACCTGCGAGCCGCTCGGGCCGGACAACGTCCTCGTGATGGCGCCGGGCGTCCTCTCCGGCACGGCGGCGCCGACGTCCGGGCGCATCTCGATCGGCGGGAAGAGCCCGCTCACGGGCGGGATCAAGGAGGCGAACGCGGGCGGCAACCCGGGCCAGCACCTCATGAAGCTCGGGATCCGCGCGGTCGTCGTGAAGGGCCAGCCCGCGGACCGCACGAAGCGCTGGGGCGTCGAGGTCGACGCGCAGGGGGCGCGCGTCGTCGCGGCCGACGAGTATCGGGCGCTGTGGAACTACGCCCTCTGCGGGAAGCTCGCCGAGCGCTACCCGAAGACGGCGTCCTTCATCTCCTGCGGCCCGGCCGGCGAGATGGGGCTCGCCGGCGCCTCCGTGGCGTGCACGGATCAGGACAACCGCTACCCCGCGCGCCACGCGGCGCGCGGCGGGCTCGGCGCGGTGATGGGAAGCAAGGGCCTCAAGTACGTGATGGTCGACCCGGGCCGCACGGGCGTCCGCCAGCCCGCCGACCGGAAGGGCTTCGGCGAGCTCTGCAAGAACTACACGAAGTCGTACCAGGCGGGCCCGCAGATGTTCAAGCACGGGACGAGCTCGGTCGTCCCGATCGCGAACATGCTGCACACCTTCCCGTACAAGAACCGGACGTCGGGCCAGTCTCCCGACGCCGCGACGCTCGACGGCGCGCGCATCGTCGAGAGCTTCGCGACGCGCGGCGGTGGCATGCACAACTGCATGACCGGGTGCATCGTCCAGTGCAGCAACGTCGTGAACGACGCCGAGGGGAAGTACAAGACCTCGGCGCTCGAGTTCGAGACCCTGACGCTGCTCGGCGCGAACTGCGCGGTGAAGAGCTGGGAGGACGTCGCCGACCTCGACCGCCTGTGCGACGAGCTCGGGCTCGACACCATCGAGACCGGCGCCGCGCTCGCGGTGCTGATGGACGCGGGCCGCATGGAATGGGGAGACGCGGAGGCGATGAAGGCGCTGCTGCGCTCGCTGCCCCAGGGCGACGAGCGCGCGAAGGCGATCGGGAACGGGGCCGTCGCGACCGGCCGCTACGCGGGCCACGCGCGCGTCCCGCACGCGAAGGGTCAGGCGATCCCCGCCTGGGACCCGCGCCCGCTGAAGGCGACGGGCGTCACCTACTGCACGAGCCCGATGGGCGCGGACCACACCGCGGGCCTCATCGTGAACCCGGGCCTCCAGCCCGGTCAGTTCGCGTGGGAGTCGCAGAAGGCGCAGATCGTGAACGCCGTGTGCGACTCGTCGGGGTTCTGCCAGTTCCTGCAGCCCACGCTCGACGACATCCGCGCGTTCTACGCGGCACTCTACGGGCAGGACGTCTCGCGCGAGCTGATCCACGACATCGGCTGGCAGTGCCTCGCCGACGAGTGGGAGTTCAACCGCCGCGCCGGCTTCACGGACGACGACGACCGCCTGGCCGAGTGCATGTCGAAGGACGCGATCGGCGCCGTGCCGACGGTGTTCGACGTCCCGGCCGAGATCGTGCGCGCGGCGAAGCAGCGGATGCCCGCGCGCGACGACCTCTTCGCCGTGAAGGCGACCGGCTAGCCGCGGCGCAGGAGACGCCGCCGCGCGACGCCGCGCAGCGGGGACGGTGTTGAGCTTGGCGAGTTCCGACGACGCGGGACGCGGCGCGGCGCGGGGCGGAGCCCGGGCCGCGCCCGCGGTCTCCGCGGCGGCCTCGGCCCCCGGCGACGTGCGGATGCGCGGCTTCGCGGCGCGCGCGGACGTCGAGGAGGTCGAGCGCTTCCTCGCCGAGCGCGCGCGGCCCCTCGACGCCGAGCCGGTCCCGCTGCTCGCGTGCGCGGGGCGCGTCCTCGCGGCGGACGTCGTCGCGGAGGTGGACGTCCCCGCGTTCCATCGCTCGGCGATGGACGGCTACGCCGTGCGCGGCGAGGACACGTTCGGCGCCTCGGGCTACGACCCGCTCGCGCTGCGCGTCGTGGGCGAGGCGCTGCCGGGCCGGCCGTTCGCGGGCCGCGTCGGGCCGGGCGAGGCGGTGCGCATCATGACGGGGGCGCCGCTGCCCGACGGCGCCGACGCCGTCGTGATGGCCGAGGTGTGCGAGGCGCGCGGCGAGGCCGTCCTCGTGCGCGACGCCGTTCCGCCGCGGAAGCACGTCGGCGCCCGCGGCGAGGACCTCCGCGCGGGGGAGACGGTCCTGCGCGCCGGGAGGCGCCTGCGCGCCCAGGACGCCGGCCTCCTCGCCTCGCTCGGCGTCGCCTCCGTCTCCTGCGTGCGCCGCCCGCGCGTGCGGCTCGTCGTGACGGGCGACGAGCTGCTTCCCGCCGGGAGCCCGCCTCGAGGCGCGCACATCGCGGACAGCAACTCCGTCGTGCTGCGCGCCCTCGCGGCGCGCGACGGGGCCGAGTGCCTTCCGTTCGAGCTCCTCCCCGACCGGCCCGCGCCGATCCGCGCCGCGCTCCAGGACCCGGACGCCGACGCCTTCCTCGTGTCGGGCGGGAGCAGCGTCGGGCAGGAGGACCACGCGCCCCGCCTCGTGGCCGAGCTCGGCCGCCTCGACTACCACGGCGTCGCGATGCGCCCGTCGAGCCCGGCGGGCGTCGGACGCGTCCCCGGGCCGCGCGGCGAGCGCTTCGCGTTCCTGCTGCCCGGCAACCCGGTGAGCTGCCTTTGCGCGTACGAGTTCTTCGCGGGCCCGACGCTGCGCCGCCTCGGCGGGCGCAGCGCGGCGTGGCCGCACCGGCGCGTGCGGCTTCCGCTCGCGCGCAAGATCAGCTCGGCCATCGGGCGCACCGACTACGTGCGCGTCGCGATCGAGCGCGGGCGCGTCGTGCCGCTCGCGACGTCGGGCGCCTCGATTCTCTCCTCGACGGTGCGCGCCGACGGATGCGTGATCGTCCCGCGCGGCCTCGAGGGCATGGCGGAGGGGGCGGAGGTCGAGGTCCTCCTCTACGACGAGGACGCGCTCCCGCCCGAGAGCGCCCGGTGAAGCAGCGCCAGTTCCTCGAGGTCCTCGACCGCGACGAGGCGGAGGCGCGCTGGCGGGCGGCGGTCGACGCGGCGCCGCTCGAGCCGGAGCGCGTCCCGCTGCACGACGCCCTCGGGCGCGTCCTGGCCGCGGACGTGCGCGCGCCTGTCGACGTCCCGGGCTTCGACCGCGCCAACATGGACGGCTTCGCCGTGCGCGCCGCCGACACGTACGGCGCCTCGGAGGAGGCGCCCGCGCGGCTCGTCCTCGAGCCGGGCGCGATCGCGACCGGCGTCGCGCCGGAGGGCGAGGTCGCGCCCGGGCGCGCGCGCGCCATCGCGACGGGGGCGATGCTGCCGCGCGGCGCGGACGCCGTCGTCCCGGTCGAGCACACCGACGTCGAGGGCGAGCGCGAGCTCCTCGTCCGCCGCGCCGTCGCGCCCGGGGGCGCGGTCTCGTTCGCGGGGACGGACGTCGGGGCGGGCGAGACGGTCCTCTTCCGCGGGACGCGGCTCACCTCGCGGGAGACCGGCGTCCTCGCGGCGATCGGCTGCGACGCGGTGCCCTGCGTGCGGCGCCCGCGCGTCGCGATCCTCTCCACCGGCGACGAGATCGTGCAGCCGGGCGAGCCGATGCGGCCCGGGCTGGTCTACGACAGCAACGGCCGCATCCTCGCCGACGCGGTGCGCGAGCTCGGCGGGGAGCCCGAGTTCCTCGGCGCCTTCCGCGACGACGAGTCGGCGCTGCGGCGCGCGCTGCGCGCGGCGCTCGAGCGCGCGGATTTGGTGCTGCTCTCGGGCGGGACGTCGAAGGGGGAAGGCGACCTCAACGCGCGCGTGGTCGCCGAGCTCGAGCCCGGCATCCTCGTGCACGGGGTCGCGCTGAAGCCCGGAAAGCCCATCTGCCTCGCGGCGCACGGGCGAAAGCCGGTCGTGGTCCTCCCCGGGTTCCCCACGTCCGCGATCTTCACCTTCCACGAGTTCGTCGCGCCCGTCGTGCGGCGCCTCGCCGGCCTGGCCGAGGCGCGCCGGGAGCGGGTCGCCGCCCGCCTCGCGCAGCGCGTCCACTCGGAGCGCGGCCGGCTCGAGTACCTGCTCGTCGGCCTCGTGCGCGGGGCGGACGGCGCGCTGCGCGCGTGGCCGATGGGGAAGGGCAGCGGCTCGGTCACCGCGTTCAGCCGCGCGGACGGCTTCGTGCGCATCGAGCGCCACGTGGAGATCGTGGACGCCGAGGCGCCCGTCGAGGTGACGCTCCTCGGGCGCGAGCTCGCGCTCGCGGACCTCGTCGTGATCGGGAGCCACTGCGCGGGCCTCGACGCCATCGCGAGCGCGCTCGCGGACGAAGGTTGGACGGTGAAGGTGCTCGCGGTGGGGAGCCACGCCGGGCTCGAGGCGGCGCGCCGGGGCGAGTGCGACGTCGCGCCCGTCCACCTCCTCGACCCCGCGAGCGGCCGCTACAACGAGCCCTTCCTCTCGCCCGGGCTGCGGCTCGTCCCCGGCTACGAGCGCATGCAGGGCGTCGCCACCCGGCCGGACGAGACGCGCGACGTCGAGGCCCTGCTCGCGGACCCGGCGCTGCGCATGGTGAGCCGGAACCGCGGGGCGGGGACGCGGGTTCTCATCGACGCGTTGCTCGCGGGGCGCCGGCCCCCCGGCTTCAGCTACGAGCCGCGCTCTCACTACGCGGTGGCCGCGGCGGTGGCCCAGAAGCGGGCGGACTGGGGCGTCACGATCGAGCCGGTCGCGCGCCAGGCCGGGCTCCGCTTCCGCCCCCTGCGGGCGGAGCACTACGATTTCGTCGTGCCGGAGAGCCGGCTGGAGCGGCCGGCGGTGCGCGCGTTCCGCCGGCTGCTCCAGCCGGGAAGCGCGCTGCGCGCGCGGCTGACGCAGCAGGGCTTCGGGGCCTGACCGCGAGGGGGGTGGGGAGAGCGTGCGGACTGCCGTGCTCGTGATCGGATGCGCCATCGGGGCCCTGGTGCTGGCCGTGCTCCTCGTTCCCGAGGGCGAGGTGGCGACGCTGTCGACGTACACGGCGGACGGGCGTCCGCACGAGACGCAGGTCTGGGTCGTGGAGGGCGACGCGGTGCCCGGCGAGCCGGACGGCGCCGTCTTCCTGCGCGCCCATTCCCGCTTCGCGGAGTGGCTGCACCGGCTGGAGGCCTCGCCGCAGGTCGAGCTCGCGCGGCGCGGCGAGGCACGCGCCTACCGGGCGGAGGTCCCGGACCCGGCGCCGCTGCGCGAGCCGGTGAACCGCGCGATGGCGGCGAAGTACGGCGTGGCCGACCGGCTCCTCGGCTTCGTGCTCGACGCGGACATCTCCGTCCCGGTGCGCCTCGTGCCCGATCCCACCCGCGAGAACGCGGCGCGGGAGAAGTCGGAGGGGCATGCCGCGCCGCAGTGAGCGCGCGGCCGCTCCGGCCGAGGCCGCGCTCGAGCTGCGCATCGAGTCGCTCGCGAAGGGCGGCGAAGGGGTCGGCCGCGCGCCCGACGGCCGCGTCGTGTTCGTCCCCTTCACGGCGCCCGGGGACCTCGTGCGCGTCGCGGTCGTCGCCCGCCACGCGCGCTGGCTGCGCGGCGAGGCGGTCGAGCTGCTCGAGCCGGGCCCCGGCCGCACGGACCCGCTCTGCCCGCTCTTCGGCGTCTGCGGGGGGTGCGACTGGCAGCACCTCGACTACCCGGTGCAGCTCGAGGCGAAGCGCCGCATCCTGGCCGACGCGCTGGAGCGCATCGCGCGCGTGCGCGTGCCGGACGGCTTCCCCTTCCACCCCTCGCCGTCGCCCTACGGCTACCGGAGCCGGGCGCGCGTCGCGGCGCGCCGCGGTCGCGTCGGCTTCCGCCGGCGCCACTCGCACGCGATCTGCGCGGCGTCGCGCTGTCCCGTTCTCGTGCCCGCCCTCGACGAGCCGCTCGCCGCGCTCGCGCGGCGCCCGCCCGAGCCGACGGGCGAGTGGGAGCTCTCGGCGGGGACGGAGGGCGGCGCGAGCGTCGCGCGCGTCCCCGTGCGCGACTCGGGCACGCACGTCGACGTGGAGGTGGCCGGTGAGTGGCTGCGCGTCTCGGGCGGCAGCTTCCTCCAGGCGAACGCCCTCCTGCGCGAGCGGCTCGCCCTCGCGGTGGGCGACGCCGCGGGACGCGGCGGCCGCTGCCTCGAGCTCTTCGCCGGCGCGGGCCTCTTCACGATCCTCCTCGCGCGCCGCTTCACGCGCGTCCTCGCCGTGGAGTCGCACCCGGGCGCGGCGGCCGATCTCGAGGAGAACGTGCAGACCGCGGGCCTCGACGAGGTCGTCGAGATCCTCGCCCGCCCGGTGGAGGACGCCTTCGCCGGCGCCCGCCTCGCCGCGTTCCGGCCCGAGGTCGTGGTGCTCGACCCGCCGCGCACCGGCCTCGAGCCGCCCGCCCGCGACGGCCTCCCCCGCCTCGGGGCGCGCCGCCTCGTGTACGTCTCCTGCGACCCCGCGACGCTGGCCCGCGACGTCGCCGTGCTCGCCGACGCCGACTACCGCCTCGCGTCGCTCGAGGGCTTCGACCTCTTCCCGCAGACGGCGCACGTGGAGGCGCTCGCGGTGATGGAGCGCTAAGGGGCCCGCTAGACCTCGATCACCCCGTAGCGCACCGCGACGCGCACGAGCTCGGTCGCCTTCCGGACGCCGAGCTTGCGCATGAGGCTCGTGCGGTGGGCTTCGACGGTCTTCGCGCTGATCGAGAGCTGCTGGCCGATCTCCTTGGCGGAGAGGCCCTCGGCGATCAGCTTCAGCACCTCGCGCTCGCGGCCCGAGAGCGCCCCGAGCGGGTCGGGGATCTCGGCGCGCGGGGCGCGCAGCTGCTCGACGAGCTGGCGGGCGACGGATGGGCTGAAGTAGCTGCCGCCCTCGGTCACCGCGCGCACCGCGGACACCACCTCGGTCGCGCAGCCGTTCTTCAGCACGTAGCCGTGCACGCCGAGGGCCGCGGCGCTCTGCACCACCGGCGGCTCGCCGTGGACCGAGAGCAGGACGACCTTCACGTCCGGGTGCGCGGCGCGCAGGTGCTCGAGCGTCTCGAGGCCGCCGAGGCGCGGCATCGTCACGTCGAGCACGACGACGTCCGGGTGCGTGCGCTCGACCTGCTCCAGCACCTCGCGGCCGTCGGCGGCCTCCGCGCAGACCTCGAAGTCGCTCTCCGCCTCGAGGAGCCGCTTGAGGCCCTCGCGGACGATGCCGTGGTCGTCGGCGATGAGGATCGACGTCATTTGACCGCTCGTTCGAGGGTACTCCCGCGCATCCCCGGGGGCAAGGAAGAAGCACGCCGGGGGCCGCTCGGCTAGCCTCGCGCCGACGCCTCCCGTCTGGTCCGCCCCCGCGGAGGAGCGATGTCGATGCGAGCGTCCCCGCCTGCGATGCGGGGAGCGGGGCCCGCGGAGCGCCGGTTCGTCGTCTACGTCGAGGGTCCGCGCGATCGCGACGTCATCGACGCGTGGGTGCGACGCGCGTCACCGTCGCTCGCGCGGCTCCTGGCCCCCGCCTGGGTGATCCTCGGGGGGCGCCAGCCGGCCCGCGCCGCGCTCCACCTCGCGCGCGCCCGCGAGGCGCTGGCCGGGACGCGCGGGCTGTGCGTCCTCGACGGCGACGCCCTGGCCGGGCCGCTCGCGAGCGACGCCGAGGGCCTCGAGCTGTTCACCTGGCGCCGGCGCCACATCGAGAGCTACCTGCTCGTTCCGGACGCGATCGCGCGCGCGTCCCGGTCGCGGGACGCGCGCCTGCGGCGCCTGCTCGACGACGAGCTGCCCCGGGCGGGCGACGAGGACGCCCTCGCGAGCTTCGACGCCAAGGGCTTCCTCGGACGCAAGGGCCCGCTGGCGCGCTTCCTCGGCCGGCCCGTCGCGCCGGGCGCGATCGCTCGCGCCATGCGGCTCGACGAGCTGCACGCCGACGTCCACGCGCTGCTCGAGGCGCTCGCCGCCGGGGTGGGGGCGCAGCGCCCCGAGGTCGCGGTGTACGTGCGCCCGCGCGGCGGGGTATGATGGCCCGACCAGGGACGGGACGCCGGGGAGGCAGCATGGCCGGATCCACGCGCGACCTCGAGCCCGACGACTACGGGGACGAGGCCTACTTCGACGAGCCGCACGTCGAGCCCCGGGTCTTCGACTCCTCGCTGCTGCGCCAGCCCGCGAGCGTCCTCTCCGCCCGCAAGCCCCTCCTGTTCGCGCCCTCGGACAGCGTGACCGACGCGATGCGGGCGATGCAGGCCGAGCACCGCGGCTGCGTGCTCGTGACGCGCGACGGCTCGCCGGCGGGCGCGCTCGCAGGGATCTTCACGGAGCGCGACGTCCTCTTCCGCATCGTCGACCGCGGGCGCAACCCCGCGACGCTCCCGCTCGGCGAGGTCATGACGCCCGATCCCGAGCGCCTGCGCGTCGGCCAGCCGTTCGCCGCCGTGCTCCAGATGATGCACGTGGGCGGCTTCCGCCACATCCCGGTCGTGGACGAGGAGGACCACCCGCTCTTCGTCGTCTCGGTGCGCGACGTGGTGCAGTTCCTGGTCGAGTCCTTTCCGCGCGAGGTGGCCACGTTTGCCGGCACGCAGACGCAACGCGAGCGCGAGGGTGCCTGAGCGCCGTCGCATCCCGACGCTCCTCGGGGCGGCAGTCCTCGCCCTCCTCCTCTCCGCGCTGCAGGCCGCGGCCGGGACGTTCGAGGCCCCGCTCCAGGTCGACCTCGCCGTGGAGGTCTCGGGACGCCCCGGAGCGGGCCGCACCTTCTCGGTCCCCATCGAGTCCGGCGACGCCACGGTGACCGGCCGCGTGCGCAACGTCCGGCAGGACGGCACGACGCGCATCGCGCTCGTCTTCGACTACCGCGTCCCGCGCGACACCATCGCGCTCGACGAGCTGATCGAGGGCTTCGAGATCACGCTGCTCGACGCCGAGCAGAACGTCCACGCCGAGTTCACGGCGGACACCGCGCTCATCCACCTGAACCCGAACCGGGCGCCGCTGCGCTACGTCGTCACGCTCTACACGCCGCCCGTCGAGACCTACACGCTGCGCCTGCGGGTCTTCGGCAACTACGAGTAGCCCGCGGGCTCGGGGCCGCGCCGCGCTACGGGTCGATCGCGTCGTGCAGCAGCGGCTCGGGCAGCTCGTCCGCGCGGGCGGTGCGCCGCACCTCCAGGAGGAGCTCGAAGGCCCGGCGCAGGAAGAGGGTCCCGAGGAGGACGTTCAGCAGCAGGAACACCGCGTTCGTCGCGAAGGCATACGCGAAGAGCGCGTCCTCGTGGCCGTGCGCGTCGAACAGCGCCGCCCAGGTGAACTCGCGCACGCCGAAGTTCCCGACGGAGGGCAGCGAGAGCGCGAAGTAGAGGAGCGGGATCCGGGCCGCGAGGTCGACCCAGGGGATCGGGATGCCGAACGTGCGCGACGCGAGGCCCTGGATCACGATGTCGAAGACGGCGAGCGCCGCGAACCACGCGAAGAAGGGGAGCAGCGACACCGCGCTCACGCCGTCGAGCCAGCGCACGGCGTGCAGGACGCGCACGCGCCGGCGTAGGCCCGGGGCGGCGAAGAGCGCGGCCCCGACGCCCACGAGGGCCCAGCCCGTCCCCGCGACGACGGCCACGTCGCGGTTCGCGGCGGGCCCGCCGGGCAGGAACGGCAGCGCGACGGTGGCCTGCGCGAGGAGGACGACGAGGTGGACGGCGAACGGGATGAGCCCCGCCGCGACGGCCGCCCGCAGCCGGCTCCCGGTGAGCTGCCCGACGCCGAGCAGGAACGCCGCGTCGGCGAGCGTATTGTTCACGGCGCGGAACAGCTCGGACGCGCCGCGCACGGCGAGGACCTCGCGACGCCGCACGGGCTTCACGAAGCGGCGGATCGCCTCCGCCTGCAGGAGCGCGAAGACGAGGAAGAAGACCGCCTTGTCCAGCACCACGATCGCGAGGAAGAACGGGAGGTTCGCGCCCCGCGTCGCCGCCACGAGGCCGTGCCAGTCGGTGCGCCCGAACACCCAGAGCAGCGCGAGCGCCGAGATCAGCCACGGCGCCGCGCGGCGCAGCATGCGAAGCTTCGAGGCGGCCACGAACGAGGGACGATAGTGCGCGTAGGCGCGGAGCGCCGACGGTGACGGCGATGCGAGCGCTGCGCGTGCGGCGGCCGCGCCCGGCGGAGGAGGGCCCGCTCGAGCTCGGCGAGGAGCCGCGTCCGGACCCGGGGGAGGGCGAGGTGCGCGTGCGCGTCGAGGTGTGTGGCGTCTGCCGCACGGACCTCCACGTGGCCGAGGGCGACCTCTCGCCGCAGCGGCCCTCCGTCGTGCCCGGGCACGAGGTCGTGGGGCGCGTCGACGCCGTGGGCGCGGGCGTGCGGACGCCGCGCGAGGGCGATCGCGTCGGCATCGCGTGGCTGCACCGGAGCTGCGGCCGCTGCCGCTTCTGCCTGCGCGGCGACGAGAACCTCTGCGTCGCCCCGCGCTTCACCGGCTGGCACGCGGACGGCGGCTACGCCGACTGGGCGGTCGCGCCCGCGGAGTTCGTGTACCCGCTCCCCGAGCGCGCCGAGCCCGCGTCGCTCGCGCCGCTCCTCTGCGCCGGCATCATCGGCTGGCGGGCCTACGTGCGCTCCGGCGTGCAACCGGGCGAGCGGCTCGGGATCTTCGGCTTCGGCGGCTCCGCGCACATCGTGATCCAGATCGCGCGCCACTTCGGCAACGAGGTGTACGTCTGGAGCCGGGGGGAGCGGCACCAGGCGCTCGCCCGGGAGCTCGGCGCGGCGTGGGTGGGGGAGGGCGGCGCGAGCGCGCCGGGGCCCGTGCAGGGCGCGATCCTCTTCGCCCCGGCCGGCGAGCTCGTCCCGCCCGCGCTCGAGGCGCTCGACCGGGGCGGCGCGCTGGCGGTGGCGGGCATCCACCTCTCCGCGATCCCGCCGCTCGACTACCGGCGTCACCTCTTCGAGGAGCGCGCGCTGCGGAGCGTCACCGCCAACACGCGCGCCGACGGGCGCGCGCTGCTCGCGCTCGCGGAGGAGGCGCGCATCGCGACGCACACCGTCCCCTACCCGCTCGAGCGCGCGAACGAGGCGCTCGTCGACCTGAAGCGCGACCGCATCCGCGGCGCCGCCGTGCTCCACGTCGCGCCCGGGGCCTGATGCGCGCGCTCGCTCTCGACTTCGACGGCGTCCTCTCCGACAGCGCGCGCGAGGCGTTCGAGGTCGCGCTGCGCACGTTTGCGGCGCTGCGCCCGGACGCGCGGATCGCCGCGTGCGCGGAGCGCCCGTCCCCCGAGGCCCAGCCCGCGCTCTTCGCGGCCTTCGTCGGGCTCATGCCGCTCGGGAACCGCGCCGAGGACTACGGCGTGGCGCTCGCCGCGCTCGAGGCCGGCGCGCGGCTCCCGGACCAGCCCGCCTACGACGCCTTCCGCGCCGCCCAGGACCCCGCCTGGCTGCGCGCGTTCCACGAGCGCTTCTACGCCGAGCGCGCCGCGCTGGCGGCGACCGACCGCGCGCGCTGGCTCGCCCGTATGGCGCCGTACGCGCCCTTCCTCGAGGCGCTCCGCCGGCGCGCCGGCGAGGCCGTCTTCGCGATCGCGACCGCGAAGGACCGCGCCTCCGTCTGCGCGCTCCTCGAGGCGTGGCGTGCGGCCGACCTCTTCGACCCGCGCTGGATCCTCGACAAGGAGACGGGCGTCTCGAAGCGCTCGCACCTCGAGCGACTCGCGGGCGGGCTCGGCCTCCCGTTCAAGGAGATCACGTTCGTGGACGACAAGGTGAATCACCTCGAGTCCGCGGCGCCGCTCGGCGTCCGCTGCGCGCTCGCGGCCTGGGGCTACAACGGGCGTCGAGAGCGGGAGCGGGCGCGGGCGCTCGGATTCCTGGTGTGCCGCTTGGAGGACGCCGAAACGCTCCTCTTCGGGCCGGCGCCGCCGGCGCAGGCGCCGCGCGAGGTGCGCTAAGCTCGCCACGCCATGTCGCTCGGACTCGGCTTCCGGATGCACGCGGAGCGCACGCCCAACCCGAACAGCGTGAAATGGGTGCTGGGCGACGCGATCGTCCCGCCCGGCACGACCGCCGACTTCCACGAGCCGGTGGGCGAGGCGGTGTCGCCGCTCGCGGCGCGCCTGTTCGCGGTGAAGGGCGTGACGGGCGTCTTCCTGGCGTCCCATTTCGTGACCGTCTCCAAGGCGGAGGACGCCGACTGGACCGAGCTGGCCCAGCCGATCGTCGACGCGATCAAGGCCTTCGCGGCCTCGGGCGAGAGCGCGCTCGGCCCCGCGTTCGAGGTCGCCGAGCGCGCGCCGAGCGGCGACGTGGTCGACCGCATCCGCCGAATCCTCGAGGAGGAGGTGCGGCCCGCGGTCGCGATGGACGGAGGCGACGTCGTGTTCGCGGGCTACCACGACGGCGTCGTGGAGGTCCACTTGCAGGGCTCCTGCGCGGGCTGCCCGAGCTCCACGGCGACGCTGCGGTACGGCATCGAGCAGCGCCTTCGGGACGCGGTCCCGGAGGTCCAGCAGGTGGTCTCGATCTAGGCGGAGGCAGGCCGACGGCGCGGCGTCGTGACGTCCCCCCGGACGGCGCCGCGGAAGCGGATCCGGTGCGCGGCGCCGGGGGGAGAGTTGCGAGTGGCATTCGGGGCGAGGGGGTCCGTCGACGACCCGGCCGGCGGGTCCGCGCAGCAGGGGGCGCTGCGCGCGCGCCGGCGCATGACGCTGCGCGGAAGGCTGACGCTCGCGCTGCCCGTCGCGATCGCCGTCGCCTCGATCTGGCTGGCCGGGCCGGGCGGCGCCGAGCTGGATCAGGCGACCCAGTGGCTGGAGCCTCCGGCCGAGCTCCGGCTCGCGCCGAAGGAGCCGCCGCCGATCCAGCTCCCGTGGGCGCCGGAGGAGCTGCTTGCGCGGCTCCCGGCGTCGAGGCCCGCCTTCGAGAAGGCGCTCGCGAGCGCCGACTGGCTCGAGGGGCCGCCCGAGCCGGGCATGCCGCTCTGGGAGAGCGTCCCCGCGCCGGCCGACCGCGGCGATCTCGTGTCGCCGCTGCGCATCCAGTACAGCCTGGACGCCGCGCTCACGCGCTCGGTCTTCGAGCTCCTCGCCCGGAGCCACGTCGATCTCGGGCACGTCCTCGTGATGGACCCCGCGAGCGGGGAGCTCCTGGTGTACGCCTCCACCGACGTGGAGCGCTTCCCGCCGACCGAGACCTACCCGGCGGCGTCGCTCATCAAGGTCGTGACCGCCGCGGCCGCGCTCGACGGCGCCCCCGGCGCCGCGCAGCGCGGCTGCCGCTACGACGGCAGCCCGTACCGCCTCACGCGCGGGCGCATCGACCCCCCGCGCCGCGGGACGGAGGTGTCGCTGCGCAAGGCGCTCGCCACCTCGAACAACCAGTGCTTCGCCCAGCTCGCCGTCCACGAGCTCGGCGCGGCGCGCATGCTGAACGTGATCCGCCGCTTCGGCTTCCTGGAGTCGCCCGCGCCCGCGCACGCGGCCGGGATCGCGAGCGACCCCGGCCGCGACGCCTACGCGCTCGGCCAGCTCGGCTGCGGCCTCGCGGGCTGTCGCATCACGCCGCTCCACGCGGTGCGCCTCGCGGGCACCGTCGCCGACGGGATGCTGCGGCGGCCGCGCTGGGTGACGCGCGTCGTGGACGGGAGCGGGCGGGAGCTCGTCCTGCCGGAGCCCGAGCCGCCGCGCCGCGTCCTCACGCCGACCCTCGCGGCGCAGGTGCGCGACATGATGGTCGAGACCACGGTGCGCGGGACCGCGCGCCGCGCCTTTCACCCGCGCGGCCGACCGCTCCTCCCGGGCATCGCGGTCGCGGGCAAGACCGGCAGCCTCTCGGGCAAGGACCCGGACGGCCGCTACGAGTGGTTCATGGGCGTCGCTCCCGCGGAGCGGCCGCGCGTCGCCGTGGCGGTCGTCGTCGTGCAGGGCCCGCTCTGGCACCGGAGCGCGTCGCAGGTCTCGGCCGACGTCTTCCGGCTGCTCTTCTGCGAGACGCGCGGCTGCTCGCCGGACGGCGTGGAGCGCTGGCGGCCGCAGCCGGCGGAGCCGGCGTCGACGCAGGCGGGTGTCGGGGCGGCGCCGGTCGACGCGGCGCGCGACGCGGCGGGCTGATCCCGGCGGAAGGCGCGGCGTGTCGCGGGCGGCCGGCGCCTCGTTTCAGGCCACGCGCTCGCGCGCCCCGCCCGCGTCCGCGTCGAGGACGCGCGCCACCACGGCCCCGAGCGCGCCGGCCTCGCCGCGCTGGAGCGGCTCCACCGCGGGAAGACCCGCCACGAGCGCCTCGATCCGGCGGCGCGCCGCGGGCGTGAGATCCTCGAAGCGCAGCGCGACGCCGTCGGCGCCGTCGTTGCGCAGGACGCGCGCGCGCGCCGCGATCGGCGGCTCGCCGGCGACGCCGTACACGGCGAGCTCGAAGACGCGGCCCGGCTCGAGGTCGGGCTCGGGCTCGATGCGCATCCCGCCCGCCGAGATGTCGCGTCCGATCCAGGCGCGGCGCGCCTCGTCGGCGAGCGGGAGCACGCGGCTCGCGAACACGGCGCGGCGATCCTTGCGCCGCTCCGTCGCAGGCGAGAGGCCTCCCGCCGCCGCGCGCGCGGGCCCGGCCGCGTCGCCGAGGACGCCCGCCGCGCAGCGCGAGAGCGCCGTCTCGAGCGCGCGCTTCTGGACCGGGCCGAGCGGCTCGAACCCGAGCGCGATCGTGTACTCGCCGGCGCGCCGCCGGCCGCCCTCGCGCACGCGCAGCACCTTGGCGCGAAGCCACGCGCCCTGCCCCGCGAGCGCGGGCGGGAGCTCGAGCGTGATGCGCGTCCCGGGGCCGAAGGGCTGGCTCGCGAGCAGGCGCGCTCCGGTCGCCGAGAGCTCGATGAGGGTGGCGGTGCGCCGGCGCAGACCCGTCCGGCACTGCACCTCCGCGCCGACCGCGAAGCGCGGCTCGCGCCGGCGCTCGTCCCCCGCGTAGAGCGCGCGGAGCAGCAGCAGCCGCAGCGCCTCGCGGTGCACCGGAGTGCGCACGAGGAAGTCGAAGCCCCCGCGCCGGAGCCCGTCGCGCAGCGCGTTCGAGTCCTCCGTCGCGACCGCGATCTTGGCGGGCCCTCCCTCCGCGCGCGCCGGCCAGCTCTCGGCGAGCGCCGCGCGCCGGGGCGTGGTGACGAAGAGGGCGGACGGCGGCGGGATGCGCTTCGGCACCGCTCCGCCGCGCACGTGCGCGTACTCGACGTCGAGGTCGTCGAGGGCGTCGCGGACGTTCTCGAGCTCACCGTCGTCCACGACGAGAACCGAGGGCCCGTTCGCCATGCCGCGCCTCGCGAGTGTGATTCCCCTCTCCAGTCGGCCGGCGGCGCGCGCTGCTAAAGCGAGGCGGCGGGTCCCCCGGGGCAATGGCCGGCGCCGCGCCCCGGGGCCCGGGCTCGGCGCGCCACGGACCCGAGCAGGAGGACCCCGGCCGCCCCGAGGCCGGCCACCCAGGCGGGCGCAGTGTCGGGCGGGATGTCGATCGCGAGCTGCGGAAGGACGACGCCGAGGACGTTGTTCGCCCCGTGGCAGAGCGCCGCCGTCCAGACGCTCGCGCCGAGCCAGGCCGCCGTCCCGAGGTAGAGCCCGAGGACGAACGCGGCGGGCGAGTGCACCGGGTCGAGGTGGACGGCCGCGAAGGCGAGCGAGGAGACGAGGATCGCGCCGGCCGCGCGGAGGCGCCTGCGGGCGAGCTCCTGGACGAGCCCGCGGAAGAGGAGCTCCTCGCCGAAGGCCGGGGCGAGGCCGATCGCGAGGAACGCGAGGAGGCGCGGCGGGCCCGCCGTCGTCGCTGCGACGATGCGGTCGAGCTCCGCGAGCGTCCCCGTCTCGCGCAGCGAGACGAGCGAGAGGAGCACGCTCAACGCGTGGCTCGTGCACACGAAGCCGAGCGCGAGGAGCGCGAGGTCGCGCGGCGCGAGGCGCGGGCGTCGCATACGGAGGCCGTGGGGAAGCAGCGCGGGCCCGGCGAGGAGCGCTCCGCCGAGCGCGGTGCACGCGAACAGCGCCTGTGCGGCGAGGCCCGCGAGGAGCTGCGACGTCGGCGCGCCGCCGCCGCGCTGCACGATCGCGCTTCCCACGGCGGCGAAGGCGAAGCCCGCCGCGAGGAGCGCCGTCCCGACGAGGAACTCGCGGCGCGCGCGCGACGCCTCGCGGGCGCCGTCGCGCGGCGCGCCGGTCGACGCGGCCGGCCCGTCCACGTCTCGATGCTACCCTACCGGCGTGAGCGACTCGGACCTCGCGCCCGCGCTCCTCGTCGCGATGCCGCAGCTCCTCGATCCGAACTTTCACCGCACGGTGGTGTTCCTGATCGAGCACGACGAAGGCGGCACCTTCGGGCTCGTGCTGAACCGCGCCACGGATCTTCCGGTCGCGCGCCTGTGCGAGAGCCTCGGCATCCCCTGGCGCGGCCGCGCGGACAAACCCGTGAGCTGGGGCGGGCCCGTGCAGCCCGAGCACGGCTGGCTCCTCCTCGGCGACGCGGCGCCCGAGCACCTCGAGGCCGAGCGCGTGATGGACGGCGTCCGCTTCTCGCGCTCGCCCGACGTCCTGCGCGAGGTCGCGCAGGCGCCGCCGCGGCGCTTTCGCGCCTTCCTCGGCTACGCGGGGTGGGGCCCGGGCCAGCTGAGGGACGAGCTCGTCCAGGGCGCCTGGCTCGTCGCCCCGGCCACGCCCGAGTTCGTCTTCGAGGCCTCCGCCGAGACGCTGTGGGAGGACGTCGTGCGCCACCTCGGCATCGACCCCGCCACGCTGGTCCCGACCCAGGGCGTCAACTAGCCCCACCCCTGAACAGCGTTCTTGACAGAGGGGTCTGGCCCCGCGTTTAGAAACCTCCCCGTGGGGCTCGGAGCGTCCTAGGGAATTCGTTTTCAGAACTTCACGCTTCCAAATCCGAACCGAGTGGCGTAGGCTCCGCGCATGGGCCCGCCGCGCGAGCCGTTCCGGTATGCGCAGTTCTGCGCGCTCGTGCGCGCGGCGGAGATCCTCGGGCACCGCTGGAGCCTGCTCATCGTGCGCGAGCTGTTCCACGGGCCCATGCGCTTCCGCGACCTGCGCGAGCGCCTGCGCGACGTGAGCTCCAGCGTGCTCGCCGAACGGCTGCGCGACCTCGAGGCGCGCGGCGTCGTGCAGACCCGCGCGCTCCCGCCTCCGGCGGGCGTCGGCGTCTACGAGCTGACCGAGGACGGCCGCGCCTTCTGGCCCGCGCTCGTCGAGATCGCGCGCTGGGGCGCGCGCTTCCTCGTGCGCGAGGGGATGCGCCCGGGCGACCACACCGAGCCCGACTGGCTCCGCGCCGCCGCGCTCATCTTCGCGCGCGCGGGCGCCACGCCGGCGTGTCGGGTGGACCTGCGCGTCGTCGGCGCGCGGCGCGAGGCGTGCGTGCGGCTCGCCGGAGGGCCGGGCGGGACGCGCCTCGCCGCCGCCGACGATCCGCCCGCCGACGTCACCATCACGGGCTCCGTCGCCGAGTGCCTCGCCGTCATGGCGGGCGTCCTCGACCCCACGGCGCCGCCTCCGGGCTCGACCCTGCGCGCCGAGGGCGACCCGGCCGTCGCGCGCGCCGTGGCGCGCCTCTTCGAGATCGACTTCGGCTCCACAGGCCCGGGCCCCGCGCCGGGCGCGCCCCCTCACTGACCGCAACCCACCAGGAGACCTCATGGCCTTCAAGATCATCGGCAACGGCCTCTCCCCCTTCGTGCGCAAGGTGCGCGTCTTCTTCGCCGAGAAGGGGCTCGCGTACGACCACGAGCCGCTCATTCCCTTCAACGTCCCGCCCGAGTACAAGCGCAAGAGCCCGCTCGGGAAGATCCCCTGCCTCGAGCACGACGGCCGCGCGCTGCCCGACTCGTCGGTGATCTGCGCCTACGTGGAGAGGATCCACCCCCAGCCGCCGCTCTACCCGAGCGATCCCTGGGACTACGCGCAGGCGCTCTGGCTCGAGGAGTGGTCGGACGGCGCGGTCGTCGCGAACGCGATGGCTCCGATCTTCCAGGAGCGCGTGATCAAGAAGCTGTTCAAGCAGCCGACCGACGAGGCGCGCGTCGCGCAGGCGCGCGACGAGGCCCTGCCCAACTACCTCGCCTACCTCGAGGAGCGCATCGGGGACGGCGACTACCTCGTGGGCGGCCGCTTCACGACCGCAGACATCGCGGTCGCGAGCCCGTTCGTGAATCTCCGGCACGCCGGCGTCGAGGTGGACGCGAAGCGCTTCCCGAAGAGCGCGGCGTACCTGCAGCGCATCCTCGCCCGGCCCTCCTTCAAGGCGCTCGTCGAGGAGGAGAGCGCGGCGCTGCCGAAGTAGCCGAGCGGGGACGGGCCGGGGTCCGCGCCGGCCCCGGCCCGTCGCCTGCGGGGCGACGCGCGGTGAGCTCGCGCCGGGCGCGCCGGCCTCGGCCGTGCCCCGCCCGGCCGCCGGGTCCGGCCGCCGTGCGCGCGGACGGCGCTCGCCCGCGCGAGCCGCGCCGGTCGCGGCCGCCGCGCCGGGATAGAGTCCCCGCGAAGGAGGACGCGGTGGACGTCGGCACGCTGTTTTCGGTCGAGGGCAAGGTCGCGCTCGTGACGGGCGGCTCGCGGGGGATCGGCCTCATGATCGCGCGCGGGTACGCGGCGGCGGGCGCGAAGGTCTACGTCGCCTCGCGCAAGAGGGAGGCGTGCGAGGCCGCGGCCGCCGAGCTCTCGAAGCTCGGGACGTGCATCGCGCTTCCCGCCGACCTCGGCACGCCGGACGGTTGCCGCGCCCTCGCCGCGGAGCTCGCGTCGCGCGAGCCGCGCGTCCACGTCCTCGTGAACAACGCGGGCGCGAACTGGGGCGCACCGCTCGAGGAGTATCCGGACTCCGCGTTCGAGAAGGTCCTCACGCTCAACGTGACGGCGGCCTTCCGCCTCACGGTGTCGCTGCTCCCGCAGCTCCGCGCCGCGTCCGCGCCCGGCGACCCCGCGCGGGTCCTGAACGTCGGCTCGATCGACGGCCTCTCGGTCCCGCTGCTCGACACGTACGCCTACTCGTCGAGCAAGGCCGCGCTCCACCAGCTGACGCGGCACCTCGCGCGCCGCCTCGCGCCCGAGATCACGGTGAACGCGGTGGCGCCGGGCCCCTTCGAGAGCAAGATGATGGCGGCGACGCTCGCCCGCTTCGGCGACGCGATCCGCGACGCCAACCCGATGAAGCGGATCGGGACGCCGGAGGACATGGCCGGCGTCGCGCTCTACCTCGCCTCGCGGGCGGGGGCCTACCTGACCGCCGCGGTGATCCCCGTGGACGGCGGCATCTCGGGAACGCGCTGATCCGCGGAGCGACCCGGCGGAGCGGCGCCCGAGCCGGCGCGGCGCCGCCGGATCGCCGGCGTCGAGTCGCCGCGCGGGGCTAGGGCCCTCCGGGCCGCGGCCGCACGCGCACGCGCGCGAAGAGCGCGGGGTGGTCGGAGAGCGGGCGCCCGGCGTCCTCGAACCCGGGCGCCTCGCCGGCCTCGAGCACCTCGAGCGCGACGCGGGCCCCGTCGCGCCGGTAGAGGTAGTCGAGCCGCGGCCACGAGGGGGCCGCGGGCGCGGCGCCCGTGTCCTCGAGCCCGAGCGCGCGCGCGAAGTCGTCGCGCAGCGCCGCGTCGTCGGGGTCGCGCGCGTCGAGATTGAGGTCGCCGCCCACGAGGAGCGCCGCAGCGCCCGCGCTCGCCCGCAGGTGGTCGCGCAGCCGCTCGAGCTGCGCGCGCCGCGCGGCGCGGTCGGCGGCGCCGCGTCCCGCGTCGAGGTGCGTGTTCACGACGTGGAGCTCGAGGCCGCCCGGGAGGAGGAGCCGCGCGTGCTGGAAGCCCTTCGACGCGAGGCAGTCGTTCGCGCCGCCGAGCCAGCCCGCGCACGCGTCGTACGCGCCGCTCGCAAGACCGAGGAGCGCGCTGCGCGGAAGGCGCGCGAGGAGAGTCAGCCCCGAGCCGCGGCAGCCGAGCAGGCAGCCGACCCCGTCGGACGCCGCGTCCGCGCCGTCGCGCGCGACGAGCATCGATCCCACGCCGGCGCGGAGCCGGGGGTGGTGCGCGAAGTCCTCCTGGAGGAGGACGACGTCGTAGCGCTGCACGAGGTGGGCGATGCGCGGGAAGCGGCGGGCCGGGTCGTCGCGCGCGATCCACGCCGGAAGGCCGTGGGTGTTGTAGGTGAGGACCGAGAGCTCGACGGCGGCGCCCTCCGCGCGGACGGGCGCCGGGGCTCCGACGAGAAGCAGCAGGCGGACGAGGAGGGCCACGCCGAGGCCGCCGCGTGCGGCGGCGAGGACCCGGACGCGCCGCGCGCGACGCACGTCGGCCACGGCGCGGCGCGCAGCGCCCGGGCTACGCGCCCGGCGCGGGCCCGGGGGCAGCCGCCTCGAGGACACCCGGCGACGGCGGCTCGGCTTCGCACGCGCCGTCGCGCTCCTTCGAGACGCCCGCCGCGCGACGCTCGCAGTCGTTCGCGTAGGTGAGCCCGTCGCACCCGCAGACCGGGTCGTAGAGGTCGGCGCACGCCTGCGGCTGCTCGACGCAGATCCCGACCGCCGGCGCCTGGCTCGCGCACGCGCCCGACGGGAGCTCGCAGAAGCTCTCGCCGGCGCATCCGTGCGCGGCGTCGCACACCTCGATCGTGGAGACGGGGAGCGCGTCGACTGCCGGCGCCGCGCCCGGGAGGAGCGCGACGGCGAGCGCAAAGAGCGCGGCGGGCCAGGGCGGTGTGCGCGGCACTGGCGGGCACTCTACCACGGCGCGCGGCGAAGGGGCGGCGTGACGCCCTTCCGACGGCGCGCGCGACGCCCTACAGCACGGTCTCGAACAGCTCGAGCACCGGATGCCCGAGGTAGGTGCCCTTCGGCGCGCGCGCCTGCCGGTGCGCCTTCGCGAACGCCTCGGAGCGCGTCCAGGCCTCGAACGCGTCACGCGAGTCCCAGACGGTGTGCGAGGCGTACAGCGTCTCCGCCTCGCTGCTCGGACCGCGCAGCAGGTGGAAGCCGCGGAAGCCGGGCACATCGTCGAGGTACGACTCGCGCGAGCGCCAGAGCGCCTCGAACGCCTCCTCGGCGCCGCGCGCGATGCGGAAGCGGTTCATCGCGACGAACATCAGGCGTCCTCGGCGAGCCAGGATACCGGCGGCCCGTGCGGAGAGCACGCGGCGAGCGTGCGCTCCTCGCCGCCCGGAAAGCTCGTGAGGAGGACGCGGAACACGAGGCCCTCGCCCGGCACGAGGACCGGCTCGAGACGCAGCCACGCAAGGGGCGACGTCGGCTCCGCCCGGGCGCCCGCCTCGCGCACGAGCTCCGCGAGCCGCGCCGCGCCGGCGCGGCCCAGGTACTGGAGCACGATCGAGTGGAAGACGACCGTCGCGGCGCCCGCGGCGGGCGCGAGCCGCCGCGCGAGCCACTCGCACGCGTCCGCGCGCTCCACGGGAGCGGGCACGCGCGCCGCGACCTCGAGCGCGGCGTCGAGCCGGGCGCGGCGCTCCGCCTGGTCGGGCCAGAGGAAGCTCCGGAGCGCGAGCCGGCCCTCCTCGGTGTCCGCCGCCAGCGGCCGCGCGTCGCACCCGGCGCGCTCCGCGACGTCCAGGCGCCCCGCGAACGCGCGCGGAGGGCGGCCCTCGTAGATGCGCTCGAAGCGGACGGGCGAGTCCGGGTCGCCGAACGCGAAGCCCGGGCTCTCGTACCGGTAGCGGTCGAAGCGCAGGTTGAGGCCCGCCGACGAGCCCACCTCGAGGAGCCGCAGCGGAAGGCCGCTGGCGCGCGCCACGGCGAGGAAGCCGCCGAGGAGGCACGCGGAGCGCCCGACCTCGTTCGTCTGCACCGGCGCGACGACGCTCGCGCGCAGGCGCTCGCGCTCGGCCTCGAGCACGGCGCGGAACGCCCGCCACACCTCGGCCGCGTCGCCCGGCGTGCCGCCCGCGGACGGGTAGTGGCGGGCGAGCGCCGGCGCCTCGCCGGTGAGGACCAGACGGTGCACCGCCCCGGCGAGGCGCAGCGCGAGCGCCGAGAGCCGCGCGTTCTCCTCGTGGCCGTCCAGCACGGCCCAGGTCGGGCCCCCGTCCCTGCAGTCGTCGGCCGCGCGCGCGAGGATGCCGGCGTAGAGCGGGGAGCCCAAACGCCCGCACCAATCCGCCAGCTCGCGCAGCACGTCCGCGATCTCCGCGCGGCGCGCCTCCGCGCTGCGGTTCCGCTCGGCCGACCGCTCGCCTCGCATCGTGTGCCCCCTAGCGCGCGAAGAGCGCGAGCGCCTCGCCTTGGACGAGGCGAAGCGCGATCACGGTCACGACGCCCATGTAGAGGGCGCGGAAGTCCTCCTCGCGCACCGAGGCGAGGATGCGCGTCCCGAGCCAGGTCCCCGCGATCGCGGTCGCGGAGAGCGCGGCGAGCGGGAGCAGCCAGTCGCGGTACGCGAACCCGACCGCGCCGAACGCGAGGAGCTTCGCCACGTGCTGCGCCGTCGCGCACGCCGCCTTCGTGCCGATCAGCCCGAAGCGGTCGAGGCCGAGGCGCAGGAAGAAGGGCGCGTCGAGCGGGCCCGTCGCGCCGATCGTCGGCGAGAGGAGGCCGACGGCGCCGCCCACGAAGAAGAGACGCCGGCCGGGCGAGCCCCCTTCCCCGCGCGCGGCGAGCGCGAGCCACTCGGGGCGCCAGGTGGCCACGAGGACGAAGACGCCGATCGCGGCCTCGAGCCCGCGCGCCGGCGCGGCGCGCGCGAGCGCGACGCCGACGAGCGCCATCGGAACGAGCGGCGCCGCGAAGCTCGCGACGAGCGGCCAGCGCACGTGACGCCGCTGCGCGGCGACGCGCGAGGCGTTCGAGACGAGCTGGACCGCGGCGTGGACCGGCACGGCGACCAGGGGATCGAGCCAGAGCAGCATCAGCGCGAGCAGCGTGATGCCGCCGGCCATCCCGACGACCGCCGAGAGCGCGCCCGTCGCGACCGACGCGGCGCACAGGAAGGCGAGCGCGGCCGGCGTGAGCATCAGTGGAGCGGCGCGGCCGGCCGCGGCCCCACGTAGCGCTGCGCGGGCCGGATGATGCGGCCCTCGGCGAGCTGCTCGCGCGCGTGCGCGAGCCAGCCGGCCACCCGGCCGGCCGCGAAAGCGGGGGTGAACAGCGCGCGCGGGAGCCCGACGGCGTCGAGCAGCACCGCGGTGTAGAACTCGACGTTCGCCTCGAGCCCGCGCCCCGGGTGGCGGCGCGCGAGGACCTCGACCGCCGCGCGCTCCACCGCGCGCGCCAGCGCGAGGTAGCGGCTCCCGACGCCGGCCGCCTCGAGCCGCTCGAGCGCCGCCTCGAGCACGGCGGCGCGCGGGTCGCGCACGCGGTAGACGCGGTGCCCGAGGCCCATGATGCGGCGGCCGGCGGCGAGCTCCGCCTCGAGCCAGGCGGCCGCGCGCTCCGGCGCGGCGATCGCGTCCAGCATGTCGAGGACGGGGCCCGGCGCCCCCCCGTGGAGCGGGCCCTTCAGCGCGCCGAGCGCGGCCACCACCGCCGAGACGAGGTCCGCGCGCGTGGAGGCGACGACCCGCGCGGTGAAGCTCGACGCGTTCATGCCGTGCTCGGCGACCGTCACGAGGTACGCGTCGAAGGCGCGCGCGCGGGCCGGGTCGCACTCGCCGGTCGCCATGCGCAGGACGTCGTCGGCGTGCGGCAGTGCGGGATCCGGCGCGATCGGCGCGGCGCCGCGGCGCACGCGCGCCCACGCCGCGGCGAAGACGCCGACCGCGCCCGCCAGCCGCGCGCACGTCGCCTCCGGCGTCGCCGCCTCCACGAGGTGCGCGACGCCCGCGCGCAGCGCGTCCATCCCGTGCGCGGTGGCGAGCGCGTCGCCGAGGCGGGGAAGGCGCTCGAACGCCTGCGCGCGCGCCGCGCCGAGCAGCGCCGCGATCCGCGCGCTCGCCGCGCCGTCGGGCAGCGCGCCGTCGAGGAGGAGCCCGTAGACGTCCTCGAAGCGCGCCTCGCGCGCGAGCGCCTCGACGTCGTGGCCGCGCACCACCAGGCGGCCGCGCGCGCCGTCCACCTCCGAGAGCCGCGTCTCGGCGACGACGACGCCCTCGAGCCCGCTCCGCACCTCCGCGCCTTCGATGCCCGCCGCCATGCTGCGACCTCCGCGTGCGACGGCTACCCTAGCGTGGGCATCAACGTAGATCAATATATTGATTCACATGCCGGAAGATCAACGTTACGTCGGCGCGCGGGAGGCGGCCCGCCTCCTCGGGGTGAAGCCGGCGACGCTCTACGCGTACGTGAGCCGCGGCCTCCTCGAGAGCGCGCCCGGCGAAGGCGGCCGGGCCCGCCGCTACCGGCTCGCCGACGTCGAGCGGCTGCGCGCCGAGGGCCGGCGCGCCGGGACCGCGCCCGCGCTGCGCTGGGGCGAGCCGGTCCTCGACTCGGGCGTCACCGCGATGGCGCAGGACGGCCCGCTCTACCGCGGCCGCCCCGCGCTCGCGCTCGCGCGCGACGGCGTCTCGTTCGAGGCGGTGGCGGAGCTGCTCTGGACCGGGACGCTGCCGCCGCAGCGCCCGGTCTGGCCGGACGACGGGCCGGATCTCGCGCCGCTCGCCTCCCTCGTCCCGCCGGGAGCCCCGCCCGCGGCGATCCACGCCCTCGTCGTGGCGGGGCTCGCGCCGCGCGACCCCGGGCGCTTCGACCTGCGTCCCGAGGCGGTGCTCGAGCGCGCGAGGCGACTGATCCGCACGCTCGCCGCGTCGCTCGCGTGCCTCCACGGCGGCGCGGCGCGCGCGCGCGGCCTGCGCGCGGCTCGGCGCGCGGCCTCGGTCGCCGGCGCCGCGGCGTGCGCGCTCGGCGTCGAGCCGCGCCCGCGCACGCTGGCCGCCCTCGACCGCACGCTCGTGCTCCTCGCCGACCACGAGCTCAACGTCTCGACCTTCGCCGCGCGGGTCGCCGCCTCGGCGCGCGCCGATCCGTACGCGGCCCTCCTCACGGGTCTCGCGGCCCTCTCGGGCCCGCGTCACGGCGCCGCATCGGACCGCGTGGAGGCGCTCCTCGTCGAGCTGGAGTCGACGGGCGACGCCGCGCGCGTCGTGCACGAGCGCGAGCGCCGCGGCGAGCTCGTCCCCGGCTTCGGACACCCCTTCTACGACGAGGGGGACCCGCGCGCGACGCTGCTCCTCGAGACCGCGCGCGAGCTCGGCGGCCGCGCGCGCGCCGCGGCCTCGCTCTTCGACCTCGTCGAGGCGATGCGCGCCGCCGGAAAGCAGCCGCCGAACGTGGACGCCGCGCTCGTCGCGCTGCGCGCGGCGCTCGGCCTCCCGCGCGGCGCGGCTGCGGGGCTCTTCGCCGTGGGGCGCGCCGCGGGCTGGTTCGCGCACGTCCTCGAGCAGTACGGAAGCCCGAGCCTCCTGCGCCCCCGCGCGCGCTACGTGGTCGAAGGCGGCGGCGCGGAGCCCGCGTAGCGCGCGCCGAGCCGCCGCCGGCCCCCGGCCGCTGCGTCCGCGGGCCGCTCGGATCCGCGCCCCGGGCGGGCTGGTATGCTCCGCCGCCGTGGAAGAGCCCCTCGGCATCGACGTCCTCGTGCTCGGCGCGGCGTGGTACGTGGTGCTCCTCTTCTCGCTCACTGTCCACGAGGCGGCACACGCCTTCGCCGCGCTCCGCGGCGGCGACCGCACCGCGTACCTCGGCGGGCAGGCCTCGCTGGACCCGATCCCGCACATCCGCAGGGAGCCGCTCGGGACGGTCGTCTTCCCGCTCCTCGCCTATGCGCTGAGCGGGGGCGCCTGGATGTTCGGCTGGGCGAGCACGCCGTTCGACCCCGTCTGGGCGAGCCACCATCCGCGGCGCGCGGCGTGGATGTCGCTGGCGGGCCCGGCGGCGAACCTCCTCCTCGCCGTCGCGGCGGGGGCGGCGCTGCGGGCCGGGCTCCAGGCGGGCGTCTTCCTGCCCGAGCCGGTCGGCTTCGCGCACCTCGTCGGCGCCGTGGACGGCGGCGTCGCGGCGGCGGCCGCGACGCTGCTCTCCATCGCGTTCACGCTGAACCTCGTTCTCTTCGTCTTCAACCTCTTCCCGCTCCCCCCGCTCGACGGCGCGGGCGCCCTCGGCCTCGTCCTCCCCGAGGACGCGACGCGCCGGCTGCAGGAGTGGTTCGCCTCGCCGGGCATCGCGCTCGCGGGGCTGCTCGTCGTCTGGCTGCTCTTTCCGCGCGTCTTCGCGCCGGTCCACCTGGCGGCGCTGCAGTTCCTCTACGCGGGGGTGACGCCTTCCTGAGAGCGCGGGGCCCGGCCTCGCTCATCCCTCGCGCGGCGCGCCGGCCGCGGGGCGCGCGGACTCGCCGCCCCCCTCGCCGGCGCTCGCGCGGGCCGCGGCGATGCGGGCGTCCAGCATGGCGCGGAACTCGTCGCGGGTGTTCGCGTGCGGGAACGGCTCGTCCGGCACCGGGACGCCGAGCGCCGCGCAGAGCGGCCGCCAGCCGTCGGCGGCACGCCATTCGACGAGGCGGCCCTTCGGAGCCCGCGCGCGCACCTCGGCGTCGTGGCGCTCGAACGCGGCGATGCAGGCCGCCTCGTCCTCGAGCGCGGAGGTGAAGCGGCGCCCGTACATCTCGTCGAGCATCTCGCGCCACGGGCCGCTCGCCTCGCGCGTCGCCGGGAAGATCGTCGCGCTCGCGCTCTTCCACCAGGAGTGCGGGTCGCGCACGGAGTGGAGGACGATCGCCTCCGGGAACGCGGCGCTGACCTCCTCCCAGAACGATCCGACCGGCCAGTCCACCGCGGCCACGTAGCCGCGGAAGAGCGCGTGCCAGTCGACGGGCTCCCCGCGCGCCGCCGCGGTCCAGACCGGCACGTGCGTCGGGTTCGCGAGCACCTCCACCATGTGGTAGCAGCGTCCGCCGAGCAGCCGCTCGAGCGCGAGCTTCAGCGAGAGAGTCCCCGTGCGCCCCAGCCCGGCGCCCACCACGCGCAGCGTCATCCCGTCTCCTCCTGCGGCGGTTCGTCTGCATCGGCCGGCCTCGCGCGCGCGACCTCCGCCGCGAGGAGCCAGGCCACGCCGGCCACGATGCAGACGTCCGCGACGTTGAAGATGCCGGTCCGGAGCGGCCCCACGCCGAGGCTCACGAAGTCGGTCACCGCGCCTCCGTGGGCGAGCCGGTCCAGCCAGTTCGCGAGGCCGCCGCCGGCGAGGAGCGCGAGGCCCGGGAGGGCGCGCCCGGCGGCGAAGCCCGTCGCGAGCGCGGCGGCGCAGAAGAGCGCGAGGCCGATCGGGGCGACGACGACGAAGAGCGCGGCGCGCACGGCCTCGGGGAGGAGGGCGCCCGCGCTCAGGAACGCGCCCGCGTTGCGCGCCAGCTCGAAGCGCAGCGCGTCGCCGAGGAGAGAGATCGCGGGGCCGCCGTCGAGCACGCGCACGGCGGCCTCCTTCGCGGCGTGGTCGCACCCGATGCACGCGGCCGCGAGCGCGGCGAAACGGAGCGGGCGCCGCGGCGCGGGCCTCGCGCCGCGGCCTCGCCGCCGAATCGCGCGCGGCGTCACGCCGCGGCCTCGGGCTCGCTCTCGCGCGGCGCGCCTCCCGTGCGCACGAACGCGGCCCAGCGCGCGGCGGCGTCGCGGTCGGGCGGGCCGTCGCGCCGCCTCGCCTCGACGTGCGCCGCGAAGCTCGCGGTGAAGGGCGCCGGCCGCGTGTCCCACCACGCGGCCACGCCCGGCAGCGAGATCCACCACGCGAGCGTGTCGGACCAGCGCCGCCATACCTCGTCCGGGAGCGCCCGCGACTTCGCCTGATGGAACATGAACTCGAACGCGCCGAACATCTCGTAGAACGCCCAGGCGAGCTGCGCGCGCTCGAGCGGGCCGAGCGCGGCGGGATCGGCGCTCCCGCGCGTGAGCACCGCGGAGAAGTCGGCGTCCGAGCTGAGCCGCGCCTGCATCGCGGCCACGCGGTCGAGGGCGCGCGCGTAGCTCTCCGTGCGGAGCGAGTGCGTATTCTGGCGGACCTGGTAGGCCAGGTAGACGAGCGAGACCACCACGGCGACCCCGCCCGCGAGCTCGCCGAGCTGCGCGAGCGCCTCGAGGCCGATGCTCATGGGCGCCCCTCCGCGGGACGCCCGTCGCGCGGCCGCCCGAGGGTCCGCGCGCGCGCGGCGGACGGCCTGCTCAACGGGCCTCCGCGCCCTTGCGCGCGGGGCCCCGGGGCCTTCGCGAGCCCGCGCGCCGCCCGCGCGCCACCGCGCGCGGGCTCCAGCCGAAGCGGGCGAGGGCGGCGCGGCCCGCGGCGTCGAACGCGACGCCTTCCCGCTCGAGCAGGAGGCGCTGCGCGGCGTCGCAGCCGGGCGCCGCGCGCGGGCTCACCGCGCCGCGCGCGTTCACCACCCGGTGCCAGGGGACGGCGTCGCCGCGCAGCGCGGCGAGCGCGTAGCCCACCTGCCGCGCCGCGCCGGGACGCCCGAGGAGCCGCGCGATCTGGCCGTACGTCGCGACGCGCCCGCGCGGGATCCGCCGCACGACGGCGTAGACCTCCTCGTACGCGAGGCCCGCGCGCGGCCGCGCCGGGCGCCGGGCCGGGCTCGGCGCGCGCGCACTCACGCGGGCCGCGAGACCACGCGGATCGCCGCGCCGACGGCCGCCGCGCCGGGCTCGACCACCTTCCAGTACACGCCGCGGCGGTTCAGCGCGCGCGTCGCCGGCGCCTGCACGAAGCGCAGCGCGTCGGCGCCGAAGCGCGCGCGGAACGCCGCGCAGCCGTCGTGCGGCTTGGGCGTCACCTCGACGAGCGCCTCGCCCACGCGAAGCCGCGTCCCGGCCGGGAGATTCGCGCGCGAGAGGTCGAGGTCGACGAAGAGATTGTCGCCGAAGACGGTGAGCGGCTGCCCGTTCGCGACGAGCGCCGCGAGCGGCTGCCACATGACGGCGAGCTGCGCGTCGGCGTCGCGCGGCGGCCGGCGCGTCCAGTCGTCGCCCGGGACCCCCTCCGCGCCGAGCACCACCGCAGGGGGCGTCTCGCGCGCGCCGTCCGCGCGGCGGCGCACGATCAGGGCGAGCGTCCCGTCGTCGCGCGGAGGCGCGGGGAGCGCGCGCGCGCCCGCTTCGAGCGCGTCGAGCGCGAGGTGGCGCGACGGGTCGCCGCGCGGCGCGCGGGGGCGGTCCGGCATCGAGGGCACGCTAGCGCAGGCGCGCCCCGCGCTCCGCGAGGAGCTCGCGCAGGAGCGAGCGGTGGCAGCGCGACGCATCCGGGCAGTAGCAGCCGACCGAGAAGTCGGTCTGCCGCGAGAGCGCGGCGAGGAGGTCGAGGAGGCGCGCGGGCGCGGGCGCGGCCATCTCCTTGCGGTAGCGGCGCGCGAACGCCTTCCAGGCGCGCTCGTCGCCCTCGGGCGCGCGCCGCGCCGCGCGCACGGCCTCGGCGCTCGGCGCGAGCTCGGGCAGCCAGAGGTCGTAGATTCCGCGCGATGCCAGCTCGCGCTTCGGCACGCCGCGCGGCGGGAAGCGCACCGTCCCGAGGCGCAGGCCCTCGCCGCGCGCGCGCGGCGTCCCGAGCCGGACGACGCGCAGCGCCATGGCGGCGGCCGCGGCCCGCGTCTCACGGCGCCGGGGCCCGCCGCGCGAAGGCGAGCGCCTGCTCGAGGCGGTCGTTGCCCCAAAAGAGCTCCTCGCCGACGACGAAGCTCGGCGCCCCGAAGATCCCGAGCGCGGTCGCGCGCTCGGTCTGCGCGCGAAGGCGCTCCTTGGCGCGCGGCGCCTCGGCGGCCGCGAGCGCCGCGCGGGGGTCGGCGCCGGCCTCGGCGAGGACGTCGCCCACGACGTCGCGCGAGGCGATGTCGCGATCCTCGGCGAAGTTGGCGCGGTAGACGCCGCGGACGAACCCGGGCAGCCACGGCGCGTCGGCGTGCCAGCACGCGACGCGCGCCGCGACGAGCCCGTTGCGCGGAAACACCGACGGCCGCCGGAACGGGAGCTTCAGCTCCTCGCAGATCCGCTCGAGGTCCCGCCACATGTAGCGGCCCTTCACCGGGTACAGGTTGAAGGGAGAGTCGTTCCAGCCCTGCGCGCGGAAGATCGGCCCGAGGAGGAACGCCCGCCACGCGAGCGAGGCGCCCGCCGCGCGCGCGGCTTCCTCGGCCCGCATGACGGCCGGGTAGGAGTAGGTGCTCGCGAACTCGAACCAGAGCTCGACGCGCGACACGGGAGCAGTGTACCCGACGGCGCCGCGCGGGCTCCGTCCCGGCGCGGCGACGCGCCGCCGCCGTCCGCAGCGCCCCGCGCGCGGCGGCGCCGCGGCCGCGCGCGGCGCCCCGCGCGGGACGGCCACGCGGCCGGGCGCTCAGGCCGGGTGGCGGCGCGGGCCGCGCCGCGCGGGCGCTGCGCGCGGCGTCGGCGGCGCGACCGCGAGCTCCACGATCTCGGCGTCCGCGCGGCCCGCCTCGAGCCGAAGGCGCGCGACCGAGACGGGCAGCGCGAAGCGGCGGGGGCCGGCGCTCCCGGGATTGAGGTACGCGACGCCCTCCCGCCGCTCGAGGCGCGGGCGGTGCGAGTGGCCCGCGACGACGAGGCCGATGCCCTCGCGCGCGGGGTCGAGCGCGAGCTCCGCGAGGTCGTGGAGCACGTGGATGCGGACGCCGGCGAGCTCCACGTCCGCGCGCGCCGGCAGTCCCGCCGCCCACGGCCCGCGGTCGTTGTTGCCGCGGACCGCGACGACGGGCGCGAGCGCGCGCAGGCCGTCGAGCACCTCGGGCCCGCCGACGTCCCCCGCGTGGAGGACGAGGTCGACGCCGCGCAGCGCGTCCACCGCCTCGGGCCGGAGGAGCCCGTGCGTGTCGGCGATGACGCCGACCCGCACGGCGGGCGGGGCGCTCACCGGCCGGCCCCGCGTCGGCCCGCCCGCCGCGCGGCGCCGCGCAGCGTCCGCTCCCACGGCCGCGGCGCGAGGTACGCCTGACGGGCGAGCTCCGCCGCGTCGCGCCGCTCCGCCTCGCGCAGGACGCTCGCGCGCACGGCGGCGAGGGGGGCGCGCCCGGCCGCGAAGGCGTCGACGAGGGACGCGAGCTCCGCGTGCGCGCGCGGCGCCGCGCGCGCGCGCAGGAGCGCGAGCGCCCGCCGCAGCGCGCGCGCGTGCCCCTCGCGCGTCGCGGGCCGCGCGAGGGCTTGCGTGAAGCCGGCCTCGTAGCGCGCGCGCAGCGCGACGCCGGCCGGCCCGCGGCCGCCCTCCGGCTCGCGCGCCCCGGGCCGCCGCGCCCGCGCGATCGCGTCTGCGACGAGGCGGTCGAGCGCGCGCAGGCGCGCCGGCGCGTGCGCGAGGAGGAGCAGCGCGTGCGCGGCGTGGAACGCCGCGAGCGCGCGCGGCCCGGGCCGCCGCGCGAGGAAGGCGCGCAGCCGCCGGTACGCGAGGGCGCGCTCGAGGAAGTGCGCGCGCGCGCCGGCGTCGCGCAGGGCGCCCTCCTCCTCGACGGGGAGCCCCCCGAAGCGCGCGACGAGCGCGGCGGCGAAGGCGCCGCGCCCCGGTGCCGAGGGCGCGTCTCCAGCGCCGGAGGCTCCGCGCGCCGAAACCGCCCGGGCGCCGGCGGCGGCGGACGCCCCGCGCCCCGCCGCCGTTCCCGCGTCATACACCGGGACGTGTGCGAGACCACAGCTCGGGGAGCGGCTCTTCAGCACGTAGCCGCACACGCGCAGCCGGTCGAGCTCGCGGAGGCGGACGCCCGCCCAGCGCGTGAGCGCGGGCGTCCAGTCGCGCCCGCTCGCGGGATCCACGACGCGCGTCGCGCCGTCGCGCGCGCGCTCGAGCCGAACGGGCGGCCGCGGGACGCCCATGCCGACCTCGACCTCGGGGCACACGGGCACCCACTCGACCACGCCGGTCAGGTCGTCCGCGAGCGCGGCCTCGCGCTTGTGCCCTCCGTCCCAGCGCACGGCGTGGCCGAGCAGGCAGGCGGAGACGCCGATGCGGAGCGGGCCGCCGTCGCGCCGGCTCCCGCGCCCGTCCCGTGTCGCGCCGGCGCGGCCCGCGCCGCCCCTCAACGCGCCGCGTCCTCGTCCCAGGTGCGGAACGCGAGACCGGGGCCGTCGCCGGCTTCGGCGGCGTCGCGCGCGCGCGCCTCGGCGATGCGTGCGTGGTGAGGCGAGAGCGCGCAGGCGGGGTCCGCGGCCGCCGCGTCGCCCGTGAGCGCGAACGCCTGACAGCGGCAGCCGCCGAAGTCGAGCGCGCGCTCGGGGCAGGTGCGGCAGGGCGCGCGCATCCAGCTCTCGCCGCGGTACGCGTTCATGCCCGGAGCGTCCTCCCAGCAGGCGCGCAGCGCGCGCGCGGGGAACGACCAGAACTCGAGCGGAAGCGCCGCCGCGCCGTGGCACGGGAGCACCCGCCCGTCGGGCGCGACCACCAGGGCGCTCTTCGCCCAGCCGCCCATGCACGGCTTCGGGCGTCCGGCGAAGTAGTCGGGGAGGACGAAGAGGATCTCGAGCGCCGGCGCCTCCGCGCGGGCGGCCTCGGCCGCGTGCGCCGCGGCGCGGACCTGCGCGGCGGTCGGGAGGAGCGCGGCGCGGTTGCGCAGCGCGAAGCCGTGGTACTGCGCGTTCGCGAGCTCGAGCCGGCGCGCGCCGAGCCGCCGCGCGAGCGCGACGAGCGCGCTCACGTTCCCGACGTTGTGGCGGTGGAGCACGACGTTGAGCGTGAGCGGGAGGCCGAGCTCGCGCGCCGACCGCGCCAGCTCGAGCTTGCGCGCGAAAGCCTCGGTCCCCGCGATGCGGTCCGAGGCCTCGGGATCGGCGTCCTGGATCGAGAGCTGGACGCTCCCGAGCCCCGCGCGCGCGAGCGCGGCGAGGCGCTCCCCGTCGAGGGGGGTCCCGGCCGTCACCAGGTGGACGTGGAGATCGGCGCGCGCCGCCGCGCGCACGATCGCCTCGAGGTCGCGCCGCGCGCTCGGCTCCCCGCCGGTGAGCCCGACGTGGACGACGCCGAGGGCGCGCGCCTCCTCGAACGCGCGGCCCCAGGCGTCGGCGTCGAGGGCGTCGCGGTGCGCGGCGAGGTCGGTCGGGTTGGAGCAGTAGGGGCAGCGCAGCGGGCAGCGGTAGGTGAGCTCGGCGATCAGGTTCCAGGGCCGCGGCGCGCTCACGGGGTGCCCTCGAGGACGCCGAGGCGCTCCATGTCCTCGAGGAAGGCGTACGTCTCGCGCTCGACGTCCGGCGGAGCCTCGTGGCGCGCGCGCATCGCGGCCGCGACGGCGCCCGCCGTGCGCGCGCCGTCGCAGAGCGCGAGGATCTCTCGGCCGGCGCCGTGGATCCGCACCGCGCGCTCCGCGAGGACGGCCACCGGGCCTTCGGCCTCGTCGTGGAGCTTCACCCCGCGCGCGAGGACGAGACGCCGGCCGCCCCACTCGACGCCGTCGAGGAGCGCCCAGAGGATCTCGCACTTGCGCTCGAGCGCGCGCACGCAGCGCGCCTGGTCCTCCTCGCGCGTCGCGCGCTCGAGCACGAAGCGGAGGCCCTCGGCGGCGTCGCGCGGCGCCTGCTCCGTGCGGCTCTCGAAGTAGCGAAGGCCGTCCGTCTTCACCCACGGGTAGTGCCTCTCGAAGCACGCGATGCGCCGCGCCATCAGCCCGCCGGCCGCGAGCTCGGTGAGCGACGAGGCGACCGACTCGAGGAGGTCGTGGCCCGAGACGAACTCGACGTACGCGTCGCACGCGCGCCGCACGCCCGGGAGCACGTTGCGGAGCGACGCCACCTCGGCGCGCTCGAGCCCGACGGCGTCCGCGAGGCGCAGCCAGAGCTCGAGCCCGCCCTCGCGGGCGTCGTCGCCGTCGTGGTCGTGGATGCGCCGGATCCAGCGGCGGCGGAAGCCCGGGTCCTCCGACTTCGCGAGGATGATCCCGTCCTTGATGGGGATGCGCGTCTGGTAGTAGTAGCGGTTGCGCACCCAGCTGCGGATCTCCTCGGGCGCGAGCACCCCCTCGTGCATCCGCACGTTGAAGGGATGGCGGTCGTGGTAGCGCTCGGCGAGGACGCCGCGCAGCGCCGCCTCGAACGCCTCGGGCGTCACAGCGCGAGCTCCTCGCCGTCGCGCGCGATCCGGACGCCCGCCCGCGCCACCGCGGCGGCCTCGGGCGAGCGCTCGTCGAGGGCGGGGTTCGTGTTGTTGAGGTGGACGTAGTAGGAGCGCCCGGGCAGCGCGGCGAGGAGCGCGAGGCTTCCGCCCGGGCCGGTCATCGGGACGTGACCCATCTCGGTGGCGGACGGGGCCCCCGGGCGCATCGCGAGGAGCTCGTGCTCGCTCGCGAAGGTGCCGTCGACGAAGCGGAGGTCCGCCGCCGCGAGCTCCGCGACCGTGCCCTCGTCGAGGCGCTGGACGCCGGGCGCGTAGACGAGGCGCCGCCCGCTGCGGCGGTCCGTGATGCGCACGCCGACGGTCGCCTCCGGGTCGCTGCGCTCGAGCGCGCCGAGCCAGCCCGGGACCTTCCCGGGGACCGGGAAGAGCCGCGCCTCCAGCGAGTCGCTCCGGTCGAGCAGGAACGGCTCGTCGAGCTTCACGGCGGTCCACGCGGGCTCCAGCAGGCGAAACGCCGCGTTGTGCGCGAGGAGCGCGCGCCTCACCCAGGGCGTCGAGAGGATCCGATGCGGGAGCGCCTCGCGCAGCACGAGCAGGCCCAGCGCGTGGTCGAGGTCCGCGTTCGTGAGGAGGACCGCGTCGAGCGGGACGTCGCGCGTCCCGGGGCGCGGATGGAGCGCGGGCGCCGCCGCGAGCTGCGTGCGCACGTCCGGGCTCGCGTTGAGCAGGCTCCAGCGCGCGCCGTCGGCCGACACGGCGATCGAGGGCTGGCTGCGGGGCGGGACCGCCGGGTCGCCGGCGCGCGCGCGCACGCAGTTCGGGCAGCCGCAGTTCCACTGCGGCAGGCCGCCCCCCGCCGCCGTGCCGAGGACCCGGATCCGGACGCTCACGCCTTCGCGATCACCTCGTCCGCGAAGCGTTCGAGCCCGCGGCGCAGCCCGTCGGGGTCGAAGCCCGGCGGCGCCACGACGAGGCGCGAGACGCCGAGGTCGCGCGCACGCTTCACGGTGTCGAGATCCGTGAGCGCGAAGCCCGTCGTGACCTCGATCGAGCCGGGATCGCGCCCGACGCGCTCGCACTCGCGGCGGAGCTCCGCGAAGCCCTGCGCGATGGCGCCGAAGTCGACCCCCACCGGGAACCAGCCGTCGCCGACGCGCGCGGCGCGGCGCGCGGCGGCCGGCGCGTGGCCGCCGACGACGATCGGGATGCCGCCGGACTGGACGGGCTTCGGGTTCGAGTGCACCGGCGCCCAGCGGAAGAACTTCCCGTCGAACGGCTGCGCGCCGCCCGGCTTCCACAGCGTGCGCAGCGCCGCGCAGGCCTCCTCGGCGCGCGCGGCGCGCTCCTCGAACGGGACGCCGAGCGCCTGGAACTCCTCGCGCAGCCAGCCGATCCCGATGCCGAGCGTCACGCGGCCGCCCGAGAGCTGGTCGAGCGTCGCGAGCTCCTTCGCGAGGTAGATGGGGTGGCGCTGCGGCAGGATCACGATGCCGGTGGCCAGCCGGATCTTGGTCGTCGCCGCCGCGACGTACGAGAGCCAGATCAGGGGGTCGGGGATCGGCATCTCCTCCGGCCCCGGCATGCGGCCCGACTCCGCGTAGGGATACCTCGACTGGTAGCCGGCGGGCACGACGACGTGCTCCACCGTCCAGAGCGACTCGAAGCCGCACGCCTCCGCCGTCTTCGCGAGGTTCTCCGCGTGCTGCGGCTGCCCGAACGGCCCTGCGTTCGCGAACATGACGCCGAACTTCATGCGGCCTCCTGCGCTGGACCGTCTAGGATACCTTCCCGGCGGCGCGGGCGGGAACGCGGCGCGCGGAGGAGGTGGTGGCGGAGCCGACGAGCGCCGACGGCCGCGGCGAGGCGCCCGAGGTCGCGGCGGTGCGCCGCGGCGAGGAGCAGGACTGGGCGCGCGCGGAGGCGTGGATCCGCGAGCGCATGCCCGAGCTCCCGGCGCCGCTCGAGGTGCTCCAGTTCCCGGGCGGCCACGCCAACCTGACCTACCTCCTGCGCTTCGGCGGCGCGGGCGGCGTCGAGCTCGTCCTGCGCCGCCCGCCCTTCGGCCCTGTGGCGCCCGGGTCTCACGACATGGCGCGCGAGCACCGCGTGCTCTCCCGCCTCTGGCGCCACCTCGCGACCGCGCCGCGCGCGTACCTCCTCTGCGAGGACGAGTCCGTGATCGGGGCGCGCTTCTTCGTGATGGAGCGGCGCACGGGCGTCGTCGTGCGCGCGCGCGTCCCCGACGCGATGGCGCACCACCCGGACGTCGCGCGCCGCGTGAGCTTCGCGCTCGTCGACGCGATGGCGGACCTCCACGACGTGGACTGGGCGAAGGCCGAGCTCGCGGACCTCGGAAAGCCCGACGGCTTCGTCGAGCGCCAGGTGGCGGGCTGGAAGAAGCGCTGGGACGCGGCGAAGGACCGCGAGCTCCCGCTGTTCGACGCGGTGCACGCGAAGCTCGCGGGGTCGATCCCGCCCTCGCGCGGCGCGAGCCTGGTCCACAACGACCTGAAGCTCGACAACTGCCAGTTCGACCCCGCGGACCCCGACCGCGTGAAGTCGATCTTCGACTGGGACATGACGACGCTCGGCGAGCCGCTCGTCGACCTCGGAACGCTGCTCGGCTACTGGTCGCAGGCCGACGACGCCGCGGACCGGAGCCCCACGAACGCGCTCACGAACCAGCCGGGCTTCCCCACCCGTCGCGAGCTCGCCGAGCGCTACGCCGCGCGCCGGGACGTCCCGCTCGAGCGCATCGACTGGTACGAGGCCTTCGCGATCTGGAAGACCGCCGTCGTCCTCCAGCAGATCTACATCCGCTTCGTGCGCGGCCAGACGACCGACGAGCGCTTCCGCGCCCTCGGCCCCCGCGTCCCGACCCTCGTCGAGCTCGCCGCCTCCCTCCTCACCCGCCGCCCCGTTTAGAAAGGGGTCAGACCCCTTTGTTTAGAAACCCGCCCGCGGGGGCTCGGTGGGGTGGCGGCCGCCGCAGCGCGACGCCGGGAACGGCAGGCGGGGCGCGACCGGCCGCGTCCGCGACGCGCGACGCCTCACCTCCCCGCCCGCCGCCGCACGAGCTCCGCGTGGATCCGCGCGTGCTCCGCCTCGCCGAGCCGGAAGCCGAGGAAGAGCGCGATCCCGAGCGCGTAGAGGACGGCCGGGGCGAGCGCGGCGAGGAGGCGCAGGCCCTCCTTCGCCGACTCGCTCTGCTCCGCGTTCGGCACGAACCCGATCGCCGAGAGCGCGACCCCGACGAGCGCCGCCGCGAGCGCGCCGGATCCCTTCGCCGCGAACGCCCACGCCGCGAAGTACGCGCCCTCCTTGCGCTCGCCGGTGCGCAGCTCGTCCCAGTCGATCGCGTCGGCCTGGATCGACGGCAGCAGGACGTCCGTCCCCGCGGAAGCCAGCCCACCGAGCGCAGAGACCAGGACCACGAGCCAGACGTCGCCCTCGCGCGCGAGCCAGAGCGTCGAGATCGCGACGCCGACCACGGCCATCGCGCCGATGAGGCCGCTCTTCTTGCTCACGTGGGGCGCGAGCCGCAGCCACAGCGGGACGCTCGCCACCGCGGTCGCGAAGACGGCGAGGATGTACACGAACGTCCACTCCGGCGTGCGCAGCACGTACTCCGAGAGGAACGGCATGATCGTCATGAGGGACGTGAGGCCGAGCTGCTGGATCATGAAGACGGCGAGCAGGATCCGCGCGTGCGGGTTGCGCAGCACGTCCAGGAAGGCGCGCAGCGCGTGGTCCGAGCCGCGGCCCTGGAACTCGGGCCGCTCGCGCACGCGCAGGAACATCCAGCCGGTCGTCGCGAAAGCCAGCGCGCCGCCCACGATTCCGACCGCGACGCCGGTCGCGCGCCGGTCCGGGAAGGCGTCGAACGCGGCGAGCGCGACCACCGAGAGCAGCGTCCCGACCCCGAACACCATCCGCCGCACGCCGAACACGCGCGTGCGCTCGTGATACGCGTCGGTGAGCTCCGCGCCGAGCGCCGCGTGCGCCACCTCGAGCATCGCGACCGCCGTGTAGAAGAGGACGAGGGCGGCTCCCGTCCACACGAGGAGGGCCTTCCCGTGGAGGACGCCGGGCGGCGCGAAGAGCGCCAGGAAGCCGAGCCCGAAGGGAGCCGCGCTCGCGAGGATCCACGGGCGGCGGCGGCCGTGGGGCGAGCGCGTCCGGTCCGTGAGAAAGCCCACGAGCGGATCGGCCACGGCGTCCCAGAAGCGCGACAGCCCGAAGAGGAGGCCCACCGTCGCGGGCGCGAGGAGCAGCACGTCGGTGGCGAACTTGAGGAGGTAGATGTTGACGAGGATGAACGCGAAGCCCATCCCGAGGCTCGGAAGGCTGTAGTCGACGATCGCCCGGGTGGGAAGCGGGCCGACGCCTCCGGGCGACGGCCCGGCGCCTGCGCCGGACGCGGCACCGGACGGATCCCCGGCGCGCGCAGCGTCGGGGGCGAGCGGGGCGGCGTCGGGCAGTTCGGCTCTCCCGCGGCGCGCACGGCGCCGCGACGCGAAGGCTATCTTCGCGCGCCACGATGCGCACCATTCCGCGCGCGCCCGCGCGGCTCCGCCTTCCGATCGAGCGCGCGTGGGACGGCGCCCCGTGCGACGTCCCGCTGCGCGCCGCGCTCGAGCTCGCCCGCGCCGGCGACGCGCTCGCGGTGCGCGCCTCGCTCGCGCAGCCCGGCCCGCCCCGCGCGCCCGACGCCCCGCCCGGCGCGCGCGTCGAGGGCCTCTGGGAGTACGACGTCGTCGAGTGCTTCCTCGCCGGCGCGGGCGGGCGTTACTTCGAGCTGGAGCTCGGCGCGGAGGGCCGCTGGCTCGCGCTCTCCTTCGACGCGCCGCGCGTGGGCGCGGACGCCCACGAGGCTCTCGCGCTCGACGTCGCGCACGGCGCGAGCGCGGGCGGCTGGTGGGCCGAGGTCGCGCTCCCGCTCGCCCTCCTCCCGCCCGGCCTCTGCGCCGCGAACGCCTTCGCGATCGCGGCGGGCCGCTTCCTCGCGCACCACCCGGTGCCCGGCCGCCGGCCCGACTTCCACCAGCCCGCCGCGTTCCCGCCGCTCCGGCTTGCGCCGTAGCGCTGCGCGAGCCGGTCCGACCCGCCGCGCCGCGCCCCGAGCCGGCCGCCCCAGAAGGTTCCTCTCGGCGGAGGGCGGGATCCCCTTGCGCCAAAGCCTCCCGATCGCTGCCGCCGTCCGCCGCGATGCGCGCGCCTCGCTCGCGCCAGACGAGGCCCACGGGGGCAACGTCTCGCCCGAGGCGACGCCTCAGCGCGCCGCGCCGCGCACGTGCCGCTCGAGCGCCGCGCGCTCCGCGTGCAGGAGCTCCGCGAGGCGCAGCTGCGCGCGGTGGCGGTCGAGGTTGTGCGAGGGGCCCTTCACGCGGAAGTAGACGTCGCCGTCGAGGTAGTCGGTGAGGAAGCGCACCGCGTTCTCGAGCGCCATGCGCGCGCCCGCCGTCCCGAGCGAGTCGCGCTCCTCGGCGGTGAGGAGCGCGCCCGTCCCTTCGAGAAAGCCGCGCGCGAGCGCCTCGTGGAGCGGGAGCAGGACGCGCATCCCGGCGAGGTCCCGCTCGTCCTCCGCGCCGGGGCAGGTCGCGGTGCGCACGAGCTCGCCGAAGTCGTACGCCGCGCAGCCCTCCATCACGGTGTCGAGGTCGACGACGCAGAGCGCCTCGTCGCGGGCGGCGTCGAAGAGGAGATTGTTGAGCTTGCAGTCGTTGTGAACGGGACGGCGCGGGAGCCCGGCCTCGCCGGCGAAGCCGGCCGCGCGCTCGAGCCAGGCGCGCGTCGCGTCGATCTCGCGCGCGACCGAGCCCGCGCGGCCCGCGGCGTCGCGCCGCACCGAGGCCTCGAGCGCGTCGGCGCGGCCCGCGAGGTCGTGGAAGCCGGGGATCGTGACGTGGAGCGGCGGCGGGGGGAGATCGGCGAGCACCCGGGCGAAGCGGCCGAACGCGAGCGCCGCCGCGCGAGCCTGCCCCGCGTGCGCGGGACGCTCGTGCGACACCGTGCCCTCCACGAACGGAAAGCAGCGCCACGGGCGACCGGCCTCGTCCGCCTGGAACGCGCGGCCGTCGCGCGTCGGCACGACGCGGAGCGCGCGCCGGTCGGCGTCCGGGGCGCCCTCGCGCTCGAGCGCGCGCCGCTGGTGGCCGGTCACGCGCAGGAGGTTGTCCATCACCGCGCCCGGGTCGCGGAACACGTGCGTGTTGATGCGCTGGAGCACGTAGCGGCGCGGCCCGGCCGGCGTCTCGACCGAGGCGACGAACGTGTCGTGGATGTGCCCGCGCTTCAGCGGCTCGCAGGAGAGGAGCGCGCCTTCGATCGCGAACGCCGCGACGAGCTCCCGGCCGGGCGTCGGCGTCCGCTCGCTCACGGCCCCGCAGTGTAGCTGTTAAGAAAGGGGTCAGACCCCGTTGTCAAGAAACTCGCGCCGCCGTGGAGGCTCGGCGCCCGGCGCCGCCCGGCGCGCAGGCGCCACGGCCGGCGGGATCCGCTTGACGCGGCGTCGCGGGATCGGCCACGCTCGGGTGCCTGTCTCGAGGAGGAGCGCCCGTGACGACCCCGGCCGTGTTCGCGAAGACCGCGCCCGACCGGCCCGCGGTGATCTACGGCGACGGCGAGCACGTCGAGACCTACGGCGAGCTCGAGGCGCGCTCGCGCCGGCTCGGCTGGCTGCTGCGGCGCGCCGGCCTCCAGCCGGGCGACGGCGTCGCCGCGCTCCTCGGCAACGACGACCTCTTCTTCGACCTCTACTGGGCCTGCCACCGGGCGGGCCTCTACTTCACGCCCGTGAACTGGCACCTCCAGCGCGACGAGGCGCAGTACGTCGTCGAGAACTGCGACGCGAAGGCGTTCGTCGCGCACGCGCGCTTCGCCGAGGGCGCCGCGGCCATCGCGGCGTCCGTGCCGCGGCTCGCGGCGACGTGGTCCGTGGGCGGTGCGGTCCCCGGCCTCCGCTCGCTCGAGGACGAGCTCGCGGGCGTCCCGGCCGACGTCTCGCTCGGCGAGGAGCTCGAGGGCTCGGTGATGCTCTACTCCTCGGGCACGACCGGCCGCCCGAAGGGCGTCCGCCGCCCGCTGCCGCGCGTCCCGGCCGGGGACCCCAAGTTCGTCGTCGCCTCGATCGGCCTCGTGCGCCTCTTCGGGATGCAGGAGGGCGAGGTCTACCTCTCGCCCGCCCCGCTCTACCACGCCGCGCCCCTCGCGTTCTCGGCCGCGAGCCACCGGATCGGCGCGACCACCGTCGTCATGCGCCGCTTCGACCCGGAGGAGGCGCTGCGCCTCATCGAGAAGTTCCGCGTGCAGAACTCGCAGTGGGTGCCGACGCACTTCATCCGCCTGCTGCGGCTCCCGCAGGCGGTGCGCGAGCGCTACGACGTCTCGAGCTTGAAGTGCGCCGTGCACGCCGCCGCGCCGTGCCCCGTGCCGGTGAAGGAGGCGATGATCGACTGGTGGGGCGACGCGATCGTCGAGTACTACGCCGGCACCGAGGGCGGCGGGACGCTCATCCGCGCGAAGGAGTGGCTCGCGCACAAGGGCTCCGTCGGCCGCCACTGGGCGGGCGGGAAGATCCACGTCCTCGACGAGGACGGGAAGGAGATCGAGACGCCGCGCCGCGAGGGCGCGGTCTACTTCGAGGCGCCGCCCGACCCCGCCGCGCGCTTTCGCTACTACAAGGACGACGAGAAGACGCAAGGCACCTACCGCGGCGACCTCTTCACGATCGGCGACATCGGCTACCTCGACGAGGACGGCTACCTCTACCTCACCGACCGCCAGTCGAACATGATCATCTCGGGCGGCGTGAACATCTACCCGCAGGAGACCGAGAGCCACCTCGTCACGCACCCCAAGGTGCACGACGTCGCGGTGATCGGCGTCCCGCATCCCGAGATGGGCGAGGAGGTGAAGGCGGTGGTCGTCCCCGCGCCGGGCGTCGAGCCGGGGCCCGCGCTCGAGGACGAGCTGATCCAGTTCTGCCGCGCGGGCATCGCCCACTACAAGTGCCCGCGCACGATCGACTTCGTCGACGAGCTGCCGCGCACGGAGACCGGCAAGATGCAGAAGCGCAAGCTGCGCGACCGCTACTGGTCGGGGCACGAGTCGCGCATCGTGTGACTTGGGGGACGTTCCACTTTGCTCACCGTCGCTCGCGACGCATCCAACGCCCCGCTGAGCAAGTGGAACGTCCCCTAAGTCACGCGTCCCCCGCGTCACGTCCGAAGCCTACGCTCATCCCCGCTCCGGACTCTCGTATACCAGCGCGAACCTTCGCTTCGACACGCGAATTCTGGCCTCCGCCTCGAGCAGCTCCGCGATTCCCGTCCCGCGCAGCGCTTCGCGCACCTGCCGGCGATCGCCGTCGCCCGACGCACGGTATGCGTCGATCGGGCGCTGGATCATGAACGGCGCATAGGCGCTGGTGTAGCGGTCGAACGCGGCGCCCCGCAGCGACGTGCGGTGGAAGCCGAGGACGCGCGGCGGGGCCTCCCGGGCGTCCGGGCTCGCGAGCGCCCAGGCCTCGGCGGCGCGCAGGTCGTCGAGGTGGAGCCGCACGGCGTCGCGGCCGAGGAGGTCGAGCAGCGGGCGCAGGGTCGGCGCGAGCGCGTCGCCCGCGAGAAACGCACCGCGCGCCACCTCCCGCGCGTCGAGCGCGTTCATCCGCTCGATCCAGGCGCACACGGGCTTCGCCGTCTCGCGCAGGAGGCGGCCGGGGACGGCGTCGCAGAAGAGGTGGGCGAAGAGCGGTCCCATGAGCGCGCAGTCGGCGAGCGAGGGGCGCGTGCCGAGGAGGTAGGGCAGGGCGTCGAAATGCGCGGAGAGGGCGTCCAGGAGGTCCCGCGTGTGATCCTCGATCGCCTTCGCGCTGTCGGGGCCCACGCCGAGCGCGCGGATACTCCCTTTCATCCGGTCGGCGAACCTAGACGCGCGCTCCGCGTCGCCCGTCGCCGCTGCGAAGTCCGCGCGCGCCTTCGCCTCGCTCTCGGGGAAGCTCCAGCGGTAGTGCATCGCGGGGAGGACGAGGAGCTCGTCGGCGTAGAGCTCGAGCAGGTAGGCGACGACGCGCTGCGCGGGGGTCGCGGGGTAGAGCGCGGGCTCGGGGTGGCGCCGCTCGAGCTCGTCGCAGATCACGCTCGAGTCCTGGAGCGTCTCGTCCTCGGGCGTGATCACGACGGGGATGAACGCGAGGCCGGTGCGCGGGACGATCACCTCCCGGTACGCCTCCTGCGTGGGTTCGAGCTCGCGGTACGCGACGCCCTTCGCGAGGAGCGCGCAGCGCACCTTCGCCGAGAAGTAGGAGACGCGCGTTCCGTAGAAGAGGTAGGGCTCGGGCACGGATCCTCCGCGGGCGGCTGGGGGTCGGACGGGGGTAGCATGGCGGCCCAGGAGGAGTCCACATGGCGGGGAGACCGGGAGAGGAGCTCCGGGGCATCACGAGGCGGCAGTTCCTCGCGCTCGGCGGGGCGGGCGCGGCGGCGCTCGCGTGGCCGCGCGCGGCGCGCGCACTCGCGTACGAGCTGCCGCAGGCGGCGAAGGACGCCCTCGCGAAGAGCCCGCTCGTCTACGTCTCCCCGCTCAAGAAGGACGGGAGCGAGAGCACCTGCCACGGCGAGGTGTGGTTCGTGCAGGAGGGGAGCGACGTCGTCGTCGTGACGGCCGCCGACCGCTGGAAGGCGCGCGCGATCGCGAGCGGCCACGACCGCGCCCGGCTCTGGGTCGGCGACTTCGGCGTGTGGACCCGCTCCGGCGGCAAGTTCAAGACGGCGCCGACCTTCCTCGCGCGCGCGTCCTTCGACCCCGGCCCCGTCCAGCGCGAGCGCGCGCTCGAGGCCTTCGGCAAGAAGTACCCCGCCGAGTGGGACACGTGGGGCCCGCGCTTCCGCGACGGCCTCGTCGACGGGAGCCGCGTCCTCCTGCGCTACGAGCCGATCGAGCCGTAGCCGCGGCCGCTCCGCGCGGCCGCGCGCACGCGGCACGCGCGCTACGGCGCGTCGTGCGGGAACGCGCCGTAGAGGAGGCGGATGAAGAAGAAGGCCGCGGCCAGGAAGTGCACGAAGAGCGCGGCGAGGTAGACGCCCGCCTCCGCGCCCGGAAAGACGCCCAGCGCGTTCAGGCCCAGCGCGCCCGCTTCCGCGACGCAGACGCCCATCAGCGAGGCCGTGATGCCGCCGGTGAGGAGCACGCGCCCGATCATCCGCCGGTTCCGGCGCACGCTGTACGCGAGGAAGAAGGCCGCGGCCCCCGCGTAGACCGCGCTCGCCGCCCGCCACGAGCCCGCTTCCGAGAGCCAGAGCTCGGTCAGGACGAACGGCAGCAGCGAGAACACCGCGAGCGTGAGGCTCAGCTCGATCATGCTGCGGAAGCGGATCTCGTTGAGGACGTCCGTCGCGGCCCCCGGCCGACGCAGGGCGGTGACGAGCCCGGCGAAGCCGGCGAGCGCCATCCCGATCTGGGCGGTCGTGAGGAGGAGGTCGGCGTCCTGCATCAGCGAGGCTCCGTGGCTCGAGCGCCCGGCGGTCGCGTGGCAGCCGCCGCGCCGCCCGCCCGGTCCGCGGCGACGCTACGCCGCCCGGCGTCGCGTCGCCACGGCTCCGGCGACCCCGGCGCACGCGGGATGCGGGCGCGATGCGATGAGCGCGCTCCCGTCCCGGCTCGACTGGTTGCGCCGTGCCACGAGCGGCGCACGATCTCCCTTCACGGAGGCGCATCGCGTGCGGGCGGCAGGCGTGGACGGCTGCCGATCAGGGTGGATCTGCCTGAGCCGCGCGGGCGGCGGGCCAGTCGAGGTCCGCTGCGTCGCAACCGCGGCCGGCCTCTTTGCCGTGGCTCCCCGGCCGGACGTCTTCGCGATCGACATCCCGATCGGCCTCACGGAGACGGGAGCCCGCCGCTGCGACGAGGAGGCGCGGGCGCTGCTCGGCCCCAGACGCACGAGCGTCTTCCCTGCTCCGATCCGGGCTGTGCTGGAGGCCCGAGACCTGGCCGAGGGGCGCGCGATCTCGCGCAAAGTGCAGGGCAAGAGCATCAGCTCTCAGCTCTGGAGCATCGTCCCGAAGATCCGCGAGGTCGATGCGCTCCTTCGGGCCGATCCCTCCGCGCGCCGATGCGTGCGAGAGGTTCACCCGGAGGTCTCGTTCGCCGCCTGGAACGGAAAGCCGATGCAGCACCCCAAGAAGTCCGCCGCGGGCCGCGCAGAGCGGCGCGCGCTCGTCGATGGCTACTTCGGCGGGGATGCGTTCGATGCCGTGCGCCGCCAGCTCCGAGTCCGCGACGTGGCTCACGACGACGTCCTCGATGCCTTCGCGGCGCTCTGGACGGCGGAGCGCATCCTCCGCGGCGAGGCTCGCACCGTGCCCGCGGAGCCGCCTGTCGATGCAGTGGGTCAGCGGATGGAGATTGTCTTCTGATCAAGCTCTGGGAAGGCCCGCGCCGAGCAGGGGCTCGAGCTCGGCTAGGCTCTCGATGACTGCGATGCCTTCGGTCCCGACGCCCGCCTCGGCGCGGGTACCAGACGGCGCGAGCCACACGGCGCGCAGCCCCGCCCGCGCCGCCGCCCGCGCGTTCGCGAGGCTGTCGTCCACGAACGCGCAGCGCGCCGCCTCGACCCCTACCCGCGCGAGCGCCCGCGCGTACGCCTCGGGCGCCGGCTTCGGTACGAGGTCCAGATCCTCGATCGCGATCAGGTCCTCGAACGCGTCGTGCACGTCGAGCAGCTCGAGCACCTGCCGCGCGTGCGCCCGCGGCGCGTTGGTGAAGACGGCCTTCCGCCCCGGCAGCCGACCCAGCAGCGCCCGCAGCGCGGGATCCGGCTGCAGCAGGTCGGAGAGGTCGGTCCGGTACACCACCTCGAGATAGTCGCCCGGCTCGATCCCGTACCGCTCGACCAGGCCACGCAGCGTGGTTCCGTGGCTCTGCCACAGCTCGAACCGCAGCCGGTTCGCCTCCTCCTCCGACACTCCGAGCCGCGCCGCCACCCACGCCGCGATGCGTCGGTCGGTGCGCTGGAGCACCCCGTTCCCGCGCGGGTAGAGGGTTTCGTCGAGGTCGAGGAGGAGGGCGTCCACCGCGCGAGGAGGCTAGCGAAGCGTCGGCTGGAATCCGGCCGACTCCATTGGCGCGGGTCGGGAGCGCAGGGTCGCTGCGAACCCGGTTCCCCCGTGTGCTGCCGCCCAACGACACCGGCGAGGAGGCACGTCGGCGAGGAGGCCGCCACGCCGGTGCGCGCGCGCCGCGCGCGGGCCGCCGGCCGCCACGCCGGCGCCGTTCGATCAGCGCGCCTCCCCGCTCCGCCGCAGCGCGATCACCGCCTCGACGCGATCGAGCTCGTGCCGTTGCGTGACGTGACCGCTCCCCATGGCCGCCCCGACCGCGAGTGCGACCGCCAGCGTCTCCCCCGCGATCCACCCCGCATGCGCTTCGGCCGCCGCCCGCACCGCCTCGTCGCCGTCGATCCACACCTCGATCCGGTCGCTCACCTCGTACCCCGCCTCCTTGCGCATCCGCTGGATGCGGCTCACGAGCTCGCGGGCGAGGCCCTCGCAGCGAAGCGCGTCCGTCAGGGTCGGGTCGAGCGCGGCGACGAAGGCGCCTTCGCTCTGGACGACCCACTCGCCGGCGACCTCGCGCTCGACCGTGACGTCCTCCGGCCCGATCTCCTCGCCAGCGCCGAGCGTCACGCGCTCGCCCGCCTCGAGGGCGCGGAGCGAGGCGTCGGGGAGCGCCTTCACGCGCTCGGCGACCTTCGGCGTGTCCTTGCCGAAGCGCTTGCCGAGGCTCCTGAAGTTCGGCTTGGCGCGCAGGCGCACGAGGTCCGCGTCGGAGACCACGACGGCCTCGCGCACGTTGACCTCCTCCGCGAGGAGGGGGAGGAGGCGGTCGAGGCTGGCGCGGTCGACGCTGGCCGGGACGGCGACGCGCAGGCGCGCGAGCGGCTGGCGCACGCGGATGCCGGCCTGCTCGCGGGCCGCGCGCGCGAGCGAGGCGAGGCGGCGGACGGCGTCCATCGCCGTCTCGAGCGCGGGGTCGCGGCGGCCGCGGGGCCGCGGGAAGTCGGCGAGGTGGACGGAGCCGCCTTCGAGCGCGCGGTGGAGCCAGTCGGTGGCGAAGGGCGCGGCGGGGGCGAGAAGGCGCGCGACGGTGACGAGGGCCTCGCGCAGCGTCGCGACGGCGGCGGGGTCGGCGTCGCGGCCGGGCGCCCAGAAGCGCGAGCGCGAGAGGCGCACGTACCAGTTGGAGAGGTCGTCGATCAGCTCGAGGACGACGCGCACGCCCGCCGTGACGTCGTAGCCCTCCCACGCGGCGGTGACGGCCTCGGTGGCCGCGTCGAGGCGTGCGTGGAGCCAGCGGTCGAGGTCGGTCTCGCGCGCCGCGGCCGCGCCGGCGCCCGCGGCGCCGTCCGGCCCGGCGTAGAGCGCGAAGAAGCGGTAGGTCTGCTTCAGCGTGTTCAGGGCGCCGCCCACCGACTCGTGGATGGCGGACGCGTCGAAGCGCTTCGGCAGCCACACCTGGCTCGCCGCGAGGAGGTAGAGCCGCAGCGCGTCGGCGCCGTGCTCGCGCACGACCTGCCACGGGTCCACCACGTTGCCCCGGCTCTTCGACATCTTCTGGCCCTGGGCGTCGAGGACGAGCTCGTTCACGATGACGTGCCGGTAGGGGGCCTCGTCGAAGACCGTCGCCGCGATCGCGAGCAGCGAGTAGAACCAGCCGCGCGTCTGGTCGATGCCTTCGCAGATGAAGTCGGCGGGGAAGTGCGCGCGGAACTCGGCGTCGTGCTCGAAGGGCCAGTGCCACTGCGCGTAGGGCATCGAGCCGGAGTCGAACCAGGTGTCGATCACCTCCGGCACGCGGCGCATGGTGCCGCCGCCCGGGGCCGGCCACGTGTACGCGTCGATGTGCGGCTTGTGCGGGTCGAAGTCCGGCGGGAGCGGGCGCCCCACCTTCTCGGCGAGCTCGGCGTAGCTCCCGATCACCTCGACGCAGTCGGGATCGCGGTCGCTCACCCACACCGGGAGCGGCGTCCCCCAGTAGCGGTCGCGCGAGAGCGCCCAGTCGACGTTGTTCGCGAGCCACTCGCCGAAGCGCCCGGCGCCGACCTCGGGCGGGTGCCAGGCGATGCCGCGGTTCAGCGCCAGCATGCGCTCCTTCACCGCCGACGTCTTCACGAACCACGCCTCGCGCGCGTAGTAGATGAGCTTGCTGCGGCAGCGCCAGCAGTGGGGATAGGGGTGCTCGACGGTCTCGGTGCGCAGCCAGCGGCCGTCCTGCTTGAGCCTTCGCACCAGGAGCTCGTTCGTCTCGTCGTCGGTGACGAGCCGTCCCTCAAGCTCGGGCCAGGTCGTGCCGCGGAACGTGCCGTCGGCCGCGACGGGGCGCAGCACGGCGAGGCCCTCGCGCTGCGCGGCGGCGTAGTCGTCGGCGCCGAAGGCGGGCGCGAGGTGGACGACGCCCGAGCCGTCCTCGGCCGTCACGAACGCGCCCGCGACGACCACCTGCGCGCGGCCCTCCTGCGGGAGCGGCACGGCGTCGAGCGGGCGCCGGTAGGCGAGGCCGACGTACTCGGCGCCGCGGCGAAGCGCGCGGCGCGGGAGGCCTTCGAGCGCGAGCGGCCCGCCGTCCTTCCCGCCCCGGTCCGCGATCGGGATCGCGCCTGCGCGCGCCGCCGCGCAGACCAGGACGCGCCCCTCGGGCGTCTCGTACTCGCCGTACTCGAGCTCCGGGTGCACCGCCGCCGCCACGTTCGAGGGCAGCGTCCACGGCGTCGTCGTCCAGACGACGAGCTCGCGCCGCGAGCCGTCGGCGAGCGGGAAGGTCACGTACACCGAGCGGTCGCGGACGTCCTGGTAGCCGAGCGCGAGCTCGTGGCTCGAGAGCACCGTGCCGCAGCGCGGGCAGTAGGGCAGCACGCGGTGGCCGCGCTCGAGGAGGCCCTTCTCGCGCAGGCGCTTCAGCAGCCACCAGACGGACTCGACGTAGTCGTTCGTGTAGGTGACGTAGGGGTGCTCGTAGTCGAGCCAGTAGCCCGTCCGGTTCGAGAGCTCCTCCCACTCGGACTGGTACTTGAAGACGCTCGCGCGCGCGCGCTCGTTGAACGCCGCGACGCCGAAGTCCTCGATCGCCTTCTTGCCGCTGAGGCCGAGCTCCTTCTCGACCTCGATCTCGACCGGGAGGCCGTGCGTGTCCCAGCCCGCGATCCGGGTCACGTGTCGGCCCTGGGCCGATCGGAACCGGCAGACGAGATCCTTGATCGTGCGCGAGAAGACGTGGTGCAGGCCGGGGCGGCCGTTGGCGGTGGGCGGGCCCTCGAAGAAGACGAACGGCCTTCCGCCGCGCGTGCGCGCGAGGCTCTTCGCGAACAGGCCCTCCTCGCGCCACGTGGCGAGCAGCTCGCGCTCGAGCTCGTCGGGCGAGACGTCGGGCCAGGGCGGGAGAGGCATGCGGGACGAGTCCCTCGCGGGTGGAGCGACGCAATCTACAGAGGAGGTGCGGGGCGGACAAATGCGGGGTCCCGCTAGGCTCCGCCCCGTGGAGCGCGGGGGCGCGGCGTCCGAGCCCGCGCGGCTGCTGGCGGGAAGCCGGCTCGCCGCGGAGCGGGGCGTCGTGCGCGTCGAGGCGGCGCGCGGCTTCGCGCACAGCGGGACGGCGTGCTTCGTCGAGGTGCGCGACGGCCGGCGCTACAAGCTGCGCGCCTGCCGCAGCGCGGCGCGCGCGCGGGAGATCGAGGCGCTTCTCGCCGTCGAGCCCGCCATCTTCCCGCGCGTCCTCGGCCGCGAAGGGCGCCTCCTCTGGATGGAGGCGCTCGTCGAGCATCGCCCGCTCGACCGCGAGGAGCTCCTGGCGCGGCTCGAGGACGTCGGCGCGATGGTGGCGCGGCTCCACGCCGCCGCGGAGCGCGCGGGGCTCCCGGGCGCGCTCGGGCGGCTGCGCGGGGCCTTCCGCGCGCGCGCGCAGACGGCGCGCGACCTGCGCCTCCTGGTCCGCTCCGGGACGCTCGACCGCGAGACCCGCGCCGCGGTCGCGGCGAAGCTGCGCGCGGGAGGGCGGCGCTTCGGGCTCCCGGTCGCCGTCGAGCTCGACGACATCCACAAGGCGAATCTCATGCTCCGCGCGCGCGACGGCGACCTCCGCTACGTCGACGAGGAGGGGGTCGCGGTGCGGCCGCTCTTCACGGGCCTCGCCTCGCTCGTGAAGACGGCGGACCGGCGTGCGCACTGGGAGGCGTTCCGCGCGGGCTACGGGCGCGTTCGCGACGCCGCCCCCCTCACGCCGGCGTACACCGAGTACGTGGTGCTCCAGGACACGCTGCGCAAGGTCGCCAACAAGGTCCGCGCCGGCGCGCGCCTCGACCCCGAGCGGCGCGCCAAGCTCCCCGCCGAGATCGGCGACCTCCGCCGCGTCGCGCTCCAGGCCGCCCCGACCCTCGACTGGGACTTCTACCGCGGCTGACGCGCGGGCCTGGTACACTCCCCGCCCATGCGCGCAGCCGTCATGCGGAACAAGCGAATCGTCGCCGACACGCTCCCCGACCCCGTCCCGGGTCCGGGGCAGGTGCTCGTCCGCACGCTCGCGTGCGGGATCTGCGGCTCGGATCTCCACGCGCTCCAGCACGCCGAGGCGATGGCCGAGCTCGCCAAGGAGACCGGCGGGCCGGGCGGCGGGATCTTCATGGATCCCGCGCGCGACGTCGTCATGGGGCACGAGTTCTGCGCGGAGATCCTCGATTTCGGGCCGAGCACGCTGCGCCAGCTCAAGCCCGGCCAGCGCGTCTGCTCGATGCCGCTCGCCTTCGACGCGCGCGGCATCTCGGCGGTCGGCTACTCGAACGACTACCCGGGCGGCTACGGCGAGCTGATGGTGCTCTCGGAGCCGCTCCTGCTGCCCGTGCCGGACGGGCTCCCGACCGCGCACGCCGCGCTCACGGAGCCGATGGCGGTCGGGGTCCACGCGGTGGCGAAGGGGCGCCCGGAGAAGGGCGACGCGGCGCTGGTCGTGGGCTGCGGCCCGGTCGGGCTCGCGGTCGTGGCGGCGCTCCGCCTCCAGGGCCTCGGCCCGATCGTCGCGGCGGACTTCTCGCCGAAGCGGCGCGCGCTCGCGGAGCGGCTCGGCGCGGACGTCGTCGTCGATCCCGCGAAGGAGAAGGCCGTCGACGCCTGGACCAAGGCCGCGGGCGCGAAGCAGGCGCTCTTCTTCGAGTGCGTCGGCGTCCCGGGCACGATCCACGAGATCATGCGCGCGGCGCCGCGCGGCGCGCGCATCGTCGTCGCGGGCGCGTGCATGGAGTACGACCGCTTCCACCCGATGTACGGGGTCCAGAAGGAGCTCTCGCTCCAGTTCGTGCTCGGCTACACGCCGGAGGAGTTCGCCGGGGCGCTCGCCGCCCTGGCCGACGGGCGCATTCCGGTGGAGCCGGTGGTCACGGGCCGCGTCGGCGTCGACGGGGTGGCGGACGCCTTCGCGGCGCTGCGCGACCCCGAGACGCACGCCAAGATCCTGGTCGAGCCCGGGACCTCCTAGCGTGCGGGAGCCCGAGCTCCTCTTCTACGACGGCGCCTGCGGCCTCTGCCATCGCTCGGTCCGCTTCGTCGCGGCCGCCGACCGCGCCGGGCGCTTCCGCTTCGCGCCGCTCCGCGGCGAGACGTTCCGCGTCGCCGTCCCGGCCGAGCGCGGCGCGGAGATCCCGGACAGCATCGTCGTCCGGCGCGCCGACGGGGCGCTCCTCGTCCGCTCCGACGCCGTCGTCCACGTCCTGCGACGCCTCGGCGGCCGCTGGCGGCTGGTGGCGGCGCTCCTCGCGCTCGTGCCGCGGCGCCTGCGCGACGCGGCGTACGACGCCGTCGCGCGGCGGCGCGCCCGCTGGTTCCGGCGCCCCGACGCGGCCTGCCCGGTGGTGCCGCGGCACCTGCGCGCGCGCTTCGCGCCCTGATGCCCGAGCTCCCCGAGGTCGAGGTCACCCGCCGCCGCATCGAGAGGAGCCTCGTCGGGCGCCGCATCGCGCGCGTCGACACGACCGCGCCGAGCTACTTCTTCCTCACGCCGCCCGCCGCGCTCCGGCGCGGCCTCGTGGGGCGCTCCGTCGCAGGCCTCGAGCGCCGCGCGAAGTACCTCGTCGCGTCGCTCGACGACGGCGCGCGGCTCGTCCTCCACCTCGGGATGACGGGCCAGCTCTTCACCGCGGGCGCCGCGAGCGTGCGGCTCCTCTCGGCCGCGCGGCGCGCCGCGCTCGACCCGGAGGCCCAGGTGCGCTTCGTGCCCGACGCGCACACGCACCTGCGGCTCCTCTTCGCCGACGAGGGGCCGGCCGTCCTCTTCCGCGACGTGCGCAAGTTCGGGAAGGTGCTGCTCCTCGCGCCGGGCGAGGAGACGGAGCGCCTCGCGCGCCTCGGCCCCGACGCGCTCGAGCTCACGGGCGCGGCCCTCTTCGAGGCGACGCGCGGCCGCACGGCGGCGATCAAGAGCCTGCTCCTCGACCAGGCCGTCGTCGCCGGCGCGGGGAACATCTACGCGGACGAGGCGCTCTTCCTCGCGGGCGTGCGCCCGCGGCGCGCCGCGGGGCGCGTCACGCGCGGCGAGTGCGAGGCGATCGCGGAGGGGATGCGCCGCGTGATGCGGCGCTCGATCGAGACCGGCGGCTCCAGCATCAGCGACTACATCGGTCCGGACGGCGCGGACGGCGCCTACCAGGACGAGCGCCGCGTGTACGCGCGCGCGGGCGAGCCCTGCGGGCGCTGCGGCGCGGCGATCCGGCGCATCGTGATCGGCCAGCGCAGCGCGCACTACTGCCCGCGGTGTCAGCGCTGAGGCGGCGCAGGAGCGCGGCGTCGGCGCGCCGGCGCCGCGCATCCGCCGTCGCGTGCACCGAGATCGCGGTCTGGACCGCGGTGGACGAGGCGCGCGCCCCGCTGGCTCCGCGGCCGGGCGCGCGTCACGCGGCGCCCGCGAGGCGCAGCGCGATCCCGGCCGCCGCGGCGCCTGCGAGCAGCCGGCCGACGCCCACGTGGAAGCGGAGCGCCGCGACGGCCGCCGCGAGCGCGATCGCGCACGCCGCGAGGTCGGCGGATCCGAGGCGCGGCAGCTCGAGCGCGAGCGCGCCGAGCGCCACCTCGCGCTGCTCCCGGAAGAGCACGTGGAGCCCGAACCACGCCGCGAGGTTCGCGATCACGCCGACCACCGCCGCGAGGATCCCGGCCAGCGCGCCGCGCAGCGACGCGCTGGCGCGCAGCCGCTCCACGTACGGGGCGCCCGCGAAGATCCACAGGAAGCACGGCGCGTAGGTGACCCACGTGACGAGCACCGACGCGAGGAGCGCCGCGAGCGCGGGCGAGAGCGTCCCCGGCGCGCGCCACGCGGCGAGAAAGCCCACGAACTGCACGACCTGGATCAGCGGGCCGGGCGTGGTCTCCGCCAGGCCGAGTCCGTCGAGCATCTGGCCCGCGTCGAGCCAGCCGTAGCCCTCGACCGCGCGCTGCGCGACGTAGGCGAGCACCGCGTAGGCGCCGCCGAAGGTGACGACCGCGGTCTGGCTGAAGAAGACGGCCAGCTCGGCGTAGAGGTCGCCGCGCCCGCGCAGCGCGACGAGGAGCGCCACGGGCGCGAGCCAGAGCGGGAGCCAGAGCGCGAGCGCGCGGAGCGAGGAGGCGAGCGCGCCGGGCCGCGGGGCGGACGCTTCGGCGGGCGCGCCTCCGAACGCGGCCGGCAGTGCGCGGGCGCCGGCCGCGCCGACCACGCCGGCGGCGAGCACGATCCAGGGGAACGGCACGCCGAGCGCGAAGATCGCGAGGAACGCCGCGACGGCGATGGCGACGTGCACGGCGTGGCGCAGCGCGCGCCGGCCGATCCGTACGAGCGCTTCCACGACCAGCGCGAGCACCGCGGGCTTGATCCCGAAGAAGAGCCCCTGCACGAGCGCGACGTCGGTGCCGAGCGCGTAGAGGAACGAGAGGGCCAGGATCGAGACGAAGCCCGGCAGCACGAACAGGAGGCCGGCGGCGAGGCCGCCCGCGGTCCGGTGCAGCAGCCACCCGACGTAGGTGCAGAGCTGCATCGCCTCGGGGCCGGGGAGGAACGTGCAGAAGCCGAGCGCGTGGAGGAAGCGCTCCTCCGAGATCCAGCGCTTCTCGTCGACCAGGACGCGGTGCATCACCGCGATCTGCCCGGCCGGCCCGCCGAAGCTCTCGAGGCCGATGCGCGCGAAGGTGCGCACCGCCTCGGCGAAGGAGGGGGTGGGCGGGGAGGGCTCGCGCGCAGGACGGGAATCGGGCTCGGGGCGCAACGACGGCGACGCTACCGCACGCGGGTCCCTCGCGCGCCGCGCCGCCTCTACACTCCGGCCCATGCTGTCCCTCGCCGAGCTCGAGCGCGCCGCGCGCGCGGTCGACGCCTCGCTCCGCGGCGCGCGGCTCGAGCGCGCCCTGCAGCGCGACGCGTGCGAGCTGGAGCTGGAGCTCGCCGGCGGAGCCGCGCCGCCCGCGGAGCGCGGGACGCTCGTCCTCTCCTGCCGGCCGGGGGCGGCGCGCGTGGCGTGGCGCACCGCGCGCGCGCCCGCGCCGCCGGCGCCGCCTCCCTTCGCCCAGTACCTGCGCGCGCACCTCGGCGGCGCGCGGCTCGCCGGCGCGCGCGTCCGCGACGGCGACCGCGTCCTCGCCCTCGACTTCGACGCGCGCGAGGGCCGCGTCCAGCTCGTGCTCCAGCTCCTCGGTCCGCGCAGCAACGTGTACGTGCTCGACGCGTCGGACCGGCTCGTCCTCTCGCTGCGGCCGCTCGAGGAGACCCGGCGCGACCTCGCGGGCGGCGCGCCGTGGCGGCCGCCGGCGAGCGCGCCGCCGCGGGCCGGGGAGGACCGCTTCGCGCAGGTCGAAGGCGCGGCGCTCCTCGCCGCGATCGAGGCCCACTACGCCGCGGCGGCGGAGGAAGCGGAGCGCGGGGCGCTCCGGCGCCGCCTCGAGACCGCGCTCCGCCGCCAGCGCGAGGCGATCGCGCGCAAGGCGCGCGTCCTCGCGGAGGACGTGGCGGCGGCGCAGCGCGCGGCGGAGCTCGGCCGCCTCGGCGAGCTCCTGAAGGGGGCGCTCGGGAGCGTCCCGCCGCGTGCGAGCGAGGCGCGCGTGCGCGACTGGGCGACGGGCGAGGAGGTCGCGATCCCGCTCGACCCGGCGCTCTCGCCGTCGGCGAACCTCGAGCAGCTCTTCAAGCGCCAGCGCAAGGCCGAGCGCCAGGCGCTGCGCGCGCGGCAGGAGGAGGGGGCGCTCGCGGCGCGGCGCGAGGCGGCGGAGCGGCTCGAGGCCGAGCTCGCGGCGCTGGGCGACGAGGCGCTCGCGCGGCGCGCGGCCGAGCCGGACCTCGCGCGCCTTCTCGAGCGCTACGCGCCGGCGCCGGCGCCGGCGCGCGCGACGTCGTCGGCCACGGCGCGCGCGCCGCGGGCGCGCGGGATCCCCGACGTCCCGACGCGCCTCCAGCCGAAGCGCTACCGGAGCAGCGCCGGGCTCGAGATCTGGGTCGGCAAGAGCGACGAGGGGAACGACTTCCTAACGACGCGCCTCGCGCGGGGAAGGGATCTCTTCTTCCACGTCGAGGGCGCGCCGGGAAGCCACGTCGTCCTGCGCACGGAGGGCCGCGACGACCCGCCGTCCGAGTCCGTCCTCGAGGCGTGCGAGCTCGCCGTCCACTTCTCGAGCGCGAAGCGCGCCGGCCGCGCCGCCGTGCACGTGGCCGCGATCAAGGACGTCTCGAAGCCGAAGGGCGCCAAGCCCGGCCTCGTCCACGTCCACCGCGGCCGCACCATCCAGCTCCGCCGCGACCCCGCCCGCCTGGAGCGCATCCTCACAGCGCGCCTGGACACGTAGACACTTGGGGGACGTTCCACTTGGGACACTTGGGGGACGTTCCACTTGCCTCACGAGCGGGACAGTCCTCGGGCGGCGCATTCCAACCCGACGGGGCGGAGTGTCCCTTTTCGTCAGGTCCGTGGAACGTCCCCTTCGTGGGCGCCTGGAGGGCGTCCTGGCCTCGCGGGCCGGCGGGACGCCGAGGCTCCGGCGGCCGACGTCTCCGCCGTCGTTCAAGCGGCTCCGACGCCCTTCCGATGCTGTCGGCGCATGGGGCTCTCCACCAGCGTCCATGAGCTCAAGAACCTCGTCCTCTCGCTGCACCCGGTCGTTGCGATCGAGACCGGCGAGGAGGAGCGCGTGGAGCGGCTGGTCGAGGCGGCGGCCGCGGACCTCGGGCTCCCGGTGTTCGAGTGGTCCGTGACGCAGGGGCTGGTGCGTTGGCCCGAGCGGACGCCCAATCACACGCTGCGCGAGGCGGTCGCGATGCTGGCGCACCTGCGCGGCCTCACCGTCGAGGCGATCTTCCTGCTGAAGGACCTGGGGCGGCACCTCGAGGACCCGACCGCCGCGCGCGCCTTCGCCGAGGTGGCGCGCGCCTTCGCCCGCACGCGCTCGACGCTCGTCGTCGCGGGCGCCGCCGTGCGCTTTCCCGCGGAGCTCGAGCACCTGGTCGTCCACTTCGAGCTCGCGCTCCCCGGGCCGAAGGAGCTGCGCGACGTCGTCGAGTCGGTGGCGTCGTCGCTCGGCGAGCGCGGGAAGGCGGAAATCCGCCTCTCCGAGGCGGAGACGGAAGAGCTCGTGCGCGCGCTCGCCGGCCTCACTCTCAACCAGGCGCGCCAGGCGGTCGCACGCGCCGTGCTCGAGGACGGCGCGCTCGACGCCTCGGACCTGCACGCGATCCTGGAGGCGAAGGCGCAGGCGCTCGCGCGCGACGGCCTCCTCGAATTCCTTCCCGCCGCCGACAACGCCTTCGAGCTCGGCGGCTTCCCGCGCCTCAAGGAGTGGCTGGAGCGCGCCCGCGTCGGCTTCACCCCGGAGGCCCGCGCGCTGAACCTCCGCGCGCCGCGCGGGATCCTGCTCGCCGGCGTCCAGGGCTGCGGGAAGTCGCTCGCAGCGAAATGCATCGCACGTCTCTGGCGGCTTCCGCTCCTCAAGCTCGACGCCGGGCGGCTCTACGACAAGTACGTGGGCGAGACCGAGAAGAACCTGCGGCGCGCGATCGAGATCGCCGAGTCGATGGCGCCGGCGGCGCTCTGGATCGACGAGCTCGAGAAGAGCTTCGGCGCCGGCGGCGGCGAGCACGACGGCGGCACCAGCAAGCGCGTCCTCGCGACGTTCCTCACGTGGCTCCAGGAGAAGAAGGAGGACGTCTTCGTGGTCGCGACGGCGAACGACGTCTTCGCGCTCCCGCCGGAGCTCCTGCGCAAGGGCCGCTTCGACGAGCTCTTCTTCGTGGACCTTCCCGACCGCGCGGAGCGGCAGGAAATCCTGCGCATCCACCTCTCGCTGCGCAAGCAGGACCCCGCGCGCTTCGACGTCGAGTTCCTTGCCGACGCGATGGAGGGCTGGAGCGGCGCCGAGATCGAGCAGGCGGTGACGGCGGCGCTCTACGGCGCACTCCACCGAAAGCGTCCGCTCGACACCACCGCGCTCCTCCAGGAGATCGGCGGGACGGTGCCGCTCTCCGTCTCGCGCCGCGAGGACGTCGAGCGGCTGCGCGCGCTCGCCCAGGGCCGCTTCGTCCCGGTCCGCTGACGAAGGGGACGTTCCACAAACCTCACGAGGGGGACACCCCTTCGCGAGGAGTGTCCCGTTCGTGAGGTTTGTGGAACGTCCCCTCAGTGGGCCCCGGCTCCCGAGGGGGGAGTTCTACAAACGGGGAGGTGTGGCGGGGCGGTCGAGCGCGCCGGTGAGGAGGGCCGTCGAGGCGCCCCACACGAGGTGGGCTGCGATCATCATGGTGTTGCGGCCGGCGGGCTCGCGCGTCGCCGGGCGCAGGATGCGCAGCGCGGGGAGCCAGCCGAGATAGCTCGCACCCCAGACGGCGAGGCCGAAGAGCGCGCCCTTCACGACCGTCGGCCCGCGGACGCGCGCGGCGAACGCCGGGTAGAGGGCGCCCGTCGTCGCGCCGTAGCCCACGTGCGCGAAGTACGTGGCGGCGTGGACCTGCTCGGCGTCGAGCTGCGGCTCGACGCCCGCGGTCTGCGCGATCCGGCGGGTGATCTGGCGCGGCGGGATCTCCTCGCGGCGCGCGTCGGAAAACTCGCGCCGTAGAAGTGTCATCACCGCCGTCATCGGCGCCGTCGCCGCGGCGCCGGCGACCGCCCCTGCGAGGGCCCCATCCATCGGCACTCTCCCGAGCGACGCCGCACTCTAGGCGGACTTGCCGCTCCCGCACGGCGCTGCAAGCGCCGTGCCGCGCTCGCTCGCACGCACGCCGCACGGCCGCGCGCGGCGCCGCGACGAAGCTCCCGCGCGCGCGGCGGCGCGCGGCGCCGCCTTCAGAACTCGCGCGTCTCGCCGAGGCGGAAGACCCAGCCCTGGTCGCCGCCCAGCCCTGCCGCCGCGACCGCGGCCTGGAAGCGCACGGGCGGCTCGCCGACCGGCTCGTCCGTGAGGTCGTACGTGCCCCAGTGGATGCCGAGGATGCGCCGCGCGTCGAGGAGGCGCGCCGCGTCCACGGCCTCTTCGGGATCGAGGTGGACCGCCCGCATCATCGCGGCCGGCTCGTACGCGCCGATCGGCAGCGCCGCGAGGTCGAAGGGGCCGAGTGCGCGTCCGATCGCGGCGAACGTCGGGACGTGGAGCCCGGTGTCGCCGGCGAAGTAGACGCGCCGCTCCGGGCCGACCACCGCCCACGACGACCACAGCGCGCGCTTCTCGTCGAACAGCCCGCGCTGGCTCCAGTGCTGCGCCGGGAGGCAGTGCACCTCCACGGCCCCGATGCGCACGCGCTCGCCCCAGTCGTGCTCGGACACGCGCTCGATGCCCTCCTCTCGGAGCAGCGCCGCGTTCCCGAGCGGCACGAGGAAGCGCACGTGCGGCTGGCGGCGATGGAGCTCGCGGAGCGCCGGGAGGTCGAGGTGGTCGTAGTGGTTGTGCGAGACGAGCACGAAGTCGAGCCGCGGGAGGCCGGCGATCCCGAGCGGAGGCGGCACGAGGCGGCGCGCGCCGACGACGCCGCCCGGCCCCGCGCGATTCGAGAAGGCCGGGTCCGTGAGGTAGCGGACCCCATCGTGCCGCACGAGGACGGTCGCGTGGTTGACCCAGGTGACGGTCGCCTCCGAGTGTCGGGCGAGCTCGCCCGCGGGATCGGCGACGGCGTCGGGCACGCCCTCGGCGCTGCGGAAGAGCCCGAGCACGCGGCGCGCGAAGAAGGGCAGCTCGACGGAGACGCCGCCGCGCGGGAGGGGATCGGCGAAGTTCGCGAAGCGCCCGTCCGGACCGCGCGGCGCGGGGCCGAGGAGGCGCGTGCCCTCGAGCGCGGCGGCGCCGGGCGCAGGCGCGACCGGCGTGCGCGCCGCGCCCTGGAGCAGGAGCGCGGACGCGAGGAGGCCCGCGCCGACCCCCCCGGCGGCGAGCGCGCGCCGCCTCAGGGCCGCCCCTCGAAGCCCGCGGCGCGCGGGCGCATCGGCCGCGCCTCGAGGCGCGCCGTACGCGGGCGCATCGGCCGCGCCTCGAAGCGCGCGGCGCGTGCGAAGCCGGGCGTCGCGGCGCGCGCCCCCCCCGCGTCCACGACCAGCGCCTCCACGCCGGGCTGCGTCGCGAGGCGCGCGAGCCCCTCGCGTGCGCCGAGGACGAGGAGCGCCTTGCTCCACGCCTCCGCTTCGGCGCCGCTCGCCGCCACCACCGCCGCGAGCCGCGGCTGCGCGAGCGGAAGCCCGCTCCGCGGGTCGAGCACGTGGCCGACGCGCCGCCCGCCGATCGCGCTCCACTGCCCGAAGCTCTCCGAGACGGAGAGCGACTGGTCGCGCAGCGCGATCGTCCCCGCGAAGCCGCCCTCGGCGTCGCGCAGGAGGAGGCGCCAGGCTTCGCCGCCCGGGGGCGCGCCGAGCGCGACGACGCTGCTCTGCCCGAAGGAGAGCAGGGCGCGCGAGACGCCCGCGGCGCGCAGGTCCTCGGCGAGCCGGTCCAGCGTCCAGCCCTTCGCGACGCCGCCCAGCTCCACCGCCGTCCCGGGCGCGAGCGCCACGGCGCCGCCCTCGAGCGCGACGCGCTCCGCGCCGACGCGCGCGCGCGCGGCCGCGAGCTCGGCCTGCGACGGCGGCCGCCCGCGCGCCGCCGCGGCGCGCCAGAGCGCGACGAGCGGCCCGACCGTCACGTCGAACGCGCCGCCCGTCCGGCGCGAGAGCGCCTTCGACTCGCGCAGGATCGCGGCGAGGGCGGGGGGAACCGGCGCGGGCGCGCTCCCCGCACGGGCGTTGAGCCGCGAGAGCGCGCTCGCCGGGTCGTGGCTCGAGAGCTCGCGCTCGAGCGCGGCGGTGCGCGCGTAGAGGCGCTCGAGCAGCGCGCGGCCCGCCGCGGCGTCGGGCGCGGCGAGCGTCACCTCGAGCACGGTGCCCATCGCGTAGCGGCCGTCGGCCACCTCCGCGGCGGGCGACGCCGCCTCCGGCCGCGCGAGCGCGCAGCCGGCGAACGACGCCGCGAGCGCGAGGACGGCGAGGCGGATGGGGCGCGCGACGCCACGCCGGTCCGTCGAGGCGCGGCGCGCCGGTGCCCCGCTTCGGACCGCGCGGCGCACCGGCTCCGCCTCGAAGCCCGCGCGGCGCGCCCGGGAGAGCGCGCGGCGCGGCGGCCGGGCGCCGGCGAGCGCTCCCCGCGGCGGCGTCACGCGACCTCGTCCTCCAGCTCGTCCTCCTCGTCGCGCATGCCCGTGTAGCTCGCCGCGCTCCCGCGGAAGACCGCCCAGAGGGACAGCCCGACGAGGGCGGCGAGGCTGCCCTGGAGCAGCAGGAAGCCGGCGATCTTCGCCCACGCGAAGACCGGGTGCGCGAAGCGGACGAGCCAGCCGGCGCCCTCGTCGAGCGCGGCCGCGAGGAACGGGACCGCGATGAGCCACGCCTTCACGCGGTCGGCGAGCGGGACGAACAGCATGAGGTGCGTGAGGACCAGGAGCAGCATCCCCATCGCGAACAGGTGGAAGTGCGAGACCTCGAGGAGGCCGCGATAGCTGCGCGGCTGGAGGAACCGCTCCTCGTTGCCGAGGTAGTAGTCGATCACCGAGCCCGGCGTGAGGCCCATCTTGTCGAAGTAGAGCATCCCGTTCGTCACCCAGAGCGCCGCGACGTACAGCGCGTAGAGGACGACGATCGTCTGGAGCAGCCGGTTCCGGCTCCACTCCCCGGTCACGACGAAGCGCACGTCAGGGCTCTCCCGCCGCGGGCCTCGGTCCCGCCAGCACCTCGAGCAGCGCCAGCGAGCGCCGCACGGCGTCCGTCACCGCGCGCGACGAGAGCGTCGCGCCCGCGATCCCGTGCAGCTCGCCGCCGAGGCGCAGGTCCTCGTCGAGCGCCCGCCCCTCGAGCTGGCGCAGCCAGCGCGCGGACGGGAGGTACTCCTCCGGCTCGTAGAACGCCAGGGTACGCAGCATGCGGACGCGGCGGTCCGGCCCGATCACGACGAGCAGCGCCTCGGGGTGCGTGCGGACCGTGTGGACGTCGATGAAGGCCCAGCCCAGGACCGCGCCGTCCTTCCACGCGGTGTAGAGCCTCACGAGGCGCGAGGGGAGCGGGGCGCCGGCGCGCGCCTCCACCCGCGCGGCCTGCGCGTCGTCCAGGACCTCGCTGCGCTTGTCCACCCGGTCGGCGTCCGGGAACGCGAGCTCGAGGGCCTCCTCCTGGCTGTAGAAGACCTTCGCCGCCGCGGGAGCGGCGAAGGCCAGCGCGAGCGCGAGCGCCGCGGCGAGTGGCCTCCTAGAAGGCAAATCCCATTCCGAGGGACACCTCGTCGGGCCGTTCGCCCCCGCGCGGCGCGAAGTTCCGGTACTCGAGCTTGAGCGCCACGTTGGGGTGCGGCTTGAACTGGAGGCCCGGCGTGTAGACCCAGTAGCGGTTGCGGTCGTTCGCGCTGAAGCCGCTCGGGACGTCGTACTGCGTGTCGACGTACTCGATCCGGAAGAACGGCGCGAGCGAGCGGTCCAGGTTGTCCGAGAGGTGCGGCCAGAGGTCGTAGGCCAGCTCGACGTAGCCGCCCAGCATCTCCTCGGCGATCGGCCGGTTGAGCGCGCGGCCCAGCGCGACGTTGAGGTCGCGCGCGTCGGAGAGCTGGTTGTAGGCGAAGAGCGCTCGGGCGTGCCACTGCTCGTGGCGCCACTGCACGTGGCCCTCCGCCACGAGGAGCGACGCCTGGGGCAGCTCGATGCCGCCGATCTGCTGGTCCTGACCGGAGTCGCCGTAGTAGAGCGAGCCGCCGAGCAGCCACGCGGGCGCCGGGCTCCAGTCGACGCGGCCCACGAAGGCGAGGTCCTCGGCGAGCGCGCGGTTCGCCTTCTGGCGGCCGTCGCGGATGCCCGAATCCGTGAAGCCGCGCGCGTTGAAGCCGTTCACGAGGTAGGCGCGGTACTCGACCTGCTCGCCGAGCTGGCCGAAGACGCCGGCTCCCATCTCGCTCCACGTCGTCGGCAGGATGCGCGTCTCGGTCTCGGGGCGCGTCACGCCGAAGTAGTAGGGCGGCTCGTGCACCTCGTTCAGGAAGCCCATCGGGAGGAGCAGGACGCCGGCGCGCGCGTTCAGCTCCTCGCGCCAGAAGAAGTCGAGCGCGGCGAACTCGACCCGCACCTCGCCCGACGGCGCGCTCGGGGTGTCCTCGCCGATGAAGGCGTGCTCGTACTCGATCTCCGAGTTGAAGACGATCGAGTCGGTGAACTTGTACCCGAGGTAGGTCACGATGCGGAGGGCGTCGGCGCGGTCGAGCTGGCGGTCGGAGATCGAGACGCCGTCGACGCTGTCGCTCCCCGAGTCGTCGTTGCCGACGAAGCTCCGGTAGAACCACTCGCCGTAGCCGCCGATCGAGATGCCGCGGTCGGCGCCGTAGACCTTCGACGCCGCCGGGCCGAAGCCGTAGGCGCTCTTCAGCTCGCGGTCCTCCGGCACCGTCACCTCGTCGCGCACGCGCGCGAGCTCGTCGGTGAGGACCTCGACCTTGCGCTCGAGGTCGGCGATCCGGTCGGCGTCCGCGCGCGCGGCGTCCGAGGTCTCCGCCGCCGTCTCGGCCACGGCGGGACGGGGGAGGGGGGTCGCGATCACGAGTCCGAGGAGCAGCAACACGAGAGGCATGGCCCGGCGTCCTGGCGCGGAGCGGGCGCGACGGCCCCTCCGGCGCGCTGGGCTCGGGGCTCGATGCCTCTGGCCTCGGAGAGTTCGACTTCGACGGGCCCCGCGAGGGGGACCCGCACGGTCCGCTTGCAGCGGCGGCACTTGAGCTCGACCGCGCCCTCGACGAGCCGCGCGAGGAGGCTGCCGCAGGCGCAGCGGCAGTCGCCCTTCCCGAGCGGGCGGGCGGACGCGGAGGAGGAGGCGGCGGAGATGGAGGGCGCGAGGCTCACGGGGGCGATCCGGTCACGAGGCGGCTCCGGCCGACGGGCACGGCACCCGGCCGCACCCCCCTCAAACTGAAAATGCATTTCAATTTCGTCGGCACACTACGCGGGCGCCGGGATGGTGTCAAGCGGTCTCGCGAGCCGGCGGCGGGAGCCCGAGCGGTCAGGCCCCGATCAGACCCGCGGCGCGCTCCGCCGCCTGGCAGGTGTGCTCGATCAGCGTCGCGATCGTCATCGGGCCGACGCCGCCCGGGACGGGCGTGTACGCGCGACAGCGCGGGATGGCCGCGGGAAGATCGACGTCGCCGACGCCGCCCGGGTGGTAGCCGGCGTCCACCACGACGGCGCCCGCGCGCACCCAGTCGCCCTTCACGAACGCCGGGCGCCCGACCGCGGCGACCACGAGGTCGGCGTCGCGGACGAGCTCGGGGAGGTCGCGCGTCTTCGAGTGGCAGATCGTCACCGTGGCGTCGCGGTTCACGAGCATCGCGGCCATCGGCTTGCCCAGGATCGGGCTGCGCCCGAGCACCACCGCGCGAAGCCCGGCGAGCGCGACGTCGTGGTGGTCGAGGAGGCGCAGGATGCCGGCCGGCGTCGCGGAGCCGTACGCGCGCTCGCCCATCGCCATGCGGCCGAAGCCGGCGGACGTGACGCCGTCGACGTCCTTCTCGAGCCGGATGCGGTCGAAGCACGCGCGCTCGTCGATCTGCCGCGGGACGGGATGCTGGAGCAGGATGCCGTGGACGTCGGGGTCCGCGTTGAGCTCGTCGATCGCTCCGAGGAGCTGCGCCGTCGTCGTGGCCGCGGGGAGGTGGATCCGCCGCGAGTCCATGCCGACGCGCCGGCACGCGTTGCCCTTCATCTTCACGTAGGTCGCGGAGGCCGCGTCGTCGCCGACGAGGATCGTCGCGAGGATGGGCGTGCGTCCGCTCGCGGCCTTCACCTTCTCGACGCGCGGCCCGAGCTCGGCCTCGATGGCCCGCGCGAGCGCCTTTCCGTCGAGGACGCGGGGACTCCCCGTTCCCGTCACCGGATCGCCTCCCTGGAAAGCGACGATGCTCCCACACGGAGGCGGCGAGCGCACGCCCCCGCGCCCGCCGCCGCGCGCGGCGCGCCCCGCCGAGGGGCGCGCCGCGCCCCCTGCTAGCCTGACGGAGGCCGCTCCGCGGCCCTTCCGACGATGAGCGACGCGAAACCCAGCGAGGCCGGCGCGCCGCAGGGCGGTGTCGGGCGCGAGATCGAGCTGAAGCTCGCACTCCCGCCCGGCGCGCTGGCGGCGCTGCGGCGCGATCCGCGCCTGCGCGCGCTCGCCGCCGGGCCGCCGACGGAGAGGCGCCTCCGCACCGTCTACTACGACACCGCGGAGCGCGACCTCGCCCGCGCCGGCCTCGCGCTCCGCGTACGGACGTGCGAAGGCGCGCACGTGCAGGCGCTGAAGTCCGAGCGCGGCTCGCAGGCCGGACTGTTCGTGCGCGGCGAGTGGGAGGCGGCCGTCCCGACCGCGGTCCCCGACCTCGCGCGGATCCCCGACGCGGCGGTCCGCGCGCGCGCCGAGGCGGCCGCGCGCGGACGGCCGCTCGCCGCGGTGTTCGAGACGGACTTCGTCCGCACCGAGCTGCGCGTCGAGCGGGCGGGCGCGGCGATCGCGCTCGCGCTCGACGAGGGCGAGCTGCGCGCGGGGCGCGCCGCGCGTCCGATCTGCGAGGTCGAGCTCGAGCTCCTGCGCGGGGCGCCGCGCGCGCTGTACGAGCTGGCGCGCGCGCTGCACGAGATCGCGCCGCTGCGCCCCGCCGCCCTCAGCAAGGCCGCGCGCGGCTACGCGCTCGCGGCGGGAACGGCGCCCGGCGTGCGCCGCGCGCGGCCGCCCGCGCTCGCGCCCGGCGCGACGCTCGACGAGGCGGCCGGCGGGGTCCTCTCCGCGTGCCTCGAGCACGTCCTCGCGAGCCTCGATCCCGCGCGGGAGGACGAGCGTCCGGAGCCCGCGCGCGCGGGCGACGGCGACGGCGTCGATCCGCGCGCGGGCGCGGCCCCGGATCCCGCGCGGGCGGGGGAGGGCGCGGACGGCGTCGAGCCGCTGCGGGTCGCGCTCCGGCGCCTGCGCGCCGCGCTCGCGCTGTTTCGGCCCGCGCTCGCCGGAGCCGAGGCCCGCGCCCTCCGCGCGGGCCTGCGCCGGCTCGCGCACCGCCTCGGACCCGCGCGCGAGCTCGACGTCCTCCTCGCCGAGGCGCTGGATCCGCGCGAGGCGCCGGCGGACGCCGGCCCCGGCCTCGCGACCCTGCGCGCGGCCGCTCGCGCGCTGCGCGACGAGGCGTATGCCGAGGTGCGCGCCGGCGTCGAGGCGCCGGAGACGTCCGCGCGGCTCCTCGCGCTCGGCGCCTGGATCGCGGGCCGCGGCTGGCGCCAGGAGGCGGGCGCCGAGGCGCTCGCGCTCCTCGGCGCGCGCGCCCGCGACTTCGCGGAGCCGCGGCTCGACCGGCGCCTGCGCGCGGCGCTCGCGCGAGGCCGCGCGCTCGCGCGGCTCGGCCCGGCGGCGCGGCGGCGCCTGCGCCTCCGGCTCAAGCTGTTCCGCGACGCGGCCGAGTTCTTGCAGGGAGTCCTTCCCGAGCGGTCGCTGGAGCGCGCGTCGAGCGCGCTGTCGTGGCTCGACGACGCGCTCGGCCGCTCGGACGACGTCGCCGCCATGGAGCGCCACCTCGAACGCATCGCCGAGCGACTCGGGCCCGCGTTCGGGCCGGCGGAGCGGATCGCCGCCGGCTGGGCGGCGGGCCGGGCCGCCGCCCGCGCCGAGCGGGGCCGCGCCGAGCTCGGGCGCGCGTGGCGCACGTTCGAGCGCGCGGCGGCCGCGTGGAGCCGCCCGTGAGCGAGCCGCGCATCCTGAACCGCGAGCTCTCCTGGCTCGACTTCGACCGCCGCGTCCTCGAGCTCGCGGAGGAGCCCGGCCTCCCGCTCCTCGAGCGCGTGCGCTTCCTCGCGATCACGAGCGGGAACCTCGACGAGTTCTTCCAGGTGCGCGTGGCCGGCCTCCACGCGCAGCGCGAGTCGCCGGTCGCGATGAGCTCGCCCGACGGCCGCACCCCGGAGCAGCAGCTCGCAGACGTGCGCGCGCGGGCGCTCGAGCTCGTGCGCGCGGTGGGCGAGGTGTTCACGAAGCAGCTGGCGCCCGCCCTCGCCGAGCAGGGGATCCGCATCGTCTCCTGGAGCGCGCTCGACGCGGCCGACCGCGAGGCGCTCACGCGCGAGTTCGAGGCGCGCATCCTCCCCGTGCTGACGCCGCTCGCCGTCGACCCGGCTCACCCGTTCCCATACGTCTCGAACCTCTCGTTCAATCTCGCCGTCCTCGTGCGCGACCCCGGCAGCGCGGTCGTGCGCTTCGCGCGGCTCAAGGTGCCGGCGCTCCTCGGCCGCTTCCTCGCGCTCCCGGGCGACCGCTTCCTCCCCGTCGAGCAGGTGATCGGGGCGCACCTCGAGGCTCTCTTTCCGGGGATGGAGATCGTCTCGTGGAGCCCCTTCCGCGTGACGCGCGACGCCGACCTCGACGTCGAGGACGAGGAGGCGGCGGAGGACCTCCTCGTCGCCATCGAGAGCGAGCTCCAGCGCAGGCGGCGTCGCTCCGACGCGGTGCGGCTCGAGGTGGACCGCTCGATCTCGCAGCGCGCGCTCGACCTCCTGCTCGAGGAGCTCGAGCTCGGGCCCGACGACGTCTACGTCCACGACGCGCCGCTCGATCTCGGCGGCCTCGTGGAGATCTACCAGCGCGTCCAGCGGCCGGACCTGCGCGACGAGCCGTGGGCGCCGCAGCCGGCACCGCGGCTCGCGCGGCCGGAGGGCGCGCGCGCCGAGGCGGCGCGGCGCGGCGACTTCTTCTCGCTCCTGCGCGAGCGCGACGTCCTCGTCCACCACCCGTACGACGCGTTCGAGACGTCGGTGCAGGAGTTCCTCGCGCAGGCGGCCGACGACCCGCACGTCCTCGCGATCAAGCACACCATCTACCGCACCTCCGGTCCGGCGAACCCCATCGGGCGCCACCTCATGCGCGCCGCGCAGGCCGGAAAGGAGGTGGTGACGCTCGTCGAGCTCAAGGCGCGCTTCGACGAGGAGACGAACATCGAGTGGGCGCGTGCGCTCGAGCAGGCGGGCGTCCACGTCGTCTACGGCCTCGTCGGCCTGAAGACGCACGCGAAGGTGGTGCTCGTCGTGCGCCAGGAGCCGGACGGCATCCGGCGCTACTGCCACGTCGGGACGGGGAACTACCATCCCGACACGGCGCGCGTGTACGAGGACCTCGGCGTCTTCTCCGCGGACCCGCAGCTCGGCGCCGACCTCGGCGACCTCTTCAACCACCTGACCGGGTGCGGCCGCCAGCAGCCGTACCGGCGCATCCTCGTGGCGCCGGAGCACCTGCGCCCGGCGCTGCTCGAGCTGATCCGCGCCGAGATGGCCGAGCCCGACGGCCGCATCGTGCTGAAGCTGAACAGCCTCTCGGACCCCGCCCTCATCGAGGCGCTGTACGAGGCGTCGCAGGCGGGCGTCGAGATCGACCTCGTCGTGCGCGGCATCTGCTGCCTGCGGCCGGGGGTCCCGGGGCTGTCGGAGCGCATCCGCGTGCGCTCCATCCTCGGCCGCTTCCTCGAGCACTCGCGCATCTGGCGCTTCGGCAGCGAGCGCCGCGGGCTGCGCTACTTCATCGGCTCCGCCGACCTCATGCCGCGCAACCTCGACCGCCGCGTCGAGGTGGTCGTCCCGATCGACGACACGCGGCTCGCGGCGCGGCTCGAGCAGATCCTCTCGCTCCTCCTCGCCGACGACGACCTCGCCTGGACGCTCGCAAGCGACGGCCGCTGGTCGCGCGTCGAGGGCGCCCGCCGCCTGCGCGCGCAGCAGGCCCTGCAGGAGCGCGCCCGCGCCCGGACGGCGAGCCCCGAGTAGCGCCGCGGTGACCGGCTAGCTCGGCGCCGTTCCCGTCTCCGGGCCCGGCGCCTCTCCGAGCCGGACGCCGTCCCCGGGGCGGGCCGTGGCCGCGGCCGGCGCGGCCGACGGCGCGCCCGCAGCGACCGCCGGCATCGTCCGCGCCGGGGCCTGCGCCGCCGCCGCGAGCGGCTCGGCGGGCGGCGCGGCGATCGCGAGGCGGTCCGCCGCGACCGGGCCGAGGTCGAGCGCGAGCCGGCGCAGCGCGCCGCCCGCTCCCCGCGCGAGCGCGCGGAAGGGCGCCGCGAGCGGCGTCGCGCCGCGCTCCTTGACCTCCCCGCGCAGGCGCTCCGAGACGCCTTCGGGCATCACGAGCATGCACTCCGCGCCGAGCTGGAGCGCGAGCGCGCCGGCGGCCCCGCGCGCCGCGTCCGCGTCGTCGATCTCGACCACGCGATCGTGGAAGACGTCGCGCAGGAGCGCGAGCCCCTCCGGCGCGAGCGAGGCCGCGTGCACCAGCAGGTGGCGGCGGCCCGGCCCGAACGCACAGAGCGCCGTGTCGCCGCGCCCGATCCGGCGCGGCGCCAGCGCCACGCGGAGGACGGGGCGCGGCGCGACGAGCGCGCGCAGCACGGGCTCGGCGGCCGGGCTCGCCGGCTGGGTGCCGGGGACGCGCCGCCACGGCGGGACGCCGAGCGCCACGACGAGGCGCGGCGGCTCGGCGCCTCCGAGCGCGAGCACGTAGGGGTCGCCGGCCGGGAAGAAGTCGGCGCCGCCTTCCACGTGGAACCGCTCGTCGAGCCCTTCGACCCGAAAGCCGTACTGCGCGAGGAGCTGGCGCACGTGCCGGCGCGAGCCGCTCCGCGCCGGGGCGGCGTTCGCGAGGACGAAGCGCTTCTCGGAGAGCGGCTTCTCGGCGTCGAGCGGCGTCAGGAAGCCGAGCGTCGCGGGCAGCGCGAGGTCCGGATGTGCGAGCTGGGGCGCGATCACGATCGTGGCCGCGCCCAGGTCGCGCAGGAGATCGTGCAGGTCGCGCCACTCGCGGCGCGCCTCCGCGCGATCCGCGCGCCCGCGCGCGCCCCAGTGCAGCGGATCCCCCATCAGGAACGCGCGGCGCATGCCGACGGCCATGCGCCGTCTATCGGCCGTCCGGCTCCCGGGGTCGAGAGGGCGTTCGCTATGTTCCCTCGCCGGATCGCCCGTCGCGGGCCGCGCGCGCGGGGCCCGCGCGGTGCGGGGCTCGAGGCCGGCCGCCGGAACGCCGATCCGCCCGCGTGATGGCTGCCCGCCGGATCCGCACCAACCTCGCCGACCTCGCCCGCGCCCGCCTCGCCCGGCGCGACGAGCGCCGCGCGGCTCGGGGCGTGCTGCGCGCGCGCCGCGAGCAGCACGCGGCCTACCGCGAGGCGGTCGAGGGCGCGCTGCCCTACCTCGCCTCCGTGCGGGCGCCGTCCCTCCCGATCCCGGGCGCGCTCGGGCGCGAGCTCAGCGTCGCGACCTACAACGTGCACCGCTGGCAGGGTCTCAACGGCGTGCGCGCGCCCGACCCGGCGCGAGCGGGCTTCGTGATCAGCGAGGTCGGCGCCGACATCACGGCGCTCCAGGAGGTGCTGCGCCCCTTCGGCGAGCCCGACCCGCTCGAGCGCCTGGCGGACTCGCTGCGCCTCCACCTCGCGTTCGTGGCGACGCGCGTGCACCGCCTCGGCGAGGTGGGCAACGCGATCCTCTCGCGCTGGCCCATCACGAGCGTCTTCGCGCTCGACCTCTCCTTCTCGCGCGTCGAGCGGCGCGCCGCGGTGGCGGTCCAGTTCTCGGGCGTGGGCGGGACGCTCGCCGTCGTCGCGACCCACCTCGCCCTCGTGGACCGGACGCGCCGCCAGCAGGTGGCGTCGATCCTCTCCCACCCGCAGCTCCAGGGCGCGGTGCTCCTCGCCGGCGACCTCAACGCCTGGCGGCGCTGCGAGGCGACCCGCACGCTCGAGCGCGAGCTGGTCGGCCAGGAGTCGGTCGCCTGGCCGCGCAGCTTCCCGTCGGCGCGGCCGGTCCTCGCGCTCGACCGCATCTACGCGCGCGGCGCGGAGATGCTCGAGGTCGCCGCGCACGACACCGCCGCGGCCCGGCGCGCGTCCGACCACCTCCCCATCGTGGCGCGCGTGCGCCTCTCGGCGTAGCGCGTGGGCGGGGCGCGGCTGCGGTCGCTGGTCCCGGCGCTCCTCCTCGCGGGAGGCTGCGCGAGCTTCGAGGGCGCGCGTCTCTACGACCGCGGGACGGCGGCGCTCGTGCGCGGCGACGCGGCCGCGGCGGTCGCCGACCTCGAGCGCGCGGCGGCGCGGGTCCCCCACGCGTCCGAGATCCAGAACCACCTCGGCCTCGCCTACGCCGCGCTGGGGCGCCACGCCGAGGCGCTCGCGGCGTTCCGGCGCGCCGTGGCGCTCGACTGCGACAACGGGGCCGCGCAGCGGAACCTGCGCGCGGCCGAGGGGGGCTTCGCGGCGCCGGCGGCCGTCGCGTCCGAGCCGCCCGAGGCGGCGCGATGAGCGGCGAGCGCGACGGCGACGGCGAGCGGCCGCGCCTCTCCTGGAGCGAGATCGACAAGCGCCGCGACCGCGGGCGCTCCGGCGCGCGCGACGAGCGGCGACCGCGCGGCGCCGCCGCGGAGGCGAGGGCGCGCCACGCGACCGAGGCGTACCTGCGCGAGGCGGGCGCGAAGCTCTTCGGCGCGGGGCCCGGCGGGCCGCGCGGCGACCGGCTGGCGCGCGCGGTGCGCGAGGCGCACGGGACGCCCGGCCTCGACGCGGCGTGCGCCGCCTACGTCGCCGAGCTCGGGCCCCCGCGCGACGCCGCGCTCGCGTCGGTCTTCCTCGACGCGCGCGCGGGCGAGGCGCTCCTCGCGGGCCTCGCCGGCCTCGCGGCGCTGCGCGCCGAGGGCCGTCTCCAGATCTCCCGCGCGCTGCGCGGGCGCCTGCGGCTCCTCGCCGACGGCGCCGACGAGGAGGTCGCCGCGGCGGCGGAGGCGCTCCTCGAGCCCGCCTGAAGGCGCCCCTCTGCTATCCTCGCGTCGTGCCGCACGACCTGGAGAAGAAGGCGCTCGCCAGCTACCTCGAGGATCACCAGCTCAAGCACACGAAGCAGCGCGAGGCGATCCTCGAGGTGTTCCTCGAGGTGGAGGGCCACATCACCGGCGAGGAGCTCTACCGCCGGGTGCGCCGCCGCCACCCCGCGATCGGGTACACGACGGTGTATCGGACGATGAAGCTCCTGTGCGAGGCCGGCCTCGCGGTGGAGCGCCACTTCGACGACGGCGTCACGCGCTTCGAGATCCAGCACGAGCACCACGATCACCTCGTGTGCGTGCGCTGCGGGAAGATCGTCGAGTTCGAGTGCTCCATGATCGAGTCGGCGCAGGACCGGATCGTCCAGGAGTACGGCTTCCGCCTCCTGCGCCACCGTCACGAGCTCTACGGCCACTGCCCGAGCTGCCGCGACGACCGCTGAGCGCCGGGCGGCACGCGGGCCGCGGACGCGCGGTGGGCGTCAGGCCTCCGCGCCCTCGTTCACCCAGGCCTCGAGGTCGTCGGGCAGTCCCGTCGGGTCGCCCGAGAGGTCGGCCATCGCGGGGCCGAAGTTCGCGGCGAACATGTCCTCGAAGTGGCGCTGGATGCGCGGGGCGAAGAGCCCCACCGAGCGCAGCGTCGGGATCACGAAGCCGCGGATGGGGCCGAAGCGGCCGCCGCTCCGGGCGAGCGAGCCGCGCATCGCGGCGCGCTCCTGCATCAACCGGGGCAGCACCTCGGCGGGGTCGATCCCCGCCTCCTTCCAGATGCGCAGCACGCTGTCGCGCAGCGTCGTCCCCGCGCGCGAGTCGACCAGCAGGCGGGCGCACTCGAAGGCGAAGTCCTCGAGCCGCGCGCGCTCGGCGTCCGTGAGCGTCGGCACGACGTACGAGAGGTACTTCACGCCGTAGCCCGTGTGGCGCGCCTCGTCGCGCGAGACGTAGGTGAGGAGCGTGCGCAGGAGGGGCTCGCGCGCGGCGTTGCGCATGTCGCGGAACGAGAAGAGCGCGAGCCCCTCGGTCACGATCTGCATCCCGACCGCCTTCTCGAGCCAGCTCTCGGTGGCGAGGACGTCGTCGAGGAGCCGCTTCAAACCGGGCGAGATCGGCTGCACCTCGTCGATCTTGCGCACGTAGGCGGCGAACACCTCCACGTGACGCGCCTCGTCGAGCGTCTGCGTCGCCGCGTAGAACTTCCCGTCCATGTGCGGCACCGCGGCGACGAGCTGTGAGGCCACCATGAGGGCGCCCTGCTCGCCGTGCAGGAAGTTCGAGAGCATCCACGCGGCGCTCCGGCGCGAGATCTCCCAGCGCGTCTCGGAGGAGAGCGACCTCCAGAACTCGGTTTCCTGGATCGGGAAGCCGCCGAGCGAGACCGAGCGCTCGAACGCCTCGCGGTCGAACGGGGCGTCCCAGTCGAGGTCGCGCATCCCGATCCACTGGCGCTCGAGCGCGTTCGCGTAGAGCGTGCGGAGCTGGTCGATCTCGCTCTCGTAGCTCCAGTGGTAGACCGCCTCCATCGCCGCGCGGACGCCCTCGGTCTGGGCGGGGTGGTGGGCGGGGAGCGCGGGTCGGGGATCGCTGGCCATGAGACCTCCGCGCGCCGGACGCGACGCGCACACCACGGCTTACCGCGCGGTCAGTGCGGCCGCAACGCCTCACGCGGGAGGCGCCTCGGGCGCGGCCCGCGGCGCTCAGTCCTCCACGCGGACGGGCGGCGGGCGCTCCGCGGGCGCGGCGGCGTCCTCGCGCGGCCCGGCGGCGGACGCGAGGCCCTCGAGCGCGGCGGCGAGCGCCTCCCGCGCCCGGCTCTCGGCGAGGCCCGCCGCGGCGGCGCGCGCGACGGCGTCCGCCGCGCCGGCCTTGCCCAGGGCGGGGAGGCCGTGGTCCGCGAGGACGACCACGCGGCCCTCGTAGAGCGCGGCGTAGACGAGCGCGCCCGCAGCCCCCGGCGTGCGGCCGAGCCCGGCGCGGCCGAAGGCGTCGAGCGCCCCTTCGACGGCGCGCGCGGCGAGGGCCGCCTCGCTCTCGCACAGGCGGCGCAGGCGCGGCGCGCGCGCGGCGAGGTGGCCGAGCGCGGCGCCCGCCAGCGCGGCGACGAGCGCCATGCGCTGCGCACCGGGAAAGAGCGCCGCGGCGGCGGCGAGGGCGAATGTCGCGAGCCAGGCGGCGGCGCGCCAGGAGGCGGCGCCCGCCTCACCGGCGCGGCGGACGAGCGCGACGGCCAGCTCGATCCCCACGCGGCCCTCCGCCTCGAGCGCCGCGCGCTCGAGCGCGAGCGCGTCCGCGGGGTCGAGGAGTCGGCTGGGCACCGCGCCCGCGAGACGCCCCGGGAGAGGCACCTCGCCGATCGCGCCGGCGAAGCTCGCGCGGCCGAACGCGCGCCCGAGCCCGGGACGCGGAGCGCGGCCGGGAAGGAGCGCCGCGGCGAGCGCCGCCGCGACGGCCGCGACCGCCCCGAGAGCCGCGCGCCGGCCGGGGGTCGCCGCGGCCGGGGCGAGCGCGAAGGCCGCCGCCCCCGCGCCCGCTGCCGCGACGAGCGCGCCGGGCGTGCGGCGGCCGCGCCGCGTCCAGACCGCGCCGGCCGGCCCGGCGAGGACGCCGAGCGCGATCGCGAGGCCGAGCGGGTCGCGGAGCGGCACGGCGCGCAGCGTATCCGATCGGGCGTCCCGGCGGCCGCACACGCCGGCGCGCCGGCGCACCGTCGCCTCAAGGGCCGGTCCCGCCGCGCCGATCCGCCCCGCATGGCGCGCGACGACCTCTCGTGCCCCATCTGCCAGGCCGACGTCCCGCTCACGGGCGACGAGAAGCGGGGCGACGAGGTGTACTGCACCTACTGCCGGGCGCCGCTCCGGATCGCCGGCGGCGACGACGCCGACGAGCTCGAGCTCGAAGAGGACCTCTAGGACGGGGGCGCGAGCGCTCCCTTCGTGCTCGGGCGCGCCGCGAACCGCGCGCGCCAGTCCCCGATCCGCTCGAAGGCCGGGTCGAGCTCGACGCCGAAGAAGCCGCCGAACCCGAGCGCCGCGAAGAGCGTGCAGTCCGCGAAGCCCGGCCGCTCCCCGCCGACGAAGGGCACCTCGGCGAGGCGGGCCTCGAGCCGGCGCAGGCCGTTCGGCAGCTCGGCGCGCGCCGCTTCCGCGATCGCGGGGACGGGCGGCAGGCCGAGCGGCGAACGCGTCGCGTGGACGATCCGCGCGATCGGATGGAGGACGCCGACGTCCGCGATGCGCTCCAGCTCGCGCGCCCGCGCGCGCTCGAGCGGCGTGCGCCCCAGCATCGGCGGCTCGGGGTGCAGCTCCTCCAGATACTCCATGATCGCGAGCGACTCGGTGAGGTAGGTCCCGTCGTCGAGCTCGAGGACGGGCAGCTTGCCGAGCGGGTGGCGCGCGCGGTGCTCGGGCGAGCGTTGCTCGCCCTTCACGAGGTTCACGACGACCTGCTCGAGCTCGAGGCCCTTCTCGGCGAGGTAGATGCGTACGCGCGTCGGGTTCGGGGCGACCGGGAAGAGGTAGATGCGCATGAGGCGACGCTAGCTCGCCGCGCCCGCGAGCCGCGATACTGCCCGCATGGCGAAGCGCAGCGCGGGGCTGCTGCCCTTCCGGCTCGCGCCGGGCGGGCTCCAGGTGCTGCTCGTGCACCCGGGCGGGCCGCTCTGGGCGAAGCGCGACGCGGGCGCCTGGTCGCTCCCGAAGGGCGAGATCGAGCCGGGCGAGGAGCCGCTCGCCGCGGCGGTGCGCGAGGTGGAGGAGGAGACCGGCTTCCGGCTCGACGGCCCCTACCTCCCGCTCGGCGAGCTGCGCCAGCGCGGCGGGAAGCGCGTCGTCGCCTGGGCGGTCGTCGCGGACGTCGATCCCGCGGCGCTCCGGAGCGGCGTGTTCGCGCTCGAGTGGCCGCCGCGCTCGGGCCGCCTGCGCGAGTTCCCGGAGGTCGACCGCGCCGCCTGGTTCGACCTTCCGGAGGCGCGACGGCGGCTGCTCGCGAGCCAGCTGCCGTTCCTCGACGGGCTGGAGCGCCTCGTCGCCGCAGCCGCCGAGGGCTGACCCCGCCTCGACCGGGCGTCCGCCGGCGAAGGACGCCGCCGCGTCCGTGGGTCAGACGGCGATGGTCATGCCGCCGTCGACGGGAAGGACCTGGCCGGTGACGAGGTCGGCCTCGATCAGCGCGAGGATCGCGTCGCGCACGTCCTCGGGCTCGCAGACGCGGCGCAGGGCGAGGCGCTGCTCGAGGGCGCCCTTCAGCGACTCGTAGACGGGCTCGCCGAGGCCCTCGCGGAGCCAGCGCCCCGTGATGAAGCCCGGCGCCACGGCGTTCACGCGGATCTTCGGCCCGAGCGCGCGCGCGAAGATGACGGTCATCACGTTGAGCGCCGCCTTCGACGCGCAGTAGGGAATCGAGCTCCCCGTCCCGATGAGGCCCGCGACGCTGGAGACGTTCACGACGACCCCGCCTTCGCCCTGCGCCAGCGCCTCGCGCGCCGCGCGCACGCACTGGAAGGGGCCCTTCACGTTCACGGAGAAGATCCGCTCCCAGTCGGCGTCGGTCACGCGCTCCATCTGGTCGTGCGGCACGAAGCTGGTCGTCGCGGCGTTGTTCACGAGGACGTCGAGCCGCCCGAACGCCTCGAGCGCGCGCGCCACGAGCGCGCGGCAGGCCGCGTCGTCCGCGACGTCCCCCTGCATCGCGACGCCCTTCGCGCCGCGCGCGCGGATCTCCGCGGCCGTCGCCTCCGCCTCCGCGGCCGATCTGCTGTAGTTCACGAGGACGTCGCAGCCGCGCTCGGCGAGCGCGAGCGCGGTCGCGCGGCCGACGCCGGTGCCGCCGCCCGTCACGATCGCCGCCTTCCCGGCCAGCTTCATCCCGCGGCCTCCTCGAGCCGCTTGCGCCAGGCCTCGAGCGGCTGCGCGGCGCGGTCGCGCGCGGAGACGAGCGGGTCGGCGACGGGCCACGGGATCCCGATCGCGGGATCGTCCCAGCGGATCGCGATCTCGTCGGCGGGGTCGTAGAACGCGGTGCACTTGTACTCGACGTCCGCGAGCTCGGAGAGCACGCAGAAGCCGTGCGCGAAGCCGGGCGGGATCCAGAGCTGGTGCGCGTTCTCCTCGGACAGCGTGGCGGCGGCGAAGCGGCCGAAGGTGGGCGAGCCCGGGCGGATGTCGACGGCGACGTCCCAGACCGCTCCGTGCACGGCCCGCACGAGCTTCCCCTGCGGGCGGCGCAGCTGCGCGTGCAGCCCGCGCAGCGTGCCGCGCACGGAGCGGCTGTGGTTGTCCTGCACGAAGCGGGCGTCGATCCCGCCCTCCTCGTACTTGCGCGCGTGCCACGTCTCCAGCAGGAAGCCGCGCGCGTCGCGGTGGACGTCCGGTGCCGCGAGAATCACGTCCGGGATCTCGAGCCGGCTGAATTTCATCAGCGCCCCTCTTCCGCGAGGCGAGCGAGATAGCGGCCGTATGCGCAGTTCCCCATCTCGCGAGCGGTGCGCAGCAGGTCCGGCGCATCGAGCCAGCCGCGCCGGAAGGCGATCTCCTCGAGGCACGCCACCATGAGGCCCTGGCGCTCCTGCACGGCCTGGATGAAGTTGTGCGCCTGGAGCAGCGCCTCCGGCGTTCCGGTGTCGAGCCACGCGTAGCCGCGCCCGAGGCGCTCCACCTGGAGCAGGCCGCGGCGCAGGTAGGCGAGGTTCACGTCGGTGATCTCGAGCTCGCCGCGCGCCGACGGCTCGAGCGAGGCCGCGATGTCCACGACCTTCGCGTCGTAGAAGTAGAGGCCCGTCACCGCCCAGCTCGAGCGCGGCGCGCGCGGCTTCTCCTCGATGCCGAGCGCGCGCCCATCCCCGTCGAACTCGACCACCCCGTAGCGCTCGGGATCGCTCACGAGGTAGCCGAAGACCGTGGCGCCCTCCGACCGCGCGGCCGCGCGCTGGAGCAGCTCCGAGAGGCCCTGGCCGAAGAAGAGGTTGTCGCCGAGCGCGAGCGCCACGCTGGAGCCGGCGAGCCAGTCGCGCGCGATGAGGAAGGCCTGCGCGATGCCGTCGGGCCGCGGCTGCACCGCGTAGGAGATGTCGAGCCCGAAGCGCTCGCCGGAGCCGAGCAGCCGCTCGAACGCGGGCACGTCCGCCGGGGTGGAGATCACGAGCACGTCGCGGATCCCCGCCAGCATCAGCGTGGAGAGCGGGTAGTAGACCATGGGCTTGTCGTAGACCGGCAGGAGCTGCTTCGACACGCCGAGCGTGGCGGGATAGAGCCGCGTCCCGGAGCCGCCGGCGAGGACGATCCCCTTCACGGCAGGAACTGCCCGGGGTTCGCGAGCTTGCGCGGGAGGTACTCGTCGATCACGTAGTTGAGCCCCCACTTCGCGAGCGCCTGCTGCTCCGCGCGCACTCCCATCGCGAGGAGGTCCTCGATCGCCTTGCGCCATTCCCTGTGCGACTGGAAGAACGGGTCGTTCTTCAGCGCGTCGCGCGCGCGCTTCACGTCGACGTCGAGGAGCGGGTGCGTCGGCAGCTGGTACTCGCGGATGTCGGCCGGCGTGACGCCGAGGTAGCGCGCCTGCGGCACGCAGAAGAACTGGTTCAGGTGCGCCGCGTTGCCCGAGCCCACCTTGAGCGTCCGGTAGATGTTCGAGATCCCGTACGGGTCGCAGTCGACGAACGCGTACACGGGGAGCCGGCACTCGTCCGACAGCTTTCGGACGAAGCGCCGCGTCGCGCGCGTCGGAACCCCGGCCATCGACACCAGGATGCAGTTCGCGGTCTGCCAGAACTTGTGGCTCTGCAGGCGCTGGAACACGCCGCCCGTCTCGATCGCGAGGATGAACTTCGCGTCGGTCTCGAACGAGAGGTGCTCCACGGACGACGGGATCGAGTACGCCCCGGAGCCGAAACGCGTGCAGTCGATCCGCTCGATCTGCCCCGTCTCGCGGTCGGGGTCCAGCACGACGAGCCGCCCCGCCACGGCGCCGCCGTGCTCGTCCGGGATGAAGCGCAGCTGCTCGCGGTTCACGTTCCGCACCGAGAACAGGGCCTCGATGTCGTCCATCACCGCGTCGGACTCGGTCTGCTCGTCGAAGCGCGCGTCCTCCCAGTTCTTGCTCTGGTAGTAGGCGTCCCGCTTCGTGGCGAAGTCGTTGCTCTCGATGAGCTCCTTCGAGAGGCCCATCATGCGCAGCGTCTGGGCGAAGCTCTTGACGGTGTTGACCGTGAGGGTGCGCAGCTTCTTCTGGCGTCCGATCTCGAAGTAGCCGCGCTCCTTCGAGTACTTCACGTTGCCGAGCGAGCGCACGGGGAAGGAGAGGTCGGGCTTGCGGTGCGCGACGATCTCCTCGTGCACGCCCTTCGCCGTGCTCTCGATGAGCGCGACCGTGATCCGGTCGAGCTCCTCGTTGCGCCGCTTCACGGCCGTGTCGGTGACCTTCACCGGCTTGGGCTCGGCCCCCTTCGCGGGCTTCGCCGCCTTCTTGCGCGCCGCCATGTCAGGCCTTCCTGCTGCGCTCGAGCACGTGCTTGAGGTCGGCCACCACGCGGTCCCGCTGGGGGTCGGAGAGGCCGAGGATCTGCTGCAGCCCGATCGCCACCTGGGGAATGTACTTCTCGATGTAGGCGCGCTTCTTCGCCTCGTCGGCGTCGCGCCGGCGCTTGCGGATGAAGAGGCCGACCTGCCGGCCGCACTCCTGCAGGCCGAGCCGCATCTCCTTCACGATCTCGGGGTAGTGGGCGATCGCCTCCTTGCTCTCGGAGGTGAAGGGCACCCACACGCTCGCGATGTGGACGAGGAGCACCATCGGGCCCACGGGAAGCGCGCCGCGCGGCTGCTGGAGCTGGTAGCTGCGCCAGTCGGTCGACGTCGCGGCCTTCGTGATCGCGCAGGCGCCCTGCTGGTACTGGAGCGGCACGCGGTTCGCGAAGCGATAGAGCTGGATCGGTTCCTCGGCCGGGAGGTCGCCGCCGTACGCGAGGCCCACCTCCACGAGGAAGGGGTTCCCGCGGTAGACCGCCGGGCGCCGCGTCACCGCGGCGTAGAAGTCGGCCTTCACCTCGGCGCGCAGCGCCGCCTCGATCAGCTCGTGCCCGATCGGCGCGATGCAGTCGGTCGGCGGCGCCATGATCTTCGTCGCCTGGACGGCGCGGTGGACCTTCTCCGCCTCCTCGCGCGTCATCTCCTGGGGCCGGCGCGTCGGCGCCACGCCCGCCCGCTGGCAGATCTCCTCCGCGAGCCGCGTCGAAACGCGCGAGAAGTCGCCGGCGAGACAGCCGCGCAGGTTGCGCGCCTGCGTGTCCCGCAGCATCTGCATCAGAACGCCGAGCTCCACGCCGTAGGGGTGCGGCTTGATCTCCGCGGTCTCCGGCGGGAGCTCGTCGGCGACGCGCGGGAAGACGACGACCTCCGCGGGGCCGTCGGCCTTAGGCGGCAGGTACTCGATGCGCGCGTGCGGGTTCGCGAGCGAGATCTGGCGCACGTAGGCGTCGACCGAGTGCTGGCCGCCGCGCCAGGCGCCCTCGAGCTCGATCTCGACGCGCGTCCCGTGGTCCTTCTCCCACTTCACCTCTTCGTCGCGGCGGACCTTCGGCTCGTTCGTCTTCGTGTCGATCACGAGCTCGAAGTGGTGCGCGGGGTGCTTGGGGCCCGTGCGCGTCGTGATCACCACCGGGTGGCCGGTGGTGAGCAGCCCGTACATGCCCGCCGCGCTGATGCCGATGCCCTGCTGGCCGCGGCTCTGGCGCAGGCGGTGGAACTTCGAGCCGTAGAGCAGGCGCCCGAAGATCTTGGGCACCTGCGCGCGCACGATGCCGGGCCCGTTGTCCTCGATCGCGACGCGGAAGCGGGTCTCGTCGAGCTGGCGGATCTCGACGCGGATGTCGGGCAGGATCCCGGCCTCCTCGCAGGCGTCGAGCGCGTTGTCGACCCCCTCCTTCACCGTCGTGAGGAGGGCCTTCGAGGGGTTGTCGAAGCCGAGGAGGTGGCGGTTCTTCGCGAAGAACTCGGAGACCGAGATGTCGCGCTGCTGGCGGGCGAGCTCGGTGGCCGTCGCGCGGCTGCGCTCGCGCGGGGCGCGCGCGCGCGGCGCCTCCGCGGCGCGCGGCTCGGCCGCGGCCGGCGGCGCGCCCTTCGCGCGGCCGCCGGGCGCGGGCTTCGGGGCGCGCTTGCGCGCGGCGCGCGCGGGCCCCGCCGCGCGCGCGGACGCCGCGCCGCCCTTCGCCGCGAACGCGAACGACTCCTGCTCCCCCATGACCCTCCACCCCCGGGTCGGACCGCGCGGGATGTTCCCCCCGACCCGGGAGGCGGTCAAGCCGACGCCGCCGCCGCACCGACGGGCCGTCGCGCCGGGGGGCGGGGCTCTCGCACCGGCGAGCGCCGTCAGACCAACGCGCCGCCGCAGCTCGAGCCCGCGCCCGCCGTGCACCCGAAGCAGTGGGGCGCCGTCGCGATCGGCGCTCCGGCGAGGGCGTCGAGGCGGTCGACGTCCCAGATCGTACGCGCCTCCGCCCCGAGCGGGAGCTCGAGCATCTGGTTGAAGTCGCAGTCGTAGAGCCGCCCCTCCCAGTCCACCGAGACCAGGCTGCGGCACATGACGCCGTCCAGCGTCGATTCGTTGAAGTGGCTCACGAGGAGTGCCATGTACGCGGACGCCCGGCCCTCGCGCTCGAGCGCCCGCGCGAAGCGCTTGATCGGCATGTTGGTGATCGTGAGCAGGCGGCGAAACTCGATCCCGAACCGCTCGCGCAGCTCCACGCGGTAGCGCGCCTCGAGCTCGGCCTGGGGCGGCGGCAGCGTCGGCCCGAGCGGGTTGTAGACGAGGTCGAGCGCGAGCGGCGAGCCCGGCTGCGCGTACCCGAGCCGGTTGAGGAGGCGGAGGGCCTCGATGCTGCGGGCGAAGACCCGACGCCCGCGCTGGGCGTCGACGTTGTCTGCGGTGTAGCAGGGCAGCGAGGCGACGACGTCCGCGCCCTGCGCGGCGAGGAACGCCGCGGTGTCCGCCTGGCCCGGCTCGAAGAGGACCGTCAGGTTGCAGCGGTCGATCACGCGCCGCCCGAGCGCGCGCGCGCCCGCGACGAGCGCGCGGAAGTGGGGGTTCAGCTCGGGCGCGCCGCCGGTGAGGTCGAGGACCTCGATCCCGGGGCTCGCGGCGAGGAGCGCCAGCACGCGCTCCGCCGTGCGCGCGGCCATGCTCTCGGTCCGCTTGGGCCCGGCCTCCACGTGGCAGTGGTGGCACGCGAGGTCGCAGCGGCGGCCGACGTTCACCTGGAGCGTCGCGAGCGCGCCGCGGCGGAGCGCGGGGAAGGCGACGGGAGCCGGATGCACCGGCGGCGCCATGCGGCGCACTCTCGCGCACCGGCCCGCGGCCGTCGAGCCGCCGCGCCCGCGGCGCGCGCTAGAAGCGCTCGCCGCGGAAGCTTCCCGTGAGGCGGACCGCGCCGCTCCGGAGCAGCCCGAGGACGACGGCGACGACCTCGCGGTCGTCGTCGGTCACCTCGCAGACGGCGCGGACGAGGTCGAGCAGCGTCCAGCCCTCGGGCTCACCCTCCGGGGCATGGCGAGCGCGCGGCGCCGGCAGCGGGCGCGAAGCGGCCATGTCCAACCTCCCGCCCCGCCGAAGGAGCAGGAAGCGTGCCAGCGGCGGCCCCCACGCGCGCCGCCGCGCAACCCCGCGGCGCCGCGGGCCGCCGCATCCTCGCGCCCCGGGCCGGCGTCGGCGCGATGACGTCCGGCCGCCGCCGGCGTCCGATGTCCGACGCCGGGGTGCGCTCCCGACCCCGGCCACGCGGAGCGGCCGCGCCACGCCGCGTGGCCCGCGCCTCTCGTCGGCGTCGCTCACCCGCAGGGGGCCGCCGCGACGCCGCGGTAGGCGAGCGCCTCCGCGACGGCGTGCGCCTCGACGCGCGCCTCGCCGGCGAGGTCGGCCGCCGTGCGGGCGACGCGCAGCACCCGGTGCACGGCGCGCGCCGAGAGGCCGAAGCGGTCCACCGCGCGGCCGAGGAGGGCCCGGGCCTCGGCGCTCGGCGCGGCCAGCGGCTCGACTGCGGCGGCCGGGATCGCCGCGTTGACCGGCGCGCCGGCGCCGCGGACGCGCGCGAGCCGCCGGCGCTGGAGCGCGCGCGCCCGCTCGACCCCTTCGCGCACGCGCGCGCTCGCGGGGCCCGCGGCGGGCGCCTCGAGGTCGCGCCAGCGCACGGCCGGCACCTCGACGTGGAGGTCGATGCGGTCGAGGAGAGGCCCCGAGAGGCGCGCCGCGTAGCGCGCGACCGCGCCGTCGTCGCAGCGGCAGTCGCGCACGGCCGAGAGCCGCCATCCGCACGGACACGGGTTCGCGCTCGCGACGAGCTGGAAGTCGGCCGGGAACCGGCAGCTCCCGTGCGCGCGCGCCACGACGACCGCGCGGTCCTCGAGCACCTGGCGCAGCGACTCGAGCGCGTGTCGATCGAACTCGGGGAGCTCGTCGAGCAGGAGGACGCCGCGGTGGGCGAGGGAGACCTCGCCGGGCCGCGGCGGGCTCCCGCCGCCGAGGAGGCCCGCGCGGCTCGCGGAGTGATGCGGCGCGCGGAACGGCCGTCCCCGCGAGAGGACCGCGTCGCCCTCGCCGGCGAGGAGCCCGGCCGCGCCGTGGATGCGCGTCACCTCGAGTGCCTCCTCGAAGGCGAGCTCGGGCAGGAGGCCGGGCAGCCGGCGCGCCAGCATCGTCTTCCCCGCGCCGGGCGGGCCGCGCAGGAGCAGCGCGTGGCCGCCGGCCGCCGCGAGCTCGAGCGCGCGCTTCGCGCCCTCCTGGCCTCGCACGTCGGCGAGGTCGAGGCCGTCCTCGGAGGCCGCGCCGGGCGCGAGCGCCGGCGCCGCGCGCGCGAGCGGGGGGCCCCCGCGCAGCCAGGCGAGCACGCCGGCGAGGTGCGGCGCGGCGCGCACCTCGAGGCCGGGCGCGAGGGCCGCCTCCGGCGCGCTCGCGGCGGGGACGACGAGGCGGGTCGCGCCCGCGTCGCGCACCGCGAGCGCGAGCGCGAGCGCGCCGCGCACGGGGCGCAGCCGGCCGTCGAGCGCGAGCTCCCCGACCAGCGCCAGACCCTCGAGCGCCGCCGCTTCGACGCCGCCCGCGGCCCCGAGGAGCGCGACGGCGATGGGGAGGTCGAGCCCCGGCCCGCTCTTGCGGACGCCCGCGGGCGCGAGGTTGACCGTCACGCGCCGGTCCGGGAAGCGCTCGCCCGCCGAGGCGATCGCCGCCCGCACCCGCGCCGCGGACTCGCGCACCGCGGCTTCGGGCAGCCCCACGACGTCGACGCGCGGAAGCTGCGAGCTGATCCGCACCTCCACTTCGACGGGGATGCCGTCGACCCCGCGCAGGGTCGCGCTCGCGACGCGCGACATCGCTCTTCCGCGGGACCGAGGGGGCGAGGGCCGGCAGGCGGGGTCGGGGCAGGCGGGTTGAAGGCAGGGCCCGCAAGCGCGAGCCCTGCCTTCCACTTTTGAGAAGCCCTCAGAGTGTCCGGGGGCGTTCCTTTCACGTAGGTGGATGCCGCGCGCAAAAGGTGTCGCCGTGCGGGGCGGACGGCTCGTTTTCGGGCGCGGTTATTCTCGGTGGGCCGCGGGGCACCCACGGAAGGCGCGCACGCCGGGCCGGACGGCGGCCCTCGCGCGGGGAACGGGAGGCGCATGCGAGCGTTCGAAGCGGTGGGGCGCGCCGGGCGCCGGTGGGGACGGCTCGCGGGCCTCGCGCTCCTCGCCGCGGCGCCGGCGCGCGGCGAAGGCGCGCCGCCCGAGGCGGCGCCGGCCGCGGGCGCCGAGGAGCGCGCGCCCGTCGCCGTCCTGGTGGAGACGCCGGCGCCGGGCACGGTGCTCGAAGGCCAGCTGCACCAGGCGCGGATCACGGGCAGCGCGCGGGCGAACGCCGACCTCGGCGACGCCTTCGACGTCATGGTCGTGATCGACGTCTCCGCGTCGACCGCGACCGCGAGCGGCACGGACGTCGACCGCGACGGCGTCGTCGGGGTCGACCCGGCCCACGAGCTGCTCCCGCCCGGCGCGTATCCGTCCGAGGTGCGCTCCACCGATCCGCAGGACACCGTGCTCCAGGCGGAGGTGCTCGCGGCGCGCGCCCTCCTCGAGAGCCTCGATCCGTCGCGCGTCCGGGTGGGCGTCGTCTCCTTCGCGGGCGAAGTGGACCCGACCACGGGGCTGCGCCGCCGCATCGACCAGCACGACGCCTGGCTCGAGGTCCCGCTCACGCACGACTACACCGCGGTGCAGCGGGGGCTCACCGCGGTCCTCGCGCGCGGCTCGCACGGCGCGACGAACTTCGCGGCGGCGGTCCGGCTCGCCGTCGCGGAGCTGGCGGGCGTCGCGGGCGCACGCAGCGCGCCGCGGGACGACGCGCAGAAGGTGGTGCTCTTCCTCACCGACGGGATGCCCACCCTCCCGATCGGGCGCGGCGACGTCGAGGACGACGGCGACCACGAGGCCGCCGTCCGCGCCGCCGACGTGGCGCACAAGGCGGGGATCACGATCAACACCTACGCGCTGGGCGCGCGCGCGCTCAGGTACCCCCGGTCGGCGACCGAGATGGCGCGCCGGACGGTCGGCAACTACACGCCGGTGCAGCGGCCGGGCGACGTCGGCGTGATCCTGCGGGGCACGACGTTCGCGGACGTCGAGGACGTGGTCTTCTCGAACCTCACGACCGGCGAGCTCTCGACGGACGTGCGGGTCGCGCCCGACGGGAGCTTCGACGGCTACGTGCCGGTGCAGGAGGGGCGCAACCGGGTGCGCGTCACGGCGCTCGCGACCGACGGCGCCACCGGCTCGGTCGAGTTCGACCTCGAGTTCCGCAAGGGCGGCCGCACGGAGCAGGAGAAGGCGCTCGAGCTCGAGCGCCTGCGCGGGATGAACCGCGAGCTCATGCTCCACCGCGAGGCCGAGGACATCAGGCGCTTCCGCGAGCGCCAGCGCAAGGAGCTCGAGCTCCGCCGCGAGGCGGGGGAGGAGCGCTAGAGCGGCACGAGACCGGGGTCGTTGATCTGCCGCTCCTTGAGCTTCCCGTCCTCGTAGATCGAGACGACGTCGATCTGCCCGTCCCCGTTCTTGTCCTCCTCGCGCTTGGCGAGGACGGTCTTGTCGCCCTGCTGCGCGTAGGTCTCGAACACGTCGGGCTTCCCGCGCTTCCCCGTGTCCTTCTCGACGCGGGCGACGACCTCCTTGTCGCCGGCGCCGGCGAAGTAGGTCCACGTGTCGATCGCGCCGTCGCGATCGAGGTCCTCCTCGGCGCGCGCCAGGCGGCGGCCCTCGTAGAAGACCACGCGCTCGACCTGGCCGCTCGCTCCGAGATGCCGCTCGGAGACGAGCGAGCCGTTCGCGAAGTCGTAGAAGGCGTCCTTCCGGCCGTCCGCGTCGCGGTCCACCTCGCGCGCCACCATGCGGCCGTCGCGGCCGTAGCGCTGCCACTCGTCGGCCTTGCCGTCGCCGTCGTTGTCCCGCTGGATCTCGCCGGGAAGGCCGCCCTCGTAGGTCGTCCACGCGTCCATCCGGCCGTCGTAGTCGCGGTCCTCCTCCTTGTAGAGGAGGGCGCCGCTCTTCGGATCGACGTAGCGGACGAGCTCGGGCGTGCCGTCGCGGTCGGCGTCGAGCGAGAGCCGGCGCGCCGTGATCTCGCGCTCGTTGCCTATCGCCCCCTTGGGCAGCTTGCGCTGGTCCTCCTCGAAGATCGCCGCGGGGAGGTCGCGCTCGCCGGGCGCGCTCGGCGCGACGCGCGGGTCCGCGCGCGCGGCGAGCTCGGACGTGGAGGGCGCCGGCTGCGCCGCCTCGGCGTCGAGCGCTCGGCCCGTTTGCGCCTCGCGGTCGATCTCGCGCAGCAGCTCCTCCTGGCGCCGCAGCTCCTCCTCGATCTCCTGCTCGAGCGCGTCGCCCTTCGCGACCTCGCTCTCGATCTGCTGCTCGAGCTCCGCCTCGCGCTCCGCCTCCGCCCGCGGCAGCGGGCCGCCGGGGTAGCGGGGATAGCCGCCCGAGGGATAGCCGCGGCCGTAGCCGCCGCCGTACCCACCGCCGCCGAGCGGCGAGCGTCCCGTGAGCGCCCCGTACACCGCGAGCCCCGTGGCCCCGACGCCCGCCCCGACGGGGCCGAAGATCGCGCCCGTGATCGCGCCGACCATGAGCCCGTGCAGCGCGGCGTCGAGCCGCTCGCCGGCCGTCGGGCCGGGGGACGGCGGAGGCGGCGCGCCGACGGGCCCGGGCGCGGACGAGGACCGCGGGGCATGGCTCGCACAGCCGGTGGCCGCGAGCGACGTGCAGAGCGCAAGGACCAGCGCCGCGCGCGTCGCGCTTCCCGCCATGGCTCCGTGCGCCCTCCCGACCGCCTAGCATAGCCGCGCTCGCGCCCGCGCGGCGCGCGGCGCGGACGCGGGCTCGGGGTCGACGCGCCGCGACATGGCGCCGCCGGCGGAAGCGCGCGGCCGGCGGGTCGCCGTCGGCGGCCGCGCGAGCCGCAGGGAGCCGACGCTTCGTCGGGCGAAGGCGTCGATACGCGGGTCGCCCGCCTCGGTCGGATTGCGGCCGACCGAACGGCGATTTAGCATAACGCGCCGCAGCGAGGCCGACGGCGGCGTTCAACCCGCACGCGCGGCATCGCCTCGGGGGGGTCGACCGGCTTGGGCCTCACGCTCATCCGGAAGAGCGGCGCGGTGCGCCGCAAGCGCAAGCCGACGATCGCGCTCGTCCTGGCCGGCGGCGCGGTGTCGGGCGGCGCCTTCAAGGTCGGCGGCCTGAAGGCGCTCGACGACTTCCTGGTCGGGCGCAAGGTCACGGATCTCGACGTCTACGTCGGGCTCTCCGCCGGCTCGCTCCTCGCCGTGTCGCTCGCGGGCGGCATCACGCCCGACGAGATGCTGAAGGTCCTCGAGGGCACGAGCGGCCGCTTCCAGCAGCTCGGCCCGTGGCACTTCTACAACCCGAACGCGCGCGAGTTCGTCGCGCGCCCGGCCCGGTTCTTCTACGACCTCTTCACCTACGTCCCCGGCGTCGCGCTCGACTTCCTGCGCGGCGTGCCCAACCTGCCCGAGGCGCTCGGGCCGTGCGTCCGGGCCTTCCTCCGCGAGCCGTCCTACACGCGCGCGGAAGAGGTGATGATGGCGCTCATGGAGCAGGTGTCTCCGGCGCGCGAGGTGCCGGCCCTGCTCGCGCACATCCCGACCGGGTTCTTCGACAACCGCTCGCTCGAGCGCTGGCTGCGCGGCAACCTCGAGCGGATCCGGATGCCGAACGACTTCCGCGCGTTCGAGAAGAAGCGCGAGCGGCGGCTCTACATCGCCGCGTGCGACCTCGACACGGCGGAGCGGGTCGTGTTCGGAGCCGACGAGAACTGCGACGCCACGATCTCACAGGCGGTCCAGGCCTCGACCGCGCTTCCGATCTTCTTCCGGCCGGCGCGCATCAACGGCGTCGACTACGTGGACGGCGGCGTCCGCCACACCGCGAACATCGACATCGCGATCGAGAAGGGGGCGGACCTCGTCATCTGCTACAACCCCTTCCGTCCGTTCCTGAACCGCATCGACGACGAGGAAGGCGCCTCGCGCTACTTCGCCGGCGGCCGCTACATCTCGGACCACGGTCTCTTCGTCGTCCTCAACCAGGTCTTCCGCACGCTCCTCCACTCGCGGCTCAAGATCGGGCTGCAGGGCTACCTCGCGGACGAGCGCTTCCAGGGCGACATCGTCCTGCTCGAGCCGCGCGAGCGCGACGCCGACTTCTTCGGCATCAACCCGCTCGCGTTCTGGCGCCGCGCCGACGCCATCCGACACGGGTTCGAGTCGGTGCGCACGACCCTGGAGCAGAACTTCGACCAGCTGAACGAGGTCTTCCGCCGCTACGGCCTCCAGCTCGACCGCGCCGCCGCCCGCCGCAAGGCGGAGAAGCTCCGCAGCGCGCGCGGCTGGAAGGTGACCGACGACCTCGCCGAAGCGGAGGGCGAGGAGAGCCGGCCGAGCTTGCGGCTCGTGTCGTAGGGGGGCTGCGCCTCGGCGGGCGCCGCGGGCGTCCGCGGCTCCGCAACGAGCTCCCCGGACCGTTCGTCCCACAGGGCGCGCCGGGCCTTGCGCCCCCCGGGGAGCGTGTGGTACGCTCCGGGCCGCTTCGCGTTCGGCGGGCCCCGTCGCACCGAAGCCCCTTCTTTTCTTGATGTGCACGCTGATCCTCCTCCACCGGCCGCAGCCGGGGATCCCGCTCGTGATCGCGGCGAACCGCGACGAGTATCGGGACCGCCCCGCGCGCGGACCTGCGCTCGTGCGCCGAGGCACGCGCACGCTGCTCGCGCCGATCGACCTGCGTGCGGGCGGCACCTGGCTGGGCTTGAACGACGCGGGGCTCTTCGCGGCGCTCACGAACCGACCCTCCGCGGCGCCCGACCGGACGCGGCGCTCGCGCGGTCTGCTCGTGCTCGACGCCCTCGCCGCGAGGAGCGCCCTCGAGGCGGCGGCGGCGCTCCAGGCGCTGCCCGCCGGGCGCTACAACCCCTTCAACCTCGTCGTCGCGGACGGGCGGCGCGCGTTCGCCGCGTGCTACGACGAGACCCCGCGCGTCACCGAGCTCGCGCCGGGGGCACACGTCGTGGGGAACGCCGATCCCGACGACCGCTCGGTGCCCAAGGTGGCCCGCCTCCTCGCGGAGGCGGAGGGCCTCGCCGCCGGGCCGCGCCGGGACTGGCTTCCCGGGCTCGCGGCGATCTGCCGCGGCCACGAGGGGGAGGCGCCGCTCGGCGCGGCCTGCGTGCACCACGGCGACTACGGAACCCGCAGCTCCGTGCTGCTCCGGCTGGAGCGCGACGCGCGGCGCGCCAAGCTGCTCTTCGCCGACGGAGCGCCGTGCGCGACCTCGTACCGCGATCTTTCGTTTCTTCTGCACGAGCTGCGCCGCGCGGACCGCTCCGCGGCGACGGCTACGGCGCTTGGGGGCATCGCTTGAGACGAATCGGCAGCAACATCCGGAAGCAGAACGCGGACGCCAAGAGCCACCGCGTCGTGCGCAACATCATCCGCTACACCGACGAGGAGCCGCCGAAGAACGAGTATCCCAAGCGCATCGTCTCGCCGCCTTCGCCGGGCCACTGCTGCACCGACGAGAACCGCATCATGGTCGGCAACGTGCGCGAGATCGACGGCTTCAAGTTCTGCTACAAGATCTGCGCCACCTGCGGCCACGCCGTGAAGTACTACTTCCCCGCGGTGGAAGGGACGAGCGACGCCGTCAAGTCCTACCGCCGGTGGAAGAAGTACATGGTGCAGTAGGCGCGCCGGGGCGCGGAGGCTCCGCCTGACCCTCGACGAAGCCGAGCGCTGGCTCGAGGGTCTCATCGACGTCGAGCGCATGCCCGACCGCTCGCGCGCGCGGCTGTCGCTCGCGCCGATCGACGCGCTGCTGGAGCGCGTAGGGCGCCCCGAGCGCCGGCTGCGCCCCATCCACGTCGCGGGCTCGAAGGGGAAGGGCTCGACCGCACTCCTCTGCGAGGCGCTGCTGCGGGGCGCGGGGCTGCGCGTCGGCACGTTCACGTCGCCGCACCTGCGGCGCTGGACGGAACGCTTCCGGATCGAGGGCCGCGAGGTGCACGGCGGCGCGCTCGCGGACGCCGTGGAGCGCCTGCGGCCGCACGTCGAGGACCTCCGGCGCGAAGACCCGGCGCGGGCGCCGAGCTTCTTCGACGCGACCACCGCCGCCGCGTTCGTTCTCTTCGCCGAGGCGGGGCTCGACGCGACCGTCGTCGAGGTCGGGCTCGGCGGGCGGCTCGACTCGACGAACGTCGTCGCTCCCGCCGTCGCGTGCGTGACCAGCATCGAGCTCGAGCACGTCGAGGTCCTCGGCGCGACGCTCGCCGCCATCGCGGGCGAGAAGGCCGGCATCCTGAAGCCGGGCCTCCCCGCGGTGCTCGGCGCGCTGCCCGCCGAGGCGCGCGACGTGGTGCGCGCGCGCGCGCGGGCGCTCGGCTGCCCGCTCGCCGAGCTCGGGCGCGACTTCGACGCCGTGCTCTGCGCCGAGGAGCCGCTCGCGCAGCGCGTGCGGCTCGAGGACGGCCCGCTCCGCGTCGAGGCCCATCTCCCGGCGCCGGGCTCGCCCACGCGCCAGAACGCCGCGCTGGCGTTCGCCTGCGTGCGGCGCAGCGGTCTCGTGGCGGACGACCGCCTCGCTTCGACCGCGGCCGCCTCGCTCGAGGCCGCGCGGCTCCCCGGGCGCCTCGAGCGCGTGGGCGACGCGCCGCTCCGCCTCGTGGACTCGGCCCACACGCCGGACTCCGCGCGCGCTCTCGCGCAGGTGATCGACGCGCTGCCGCGGCGCCGCAGCCACCTCGTGCTCTCGGTGTCGGCGGGCAAGGACGTCGAGGCGATCTGCGCGGCGCTCGCCCCGCGCGCCGACGCCGTCACGCTCACGCGCGCCGACGCGCACAGGTCGCTGGATCCCGCGCGGCTGGCGGCTGCGCTGCGCGCCCTCGCGCCCGCCCTCGCGTCGCGGGTCGTGCCGAACCCGCACCTCGCGCTGCGTGCGGCGCGCGAGACGGCGGCGCCCGACGACCTCCTCGTCGCGGCGGGCTCGGTGTACCTGGCCGGCATCGCGCGCGAGGTGTGGTCCGAGTGCGCGCCGGCTCCGGTCGCCGTGACGCGCGGGCGCGCGTAGCGCCCGCCGCGCCAAGCGCAGGGGCGCGCCGTCCGGCTCGGCCGCGCCTGCGCCGGGTGCGCGTCCGCGCGCGTCGCGGCGCGCGCACTCGGCGGCCGAAACGCGAAGCGCCCGGGCTGGCTCCTCGCACGGGAGTACGAGGGGAGGGGTAGCCGGCCCGGGCGCCGAGATCGCCTGTCACGCGTAGGTAGCAAGGCGCGTGCCAGAGTCGGGGCGGTTTCCCCATAGCCACGATAAGCGACGGAATTCCCTCGCGAATCCCGGCGTCGCTGCGCGGCCGTGAGGCGCCGGCCGAGCGCCGCGCGCCCGTCAGCCGGTGACGCAAATTGCGGGGGGCCGGGCGCGTCGCGGCGCGCGTCACGCCTCCCGGCCGAGCGCGCGCGCGAGCGCGGCCACGTGCGCCGGGCCCGTGCCGCAGCATCCCCCCAGCGCGGCCACGCCCGCGGCCCTCCATCCGGTCGCGAGCGCGGCCAGCGCCGCCGGCGCGAGCGCCTCGGAGGACGTGAAGGCTCCCGACGCGTCCGGCGGGCCGAGGTTCGGCGCGACGAACGCCGGCAGGCCCGCGCGCCGGAGCACCGCGAGGCAGGCGGGGATCGCAGACGCCGGCAGACAGTTCGCGCCGACCGCGATCGGGCCGGCCGCGGCCACCGCCTCCAGCGCGGCCTCGAGCGGCTCGCCGGAGAGGAGACGCGCCGCGCCGTCGCACGCGAACCCGGCGAGGAACGGGATCCCGGCCGCGCGCGCGGCGCGCGCCGCGGCGGCCGCCTCGCGCACGGTCCCCATCGTCTCCAGCAGCACGGCGTCGACGCCCCCGCGCACGAGGTCTTCGACGTGCTCGGCGTGCTCGCGGGCGAGCGCGTCGTCGTCGGGCACGAGATCCGGACGGAAGCAGTCCTCGAGCGGCGCCTCCGAGCCGAGGACGAACACCTCGCGCGGTGCGCCTTCCGCCGCGCGCCGCGCGAGGTCGACCGCGAGACGTGTCAGGGCGCGCGCGCGCGCGCCGTGCCCTTCGCGCGCCAGCGTGCGGCGCGCAGTGCGAAACGTGTTCGCGGTGAGCGCCTCGGCGCCGGCCTCGACGTAGTCGCGGTGGATCCCGGCCACGACCTCCGGCCGCTCGAGGAGCGCGCGCGCCGACCAGAGCGGAAGCTGCGCCGGGACGCCGCGCCGCTCGAGCTCCGTCCCGAGCGCGCCGTCGAGGAGGAGCGGGCGCGCGCGCCCTGCGCGCGCGGCGTCGAGGCGCGCGCGCAAGCGCGCGCCCGCGTCGCTCGGTCCGATCGGCCTGCCGTTATACTCGGCGCCCATGCCCGGCGCTCGCGTCGTCGCCCGCCACGAGATCGCGGGCCGCCTCGAGGCCGTCCGGCTCGGCGTCCGCTATGCGGAGGGCTCTGCGCACGAGCGTAGCGAGGAGTCGGGCGGTGCCGCGTCCGTCCTCGCCGAGGGCGCGCTGCGCGCGGGCGCGCAGCGCTTCGGCCCGCTCGAGCTGCGGCTCGCCGCGGAGCACGACGGGGACAGCGCCCTCTACCAGGTCGGGCTGCGCCACGTCGGCGCGCGGGCGGTGCGCGTCGACGCGGTCGTGATCGGGGTGCGCTGGGCCGCGCCGCCCGCGCGCGCGCTGCGTTTCCTGAAGCACGGCTGGCAGTCGTGGTCGTTCACCGGCTCGCGCCCGCTGGACGACGCGGGGGAGCCGGCCTTTCCCTCCGGACCGTGGCTGCGCGGCCTCCACCACGCGCTCGGCGCGCCGCCGGCGGATCGAATCGGCTGGCACGAGTCGCACATGCTCTCCGTCGCGGGGGACGCGGCGGGTGGGTCGGCGTGCCTCGCCGGCGTCCTCGAGGACGGGCGCAGCTTCGGCCTCGTCTACCTGCGCCGCGAAGGCGACGCGGTGCGCATCGAGGTGGAGCTGCGTCTCGAGGTCCCGCTCGCGCCGGGAGAGGCGCTCGATGTCGAGCCCGTCCGCTTCCAGCTCGGCGGCGACGCGGTCCGGCTGCTCGAGCGGCACGCCGAGCGCCACGGCGCCGCCGCGGGCGCGCGCACGCGCGCGCCGTTCCAGGCCGGCTGGTGCAGCTGGTATCACTTCTTCCACGACGTCACCGAGGACGCGCTGCTGCGCAACCTCGAGTCGCTCTCGAAGGCACGCGCCGAGATCCCGGTCGACCTCGTCCAGCTCGACGACGGCTACCAGCGCGCGGTGGGCGACTGGCTCGAGACGAACGCGAAGTTCCCGCGCGGCCTGGCGCCGATCGCCGCCGCGATCCGCGGCGCCGGCTTCCGCGCGGGCCTCTGGACGGCGCCCTTCTGCGCGGTGCGCGAGAGCCGCCTCCACGCCGAGCGCCCGGACTGGCTCCTGCGCCGGGCGGGCGAGCCGGTCCTCGCGCTCCTCCACCCGATGTGGACCCCGGACGCGCGCGTCTACGCGCTCGACCCGTCGCGCGAGGAAGTCCGGACGCACCTCGAGGAGACGCACCGCGCGATCGCGGCGCTCGGCTTCGCGTACCAGAAGCTCGACTTCCTCTGGGTGGCCGCGGCGCCGGCGGACGCCGCGGACCCGCGCGTGAGCCGCGCGCGGCGCCTGCGCCTCGGCCTCGAGGCGGTGCGCGCCGGCGCGGGCGACGACGCCTTCCTCCTCGGCTGCGGCTGTCCGCTCGGCCCCGCGGTCGGCGTGGTCGACGGCATGCGCGTCGGGCCCGACGTGGCGCCGCACTGGCACCCCGAGCCCGAGCCGCGGATCCCCGGCATCGAGGAGTGCGTGCCGTCGACGCGCAGCGCGCTGCGCAGCGTGTACGCGCGCGCGTTCCAGCACCGCCGCCTGTGGCTGAACGACCCCGATTGCCTCATGGCGCGCACGCGCGACACGCGCCTCGCGGTGGGTGAGGTGGAGAGTCTCGCCGCGGCGATCGCGACCACGGGCGGGATGACGCTCTTCTCGGACGATCTCGGCGCGCTGTCGGCCGAGGACCGCGCGCGGGTGCGCGAGGTCCTGCGCGTCGCGCGCGAGGTGGACGCGGCGGGCTCGCGGGGGACCGCGCGCGCGCTGGGGCTGCTGGCCGCGGAGATCCCGCGCGGCGCGGTGGCGCGCACCGCCGACGGCGCCGCCGTCGCGGCGCTCCTCAATCCCGCGGACGCGCCTGCGCGGGTCGAGGTCGACGTCGCGGCGCTCGGCGCGGGATTCGCGCGCGCCGGGCCGCCCGGCGCGGTCGCCGCGCCGGCGGCCGTGCTCGACGAAGGCGCGCTCTCCGCGGAGCTCGACGCCCACGCGAGCGCGTTCGTGCGCCTGCACCGCGATCCGCGCCTCGCGGTGTTCTGCGACTTCGACGGCACCTTCGCGCGCCAGGACGTGGGGTCCACCATCGCGCGCACCTGGCTGCCCGAGCGCCGCGCCGCGCTCTGGAGCCGCTTCGAGCGCGGCGAGCTGCGCGCGTGGGACTACACCGTGGAGCTCCTCGAAGGGCTGCGCCTCGACGAGGCGGAGCTCGACGCGTTCCTGAGGACCGTGGAGCTCGACCCTGGCGCCGCGGACCTGGTCGCCTGGTGCGAGGCGCACGACGTCCCGTTCCGCGTCCTCTCGGACGGCTTCGACCGCAACCTCGATCGCCTGCAGCAGCTCACCGGAGTCCGCTTCGCGTACGACGCGAACCGCCTCTGGTACGAGAACGGCGCCTGGCGCATCGCGCCGGGGGCGCCGGACCCGAGCTGCAGCTGCGGGACGGGGGTCTGCAAGCGCTCGCGCATCGCCGCATTCCGCGACGCGCACCCCGGGGCGCGCGTGGTCCACGTGGGCGACGGCCGCGTCTCGGATCTGTGCGCCGCACTCGCCGCGGACGTCGTCTTCGCGAAGCACACGCTGGCGGACGAGCTCGTACGCCGTGGCCGCCCGTTCGAGCCGTTCGCGGACCTCTGCGACGTCCGGAAGGGCCTCGAGCGCGTCCTGGCCGGCGCGTCCGCCGCAGGCGGCGGGGGGCCGGGGTAGCACCGGACGCCCGGCCGGCCGGCGCGCGGCGCCGGTGGTCCGGCCGCGGCGGGCCGGTATGCTGCGCGCGGCATGGGCCGGCACGTCGTCGTCGTGGGCGCCGGGGCGGCGGGGCTCGCGGCGGCGCTGCGGCTCGCCGGCGCCGGCCTGCGCGTCACGCTCCTCGAGCGCGACGGCGCGGCCGGCGGACGCGCGCGGGAAGGCGGGGCCCACGGGCCGGCCGCCGCGCCGCGCCTCGTGGGCGGCGACGACGGCGCCGTCGCGCGCCTCGTGGCGGACGCCGCCGAGCGCGCGCGCGCGCGCGCCGCGGAGCCGGCGCACGGCCCGCTGCTCCGTCCGGCCGGCCTCGCCCGCTGGCGCGACGGCGCGCTGGAGCCGCTCCAGGGCGCGCGCGGCCGCTGGGGCGGGCTGGGCCGCGCGCTCGCCCTCGCCCGCATCGAGCGCATCGAGCGGCGCTTCGCGCACCTGCTCGACCGCGACGCGCCCGAGCGCGCCGAGCGCCTCGACGACCGCAGCGTCGCCGCGATGGCGCGGCTCTACCTCCCGCGCGGCGCCCTCGCGCGCGAGGTCGCGCCGCTCTGCGCCGGCCTCGGGGTCGGCGAGCCGGAGGACGCGAGCCGCGTGCTCTACCTCCTCTGGCGGCGGCCGCTCGCGGGGCGCGTGTGGGCTGCGCGCGGCTTCGCGGAGCTCCTCGCTCACGCCGCCGCCGGCTGCGCGGAGCTCCGCTGCGGCACGGCGGCGGAGGCGTTGGAGGCGGCCGGCGCGGAGGTCCGCGTCCGCGTCGCGGGCGGCGCCACGTTCGCGGCCGACGCCGCGGTCGTCGCGGTTCCGCCGCCCTCCGCGCGCGCCGTCGCGGCTCCGCTTCTCACGCCGCCCGAGCGCGAGCTCCTCTCCCGCGCGAGCGCGGCGCCCGCCGTCGTGCTCCACGCGGCACTCGAGCGCGCGCCCGTGCCGCGCCCGACGCGCGTCCTGCCGCCGGCCGAGGCGGGGCTCCCGGTCGCATGGCTCGATCTCGCGCCCGGCGGCACGCACGCGCCCCAGTCGGGCGGTGTCGCGACGCTCGTGGCCGCGCCGGCGTGGAGCCGCGACCGGCTGGACGCGCCCGACGACGCGCTCGAGAAGGAGCTCACGAGCCTCCTCGCCCGCCTCGTACGCGGCGCCGGCGGCGCGCTGCGCCTCGCGCGCGTCGAGCGACACTCTGGCGCGTTCCCGCGCTTCCCCGCCGGCCGCTACCGCGAGCTCGCGCGCTTCCGCCGCATCCAGGCGGATCGCCGGGCGCTCGGGCGGCGCCTCTACTTCGCGGGCGACCACCTCGCCGAGCCGACGCTCGAGGGGGCGGTGCGGAGCGGCCTGCGCGCCGCGGACGAAGCGCTGCACGACCTCGGCGGCGCGCCGTAGCGCGCCGCAGCGCGCGGCGCGGTCCCAGGGACTTTGTAGAACCCGCCCCCGGCGCCCTGCGGGCGTGCGCGGCGCCGGCCTCCGGCGCACCGCGCGGTGTGCGGGCACGGCCGTTGCATTCCACGGTCGATGCGCGCGGCGCACCGAGCGCGCGGCGGCGGGGTGCGGGCACGAAACGCCCGCGAGCCGCCGCGTGGAGCGCCCGCAGGAGGTCGACGATGAAGTCTTCCATCGCATGGCGGCGCCTCGCCGCGCTCTCGCTCGCGGCGGCGCTCGCCGGATCGGCGCCCGCGTTCGCCGAGGACGCGCTCGATCCGTGGATCACGACGAAGGTCAAGGCGGCCCTCCTGACGGCGGACGACGTCCGTGGTCTCGACGTCAACGTCGACACGACGCAGGGCCGCGTGACGCTGCACGGCAAGGTGTCGAGCGACGCCGAGAAGCGGCGCGCCGAGGAGCTCGCGAAGAACATCGACGGCGTCCGCGAGGTTCGGAACCTGCTCCAGGTGGCGCCCGGCGCCGAGCGGGAGCAGGCGCGCGCGAGCGACGAGCAGATCCGCGAGCGCGTGCAGGCCCGGCTGCGCGAGCAGCCCGAGCTCGCCGACGTCGAGATCCAGTCGGTGAACGAGGGCGTCGTGCTGCTCGGCGGCAGCACGAAGACGCTGAGCGCGCACCTGCGCGCTCTCGAGGCCGCGCGCGAGGTCGAAGGCGTACGCCGCGTGGAGAGCTCGATCCAGAGCCCGCAGCAGCTCGCCGACGAAGAGATCTGGCGCACGCCGGACGTCGGCGCGGCGCCGCGCGCCGCGCGGAGCACCGCCAGCGACCTCTGGATCACGTCGGCGGCGAAGGTGCGGCTCCTCGCGAGCGACGTCCCCGCCATGGACGTGAACGTCGACACGCGCGACGGCGTCGTGACGCTCTTCGGAATCGTGGGGAGCCCCGAGGAGAAGAAGCGCGCGGCCGACGAGGTCGCGAAGGTCGAAGGCGTCCAGTCCGTGCGAAACGAGCTGCAGGTGGTGCCGCAACCGCGGCGCGAGGCGGCCGAGCGCGCGGACGAGCAGATCGCGGACCAGGTGCGGCAGCGGCTCGAGAGCCGCGTGGGCCGGGGCGACATCGACGTGGAGGTCGCGAACGGCGTGGTGCGCCTCTCCGGCACGGTGCCGAGCCAGGGCGAGCGCCTCGCCGCGCTCACCGAGGCGCGCTCCGAGGAGGGCGTGCGCTCGGTCGTCGGCGACCTGCGCGTCGAGCGCAACTAGATCGAGGGGAGGGCCGGGCGGGGGCGGGGCGGACGCGCCCCGTCCCCGCCTTTGCATCGGGGCGCTCAGTCTTCGCGGAGCACGGCCACGCTGGCGCCGTCGCCGCCGCGGGTCGGCGCGGACTCGGCGAGGCGCACGACGTAGGGCGAGCGCGCGAGGTGGTCGCGCACGGCTGCGCGCAGGGCGCCCGTCCCGAGGCCGTGGATCACCTCCAGCCGCGCGGCGCCGCCGAGCGCGGCGTCGTCGAGCGCGCGCTCGAGGCGCGCGAGCGCCTCGTCCACGCGCAGCCCTCGCAGGTCGAGGCGCGCGCCCGCGCGCGCGGCGTCGTCGGCGGCGAGGTCCACCCGCACGCGCGCGGTCTCCCGCGCGCGCGGCGCGGCGGCGGGCGCGCCCGCGGCGCGCACCTGGTCCGCCGCGATCTCGAGCCGGGCGGTGCCCGCCTGGACGCGCACGCGCCCGCGCCGGTCGGGCAGCGCGAGCACGGTGGCGGCGCGGCCGCCCGGGAGCGTCACGCGATCGCCCGGGCGCGCCCGGCTCCAGTCCACGCGCGCCAGGGCGGCGCCCAGGTCCTCGGCGAGGCCGGCGGCGCCGGGCGACGGCGCCTCCTCGGGCCCCGCGTCCGGGCCGGCCGCGGCCGCCGCCCGCGCCGCGTGGTCCGCGCGCGCTCGCAGCGCGAGCAGCCGCTCGCGCGCGCGCGCCGCGTCGCGCGCGCTCGGGCCCTGCTGGAGCGCGTGGATCACGGCCGCCACCTGGGCGTGCGCGTCGCGGAACGCGCGGTCCAAGTCCGCGCGCAGCTCGCCGAAGACCTTGTCGCGACGCGCCTGGAGCCGCTCGAGCTTCGCGCGGTAGGCGTCGCGCGCCGCCTCGCCCTCGGCGCGCAGGCGCTCCGCCTCCGAGCGCTCCCGCTCGAGCGCCGCACGGCTCGCGGAGAGCTCGGCCAGCATGCGGTCCAGCCGGCGGTCCTCGCGCTCGAGCAGCGCGTCGGCGCGCGCCAGCACCGTCTGGGGCATCCCCATGCGCGCGGCGACGGCGAGCGCCGACGAGCTGCCGGCCGCGCCGAGGCGCAGGCGGTACGTGGGCGCGAGCGTCTCGGGGTCGAACTCGACGCTCGCGTTCGCGAAGCGCGCGTCCACCTCGGCCATCTCCTTCAGGAGGTTGTAGTGCGTCGTCGCGACGACCCGCGCGCCCGCGTCCGCGAGCTCCTCGAGCACCGCCTGCGCGAGCGCCGCGCCCTCGCTCGGATCGGTGCCGACGCCGACCTCGTCGAGCGCGACGAGCGTGCGGGCGTCCGCCGCGCGCGCGATCTCGGCCAGGTTCGCCACGTGGGCGGAGAACGTGGAAAGGTGCTCGCGCAGGTCCTGCGCGTCGCCGATGTCCGCCAGCACGGCGTCGAAGGCGTCGACGCGCGCCCCGGGCGCGGCCGGGACGTGCACGCCCGCGCGCGCGAGCAGGACGCCGAGCGCCAGCGACTTCAGCGCCACCGTCTTCCCGCCCGCGTTCGGCCCGGAGACGACGAGCACCGTCGTGCCTTCGCCGAGCGCGAGGTCGTTGGGCACCGCCTCCGGGCCGAGGAGCGGATGGCGCAGCTGCGGGAGGCGCAGGACGCCCTCGTCGCGCACGTCGGGCTCGACGCCGTCGAGCTCGCGCGACAGCCGCCCGCGCGCGAAGGCGAGGTCGACCGCGTCGAGCGCGTCGAGACCCGCGACGAGCTCCGCGCGCGAGTCCGCGACGCGCTCCGACAGCTCGCGCAGCACGCGCTCCGTCTCGCGCGCGATCGCGAGCTCCGCCTGCTTGTGGCGGTTGTTGAGCTCGACCAGGGCCTCCGGCTCCACGTAGTACGTCCCGCCCGACGCGGATGCGTCGTGCACGATCCCGGGCACGCGCGCGCGCGCGTCCGCGCGCACCGGCAGGACGTAGCGGTCGCTCCGCACGGTGAAGTACGCGTCGGAGAGCGCGGCGCCGACCTCCGGGTCGCGCAGCATGCGCTCGATGCGCGACTGCGCCTCCGCCGCGAGCTCGCGCACCTCGCGGCGCGCGCGCGCCAGGACCGGCGACGCCGCGTCGCGTACGGTGCCGTCCGCCTCGAGCGCCGCGAGGATCGCCTCGTCGACGCGTCCCGCCTCGGGGATCGCCTCCGCGAGCGCCGCGAGGCGGGGTGCGCGCTCGGCCCGCGCGGCGAGGAAGCGTCGCGTCGCGCGCAGCGCCGCCGCCGTCGTCGCCACGTCGAGGAGCTCGCCCGCCGAGAGCGCGCCGCCCTTCGCGAGGCGGAGCAGCGCGGCGTCGAGCTCGCGCACGCCCTCGGTGGGAGGCGGGCCGCCCTCCTCGAGGAGCGCGCGCGCCTCGCTCGTCTCCGCGAGCCGCGCGCGCATCCCCGCGGCGTCGGGCTCGAACAGCCCGCCGCGCGCGCGCGCCGCCCCTCCCGGCGTCGCCGCACACGCGGCGAGCCGCTCCACGATCTCGGCCCACTCCAGCCGCTCGAGCGTGCGCGGCGAGACGCGGAACGACATGGCGAGAGGTTAGCGGCCGACCTGCGCGCGCCTGCTAGTGTTCCCGGCTCACGCTGCGGGCGCGAGGCGCCGAAGAGGGTTTCCGATGCTGGACGACGTCCTCACGGAGAGCGTGCTCGAAGCGACGCGGGACCTCGACCGGCGCTCGATTCGCGAGATCCTCGAGGCGATCCACGCCGAGGACCGCCGCGCCGCCGAGGCGGTCGGGGGGGTCCTGCCCGAGGTCGAGCGCGCCGTCGAGATCCTCGTGCTGTCGCTGAAGGGAGGCGGCCGCTGGCTCAACGTCGGCGCCGGGACGAGCGGACGGCTCGGCGTCCTCGACGCGTCGGAGATCCCGCCGACCTTCGGCTACCCGCCGGAGCGCGTGCAGGGCGTGATCGCCGGAGGCGACGCGGCGCTGCGCTGCGCCGTCGAGGGCGCGGAGGACGACGGCGACGCGGCGCGCCGCGCGCTGCGCGAGCTCGACCTCATGCCGGGCGACGCGGTGGTCGCGCTTTCCGCGAGCGGCCGCACGCCGTTCGCGCTCGCGGCGCTGGAGGAGGCGCGCGGCGTCGGAGCGCGCCGCATCGCGATCACGTGCGACCCGGGCGCGCCGCTCGCGGCCGCGGCGGAGGTCGCGATCGCGCCCGTCGTGGGCCCCGAGGTGATCGCGGGCTCGACGCGGATGAAGGGCGGGCTTGCGCAGAAGATGGTGCTGCACCTGCTGTCGACGACGGTGATGGTGCGGCTCGGGCGGGTCGAGGGGAACCTGATGACGAACCTGCTCCCGGCCTCGCGCAAGCTGGAGCGCCGCGCGCTCCGGATCCTGGTGACGCTGGGCGGCGTCGAGCCCGGCCGCGCGCGCGCCCTGCTCGCCGACTGCCGCGGCAGCGTGCAGGACGCGCTGGAACGCGCGCGCAACGGGGCGTGAGGCGCGGCTGCGCTCGCCGGCGCGACGGAACGGCTGGATCAGCCCGCGCGTGGGCGGGAGCTGACGCGGAAGACCCAGACGCCGGCCTCGCTCGGCGGAAGGTCGCCGTACTTGCGGCTCGCCTCGGCGAGGAGCGCGTCGGCGAGCCCGGGCTCCGTCTCGGCGCGCGTCAGGAGCACGGGGTAGCGGCGGCCCGCGATGCGCAGGATCGCGCGGCCGTCCTCGCTCGCAGCGAGGTGCCAGCGTTTCCCGGGCGGGAAGCCGAGGCTGCACGGAACGTAGGCCTGGCCGTCCTTCACGAGGATCCAGGTGGTGCGCGAGGTGTCCTCCCCCTCGAGCTGGAGCTCGATCTCGGCGACGTCGCGCGCGAAGCCCCAGTCCGTCACCGGCTCCTCCACCCACGCCCCGGAGCGGAGCGACCCGCCCGGGAACATGGCCACGGGGCCGTCGGCGAAGCGGACGCCGATCGCGACCGCGGCGAGCAGGCAGGCGAGGGCGACGAGCGCGAGGGCGATCCAGCGCAGAACTCGCATGGCGGACCTCCGGCCGGGACGGAGATCGTGCGCCGACCGGACGGCGTGTCAAGGCGCGGCTGGCCGTGGAGCGGACGGCGCCGCGAACGCCTACGCCGCGATCCGCTCCAGCCGGATCGGCAGCCCGTCGCGGGGCTTCGAGATCGGGGCCTGCTGGACGGGCATGCGGTAGCCCTCCGGCACGCTCCAGCGATAGCGCTGCAGCAGCTGGTGCATCACCAGCTTGACCTGCGTCTCCGCGAAGCGAAGCCCGAGGCAGTGGTGCGGGCCGCCCCCGAACGGGACCCAGAGGTGCGTGTGCTGCTCGTCCTCGGCGCGGCCCGGCGCGAAGCGCTCGGGGTCGAACCGGAACGGCTCGCGCCACCAGCCGTCGAGGTGGTGGCTGTGGATCGGGGCGATCACCACCATCGCGTCGCTCGGGATGCGGTAGCCGCCGTACTCGAACGCCGCCGTCGCGACGCGCGGGATCACGGGCAGAGGCGGATAGCGGCGCAACGTCTCCTTCAGCACCAGCGTGAGGCTCGGGAGGCGCGCCAGATCGTCGAACCCGATCCAGGGCGTCCCGAGCGCGCGGCTCTCCTCGCGCACGCGCTCCTGCCACTCGGGATGGCGCGCGAGCTCGTACGTCATCGAGGTCAGCGTGCTCGTCGTCGTATCGTGCGCCGCCATCATGAGGAAGATCATGTGGTCGACGACCTCGCCGTCGGCGAGGCGCCGGCCGTCCTCGGTCTCCGCGCGGCACAGCCGCGAGAACATGTCGGCGCCCTCGCCGGCGCGCTTCTTCGGGAGGAGGTCGCGGAACGTGCGCACGAGCCACTCGCGCCCCACGAGCCCGCGGTAGAACTCGAGGCCCGGGATCCGGAGCCGGATGCGCGACATGGAGGCGGCCACCATGTCCTCGAACGCGCGGTTCATGCGCTCCGTGCCGGGGCCGAGGTCGATGCCGACGAAGATCGACGAGGCCATGTCGAGCGTGAGCGCCTTGTACGCGCGGAACGCGAGCAGCCCGCCGTCGCGCCCCCACTCGTCGAGCGCCGCCGCGATGGTGGGATTCATGCGCTCGGCGTACTCGCGCAGCGCCGGCCGCGTGAACGCCTCGTGCATGATCTTGCGGTGGTGCTTGTGCTCCTCCCCGTCGCGCAGGAGGAGCCCGTTCGAGAAGATGCGGCCCATGATCATGTCCCAGGGCCGCTTCGCGGAGAAGATGCGCTCGCGGTCGAGGAGGACGAGGCGGTTCGCATCGGGGCCGAACAGGTTCACGGTGCGGAAGGCGCCGAGCTGCTGCATCACGACGTCGCCGTAGCGCGCCTGCAGCTCCCGCAGCGGGGTCAGCATGTCGACGCGGCCGCCGCCCATGCGGACCACGTTCAGGAGCGTCTGCAAGAGGTCCGGGCGCGGGATCGGGGCGTGGGGCTGCGCGGTCGGTGTCGTCATGCGTGTCTCGTCGGCCTCGTCGGGTGGCTTCTGGAGTAGACTTTGGCCCATCGGTGTCGACGGCGCCTCGCCCGTCGCGCGACGACGCCGAGCGCGGAGGGTGGCGTGACGCCGAGCAGGGCGCGGGAGCGGCGTCCCGGGGCGGCGGCCGCGGGACGCCGCGCCGCGTGGGCCGCGCTCGCGGTGCGGGCGGCGCGCGCCGCGCCCACCGCGCGGGCGGCGCTCGGGATCGCGGTCCTCGTGGCCGCGTGCGCCGGGCCGGGCGGGGCGCCGGAGGAGGGCGAGGCGCAGCGCCTGCGCGCCTGGCTCGAGCGCTCGCTGGAGCAGGGGCCCGCGCCGGATCCCGGCGCGCTCGAGGTGGTCCTCGCCTTCGCGCCCGACGTGGACCTGGACCTCTACGTCACGGACCCGCTCCAGGAGACCGTGTACTTCGCCAACAGCCCGTCCCGGGCCGGCGGCCGGCTCGAGGCCGACGTCGGCTGCGCCGGGCGGGGGCGCGAGCCGCGTGCGGAGACGGTGCGCTTCGCCGAGCCGCCGCCCGGCCGCTACCGCGTCTCGGTGGACCACCCGCGCAGCTGCGGGCGCGCGCGCGCCGCGGGCTACGCCGTGGCCGTGCGTCACGGCGGCCGCGTCACCCTGCACACCGGCGCCGTGCGCCCGCTCGAGTTCCGGCTCGTCGCGCTCGAGAGCGAGGTCCGGGCCGGCGCCGCGCGCTGAGCGCCGAGCGCAAAGGGCGCACCCTCGCGCGGAGGGTGCGCCCTCGCAAGCTGGGCCGGCCGTCCGGCCGGTGCCTCGCCGCTAGCGCCGGCGCGCGCCGCGCGAGACGGCGAGAAGCCCGGCGCCGAAGACGAGGGCCGCTCCGGGCTCGGGGATCGGGGTCTCGCGGCCGCCGCCGCTCACGAACGACTCGCTGCCGCCGCTCGTGCCGAGGCCCTGGCCGTGGATCCCGAGCCGCACCGTGCCGAGCTCGAAGGCGGCCTGGACGTCGGCGAACGTCTTGCCGTCGACGAGGCCGAGGATCAAGCTGAACGACTCGCCCGGGTCCGCGCCGTTGCCGCCGGTGCCCGTCGGCGACTCCGCGTCGGCCGCGAAGCTCGCGACGAAGACCGGCGTCACGTTGTTGCCGCCGGGAAGATTCGGGGGCGCCGCACCCTCCTCGAAGTCCGTCCCGGCCCCGTCCACGATCGCCGTGATCTCGCTGAAGACGCCGGCGTCGTCGTCGATGTACACGTCCGCGATGATCGAAGCCTGCGGCCCGGCGTTGGAGAACGTGATCTCCACCTCGCCGCCGCCCGCGTCGCTGATCGTCGCCGAGAACTGCGCCTCGCCGATGAGGCACTCGCTCTCGCTGAAGCCGTCCGCGCGAATGCACGTGAACGAGATCGCGCTCGCCTCCGCGCCGGTGAGCGCGCCCAGCGCGCCGGCGAAGAGCAGCGCGGGGCCCAGGGTCCGAATCCGCATGTCCATCTCCTGTGTGTTCCCTGTGATCGCCTGGTCTTCGGGTCGGGGGAAGACCCGAGTCGTGTGCTGTCGAAAGAAACGGGCGCCGAGCCGCGTGCGCCGCGTAGCCGCAGTATGTCACGTCCGGTGACGCAATGTGACGAAACTCGCGCAGGGTTGCGCCCTCGGCGCTCGCCCCCTCGACCGGGCTCCCCGCGGGGTCTAGGCACCGGCGGGCTTCGAGCGCCCGGCCCCCCCGGCCGCACCGGCTGCCCTCGGAACGGGGGGCGGGGACCGGGTAGCCTACCTGGGCGCGGAGGGCGCGGGCGCCCGAGGCGACCTCGCTCGGGCCGCCGCGCGCCGCGGCAGCCGTCGAAAGGGAAACGCGTGGCGCCGACGACGCCCCTCCCCCTGGCGCTCCGCGCGCTGAACCGCGCGGGACGGCTCGCGCGCTCGGCGGGGCTGCGCCTTCCCTCGCTCGACCCGGACGCGCTCCTCGCCGCGGCGTCGCGCCGCACGGGCCTCGCCGACTTCGGCGACGACCGCTTCCGCGCGCCCCTGCGCCTGCTCGTCGAGTCGCTGGAGGAGGACGCCCGCCTGACGGCGTTCGGGCGGCTCGCGGCGCGGCGCGACCTCCTGCGCCTCCTCGAGAACCGGCTGCGGCTACAGGACGCGTACACGCGCCACCCGGATCTCCTCGCCGACCCGATCCGGGCCCCGCTCTTCGTGCTCGGCCTTCCGCGCACGGGGACCAGCATCCTGCACGAGCTGCTCGCGCTCGATTCCGCCGTGCGCGCGCCCATGACCTGGGAGGTGCAGCACGTCTGGCCGCCCCCCGAGCGCGCAACGTTCGAAAGCGACCCGCGGATCGCGGAGGTGGAGCGCCACTACGCGTCGCTCGACCGCATCCTCCCCGACTTCCGGCGCATCCACCGGATGGGTGCGCGTCTACCGCAGGAGTGTGTCGCTCTCACTTGCCACGACTTCGCGTCGCTCGTCTTCCACACGAGCCATCGCGTGACGCGCTACCAGGCCTGGCTCGATCGCGCCGAGCTCGACTGGGTGTACGCCTCGCACCGCCGCCAGCTCCAGTACCTCCAGTGGCGGGCGCCCGCGACGCGCTGGGCGCTGAAGTCGCCGGGACACCTGTGGTCGCTCGACGCCCTGCTGCGCGCGTACCCCGACGCCCGCATCGTGCAGACGCACCGCGACCCGCTCCGCGTGGTCGCGTCGCTCGTGCACCTCGTGACGGTCCTGCGCGGCCTCGCGAGCGACGACGTCGACCCGCGCGAGATCGGGGCCGACTGGACGATTCGGCTCGCCGACGGGCTCGCGCGCACGCTCGCGGTGCGGCGCGCCGGCGCGCTCGCCCCGGAGCGCGTCTTCGACGTCCAGTTCGCCGACTTCGTCGGCGACGAGATCGGGACGATCCAGCGCCTCTACGCGCACTTCGGCTGGGAGCTGTCCGCGGAGGCGGAGGCCCGCATGCGCCGCTACCTCGCGGCCCATCCCAAGGACGCCGCCGGCGGCCACGCCTACCGCTTCGCCGACGCCGGCCTCGACCCCGCCGCCGAGCGCCGCCGCTACGGCGAGTACGTGGCGCACTTCGGGGTGCGCGAGGAGCCGGTGCCGTGACGCGCGCGCGGCCCCTTCACGCGACGCGGCCGCCGGCCGATGGAGAGGGGGTGGAACGGCGCGGACACGCGGTCCCTGCCGCCGCCCGGCGCGGGCTCCTCGCGGGGCTCCTCCTCGGCGCCGCGATCGCCTTCCCGGCGGCCGCCGAGCGCTTCTCGATCCGCATCGTGAACGGGTCGCTCGACTTCGGGGACCCCTCGGTGGCGGTCCTCCTCCGCGGCGACGATCCGGAGCGCGCGCCCGCCTGGTGCACGGGGACGCTGGTGGGGTGCCGCACCGTGGTGACGGCCGCGCACTGCGTCTGCGAGGTCACGGGCGCCGGCTGCCAGACGGGCCCGGGCGCGCCCGACCCGAGCGAGTGGCACGTCTTCTTCCAGCACGCCGGCTTCTTCGCCGTCGACTCGATCGCCGTCCACCCCGACTTCGCCTTTCCGGTCGGCGACGTGGCGGTCGTCCGGCTGGCGTCCGACGTCACGGGGATCGCGCCGAGCGCGCTCGCCGGGCAGGACCCGCCGATCGGCAGCGCGGGGACGATCGTGGGCTTCGGGCGCGCGGGCGGCTCGACCGACGACTACGGCCTGAAGCGCCGCGGGGCGGTCGTGACGGCGGCGTGCACCCAGGATCTTCCCGAAGGGCTCGTGTGCTGGAGCTTCGAGGCGCCGCTCGGCGACCCGGGGACGAACTCCAACACGTGCAACGGCGACTCGGGCGGGCCGCTGTTCGTCGACTTCGGGAGCGGGCCCGAGCTGGCGGGGATCACGTCGGGCGGCACGAGCGACGACTGCCTTCCCGACGACCTGAGCTACGACACGAGCGTCGCCCTGCAGCGCCCGTTCGTCGAAGCGGCGGCGGCCGGGACGCTGGGCACGGCGGCCTGCGGCGACCTCCCGCCCGCGGGCGACGAGGCCGCGCCGATCCTCGGCTTCACGGGATCGCTCGACGCCGGGAAGCCCGCGGGCGAGCACGCCTTCGACGTGCCGGAGGACACGCGAAGGCTGCGGGTCGCACTCAACGCGAGCGAGGAGAACGGCGCGGACTTCGACCTCTACGTGCGCGCCGGGAGCCCGCCCACGCTCTCCGAGTGGGACTGCCGCGCGTTCGGCTCGAGCCAGTACGGCTTCTGCGAGTTCGGGGCGCCCGCCGCGGGACCCTGGCACGTACGCGTGAACCGCTTCGCGGGTGCGGCGACCTACCAGGTGACGGCCACGCTCTTCTCGGAGGGCGGCTCCCCGCCTCCGCCGCCGGCCGCCGGGCCGCAGTCGAAGCCGCAGCGGCGCTGCCTGAACGCGCTGGCCGAGGCCGGCGCGCGCGTCGCCGGCGCGCAGACCGCGGATGCGGACGCCTGCATCCGCCACTTCGCGCGCGGGCGCACGGACCTTCTCGGACGCGGCGCCCAGGCGCGCACGGCGCAGGCCTGTGTCGGCAACGACGTGGACGGACGCGTCGGCCGCGCGCTCGAGCGCACGCTGCGCCGCGACGAGGCGCGCTGCCTCGAGCGCCCGGCCCAGCTTCCCGACTTCGCGTACCGCGGCGCGGGGCCCGTGAACCTCGCGGCGCGCGGGGGCGTCGAGCAGCTGCTCGCCGACCTCTTCGGCCCCGACCTCGACGCGGCGCTCGCGTCGCAGGCGACGGCCGCCGACGCCGCGCGCTGCCAGGAGGTCGTCGCCGAGGACGCGGCCCGCGTCTACGAGCTCGTCCTGCGCGAGGCGGCGGACGCGCAGCGCCGCGCGCTGCGCGGGCGCGGCGCGCTCGCGCCGTCCGTCTCCGCGGCGACGCTCGCCGGCGCGCTCGCGGCGGAGCTCGAGCGCGATCCGAACCGTCGGATCGCGCGCGCCACGAGCCGCGCGCTGCGCCGGATGGTCGAGCGGTGCCCCGCCGACGACGCGGCGCGGGCGGCGCTCTTCCCGGGCGCCTGCGCGAGCGAGGTCCCCGCCGGCGCGACGGCGGCGTGCGCGGTCTCCCGGGCGCGCTGCCGCGCCTGCGCGGCGCTCGGGGTGATGGAGGGCCTCGCGCTCGACTGCGACGTCTTCGACGACGGGACGCCCGACCTCTCCTGCCCGTAGCCGCAGCGGGCGCGGCGGAGCCCCTTCGACGAGCCGGGCGCCGGTGCGGCGCGGCGCTCGATCCGCGCGCCGCGCTTCCGTACCATCGCGGCGCCATGCGCGAAGACCGCGTCCTCGATCTCCTCGCGTTCGTGGACCGCTCGCCGACGCCGTATCACGCGGTGGCCGAGGCGCTGCGGCGGCTCGCCGCCGCGGGCTTCTCGCCGCTGCGCGAGGAGGAGCCGTGGCACCTCGAGCCCGGCGCGCGCCGCACCGTCGTGCGCGGCGACGGCTCCCTCGTCGCGCTCCAGATCGGGAGCGAGTCGCCGGCCGAGGGGGGCTTCCGCGTCGTCGGCGCGCACACCGACTCGCCGAACCTGCGCGTGAAGCCGCGCCCCGACCGCGCGGCGGAGGGCTACCGCCAGCTGGCCGTCGAGCCGTACGGGTCGCCGCTCCTCCAGACCTGGTTCGACCGCGATCTCTCCCTCGCGGGGCGCGTGAGCTTCCGCGCGCGCGGCGGCGCGACGGCCGCCGTCCAGACGGCGCTCGTCGACGTGCGGCGCCCGGTGCTCCGCATCCCGAGCCTCGCGATCCACCTGCAGCGCGGCCCGCAGGGCGCGGTGGAGCTGAACGCCCAGCAGCACCTTCCGCCCGTCGTCGGGCTCGAGGACGCGCCCTCGCTCGCCGAGCTCCTCGCGAGCGAGCTGCGCGCGGCGGGTGGCCCGGTCGTCGAGCCGCGCGACGTCCTCGCCTGGGACCTCATGGCGTACGACGTGCAGCCCGCCTGCGTCGCAGGCGCGCGCGGGGAGTTCGTCCTCGCGCCGCGCCTCGACAACCTGGCGTCCTGCCACGCCGCCGTGTGCGCGCTCCTCGACGCCGCGTCGAGCGGAGTCGGCCGTGCGACGCGGGTCGTCGCGCTCTACGACCACGAAGAGGTGGGGAGCCGCAGCGCCGTGGGAGCGGCGGGTCCCTTCCTCGCCGACGCGCTCGAGCGCGCGGTCGCCGGCTTCAAGGACGGCGCGCCGCAGGGGCTCGCGCGCGCGGTCGCCCGCTCCTCGCTGGTGTCGGCCGACATGGCCCACGCGGTCCACCCCAACTACGCCGACAAGCACGAGCCCGGCCACCGCCCGGTCGTCGGGCGCGGCCCGGTGATCAAGGTGAACGCGAACCAGTCGTACGCGAGCGAGGCGGAGACCGCCGCGCGGTTCGCCGCGCTCTGCGCGGACCTCGGCGTCCCGTTCCAGCACTTCGTGACGCGCAGCGACCTCGGCTGCGGGTCCACGATCGGCCCGATCACGGCGGCGCGCGTCGGGATCCGCGCGGTCGACGTCGGCTGTCCCATGCTGTCGATGCACTCGTGCCGCGAGCTCGCGGGGAGCGCGGACGTGGCGCCCATGATCGCCGTCCTGGCCGCCTTCTTCCGCGAGGACGGCGGGTGAGCGCCGACTTCGCGCCGTTCGCGGCGAAGATGCGGGCCGACGGCCTGCCGGAGGCCGCCGTCCGCAGCTTCGAGCACGCCTACCGCGAGCTCGCGCGCGGGGGGCGCGGGATGCTGCCCGAGCGCGACGTCGAGCCCGTGGAGTGGGTGGAGGGCGCGGACGACCTCGGCCGCTGCGTCCCGGCCGGGCGCGAGGCGCTCGCGCGCGCGGTGGTGGTGAAGCTGAACGGCGGGCTCGGAACGACGATGGGCATGCGGCGGGCGAAGTCGCTGCTCCCGGTGAAGGGCGGCCTCAGCTTCCTCGACGTGATCGCGAAGCAGGTGCTGCACCTGCGCCGGACGCACGGCTGCGAGGTGCCGCTCGTCCTCATGGACAGCTTCCGGACGCGCGACGACTCCCTTGCGGCGCTCGCCGCGCACGAGGGCCTCGCCGGCGACCTCCCGCTCGACTTCCTGCAGCACAAGGTGCCGCGCGTCCGCGCGGACGACCTCGCGCCGGTCGCCTGGCCCGCCGACCCCGAGCTCGAGTGGGCGCCTCCGGGGCACGGCGACCTCTACCTCGCGCTCGAGACGTCCGGGCTCCTCGGGCGCCTCCTCGAGCGGGGCTTCCGCTACGCGTTCGTCTCGAACGCCGACAACCTCGGCGCCGCGCTCGACCTCGGCATCCTCGGCTGGGTCGCGTCCGAGTCCGTCCCGTTCGCGATGGAGGTGTGCGAGCGCACCGAGGCCCACAAGAAGGGCGGCCACCTGGCGCGCCGCCGCGGCGGCGGGCTCGTGCTGCGCGAGATCGCGCAGACCCCGGAGGCCGATCTCGACGCCTTCCAGGACGTGAAGCGGCACCGCTTCTTCAACACGAACAACCTGTGGCTCGACCTCGAGCGGCTCGCGCAGGTGCTGCGCGAGCGGGGCGGCATCCTGCCGCTGCCGATGATCCGGAACGAGAAGACGGTGGACCCGGCGGACGCGGGCTCGCCGAAGGTCATCCAGCTCGAGACCGCGATGGGCGCCGCGATCGAGGTGTTCCCCGGCGCGCGCGCGCTGCGCGTGGGCGGCGAGCGCTTCGCCCCGGTGAAGACCACGAGCGACCTCCTCGCCGTGCGCTCCGACGCCTACGAGCTCACGGCCGACTGGCGCGTCGTCCCCGCGCCCGGGCGCGCGGGCGACCTCGTCGTCGACCTCGATCCGGCGTACTACAAGACCGTCGCCCAGCTCGACGAGCGCTTTCCCGCCGGCGCGCCGTCGCTGCGCCGCTGCCGGCGCCTGCGCGTCCGCGGCGACGTCCACTTCGGCGCCGGCGTCACCTGTCTCGGCGAGGTCGACCTTCGCTGCGACGTCCCGTCCCCCTGCCGCGTCGCCCCCGGCGCCACCCTCGACGGCCCCACCGAGCTCACGTAGACACGTAGGGGACGTTCCACGGGGCTGTCGAAGGGGACACCCCTCGGACGCGGAGTGTCCCTCTCGTAAGGCAAGTGGAACGTCCCCTTCGTCAGTGGAGGACGCGGGGGCGGTGAAGCTCGTGGAGGCGGGCCTGGACGGCGGGGGCGCTCGGGTGGTCGGGCGCGAGGGCGAGGAAGCGGGCGAGGTCGTCGCGCGCGGGCTCGACGCACTCGAGCTGCGCGAGCACGAGGCCGCGGTCGCGCAGCTCCTCCGGGTCGTCGGGGCGCAGCTGGAGCAGCCGCTCGCAGCAGCGCAGCGTCGCCTCGAAGTCGCCCGCCAGGGCCGTGTGGCGCTTCAGGTTCGAGACGAGGCGCACGAGGAAGTCGCGCGGCGCGATGGGCCGCAGCTCCATGCGGCTGAACGGGACGTCGCGGCCGAGCGCGCTCCTCAGCATGGCGGCGAGCGCGCGGTCGTCGAGGATCCGCCCGTGGAACGCGTCGACCACGACGTCCGCGCGCCCGCGCCAGCGCACGAGAAAGTGGCCGGGGAAGCCGATTCCCTCGACGGGGAGGCCGAGCCGGCGGCCCACCTCGAGATACACGAGCGAGAGCGTGATCGGGAGCCCGGTCCGCCGCTCGAGGACACAGTCGAAGAGGCTGTTGCGCGGGTCCTCGTACGCCTCGGTGTTGCCGCGGAAGCCCTCGTGCTGGAACAGGAACCGGTTGAGCGCCTCGACCCGGGCGGCGTCGCTCCAGGCCGCGAGCACCGTCGGACGGGCGCCGTCGGCGAGCGCGTCGAGGCGCGCGAGCTGCGCGGAGACGTCGAGGCCCGGCCGGTGGTCCGCGGCGACGAGCAGGGCCGCCTCGGCGAGGTCGACGGGGTGCGCGGGGTCGGCGACGAGCGCGCGCGCGAGCGCGGCGAAGCGATCCTCCGGGGCCGCCACGACGCCAGGGTATCCGACGGCCGCGCGGTGCGCCGCGCGCAGAGGACGTCTACCCTTCCGCCGTGCCGACGTCGCGCTTCGCCACGGTCCGCACCCACGTCGCGGGAGTCCCCGTCGCCGACCTGGTGCGCGATTTCGGCACGCCCACCTTCGTCTACGACGCGGAGGCCGTCGCCGAGCGGGTCGGGCGGCTGCGCCGGTTCGACGTCGTGCGCTACGCGCAGAAGGCCAACAACAACCTCGCCATCCTCGATCTCGTGCGCCGCGCGGGCGCGCTCGTCGACGCCGTGAGCGCCGGGGAGATCCACCGGGCCCTCGCGGCGGGCTACCGCGCCGACGGCGACCCGCCGCCGATCGTCTACACCGCGGACATCTTCGACCGCGACGCGCTGGAGGCGGTGGCCGAGCACGGCGTCGCCGTGAACTGCGGCTCGCCGGACATGATCGACCAGTACGCCGCGCTGCGAGCGCGGCGTCCCGCGCTCGCGGACGCGGTCACGCTGCGCGTGAACCCCGGCTTCGGCCACGGCCACAACCGCAAGACCAACACCGGCGGGGAGCACTCGAAGCACGGCATCTGGCACGAGGAGCTCCCGGCCTCGCTCGAGCGCGCGCGGCGCGCGGGGCTGCGCGTCGCGGGCCTCCACGTCCACATCGGCTCGGGCGCGGACATGGAGCACCTCGCCCTCGTCGCGGGGGCGGCGGCTCGCTTCGGCCGCCAGGTCGGCGACTCGCTCGCGGTGCTCTCCGCGGGGGGCGGCCTCCCCACGCGCTACCGCCCCGAAGACCCCGAGATCGACCCCGACGCCTACTTCGGCATCTGGGACGCCGAGCGGCGCCGCCTCGCCGACGAGCTCGGCCACCCCGTGCGCCTGGAGATCGAGCCGGGCCGCTACCTCGTCGCCGAGGCCGGCGTGCTGCTCGCGGAGATCCGGGCGGTGAAGCGCGTCGCGGGGCGCACGTTCTATCTCGTCGACGCCGGCTTCAACAACCTGCCGCGGCCGGTCCTGTACGGCGCCTACCACCCGATCTCGGTGGTCCCGGCGAGCGGCGACGGGCGCGACCGCCCGCTGCGCGAGGTGGTCGTGGGCGGTCCCTTGTGCGAGTCCGGCGACATCTTCACGCAGGAGGACGGCGGGCTGGTGCGCACCGAGCGCCTGCCGGAGGCGCGCGTCGGCGAGATCCTCGCGATCGAGTGCGCCGGCGCGTACGCCGCGTCGATGGGCTCGAACTACAACGCGCGGCCGCTCGCCGCGGAGGTGCTCGTCGCGCGCGGAAAGCCGCACCTCGTGCGGGCCCGCCAGAGCCTGGACGACCTGATCCGCGGCGAGTCCATCCCGGTCGACTGACCGCGCCGCGCGAGGCCGGAGGAGAGAGCCTTGGGAATCGACATGACCCTGCTGCGCGACGCGTGCACGCGCACGCTGGAGCAGACTGACCTCCCGGAGCTGGGGCGGCGTCTCGAGGGGAAGGTGCGCGACAGCTACGTGAAGGACGGCCGCCGCACGATCGTCGTCACCGACCGGGTGAGCGCCTTCGACGTCGTCCTCGGGACGCTCCCGCTCAAGGGCCAGGTGCTCAACCAGGTGGCGGCCTTCTGGTTCGAGAAGACGCGCGCCGTGGCCCGCAACCACCTGCTGTCCGTGCCCGACCCGTGCGTCTCGGTGGTCGAGGAGTGCCGCCTGATCCCGGTCGAGTTCGTCGTGCGCGCGTACCTCACCGGATCGACGTCGACCTCGATCTGGGTGCGCTACGAGGCGGGAGACCGGCTCTACTGCGGACACGCGCTCCCCGAGGGCCTGCGCAAGCACGAGCGCCTGCCGCAGGCGCTCCTCACGCCGACCACGAAGGCGCCGAAGGGCGCCCACGACGAGCTCGTCTCGAAGGACGACATCCTGGCGCGCGGGCTCATGAGCGCGGAGCTCTTCGAGCGCGCCGAGGCGCTCGCGGCCGCGCTCTTCCGCGCGGGCTCCGAGTGGGCCGCGAGCCGCGGGCTCATCCTCGTGGACACGAAGTACGAGCTGGGGCTCGACGCGAAGGGCGAGCTCGTCGTGATCGACGAGATCCACACGCCGGACTCCTCGCGCTACTGGTACCGCGACACCTACGAGCAGGCGCTCGCGCAGGGCCGCGACCCCCAGGCGCTGGACAAGGAGTACGTGCGCCGCTGGCTCGTCGAGCACGGCTACCGCGGCGAGGGCGTGCCCCCGCCGCTGCCCGACGACGTCCGCTGCGAGGCGTCACGGCGTTACATCGAGGCGTACGAGCGCATCACCGGGAGCGCCTTCGAGCCCGACCTGCGCCCGCCGACGGAGCGGATCCGCGCCAACCTCGGCCTCTAGCCGTGGCGGCTCCGGCGCCGAGCAGCCTTCCCGCGGCCGCGGTCTCGCGCGCGGAGGCACGCTGGGTGCTCGGCCTCCTGGTCGTGGTGTACGTCTTCAACTTCGTCGACCGCCAGATCCTCTCCATCCTCGTGGAGCCGATCCGCCAAGACCTCGGCGTCTCCGACACGGCGATGGGCTTTCTCACCGGAGGCGCGTTCGCCGTCTTCTACACGTTCGCAGGGATCCCGATCGCCCGCTTCGCCGACCGCAGCGTGCGGCGCACGGTGATCGCGGTGGGCTGCGCGCTCTGGAGCGCGATGACGGCGGCCTCCGGCCTGGCGCGCGGCTTCGCGGACCTCGCCCTCGCGCGGATCGGCGTCGGCGTCGGCGAGGCGGCGTGCAGCCCGCCCGCGCACTCGCTCCTCTCCGACTACTTCCCGCCCGAGCGCCGCGCGACCGCGCTCGCCGTCTACGCCTCCGGCATCCACTTCGGCACCGCCTTCGGGTACCTGGCCGGCGGCTGGCTCAACGAGGCGTTCGATTGGCGCACCGCGTTCCTCGCGGTGGGGCTGCCCGGTCTCGCCCTCGCACTCCTCGTGCGGCTCACCGTGCGCGAGCCGGCGCGCGGTCTCTCCGAGGGCGGCGTGGCCGGCGAGGCGCCGCCCGCGACGAGCGAGGTGTTCCGCTTCCTGTGGGACCTGCGCAGCTTCCGGCACCTCTCGTTCGCGTCCGCGCTCACCGCCTTCGCGGGCTACGGAGTCGCGATCTGGACGCCGGCGTTCCTCGTGCGCGTGCACGGGATGGGGACGGCCGAGATCGGCACGTGGCTCGGGCTCATCGCCGGGCTGGGCGGGGCGAGCGGCGCCTGGCTGGGAGGCGTCGCGGCCGACCGCCTCGGCGCGCGCGATCCGCGCTGGGCCGTGCGCGTGCCCGCGGCGGCCGCGCTCGCGGGGCTGCCCTTCACGGCGCTCCTCCTCTTCTGGCCCTCCCCGCGCACCGCGCTCCTCCTCGGTATCCCCGGGACGGTGCTCGGCGCCATGTGGCTCGGACCCGTCTTCGCGCTCACGCAGACGCTGGTGCGCATCCGGATGCGCGCCGTGGCCTCCGCGATCCTCCTGTTCATCGTGAACCTGATCGGGCTCGGACTCGGGCCGCAGGTCGTGGGCGCGCTCAACGACCTGCTGCGTCCGACGTTCGGCGGCGCGTCGGTGCGCTGGTCGCTCGCGGCCGTGGTGCTCGTCTCGAGCGTGTGGGCCGCGGTGCACTTCGCGCTCGCCGGGCGCACCCTCGCCGGCGACCTCCGGGCGAAGGCGCGGTGACGCGCGCCCGGCGCGCCGGCCTCCTCGCCCTCGGGATCGCGTTCCAGGTCGCGGCGTTCCCGCCGTTCGGCCTCTGGCCCTGCATGCTGCTCGCGCTCGGTCCGCTGGCGGCGCTCTGCGAAGACGCGAGCGCGCGGCGCGCCTTCGTGCTCGGCTGGCTCCACACGGCGATCGCCGGCGTTCTCGTCGCGCGCTGGCTGCTCGTCGCCCTCGTGGACGAGTACGGGGTCGGGCGCGCGCCCGCGCTCGCCGTCCTCGGGCTCGCCGTGGGCGGCTACGCGCTGGTCCCGGCCGCCGGCGCCGCGCTCTACGCGGCGCTTCGGCCCCGCGTCGCGCTCGCCGCGGCGCCCCTTCTCTTCGCCGCGCTCTTCGAGCTCTTCGAGTGGCTGCGCGCCGAGCCGCTGGGGCTGCCCTGGGCGCTCGCGGCGCACCCGCTCGCGCCGGCGCCCGGGCTCCTGCAGACGGCGGCGCTCGGCGGCGCGTACGCCCCGGGCCTCGCCGTCGCGGCGACCGGCGCGGGCGTCGCGCTCGCGCTGCGCGCGCGCCGACTCGCGCCGCTCGCCGCGCCGGCCGCGCTGTGGGCGCTCGCGCTCGGCTACGCGGGCCTCGCGGGCGCGCCCTCCGGCGAGGGGCCGACCCTCCGTGTCGGCATCGTGCAGGCGGCGGTGCCCCAGCGCGAGCGCTTCCGCCCCGGGTCCGCGCTCCGCAACACGCTCGCGCACGCCGAGGCGACGCGGCGGCTGGCCGCGGACGCGGGGCCGCTCGACCTCGTCGTCTGGTCCGAGACCGCCGTCGACGACGACCTCGACGCGCACCCCGACCTGCTGCGCCTCCTGCGAGAGGCCGCGGCCGCCGCGGGCGCGCCGATCGCGACCGGCGCGCCCCGCACGGCGGGCGGGCGGCTCGTGAACGCGGTGGTGCTCGTGGACGCCGCCGGCGTGCGCGACGACTACGCGAAGCAGGCGCTGGTCCCGTTCGCGGAGTACGACCCGCCGCTGCTCGGGTTCGCCGCGGCGCTCCTCGGCCCGGTCACGGCGGGGACGCCGTACGTCGCCGGCCGCGACGCCTCGCCGCTCGCCGGCCCGCTCCCCCTCGCGACGCCGGTCTGCTTCGAGATCACGATGCCCGGTCTCATGCGCCGCGCGCGCGCCGAGGGGGCGCGGCTCGTCGCGAACCTCTCGAACGACGCGTGGTTCGGGCGCACCGGCTACCCGGAGATGCACCTCCAGCACGCGGTGCTGCGCGCGATCGAGCTGCGCAGCTTCGTCGTGCGCGGCACGAACACCGGGATCTCCGCGGCGATCGACCCGACCGGCCGGGTGCGCGGCCGCCTCGGGCTCTTCGAGAGGGCGACGCTCGTCGCCGAGGTGCGTGCGGCGGGCGCCCCTCCGCTCTACGCGCGCCGCGGCAACGCCCCGGTGCTCGCCTGCCTCACCGCGTGCGTGGCGGGCCCGCTCCTGGCGGGCCGGCGCGGCCTCCGGCCCGCGCGCGCCCCGCTGCCCGCGCCCGCCCGTCGTGCGGCGCGCTGAGCCCTTCGGCGAAGGCCCGGCGCCGCGCTCGGCGCGCGGCGGCGCCGGGGCCCACCCCGGCGCCGCCGCGTCCCCTCGCTAGCGGCAGATCGCCGTGTTCGAGTTGCTCGTGCTGTTGCGCACGCAGACGGGGATCTCGTTCGAGAGCGGCCCGTCTCCATTGCGCAGCTGGAGCAGGTGGAGCCCGTTCGCCGGCCGCGGCGCCGGCAGGTTCACCGAGACCTGCAGGTTGGTGCACGCCGGGAAGGTCCCGCCCGAAGGGCACGCGAGCGTCGCGCCCGGGACGGTGGCGCCGTCCCACACCACCGCCGCGTCCGAGGTGACCCGGAACGCCGTCACGTTGAAGGCCGGCGGATCCGAGGCCGTCGACGCGATGCTCGGAATCGCCGGGTCGCCGCAGTTCGTGCACCCGCCCGAGCTCGGCGGCGTGAGCAGCGCCTGCAGGTCGACCCCGTAGCCCGAGCGGAGCGCGGCCGTGAACGTCATCACGAGGTTCCCGGTCTGCGCGCTCGAGACGAGCTGCGCGCGCGTGAGCGAGATCGAGTCGTTGTCGTTCTTGTAGGTGCCGTCGGTCCGGAACGAGAGCGTCGTGTTCGCGCCGTTGAGCAGGCCCACGCCGCGCAGGTTGACCATCCCGTCCGCGTCCGACTCCTCGAGCGCGGCCAGGATCGCCTCGGTCTCGGCCAGGAGCCCCGCCCCCGTCGTCCGCGCGTTGAGCGTCACCTGCCGCCCCGTCGCGCCGGGGAACTGCGTGCTCGCCTCCTCGAACGACTGGAACAGGTTCAGCGGCCGCATTCCGTACACCGGCTGGAACACGGCGAACGCGGCGCCGAACGTCGTGATCTCCTGCATGCCCTCCGCCGCCGACCAGCGGATCACGGTCTCGAGCGGAGACGCGCCGTTGCCGCCCGTGTTCGCCGCGTTCAGGCTCGCGAGCATCGCCGTGGGCGCCAGCGAGAACTGGACGAAGCGATCGGTGAGCCCGCGCATCGTCGGCACGTCGAAGCCCTGCAGGAAGAAGGAGTCCGTGTCCGCGCCGAGCGGGAGAGCGTGGCAGCCGCCGTTCGTATCCGCGCAGGTGTCGGGCTCGGTGAGGCTGTTCTGGTTGGTGAAGAAGTCCTTGAAGCCCTCGAGCGCGTTGACCTGGGCGGAGGCGCCGGTCACGGGGTTCGTGAGCGTCACCGGGCTCGTGGCGCTCGACACCGTGTCGTTCATGCGCCGGCTGCGCGCCGGCGGGTACGAGACGCGCGCCATGAAGCTCGCCATGTCGCTGCGCTCCTGCGTCGTGAGCTCGCCGGGAAGCCCCGACGGCCCGTTGGCGCAGTTGCTCTGGTCGCACATCACGCCCGAGAGGCTCCCGTTCACGAGGTGCACGAAGCAGTCGTGGTCCTGGTCGGCGTCGCCGAGCGTGCACTGCGCCGGGACGCTTCCGTTCAGCCCGACCGCGCCGTTCGGCCCCGTGGTGGGATCGCCGAGCGTCCCGTCCCAGTGGAGCGGCAGCGTGTCCTTGAGGCCGCGGATCGGCATCGTCGTGCGCGGCTCGTCGCCGGGGTCGCAGCCGATGTCCGGGCAGGCCCCGCCGATGCGCCACAGCAGCTGGTCGGTGTTGCCGTCGGGGTGGCAGCTCCCGCAGGAGAACGTCCCCGAGCTGGAGGCGAAGCTCGAGTTGAAGCCGATCGCGCCGCGCCGTACCTCGGCCGGCGTCGGGTCGGAGCCGACGCCGACCTTGCTCGACAGCGTGAGCGTCGGCGGCGTCGGATCCGGGTTGATCGCGATGTTCACGACCGCGACGGTATTCTCCAGCGTGTTCAGCACGTACGCGGTCTGCGGCGCGCCGTTCACGTCCGAGCGCAGCGCGACGCCGCGCGGGATCTGCTGCCCGAACGAGGCGCCGCTCCCGAGGTCGAGGCGGCCGCGGACGACGCCGTCGTCCGACATGATGAATAGGCGGCTGTTGCCCGCCGAGGTGCCGACGATCCACTGGTCGTCGCCGCTCACGGCCACGCCGTAGGGCGTCGAGAGCTCGGTGCCGGGCGCCGGGTGCGCGGGCGGCGGCGCCGCGGCGTGGAGGTCGAAGCGCGTCACCGGCCCGCAGCCGCCCGTCGTGCAGGCGACCTTCGCCACCTGGTCGAGGAAGATCCGGTTGTCGAGGTCGGCCAGGAAGCTTCCGTGCGTCCCGTTCGCCGCGTTCCGCGCTTCCGTCTGCGTGATGTACGCCTCGCCCGCGCTCGAGACGGCCAGGCCGTAGAGCAGCGTCCCGACCCCGGTCACCGCCGCCACGAGCTGGTCGTTCGCGGTGTTGAAGACGAAGAGGTCGCGGTCCGGCAGCCCCGCGTTCACGCCGATGTGCTTCGTGGCGTCGGGGAGGTTCGGGTTCGTCGCGAAGTCCTGGAGGTCGCCGGGCGTCACGCCCTGGAGCTCCGTCTGGTTCCCGCTCTCGAAGGCCGCCACGTAGAGGAGGCCGTTGCGCACCGCGATCGCGCGCGGCTCCTGCGCCGTGATGTGGAGCCGGCCGGTGACCTCGTAGCTCGTCGCGTCGACGACGGCGACGTCGTCGCGCGAGGAGAGCGCCACGTACGCCTTCGCGTTGCTCGCGAAGGCGATCCCGACGGGCTCGTCGAACCGGGTCGCGCCCGCCGCGTCGAAGTCCTGGATCGTCTCGATCACGCGGTGGAACGTGGGGCTCGACGGGTTGGTGTCGATCACGCTCACGGAGTCCGAGACGTGGTTGGCGACCCAGACCTCGAGGCCGTCCGGCCGCACCGCCAGCGACACCGGCTCGAGGCCGACCGCGATCGTCGCGATCGTCCCGAGCGGCGCCGTGTTGAGCACGGACACCGTGTTGCTCGTCGTGTTCGCGACGTAGAGGCGCGTCCCGTGGAGGACGATGGGGTTCGCCTGCGGGCTCGTGAACGTCTGGAACCCGACGGCCTCGTGGCTGGCGGGAGGCCGCGGGCGGCCCGCGTCCGCGGGACGCGGCGCGAGGAGGGCTGCGGCGGCCAGCAGGAGCACGGCGCATCTGGGTCGGAACGAGCGCATGGAACCTCCCTGTGTCCGGCGGGACTCCGCATCTTATCGCGGCGGGCCGCGCAGATGGCGGGAAAACGCCCATGTACGACGTTTTTCCCCGCGGGCGCCGACGTTTACCGCGGAGGCCGGGCGCGCCGCTCCCGCGCGCGCCCACGTGGCGGGCCGCGCACGCCGCGCGCGGCGTCCGGGCCCGCGCGGACCGCGCGAGCGCGGCCGGCGACCGGCGCGGTACCCTGCCGCCCGCCCCCGGGGGCCTCGGCGCACGCCGCGGGCCGGGGCGCGACGGAGGGCTCCCGTGTTCGGCCGACGCCCCGACGGCACGCTGGTGCGCGACCTCCCGCCGATCCGGCGCTTCATGCCGTTCGTCTCGCCGCGCCGAAACGAGTCGCTCGTCTACTTCGCGCAGGAGATCCCGGTCGACGCGGCGCTCGCCTTCGCGGCCGAGCGCAGCCGTGCGCGCGACCCCGCGCGTCCCGTGACGCTCTTCCACCTCGTGCTGCGCGCCATCGCGCTCGTGCTCGCCGAGCGGCCGCGGCTCAACCGCTTCACGGCGGGTGGACGCGTCTGGCAGCGCGACGGCATCTGGCTCTCCTTCAGCGCGAAGCTGCGCTTCGACGACGACGCGCCGATCCTGACGGTGAAGCGCCGCGTGCGCCCCGAGGCCGGCCTCGACGCGATGATCGACGGCATCCACGCGGGGCTCGGCGAGGGGCGCAGCGGACGCCCGTCGACGGCGGACCGCGAGATGGGCCTGCTGCTGCGCCTGCCGCCGCCGGTGGTGCGCCTCGCGGTCCGTCTCGCGCGCGCCGCCGACGCCGCGGGCCTGCTCCCGCGCGCGATGATCGACTCGGATCCGCTCTTCTGCTCCGCGTTCGTCGCGAACCTCGGCTCGGTGGGCCTCGAGGCTGGCTACCACCACCTCTGGGAGCACGGGAACTGCCCGATCTTCTGCGTGATCGGGAAGGTGCGGCCGGCCGGCGACGGGCGCCGCGTGGTGGCGCTCAAGTGGACGTACGACGAGCGCGTCGAGGACGGGCTCTACTGCGCGCGCGCGCTCGAGCGGCTGCGCGAGCTGCTCGAGAGCCCCGAGAAGCTCGCCTGAGCGAGGGCGCCTTTCTCGGCCACGCGGCCCGTGCCATCCTGTGCGCGCCGATGGAGACGCCGACCGCCCCGCGCGCGCGGGCGCGCCCCCTGCGCCCGGACGACGGCCGGCTGCAGCGCGGACGCCGCAGCCGGGCGCAGATCCGCGCGGCGGCCCGCTCGCTCTTCCGCGAGAAGGGCTTCGACGGCGCGACGCTGCGCGCGATCGCCGAGCGCGCGGGCATGGGCGCGAGCTCGATCTACCGCCACATCCGCAGCAAGGAGGAGCTCCTGGTCGAGGAGCTCGCCGAGCTGCAGGAGCGCGCCTGGCGCGAGGTGCGAGCGCGCGGCGACCGCGCGCTCGGCGCGCGCGAGCGCGTGCGCGCGTTCCTCGACGCCGAGCACGCGCTGCGCGTCGCCGACCCCGACTTCACGACGATCGCCGTGCGCGCGACGACGCACCCGGGCGCGCGCGTCGCCCGCCAGGTGCTCGCGCTCCAGGAGCGCAGCGTCGGGCTCCTCACCGAGCTGCTCCAGCCCGCGCGCGTGTCGGGCGAGCTGCGCCGCGACGCGGACGTCCTCGCCGCCGCCCGCACGATCGTGTTCTTCACGAGCGGGGCGCGCCTCGCGTGGGCCAACGGTCTCCTCGACGCCGAAGCGTGTCGGTCGGCCATCGCGGCGGCGGTGGACCTCCTGTTCGAGGGCATCGCCGCGCGCCGGGAGTAGCGCGGGTCGCGAGCGCGGCGCCGGCCGCGAGCCAGGCGGCGGCCAGCCAGCCGGGCGCGACGAGCGGCGCGCCGAGCGGCGGGGGCGCCCGGAACGGCTCGACGGCGAGGCGCACCCCCCCGAGCCCCACGAGCGCGAGCCCGGCGCGGGCGCCGGCCGGCGCGCGCCGGAGGAGCGCGTGGAGCGCGACGAGGCCGGCCGCCTCGTAGAGCGCGACCGGGTGGCGCGCGAGCCCGAGCGTCGCGCCGGCGCTCTCGCTCCCCGGGACGCCCCACGCGACGCCGGCGCAGCAGCCCGCCGCCACGCAGCCGAGGCGCGCCGCGGCGAGCGCGAGGGGGAGGGCGGGGACGAGGGCGCGGAGGTAGGCCGCGCGCCGCGCGCGCGCCGCGGGCGCGGCGAGGAGAACGCCGAGCGGGACGAAGAGCGCGCAGAAGCCGGCCGTCGGATCGAGCAGCGCGGCGGGCGCGCGCGCGACGGCCGGCGCGTGGAGCACCGCCCAGCCGAGATGCGCGCACGCGGCGCCCGCCGCCAGACCGAGCGCGAGCCGCGCGTCCGAGACACCCTCGGGACGCGCTCGGCGCGCGAGCGCGAGCGCCGCGGCGAAGGCGGCGGCGAGGGCGACGAGCTGCGCCGCGGCGGCGCAGAACGCGGCCGCCGCCGCGAGCGGACCCGCCGCGAGCGTCAGGCGAGGGTCCACAGCCAGGCGGCCGCGTTCACGCCGGCGTGTGCCGCGACGCAGCGCGCGAGGGAGCCCGTCGCCGCGTACGCCGCGCCGAGCGCGAGGCCGACCGCGAGCGCGGCCGCCGCCGCCCACGGCGCGGGGTGCGCGGCGGCGAAGAGCGCGCTCGACGCCGCGACGGCGCCCGCGGCGCCGAGCGCGGGCCGGAGCGCGCCGACGAGGCGCTCGCGATACAGCAGCTCCTCGAGGAGCGCCCCGGGTCCGAGCTGACACGCGAGGGACCAGGCACCCGGCGCACGCCAGGCGGGGGGCGCGACGCCGAGCGTCGGGCCCGCCAGCGCGGCCACGGCCGCGAGGAGGAGCGCGCCCGCGAAGCCCGCCAGCGCGGCGCCGAGGAGCGCGCGCGCCCTCGAGCGGACGCCGGACTCGCGGCGGACCGCGAGCGCGCGTCCCGCAGCCGTCTGGGTCGCCCGCGCGCGCCGTCCCGCGCGCGGCCGACGCGCGCACCGCGGCGAGCCCGGTCGCGCGCGTGGCCGCGCGGCGAGGAGCGGCACGCAGAGCGCCGAGACGAGCGCGAAGAGCGCAGGGCCCTCCGGCGGAGAACCGAGCGCGCGCGGCGCGAGGAGCGCCGCCCAGACGAGCGCGACGGCGACGAGCGCCGCCGCCGCGCTCGGGCGACACGCGTCGGGAACGGTCGTGGAGGATCGCGCGGGATCCATGCGCGAGCGCTCCTGCAACCGCGATGCCTCGCCGGGTGCGCGCCTCGCGCCGCCCCGCCGCCGCACGTGCCCGGGCGTCGTTCACGCGCCCGCGCCGGCGCGTTCACGCGGGCGTGCAGAAGGGCCCGCGCCGCGAGCCCGGGAGCTCGCCGCGCGCCGGCTACGGCTCGCGGCGGGCCTGCTCGAGCCAGCGCGCGTAGTCGGCGCCCTCCCAGGCGCGGTGGTGGCCGCGCCGGTACGCCTCGGCGTTGCGCTGGTAGTGGCGGGCGTTCAGGCGGTTCTCGGCGGTCGCGTCGCGGCTCTTGAGCACCCGCGCCGGGACGCCGGCCACGATGGAGTGGGGCGGGATCACGGTCCCTTCCGTCACCACCGCGCCCGGCGCCACGATGGAGCCGCGCCCGACGACGGCGCGGTTCATCACGACGGCCCCGATCCCGATCAGGCAGTCGTCCTCCACGACGGCGCCGTGGATCGTCGCGCGGTGCGTGATCGAGCAGTGGTCGCCGATCCAGACCGGCTCGTCGAAGCCGACGTGGATCACGACGAAGTCCTGCAGGTTCGTGGCGCGGCCCACGCGCACCTCGTGGCACTCGGCGCGGATCACGCAGTACGGCCAGACGGACGAGCCCGCACCGATCTCGATGCGCCCGTAGAGCTGCGCGCCGGGCGCGATCCAGACGCTCTCGTGGATCCGCTGCACGGCCGCTCCGCTCAGGGCGCGCCGGGCGCCGCGGCCGCGCCCGGCGCCGACACGGGCGCGGGCACCGGCGTCCGCAACGGCGCCGGCGCACCCGCAGGCGTCTTCGGGACGCGCAGCACGCGGTGGCCGCTCCGCGCGAGGAGCGCCGGGATCCCCTGCGCCCCGACGACGTGCCCGGCGCCGACGACGACGAAGTACGTGCGCGCCTCTCGCAGCAGCGCGTCGATGCGCTGGGCCATGGTCTGGTTCCGCGCGAGGAACACCTTCTCGTGGAAGACCCGCAGCTCGGGGTCGTCGCCCGCCGCCGACGCCACCTCGCGCTCGATCGCCTCGGCGTCGCCGAGCCGCCAGGCGTCGTACAGGCGCGTGGCCTGCGCGGCGACCCGTTCCTCCTGCTCCAGCGTCTGGCCGAGGACGCGGGCCTGCACGGGGAGCGGCAGGGCGTCGAGGAGCCCCAGCTGGAACTCCGGCGTCTCGAGCGTGAGGATCGGCTTTCGGCCCTCGGCCTGCGCCGTGAGGCGCAGGTCGACGCCGCCCTCCACCGGGAGCCCCGCCTCGGCGAACAGGTACGCCGTCACCACCGTGAGGAGGAGCCACGGCTCGTAGCGCCGGTAGAGCTCCACCGGCTGGCCGCGCGCGCGCAGGAACGCGCCGAGCCGCTCCCAGGTCGGGGGCGCGAGAACCTGGTCGAGGGTCTGACCCGCGGGCAGCGTCGCGGTCTCGAGCGTGCGCTGCAGGAAGCCGAAGGAGTCCGCCGCGCGCGAGGTGACGTCGGTCTCGATCACGAGCGCGTCGGACGCCTCGAAGGCGCGGTCGATGGCGGGGTCGAACACGAGGTCGGGGCTCGCCGCGTGCACCGAGCCGAGCACGAACGCGCGCCCGCGCGGGTGCGCCGCGCTCTGCACCTCCCAGAGGAGGAGCTGCCCCGTCTCGCGCGGCGCCGCCGCGCGGGCGTCGCGCTCCGCGGCGCGCGGTCCCGGTCCGGCGCAGGCTGCGAGGAGGAAGGCGGGGACGAGGAGCGCCGCGACGCGGGCGTGCGCGCGGCGGAGGCGGGTGGGGCGCATGCCGGTAGAATGGCGACCTCCGGGAGGACGCGCATGCGAGCCGTCGTGGTCGACCGTTGGATGGAGCCGAGCGAGCTGCGCGTGCGCGAGGCGCCGGCGCCGGTCGCCGCGCCGGGCACGCTCCTCGTCGCGGTCGAGGCGGCCGGCTGCAACTTCTTCGACATCCTGCTCGTGAAGGGGCAGTACCAGTCGAAGCCGCCCTTTCCGTTCGTGCCCGGCGCGGAGGTGGCGGGCGTCGTCGAAGCCGTCGGCGCGGGCGTGACGGGCTTCGCGCCCGGCGACCGCGTGCTCGCCTCGGCCGGGCTCGGCGGCTTCGCCGAGCGCGTCGCCGTGCCCGCGCGCGCGGCGTACCGCATGCCGCCCGGGATGCGCTTCGACGAAGGCGCCGCGCTCCCTATCATCTACCCCACCGCGTACGCGGGGCTCGTGCACCGCGGGCGCCTCCAGGCCGGCGAGACGCTCCTCGTGCACGCGGCGGCGGGCGGCGTCGGGCTCGCCGCGGTGCAGATCGGGAAGGCGCTCGGCGCGCGCGTCGTCGCGACCGCCGGGGGGCCCGAGAAGCTCGAGGTTGCGCGGCGGGCGGGCGCGGACGTCCTCGTCGACTACGGGCGCGAGGACTTCGTCGAGCGCGTGCGCGAGGCGACCGGCGGGCGCGGCGCGGACGTGATCTACGACTCCGTCGGAGGCGACGTCTTCGACCGCTCGCTGAAGTGCATCGCCTGGAACGGGCGCCTCGTCGTGATCGGCTTCGCGGGCGGCGCGATCCCGAGCGTCGCGGCGAACCGCATCCTGCTGAAGAACATCGAGGTCACGGGCCTCCACTGGGGCGCGTACGCGCAGCACCAGCCGGCCTCGATCCCGGAGGTCTTCGCCGCGCTCTTCCGGCTCTACGACGAGGGGAAGATCCGCCCCGTCGTCTTCCGGAGCTACCCGCTCGAGGACGTGGCGCAGGCCCTCGGCGATCTCGGCAGCCGCAAGACCTGGGGCAAGGTCGTGCTGGCTCCCTGAGCCCGGGTCGTTCGGGCAGGGGCCAGGCCCCTTCGTGGAGGGGCCCCGCGGGGCCCGGCCGGCGACGGGCGTTGCCACCCCCGCGCCGTCCCGATAGATTCCGCCGCTTCCCCGTCTCGAGGACCGCATGCCGAAGCTCTCCCAGACGCTCCGCGACGAGCGCCGCATCGAAAAGATCCGCAAGAGCGCGGCGAAGCGCGCCGCGCTCCGCAAGGTGCTGAAGGACCCGAACGCCTCGCTCGACGAGAAGCTCCAGGCGCAGCGCGGGTTCGCCAAGCTCGGGCGCAACTCCTGCCCGACGCGCGTGAAGCGGCGCTGCCGCGTGACCGGCCGCGCGCGCGGCTACTACCGCAAGTTCGGGCTGTCGCGGATCATGCTGCGCCACCTCGCGGTGCGCGGCGAGCTCCCGGGCGTGCGCAAGGCGAGCTGGTAGGGGACTCGCCCGTGAAGCCCGGCATCCACCCCGACTACCACAAGGTGCTCTTCGTCGACGCCGCGACCGGCCAGGAGTGGCTGTCGCGCTCGACGCTCACGTCGTCGGAGACCCGCACGATCGACGGCGAGCAGGTCCCGGTCGTCAAGCTCGAGATCTCGTCCGCGAGCCACCCGCTCTGGACGGGCCAGTCCCGCGAGCTCGACAGCGAGGGCCGCGTCGACCGCTTCCGCAAGCGCTACGGCCAGAAGGGCCGCAGGTAGAGGGGCCGGGACCGATGCGCGTGTGCGAGATCAGCGGCGTGCGCGCCCAGAGCGGGCAGAACGTCTCCCACTCGAACCGCAAGACGAAGCGGCGTTTCCGCCCGAACCTCCAGAAGGTGCGCTTCCCGAGCGAGGCGCTCGGCCGCCAGGTGGAGCTGCGCGTCACGACGCGCGCCCTGCGCTCGGTGCAGCGCGCCGGCGGCCTCGACGCCTTCCTCGTGAAGGCCGACGCCGCGAAGCTGCCCGTCACCGCCGCGCGTCTGAAGCGGGACGTCCACAAGGCTCTCGCGGGAAGCTAGCCCGCGACCCTGCGCCTCTCGCGGAGCGCGCTCGCGGCGGCGCCAGCGCGCCCGCGGCCGGTCCGCGCTCGCCTGCGCCCCGTCAGCCCGCGAGCGCGGCGAGCGGCACGACGCGGCAGCGCGGCCTCTCGGGCTTTCCCTCCGGGAGGAGGAAGCGCCAGAAGATCGTCCCCTCCCGGTGGCCCTCGGTGTCGAGCCAGTTGGGGACGCCGGGGTCGCGCGAGGCGACGACGATGCGATAGCCCCCGTCGGGCTCGAGCCGCGTCTGCGCGCGGTTGAGCGAGACGCGCCGGTCGCGGTACTCGAACGCCGCGAGCTGGCGGTTCCACAGCACGACGTTCGCGAAGGCACACGGCGGAAAGCGCCCCTCCATGACGAGCGCCTCGCCCTCCTCGAGCCGGAACGGCCCCATCGAGTAGGCGATGTCGACCGCGCCCCACGAGTCCGAGCCCGCCATGCGGAACACCATGGGCTCGCCGAGCGAGTTCGGCGTCGTCGAGACGAAGGGCGGCGCGACGGCCGGCTTCGGCCGCCCGATCGTCGAGCCCTTCACGAACTCGGCGACGTCGCGCAGCCGCGCGGCGAAGGGCGCGTCGGAGAGCGGCGGGCGCGGCCCCGCCGGCTCGAGCGCCTCGATCGCGATCTCGACGCGGCGCTCCGGGTCCGCGGCCGGCGACTCCGGAAGCTCCCAGTAGTGGCGGGTGATGAGGGACGCGGCGTTCGGGGGGAGCTGCAGCCAGTTCCGCGCGCCGCTCGGCCGCTGCGCGGAGAGCGCGATCTCGAACGACCCGTCCGGCGCGAGCGCGAGGCCGCGGTCGTTCACGTCGGCGAGGACGGGCTCCGCCGCGCCGCCGAGCCGGCCGTCCTCGGCGCGGCCGTGGATCGTGAAGGAGACGTAGCACTCGTCCGTCTTGCGCCCCGTGACGCGGTACGCGCGGTCGCCGCGCAGGCGCGCGAAGTGGTAGATCGCGTCCGGGTTGTCGCCCAGGATCTTCCGCGTGGGCGAGACGATGCGGACGAATGCGGGCCGCTCGGGATCGCCCTCGAGGTAGAAGTCGAGCGCCGCCGAGAGCAGGTGGAGCACGTTGCGGAGCTTCTCCACCTGATCGATCTCGTCGGCGTCCTCCGCCTCGTGCTCGGCGCTCGCGCGCAGCGCCGCGAGAAGGGCCTCGAAGGCGCCGAAGCTCTCGAGCTCGTGCAGCTTCGGCATGGCGGCGCGCCTCCCGCGGCGAGCCTACCGGACCGCGGCCGCGCGCATCCACCCCGCGCTACGCCACCCGCTCGATCGCGATCCCCGCCGCGCGGAGGCGCGGGAGCAGCGCGTCGCCCATCGCGAGGACCGGGGTCAGCATGCCGGCCGCATCGGGGAGGGCGTCGCGGTCGTCCGCGAGGCAGAGCGCGGCCTCGCCGATCATCTTCGCGGTGTCGCCGTAGCCGGGGTCGCCCCCGCGCACCTCCACGACCGCCCCGCTGCCGTCCGCCGCGCTTGCGACGAAGACGACGCGGAAGCGGTTTCTCGCCCGCTCCTCCGCGGTCGGCCCCTCGCCGGGCTGCTTCAGCGACAGCAGGAGCCGGCGGGTCGGGGGCAGCTGCGCGAGCGCGAAGAGCGCCGACGCCGCGGCGCCCGCGCCGGCGACCGCCGCGAGGGAGCCCAGCCGCAGGTGGTGCCCGTAGCGGAAACGCGGCCCGTAGCGAGGCAGCGCGGCCGCGCTCCGCAGCACGACCTCGCGGTCGATCGTCGGCATCGGGAGCGCCCAGCCGCCGACCGCGGCCGGCGCGCGGCGCAGGCGTGCCGGCAGGAGGCCGACGGAGCGCCCCGGCGGCGCGCCCGCGGCGATGCGTTCGATCGAGCGGCGCGCGCGCAGGATCTCGCTCGGGCGCAGGAAGCCGATGGCCGAGTGCCAGGTGCCGCCCGAGATGCTGTGCCAGGCGCCGCGCCAGTCGGGGTGGTCGCCGCCCGACTCCACGTACGCCGCGACGTCGAGCGGCGCGTCGGCCGGAAGCTGCCCCACGGCGAAGCGGGCGCCGACGTCGGCGGGGATGCTGTCGAAGCCGCAGGCGTGCACGATGCGCGCGCCGCTCGCGCGCGCCGCCGCACCGTGGCGCTCGGCCATCGCCTCGGCGAAGGCGCCCTCCCCCGTGAGGTCGAGGTAGTCCGCACCCGCGGCCGCGCACGCCGCGACGACGCCCTCGCCGTAGCGGAGGTACGGTCCGACCGTCGTGAGGACCACGCGCGCCGACGCCGCGAGCGTCGCGAGCGAGTCGGCGTCGCCCACGTCGGCGCGCACCAGCCCCGCGTCCTCCGCGCCCGGCTGCTCGACCGCGAGCGCGCGCCGCAGCGCCTCGAGCTTCGCGCGCGAGCGCCCTGCGAGCGCGAGCCGCGCCTCGCGCCCGCGCATGCGGCCGAGGAGGTACGCGGCCGCGAGCCGACCGGTGAAGCCGGTCGCGCCGAAGACGGCGATGTCGTGAGTGCGCGAGTCCGCCACGTCCGCCTCCGCGCGGGGCGCCGCCGACGGGCCCCGGCCGCGCCGCCGAGGCCGCGACGGCCTCCCGAGCGCCGACCCCTGCCGGCCGTCGGCCGCCGCGCGCCCCGGGCTCTAGCCCACCGAGAGCACCTCTTCGATCCCGAGCCGCAGGCACTCGACGAAGACGTCGGGGTCGCGCACCGCGGCCGGGTCGGTCGCGATCGCGAAGTGGAGCCGCCCGTCGTAGCTGAACAGGGTGACGTTCAGCGCGGCCCCGGAAAGCGGCCCGTACCCGAACATCTCCTCGACGCGCGCGCCGCTCGACCAGACCGGGAAGGGCGGGCCCGGGACGTTGCTCGTCACGAAGTCGATCGACTTGAGCATCGAGCCGAAGAGGCCGACCGACACGGTGCGCGGGAGCCGGGAGAGCACCGCGGCGACGTCGTCGAGGACGCCGAGCGCCGGCTCGGCGCGCTGCTTCGCGAGCACCTCGCACAGGCGCCGCATGCGCGCCGCGGGGTCCGAGATCGCGACGGGCACCGCGAAGCGCGCGGGGGCGAACTGGTTGCCCGCGCGCTTTCCGGCCTCGCCGGCGCGCACGTTGATGGGCATCGTCATGCGCAGCTCGGCGACGGGGCGCCCGTGGTGCTCGTGGTAGATCCGCAGGCCTCCCGTCACGGCCGCGACGAAGGCGACGTTCAGCGTGCCGCCCACGGTCTTCGCGGGGCGCTTCAGCTCGTCGAGCGGCATCGCGAAGGCGTCGAAGTGGACGCCCGTCGAGCGCTCGCGCATGAGCGGCGAGAGCGGCTCGGCGACCGGGCGCAGCATGCGCGCCACGGAGAGCGCCGCGCCGCCGGCGTCGCGCGCGGTGCCGAGCGGGTCGCGCAGCGCGCGCAGGGCGCCGGCGCCGAGCGCGCCGGCGACGCGTGCGGTGCGCTCGAGGTTGTCGCCCGCCCGGTAGCGGAGCGCCGAGAGCGCCTCGCGGAACGCGCCGCGCGCCCCGGGCTCCTCGAGGAGCGAGGGCGCCGGCTCGGGCCGGTCGGGCGGCCGCTCCGCGGAGCGCTCGACGAGGCTCGCCGTCATGCGCACGAGGCCGACGCCGTCCGTGACGGCGTGGTGCAGCTTGATGAGGATTGCCGTGCGGTCGCCCTCGAGGCCCGAGACCTCGTAGAGCTCCCAGAGCGGGCGGTCCTTGTCGAAGGCCTGCATCGCGATCGGCTGGGCGAGATCGAGGAGGTCGCGCAGGCGGCCGTCGCCGGCCACGCGCACGCGCCGGACGTGGTACGCCGGGTCGAAGTGGGGGTCGCGCTCCCAGCGCGGCGGCGCGGCGCCGAGCGGGTCGAGCGCGACGCGCTGGCGCAGGCGCGGGACGCGGTCCATCGCGCGCGCGAGCAGCCGCTCGAAGCGCGCCGGCTCGGGCGGCTTCTCGAGGATCATCACCGACAGGATCGTCGAGCGCAGCATCGGATCGAGCTCGTTCGTCCAGAGCAGCGCGTCGCTCGGGCTCATCCGATCGCCGTAGCGGACCGACTGCGACACAGGGGGCCTCCTCAGCCCGCGCGCTCGAGCGCGTAGTCGCCGGCGTCGTCCACCCGCGCGATCCAGCCCGGGTAGACGGCGATCGTGGTGAAGGTCTCCTCGACGACCGCGGGCCCGCGCACGGCGTCGCCCGGCCGGAGCGCGGGGCCCCGGTACACGGCCGTCTCCTTGAAGCCGTCGCCGAGGTTCGCGCGGCGCGTGCGCGGCGGCGGCGGCTCGCGCCGGGGGGCCGTGTGGCCCGCCCCGAAGCGCGGCGCGGGCACCTCGGCGTACGCGAGGAGGCGGACGCCGGTGATCTCCGGCGCCTCGCCGCGGCGCGCGTGGCCGTACTCGGCCTCGTGGAGCCGGTGGAAGCGCTCGACCGCCGCGTCGCGCAGCGCGGGCGTCACGAACGAGAGGTCGCGCGGGCCGCGCTTCTCCGCCACCGGGACGGCGAGCGACCAGTTCTGGCCCGGGTAGCGCAGGCCGAGCTGGTAGCGCGCGGTGAGCTCGGCGCGCGGCGTCCCGGCGGCGGCGAGGAACGCCTCGGCGCGGGCGTCGAGCTCGTGGAAGAGGGCGCGCAGCCGCTCGACGTCCGCGGCGTGCGCGGGCGCGAGGTACGAGCGCTCCTCGTCGATGGAGGGCCGGGCGGCGAGCGCGCCGAGCGCCGAGAAGGCCGGCGACGCCTTCGGCACGAGGACGCGCGCGATGCCGAGCTCCTGCGCCTGGATCGCCGCGAAGAGCGGGCCGTTTCCGCCGTACGCGAGCAGCGCGAGCTCGCGCGGGTCGATGCCCTTCAGCGCCGTCACCCGCCGCACCGCCTGCGTCATCGTCGCGTTCACCACGCGCCAGCAGTCGAAGGCCGCTTCCTCGATCGAGACGCCGAGCGGGAGCGCGACGTGCTCGCGGAACGCCTCGTCGACGCCCTTGCGCGTCAGGCGGAAGCTGCCCCCCGCGAACTCCGCGTCCTCGGAGAGGAGCCCGAGCACGAGGCTCGCGTCGGTCACCGTCGGACGCGCTCCGCCGCGCCCGTAGCAGACGGGGCCCGGGTCGGCGCCCGCGCTCTCGGGGCCCACCTGGAGCGCGCCGCCGCGCACCTGGCAGAGCGAGCCGCCGCCCGCGCCCAGCGTCTCGACGCTCACCATCGGAAGCCCGATCACGTAGCGGTGGTGCCAGTTCCAGCCGGGCTGCGCGGGCGCGACGCCGCCGCGCACGACCGAGACGTCGTAGCTCGTCCCGCCCATGTCGACGCAGAGGAGGTCGGGCGCGCCCTTCGCGACGCCGACCGCGGCGCCCCCGATGACGCCCGCCGCGGGGCCCGACGCGAGGACGCGCACCGGCGCGCGGCGCAGGTAGTCGCGCGTCATGACGCCGCCGCTCGACTGGACGACGAGGAGCTCGCCCCGGTAGCCCGCCTCGCGCAGCCGCTCGCCGAGCCGGTCGAGGTAGCCCGTGACGCGCGGCCCGATGTAGGCGTTCACAACGGTCGTGCTCGTGCGCTCGAACTCGGGCGCCTTCGGCATCACCTCGTGCGAGAGCGAGAGCGGAACGCCCGGGAGGAGCTCCGCCGCGAGCTCCCCGAGCCGCTTCTCGTGGACCGGGTTCGCGAAGGAGAAGAGCGTGCACACCGCGAGCGACTCGACGCCCTGGCGCGCGAGCCGGCGCAGCGCCTCGCGCGCCGCGCCCTCGTCGAGCGGCGTGTGCACCGAGCCGTCGGCGCGGATGCGCTCGGGGACGCCGAGCCGGCGCCGGCGCGGGACGAGCGGGCGCGGCGGCGGCAGCCGCACGTCCCAGATGTCCTCCTTGTAGCCTCGCCGCAGCTCGAGCTCGTCGCGGAACCCGGCCGTCGTGACGAGCCCCGTGACCGCCCCGTTCCCCTCGATCAGGGTGTTGTCGCCCACCGTCGTGCCGTGGACGATCGCGTCGACGCGGCCGAGGAGCTCGCGCAGTGAGAGAGCCTCGCGCGCGGCGAGCTTCGCCAGCCCTTCCATCACCGCGAGGGAGCGGTCCGCCGGGGTCGAGAGCGCCTTCTCGAGGACGATCGCGTCGCCTTTCTGGAGCGCGAAGTCCGTGAAGGTGCCGCCGATGTCGATCCCGACGCGCCAGCTCACGGCCCGGCCCCGCGCCGCGCGGCGGCACCCGCCGCGCCGCGCGCCGCGCGCAGCGCGCGGGTCGCGCCGGGGTCGACCTCGAGCGAGCCGTCCTCCACGGCGCCGCGCAGGACGACCCCGTAGCGCTCCCGCGCGGCGGCGAGGCTCACGTACTCGTCGAGCACGTCCTCCCTCACCGCCTCGGGGTCGCGCTCGAGCGGGTCGCCGAAGCCGGCGCCGCCTCCGTACTGGTACGCGGTGACCGCGCCGGCCGGAAGCTGCGCCGCGACCGCGTTCTCGATCTCGTACTCGTCCGGCGTCCCGACCAGGAAGCGGTTCTCGTAGGTCGCGGCGTCGTCGCCGCCCGCGAGGCCGCGCAGCGGATGCCGCCGCGACACCATCCACGCGACCGCGGTGCAGGGCGCGAGGACCTGCTTCACGTTGCGCGTCCCGGGCTGCCCGCGCCAGCGGCCGGCGCCGCCCGTGTCCGTCGTCAGCTCGCGCGCGAGGTTCAGGACCGGGAAGCGCGCCTCGGCCTCCTCCGCGGTGGCGAGGATCAGGTTCCCGAGCCCGGCGCACATCGCGCCCCAGCCGTCGAGGCCGCGCGTCGCCGAGGCGTCCGAGGCGCGCACGTCGACGCCCTGGTCCATCCACATGCGGCCCTCCGCGTCGACGCCGACCACCGCGTTCGGCATGCCGAGCTTGTACACCTGCGGGCAGGAGCGGTCGGGGAGGATGCCGGCCAGCGCGAGGCAGATCGCCTCGCCGACCTCGACGGCGGGGTGGAACGCGCCGAGCGCGACCGGCTTTCCGGGCGGCGGCTGCAGGATGGAGCCCTCGGGCACGATCATCTCGACCGCGTCGAAGAGGCCCTCGTTCTTCGGGATCGCGGGGTCCACCATCGAGGCGAGCTGCGCCATCGCGTAGCCGCGCGTGTTCGAGAAGGTGTTCCAGACGCACACGAGCTCCGGGCGCTCGTCGCTCCCCGTGAGGTCGACGGTGAGCCGGTCGCCCTCGACGACGCACGCGACCCGCACGCGCACGTCGCGGTTCCCGACGGTGTCGTGGTCGATGAGGACCTCGGCCTCGTAGCGGCCGTCGGGCCAGCCCGCGACCTCGGCGCGGAACCGGCGCTCCGCCTCCGCGATGTTGCGGTTCACCGCGGCGCGCACGACGTCGGCGCCGTAGCGCGCGACGAGCGCGCCGAGCCGCGCGGCGCCGCGCTGCACCGCCGAGATCATCGCCGCGAGGTCGCCCGCGAAGGAGGGAAGCCGGTTGTTCCGCACCAGCGTCGCGATCACGTCGTCGCGCAGCCTTCCGCGGTGCGCGAGCTTGAGGAGCGGAATGATGAGCCCCTCGGCCTGGAGCTCGCGGGCGTCGACGGAGAAGCCGCCCGGATCCTTTCCACCCGTGTCGCCCTGGTGCGCCTGGAGCGCCTGGATCAGGACGAGCTCGCCGTCGTCGTCGTAGACGGGCGCGAAGACGTTGTAGTCGGGGAGATGTCCGCCGCCCGCCTCGGGGTCGTTCGCGACGAAGACGTCGCCCGGGCCCCAGTCGTCGCGCTCGCGGTGCAGGAGGGCGTGGCGCACGGAGAGCGGCGAGATGAAGAGGAGCTGCGGGATCCCCACCGAGACGGCCGCGAGGCGCCCGTGCGCGTCGAGGACGCTCGCGTTGCGCTCGTTCGACTGGTTGATGATGGCCGACGACGCGCAGCGCCCGAGGTGCGTCGCGACCTCGAAGCAGACCGTCTCGAAGGCGCCGCGCAGGATCCCGGCGGTGACCGCGTCCACCTCCGCCGCCGTGGGAAGCGGCGGGCGGCGGGCGGCGAGACGGCGGTTCAGCTCGTAGGACACGCGACGCCTCCCTGCGCGCCCGGAGCCATGATGCAGCAACCCGGGCCCGCGCGGGGAGCGGTCCCGCCGTCCGCAGCGGCCCCGCGGGGACACGGGGTGGTTCGCGCGGATTCGCCGCCCCCGCGTCGCGCCCGACCGCCCGACCGGCGCGCTCGTCCGACCGGGATATGAACCGCTTCACAGCGCCGCACGCCGGGCCGCTCGATCCTCCGGCCGTGCCCAGGAGGATTCCTTCCATGCCGGTGGCCCTTCGGTCTTGCGCGCGCCTGCGCGCCTTGGTGTGGCTCGCGCTCCCGCTCCTCTTCGCGCTCCTTCTCGCGCTCGCCCCGCGCGCGCACGGCGCGACGCCGGGCGGCGCGGCGGCCCCCGAGACGGGCGGCTCGGCGGCGCGCGCCGAGCGCGGGAACGCGACGGTCGGCGCGGGCGCCGCGGAGCGCTGACCCGCGACGCTCAGCCGTCCCCGCCCGGAGCGCGGCGAGGGCGGCGGCGCGACGCTCAGTCCGCCCGGTCGAGGAAGTCCGTGGCGCTGCTCTCGCGCGCCGGCGCGCTGAAGGTGGACGCCCAGCACGCGCCGCGGTTCCCCACGAGCTGCGCCTCGACGGGCTGGGCCAGCGGGAGCGCGGGCAGGGCGAGCGCCTCGCCCGCGGCGCGCAGGCTCGCCGCGCGCGCGCCGGCCTTCGAGCTGAGGAGCGCGAGACGGTGGAGGCCGTCGCTCGCGGCACCTGGATCCGAGAACGTCTGGCGCCGGCCGCGGCCCTTCCAGCAGTCCTTCGCGCGCTTCCCCGCTTCTCCGCAGAGGCCTCCCGCCGGAGCCGCGATCTCCGCGACGAGCGTCTCCGCGGCGTCGTACACGCAGAGGCGGAACGCCGCCGTCCCCGCTCCCTCGCCCCACGGCGCGCCCTGGCCCTTCCAGCTCCACGCGAGGAGGTCGCGCGCCGGGTCGGCGTCGTCGCGGATGCGCAGAGCGCCGCCGCCCTCGGACGCGGCGCAGCTCTCGAGCGGCGCCGCCGGGCACGCGGGCACGCCGGCGTCGGGCGGCTCCTCGCCGGCGGGCGGGGTGACGGGCTCCGCCGGGGCGAGCACGGTGCGGCCGTCGGGCGTCTCGGCCACCGGGAGCCGCAGCTCGAGCCGGCGCACCGTCACGCGGAACGCGCCGCCCGCCTCGCGGCCGTAGGGCGTGCTCTGCCCGAGCAGCTCGAGCTTCGGCACGTGGCCGGCGGCGAAGTGCCATCCGTTCGGGTGGAGCTGGAACACCTGCGGGTTCGCGTCGTCGCTGCGCGGCCGGTAGAACGAGTGCGTGACGAGCGTCTGCTGGCCGCCCGGCGCCACGTCCCAGAGGCGCGCGGCGACCTGCGCGAAGCTGCCGCTCACCTCGACCTCGGCGACGACGGTCGGCGAGCCGAGCAGCGTGTAGCCCGCGCCGCCGGCCGCGGGAAGCGCGTAGACGGCCGTGCCCGGCGTGGCCTGCGCGGGCGCGGGAAAGCTCCGGCAGGGCGGCCCCGCGGCCGGGTCGAGGCCCGCCGCGATCGCGGGGTCGCCCCCGCTCGCGTCGAACGCCTGCCTCTTCTTCGTCGCGAAGCGCACCTCGCCCGGCGCGAGGCTCGCCCACGCGTCCGCGACGAACGGCCCGGCGACCGTCGCCGGCGCGCACGCCTGCGTGTACGCCTCGACGCCGGGAAGCGCGTCCCCCGTCCCCTTCAAGTGTCGGGCCAGGAACTGCTCGACGCGGGTGAAGACGATCGTCGGGTCGGCGCCGAGCCCGGCGCGCGGGTGTCCGAACGAGTCCGCGAAGAGGAGCGCGATCTCCGCGCCCGGATGGCGGTCGCGCGCCTTGAGGGCGAAGCGGAGGCCCTCGTCGGCCGGGAAGAGGTCGTCGGTCCACGCGTTGTAGACGAAGCTCGGCGCCGGCGCGATGGAGTCGTCGACGTAGTAGGCGGAGTGGTGGGCGGTGACCTCGTCGAGGAGGTCCTCTCCGAGCGGGTCGCCGTCGTACGGCTCGCCGGCGTCGAGCCAGGCCTTCCAGCCGACGAGGTCGGCGTCGGGATCGGCGCCGAGCGGGGCGTAGAAGCCGCTGAGGTTCCCGCTGAAGTAGAGGAGGTTCACCCACGACTTCTTCATCACGCCGGCGCGCTGCGGGTAGGGATTGTCGGCGCGGAAGTCGAGCGTCCGGCCCGCGGGCACGAGCGCCTCGGCGAGATCCGACCAGGGGATGAGCGCCGCGACGGCGGCGATCTCGAGGTCGGCGCCGCCCGGGCTCTGCCACGGCGCGTAGCTCCCGTCCGGCAGCATCACGCGGTTGCGCAGCGCCGCGAGGATCAGCGACTGGCCGCCGCCGTAGGAGCCGCCCGTCGCGGCGATCTTCGTCGGGAGCACGAGGCCCTCGTCGACGAGGAGGCCCGCGAGGTGCTGCGTGTCGCGCGCCTCGTAGCGGGCGTCGGCGAGCCTCACCCAGCCGCGCTCGGCGCACGCGTCCGGGTCGGAGAGCGAGGGGTCGGCCGCGCGCGACGCCGGCGTCCCGCAGGACTGCCCGAAGCCGCGCGCGGAGTACGAGCGGACCGCGTAGCCGGCGAGCGCGCGCGTCACGGCCGGCTCGTCGCTCTTGGAGCCGCTCCAGCCGTGGAGCTCGACGACGAGCGGGAAGGGGCCGTCCTGGTCGGCCGGCGGGAGTGTCACGCTGACGTCGAGCGGCACGCCGTCGAAGCTCTCGACGCGCGTCGCGAGGCTGCCCTCGCAGAACTGGACGCCGTCGACCTCGGCGCACGCGACGCGGCCGTTGAACACGGACGCGACGGGTGCGGCGGCGGCGGATGCGGCCCACACGGCGGCGGGCGCGAGGATGCGGAACGCGACGAGGAGGCCGGGCGCGGAGCGGGGCACGGTGCGATGATCCTCCCGTTCCGGCGCGGGGGGCGCCCGGAACGTTACCGCGAGTAACATTCTGGGTACCACGGGCCGCACGCCGCGCGCAACCCCGCCGAAGGGCGCGAACGGGCGCGCTGCCGCGCGCCCTCGCGCCCGCGCCCGCGCGTCCCGCCGCGCCCGCGCGCCGGACCGGCGCGCCGCGCTCGTCGCCGCCGCCTTCCGCGCCATCGCGCGGCACGGCCCCGGCGTCTCGATGGAGCAGATCGCCGCCGAGGCCGGCATCACGAAGCCGATCCTATACCGCCACTTCGGCGACAAGACCGGCCTCGTCGCCGCGGTGACGCTCCGCTACCTCGAGGAGCTGCGGGGCGCGCTCTCCCGGATCGACCCGGCGCTCGACCTGCGCGACCGCACGCAGCGCCAGTTCGAGCTCGGCCTCGCCTATCTCGAGCGGCGGCCGGGCCTCCTGCGCTTCATCGACCGCGAGCTCGGCTTTCGGGCGAGCGAGACGTGGGAGGGCGAGCACGTCTCGGGTCTCCTCCAGATCGTGCGCGGGGTCGTCGCGGCGCGCGGGCTCGACCCGCGCGTCGCCGGGCCCTGGGCGCACGGGATCGCCGGGCTCGTGATGGGCACGGTGCTCGAGTGGCTGCGCGAGCGCGAGGCCTCGCGCGCGAGCGCGCTCCCGCGCGAGGAGATGGCGCGCGCCGCGACGGCGCTCCTCTTCGACGGCGTCGGGGGCCTGCTCGAGGCGCCGCCCCCGTAGCCGAAAGGCGCGCCGCGCCCGTCGGGGCGAGACTCCGCCGCGCCGGCCGGACGCTCCAGCGCCGGCCGCGTCCGCGCGATGAGGCGCCCGTGGCCCCCGATCCCGCCGACGACGCCCGCCGCCGGCGCGCCGCCCGCCGCCGGCTGCCGGGGATCCTGGCGCTCTTCCTCGGGGCGCTCGCCGCGCTCGCGGTGCTGTGCCTGCACTTCCCTGCGCCGCTCACGACGCCCGCGCTGCGCGCCGTCTACCCGATGCCGCTCGTGCGCGCCGCGGTCGCGGCGGGGATCGCGGCCGCGCTCGCGCTCGGGGCGCTCGCCGTCCTCGCGGACGCCGGCCGCCGCGCCGGCCTCGCCGGCCTCGCGCTCGGGATCGCGGCGCAGCTCGCGGGCGGCGCGGCGGTCGAGGTGGCGACGCCCGTCCCGCCGTCGCGCCATCTCGGGCTCGACTGGTTCACGCTCGACCTCCTGCTGCTCGTCCTCGTCTTCGTGCCGCTCGAGCGCGCCTTCGCGGCGCGGCCCGGACAGCCGGTCTTCCGGCGCGGCTGGCGCACGGATCTCGCGCACTTCTTCGCGAGCCACCTGCTCGTGCAGGCGACCTCGCTCCTGACCGTCGCGCCCGCGCTGCTCCTCTTCCGCGCCGTGCCGCTCTCGCCGCTCGCCGGGGTGCAGGACGCGGTCGCCGCGCTCCCGCTCGCGCTCCAGGTCCCGCTCGCGATCCTCGTCGCCGACCTCGCGGGCTACGCCGCCCACCGCGCGTTCCACGCCGTGCCGCTCCTGTGGCGCTTCCACGCGATCCACCACTCGAGCGAGGCGCTCGACTGGCTGGCGGGCTCGCGGCTCCACCTGGTCGACGCCGTCGCGACGCGCGCCGTCGTGTTCGTGCCGCTCTTCGCGCTCGGCTTCGAGCGGGCGGCGCTCACGGCGTACCTCGTCCTCGTCTCCGCCCAGGCGACCTGGATCCACGCGAACCTGCGCGGCGCGCCGCGCTGGCTGGAGGCGCTCGTCGCGACGCCGCGCTTCCACCACTGGCACCACGCCGCCGAGCGCGAGGCGCGCGACCGCAACTTCGCCGTCCACCTCCCCGTCGTGGACCGGCTCTTCGGCACGCACCACCTCCCCCCCGGGCGCTGGCCCGCGCGCTACGGGGTCGACGGCGACGACGTGCCGCCCGGCTGGCTCGCGCAGCTCGTGTGGCCGCTGCGCCGCCGGGGCGCCTAAGATCTCCGGGCGCGTTCCCGCCGAGGTGCCCATGGCGACCGCCGAGCCCGCGGATCTCCCCTTCCACCTGCGCGGCAACTACGCGCCCGTCTCCGAGGAGACGACGGCCTTCGAGCTCCCCGTCGAGGGCGCGCTGCCGCCCGAGCTGCGCGGGCTCTACGTGCGCAACGGCCCGAACCCGAAGTCCGGCGTGTCGCGCCACTGGTTCTCGGGCGACGGCATGGTGCACGGCGTGCGCCTCGAGGGCGGGAAGGCGCGCTGGTACCGGAGCCGCTGGGTGCGCACGCGCGCCCTGGAGGAGGGGCTCTCCTTCGTGAGCGAGGACGGCTCCGTCGACCGCACCGTCGGCGTCTCGAACACGAACGTGGTCGCGCACGCGGGGATGCTGCTCGCCCTCGTGGAGAGCTCGTTCCCGGTGCGGCTCGGCCCGGAGCTCGAGACGCTCGGCGTGTTCGACTACGGCGGCCGGCTCCAGAGCGCGATGACCGCGCACCCGAAGCAGTGCCCGCGCACGGGCGAGCTCCACTTCTTCGGCTACGGCTTCGCGCCGCCCTTCCTCGTCTACCACCGCGCCGACGCGCGCGGGCGGCTCGTGCAGAGCGAGGAGATCGCGGTGCGCGGCCCGGCGATGATCCACGACTTCGCGATCACCGACCGCAGCGTCGTCTTCATGGACCTCCCGATCGTGTTCACGCCCGAGCTCGCGATGGAGGGGCGCTTTCCGTACCAGTGGCACGACGACTACGGCGCGCGGATCGGCGTGATGCCGCGCGGCGGCCGCGGCGCGGACGTGCGCTGGCTCGAGATCGAGCCCTGCTACGTGTTCCATCCCTTCAACGCGTTCGAGGCGGGCGGCCGGATCGTGCTCGACGTCGCGCGCTACCCGGTGCTCTGGCGCGACGGCCCGGAGGGCTTCGACCCGGCGTACCTGCACCGCTTCGAGATCGACGTCGCGGCGGGGAAGGTGTCGGAGCAGTCGCTCGACGACCGCGCGATCGAGTTCCCGCGCGTCGACGAGCGCCGCATGGGGCTCCCGACCCGCTACGGCTACGCGGCGGCGAACCGCCTCGGCGCCGGCGTCTCGGCGGAGCGCCTCGTGAAGTACGACCTCGCGACGGGCGCCTGCACGGAGCTCGACCTCGGCCCGGAGACGGCGCCGTCGGAGCTGGTCTTCGTGCCCGCGGGCGAGGGCGCCGGCGAGGACGAGGGCTGGCTCGTCGGCTACGCCTACGACCGCGCCCGCGACGCGAGCGACTTCCTGGTGCTGGACGCGTCGCGCTTCGCCGGCCCGCCGGTGGCGCGCGTCCGTCTCCCGGTGCGCGTCCCGTTCGGCTTCCACGGCAACTGGGTGCCGGACGCGTAGCCCCGCGCGCGCCCGCGCGCGCGCGTCTCGTGGACGGAGCGCCGGGGCCCTCCGTCCGCGGACGCTTCGCGAGCGGGCGCCTCACTTGGGCGTCTGGATCCCCGTGATGGTGCAGACGAGCGGGAAGTCGTTGGCGGTGTTGTCGCAGGTGAGGGTCTCGTTGGCCGGGACGACGAAGCCCGGCTCGTAGCTGCGGCAGGCCTGGTTCTGGCCGTGCGTGACGAGGCGGCCGATCGTGTTGCCGGTGAGCACCGCCTCGTCGCCCGCGCTCGCGTCGGCGGTGCAGATCTGCGTCAGCACGAAGGAACCCTTCGGCTCGGTGACGTAGAGCGGCGCGGTGCTGAGGGCCGCCGCCGTGATGGTGCGGCTCACGAGCCGGCCCTTCACGCCGGCGTTCACGCTCTGCGCGGCGGCGGGCGCGGCGGCGAGGAGCGCCGCCGCGGCGCCCAGGGCGGCGGCACGCGCGGCTGCGCGGGCGCGCGGCGGGGCGCGGCGACCGATGGACGAGGGGCGGGGCGGAGCGGCTCGCATCGTGGTCCTCCGAGGCTGGCGGCGCCCGCCGGCGTGTCGTCCCGGACCCGTGGACCGGGAGGCGCGCCGAAGCGCGCGCCGCGCACGGGCCGCGCGCGCTCGCGGGCGATCGCGCGGGGCACGGTATGTCAAGCGCGCCTCGCGCGCGAGCGCCCGCGCGGCGGCGGGCGCGGGCTCGATGCGTCACCCTGCACCCGTGGCCGACGCGCCTCCCGAACGCGCACGCCCTCGCGTGCCCCGGCGGCCGGGCCGGCGCGTGGCGATCGTCCTCGCCGGCGGCGGGGCGCGCGGCGCGTACGAGGCGGGCGTCCTCGCCTATCTCTTCGAGAACGTCTACCCCGAGCTCGAGCCGGGCTTCGAGTTCGACATCGTGAGCGGGACGAGCGTGGGGGCCATCCACGCCGCCTGGCTGGCGGCCACGTCGCGCCTGCGCGGGCGGGCGCGCTCGAAGGCGCTCGTCGAGACCTGGCGCGGGATGCGCCTGCGCGACGTCCTCCACGTGCGCGCCGGAGACCTCGTCGGCGTCCCGCTGCGCGCGGTCGGGCTGCGGCGCCTGGCGCGCAGCATCGGGCAGGAGGGGTCGGAGGACGCGGTCGGCGGTCTCGTCGACCTGAGCCCGCTCGAGCGCATCGTCGAGGAGCGCATCCCCTGGCGCGCGATGCGCGCGAACCTGGCGCGCCGCCGCCCCGGCGTCCTCTGCATCTCGTGCACCGAGGTGCGGACGGGCCTCAACACGCTCTTCCTCGACGGCGAGCTCGCCGACACGAAGCCGTGGGCGAACGACCCGAGCACGCGCGCCGTGACGGCGGAGATCCAGGGCCCGCACGTGCGCGCCTCCGCCGCGATCCCGTTCCTCTTCCCCGCGATCCGCGTGGACGGCCAGCTCTACGTCGACGGCGGCCTGCGCATGAACACGCCGCTCTCGCCGGCGCTCCGGCTCGGCGCCGACCGCGTGGTCGTCGTCGCCCTGAAGCACCGCCCGCTCTCGCCGGCGGGGCCCACCGAGTACCCGGAGGACGCGATCACGCAGCCCGCGTTCCTGCTCGGCAAGGTCTTGAACGCGCTCCTCATGGACCAGCTCGAGACGGAGCTCCACCGGATGGAGCTCGTGAACGCGTGGATCGCGCGCGGCGAGGAGGAGTACGGTCCCGACTTCCTCGCGCGCATGAACGTCGCGCTGCGCGTGAGGCGCGGGACGGGCTACCGGCGCGTCCGCGCCGCGGTCGTGCGGCCGAGCGAGGACCTCGGCATGGTCGCCGCGCGCGCGTGGAAGCGCGGCGGCGGCCGGGAGCTGGGGGCGCTGCCGGCGCTCTTCACGCGCCTGGCGCTGCGCGGCGTTCCGGCCGACGAGGCGGACCTCCTCTCGTACCTCTACTTCGACGGGCGCTTCACCGCCGAGCTCGTCGACCTCGGCTACGAGGACGCCCGCCGCGAGCGCGACGCGCTGGTCGAGGCGATCGCCGGCGCGTGACGGCGGGGCGGGGGGCCGGCCCGGGTCCCGCGGCGTGGGGCGCGGGCCGCGCGTCGGGTACGCTTCCGGGCCATGGCCGGCACGCGCCTGCGTCCCCTGAAGGCGATTCGCGCCATGCGGGCGCTCCTGCGCGACCCGGACGACACCGCGCGCGTCTTCGACGTGATCGCGGCGCTCGGCGGGCGCGGCGCCGAGCGCTCGTTCGAGCGCTTCCGGAGCCTCGAGACCGGGGCGCGGATCCTGGCGGAGAAGCGCAGCCTGCTCCACGTCCTCGCCGACCGCGAGCGGCTCCACGCGCTCCCGCCCGGAAGCCTCGGGCGCGCCTATGCCGACTTCATGGGGCGCGAGCAGATCAGCGCGGAGGGGCTCGCGCAGGCCAGCCTCGCCCTCGGCCCGCCCGACCCGTTGATCCCGCCGGAGCGCCAGCTCTTCGGCGCGCGCCTGCGCGACATGCACGATCTCTGGCACGTCGTCACGGGCTATGGGCGCGACCTCCTCGGCGAGGCGCAGCTCCTGGCCTTCACCTATGCCCAGACGCGCACGCGCGGGATCGGCTTCATCGTCGCCACGGCCTGGTGGAAGGCCCGCCGCGCCCCGGAGTTCCGGCGGATGCTCCGCGCCGCCTACCGGCGCGGCCGCCGCGCCGCGTGGCTCCCCGCCGCCGACTGGGAGACGCTCCTCGAGCGCCCGCTCGACGCCGTGCGCGCCGAGCTGCGCGTCGGGCCGCCGCCGCGCTACGCCGAGGTGCGCTCGGCCGGCGCCCCGGCCCCGCCGCTCGCGGGGACGGCGGACTCGCTGGCCGCGCCCGCCGCGGGGACGCTGCCGAACCGCTGAACGCCTCGCGCCGGGTCGCCCGGCGGCGTGCTCCCGCGTCAGCGCTCGCCTTCGACCGCAGGGCGCGTCGCGAAGAGGAGCGCCAGTGCGCGGCCGGCGCGCACGTCCTCGCGGCGCACCGCGAAGCCGCACGCGGCGAGGCGGAGCGCGACGTCGTCCACCTGCGCGGGGTGGAAGCCCGGCGAGGCGAAGCGGCCGAGGCCGGGCTCGTGCAGCCGGATCGCGAGGAGGAGCGTCCCGCCCGGCCGCAGGACGCGGCGCACCTCGCGCAGGGAGCGCTCGGGTCCGGGCCAGAACTGGACGGTGTTGGCCGCGTAGGCGGCGTCGAAGCTCGCGTCCGGGAAGGGCAGCGCGTCCGCCCCGCCGCGGCGCAGCTCCACGCACGCCGCCGCGATCTCGCGGCGCAGGCGCCGCGAGGCCATGGCGACCATCGTCTCCGAGACGTCGACGCCCGCGGCGCGCCCGCGCGGGACGCGCGCGGCGAGGGCCGCGAGCGCGCGCCCGTGGCCGAACCCGATCTCGAGCACGCGGTCCTCGGGCCGGAGCGGGAGGCGCGCGACGGCGGCGTCGTTCATCGCGGCGTTCTTGCGCGCCATCAGCGCGCCGGCGAAGCGGCCGAGCCAGCCGCGCGGGTGCGCGAAATGCGAGCGCAGGCCGCGCGCGGGGCAGACCTCGAGCCCGCCCGCCTCGTCGGAGCGCGCGCCGTGCGCGGCGCACGGAGCGGCCGGAGCGGACGCGTCGGCGGGCGGGCTCACGGGGGGTACGGGCGGAGTGGCCGCGGCAGGCGTTCGAGCGGGCGTCGCGTGCGTCGTCATGGCGATCCTTCCGGGCGCGCGGGGTCGAGGGAGGAGGCGTGGGCGGGACGCGGGCGCGAGGGCGCGGGCGCGGCCGTCGGCGCCTGCGACGCGGCCTCGGCGCGGTGGCCCGCGAGGCGCACCTCGAAGCAGCTGCCGCCGCCGTCGCGCGGCCGCCACGCGACGTCACCGCCGTGGTGCCGCGCGACGAGCCGCACGATCGCGAGACCGAGGCCCGCGCCCTCGGCGCTCGCGCGGCTTCCGCGCGCGAACGGCTCGAAGACGCGCTCGCGCTCCGGCGGCGCGAGCCCCGGGCCGCGGTCGAGGACGCGCACGACGGCGCCGCCCGCGCTCGAGCGCGCGACCTCGATCTCGACCGGCGCGCCCGGCGCATGGCGGCGGGCGTTCTCCACGAGGTTGCGCAGGAGGTGGCGCAGGCTGCGCGCGTCGCCCCGCACCGTCGCGCGCTCGCCGCGCGCCTCGCCGCCCGCGCGCGCCGCCTCCTCGGCCGCGAGCGCGAGGAGGTCGACCTCCTCGTGAGCGCCCGTCGCCTCGAGGAGGCCGAGCCGGCTCGCGACGAGGAGCTCCTCCACGCTCTCGTCGAGGCGCGCGACGTCGCGCGCCATCCCCGCGCCGAGCTCGGGCTCGCCGCGCCCGGCGACGAGCTCCGCCGCGACGCGCAGCCGCGCGAGCGGAGAGCGCAGCTCGTGCGACGCGCTCGCGAGGAGCGTGCGCTGCGCGGCGACGAGCGCCTCGATGCGCGCGGCGGCGCGATTGAAGCGGGACGCGAGGCGCGCCACCTCGTCGCGGCCCTCGACCTCGACGCGCGCGCCGAGATCGCCCGCGCCGAGCGCCTCGACGCGGCGCTCGAGCCGCTCGAGCCGGCGGGTGATCCCGCGCGCGACCGGCCACGCCGCCGCGGCCAGCGCGGCGGCAGCGAGGCCCAGCGCGCCGAGCCAGGCGAGCGGGTGCGGCTCGCGCCGGCGGAAGCGCGCCACCAGGAAGCGGCCGTCCGGAAGCCGCAGCGAGGCGGCGGGCCCGTCGCGGTCGTGGAGCCACGACGCCTCGCCTCGGCGCGGATCCGGCGCGGGGAGCGGCGCGCCCGCGGCGGCGAGGGGGGCGCCCCGCGCGTCGAAGAGCGCGAGGTCGGCGTCGACGGCCGCGGCGAGGCGCGCGAGCGGGGCGCGCGCCTCGGACGCCGGCGCGCTCGCGGGCGGGAGCGCCGCCGCGAACAGCGCAGCCGTCGCGCGCAGGAGGCCGCGATCGCGGCGCGGCCCGGGGCCGTGCCAGAAGAAGAGCGAGGCGACCGCGACCAGAGCGAGCAGCATCCCGACGAAGCCGAGGTAGATGCGCAGGTAGAGGCGCTTCAAGCGGCCCCGTCCTCGTCCTGCCGCGCGGCGAAGACGTAGCCGACGCCGCGCACCGTGAGGAGCCGCCGCGGCTGCTTCGGATCGTCCTCGATCGCCGCGCGGATGCGCGACACGTGGACGTCGATGCTGCGGTCGAACGCCTCGAGCGCGCGGCCGCGCACGCGGTCCATGAGCTCGTCGCGCGTGAGCACGCGCCCGGCGGCGTCGGCCAGGACGCCGAGGAGGTCGAACTGCAGCGCGGTGAGCGGACGCGCCTCGCCGTCGACGCGCACGACTCGCGCGCCGCGGTCGATCTCGAGCCGTCCGAACCGCCGCACCTCCTTGCGCGCCTCGGGCCCCGGGAGCGCGCCGCGGCGCAGCACGGCGCGCACCCGCGCGAGGAGCTCCCGCGGGTTGAACGGCTTGGGCAGGTAGTCGTCGGCGCCGAGCTCGAGCCCGACGATGCGGTCCGCGTCCTCGCCGCGCGCGGTCAGCATCACGATCGGCACCGCCGAGCGCGTCCGGATCTCGCGGCAGAGGGCGAGCCCGTCGCCGTCCGGCAGCATGAGGTCCAGGATCACGAGATCGAAGGGCTCGGCCGCGAGCGCCGCCCGTCCCGACGCCGCGTCGTGACGGGCGGCGATGCGCAGCCCCGCGTCCTCGAGATAGCGGCCCAGCATGGCGCACAGCTCGCGGTCGTCGTCGATCATGAGGACGCGCGCGGTCACGCAGCCCAGGCTAGCGCCCGCCGCCGGAACCCGTGCCGCGGCGCCGCGCGCGCTAGAAGCGCCCGCGCCGGCGCTCGTGCAGCCGCTCGTGCCGCTCGAGCAGCTCGGCGCGCTGCGCGGGGGTGAGGCGCGCCGAGGCGTCGGCGAGCGCGGCGACGAGCCTCCCGCTCGTCGCGTCGGCCAGCGCGATCCCCTCGGCGCGGATCTTCTCGAGCGCGGCGCGATCCACCTCGGGCGCCGCCAGCGCTTCGGCCAGCGCCTCGAGCTGCTCGTGGTGGCGCTCGCGCGCGCGCTCGAGGTCGCCCGCGAGCTCGTCGAGGATGTCGGCGATCGCCTCCACCTGGGCGTCGCTCGCGTCGACCCCGCGGAGCGCCCAGCTCACGATCTCGCGCGCGTGCTCCGGCGTCATGGGATGCGGAGGGCCGAAGCGGCCGCGATGGCCGTGCCAGCCGAAGCCGACGAGGAGCGTCGCGAGGGAGCCGAGGGCGAAGAAGAGGAGCTTCGTCACGGGAGGCCTCCTTGGGGCGTGCCCCCGAAGTCTCCGCGCACGACGTCACCCCCGTATGTCGCCCGCGTAAAGTCTCGTAAAAGGGCGGGGCCGCGCGGGCGGGCGGCGCCGAGCCCCGCGGGCGGCTCGCCCGCGGGGCGGGTCCTCCGTCACGCCGCACCCTCGCCGCTTCCTGCGGCTCCGCGCTCGCCGCGCGGCGGGGCCACGAGGGCGGCGACGATCGCCTCGAACGCGCCGTCGGCGATCGCGATCATCTCCGCGTCGGTGCGGTCCTGGATGGGGTGGGGGACGTAGACCGCCGCCGGGTCGGCGCCGAGCGCACGCGCCTGGGCCCGCGCGCCGTCCTCGAACTCCACCGTCGCGACGAAGACGCCGGGCACGCCGCGCGCCTCGAGGTCCGCCGTGTCGTGCACACTGCACGACGTGCAGGACCCTCAATCCGCGAGCGCCTCCACCACCGCGCCGCACTGCACCGAGATCTCCTGGCGCAGGTCGACGGGCGCGGGCTTCGTGAACGTGGGCTTCCGGAAGCGGCGCACCGTCGCCCCGCGCTCGCGCAGGCGCGCCTCGATCCGGTCGAGGAAGACGTCGCCGCGCGGCTTCGAGATGTCGAGCAGCGCGACGGTGACGCCGTCGAGGCGTGCGAGCCGCGGTCCGCGCGCACGCACGGGAAGGGCGCGCTCGCCGGTCGGGTCGAGCAGCACGCGGCTCGACGTCATGGTCGGATGGTTACCACGCTTCGATCTCGCGGACGACGGGCTGGCTGCCGGTGGCGCCGTTGGCCCAGCCGCCGATGATGGCGGAGAAGAGGCCCGCGCGGCCGCCGCAGTGGACGACGAGCAGCCCGCCGGGACGGAACTTGGGCAGGGTCGCGTTCGCGAGGTGCGCGGGCACGCCCTCGGCGATCCCGCCCGCCCCGCGGACGATCTCGGCGCCGGGGAGCTGCAGCAGCTCGTGCAGGCGGGCGACGAGGTGCGCCTTGTCCCAGCCCGCCTCGCGGAAGACGCGCGCGTGCTCCGGCGACACGGCGAGGATCGCGTCGAACGCGAGCGGCAGCTTCGGGTGGTGCACCGTGCGCAGGCACGCCGCGAAGCTGCGCGCGAGGGACTCCGGGTCGCGCGAGAGCTGGTCCACCACCGAGCGCGGCGCCTCGCCGGGAAAGAGCGTCACCGCGCTGCGACCCGGCGGGACGCCGAGGTCCTGCGCGAGCGGCGTCCAGGGCGAGCCCTCCTCGTCCTCGGCGAAGCAGAAGGAGATCTTCGCGGGGCTGCCGAGCGTCGCGCGGTCCACCTCGCCCGGCCGCCCGCCGCCCACGTTACGGATCACGAGCTGGAGCGCGCGCCCGATCGCGAGATTCGCGCGGCAGCCCTGGCCGAAGACGTTGATCCCCGCGTTCATCCCGATCCGGCGGCGGATCGGCCCGTTCACGACGAGCACGGGGCCGACGGGCATCGTGGTCGCGAGCAGCCCGTGCGCGTTGAAGGCGTCGGTGCACGCGGCCTCGACCGCCGCGAGGACGACGGGCAGGTACTCGGGCTTGCAGCCCGCCATCACGGCGTTGATGGCGACCTTCTCCACCGTGCAGGGGACGAGGTCGGGCGGCACGACGGCCACGACGTCGCCGGGCGCGCGCCGCGTGCCCTCGAGCATCGCGAGCACGCGGCGCTCGGTCGGGGGCACGACGGGGAGCCCGTCGGTCCAGCCGCGCTCGAAGAGCGCCTCGTGCTCGTCCTCCGCCGGGGCGAGCGCGACGCGCCGCGCGGCCAGCGTCGCGCCGCCGAAGCGCACGGCGAGCGCGGCGGCGACCTCGGGCTCGACGCTGCGCGATCCGCAGCCCGGCCGCCACGCCGGGAGACCGGGCCCGAGGCCCGAGACCCCCGCGAGCCCCTCCCACTCGCCGCGCTCCCAGCCGACCGCGCGCGCCACCTCGCGGCCGCCCTCGACGCGCAGCAGGGTCGGCACGGTCTCCACCTCGGACGCCCACGACGCCTCGAGCGCGCCGTCGTCGACGCGCGCCACCCCTTCCGGGAAGGCGGGGTCGTCCTGCGTGAACACCGTGAGCGGGGCGTGCTTCGCGAGCTCGGCGAGGACGGGCGCCACGAGGACGCAGGTAGGGCAGCCGCGCTTCACGAACGCGACGAGCCCGTCCGGAAGCCGAGCCGGCGCCGGCCGCCCGGGGGGAGCGCTCACGGCGCGCACGCGCCGTAGAGCGCGTCGCCGTCGACCGCCTCGCAGTCGAGGTCGAGCCCGTCGAACGCCTCGAGCGCGAGGCAGGCGTGGCAGAAGGCGAGATCGGCGACGCAGCGCCCGAGGTCGAGCGGGGCGGGCGCCGCGCCGCAGGCGCCCTCGAACCGCGTCGGCACGTCGACCTCGGGCACGCGGGCGCAGCGCTTCGCGGTCTGGCCCTCGGCGTTGCGGCGCGCGCGCGCGAGCTTCGGGTCGGCCGCGAGCGCGGCGTCGAGCGCGGCGGCGAGCGCGGCGCCAGAGTCGGCCGTCGCGAGCGCGCGCTTCTTCGCCTTGACGCCTGCGCGCACGAAGGCGCCGTAGGCCGCCGCGAGCGACGTCGCCGCCTGGGCCTGGCAGCGCGCCGCCTCCTCGTCCGCCGCGCGCGCAACGATCGCCGCGTCCACGTCGCTCCAGAGCCGGTCGAGGAGCTCCGTCGCGGAGAGGCCCGCGCTCGCCTCCACGGCGGCGGCGCCCTCGTACGCGAAGTCTGGGAGCTCGGCCGGATCGCACTTCCGTGCGTCGGCGTCCGCCAGCTTCGCCGCCGCACGCGCGACGCGCGCGTCGCTCGACGCGCAGCCCGAGACGCCCGCCGTCACCTTCCCGCGCGTGAAGCCGCTCACGCAGAAGGCGAGCTCCTTCGCCTGTGCCACCGCGAGCGCGGCCGCCGCCTGGTTCAGCGCCGCGATGCAGCGCTGCTGCGGCCGGGTCTGGAGCGCCGGCGCGGCGGGGCACGGCGCCGTCGCGTCGAGCGCAGCGGTCTGGCCCGCGACGTTCTCGGGGTCCGCCGGGTCGCCGCACGCGAAGTCGTTCGCGTTGTCGTGGGTCTCGTCGACGCGGCGGAGCGAATGGCCGTCGGGAGCGAGCGGGGTCGGCGTCCCCACCGACGCGGGCGGCGTCCCCGTGAAGGCCCCGTACGCGACGCAATCCACGTAGTTCGCGGGGTCGGTGTGGTCCCACGTCGCCGGATCGGGCGGCACGAGGCCCGGGGCCCCCCAGCAGACCATGCCGCTTCCGGGAACGAGCCCGGGCGCGAACTCGAAATCGACCTGGAGGCCCGAGGCGGTCTCGAACGCGGCGGTGCCCATGAGCCAGCGGTCGCCTGCCCCCGCGGTCGCAGGGAGGTCGGCGGGCACGACGAGGACGTCGCCCTGATAGGTCCCGTTCGCGTCGAACGCGGCGAGAACGCTGTTCTCGGTGACGGTCTGCCCCCCGAAGAGGAGCTCGATCTCGACGAACTGGACGGATGCGTCCTCACCGAGGCTCGTCATGACCTCGCCGATGAGCGCGAGGTGGAAGGCGGCGCGTGCGGGGGACGCGACGAGGAGCGCGAGCGCGGCCGGAACCCACGCCAGGCGGAGCATGCGGGGGGCCTCCGCCGCAGGCGTAGGCCAGGCCCCGGCACGCCGCAAGCGCGCGGGCCGCGGCACAGGCTTCGGCGCGTCCCGCGGGCGCACGTCGCTCGCCGCGTCGAACGGGAGGCGCGAGCGCGGGCGACGGACCCTGCGCGCGAGGCGCGCCGACTCCCGGGCCGGTCGCGGGACGCGTGCCCGGGCGAGGCGTGCGGAGCCGAGCTCCGCGGGGCGGAGCCGCGGCCCCGCGCGGTCGCCGGCGCGGCGGTCGCTAGGCCGGGCGCCGGCGCGCGACGGCCAGCACGCCGAGCCCGAAGAGGAGCGCGGCACCCGGCTCGGGAACCGCGATCTCGCCGCCGCCTCCTCCGATCGTGCCGCGGCCGCCGCCGGCGATGGGGCCTTCGCGCCAGCGGCCGCCCTGGCTGCGGCCCTGCGCGCGCTTCACCTCGTCGGTGAAGGTCTTGCCGTCGACGGCGTAGCGGATCTGGCGCTCGCCGGGCACGAGCAGCTCGCCGGCGTCGATCGGGGCGGCGCGCACGGCCACCGCGGCCGCGAGGACGACGAAACACAACAGCGTTTGAGAAAACAGCGTGCGCATGCGCATGAGCAGCTCCGCTCCTTCCCCTCCGCGTTTCGTGACGACCGTCACCAAGAAGGCTAGTTGCTGGGGCGCGGCGCTGCAATCGGGGAAACCCCCCCGGGCCCGCGAGCGGGCCTTCGGGTCGCGTCGCTCCCGGCCTTCCACCGTGCGTGGGGCGGGCCGCCGCCCAGGTGACGCGCTCGGGCCTCGCCTCGGGGGCCGTCGTCGCCGGCGCGGCGCCGGCGCGCGTCCGCGGCGTTGCGCCCCCGGCTCAGGGGGCGGCGCGCTCCTCGGAGGCGGGGCCGGGTCGCTCGGTCCGGGCCGGCGCGGGCGAGACGTCGCGCCGGGAGGGCGCGTCGGGCGGCGGCGGTGCGGACGCCCCGCCCCCGCCTCCTACCACGCTCTTCAGCACGTCCGCGCCGTTGCGCCAGACCGCGTCGGCGCCCTCCCGGAGGGCGCGCAGCCAGCGCCGCGCGAAGGCGAACTCGATCCCGAGGATCGCCAGGCCGACCGGGATGACCACCATCGCGGGGCCGGGGAGGACGAGCAGCGCCACGCCGATCGCGAGCACGGTGGTGCCCACGACGGCAACCACCACGCGCCGCGCGGTCTTCACGCTGTGGTGATAGATCCGGCGCACCAGCGGAGCGCTCTCCTCGGGGATGCGGGCGGCGCTCTCCGAGTATAGGCGGCCGGCGCGCGTTCCTCCGCCTACCCTCTCGGCATCGGAGGCGTTCGATGGCTCTCTTCTCCTCTCGCAAGCTGCGGGTTCCGGCCCCCGAGGAGGCGCTCCCCGGCCGCGCGACGCCGCTCCCCGTGCCGCGCGCGCACTTCGTGAACGGAAACCCGCTCGAGCCCCCCTTCCCGCCCGGCCTCGAGCGGGCCGTCTTCGGGATGGGCTGCTTCTGGGGCGCGGAGCGCAAGTTCTGGGAGACGCCAGGCGTCTTCACGACGGCCGTCGGGTACGCCGGCGGCCACACGCCGAACCCGACCTACGAGGAGGTGTGCAGCGGCCTCACCGGGCACACGGAGGTGGTCCTCGTGGTGTTCGATCCGGCGCGCGTCTCCTACGCCGAGCTGCTGCGCGTCTTCTTCGAGGGCCACGACCCGACCCAGGGCATGCGGCAGGGCCACGACGTCGGGACGCAGTACCGCTCGGCGATCTACGTCCACTCGCCGGCGCAGCGGGGCGCGGCGGAGGCCGCGCGCGAGGCGTACCAGAAGCGCCTCCACGAGGCGGGCTACGCCGACGTCACCACCGAGATCCGTGAGGCGCCGCCCTTCTACTACGCCGAGGCCTACCACCAGCAGTACCTCGCCAAGAACCCGGGCGGCTACTGCGGGCTCGGCGGCACCGGCGTCGCCTGCCCCGTCGGCGCGGGCGTGTAGCGCCCGACGCGACCGGGAGCCGTCGGCGACGGCGTGGCCGCGCCGCGCGCGGCCCCACCCGGGCGCACGGCCCCCGCGGCGCGGCGCCCTCGACGCCCGGGGCGCGGCCCGTATCCTGGTCGGCTTCGGGAGGAGCCGAATGGAGCGGGTGCTGCGCGAGGACGCCTTCGCCGGCGAGACGCACATCGTGACGGGCGCCGCGCAGGGCATCGGGCGCGCCGTCGCGGAGATGCTCGCGCTCCACGGCGCGGCCGTCGCGCTCGTGGATCTCGACCCCGGCCGCGTCCAGGAGGCGGCCGACGAGATCGCCCGGCGCGCCGCGGTGAAGCCGCTCCCCGTGCCGACCGACGTGACGCGCGAGGAGGACGTCCAGCGCGCCGTGTCGCGCGTCCTCGAGGCGAACGGGGCGATCCACGGCCTCGTGAACGTGGCCGGCATCACCCGCGACGCGCGCATCTCGAAGAAGTCCTTCGCCGACTTCCAGGCCGTCCTCGCGGTGCACGTCCACGGGACGTTCCTCTTCACGCGCGAGGTCGCGGCACAGCACTGGCACGTCCTCTTCAAGGACCACGGGAACCAGCCGCTCGCCGACGGGGCGAACCGCTTCGTGATCAACTTCTCCAGCGTGAGCGCGCGCCAGGGCAACGTGGGACAGGTCGACTACACCGCGGCGAAGGGGGCCATCGAGTCGCTCACGAAGACCGCGGCGCGCGAGTTCTCGAGCTACCGCGCGCGCGTCAACGCGATCGCGCCCGGCCCCGTCCGGACGCCGATGCTCGCGGCGGTGGGCGAGCAGGGCGTCGCGCTCATGGCGGCCGCGACGCTCGTGGGCCGGATCGCGGAGCCGGACGAGATCGCGGCGACCGTCGCCGCCATCGCCGACCCGAAGCTGTTCGGGTACACGACGGGCCAGGTGTTCGCCGCGAACGGCGGCATGTACCTCGACTGAACGTGGCGCACCGAGGAGCCGGACGGTTCCAGCCGGGCGCGGGCGGCATGGCCCGCGCGCCGGCGCTCACGCGCCGCGAGCTCCTGCGCGCCGCCGGCGCGGCGGCCGTCTCGGCCGCGCTCCCCTTCGGGCTCGGAGCCTGCGCGGGAGGCGCCGGCGGCGGCCCGCTCGAGGTGGGCGGCCTTCCGGTGACGTGCAACCTCACGCTCCCCGTCGCCTGCGTGGCGCGCGAGGCCAAGAACCGGGCGGCGCCGGAGGGCGCGCCCCGCTTCGCGTACGCGTACAGCAAGTACAGCGGCTGGCCCGAGATCAAGGAGTCGCTGATGGCCGGCCGGATCCGGGCCGGCTACATGCTGGCGCCCCTCGTCATGGACCTCGCGGACAAGAAGATCCCCGTGAAGATCGTCTCGCTCGGCCACCGCTCGGGCGCGGTCATCATGGTGCGCACCGAGTCGCCGTACCGGTCCTTCCGTCAGCTCGCCGGGAAGCGCGTCGCCGTGCCGAGCCGTTTCGCCGTGGACTACCTCTTCCTGAAGCGGATGCTGGCCGAGGAGGGCATGACGCTCGGCGACGTGCAGATCCTCGAGATGGCGCCGCCCGACATGCCGGCGGCGCTCTACGCCGACGCCGTCGACGCCTACTGCACCGGGGAGCCGTTCGGCGCGGCCGCGCAGCGCGCCGGCTACGCGAGGCCCCTCCGGATGACGCGCGACGAGTGGCCGACGTACATCTGCTGCGTGCTCACGGTGCGCGAGGAGCTGATCGCGTCGGACCCGGCGCTCGTCCAGGATCTCGTCGACCACGTGCTCGGGGCCGGCGCCTGGCTCGACGCGCGCCCGGAGCACCGCGACAAGGCCGCCGAGATCGCGGCCGGCCGCGCGTTCTTCAACCAGGATCCCGAGATCCTGCGCTTCGTGATGGAGAACCCGTCGGACCGCGTCACGTACGGCGACCTGCGCGTGGTGCGCGAGGAGTTCGACCAGCTCATGCGGCTCTCGCTCGAGGCCGGCACGATCGAGCACCCGATTCCGTACGAGGCGTACATGGACGAGCGCTTCGCGCGGAACGCGCGGCCGGCGGAGATCGCGCTGTGACGCGGCGCGCGCGGGCGCTGCTCGGCGCGGCGCTCGCCGCGGCGCTCTCGGCCGCGTCCGGGCCGGCCGCGGCGGAGGCGCTCCGGGCGGGCGTCTTCGACCCCCCGCGCCCGGCGCCCCCGTTCGCGCTCCGCGGCTCGGACGGCGAGACGCTCGACCTCGCGCGCTACCGCGGGAAGCTCGTGGTCCTCGCCTTCGGCTTCACCTCGTGTCCGGACGTCTGCCCGACGACGCTCGGGGTCCTCGCGAGCGCGCGCAAGAAGCTCGGCGCGCGCGCGGCGGACGTCCAGGTCGTCTACGTGACCGTCGACCCCGAGCGCGACGACGCGGCGCGCATGCGCGGCTACCTCGCGGCCTTCGATCCCACGTTCGTGGGCGGCACGGGCGATCCCGACGCGCTCGCGGCGGTGCGCGAGCAGTACGGCATCGTCGCCGCGAAGGTGGCGCAGGCCGGCGGGGACGGGATCAGCCACTCGTCGTACACCTACCTGATCGACCGCGCCGGCCGCCTGCGCGCGCTCGTGCCGTACGGGCGCACGGCGGACGACTACGCGCACGATCTCGACATCCTCCTCCGCGAGTAGGCGCCCGGTGCGCGCCGCCGCGAAGGCGCTCGGCGTCGGGAGCGCGGCCTGCGCGCTCGCCGTCGTCGCCTGGGCGGCCCTCGCGCCGGTCGCGTCCGACTCGCGCGAGCGGCGGTTCGAGATCCCGAAGGGCACCTGGGCGCGCCGGATGGCGGGCGACCCGGTGGAGACCCTGCCCGACGAGATCCGGCTCACGCTCGGGGTGCGGGACGTCCTCGTCCTGCGCAACCTCGACGACGTGCCCCAGATCTTCGGCCCGACGCTCATGATGCCCGGCCAGAGCTTCCGGCTGCCCTTCGCGGTCGCTTCGAGCTATCCATTCGCCTGCACGGCCCACGCGAGCGGCCAGCTGACCGTCGTCGTGGAGCCCTTTCCCGGCGACCCGTGGGCCCGCCTGCGGTACCGGGTGGGGGAGCTCGGAGAGCTCCTCACGGGCGTGCGGACCGAGCGGCTTCGAGGACGCGACGCAGGCACATGACCCGGCTCAAGGAGACGCTGCCCTCGCTGGCGGTCGCCGCGCTCCTCCTCGCCGTCTGGTGGGGCGCGGTGGTCGCGACCGGGAGCGCCATCTTCCCGACGCCCGTTCAGGTCGTGGCCGGCGTCGTCGAGCTGATCGAGGACGGGACGCTCTGGGTCCACGTCGGCGCCTCGCTGGCGCGGGTCGCGGCCGGCTTCCTGCTCGCGGTCGCCGTCGGCGTCCCGCTCGGGCTCTGGATGGGGCGCGTCGACGGCGCGTTCCGGACGCTGAACCCGATCTTCCAGATCCTGCGGCCGATCTCGCCGATCGCCTGGATCCCGATCGCCATCCTCTGGTTCGGCGTCGGGAACGCTTCCCCCATCTACCTGATCTTCATCTCGTCGGTCTTCCCGATGATCGTGCAGACGACGGCCGGCGTGCACACCATCGAGAAGCGCTACCTCCGGGCCGCCGAGAACTTCGGCGTCTCGCGGCGCGCGCTCTTCGCGAAGGTGATCGTGCCCGCGGTGCTCCCGCAGGTCCTCGTCGGCATGCGGATCGGCCTGGGCGTCGCGTGGCTCGTCGTCGTCGCGGCGGAGATGATCGCGCTGCGCTCCGGGCTCGGGTACCTGATCATCGACTCGCGCAACGCCGGCAACCGCTACGACCTCGTCGTCGCCGGGATGATCCTCATCGGCCTCATCGGCCTCCTGCTCGACGGCTTGATGCGCCTCCTCGAGGGCGTGCGCTGGGTGCGGTGGCGCTATGCGCACTAAGATCGAGCTGCGCGACGTCGCGAAGTCGTTCCCCACGGAGAACGGCGCGCTGGAGGTCATCGGCGGCGTGAGCTTCGCCGTCGGCGACGGCGAGTTCGTCGCGATCGTGGGCCCGTCCGGCTGCGGGAAGTCGACGCTCATGAGCCTCGTCGCCGGCTTCGTGCGGCCGGACGCGGGCGCGGTCCTCGTCGACGGCGCCCCGCGCGGGCGCCCAGACCCGCGCGGCATCCTGATCTCCCAGCACGGCTCGGTGTTCCCCTGGCTCACCGTCCAGGAGAACCTGACGTTCGGGCTCGAGGGCCTCTCCCGCGCCGAGCGGGCCGCGCTCGCCGACCACTACGCGGCGATCGTCGGGCTGAAAGGCTTCGAGCGCAGCCATCCCCACGAGCTCTCGGGCGGCATGGTGAAGCGCCTCGAGCTCGCGCGCGCGCTGGCCGTCAAGCCCGAGATCCTCTACATGGACGAGCCGTTCTCGGCGCTCGACGCGCTCATGAGCCTGCGCATGCGCCGCGAGCTGCTGCGCATCCTCGGCGAGGAGCGCCACACCGTGCTCCTCATCACGCACGACGTGGAGGAAGCGGTCCACCTCGCCGACCGCGTGATCGTGCTCACGCCGCGGCCCGCGCGGATCCAGGCGGTGTTCGAGGTGAGGCTCCCGCACCCGCGCGACCTCGCGAGCCCCGAGGTGCAGTCGCTCCGCATGGCGGTGCTGCGGGAGCTCGGGGTGGACCGCGACGAGACGCCGCGCGAGGAGGCGGCCGCGGCCGCGCGCGAGGGCGCCGAGCCAGCCGGCCGCCGGAGCGCGGCCGCGCGCGCGCCGGAGGCGACCGACGTCGTCGTGGTAGGCGGCGGGCCCGCCGGCGCGATCCTCGGCGCCTACCTCGCGCGCGCCGGCGTCGACCACTGGATCCTCGACAAGGCCGTGCACCCGCGCCCGCACGTCGGGGAGTCGCTGCTGTGCGCGACGACGCGGGTCTTCCGCGAGATCGGCTTCCTCGACGCGCTCGACGCGGGCGGCTTCGTGCGCAAGCACGGCGCGCTGTGGACGCATCCCGCGGAGCCGCGCCCGGTCGCGCTCCCGTTCCGCCCGATCCCGCGGCTCGGCGTCGAGCAGCCGTGGAGCTGGCACGTCGACCGCAGCCGCTTCGACGACGCGCTGCTGCGCCACGCGGCCGCGCAGGGCTCGCGCGTCCTCGAAGGCGCGCAGGTGGAGCGCGTCGAGCTCGACGAGGCCGGCCGCGCCGCGGGCGTGGTCGTGCGCACGGGCGACGGGCGGCGCACGGTGCGCGCGCGCGTCGTCGTCGACGCGAGCGGGCGCGGGACGCTGCTCGGGAGCCAGCTGCGCCTCAAGCGCACGGACCCCGCGTTCCGCCAGTTCGCCGTCCACGGCTGGTTCGAGGGCGTCGACCGCGGCGACCCCGGCACGGCGGAGTGGATCCACCTGCACGTCCTGCCCGGCCGGCGCGCGTGGGCGTGGCAGATTCCGATCAGCGCGGCCGTCACCTCGGTCGGCGTCGTGTGCGACGCGGCGCAGTTCCCGACCGCGGGCGACGACCTCGAGCGCTTCTTCGCGGAGGCGCTGGCCGGGAGCCCGGCCCTGGCGCGCGGCATGGCGGGCGCGCGCCCGCTGCACGCGCTGCAGCGCGAGGGCAACTACAGCTACGCGATGGAGCGGCTCGCGGGCGACGGCTGGCTCATGGTCGGCGACGCCGCCCGCTTCGTGGACCCGCTGTTCTCGTCCGGCCTCTCGGTGGCCGCGGAGTCGGCGCGCGCCGCGGCCGAGGCGATCCGCGCCGCGCTCGCGACCGGCGACACCTCCGCGCGAGCGTTCGCCGGGTACGAGCGCCACCTGCGCGGCGGGCTCGAAGCCTGGCGCGAGTTCATCGGGCTCTACTACCGGCTCCCGCGCGCCTTCCTCGCGCTCCTCGCGGATCCCGAGGCGCGCGAGCTCCTGCGCGACGTGATGCAAGGGGACCTCTACGAGGGCACGCCGTCCGCCGGCCTCGAGCGCCTGCGCGCCGAGATCGCGCGCGTGGAGGCGGACCCGCGCCATCCCTGGCGCGCCGAGCTCGACGACGGCGCCGGGCGGACGCCCGCCGCGGGTTGACGCGCCGGAGGTTCGGACGCAGCATCGAACGCGCGTCCGACGGAGGCAGGGATGTCCGAGGCGGTCCCGCGCAAGCTCGCGCCCTCGACCGAGCAGGAGCTCCGGCGGCTGAAGCCGTTCCTGAAGGCGATGTCGGCGCTGAACCGCGCCGTCTTTCGCTGGACCGGCGGCCGCCTCGGCGGGCGCTTCCTGCGCGGCGCGCCGGTGGGTCTCCTCACGACGACCGGCCGGCGGAGCGGCGCGCGCCGCACGCTCCCCCTCATCTACCTCGCCGATGGCGAGCGCCTCGTGCTCGTCGCCTCTCAGGGTGGGATGCCGCGCAACCCGCTCTGGTACGACAACCTGGTGACGCACCCCGAGGTCGAGTTCCAGACGCCGCGCGGGCCCGTGCGCCGCTACCGCGCGCGCACGGCGAGCCCGGAGGAGAAGCGCGCCTACTGGCCGCGCCTGTGCGCGATCTACCCCGACTACGCCGACTACCAGGCCCGCACGGAGCGCGACATCCCGGTGGTCGTGCTCGACCCCGCCTGACGAGACCCGCGGTGGATCACGGAGGGGGCCTGGTCCCTCCGTGAACGGCGCGTCAGGCGCCGCGGCGGCGGGAGCGCGAGGCCGGCGGCCCGGCCCGGCGGGGCGGCGCCTCGGCGAGACCGAGGAGGCCGGCCGCGACGCGCAGGTCGTCCACGAAGCGCGCCGTCTCGGCGCGGCGCGTCGCCTCGTCGGGCGCGCGCAGGAGCGAGGAGGGGTGCACCGTGGCGAGCACCCAGCGCGCGAGCGGCGAGGGCACCGGCACGCCGCGCTGCTTGGTGACCCGGAAGCTCGGGCCGAGCAGGGACTGGGCCGCGGTCGCGCCGAGGCACAGCACGAGGTCGGGCGCGACGGACGTGATCTCGGCCTCGAGCCAGGGGCGGCAGGCGCGCACTTCGTTCGGGCTCGGCTTCTCGTGCAGGCGGCGCTTGCCCCGCGCCACCCACTTGAAGTGCTTCACCGCGTTGGTGACGAACACCTCGCCGCGCGGGATGCCGGCCTCGTCGAGCGAGCGGTCGAGGAGCCGCCCGGCCGGCCCGACGAAGGGGTGCCCCGAGAGATCCTCCTGGTCGCCGGGCTGCTCGCCCACGAGGACGAGGCGCGCGCGCGCCGGCCCCTCGCCGAACACGGTCTGCGTGCCGCGCTCCCAGAGCGGGCAGGCGCGGCAGCCCGCCGCGGCGCCGCGCAGCTCGGCGAGCGACGCCTCGCCGCGCTGCGCGGCGTCGCGCCATGCGGTCGGGTCGGCGAGCGCCGGCTGGGCCACGCCTACCGCGCCGAGAGTGCCGCCATGCGCTCGCTCGCCTCCACGTACTCCTCCACGAGCTTGTAGATGAGCTCGCGCGTGGAGAGCACCTCGTTCATCTGCCCGACGACCTGGCCCACGGGGTTGAAGCCCACCTTCTGCGTCTGCGGGCTCGCGTAACGGTGGGTGCGCGCAATCGCCTCCATCGTGATCATGCCCTGGAGCGGCATGCCGAGCGGCTTCGGGTTCTCGGGCTTCTCCCACGCCTCGGTCCACTCGTTGCGCAGCATGCGGCAGGGCTTCCCCGTCCAGGAGCGCGAGCGCACGGTGTCCTCGCTCGTCGCCTTGAGGAGCGAGTCGAGCTGCGCCGGCGGCGCCTCGGACTCCTCGACGGTGAGCCAGATCGAGCCGGTCCAGACGCCCTGCGCGCCCATCGCGAGCGCCGCCGCGATCTGGCGGCCCGAGCCGATACCGCCCGCGGCGAGGACCGGGGTCGGCGCGACGGCGTCGACGATCTGCGGCCAGAGCACGATGCTGCCGATGTCGCCCGTGTGACCGCCGCCCTCGCCGCCCTGCGCGATCACGACGTCGACGCCCGCCTTCACGTGATTGAGCGCCTGCCGCACCTTCCCGCACAGCGCCGCGACGAGCCGGCCGGACTCGTGGATCTGCTCGATCACGTCCTTCGGCGGCGTCCCGAGCGCGTTCGCGACGAGGCGCACCTTCGGGTGGCGCAGGAGCACGTCGATCTGCGGCGCCGCGGTCGCCGCGGTCCAGCCGAGGAGCTCGCGGCGCCGTTCGTCCGGCGGGAGGTCCGGGACGCCGTGGTCGGCGAGGATCTTCTGCACGAACTCGCGGTGCTGGGGCGGGATCATCTTGCGCAGCTGCTCCTCGAGCTTCTGCGGGTCCATCTCGCCCATGCCCTCGTACTTGCCGGGGATCACGAGGTCGACGCCGTAGGGCTTGTCGCCGACGTGCTCGTCGATCCACTTGAGCTCGATCTCGAGCTGCTCCGGCGAGAAGCCGACCGCGCCCAGCACGCCGAAGCCGCCGGCCTGCGAGACGGCCGCCACGACGTCGCGGCAGTGCGTGAAGGCGAAGATGGGGAACTCGATGCCGAAGCGGTCGCAGAGCTCGGTGTGCATGGATCAATCCTCGTAGAGTGAACGGGTGCTCTCGCCCATGACGCGGAGGCGCTCCGCGCGCGGCAACCGGTCGAGGGCGGCGACGACGCGGCGGTTCGCCTCGCCGCAGACGTGAACGGGCTCGCGCCCGAGGGCGTCGAGCGCCTCGGCCGCGACGTCCTCGGGCCGCATCCAACCCTCCTGCCCCTTGCGGGGGCGGGAGCTGCGCAGGCCCGGCGTGTCCGTGTTGCCCGGCACGAGCGCGAGCACGTCGACGCCGTGCGGCCGCAGCTCGAACCAGAGCGCCTCGGCGAGCGCGAGGTCGAACGCCTTCGTCGCGGCGTAGCTCGCGACCCAGCCCGTGCCCTGGAGCCCGGCCATGGAGGAGACGAGGACGAGGCCGCCGCGGCCACGCGCCACCATCGGGCCGGCGAGGGCGTGGGCGACGGCCAGCGCCCCGCCGCAGTTCACGGCGAGCCGCGCGCGGTGCGCCTCGAGCGGCTCGGAGAGGAACGGGCCGACGCCGCCGATCGCGGCGCAGGCGACGCCGAGGCCGATCTCCTCCTCGGCGGCGAGCGCCGCGAGCCGCGCGCCCACCTGCGGGGCGCCGAGGTCGAGCTCGAGCGCCCGCGCCCGCGCGCCGTACGCGCGGGCGAGCTCGGCGGCGATGGACGGCAGCAGCTCGCCGCGCACGTCGGCGAGGACGAGGCCGAACCCGCGCGCCGCGAGCGCGCGCGCGAGCGCGAGCCCGATCCCCTGGCACGCGCCGCCCACGAGGGCGACCGGGCCGTAGCGCTCGAGGAGGGGATCGCCCATCAGTGCGTCTGGACCTCGAAGCGCTCCGTGTAGAAGCGGAGGCGCTCGCGCACGCGCTCGGGCTCGAGGCCGTACTCGTCGAGCGTGTAGCGGTGCGCGCCGTGCTTCCCCTGCGGGTTCTCGCGCGCGTGGCGGGCGAGCGCGTCCTCGGTGGTGGGGTCGAGCGGGAGCTCGAAGTGCGCGTAGACGCGCCGCGCCTGCGCCAGCGGGTCGGCCACGAACGCGCGGTAGTCGACGTCGAGGACGCGCGCCGGATCCATGCGCTCGCGCGCCGCGAGGGCCCGCTCGAGCGAGCGCGCCAGGTACTCCAGCACGGTGGGCCCGAGCCGCTTCGGGTCGAGCGACGACCGGATCGCCATCAGCATCGCCATCATCGAGCAGTAGGAGGGCAGGATCTCGAGCGGGTCGCGGTGCGTCCAGACCAGGCAGACGTCGGGGAAGATCTCGACCAGGACGTCGAGCGCCCAGAGGTGCGCCGGCGACTTCAGCAGCCAGCGCTCGCCGGGGCGCTGCCACTGCAGGAGCCGCAGGAGGTCCGCGTAGTAGCGGTACGCGGGCCGCAGGTCCTGGCGCTGGAACCAGCTCGCGTAGGGCTCCATCAGCGGCTCGATGCCCATCTGCGCGTCGCAGAAGGCGTGCGCCTGGAGCAGTACGCACTCCTCGGGCATGTCGACGGTGACGTAGTGGATCTTGTCGAACTCCGGGTTCTTGGCGCGGTCGCGCTCGTTCAGCTTGCGCAGCGCCTCGCGGCGCGGGTCGGGCGCGCCGGGCGGAAGGCCCTCGAGCGGGTCGGGGAAGAGCCCCTCCCAGAGGAGGAGCGGGCGGTGGCGCGGATCCGCGGCCAGCAGGTTGAAGAGCGCGGACGTGCCGGTGCGCGGGAGCCCGGTGAGGTACACGGGGCGGCGGATCGGGACGGCGCGGGCCTCGGGGTGCCGCCTCCACGCCGCCTCCACGCGGAGCCGCGTCGCCAGCAGCTGCACGAGGCGCCGGCGCGTGCGCTTGCGCCCGGCGGGCGAGAGCGCGGCCTCGCCCTCGTACGTCTCGCACAGGACGCGCAGGCCCTCGTGGAACGCCGGGTCGCCGAAGTCCTCGAGGCCGGTCTGGGCGCGCGCCTCGGCGAGGAGGCTCTCGGGCGTGAGGGGCGACGCCTCGCTCACGAGACCCGCCCCGCGCGCAGGTCGGCGGTCTTCACGACCCGCGTGCGCGGCTGCGGGTGCGCCTTCGCGCGCACCCAGCGCCAGCACATCGAGCCGCGGTCGTGGCCCGCCGTCTGGAGCCAGTTCGGGACGCCCGGGTCCTCGTGCGCCACCACGATCCGCACCGAGCCGTCCGGCTCGTAGGCCGCCGTCGCCTTGTTCACGTGGATGCGCCAGTAGCGGTAGTCGAGCGACTCCAGCCAGTGGTTGCTGAGCTGGAAGTTCCAGTAGTCGCACGCGGGCGGCGTCGCCTCGACGACCAGCGCCTCGTCGGGCGCGAGCCGCCAGTAGGAGTGGTAGTAGAAGATGTTCGGGTCGCCGCCCGCGGCGCCGGCGACCGCCGCGTCGAAGGGCGGGAGGTCGTTCACGTGCGCCTGGAAGCCGTCGGCCCACCTCTGGAACAGCTTGGCGCAGCCGAGCACGAAGAGCGCCGAGCCCTTGAGGCCGCGGTCGAGGCGCTCGGCGGAGAGCGGCCGCGGCTGGTGCGGGCCGTCGACGCGCTCGATGGAGATCTTCGCGAGCTCCTCCTTCTCGGGATCGAGGCGCGTCTGCCGCACGACGAGCGTGCGGCTCTCGGGCGTCATCCGAAGCCAGTTGCCCGGCCGCCGCTCGCAGGAGACGGCGATCTCGAACGAGCCGTCCGGGCCCAGCTCGAGCTCCTTGTCGTCGAGGTAGCCCGTCGTGTCGAGCGTGCCGGTCGCGCCGTAGTTGCCCGCCTGCGTCCCGAACCCGAGGTAGTGGACCGTCCCGCGCGTCCCGCGGATCCGGTACTCGTGGCGGCCGCTGATCGGCGCGTTCTGGTAGAAGTTGTCGGGGTTGTCGTTCCCCATCTTGACCGTCTCGTGGGCGGTCCGCAGGAGCTCCGGGGCGAGCGGGTCGGCGTCCTCGACGAACGTCTCGAGCGCGGCGCGCAGGAGCCGGGTCAGGTAGCGGAAGCCCTCGGCGCGGTCGAAGGGCGTCTGCGGCGTCCCGTCTCCGAGCACGACGGCGCCCGCCGCCTTCAGCGTGTCGCAGAACTCGGCCCACGCGCTCCCGTCCATGATGCGCCGCTCGGACGGGTTCCACGCGCTCGGATCCATCGGCCTCCCCCTCGGAACGGACGGGACTCCCGAGGATCGCACACGCCGCCCGGGGGGCGCGAGGCGGGCGGGGCCGCGCCGGCGCTGCGCGGGAGAGGCCGCCGGCGGCCGGGAAGGAGTGGCCGGCTGCCGAGCGGAGTCGGGAAGCCGGGTGCTCGCGCGGGAAGGGCGGCCCCCGGGGCGCGGGACGCGCGCTGCGGAAGCGCGGGTGGCCCGTACGGCCCGCGGTGCCTCGCTCCGCGCGAGGCGGCCCGCGCGCGGCACGCCGGTGGGCCGCGCGAAGCCTACGCCGCCGCGTCGCGCGCGATCGGCGCCGCGAGGACCTTGTCGACGCGACGGCCGTCCATGTCGACGACCTCGAAGCGCCAGCCTGCGAACTCGTGTTGGTCGCCGGTCTCCGGCAGGCGGTTCAGCTCGTAGAGCAGGAAGCCGGCGACGGTGTGGGCGCCGGAGCGCGCCGGGATGTGGACGCCGAGCACCTCGCTCGCCTCGTCCACGCCGAGCGAGCCGTCCAGGAGCCAGCTCCCGTCGACGCGCTTCACGGCCGGCGGCTCGGGTGCCTCCTCCGACAAAAGGGCGCCCGCGATGGACTCGAGGATGTCGAGCGGGGTGACGACGCCGAGCACCGCCCCGCGCTCGTCCACCACGAGCGCGAGGTGGACGGGCGAGGTCTTGAAGGCGTCGAGCGCGTCGAGCGCATCGGCGCTCGCCGGCACGAGCGGCGCGCTCCGCACGAGGGCCGCGAGCGCCTCCGGGCCCGCGCCGGGCTCGACCAGCAGCACGTCGCGCGTGCGGATCGCGCCGACCACGTGCTCCGGGCGCTCGCGCACCGCGGGGAGCCAGGAGTGCGGCGTCTCGCGCGCCACGGCGAGCGCCGCGGCGGGGTCGCGGGCCACGTCGACCCAGTCGACGTCGACCCAGGGCGTCATGAGGACGTGGAGCGAGCGGTCGCCGAGCCGCATCACGCCCGCGATCATGCGCGTCTCCTCGGGCTCGACGACGCCCGCGCTCTCCGCCTCCGTGACGAGCGCCTTGATCTCGTCCTCGGTGACCTGTGGGCGCGCCTCGTCGCCCGAGCCGAACAAGCGCAAGACGAGCCTCGTCGACGCGTCGAGCACGAGGACGGCGGGCGTCGCGAGCTTCGAGAACGCGCGCAGCGGGAGCGCCGCGGCGCACGCGATGCCCTCCGCGTTGCGCAACGCGAGCTGCTTCGGGACGAGCTCGCCCACGACCAGCGAGAGGTAGGTGATGCCGCCCACGACCGCGGCGAGCGCGATCGCCTCCGCCGCCGCGAACGAGAGCCCGCGGCCCATCAGGTTTCGAGCGAGGTGCTCCGCGAGCGTCGCGCCGCCGACCGCGCCCGCGAGCAGGCCCACCGCCGTGATCCCCACCTGCACCGTCGACAGGAAGCGGCCCGGGTCCTCCGCGAGGCGGAGCGCCGCCGCCGCGCCGCGGTGCCCGCGCTCGGCGAGCGCCCGCAGCCGGGGCCGGCTGGCCGACACGATCGCGAGCTCGGTCATCGCGAGGAGCCCGTTCAGGAGCACGAGCCCGAAGATCAGGGCGATCTGAGAGGTGACCATCGGGAAAGCCGTCAAGGTAGCGCGCCCGCGGGAGGCGACGCCGCTTCAGGCGCCGCCCGCGGACGCCTCGTCGGGCGTGCGCTCGATGGCCGCGAACAGCGCGTCCGGCTCCACCGGCTTCACGAAGTGGCACTCGAACCCGGCGGCGCGCGCGACGTCGCGGTCGTGCGCCTGCCCGTACCCCGTCACGGCCACGAGCCGGACCGGACGCCCCTGGCGCAGCCGCTTCGCGAGCTCGTAGCCGTCCATCACGGGAAGCCCGATGTCGAGCACGGCGACGTCGGGCTCGAACCGGTCCGCCGCCTCGATTGCCTGCGGGCCGTCGTACGCGACCGCCGCTTCGTGCCCGAGCGCGCGCAGGAGGTCGGCGAGGGCGTCGGCGGCGTCGTGGTTGTCGTCGACGACGAGGACGCGCTGCGGCCGCGCGGTGCGGCGGCGCCGGCGCGCCGGCCGGACCGCCTCCGCCCTGCACGCCGGCTCGTTCACGGCGGGAAGGCGCACGACGAACTCGCTCCCCTTCCCGAGCCCTTCGCTCGACGCCGAGACCGCGCCGCCGTGCGCCTCGACCAGGCTGCGCACGAGCGTGAGGCCGATGCCGAGCCCGCCTTGCGCGCGGTCGAGCGTGCGCGGCCCCTGCATGAACGGGTCGAACACGTGCTCGAGCGCCTCGGGCGCGATGCCCGCGCCGTCGTCGCGCACGCTGAGGACGACGGCGCCGTCCTCGCGCCAGCCCCGCACGTCGATGCGCCCGCCCGGCGGCGTGTACTTCGCCGCGTTCGTGACGAGGTTCGCCACGACCTGCGCGAGCCGCACCTCGTCGCCGTCGACGAGGAGGCCCGCCGCCACGTCGAGCGAGAGCCGGTGCGAGCGCTCCTCGAGGAGGGGGCTCGCGATCTCGACGCCCTTCGAGGCCACCGCGGCGAGCGAGACGTGCGCGCGGTCGAGCTGCAGGCGGCCGCGCGTGATGCGCGAGACGTCGAGCAGGTCGTCCACGAGGCGCACGACGTGGTCCACCTGGCGCTCGATGACCTCGATCTCGCGCCCGGGCGGCTCGCCGCGCAGCCGCAGCATCCGGAGCGCGGTCACGATCGGCGCCAGCGGGTTGCGCAGCTCGTGCCCGAGCATCGCGAGGAACTCGTCCTTCGCGCGGTTGGCGGCCTCGGCCTCCGCGCGCGCCGCCCGCTCGCGCTCGAGGAGCTGCGTGCGCTCCTCCTCCGCGCGCTTGCGCTCGGTGATGTCCTCCTGCACGCACACCCAGTACTGGCGGTCGCCCACGTCGAGCGCGGTGATGCGGGCGACCGTCGTGAAGGGCGTGCCGTCCTTGCGCACGTTCGCGAACTCGCCGAACCAGCGCCCGCTGCGCCGCAGCTCCGCGATCACCTCCGCCACGACGCGCTGGTTCTCCTCGGGCGGATAGCGATTCTGGACGGAGACGTGCCGCCCGAGCAGCTCGCCCGGCTCGTAGCCGAACATGCGGTCCTCGGCCGGATTCGTGTACAGGATCACGCCGGACTCGTTGGCGACGCTCACGCCCTCGCCCATGCTCTCCAGCACGCGGGCCTGCAGCTCGAGCTCGCCGTGCGCCCGCTGGCGCGAGCCCGCGATGCGCGAGAGGCCCGCGCTGAGGAGCGTCCCGAGCGCCGCGAGGACCGGCACGAGGGGCCGGCTGGAGCTCGCCTCGAACGCCGGGCTGGAGCGGAAGCGCAGCGTCCAGCGCCGCCCCGCGAAGCGCACGGCCGCGTCGCGCTCGAAGTGAGCCTCGCGCCCCGGGTCGAAGCCCGGAGTACGGTGGAGCAGCGTCCCCGCCTCGGGCGCGCCGTCGAACACCTCCACGGTGAGGTGCTCCTCCTCGCGGCCGAAGATGCCCGCGAGGAGGTCGTCCATGCGGAAGGGGCTGTAGACGAAGCCGAGCAGCGCGGCGCGCCGGTCGGACACCGTCGCGGGCGGGGCCCGGCCCCGGTAGACCGGCAGGTAGATCAGGAAGCCCGCCTGCTTCCGCTCGTCGATCTCCTGGACGAGCGTGACGCGGCCCGAGGCGGCCGCCTGGCCGGTGTCGCGCGCGCGCGCCATGGCCTCGCGCCGCACGGGCTCCGTGAACATGTCGAAGCCGAGCGCCGCCGAGTTGCGGCGGTCGAGCGGCTCGAGATACACGATCGCGTGGAGCTCGTCGCGCGGCCTCTCGGGCCAGATGCGGAAGTCCACGTGGCCCGCCGCGCGCATCCGCCGCTCCAGGCCCGCGCGCTCCTCGGGCGCGAGGCGCAGCGAGAAGCCGAGCCCCTGGATGCCGGGGTAGCGGGCGTCGACCGCGAGCTCGTCCGCGAACGCGCGAAACTCGTCGAGGGTGACGTCCGGGTCGGCCTCGAAGAGGCCGCGGGTCGCGAAGAGCACGCCGACGTACGCGTCGAGCCGCGCGGCGATCGACTTGCGGGCGCTCGCCACCTCGCGCCGGAAGCGGCTCTCGTCGAGGGCGGACACCGACTCGTGGAACGCCCAGGTCGCGAGCGCCGTGAGCGCGAGGCCGGCGGCGAGCACCTCCATCGACCAGCGCGACGAGTGGGCGGACAGCACCCTGCGCGGGCGGGCAGGCACGGGTCCGACGCTACCGCCGTCCGCCGGTCGCTTCTACACGGCGCACGCCGCCGGCGCCGGCGGGTGCGGCGCGACGGCGTGCCCGCCGCTCCGCCTCGATCGCCGGGCGCCTTTGTAGAAATCGTCCCGCCGCGCGGGCGCGGGGCGGGCTCAGCGGCGGCGTCCGCGCCTCGCGACGAGCAGGGCGCCGGCGGCGAAGAGCGCGGCGGCGCCGGGCTCCGGCACCACGCCCTCGCCGGTCGGCGCGTCGTCGGGCCCGCCGGGGAGGCCGGGCGCGTCGTCGCCCGGAACGCCGGAAGGCGGGCCCGCGGGCCCGCCCGGCCCGTTCGGCTTGCAGTTCGGGTTGTGCTCGCCGGCGGGGCCTTCGCACACGTGGGGCGGAAGGCCGCCCGCCGGCGCGGCCGAGGCCGCCCAGGGGGCGAGCGCGGCGGCGGCGAGGAGCGCGAGCGTCGTCGACTTCATCGGGTTCTCCGGGTGCGTGGCCCGTGACAGGTGCGGGCACCTCGGGGCGGAATGCAACGCTCGGGCCAGCACCCCGGTCGCCCGCCACCGAGCGGTGGCGATTCCGCCGCGACGTGGCGCAGCGGCTCGGCGACGCCCACGTCCTGCGTTCGCGCTAGGCCGCCGTCCGCGCGCCGGCCGCGGCGCGCGCGCTGCGAGCCGCTCGAGAGGCCGGGCGGCCGCGGCGCTCGCGCGCGGTCGCCCCGGACCGCTCAGGCGGCGCGGGGTCCCCGCACGAGCCGTCCGGGCCGGGCCCCCGTGGGCTCGCCGTCCTCGAAGGTCGTCTCCCCCGCGAGCACCGTCGCGCAGTAGCCGTGCGCGCGCTGGACCAGCCGCCGGCCGCCGGCCGGGAGGTCGTGCACCAGGTACGGCGCGTCGAGCCGGAGCGCATCGAGGTCGATCACGTTGAGATCCGCGCGCTTTCCGACCTCCAGCGTGCCGCGATCGCCGAGGCCCCAGAGCGCCGCCGTGTTCGCGGTCTGGAGCCGCACGGCGTGCTCGAGCGGGATGCGCGGGCCGCGCGTCCGGTCGCGCGTCCAGTGCGCGAGGAGGTAGGTCGGCATGCTGGCGTCGCAGATGAGGCCGCAGTGCGCGCCTCCGTCGGAGAGCCCGAGCACGGTGCGCGGATGGAGCATCATGGCGCGGATCGCCTCGAGGTCGCAGTCGACGTAGCTCGCGAGCGGGGCGAAGAGGAGCGCCTTGCCGTCGCGCTCGAGCATCCAGTCGTACGCCACCTCCTCCGGGCGCCGCCCCTCGCGCGCCGCCGCGGCCGCGACGCTGCGGCTCTCGGGCGGCTCGTAGTCGGGCGGGTCGCCGAGCGGGAAGATGCGGGACCAGTTCGAGACGAGCGCGCGCGCGATCGGGTCGCGTGTCGCCGGCTCCTCCGCGAGGAGGCGCGCGCGCACGGCCGGGTCGCGCAGGCGCTCGACGCGCGCCCGCGGCGCGAGCGCCGCGAGCTCCGCCCGCCAGGTCGGGTGGAGCGCGAACGGATGCAGCGTGCTCTCGAGCCCGAACAGCATCCCCGTCGGGCGGCAGGGCACCTGCGGCGCGATGCGCAGGCCGCGCGCGGCCAGTGCCTCGACGCGCTCCAGCGTGTCGCGCCAGGCGGTCGGCGCGAACGGCGTCTGCGCGAGCGCGAAGGTGAGGACGCAGCCCGTCGCCTCGCACAGCGCGCGCATCCACGAGAGATCCGGCTCCTGGCCCTGCAGGTCGGAGACCATCTCGAACACGCCGTGCCCCGCCTCGCCGAGCGCAGCGCCGATCCCGAGCAGCTCCTCCGGCCGCGAGCGCGTGCCCGGGACGAGGCCGTGGCGCGAGCGGTGCAGGATCGTGCGCGACGTCGAGAACCCGAGCGCCCCCGCGCGCAGCGCCTCGCGGGTGATGCGGGCCATCTCGGCGATCTCGGCGTCCGTGACGTCCACGTCGTGCGCCCGGTCTCCGAGCACGTAGGCGCGGACCGCGCAGTGCGGCACCTGCGCGGCGACGTCGACGGCGCGCGGCATCCCTTCGAGCGCGTCGAGGTACTCCGGGAACGACTCCCAGCGCCAGTCGAGGCCCTCGTGGAGCGCGCTCCCGGGGATGTCCTCCACGCCCTCCATGAGCTCGATCAGGAAGTCCTCCCGGCCGGGCCGCACGGGCGCGAAGCCGACGCCGCAGTTCCCCATGACGAGGGTCGTCACGCCGTGCCAGCTCGACGGCGCGAGCTCCGGGTCCCAGGTGGCCTGCCCGTCGTAGTGCGTGTGCACGTCCACGAAGCCGGGCGTCACGACGCGGTGGCGGGCGTCGAGCTCGCGGCGCCCGCGCGCCGCCACGCGGCCCAAGGCTGCAATCCGGTCTCCGTCGATCGCGACGTCGCCCTCGAAGCGCGCTCGGCCGGTGCCGTCGACGATCGTCCCGCCCCGGATCACGAGATCGTGCATGGGCCCTCCCTGCGTGGAGCGCGAGTGTACCCCGCGGCCCGCGGCGTCCGCCCGGGCTGGCTAGCGGACCCGCTCGGCCATCCGCACGGCCGCCTCGCGTCCGAACTCCGCGCGCGTGACCGCCGCGCTCGCGCCGAGGCGGTCGTAACAGACCTTCGAGAGGCGGTCGCAGACGGCGCCGTCCACGGGGCGGTAGACGCCGTCGCGCGCGCGCGGCCCGCGCTCGAGCCGGCGCTCGAGCGCGAGCGCCGCGGGCCGGCCGAACTCGTCTCGCGTGTGGCCGAGGTGGGCCTCGTCCGCGACGTAGCAGGCCGCGACGCGCTCGTCGCAGGAGACGCCCCGGCGCGGCGCGTAGATTGCCTCGCCCCGCCCCGACGGCTCCCCGCGCCTCGCGCCGAGGCGAGCGGCGAGGTCGCGCGCCGCCTGGCGGCCGAAGACCTCGCGCGTGCGCGCGACGCTGGCGCCGTCGCGCTCGTAGCAGACCTCGGAGAGCCGGTCGCAGGCCGCGCCGTCCACCCGCTCGACGCCGCGCGGCGAGCGCGGCCCCGCCTCGAGGCGGCGCTCGAGGCGGCGCCCGGCCGCGACGCCGAACTCCTCCTCGGTGAGGCCGACGTGGGCGCCGCGGGCCGTGTAGCAGGCGGCCACGCGCTCGTCGCAGAAGGCGTCGTCGCGCGCGGGGTAGATCGCCTCGCCGCGCGCGCCCTCGTCCGGCCGCGGCCCCGGGCGACGCCCCGCGTCCGCGCGGCGCTGCTCGAGCGCGCGCTCCTCGTCGCGGCGGAGCGCCTCGCGCCGCCGGCGCTCGAGGCGCTCCGCCTCGGCGTCCGCGTCGAGCGCGTCGCGCGTCGCGCGCGGCGCCTCGAGGTCCTCGCCGCCGCGCGCGTCCGCGCGCGGCGGGGGCTCTTCGGGGCCCTCGACGACCTCCTCCTCCCAGCGGAACTCGGGCTCGGGCGGCGCGTCGCCGCCGCACGCGGCGGCGAGCGCCGCGAGCGCGAGCAGCAAGGCGGTCTGGGCGATCCGAAGCCGCGTCATCGCGTCTCTCCGCGGGGCTGACGCCGAGGCTACTCGCGAGCGGGCCGGCGCGCCCGAGCCCCGGCGCCGTGGCCCTCGAGGCGGTCGATGGCCCGGTGGACGGCGTCGGGATCGAGGTAGGCGAGGTAGCAGAGGGCCATCGTGGCCGAGAAGGTCCGCACGGGGAGCGTCAGGGTAGAGGATCGCGTGGAAGGCGAGGCCCGGGAGGATCAGGTGCCGGCGCGCGCGCGGGACGAGGAGCCCCACGCCGAGGGCCAGCTCCAGCGCCACGGTCGCGAGGCTCAGCGCCACGACCGCCGGCCCGAAGCCCGGCAGCGCGGCGAGGTCGAAGCCCGCGTAGAACCAGAGCAGGATGCGCTCGAGGCGCGCGCCCGAGAGGAAGTCGGGGGCGAGCTTGTCGTAGGCCGACCAGAGGTAGATCGAGGAGAGCTGGAGCGCGAGGAGCCGCAGGCCCCACACGTTGCCGCGCTCGGGCGGCGGCGCCGCGCCCGCGCGCTCCGCGCGGCGCACCGCGAGCCAGCGGTCGAGCGAGTAGGAGCGCCCGCACGGCGTGAGGGCGCAGAGGAAGCTCGCGACGACCAGGAGGTACACGTGGTGGTGCGCGACGCCGGGCTCGCCCCGCACGACGCCCCACACCACGTAGAGAAAGCCTGCGACGGCGGCGCTCGCGAGCGCCGCGGCCCTCGAGAATGCGCCGACCAGCATCGCCGTGGTCGCCGCGAAGAAGGCGGCCGAGAGCGCGAGGAAGCGCGGCGTGAGCGCCCCCGCCCAGTCGAGGTCGCGCGCGAAGCGCGTCCAGAGGAGGAGGGCGAGGCCGATGCGGAGCAGCGCGGACGAGCGGCTGGAGGCCTCGCTGCCCACCGCCCAGCGCGCGAGGCGCGCGAGGAGCCGGGGCGCGCTCGCGTCCGCCGCCGCCGCGCTCAGCGCCCGCCCCCGTTCGGCGCGGCGGGCGCCGCGCACAGGCCGTGCGGCGGGAGCTCGACGACCCGCCAGCCCGCGCGGGTCGCGACGCGGACGTCGGCGCGCAGGTCCGCGCCGGGGAGCCGCTCGCAGAGCTCGCGGACGAGCGCCCAGAACTCGACCGCGCCGCGCGGGCGCCGGATGCGCGCCGGCGCGGCGCGCGGGAGCGCGATCCCGAGGGCCTCGTAGCGGTCCAGCGGGCGCTCGCGGCCGTCGTCCTCGCGCACGCGGAAGCGCGCGTCGACGAGCCCGACGCCCGCCGACGCGAACATGCGCCACGCGCGCGGCAGCTCGAGGTCGCCGCCGAGCACCTGGTGCCAGGCCGGCGAGAGCGCCACGTAGAGCGCGAGCGCGGCGAACGCCGCGCCGCGCAGCGCGGCGGCGCTCACGCCGCCGCCGCGGCGTCGGCGGGCGCGCGGTCGCTGCGGAACGGCAGCCCGAGGATCCGGTCGAGGTCGAGGTCGCGCGCCTCGCGGAAGCGCTCGAGCCCGATCGTCATGCCGGCGACGCCGCCTGCGGGCGCCGCCCGGTACGTCCCGAGCAGACGGTCCCAGACCAGCAGCCCGGAGCCGAAGTTCGAGTCGGTCTCCTCGGCGCGCGCCGAGTGGTGGACGACGTGGACGTCGGGCGTCACGAAGAGGAGGCGCAGCCAGGCGTCGAGACGCGGCGGCACGCGCACGTTCCCGTGCGCGATGCGGTCGATCGGGCCGAGCGCGAGCGCGTGGATCAGGACCCCGAGCGGCGACGCGCCGAGCGCGACGACGGCCGCCGCGCGCGCGCAGGCGGTGAAGAGCGCCGACCCGGGGTGCTGGCGCAAGCCGCTGCTCCAGTCGAGGTCGAGGTCGGCGTGGTGCACCCGGTGGAAGCGCCAGAGGAGCGGCACCGCGTGATCGAGCCGGTGGAGCGCGTAGTGCGCGAAGTCGAGGAGGACGACGGTCGCGCCGACGTCGGCGGGGCCCGACAGCCCGAGCGCGTTCAGGAAGCCGACGTCGTGCCGCGCGGCCCAGGCGGCCGCGGCGAGCGAGCCGAGCGGAAGCGCCGCGACGAGCCCGAGGTCGAGCGCGCCGAGCGCGAGGTGGCTCGCCCAGCGCCGCGGCGCCGGGTGCGCGAGCGGACGCCGCGGCCGCAGGCGCTCGAGCAGCGCCACGAGCAGCAGGACGCCCGAGGCGCTGGCGAGGAACGCGATCCGGCGATGGGCGACGAGCGCTTCGAGCATGGAGCCATGCGCGGCGGACGAGCCCGTCGCGACCGGCGCCCGGCCGGCCGCCGCGCCGCGCGCCGGCGGCCGGGCTCGGGCCGCGGGCTAGCGGCGGCGGCGCAGCGCGAAGGCGATCGTCGCGAGCCCGACGCCCATCGCGAGCGCCGCGGTCGGCTCGGGCACCACCGCATCGTCGTCGAGCACGACGTCGTCCCCGACGTCGTCCGGCGGGACGTTGTCGCCGACGAGGCCGGCCATCGCGGCCGGAGCCCACGCCGCGATCGCGATCGCGGCGGCGAGGGTCGGGAGCAGCTTGCGCAACGGGATCCTCCTCCGGTGTCACCCCTCCGAGCGGGCATGTTGCCACGGCGCGTCCCGCGGCGGGGCGGAAAATCGCGCGCCGCGCGCCGCTCGGCCGGGCGACGGGGGCGGGCGGGAGGCGCGCAGGCTATGGCGCGCCCGCGGCGGTCCGCGAGGCCGATTCCCCCATGGGGGGCGCATCGTCCGTCAGCCCGATCCGGCGCGCCTTCAGGAACGCCGAGATGCAGTGCTGGTTCAGGTCCGTGCGGATGTAGGCGTGGTACGGCCCGGCGAGGAAGGCGCCGGCGTGCTCGGCGAGAACGGGGGCGAGGAGGAGCCCCCCGGCCGCCAGCGCGACGCGGTCCTGGCCCGGCGCGATCTGGAGCCGGCGGTTGCGCTCGAGCTCGCGGCCGATGCGCTGGCGCACCTTCTCGAGCGTGGCCTCGTGCTCCGGGTGCTCCGCGAGGGCCGCCGCCGCGGAGGCGAGGCCCTCGATCTGGGAGCACGTCGAGTGACGCCGCCCGCGCTCGTACGGGACCGCGGCGAGGAACCACTCGGCCTGGCGCGCGGCGAAGTCGGCGAAGCGCGCCTCCTTCGTCGTCCGGTAGCGCTGGGCGCTCGCCATCGCGCCCCAGTGGAAGAAGTGCGTCGACGGCGCCGCGCCGAAGCGCTCCATGAGCGCCTCCTCCAGCGCGTGCAGCGCCTGCTCGACCTCCGAGGCGTCGGGGAAGGCGCCGCGGTGCGCGGCGAACGCGAGCCAGGTCTCGCCGTCGAAGTAGGGCGACGTCTCGAGCGTGTCGGGCCGCATGCGGATGCCCGCGCCCTCCACGTGGAGCGCGAGGAGGCCTCGCGTCCAGCCGTCCCGCGCGCGCGCGAAGCGGTCGTCGCCCGTGGCGGCCTCGTACTCGAGCGCGGCGAGGAGCGCGAGCGCGGTCGTCCCGGCCTGCGCCTTCTCGTAGTCGCCGTTCTCGGCGACGAGGAGGCCGTCGCCTTCCGGCGCGTAGAGGAGGCCCAGGCGGTCGAGCTGGCGCTCCACGCGTCCGAAGCTCAGCCGGAAGACGCCCACTGCCTCGAGCGCGCGCTGCGCGGCTCCGCGCGAGATCGGCAGCGACAGCCCCGCCATGGACTCGAGGCCCGCGCGCAGCGCGGCCTCGACGCGCGGGTCGCGCTCCTCGAGCAGGTACTCGCCCAGCGCGAACAGCGTCCCCGCCTGGCGGACCTGGTTGTCCCCGCCGGTCGGCTCCGCGGACGGGACGTCGAAGTCGTAGCGGAAGAGGCCGGTCGGGCGCTGCGACTCGACGGTGTACGCGACCGCGCGGCGCACGCGCTCCGCGTCGCCCGCCCGCGCAGGGGCCGGGAGGGCGGGCGCGCCGAGGGAGAGCGCCGCGAGGGCGCCGAGCGCGCGCGCCCGCACCTACGACCGCAGCGCGACGACCGCGCTCCCCGGGGTCGTGTTCTGGCCCTTCTCGTTCTTCGTCCACAGCTCGACCTCGACGAGCTTCTCGCCGCTCTCGACCCACTTGCGCTTCACGACCCCGCCGCAGGTCATCGGCCGGTCGGGCAGGTCCATGCCGCGGTACTGGCACGAGATGCGCTTGATGCGTCCGGCGTGGCCGAGCCAGTTCGAGACCACCTCCCCGAGCGAGGCGTACTTGAAGCGGCCGTGCACGATGATCGAGCCGAGCTGCTTCGCCTGCGGAAAGGCGTAGTCGTGGTGGAGCGGGTTGAAGTCGCCCGACCCGGCCGCGTACTTCACGAGCTGCGTCACGCCGGGGGCCTTGCGGATCTCGGGGAGGGGCTCGCCTTCCTTCACGTCGTCCCATCGGAGCGTCATCGTCCGGCCCCTCCTAGTAGAAGATCGCCTGGGAGCGCTGCACCGCGACCAGCGTCCCGTGCTGGTTCGTGTAGCGCGCCTCGGTGGTCGTCACGAGCATCTTCCCGAGGCTCTTGCTCTCCTTCACCTCGAGGTCGGCGAGCCTGGACACCAGGGTGAGCGTGTCGCCGGCGCACACGTCCGCGTAGTAGATCGTCTCCGTGCCGCCGTCGAGGAGGCCCTTCAGGCCGTGCTGGAGGCCTCGCCGCGTGGAGACCGGGCCGCTGAACGTGTCGCTCGAGCGCCCCGGGAGGAAGACGGGCGTGCCGAGGTACGTCGGCGGCGCCGGAAGGCTGCGGTAGCCGGCCGCCTTCGCCGCCTCGACGTCGTAGTAGACCGGGTCGGTGTAGCCGACGCCGCGCGCGAAGGCGCGCACGCTCGTCGTCGTGACCTCGTACGTCCAGGGCTCGCTCTCCTCGCCGACGTGAGAGCGCATCTCCTCCGTGAGCTCGAACTCCTGCGCCATGGGACCCTCCGTGCTCGGGAGGGCCGCATGATATCCTGCCGGCCGTGAGCCCCGCCTCATGGGTCGCCCTCCTCTGGGCGCTCTTCGCGGCGACGCACCTCGGCCTCGCGAGCCGGCGCGTCGAGCCCGTCCTGAGCGCGCGCCTCGGGCGCACGGGCTACCTCGGCCTGTACTCGGCGGTCGCGATCGCGCTCTTCGTCCCGCTCGTCTGGATCTACTTCGAGAACCGGCACGCCGGCCCGTGGCTCTGGGCGGTGCCGGCGACGGGCCTCCTGCGCGCCGCGATCTACGCGGGCCTCCTCTTCGCGTTCGTCCTGATCGTGGCGTCGAGCCTGCGGCCGAGCCCCGCGGCCGTCGTCCCCGGCTCGCCGGAGCCGGCGGGCGTCTACCGGCTCACCCGCCATCCCCTCATGACCGGTTTCGCGCTGGTCGGGCTGCTGCACCTTCCGATGAACGGTGCGGCGTCGGACGTCGCCTTCTTCGGCGGGCTCGCGCTCTTCCCGCTCGTCGGGGCCCGTCACCAGGACCTACGCAAGCTCGCGGCCGGGGACGCCAAGTTCCGCGACTTCCACGACGCGACGCCCTTCTTCCTCTTCACGGGCCGCGAGACGCTGCGCGGCCTGCGCGAGATCCCGCTTCCGGCCGTCGTGCTCGGCGTCGCGCTCGCCGCGTTCGCGCGCTGGCTACACGGCTCGCTCTGGTAGCCGCGCGCGCTCCCGCAGGGGAACGCGCGCGGGGTCGGCCAATCGCGGTCGCGTTTTGTACGTTTTGCCGCGCTCAGCGCGGCGCGGGGGGCGCCGGCGCGGCGGTCTTCGCCGGCGCGGCCTGGTCGACGAGCTCGAGGATGCGCGGCGAGGTCTGCTCGCGCGTGACCGGGATGTCGGGGTCGAGGGCGAAGGCGGCGCCGAAGAGCGCGAGCGCGCGCTCGCGCTGGTCGAGCGCGGCGGCCGCCATTCCCGCGAGCAGGTAGCAGCGCGCGCGCAGCTCGGCGAGCTCCTGGCGGCCTGCGGTGTCGGCGACGTCCTCGGCGGCGCCCTGCGCGCCGGCGAGCGCCTCTTCGAAGCGGGCGGCGTCGTAGTCGGCCTGCGCGGCGGCGAGCTTCGCGCGCGCCCGCGCGACCGGGTCGTCGGGGCGAGCCTCGGAGTCGCGTCGCGCCGCGGCCGAATCCGTCGGCGCCGCCGGTGCTTCCGTGCCGACGGCGGTGGCCGTCGGCGGCGCGGGCGCGCCGGGCGCGGGCGTCGGACGGCCGCCGACCTCCAGCCCGGCGCAGCGATCCTCCGCGGGGACCCGCAAGCGCTCGCCGACCATGACGAGGTCCGGGTCGCGGATGCCGTTCGCGCGCGCGAGCTGGTCGACGGACGCCGCGCGGCACGCGGCGATCTTCGCGAGCGTGTCGCCCGGCTGGACCACGTAGACCTCCCACGTGGAGGGCGCGCGCACGGGTCCGCGCGCCGCGACGGGCGCCTGCGGGCCTCGCTCGGGAGCCTCGGGCCGGCTCGCGCAACCGGCCCCGGCGACCGCGAAGGCCGCGACGGCCAGGACGAGGCGCAATTCTTGCAGCGGGCGACGTTCGCGCATGGCTCGTTCGTCCTTCGAGCAAGAAGGATGCCTGGAAGCGGTCGACCCGCTCGGCGCCTCCGTCGATCCCCGTCGCTACGTGCCGCTCCAGAGCTCGGAGCGCGCCCTGCAGGCGCTCTCCGAAGCGCTCGACGACGGCCGCTCGCCGCTCCTCCTCGACGGCGTGGGCGGCGTCGGGAAGACGATGCTGCTGCGCGTCCTCGGAGAGCGCGAGCGCCGGCGCGGGCGGCGCGTCGTGTTCTCGCCCTTCCTGCACCTCCCGCCCGAGGACGTCGCGCGTTGGCTGCTGCACCTGCTCAATCAGACCTTCCCGGCGAGCCAGCCCGCCGACGCCGCGCTCCTCGCCGACGTGCGCAGGTCCGGCGCGCGCACCGTCGTCCTGGTCGACGAGGTCCAGTGCACGCCCGAGGCGTCGCTGCGGCGATTGGCCGAGCTCGCGCGCGAGGGCGCTCCGCAGCTCGTCGTCGTCGCGGCGGCGACGCTCGGTCCGAAGCTCGACGCGCTGCTCTCGGTGCTGCGTCCCGAGCGGCGCGTGACGCTGCCCTCGGCGCTCCGCGCGTGCGAGATGGAGGCCCTCTGCGATGCGATCCTCGCGCACCCCGCGCTCCCGCGCGGGCTCCGCGAGCTCTCGCGCGCGGCGCGCGACGCCATCCTGCGCGACGCGCGCGGGCTTCCGAGCGCGCTCACCGCGGAGCTCGTGCGCCGGCTGCACCAGGCCGGGGCGCCCGACGAGGGGGCGCTCTCGGCGGCCGACACGGCGGCGTGGCGCGAGCTCGGCGCGCCCGCCGGCGCGCACCTGCACGCGGCGGACCCGGGCGAAGCGGACCTCGCGCGCGGGGTCGCCCTCGCGCGCGAAGCCGAGGGGGGGCGCAAGGCGGACGTCGTGCGCGCGCGCCCCTCCGAGCTCGACGAGCTCGGCGCGCTCCGCGCGGCCCGCGCGGCGCAGCCTCGGGCGGGCGACGCCGGCGCGGTCGCGCCCGCGGCGGCGGCGCCGCCGGCGGGTGCGGACGCCGGCGTCCGCACGGGTCCGTCGTCCCTCGATCTGCGCAGACCCCCCGCCTCGGCCGCGTCGCCCCTCGATCTACGCAGACCGCCTGCCTCGGCCGCGTCGCCCGCGCCCGTCCAGAGGCGTCCCCTGCGCGCGCGCTCCGTCGCGCCGCCCCCGGCGCCGGGCGCGGCGCCCGCCGCCCTGGCCGCGCCGGGCGCTGCGCAGCGGCCCGGGCCGAGCGCCCGCGCGGGCCGCGCAGCGCGCGCCGGGATGCGCGCGCGCGTCGCGCGAGCCGCGGCGCTTCCCGCGGCCGCGGGGCGCGACGTGCGTCGGGCCGGACGGAGTCTCGCGCGCTCGCTGCGGGGCGGCTTCGCGCGCCTCGCGGCCGCGCTTCGCGCGGGCGGCGCCGCGGCCTCCGCGGCGCTCGTCGCGCTCGGCGTCGCGCTGGCCGCGGGGCCGCGCCGCGCCGGGCGCGCCGCGGCGTCGGCCGGACGCGGCGCGCGCGGCGCGCTCGCACGCGGCGCCGACGGCCTCGGCGCGCGGAGCCGCGCGTGGGCGCGCGGGCTCGGCGCGGCGCGGGGCACGTGCGGGCGCGCGCTCGGCGCGAGCGCAGGCGCGGCGCGGCGAACCGGCGCGAGCGCGCGCAGCGCAGGCGCGAGGTCCCTACGCGCGGCGGTGACTCCCTTCGCGTGGACCGCGTCCGCGGGGGCCGGCTCGCTGCGCGCCGCCGGCGCCGGCGCGGGCCACGCGGCGGCGACCGCGGCCTCCGCCGGGCGCGAGCTCCGACGCGCGCTCGCCGCGCGCGCGCGGGCGGCGGGCGGCGCCCTGACCCGGGTCCTCTGCGCGATCGGCCGCGCGGAGGAGAGGCTCGCCCTGCGCGCGTGGGGCGCGCTGCGCGCGGCCGGCGCCGGGATCGCGGGCGCGGGCCGCGCGGCGGGCTCCGCCGTGCGCGCGACCGGCGCGGGCATGCACGCCGCCTTGCACGCGAGCCGCGGGTACGGGCGGCGAGGCGTCGCGTCCGCGGCCGGCGCGACGCGCGCCGTAGCCCGCGGCGTCGGGACCCGAACGCGACGCGGGTGTGCGTCGGCGGCGGCAGCCCTCGCCGGCGCCGCGCACGCGACGGCCGGCGCCGGGCGCTCGCTCGCTCCGCGCCTCGCGCCGCTCGCGAGCGGGCGCGCCTTCGCGATCGCGCTCGCGGTGGTCCTCGAGCTCGGGATGCTGTGGATGTACGCGTCCGCGCCCGCCGCCCCGCCGCGGGCGGAGCGCGCCGCGCCGCCCGCGGTCGCGGCCGGTCCGGGTCCGGCGGCCGCGCTCGCGCTGGCGTCCGCGGAGGTCGCCGCGGCGCGCGAGGCGCCCGCGGCGCAGGCGGCGGAGGCCGCGCCCGTCCGCGTGCACGTGAACGCCCGCCCGTGGGCGCGCATCCGCGTCGACGGCGTGGACGTGGGCCCGACTCCGCTGAGCCACGTCCACCTCCCGCCCGGGCCGCACGCGTTCGAGGCCGCCTTCCCCGACGGCCGCCGCGTGGAGCGCGTCGTCGAGATCACGAGCGAGCAGCGGTTCGTGGCCCTGCACTAGGCCGCGCGGGGCGGCCGCGCGCGGCCCCTCGGCGCGCGCGCCCCGGCGCGGCGCCCGCGCCGGGCGCGCGGAGCGTGCGGAAGGTGATCGAGTAGCGCAGCTCCTTCGTGGGCGAGATGCAGTGCTGCCAGCTCCAGCGGGCGACGCCGCGCATCACGTAGAGCGAACGCGGCTCGAGCTCGAGCGCGAGCGCGGCCTTCCGGTCCGGCGCCTCGCCCGGCCGGTAGGGGCGCAGGCGCATGCGCGCGCGGCCCGCGAGCGAGACGCCCGCCACGACCTCGAAGTCCGGGACGTCGCGGTGCCAGCCGAGCGGCGCTCCCGGCGCGTACTCGGTGACGAGCGCCTGCGCGAACGCCTCGGGCGCGACGCCCGCGCGCGCGGCCACGCGCGCGCGCAGCGGGTGGAGGAGCGCGGGAATCGGAGGCGCTTCCTCGAGCCGGCCGGCGCCGAAGTCGTATCGCCCGCCGTAGCTCGCGGTGCGCCGGCGCGCGGTGAACTCGCGGTAGCGAGCTGCCTGGAGCGGGAGCGCGCGGATCTGCGCGAGGAGCGCGGCCTCCTCCTCCGCCGCCAGGAACTCGCGCTCGTAGAGGAAGCCCTCGGGCAGCGGGGGAACGGTCTCGAACAGCTCGCGCTGGCCCGGCCGCGACGCCATGCGCAGAGGGTCGCGCGCGCCGCGCGCTCCGCCCAGCGGGCCGGACCGCCCGCCGCGCTCTCACACGCGCGGCTCCCAGGGCTCGCTGAAGAACCAGTCGAGCGCCTCGTGGTGGAACGTTCCCGACGGCCAGTGGCGGCCGCCCTCGTCGACGCGGAACTCGACGCGGTAGCCGAGCCGCTCCAGCTCCGCCCGCATCGGGAGCGCGATCCGCTCGAACGGGAAGAGCTCGTCGTGCGTCCCGTACTCGAGGAGGATGGGCGGCTTCGGGTCGTCCGGCGCGAGGTTCGCGTCGTCGATCGCCGCGAAGCCGGCCGCCCAGCCCATCACCGCGCGGAAGATGCGCGGGTTCGAGAGCCCGACCGAGAGCGCGTAGCTCGCGCCGTCGGAGTAGCCGAGGAGCGCCTGGCGGCCGAAGTCGATCGGGTAGCGCCGGTAGATCAGGTCGTAGGCCCACGCGAGGAAGTCGAGGTCGGGCCGCCCTCCGCCCGCGACGAGGTCCCAGGTCGGGCGCGCGGAGCGCGGGACGAGGAAGAGCGCCTGCCGCCGGTCCGGCTCGCCCTGGAACGCGCGCGCCAGGAGCTCGTCCTGCCTTCCCGCGCCGTGCAGCACGGTGACGAGCGGGTAGCGCCGCGTCGGGTCGAGCGCCTCGGGCACGAGCAGCGTGGCGCGCGCCGAACCGCGTTCGACGGCCACGACGCCGGTCGGCGACGGCTCGTCGCGGGGCTCCGGCTCCTTCGGCGCGAGATCGAGCCGCAGCGTGTCCATCGCCCGAGTCTACCGGGCCGCGGCCGGGCGCTGCGATCGACTCGGCCCCCGCCGGTCCGGTACAGTCGGGTGTCCACCCGGGAGGAACCCATGAAGCTCCTCTGGTTCCACCTGATGCCCTACACCGACCTGCCGGACGACTTCAAGGAGCGACATCCTTCGGTGTGGGTCGACATCGACCCCGCGCTCTTCGACCCCGCGAAGGGCCACCGGATGTACCACGAGTTCATGGACGAGCTCGAGCACGCCGCCGAGGCGGGCTTCGACGGCGTCTGCGTCAACGAGCACCACCAGAACGGCTACGGCCTCATGCCGTCTCCGAACCTGATCGCCTCCGCGCTCGCGCGCCGGACGCGCGACGCCGCGCTCTGCGTGATGGGGAACTCGCTCGCCCTCTACAACCCGCCGGTCCGCGTCGCGGAGGAGTTCGCGATGCTCGACTGCATCTCGGGCGGGCGGCTCATCGCGGGCTTTCCGGTCGGGACGCCGATGGACACCTGCTACGCCTACGGCATGAACCCGAGCCAGCTGCGCGAGCGCTACCACGAGGCGCACGACCTGATCGTGAAGGCGTGGCGCGAGCCGAAGCCGTTCGCCTGGAACGGGCGCCACCAGCAGCTCCGCTACGTGAACGTCTGGCCGCGCCCGCTCCAAAGGCCTCACCCTCCGATCTGGATCCCGGGCGGCGGCTCCGTCGAGACGTGGCGCTGGTGCGCGGAGATGGATTACGTCTACGCGTATCTCTCCTACTTCGGCTCCCAGGCCGGCCAGGCGACGATGAACGGCTTCTGGGAGGAGATGAAGCGGCTCGGGAAGGACCGCAACCCCTTCCGCGCCGGGTTCCTCCAGTTCGTCGGCGTGGCCGACTCGCGCAAGGAGGCGCTCGAGCTCTACCGCGAGCCCGCGGAGTACTTCTACAACCGCTGCCTCCACGTCGACGCGCGCTGGGCCGCGCCGCCGGGCTACGCGAGCGAGGCGACGCTCCGCTCGCGCGTCACCTCGCAGGTGCTCGCGGCCGCGACGCGCGCCAGCGACCGCGCGGCCTTCGGGCCGCCGCCCTTCGAGGAGATCGTCTCGAAGGGCTACGTCATCGTGGGGAGCCCCGACGAGGTGGCCGAGCAGCTGCGCGACGTCGCGCGCTCGCTGCACGTCGGCCAGCTCATGCTCCTGCTCCAGTTCGGGAGCATGGGCCGCGACCTCGCCGTCCACAACACGGACCTCTTCGCGAAGAAGGTGAAGCCGCAGCTCGCGGACCTCTTCGAGGACGAGTGGGAGAATCGCTGGTGGCCGAGGCCGCTCCCCGCGGCCGAGCGCGCGGCGCCGCGTCCGGTGCCGGCGTGAGCGAGGTGCGCGAGCGAACCGTCCGCGTGCTCGGCGAGGCGGTCCGCGTCCTCGAGAAGGGCGAGGGGACCGCGCTCGGCGTCCTCGCGACCTTCGGCGGGCTGACCGGCTTCACGCCGTTCCTCGACCGACTCGCCGAGCGGAGGCGCGTCGTCGTCCCGTCGCTCCCCGGCTTCCCCGGCGGCGGCGTCGCGTTCCGCCGCCTCGACGACCTCGCCGACTGGGTGGCCGCGACGCTCGACCTGCTCGAGGCGGCGGGCCTCGAAGGCGCCGACCTCCTCGGGCACGGCGTGGGCGGCCTCCTCGCCGCGGAGGCGGCCGCCTTCGCGCGCGCGGCGCTGCGTCGCCTCGTCCTCGTCGCGCCGCTCGGCCTCTTCGACGAGGGCGAGCCGGTCGCCGACGTCTTCGCGAAGCGCGCGTCGGAGATCCCGCCGCTCTTCTCGGCGCACCCGGAGCGCTACAGCGCGGCGCTCGCGCGCCCGGAGGGCGAGGACGAGGCCGAGTGGCAGATCGTCCAGGTGCGCGCGGCCGAGGCGGCGGCGCGCCTCCTCTGGCCGACCGGCGACCGCGGCCTCGCGAAGCGCCTGCACCGGATCACGGCGCCGACGCTCCTCCTCTGGGGCGCCGAGGACCGCATCGTCCCGCCGAGCTACGCGAAGCGCTTCGCCGCCGGCATCGCGGGCCCGACGGAGGTCCGCGCCATCCCCGGCGCCGGCCACCGCGTGGACCTCGACGCGCCGGAGCCGGCGGCGGACGCCGTGCTCGGGTTCCTCGGCTAGGCGGCTCGCGGGGGGCGCGCGCGCCCGTCCTAGATCGGCCGCGTGAGCCGGAGCCCGTTCTCGCGCATCGCGAGCCGCACGTCGTCCCCGCTCCAGCCCTTCAGGTCGTAGACGAAGTCGGTCGGCTCGGCGAGCCCCTCGGCGTGCGGGAAGTCGGAGCCGAAGAGCACGTGGTCCGCGCCGATCGTGTCGCGCAGGCGCTCGAGGTCGTCCTCGTAGTAGGGCGACACCCAGACGTGGCTCCTGAACTGCTCGACCGGGTCGGACTGGAACGCGCGCGGCATCTGGCCGTAGGCCTTCTTCAGCACCTTCAGCAGCCCGGGGACCCACTCGCTCCCGGACTCGATCGTCGCGACGCGCACGCGCGGGTGGCGCTCGAAGACGCCGTCGCAGACGAGCGCGGCCATCGCGTCGCGGATCGGGTTCGCCGAGAGGCACATGCGCAGCGTCTCGTAGCGGAACGACTCGAACTCCTCGCTGCAGCCCCACGCCTTCGCGTACTCCAGGTAGCCCGCGTCGCCCGAGTGGAACGCGACGGTGACGCCCGCCTCGGCGACGCGCGCCCAGAACGGGTCGTACTTGCGGTCCCCGAGCGAGCGGCTCCCGTGCGGGTCGGCGACGGGCGCCGAGCGCATCACGAAGACGCGCGCCCCGCGCGCGAGCGCCCACTCGACCTCCGCCACCGCCGAGTCCACGTCGACGAGCGTGATGTAGGGCGCCGCGAAGAGCCGGCCCCGGTACGCGAAGCCCCAGTCCTCGTCCATCCAGCGGTTGAAGCCGCGGAACGCCGCGAGGAGCGCCTCGGGGTCGTGCTTCAGCGACTGCTCCATGCCGACGCCGAGCGTCGGGAACAGGAAGCAGCCCTCGATGCGCTGCTGGTCGAGGAGCGCGAGCTTCGCGTCGCGGTCGCGGTACGCGGGGCGGATCGGCTCGAGGTCGCCGAAGAGCGTGCGGATGTCCTTCGCGCCGGGGTTCTTGCCGCGGAAGAACTGGTCGAGGATGCCCGGCTTCGCGACGGGGTCGAACGTCGGGTTGGGGATGAAGCGGTTCACGCGCCCGCCGACGAGGAGGCGCTTCTTCCCGTCGATCTCCGCCCACTGCATGCAGCGCTTGCGCAGGTTCTTCGGGACGTGGCGGATGAACGCGTCCTCGGCCTCGTAATAGTGGTGGTCGGCGTCGAACGCGAGGAAGGGGAGCTGGGCCATCGCGGTGGGTCTCCTGGCGGGCCGAACGGCGCGCACGCCACATCTTGAACGATTTCGCTTCAAATTTCAATGAACGGATGCTACGATCTCGTTCAAGATGCGGCGCAACGGCGACAACCCCGCGACGGCGCACGCGATTTCGGACGAGACCCGGGACGCGGGGGAGGCCGGCGGCGACGTCCGCGCCCGCGGCGTGCGCCGCCAGGAGAGCGAGCGCCGGCGCGCGCGGATCCTCGCGGCGGCGCGCGACTGCTTCGGGCGGCTCGGCTTCGCGGGCGCCACCGTGGAGGCCATCGCGAGCGAGGCCGGCGTCTCGAACGGCCTCCTCTACCAGTTCTTCCGCAGCAAGGAGCACCTCCTCGGGGTCGTGCTCGAGGAGCTCGTGCGCGACTGGGCGCGCGCGATGGCGGCGGGCGAGCGCGAGCCGTCGGCGACGGGCGCGCTCGAAGCGGTGTTCCGCGGCGGCGTCGAGTTCGCGCGCGGGAACCCGCTCCTCCCGAAGCTGCTGCGCGAGGACGCCCAGCTCCAGCTCGCGCGCTTCCGCGTGTCGAGCGCCGAGCGCGTCGCCGCGCACCGCGACCTCGTCGCGCGCATCCTGCGCCGCGGCGTCGCGTCCGGCGAGTTCGCCCCCGACCTCGACGTCGCCTCCGCCGCGGACGTGATCTGCCAGCTCCAGGTCGACTACGCCGCGCGCGCGTATCGGCGCGACCCCCTCCACCCGGCCGAGCCGGAGCTCGTCGAGGCGGTGATCCGCTTCGCGCTCGCGGCGGTACGCGGCGGGCCGGCCGCTACCGCAGCAATGCGCCCCGCACGACGGTGACCGCGCGGCCCGCGAGGACCACGCGATCGCCGGCGACGCGCACGCGCAGCTCGCCGCCGCGCTTCGACGCCTGGCGCGCGCGCAGCTCGGGCTTGCCGAGCTTCGCGGACCAGTACGGGCCGAGCGCGCAGTGGGCGGCGCCGGTCACGGGGTCCTCGTCGATCCCGGCGCCCGGCGCGAAGTAGCGCGAGACGCAGTCGAAGCCCGACTCGTCGCCGAATGCCGTCGCGATGACGGCGGGCGCTCCCGCCGCCCGCAGCACCGCGAAGTCCGGCGCGAGGCGCCGCACGGCGGCCTCGTTCGCGAGCTCGACGAGCCAGGTCTCCTCGGGCCGTCCGCCGCGCTCCACGAGGCGCACGGCGACCGGCGTCGCGCTCAGCGCCGCCGCGACCGCGCCGGGGAGCGCGGCCGGCGCGCTCCGGTAGGCGGGCACGTCGAGCTCGATCTCGTCGCCGTCGGCGCTCCGGGCGACGAGCGTCCCGCTCTTCGTGGCGAACCGGATCGCGCCCGGCCGCGCGCGCCCGCTCTCGTAGAGGACGTGCGCCGAGGCGAGCGTCGCGTGGCCGCAGAAGGGCACCTCGACGGTCGGCGTGAACCAGCGCAGCCGAAACGCGCCCTCGCCCGCCGGGACGAGGAACGCCGTCTCGGAGTGGTTCATCTCGGCCGCCACCGCCTGCAGCCAGCGGTCGGAGCGCTCGTCCTCCAGCAGGCACACGGACGCCGGGTTCCCGGCGAAGGGCTCGCGCGTGAAGGCATCGACGACGTAGAGCTCGACCTCGGGCATGGTTCTCCCTCGAATGCGACGTCGAGCGGGCGCTGGCTCGCTGGCGGCGCGGAAATTCGTGGACGAAGGCGGCCAGGCCCCTTCGTTACCAAACTCCGGCCGCGCGCGAACGGGAGGGGCGGACGCCCCATCCCGCGGCGCCCGCACGCCGCGCCGGGCGGGTATCCTCCGCGCTCGATGCGGCTTCCCGCTCCGCTCGCGCAGCGCTGGCGCGGCTCGGCCGTGGCGCGCGCCGCCGAGGGCGCGCGCCTGCGCGTGTGGGCGCGCCTCGCGGCGGGGGAGGGCGTCGAGTGCCCCTGCTGCGGCGGGCGCTTCCGCCGCTTCGCGCCCTACGGCGTGCGGCCGCGCCGCCCGCACGCGCAGTGCCCCGGCTGCGGCGCGATGGAGCGCCATCGCCTCCTCTGGCTCTACCTGCGCGAGCGGACCGATCTCTTCGCGCGCCCGCAGCGGCTCCTCCACGTGGCGCCCGAGCCGGTCTTCGAGGCGCGCCTGCGCGCCGCGCCGCACCTCGCGTACGTGAGCGTCGACCTCGCCTCGCCGCGCGCCCTCGTGCGCGCCGACGTGCAGCGGCTCCCGCATCCCGACGCCTGCTTCGACGCCGTGCTCTGCCACCACGTCCTCGAGCACGTGGCCGACGACCGCGCCGCGATGCGCGAGCTGCGCCGCGTCCTGCGCCCGGGCGGCTTCGCGCTGCTCCAGAGCCCGGTGCAGAGGCGCCTTCCCGAGACCGTCGAGGACCCCGCGGTGCGCGACCCGCGCGAGCGCGAGCGCCTCTTCGGCCAGCACGACCACGTGCGCCAGTACGGCGCCGACTACGGCGCGCGCCTGCGCGAGGCCGGCTTCGAGGTGCGCGCGGAGCGCTTCGCCGACGCGCTCGGCCCCGAACGCAGCGCGCGGCACGGTGTCAAACGGGAGACGGTCTGGCTGTGCCTGCGCCCGCCCGGGGCGTGACGCGCAGCCGGCACGGGACGTCGCGGCGACGCCGCGCCGCATACGCGGTGCGGCGCGACGCGACGAGCACGAGAGGGGGGACCATGACGACGATCGCTCGGGCCGCGCTGGCCGGCGCGCTCGCCGCGGCGCTCGGGGCCGCGGGCTGCAAGATGACGCCCGACGAGATCCGCGCCGTGCAGGCCGAGAACGAGCTCCTGCGCGAGCAGCTCGCCACGGTGAAGGACCGCTGCGAGACGCAGGGGCGCGAGCTGGACGTCCGCCCGGAGCGCGTGGGGGAGCGGAAGGCGCCGTCGCCGTAGCGCAGCGCGGCATCGTTGCTGCACGGGAACGTTCCGCTCCGGCGTTCGACTGTTCGGGACGAAGGATCCCCATTGGCGGACGCGGTTCCAGCCATCGTAGGCGTAACGCCCGCCGCCGGGCGCGACCGTCGGCCGAACCTGTCGGATCGCCCGGCTCGGACCACTCCGACGCTCGTCGCCACCTCTTCCGTGGATGCACCATCCGAAGTGCATTTCTCGCTGATCTCTCTACTCGGTCGTGTGGCAAAGCACCGCTATGGGATCGGTAAGACGCAACAGACGCTTCTCATCTACTCCGAAACCCGCACCATTCGGCGCTCTGACAAGAATGCCCGTTCGAGATCTCTCCGTGAAGAGCACGGACTGAATCTTGGTGGCAACGACACCATCGAGAATGTCCTTATGAAGATGTGAAAGCTGTGGGGTCATCCCTGGGTCGGGGTGATCTTGGATGGGGTGGGGCCGGGGTTTCGTTGGCAGGGTATGAGCTTCGATCGAGATAGGAGTGGGACCTACCCATCGAATGTGCCCGCCCTTACCGAATCCGAACAGCTCGTTGTCGATATCGTGGCTAGCGCTCTAGCCGTGGCTTGAACGGGCCGGTCGCGGCTGTCGCAGTGAGCTTCTCACAGTACCGCTGACCAGAGCACGAAGTGGCACTCGCTACCACAGAGAGCAGGAGCCCCAACAGGTGAAGTCCTAGGCTTGCTGGAAAATGGGAGGGGGATGCAACCTCACGTGTGAGCAAACACGAGAGCCGGCACGGCGATGGCCGCGTTCGGCGAGGAGGCATCCCCTGTCGACGAGAGTA
>Ga0073934_10000078_pt1 | contig 279534 bp, 266 predicted proteins | sample LarsenN4metaG_FD_76834 | JGI IMG/M metagenome (GOLD analysis project Ga0073934, IMG submission 76834) | Hot spring sediment bacterial and archeal communities from British Columbia, Canada, to study Microbial Dark Matter (Phase II) - Larsen... ...
GCCGCTCTGGATTCCTGGATCCACCACTACAACTGGCATCGCCCCCACCAAGGCATCGGAGGTCTCGCACCCATGGCCAGACTCGCTGCGTCCAGAAATAACCTCTTGACACTTCACAGCTAGCGCGCCTTCATGTGCGCCGGAACCTCGAGCCGCTTGGCGAGCCGTGCGAGCAGCAGCGTCAGCACCAGGTAGACCGCAGAGATCGCGAGGTACGGTTCCCAGTAACGCGAGTACGCGCCGGCGACCGTGCGCGCCGCGAGCGCCAGTTCGGCCAGGCCGATCGCCGAAACGAGCGACGAATCCTTTGTCAGCGTGATCGCCTCGTTGACGAACGCGGGCATCATGCGCCGGGTCGCCTGCGGCAGCACGACGAGTCCGAGCGTGTGCGCGTAGTGCAGGCCGAGCGCGTGCGCCGCTTCGATCTGGCCGCTGCCGATCGACACGATGCCCGCGCGGAAGATCTCGGCGATGTACGCGCCCGCGTTCAGCGTCAGCGCGAGCGCGCCGGAGAAGAACGCGCCGTGCTGCTGGCGGAACTCGAGCGCCGCCTCGCCGGACAGCAGCAGCCCGTGCTCCGGATGGATCAGCGTGGGCATCAGCGCGAAGTGAACGAGCAGGATCTGCACGAACAGCGGCGTTCCGCGGAAGAACGTGACGTAAGCGAGCGAGATCCACTGCGCCGGCAGCAGCAGCGTCCGCGCGCGGCGGCCGGGCGGCGCCAGCGCACCGCGCGCGCTGGATACGACGCCGACCGCGAGCCCGAGCGCCATGCCGGCGCCGACGCCGATCAGCGTCAGCTTGATCGTCATCCACAGCCCCTCGAGGAACAGCGGGGCGTAGGGGACGAGGATGCCCCAGCGCAGATCCACGATCGGCGTTTCGCGTCGGACCTACCTCGCTTGCGCGGCTACTTCTTGGCCTCGGCAGCGACGGGCTTGGCGCCGAAGTACCGAGCGTAGATCGCGTCGTAGGTGCCGTCGGCCTTGATGTCAGCGAGCCCCTTGTTGATCTTCGCGAGCAGCTCGGCGTTGCCCTTGCGCACGGCGATGCCGTACCGCTCGGGCTGGAAAGCGGGGTCGTTGACCATGCGGAACTTCGCGTCCTTGTTGTTCGTCACGTAGTTGACGACGACGCCGTTGTCGGCGACCACCGCATCGACGCCGCCCGACTCGAGCTCTTTCAGCGCAAGCGGCGTCGACTCGAAGCGCTTGATGTTCGTGCTCGTCTTTCCGAGCAGCTTGCTGACGACTTCGTCGCCGGTCGTTCCGGTCTGCACGCCGACCTTCAGCTTCTTCAGATCGTCGAACTTCGCGACCTTCGACTTCTCGGGCACGGCGATCAACTGGTGCGCGTCGAAATACGGATCGGAAAAGTCGATCGTCTGCCTGCGTTCGTCGGTGATCGTGATCGCCGAGACCAGCAGATCGCGGTCACCCTGCGCGAGCGTGTTGAAGATGCCTTCCCACGGCGTATTGACGAACTTGACCTCGATCCCGGCCTTCTGCGCGATCGCGCGAACGATGTCGATGTCGAAGCCGACGATCTCTCCCTTGTCGTTCTGCGACTCGAACGGCGCGTACGCCGCATCGGTACCGACGACGAGCGCCTTCGCCGGCGCGGGCGAAGGCGCCGACTTTGCGGCTTCGGCCTTCGGCGCCGGTGCCTGCGGCTTGCAGCCGACGATCAGCAATCCCGCCGCAATCAGGCCCGCGGCGCCGATCAGCGCGCGACGTGTTGCGTATTGCATGTTCTGCCTCCGAGTCGACGACCTTGTCCAGGTAACGGATTGTCGCGCAATCGCATACACGAAACCGGGGCATTCGCGGCGACCGCATCGACGATTTGCGCATACACCACAGGTCGTGCCGTCTTTGCGGGGCTGCACGCGCACAAACCGCCACTCTGCGAGGCCCGCCGGGGACAATGCCGGCGTGGTTCGAATGGCGAACTCGGTGTGCTGCGACGGGGTGTCGCGGCCGTTACTCAGTGAGGGTACAAGTGAAGAACAACGTTCGGCTTTGGCTGGGAGTGGCGGTCGGAACGATGGGTGCCGTCGCGCATGCGCAAACCGCATCGAACGCGACGATCTACGGGCGCATCAACACCACCGTGGAAAGCCAGAAGGTCACCGGTCTCGACCGCACGACCGTGCTGCAGAACAACGCGTCGCGCTGGGGAATACGCGGAACCGAAGACTTGGGCGGCGGCATGAAGGCGCTTTTCCAGCTCGAAAGCGGGTTCAATTCGGATACCGGCGGATTTACGAACAATTTCGGCCAGGGCACGAGTCCTGCGCTGTTCAATCGCGAGTCGTTCGTCGGCCTGAGCGGAGGCTTCGGCACGGTGCGCGCGGGCCGGATCACGAGCCCGGTGTATTTCGCGTCGGCCGATTACGTCAGCATGCACAACCACGACACCGGCACGTCGTCGGATGCGCTGTTCAATTTCTTTGCCACCGGCGTCAACAACAACAACTCGATCACGTACAAGACACCGAGCTTCGGCGGCGCCGACGTCGAAGTGGCCTACTCGCTCGCGGCGGGCTTCCTGCAGATCAATCCGAACGGCTTCAACGAGCTGCCCGGATCGAACAACCAGCGCAACTTCCAGGTCGCCGTCAATTGGGTGGGCGGACCGCTGCACTTGGGCGGCGGCTACGCGCAGATGAAGGATCGCTCCGGCCTGCCTGCCACGCCGGAAGTCAAGGACGAGACGACCGTGATCCGCGCGCTGTACGAGATGGGACTGATCACTGTCGGCGGCTACTACGAGCGTTCGAAATTCGATTTCGGCCCGGGCGCGCGCCGCAGCCGCAACAACATCCGCTTGGCGGGCATGTACACGATGGGCGCATCCGAGTTCCACCTGAACGTCGGTATCGCGGACGACTTCAGCGGCTTGCCGAGCAGCGGCGCCAAGCAGGCCACCGTCGCCTACAACTACAACCTGAGCAAGCGGACCAAGGTGTACGCGTTCTACACGCAGGTCGACGAAGACAGCAACGGGACCTTCTACGTCAGCGGCACACCAGGCTCGAAGTTCTCGTCGCTCGCGCTCGGAGTGCGCCACAACTTCTGAACGCGTCCGCGCCGCCCCGAGCGGCGCTGCGCAAGACCCTCGAACGGCCGCCGCGCGCGGCCGTTCGTGCGACTCAGCCCGGTTTGGCCGACGCCTTGACGGTTGGCCACTGGCGCCGCGAGATCGGGAGCCGCTCGGGCGTTTCCTTGAGCAGCACTTCCCAGTGCCCTTCACTCGCTTCACCGTCGGCATCGACGGTGCCCTTGACGCGCTGAAAGCCCAGGATCGACTTGCGTGCGACCAGCGCGTTGCGGTGGATGCGGACGAAGCGGTCGCCGAACTCGTGCTCGAGCGAGGTCAGCGACTCCTCGGTCAGGTGTTCGCGCGTCGGCGTGCGGATCGTCACGTACTTCAGCTCGGCGCGCAGATAGATCACCTCGTCGATCGGCACGAGGATCATCTTGCCGCGCTCGGACACCGTCAGATGCGTTCGCGCCGCACCGAGCGTACGCGCGACCTGCTCGAGCCGCGGCTCGTTGGGCCTGAGCCGCTGCGCGCGCGACAGCGCGCCGACCAGCCGCTCGGCGCGAACGGGCTTGAGCAGGTAGTCGAGCGCCTGGACCTCGAAGGCCTGCAGCGCGTGTTCGTCGAACGCGGTGACGAAGATGACCGCCGGCGGCGGATGCTGCGCGGTCGAACGCGCGGCCAGATGCCGGGCGACTTCGATCCCGTTCATGTCCGGCATCATGATGTCCAGCAGCACGACGTCGGGCTTCAGCCGCTCCGCCGCGGCGAGCGCGGGAACGCCGCCCTCGGCCTCGCCGACCAGTTTCAGCGGGACCTGACCGGCGCAGTCGCCGAGCAGTTGCGCCATGCGCGCGCGCGCCGGCGGTTCGTCGTCGACGATCAGGACGTTCAGCATGTTCGGTCCTATCCCTGCGCCTTGTGTTCCACCGGGATGCTCATCAGCAACTCGAATCTCTCGCGTCGAACACGCGTCTCCAGCCGCGCCTCCAGGTCGTAGATCAGCGCCAGGCGGCCGCGGATGTTGTCCAGTCCGATCTGGTTGCCTTCGCGCTGGATCGGTTCCCTGGCTATCGGATTGCTGACGAAAATCTCAAGGTTGAAGCCGTGCTGACGAATCCTAACCACGATGTCGCAGCGGCCAGCCACTTTTTCGGCCCCGTATCGCACCGCATTTTCGATGATCGGCTGCAGCAGGAGCTGCGGAACACGGGCGCGCGGGTGGACCGCGCCGACCTGCCAGTCGACCTGCAGCCGGTCGCCGAGCCGGGTCTGCTCGACTTCGACGTACTTGCGGCACAGGTCCAGCTCCTGCTCCAGCGGGACCAGCTTGCGCACGTCGCCCATCACCGCGCGAAACAGCTCGGCGATGTTTTCGAGCATCCGCTCGGCGCGCGCGGGATCGTCGCGCACGACCGACAACACCGCGTTCAGGCTGTTGAAGAAGAAGTGCGGCCGGATGCGAGACTGCAGCGCCTGGAACTTGGCCTCGACCATCGCCGGCGAAAACGCGCGTGCGCGCAGTTCCAGATAGTGCTGCGTGCTGATGCCGGCGGCGAGCGCCACGAGCGGATAGGCGACGCGGACCCAGCCCTGCTCGGCCGGCGCGAACGCGCCGAAGACCTGCATCAGCAGCACGGTCAGCACGAACGGGACGCTCCATGCGATGCCCCGCTGCAGAGCCGGCCGCAGCGGCGGCAGCCCGCGTCGCAGCAGGCACCAGATCACGAGCGTCATCAGCATCACCGGCTCGACCAGCGCAGCCAGGCTCAGGAACAGCCCGAACACCTGATCGAACTGCGGGCTCGCCGCCACCGCGACGACCAGCGCGGCGACGTTGGCGCCGATCGCCACGCGCAGCAGCACGCCCATGTTGCAGCCGTCGGGGATGACCTGGCGCGGGGTCGGTACCGCGGCTTCGGCGCGCGACTCGATTGCCGCGCCAAGCGCGGTCGGCGTCTTCTTCACGTAGACTTTTGCTCGAGCAGCGACATCGACAAAACAATCCGCGGCGTCCGCTGCGCGCCGATTATGTCAGAGCCTTCCGTGACGCAGCCCTCCCCCGCCCCCGCGACCTCGTCTTTGCACGCGAAGGACAACGCCTGGTCGGGCCGCTTCGCCGAGCCGGTCGCCGAATTCGTGTTGCGATACACCGCCAGCGTCGGCTTCGACCGGCGACTGGCGTTCGCGGACATCGAGGCGTCGCTTGCGCACGCGGCGATGCTCGCCAAGGTGGGCGTGCTGTCGGCGCAGGACCTCGCCGCGATCGAGCGCGGCATGGCGCAGATCCGCGACGAGATCGAGCGCGGTGAGTTCGCCTGGCAGCTCGCGCTCGAGGACGTACACCTGAACATCGAGAAGCGCCTGACCGAACTCGTCGGCGACGCCGGCAAGCGGCTGCACACGGGGCGCTCGCGCAACGACCAGGTCGCCACCGATCTGCGGCTCTATCTGCGCGGCGAGATCGATCGGATCCTCGCGGTGGTGTCGCAACTGCAGGCAGCGCTCGTCGAGCAGGCCGAGCGCCACGCCGACACGGTGATGCCCGGTTTCACCCACCTGCAGGTCGCGCAGCCGGTGGTCTTTGGCCATCACCTGCTCGCGTACGTCGAGATGTTCGAGCGTGACCGCGAGCGGCTGCTCGACGCCCGCAAGCGCGTGAATCGGCTGCCGCTGGGCGCCGCCGCGCTCGCCGGAACGACGTTCCCGATCGACCGGGAGTTCGTCGCTCAGCGCCTTGGCTTCGAGGGCCTGTGCGAGAACTCGCTCGACGCGGTCAGCGATCGCGACTTCGCGATCGAGTTCTGCGCGGCGGCCGCGATCACGATGATGCACGTGTCGCGGCTCGCCGAAGAACTGGTGCTGTGGATGAATCCGCGCTTCGGCTTCGTGCGTCTGCCCGACCGTTTCACGACCGGTTCGTCGATCATGCCGCAGAAGAAGAATCCCGACGTGCCGGAACTCGCGCGCGGCAAGACCGGCCGCGTGTACGGCGCACTCACCGCGCTGCTGACCCTGATGAAGGGCCAGCCGCTCGCCTACAACAAGGACAACCAGGAAGACAAGGAACCGGTTTTCGACGCGATCGACACGGTGCTCGACACGCTGCGCGCCTTCGCCGAAATGGTGCCGGGCATCGAGGCCGACGCGCAGGCGATGCGCAGCGCAGCCGAGGAAGGCTTCTCGACCGCGACCGACCTGGCCGACCTGCTCGTCCGCCACGGCCTGCCTTTTCGCGACGCGCACGAGGTCGTCGCCCGCGCCGTGCGGCTCGCATCGGAACGCGGCTGCACGCTCGCGGCGCTGCCGCCGGCGGACTTTCAGGCGCTGCTGCCGGCGGGCGCGCCGCCGCTCGCTGCCGAGGCGCTCGCCGCGCTGCGCGTCGAAGCGTCGGTCGCCGCGCGCAGCCACGTCGGCGGAACGAGCCCGGCGCAGGTGCGCACGCAGATCGCGCGCTGGCGCGAGCGCTTGGCGCACCGCTAGCGAAGGGCGGTCGCGGCGCCAAACGCCGATAGAATCGCGCCTTCCTGCGGGCCGCTGCCGACCTGCAGGCGATCCGGAGACGCTCGGATGGACTGGCTGTTGAAGCTCGCGCGCGCGATCGATGCGCTGAACGAAGGCGTGGGCCGCATTCTGCTGTGGTTGGTGCTGATCGTGACGCTGATCTCGAGCGCCAACGCCATCGCGCGCTACGCGTTCAGCGCCGGGTCGAACGCATGGCTCGAGCTGCAGTGGTACCTGTTCGGCGCGATCTTCCTGCTCGGCGCGGGCTACGGGTTGAAGCGAGGCGCGCACGTGCGGATCGATCTGATCGCGGGCCGCTTCTCGTCGCGCGTGCAGGCGTGGATCGACGTCTTTGGCACGCTGGCGATGCTGCTTCCGGTGTCGCTGGTCATCGTCTACTTCGGCTGGCACATGGCGTTCGGGTCGTACGCGATCGGCGAGATGTCGGGCGATCCGGGCGGGCTGATCCGCTGGCCGGCGAAGGTTCTCGTTCCGGCGGGGTTCGCGCTGCTGCTCCTGCAGGGACTGTCCGAGCTGATCAAGCGCATCGCCTACCTGCGGGGCCGACTGCCGTGGCGCCCCGCCGGCGCCGAAGACCACCTGCCGGCACAGGCGCCCACCGAGTAAGCGACACCGCCCACGACCCCGACGATGGCCCTCGAACTGATGGCGCCGCTGATGTTCGCGGCGCTCGTGGTCTTCCTGCTGATCGGCTATCCGGTCGCGTTCGCGCTGGCCGCCGTGGGCATGCTCTTCGCGTTCATCGGAATCGAGCTCGGCCTGCTGCATCCCGCGCTGCTGCAGGCATTGCCCGAGCGCATCTTCGGCATCATGTCGAACCAGACGCTGCTCGCGATCCCTTTCTTCACGTTCATGGGGATCATCCTCGAGCGCAGCGGCATGGCCGAGGATCTGCTCGACACGATCGGCCGGCTCTTCGGCCCGATTCGCGGCGGCGTGGCCTACGCGGTCATCTTCGTCGGTGCGCTGCTGGCGGCGACCACCGGCGTCGTCGCCGCCAGCGTGATCGCGATGGGTCTGATCTCGCTGCCGGTCATGCTGCGCTACGGTTACGACAAGCGCATCGCTTCCGGCGTGATCTGCGCGTCGGGCACGCTCGCGCAGATCATTCCGCCTTCGCTGGTGCTGATCGTCCTCGCCGACGTGCTCGGCGTCTCGGTCGGCGACATGTACGAAGGCGCGATCCTGCCGGGGCTTGGGCTGGTCGCGCTGCTCGCGCTGTTCATCGTCGCCACGTCGGTGCTGCGTCCGAGTGCGCTTCCGGCCCTGCCGCCCGCCGAGTGGTTGCCGCGCGCGCCCGAGTCGATCGTTCGCGCCGCCGTCCACCATCTGCCGCTGCTGCTCGCTGCGGGAGCGATCTTCTACCTGATGCGCACGGGGCTCGGCGGCACGTACGCGTTCGTCCTCGCTTTCGCTGTCGCGGTCGCGTGGACCCTCGTTTATTCACGCGTGCACGGGATCGCTTTCGCCGCCGCGCTGCGCGCGCAGGCTTCGCCGCTGCTGCTGCTCGTGATCGTCGTGCTGATGGAGGCGCTGCCCGCGTTCCACGACACGCTTTGGTATTACGTCGGCGCGCTCGCCGCGCTGCTCGTGGCCGCGCAGGCGTGGCTCGGATCGGCTTCGCACAACCGCGTCGTCGCGGTGCTCGCCCCGCCGCTGGTGCTGATCTTCCTCGTGCTCGGCACGATCTTCCTCGGCGTGGCCACGCCCACCGAAGGCGGCGCGATGGGCGCGGTCGGTGCGCTCGCGCTCGCCGCCGCGCGCGGCCGGCTGAACCTCAAGCTCACGCGCGAGGCGATGGACTCGACGCTGCGGCTGACCACGTTCGTGATGTTCATCCTGATCGGCTCGACGGTCTTCGCGCTGACCTTCCGCGGCGTCAACGGCGACCTGTGGGTCGAGCACCTCTTTTCGCTGGTCCCGGGCGGCGTCGTCGGGTTCATCTTCGTGGTCAACCTGCTCGTGTTCGTTCTCGGCTTCTTCATCGACTTCTTCGAGATCGCCTTCATCCTGCTGCCGCTGATCGGGCCGGTCGCAGCCAAGCTCGACATCAACCTCGTGTGGTTCGGCGTGATGATCGCGATGAACATGCAGACATCGTTCCTGACGCCGCCGTTCGGCTTCGCGCTGTTCTACCTGCGCAGCGTCGCGCCGAGGGAAGTCAGCACGGCCGACATCTACCGCGCGGTCGTGCCGTTCGTCGCCGTCCAGCTTGCCGCGCTGGCGATGGTGATCGCCTTCCCGTCGCTGGTGCTCGATCTCGGCACCACGCAGTCGAAGAAGCAGCAGGTCGAACAGAACGGCGGCGAGTTCGTTCCCCCGCCGCCCGCCGAAGGCGAGCCCGCCCCCGAGGAGGAGCCTGCGGCCCAATCCGGCACCGAAGCGCAGCCGCAGCCGGACCGGGACTTCGTGCCGCAGCCGCCGCAGGCCGACGACGATCCGGCCGCCGCGTTCAAGCCACAGAAGAAGTAGTTACCCGGATAAGCGAACGGCCGGCGATGCCGGCCGTTCGTTCGTCGCGCGTATGGACTACTTCTTCGGCGCGCCCTTCGCCGGTGCGGGTGCCGCCGGCCGGAACGACTCCATCGACAGTTCGGCGACTCGGAACCAGCGCTGCTGATCCGCGCGGAACGCATCCCAGCTTTCGAAGATCTTCGCGAACGTCGGATTCTTCGCGCGCTCGTCGGCGTAGATCGCCTGCGCCGCCTGGTAGGCCGCCTGCATCAACGCCGGCGGAAACGCGCGCAGCTGCACGCCCTGATTGACGAGCCGCTGCAGCGCCGGCGGGTTCTTCGCGTCGTAGTGGGCGGTCAGCGTGACGTTGCACTCGGCCGCAGCCGCTTCGACGATCGCCTTGTACTCGGCGGGCAGACCGTCCCAGGCTTTCTGGTTGATGTACAGCGACACCATCGGACCCGGCTCCCAGAAGGCCGGGTAGTAATAGAATTTGGCGACCTTGTAGAAGCCCAGCTTCTCGTCGTCGTACGGGCCGACGAACTCGGTCGCGTCGATCGTTCCGCGTTCCAGCGCCTGGTACACCTCGGCGGCCGGCAGTGCCTGCGGCACCGCGCCGAGCGCGGCCCAGACGCGGGCGCCGAAGCCCGGGATGCGGAACTTCAGCCCCTTGACGTCGGCCATCGAGCGCAGCTCCTTGCGGAACCAGCCGCCCATTTGCACGCCGGTGCTGCCCATCGGAAATCCGACGACGCCGTATTCCTTGTAGAAGTCCCGCAGCAGTTGCTGTCCGCCGCCGAAATACAGCCAAGCGTTCATCTGCCGCGCGTTCAATCCGAAAGGCAGGCAGGTGTCGAGCGCCCACGCGCTGTTCTTGCCGACGTAGTAATAGCCGACCGTGTGCCCGGCCTCGACGGTGCCCTGCTGGACCGCGTCGAGCACCTGGAACGGCGGAACGATCTCTCCGCCCGCGAAGTGGCGGATCTGGAACTTGCCGCCGGTGGCGTCCGACACGCGTTTGGCCAATTGGTCGCCGCTGCCGAACAGCGTGTCGAGCGACTTTGGAAAGCTCGAGGCCATGCGCCAGCGGACTTCGGGCTGGCCCGTCTGGCCCAGCGCCGGCGCCGCGACGGCGGCTGCGGCTACGCCCGCGCCCGCCCTGCGAATGAAGGAACGACGTTCCATGAGGTCTCCTCAGTTGTTGTTACAGAGCACGATGACGGAGAGGCCGCGCCGCGTTGAATCTGCCGCGCGCTGCGCGGGATCGAAGGGCCCACATCACCTCGTCGTGCGCGCGATTGTAGCCAAGCGCGCGGCCTCACGCGCCGCCGACGGTCATGCCTTCGACGATCACCGAACCGGCGATCTTGGAGCCGCGGATCACGGTGTCCGCGCCGACGGCTTCGATGCGGCGGAAGATCTCGCGCAGGTTGCCGGCGATCGTGATCTCCTCGACCGGATAGGCGATCTCGCCGCGCTCGACCCAGAACCCGCACGCACCGCGCGAATAGTCGCCGGTCACATAGTTGACGCCCTGGCCGATCAGCTCGGTCACCAGCAGACCGGTGCCGAGCTTGCCCAGCATCGCCTCGAAATCGTCGCCCGGCGCGGTCCGCGTCGAGCGCAGTTCGAGGTTGTGCGCGCCGCCCGCGTTGCCGGTGGTCTTCATGCCGAGCTTTCGCGCCGAATAGCTCGACAGGAAGTAGCCGCTCAGGATGCCGCGCTCGACGACGTCGCGCTGCAGGCCGCGCACACCTTCCTCGTCGAACGGGCTCGACCCCAAAGCGCGCGGAATGAACGGGTCCTCGTGGATCGACACGTGGTCGGAGAACAGCGGCGCGCCGAGCGCATCGACCAGGAACGACGCCTTGCGGTACAGGGCGCCGCCGCTGGCGGCTTGAACGAAGTTGCCGAGCAGCCCGCACGCGAGCGGCGCTTCGAACAGGATCGGGCACTGGCGCGTCGCAAGCTTGCGCGCGCCGAGCCGCGCCAGCGCGCGCCGCGCGGCGTATTCGCCGATCGCCTCGGGGGCAGCGAGCTCCTGCGGCACGCGCGTCGAGCTGTACCAGTCGTCGCGCTGCATCCCGTCGCGGCCCTTGGCGATCGGCGCGACCGAAATCGAGTGGCGCGAATACGGGTAGCCGGCGACGAAGCCGCGCGTGTTGGCGAGCACGAAGTGCCCCGACGATGTGTAGACGTTCGCGCCCTCGGAGTTGACGATCTGCGGGCTCACGGCGAACGCCGCCTGCTCGCAGCGACGCGCGATCTCGATCGCCGCGTCGGTGTCGAGATCCCACGGATGGAACAGATCGAGGTCGCGCGGCGAGCGCTCCAGATCGTCGTCGTCGGGCAGCCCCGCCGCTTCGTCTTCCGCGGTGAAGCGCGCGATGTTGTGCGCCGCCTCGACCGCCTCACGCACGGCAGCCGCCGAAAAGTCCGATGTCGACGCATGCCCGCGGCGCTTGCCGAGGTAGACCGTCACCGCCAGCGCCTTGTCGCGCGTGTGTTCGATCGTCTCGGGCTTCATCTTGCGCGTCGTCACCGACAGGCCGACCGATTCGCTGACTTCGCTGGCGGCGTCGCTCGCGCCCAGCGCCTTCGCGTGGTCGAGCGCGGCGAGCGCGAGTTCGCGCAGCCGATCGTCGGTCAGGGAGAAGATCGAACTCATCGACACCTCGTCGCCACCGCGTGGCCCTTCGAAGGGGCCGCTATCATAGCCGTCGATGGAAACGCCGCTTCCCGACCAGCGCCCGAGCAAGACGCAACGCAAGCGCGCGATGACCGAGCTGCAGTCGCTCGGCGCCGAGCTGGCCGCGCTCGCGCCCGAGCAGCGCGCGCGGATCGAGCTGCCCGATGCGTTGCGCGATGCGATCGATCATCTGGGTCGCATCGCGAGCTTCGAGGCGCGCCGGCGTCAGATGCAGTACATCGGCCGACTGATGCGCGCAGTCGACGCCGAGGCCATCCGCGCGGCGCTCGGACGCGTCACCGGCCAGTCGAAGGAAGCGGTCGCGCTGATGCACCGCTGCGAGCGCTGGCGCGACCGGCTGCTCGACGACGACGCCGCGCTGACCGAGTTCCTCGGCGAGCATCCGCATGCCGACGCGCAGCAGCTTCGCTCGGCGATCCGCGCCGCGCGCCGCGAACGCGATGCGGGCGAGCCGCCCAGGCACGCGCGCGCGCTGTATCGCGGGCTGCACGAGATCCTGAGCGGGTCGGCGCGATGAGAGCACAGCGCAGCCATCCGGACGAGCTGATCGTCGGCCTGGTGTCGGTTTCGGATCGCGCCTCGGCCGGCGTCTATCAGGACCAGGGACTGCCCGGCCTGCGTGACTGGCTCGGTCGCGCGCTGAAGTCGCCGTGGCAGGCGCACGAGCGGTTGATCCCCGACGAGCGCGCGACGATCGAATCCACATTGATCGAACTGGTCGACGCGGTCGGCTGCGATCTCGTGCTGACCACCGGCGGCACGGGTCCCGCGCGGCGCGACGTGACGCCGGAAGCGACGCTGGCCGTGGCCACGCGCGAGATGCCGGGTTTCGGCGAGCAGATGCGCCGGATCTCGCTCGAGTTCGTTCCGACCGCGATCCTGTCGCGCCAGGTCGGCGTGCTGCGCGAGACCGCCGACCATGCCGCCCTGATCATCAACCTGCCCGGCCAGCCGAAGGCGATCCAGGAAACGCTCGAAGGGCTGAAGGCCGCTGACGGCACAGTCAAGGTCGCTGGCATCTTCGCGGCGGTGCCCTACTGCATCCAGTTGATCGGCGGACCCTACGTCGAGACGAACGAGATCGTGTGCAAGGCGTTCCGGCCGAAGTCGGCGCTGCGCGCCTGACTGGTCGGATCGCGGACTGCGGATTGCGCTGACCTCGGTCTGCACGAGTTTCGCCGTCGCGTACGTGCCCTCGCTCCCTGATCGCGACAATCGATGAACACGACCTCGCAATCCGCGATCCGCGATCCGCAATCCGAAGTGCTCGAAGCCGTCGAATTGCAGACGACGCCGCATCCGGCCGCCACCGTGATCTGGCTGCACGGGCTCGGCGCCGACGGCTACGACTTCGTTCCGGTCGTTCGCGAACTCGAATCGCTCGGCGCGCCGCCGGCGCGCTACGTGTTTCCGCACGCGCCGCCGATGCCGGTGACGATCAACGGCGGGGGCGTGATGCGCGCGTGGTACGACATCCTCGGCACGGACCTCGTGCGGCGCGAGGACGAGGCCGGCATTCGCGCTTCGCAGGCCGCGGTCGAGCGATTGATCGAGCGCGAAGTCGAGCGCGGCACGCCGGCCGCGCGGATCGTGCTCGCCGGGTTCTCGCAAGGCGGAGCGATCGCGCTTCAGACCGGGCTGCGCCGGCCGCAACCGCTCGCGGGGCTCGTCGCGCTGTCGTGCTACCTGCCGCTCGCCGACCGCTTCGAAGCCGAGCGCGATCCGGCGAGCGCCCGCGTACCGATCTTCCTCGCGCACGGCGACGCCGATCCGATCGTGCCGATCGCGCGCGGCACCGCGTCGCGCGACCGCCTCGCCGCGCTGGGCCATCCGGTGCAATGGCACGAGTACCCGATGCAGCACTCGGTGTGCGCCGAGGAGATCCGCGACATCGCCGCGTTCCTGCAGTCGGTCCTGCGCTGAGCGAGCGCCGCATTGCGGCACTTCGCGGTCGGGCAGCGCTCGTGTAGGAATCGCTCCGACACCCGAAGCCGGGAAGCGGCGCGAGCGGCCGGCTTATCCGGCCGCTGCGCACGCCGGACCACCGCGACAATGCCCACCATTCGCAGGACGCCGCCTTGACGAAGCGTCCGCAACGAGAAACGCGACCTTGTGGGGGTCAGGACATGAACGGACCAGACGCGCGCACGCAGACGCGCCGCTACACGCAACTTCCGCGCTACTTCCGCTGGTTCTCCGATCACTGCGTACTGCGCCAGCTCGACGATTCGGACGCTGCGCGCATTCTCGACGCTGTGTTGCAGCCGGCGCTCGAACGCTGCGGCACCCTGGCGCCGCCGCGCAGCGGGGACGAGGTCGCGCAGTTCGTGCGCGTCGCGCAGGCCGACTGGCAGCGCGGCGTGCGCTACGCGATGGCGCTGGTGCGCAAGCAGACGCATGAGTTCGTCGGCTGGATCGAACTGCGCGCGGCCGCCGAACGCGCCACGTGGGTGCTCGATTGGTTCGTCCACCCCCGCTTCGCCGGCTCGGCGATCGCCGGCGAAGCGCTGACGGCGGCGGCCGACCTAATGTTCTCGGCGCTCGATGCCCAGCGGCTGCTAGCGAACTGCCCGCCCGGCCACACCGCTTTCGAGCGGCTGCTCAACGACGCCGGCTTCATCGAGCTGGCGCCGGCCGGCAGCACCGACCGCGCGACCGGTCGAGCGCGCCCGCACGCGGTTCACGAGCTCGGGCGCAGCGACTGGCTCGCGATGTGCCGCGAGCGCGAAGCGCTGCCGTCGCCTACGGTCGGCGCGACCTTCGGGCGGCGCATGGAACTCGCGCTCGCTTAGCCCACTTTCTCCCTCCTCGAGAGAAGCCTCGGGCGGCCCCTGTGCCGCCCGTTTTTTTGGGTGCCCTCAGCCGCGACCGCGGTCGACGCTGAACTTGCCCGCGCCGAACGCCATCACCATCAGCATGCCGCCGAAGATCGCGAGGTTCTTCCAGAACGCCAGCATCTCCGGGTACTGCTTGTCGGCCGCAAGCGTCCAGTAGGGATGGAACAGGAACATCGTCGCCAGCGTGAAGATCGCGATGGCGAGCGCGGCCCAGCGCGCCTTCCAGCCGATGATCAGCGCGATCCCGGCGACGACCTCGACCACGATGGCGATCACGGCGCCCACTTCGGGCAGGGGCAGGCCCTTGGATGCGATGTAGCCCGCTGTTGCCGCGAATCCGCCGATCTTGCCGATGCCGGATTTCACGAAAATGCCGGCGAGCGCGATGCGCCCGATCAGCGCGAACAGGTCCTGCAGCTTGTCCATGGCGAGTCTTCTCCTCCGTTCAGGGCAAGTCGAACACGAGCACTTCTGCGGCGTTGCCGGAGCGCAACGCGATGACGCGCTCCGCGGAAATCATCGCCGCATCGCCGGCCGTCAGCGTATGCCCATTGACCGCGATTGCGCCGCGCGCGACGTGGACGTACGCGCGACGCCGAGGCGCGAGCGCCAGGTCGGCGGACTCATCCGCGTCGAACAATCCGACGTAAACGCGCGCGTCCTGGTGGATCGTCACCGCGCCCTCGGCGCCGTCGGGCGCGGCGACGAGCCGCAGCCGCCCGCGCTTGCCGGCTTCGTCGAAGTGCTTCTCCTCGTAACTCGGCGCGATGCCCGTCACCGAAGGTTCGATCCAGATCTGCAGGAAGTGCGTCTCGCGATCGTGCGCGTGATTGAACTCCGAGTGCCGCACGCCCGTTCCGGCCGACATGCGCTGCACGTCGCCGGGGCGGATCACCGAACCGTTGCCGAGGCTGTCTTCGTGCGCCAGCTCGCCCTCGAGCACGTAGCTCAGGATCTCCATGTCGCGGTGGCCGTGCATCCCGAAACCGGCGCCCGGCGCGACTCGGTCCTCGTTGATCACGCGCAGCGGGCCGAATCCCATGTGCCGCGGATCGTAGTAGTCGGCGAAGGAGAAGCTGTGGAAGGAACGCAGCCAGCCGTGATCCGCATAGCCGCGTTCGGCACTGCGACGCAAAGCGATCACTTCGTTTCTGCTCCCGAAAGGGTGGCCTGCGCGCCTCGGCACCGTGGGGCGGGCGGCCTCTGTCGACGACCCGCATGTTGGGTCAAAACGCGCAGGCCGTCATCCGCGAGGTTTCAATGACCGGTCAAGGCGGCCGAACGGGGTGCCGCGCACGAACAGACGAGCACTCCCGCCGGCGGCAACGCGTTGCGGTGCGCCGATGCGCGCGATGGCCGCGCGGCCGGGCTCAGGAAGCTTGCGCGGCGCGCTGCGCCGATCCGCCGACGGCCCCAGGCTGCGGGGTGGTGGCGAAGGCGTAGCGGTTCTTGCCCTTGAGCTTGGCCTCGTACATCGCCAGGTCCGCGAGCTGCAGCAGCCGCTCCAGATCGCGTCCCTGCTCGGGGGCGAGCGCGATGCCGAGGCTCGCCGAAACGGTGCCCGGCTGGCCGCCGGTGAGCAGGACCGGCTGAGCGACCGACTGCAGAATGCGCACCGCGATGCGCTCGACGTCGGTGCGCGTGCCGACGTCGGGGATCAGCATCGCGAATTCGTCGCCGCCGCGACGTGCGACGGTGTCCTGCGGCCGCAGCACGCGCGCCAGTCGCAGCGCGACCTCGCGCAGCACGGTATCGCCGACCTCGTGGCCGTACTGGTCGTTGATCTCCTTGAATCCGTCCAGGTCGATCGCGATGACCGCGCACTGCGAATTGCGAAGCGCGCTCGCCGCGAGCGCGGTGGCCGCGCGCGTCGCGAGCAGACGGCGGTTCGGCAGTCCGGTCAGCTCGTCGTGCTGCGCGTCGTGAAGCGCATCGGCCTCGCGCCGGCGGATGTAATCGATGTCCGCCAGCACGAGCACGTATTCGTGCGGCGCGATCGACCGTACGGTCAACTGGCACCACGCGGTCAGCCCTCCGGTGCCGCGCGCCCCGCGCTGGATCTGCACCTCGCGCACGGTGGCGCGATCCTCGGCGCGCGCGGCGTCGGCCGCGGCGGCGATCGCCCCCCACTCCTCCGGGGCGACGAAGAACTCGGCGATCGGCGTACGCGCGAGCACCGCGGGCAGCACCTGCATCAGTTGCAGGAACGCGTCGTTGCAGCGGGCGACCCGGCCGTCCTTGACCACGGCGATCGCCTGTCCGGCGGCGTCGAGCACGGTGCGCTCGATGCGCAGCGCCTCGGCGAGCCGCCGCTCGCGCTGCTTGAGCATCGTCAGATCGGCGTTCATGCCGATGGCTCCGGCAAATGCCCCGTCGCCCGCCTTCAGCGGCACGGCGCTGACGGACACGATCAGCCGCCTGCCGTCCTTGGTCTGGTGCGTCATCTCGACATCGCGCAGCGTCTGACCTAGGCGCAGCGCTTCGAGCGCGCGGCGCGCAATACCCTGGTCGAGCTGCGTCGCGAGCAGCACATCGACCGGCCGGCCGATCAGCTCGTTCGGTTCGTAGCCGTAAATCTCGCGCGCCGCGCGGCGGCTCGCGAACGTGAAGTTGAGCTGCGCGTCGCACGCCCAGATGAGGCTGGTCGAGGCTTCGACCAGCGCCTTGTAATGCGCCTTGCTCCGGCGCAGCCGGTCGATCTCCGAAAGCTGTTGCGGCGATGCGATCGTATCGAGCACGAGCACCACCGGCGCGTCGGGCTCACCCGGCGACAGTTCGGCGAGCGGGACGTACGGCAGCACGTGGCTGCGCAAAACGATGCGGCCGCCAGCGCGCGTGTGACGCGCGTTAATCAGGTCGAAAGTCGGCCGTCCCTTCAGCGCGCGCGCGATCGCCTGGGTCAGCTCGTCGCGCGTGCGGTCGCGGAAACCGAAAGCGTCGATCCAGAGCGGGCGCGTCTCGGCCGGCTGCACGAGGCCCCAGCGCCAGGGATCTTTGCCGCGCAACTGCGCGATGCGGCCGCTGGCGTCGATCATCCACACGAGCACCGGCAGCCGTGTGAGCAGGTCGGCGTCGGTGTCGGCGCTTGGGGGCGCGCCTGCGCCCGCGTCGGCAGGCACGATCGTGCCGATCAGTGGCGGCCACGCGCTGGTCCCCGCGCGCGTCACGCAGACGACGCGCAGCTCACGCGCCTTGCCCGCGGGATCGAGCAGCGTCACCGTTTGATCGAACACCCGGCCGCTGCGCAACGCGGCGGAATACGCGGCCGCCACGCGCGCCCGCTGCGCCGGGTCGACAGCATGCAGCAGCGGGAACTCCAGCGGCCCGGCGGCCGGCGCGTCGGGCGCGATCAGGCCGGGCGGAACGTAGAGGCGCCCTTCGCCATCGCGATACCACGGTTCGCCGTGCTGCCCGACGATCCAGTCGGCGAAGCGGCGCGCGTCTTCGGCGAGCCGTTGCACGGGCCCTTCGGCCTGCTTCGTGACGGGCTTGGTCGGCGTCTCGAGCGGACGCGTCAGCGCGATCACGATCGCGGAATCGGCGCGGCCCGGCTGCAGCACGCGCACGCGCCCGCTCCAGCCCGCTCCAGCGCCAGTCAGCGGCGTGACCTCGACCGAGCGGCCGTCCGCGACCGTGCGCAAAGGATCGAGCGCTTCGAGCGGCTCGGCGCGCAGGCATTCGTCGACGCGCAGGCCGATCAGCTCGCGCTCGGTGCGCCCGAGAAGCTGGGCAGCGGCGCTGTTCACCTCGGCGATGCGGCCGGCCCGTACGACGAGTACGGGCGACGGCACCGCGCGGATCGCCATCGTCCAGCCCAGGCGCGCGCGGCCGTCCGCCGGTGCGCGCAGCGTCCGTTCGGCCAGACGCAGGCGCAGCGCGGCATTGGCCCGACCGATCCACCAAGTGGCGAGAAGCCACACGGGGAAGCCGATCGAGAAGGCGTCGAGCCGGAATCCGTTGCGGCTCACGACCAGTAGCGTCAACGCCGCCCAACCTGCGAAGTACAGCGCCCAAGCGCGCCGCCAGGCGGCGAGCGCGAGCGCCGAAAGCAGCAGTGCACCGCCGGCGGCGAATGCGATGCTGCTCGTACCGGGGCGCTGCGGCGGCACGATCGAGCCGAGCAATGCCGCCCAGAGCATCAGCTCGGCCGCGTAGCTGAGCAGATAGAACTGAGCGGCGCGCGAAGCGGGTGTCACCGGATTGCGCGCCTGCGCGTTCTCCGCAGCGACGACGAAGCGCAGCCCGGCATTGAGCGCAAAGGCGGCCAACCACCACCACACCGCGGGCGCGCGATCGAGCGCGGCCAGCGCGGCAATCGCGCCGAACACGAAGACGGCCAGCAGGAAGCGCCGCTCGAGCGCGAACGAGATGCGTAGATCGGCGACCGTTGTGCTCGGGATCCTGCGGCCGGTGCCGGATGCGGCCTGTGTCTTGGAGTGGGTTTGTTGCATCTCGGTCGCCGACGCCGCGCCCGATCGGCCGTACTGCGGACGAGTCCGTACCAAATTCGGGGGACGGCTGCATGCTAGCGATCGGCCCGCGGCGGAGCAATCGCCGGGCATCGGCTGGAGGGCAGTTACGACGCCCGGACGAAGCGCGGCAAGCCGTCCACGTGGGACGAGGCTCCGCTCGTCGCCGGATCGTTCGGATCGTCGCGCGGCGACACGGGTACGATCCTGCTTGCGGCGCGAGACTGCCGAACCCGATGTCGAACCGTCGGCATCGCGCCGGACATCCCCGCCGCCCATCGCGCCGTGCCGCCTGCCTACCGCGGTCGCTTTGCCCCTTCGCCCACCGGGCCGCTGCACGCCGGCTCGCTCGTCGCCGCGCTCGCGAGTTGGCTCGACGCACGCGCGCATGGCGGCGCGTGGCTCGTTCGCATCGAGGACCTCGATCCGCCGCGCGAAGTCCCGGGCTCGGCCGAGACCATCGTGCACACGCTGGCGCGTTTCGGGTTCGAGCCCGACGAACCGGTCGTCCGGCAGAGCCGGCGCGGCGCGCTGTACGAAGCCGCCTTCGCGCGTCTTCGCGCGGCGGGTCTCGTCTACCCGTGCACCTGCTCGCGCAAGGACATCGAAGACGCAGCGCGCGCGGCCGGCGCCAGTTCCGGCATCTATCCCGGAACCTGTCGCGGACGGCCGAGCGGCGCCGTCGCACGAGCGGCTTGGCGCGTGCGAGTGCCGGACGAGGCGATCGCGTTCGGCGATCGCGCCGCCGGACGCTGCTCGCAAGACCTCGCGCGCGAGGTCGGCGACTTCGTCGTGCTGCGGGCGGACGGTCCGTGGGCGTACCAGCTCGCGGTCGTGGTGGACGATGCCGAACAGCGCATCACCGACGTGGTCCGCGGTGCGGATCTGCTCGACAACACGCCGCGCCAGATCTTCCTGCAGCGCGCGCTCGGGTTCGCGACCCCGCGGTATCTGCACGTCCCAGTCGTGACGAACGAGCGCGGCGAAAAGCTTTCAAAGCAGACCGGCGCGCGCGCGCTGAGCGACGACGTGCGCGGCGAGCTCGAGCGCGCCGCACGCCATCTCGGGTTGCCGCGCATCGGCGCCGACACGCGCGAAGCGTTCTTGATCCGCGCAACCGAGCTATGGCGCGAGCGCTGGGTCGCCGGCCCTACAATCGCCGCCCAGGAGACGACCCGTGGCTGACGATACCGACATTCCGACCCTGCGCCGCATCCTGCACGACAACCGCCGCATCGCGGTGGTCGGCATTTCCGCCGAGTGGCACCGGCCGAGTTACTTCGTCGGCAAGTACCTGCTCGAGCACGGCTACACGATGATCCCGGTCAATCCGAAATACGCCGAGGTGCTCGGCCAGCGTTGCTATCCGGATCTGCAGACCGCTGCGCGCGCAGCCGGGCCGATCGACGTCGTCGACTGCTTCCGCAAGAGCGAGGACATCCCGGCGCTCGCCGATGAAGCGATCGCGATCGGCGCCAAGGTGCTGTGGATGCAACTGGGCGTGGTCAACGAAGCCGCCGCCCGCAAGGCGCGCGCCGCGGGGCTGGAGGTCGTGATGGACCGCTGCGTGAAGATCGAGCACGGGCGCCTGTTCGGCGGGCTCGCCTGGGCCGGCGTGAACACGCGCATCGTATCGAGCAAGCGACCGCGGCAGCTTCCCTACTGACGATGGACAGAAACTTCGGCATCGAAACCCTGTGCCTGCACGCGGGCCAGCTTCCGGACCCGGTGACCGGCAGCCGCGCGCAGCCGATCTACCAGACGACCAGTTACGTCTTCGACTCGGCCGATCACGCGGCGAGCCTGTTCAACCTGCAGACGTTCGGCAACGTCTACTCGCGCATCAGCAACCCGACGGTGGCGGTGTTCGAGGAGCGCGTCGCGGCACTCGAGAACGGCCGTGCGGCGCTGGCGACCGCGAGCGGCATGGCCGCGCAGCTGACCGCGATCCTGGCGATCGTTCAGCCCGGCAGCCACATCGTCGCTTCGTCGCTTCTTTACGGAGGCACGTACTCGCAGTTCGCGGTGACGCTGCCGAAGATGGGAATCGAAACGACCTTCGTCGATCCCGACGAGCCGGAGAACTTCCGCCGCGCGCTGCGCCCGAACACGCGGCTCGTCTACGGCGAAACGCTCGGCAACCCAAAGATCAACGTGCTCGACATCGAGCCGATCGCGAGAATCGCGCACGAGGCCGGCATCCCGCTGATGATCGACAACACGATGGCCACGCCGTTTCTGTGCCGGCCGTTCGACTGGGGCGCGGACATCGTCGTGCACTCGGCGACCAAGTACATCGGCGGCCACGGCACGACGATCGGCGGTGTCGTCGTAGAGCGCGGGAAGTTCGACTGGGGCAACGGCAAGTTTCCGGACATGGTGCTGCCGTCGAAGGGCTACCACGGCGTCAAGTTCTGGGAAACCTTCGGCGACTTCGCCTACACGATGAAGGCGCGCTTCGAGGTGCTGCGCGTGCACGGCGCCGCGCTGGCGCCGATCTCGGCCTGGCTGCTGCTGCAGGGGCTGGAGACGTTGCACGTGCGCATGGAGCGGCACGTGCAGAACGCGCGGCGCGTGGCGCAGTTTCTGGAATCGCACCCGCGGGTGGCCTGGGTCAACTGGCCGGGGCTGCAATCGAGCCCGTACTATGCGCTGGCGAAGAAGTACCTGCGTCCGATCGACGGCGAGCCCGGGGCGTCGAGCGTGATGACGTTCGGCATCAAGGGAGGCGCCGCGGCCGGCGAAAAATTCATCGACAACCTGCAGTTCCTGTCGCACCTGGCGAACATCGGCGACGCCAAGTCGCTGGTGATCCATCCCGCGTCGACGACGCACCGCCAGCTTTCGGAGGAGGAACAACGCGCCGCCGGCGTGCTGCCGGAGATGGTGCGGCTGTCGATCGGCATCGAGTCGATCGACGACATCCTGTGGGATCTGCAGCAGGCGCTGGCGAAAAGCGCCTGACCGTCAGCGCTTCGTTCCGCCGAGCAGGGCGGCGACTTTCGCCGGCTTGCGTTCGCCCGGTGCGCGCGACTTCTCCGTCGCTTCAGAGGGCTCGCTCTCGGCCTCCGCCGGTTCGTACGGCTTCGTGAAGAAGTCGTCGGCCGGCGCCGGCGCGGCATAGGGGCGGCCGGCCTCGCGTTCGCCGCCGCGACGCGCACCGCGCTCGCCGCGGTCGCGCCGCTCGCGGCGTTCGATGCCGAGCGGTTTGATGTCGAACTTCTGCTTCGTGAGCCGTTCGATCGCGTGCACGTTGCGCTCGTCGGCGCCGGTCATCAGCATGATCGCCAGACCCTTGGCGCCGGCGCGGCCGGTGCGGCCGATCCGGTGCACGTAGTCCTCGGGGTTGAACGGCACGTCGTAGTTGATGACCACGGGCAACTCGACGATGTCCAGCCCGCGGGCGGCGACGTCGGTCGCGACCAGCACCTCGATGTCGCCGCGCTTGAAGCCTTCGAGCGCCTTCATGCGCTCTTCCTGCGTCTTGTCGCCGTGGATCGCGTCGGCGTTCACCCCCGCCTTCTGCAACTGGCGCGCGAGCCGCCGGCATTCGATCTTGGCGTTGACGAACACCAACACCTGCTTCATCGGTCCGCCGTCGGGGCCGCGCGTACGCAGCAGCGTCAGCAGCGCGTCGGTCTTCTCCGACTCGTGGACCTTGAACACTTCCTGCGTGATCAGCTCGGCGGTCGCGTTGCGGCGCGCGACTTCGATCAACACCGGGTCGCGCAGGAAGTTGGCGGCGAGCTTCTTGATCTCCTCGGAGAACGTGGCCGAGAACATCAGGCTTTGCCGCTCCTTCGGCAGCAGGTTCAGGATCCTCGAGATGTCCGGCAGAAAGCCCATGTCGAGCATCCGGTCCGCCTCGTCGAGCACGACGATCTGCACCTGCGACAGGTTGGTGTTCTTCTGCTGGATGTGGTCGAGCAGCCGGCCGGGCGTGGCGATCACCACCTCGCAGCCGCGCCGCAGCGCCTCGGTCTGCGGGTCCATGTCGACGCCGCCGTACACGCAGGTCACGCGCAGCGCGGTCTTGCTGGCGTATTTCTTGAGGTTCTCCGCGACTTGCTCGGCCAGCTCGCGCGTCGGCGTCAGCACGAGGCCGCGCACCGGATGCCGCGCCGGCGACATGCTCGTGTTGGCGTGCGGCAGCAGCCGCTGCAGCATCGGCAGGCCGAAGCCGGCCGTCTTGCCGGTGCCCGTTTGCGCCGCGCCCATCACGTCGCGGCCCTTGAGCACGATCGGAATCGCCTTGCTCTGGATCGGGGTGGGCGTCGTGTAGCCCATCTCCTTGACCGCTGCGACGATCAGCGGGTCGAGGCCGAAGTGATCGAAATCGTGATAGTCGGACATGTGCTGGTGGGCCGTGTTGGACTCGAACCAACGACCAAGGGATTATGAGTCCCCTGCTCTAACCGACTGAGCTAACGGCCCCTTCGGTGAGCAGCGTATTCGATCCGACGGCCCGACCACCGTTTATTCCAGGAAGCTCTTCAGCTTGTCGCTGCGGCTCGGGTGGCGCAACTTGCGCAGCGCCTTCGCTTCGATCTGCCGGATCCGCTCGCGCGTGACGTCGAACTGCTTGCCGACCTCCTCCAGCGTATGGTCGGTCGACATCTCGATGCCGAACCGCATGCGCAGCACCTTCGCTTCGCGCGGGGTGAGCGAATCCAGCACGTCCTTCGTGACTTCGGCCAGGCTGTTGTACTGGGCGGCGTCGACCGGCGCGATTGTCGACGTGTCCTCGATGAAGTCGCCCAGATGCGAATCGTCGTCGTCGCCGATCGGCGTCTCCATGCTGATCGGTTCCTTGGCGATCTTCAGGATCTTGCGGATCTTGTCTTCCGGCATCTCCATCTTGGCCGCCAGTGTGGCCGGATCGGGCTCCTGCCCGGTCTCCTGCAGAATCTGGCGGCTGATCCGGTTCATCTTGTTGATCGTCTCGATCATGTGCACGGGAATGCGGATCGTGCGCGCCTGGTCGGCGATCGAGCGCGTGATAGCTTGCCGGATCCACCACGTGGCGTACGTCGAGAACTTGTAGCCGCGGCGGTATTCGAACTTGTCGACCGCCTTCATCAGGCCGATGTTGCCTTCCTGGATCAGGTCGAGGAACTGCAGGCCGCGGTTGGTGTACTTCTTCGCGATCGAGATCACGAGGCGCAAATTGGCTTCGGTCATCTCGCGCTTGGCCTTGCGCGCTTTCGCTTCGCCGGTGGCCATCTGCTTGTAGACCTCGCGCAGATCTTTCAGCGGCAGCACGACGCGCTTCTGCAGATCGGACAACTTGCCTTGCAGCTCGTGCACCGCCGGCAGGTTGCGCTTGAGCACTTCGGAATACGGATGGCCGCCCTCGGCCTCGCGCGTGACCCAGCGCGTGTTGGTTTCGTTGCCCGGGAAGTGCTTCAGGAAGTGCGGGCGCGGCATGCCGCACTTGTTGACCATGATCTCGTAGATCTGCTTTTCGAGGCTACGCACTTCTTCGACCTGGGCGCGCAGCGTGTCGCACAGCTTCTCGACCATCTTGGCCGTGAAGCGCAGCGTCATCAGCTCTTCCTGGATCTTGTGCTGTGCCTTGACGTAACCCGGCGACTTGTAGCCCTCTTTCTCGAAGGCGACACGCATCTTCTCGAAGAGCTTGGCGACGTGGTCGAACTTCTCCAGCGCGCGCGCCTTCAGCTCTTCGAGCTGCGCGGCGGTCATGCCCGAGGCGCCGATGTCGGCGTTGTCTTCGCCTTCCTCTTCGTCCTCGTCGGCGGCTGCGCCCTTGCCGGTCGGGAAGTCCTCCGCCGCCGGATCGACCAGACCGTCGACCACCTCGTCGATCGGCAATTCGCCGGCCCGGATTTTCTCGGCGTGCTCCAGGATCTGCGCGATCGTCGTCGGACAGGCGGAGATCGCCATCACCATGTGCTTGAGGCCGTCTTCGATACGCTTGGCGATCTCGATTTCGCCCTCGCGCGTCAGCAGTTCGACCGATCCCATCTCGCGCATGTACATGCGCACGGGGTCGGTCGTGCGGCCGAACTCGGCGTCAACCGTGGACAGTGCCGCCTCGGCTTCTTCCTCGGCGTCCTCGTCGGTCGTGGCTGCCGGAACGTTCTCGTTCATCAGCAGCGTCTCGGCATCGGGCGCCTGGTCGAAGACCTGGATGCCCATGTCGCCGAACGTGCTGATGATCGAGTCGATCGCCTCGGCGTCGACCAGATTGTCCGGCAGGTGGTCGTTGATCTCCGAGTACGTCAGGAAGCCGCGCTCCTTGCCCAGCTTGATCAGCGCCTTGAGCTTGTTGCGGCGGGCTTCGAGGTCTTCCTCGGTGCCGTGGTAGCTGCGCTCGAGCGCCTCCTTCAGCGCCTTTTCCTTCGCGCGCCGGTCCTTGGCGCGCTGCTTGCCGCTCAGCTTCTCGACGATCTGAACGCTCGGGTCGACGACGTCGTCACCCGCCTCGGGCACCGCATCGGCACCGCCCTCGCCGTTGCCGACGGACTCGTCGTTGGGCTTCGGCTTGCGGCCGGGCCGCCCTTTCGCGACCGGCATGGCGATTGCGCCGGGACGCGCCTTGACGCCGCCGGCCGCGGCGCCGAGTTTCGCGTCTTTCGCCTTGGACTCATCCACGCTGCCCTTCTTGGCAGCCACGCGTTCGGTCATTGCCGCTTTGGTTTCCGCCTTTTTCAATTCAGCCTTCTTTGCTTCGAGTTTGCCTGTGGAGCGCGTTTCACTACGACTGGACACAAGTTTCCCCTTGACGACCTTCGTCGCCGACTTGCTCGATGCTGCCGACTTTTTCATCACCATCGGGTCACCTGTGTTCGTCGCCGTTTTCAGTGTGGGCGGCGGCCGCCTTCACCCTTGGTCGCCGTTCACGCAGCCTCACGGTCTCGACCGTTTGGCCCGGGTTGCCAAGCCGCCTTGTCCACGCGCACAAGATGGGGACGGCGTCCTTCCGCACAATCGCCAGGACCGCTGACTCGCGTCGGAGCCGTTGCCGGATCCCTCGAACCGCGAGGGCCGCGAACGCCCTTGCCGAGGGAAGCGTGCTGCAACGCCCGTGCCCGCAGGCAGCACCGGATCGACGTGCGCCCAGGGAATCTCCCCGGACGACTCGGTCGGCTGAATTGAGTTGGCAGACTCTCAAGCGGCGTCTCCGGCGGCGCCCAAGCGGGCACGCGCTCGGAGGGGTCCAAGGCGGCTCTACAAACGGCGCATTCTAGCAGAGCAACCCGGAAAAGCCAGGAAATTCAGCCCCTTGCGGCCAACCGTTGCGCGGCCGCCCGCTGTGCATCAGGTCGCCCCGGTTTGGCGCGGCATCTCCTTCAGACGCACGCGCCGCTCGGAGAGTTCTCGAATGCGCTCCTTGGACTCCGGCGTCAGCGGCTCACGTACGAGTTCGGCGAGCTCGTTCTCGACTCGCCGCAGCTCAAGGGCCGCAAAGCCGGCGCGCAGATCCTCCCGCGCACCCGAAGCATCGCCTTCGAGCAGCAAGTCGCGCCCGGCGATTCTTCGATAGGCCTCGGCGAACTCGCTGTCGGCCAGCGCCTCGACCAGCGCACCCGGGCTCGTGCTTCCGACCAGCGTGGCGGTGCGCCAGACCTCGGCGATCTGGCGGTCGATCGGCTGCTCCGCACCCGCGAACTCCGCGGCGATGTGCGCATTGAACTCGCGCGCCAGCTCGGGATAGGCGATCAAGTGCTGCAGGATCCTCGCCTTCAGGTCTTCGACCTCGGCAGTGTGTCGCGGCGGACTCGAAGGGCGACGCGCTTCGGGCAGCCGGCGCCAAGGCTTCAGGCCGAACAGCGATTCGAGGTCGCCGGGCGGCGTCCGGGCGGCCTCGGCCAGCTCGCGGATCAATTGCATCCGGAGCGCCGCGGGCGGCATGGCCACGAGCAGTGGTTTCGCCTGTGCCACGAGCGATGCCCGATCCTCGGCCTGTTCCAGATCCTTGCCATCGGCCAGGCTCGCGACGAACCAGCGCGAGAGCGGCATCGCGCGCGCGAGCTGATCCTCGAAGGCCGCCGCCCCGCCGGAACGGACGAGGCTGTCCGGGTCCTCGCCCTCGGGCAGCAGCACGAAGCTCGCGCGCTTCATGTCGGCGATCACCGGCAGCGTGGCCTCGAGTGCGCGTCGCGCCGCCTTGCGGCCGGCAGCGTCGCCGTCGAACGCAAAGATGACCTGATCGGTCAGCCGCAGCAGCGCGCCGACGTGCTGCGCAGTGATCGCGGTGCCCAGTGCTGCGACACACTCTTCGAAGCCTGCCTGCGCGAGCTGGATCACGTCCATGTAGCCCTCGCAGACGATCACCCGCTGCCGTCGGCGGATCGCCTCCTGCGCCTCGAACAGTCCGTACAGTTCCTGCCCTTTGTGAAAGACCGGCGTCTCGGGCGAATTGAGGTACTTCGGCTCGCCGCCGTCGAGCACCCGCGCTCCAAATCCGATCACTGCACCGCGCCGGTTGCGGATCGGGAACATGATGCGGCCGCGGAAGCGGTCGTAGCGCTTGCCTTCGTCGCCGACGATGACCAGTCCCGCTTCGACGAGCCGCGGATCCTCGTAAGTGTCGAAAGCCTCGCGCAGCGATTGCCACGCGTCCGGCGCGTACCCGAGTGCGAAGCGCGCGGCGGTTGGCCCGGTCAGGCCACGGCGCTTCAGGTACTCGATCGCGACGGGTGCATCCCTGAGCTTGCGGCGGTAGTAGTCGCTGGCCCGCTGCAGCGCCTCGGTCAGCCCGCGCACGCGCGCGGCGCCTTCGCGGTCCGAGCCGGTGTCCTCGGGCACCTGCATGCCGGCCTGCTGGGCAAGCTCGCGGATCGCTTCGGTGTAGGCGAGCCCGCGGTGATCCATCAGGAAGCCGATCGCGCTGCCGTGCGCGCCGCAGCCGAAGCAGTGGAAGAACTGCTTGGACGGGCTGACCGTAAACGACGGCGTCTTCTCGCCGTGAAACGGACATAGGCCGATGTAGTTCTGGCCGGCCTTTTTCAGCGCGACGTAACGGCCGATCACGTCGACGATGTCGACGCGCGCGAGCAGATCCTGGATGAACCCCCGGGGAATCACGGGCGCATTATCCGCACCCGGCCTGACGGCTCAGGCGCCGAGCTTGCTCTTGACGAGCGCCGAGACCTTGCCCATGTCGGCACGGCCGGCGACGCGCGGCTTCAGCAGCGCCATGACTTTGCCCATCGCCTGCGGGCCGGTGACGCCCGACTCCGCGATCGCCGCATCGACCATGGCCGCGAGCTCGCTCTCCGAAAGCTGCTGCGGCAGATAGCCGATGAGCAGGTCGAGCTCGGCCTTTTCTTTCTCGACCAGATCCGTGCGGCCCGCCTTGGCGAACTGCTCGATCGAGTCGCGCCGCTGTTTGATCAGCTTCTCGACGATCGAGGTGACCGCGGCGTCGTCGGCGACGATGCGCTCGTCGACTTCCTTTTGCTTGATCGCCGCCAGCAGCAGCCGGATCGCAGACAGCCGAGCCGCATCCTTTGCGCGCAGCGCGGCCTTCATGTCTTCGTTGATGCGGTCTTTGAGGTTCATGGAAGCGAAAGCGCGCCCGAAGGCGCGCTGTCTGGGATGCCGGCAGGATATCGGTCCTAGTAGAGCTTCTTGGGCAGCATCTGGCTGCGCAGGCGCTTGAAGTGGCGCTTGATCGCCGCCGACTTCTTGCGCTTACGCTCGGCGGTCGGCTTCTCGTAGAACTCGCGGGCGCGCAATTCGGTCAGCAGACCGCTCTTTTCGATCGTGCGCTTGAAGCGACGCAAGGCGACTTCGAAGGGCTCGTTTTCCTTGACGCGAATCGTGGGCATGAAAATCCTGTTGGTGCCGGCGGAAAGGCGCGCAGTTTACCCGCAGTCGCTGCAGGGCGCAAAGCCGAGCCGGCGCAAAGCGGCCATGCCCGCGGGGGGGGTCGGGAACGCGCCACGGCACCCCGGCTAGACTGGCCTGCCTATGCTCATCCTCGGTATCGAGACCTCGTGCGACGAGACCGGACTGGCGCTGTACGACAGCGACGCCGGGCTGCTCGCGCATCGCGTGCACTCGCAGGTCGAAATGCATCGCGCCTACGGCGGTGTCGTGCCGGAGCTGGCCTCGCGCGACCACATCCGGCGGTTGCTTCCGCTGCTCGACGACGTGCTGGCCGCTTCCGCCCGGTCGCGTTTCGACATCGATGCGATCGCCGTCACCGAAGGGCCGGGGCTGGCGGGAGCGCTGCTGGTCGGCGCAGGGGTCGCCTACGGCCTCGGTTATGCGCTCGGCAAGCCCGTGGTCGGCGTGCACCACCTCGAAGGTCATCTGCTGTCTCCGCTGCTCGCCCGGCCCGCGCCCGCTTTTCCTTTCGTCGCGTTGCTGGTGTCGGGTGGGCACACCCAGCTGATGCGCGTCGGCGGCCTCGGCGACTACGAGCTGCTCGGCGAGACGCTCGATGACGCGGCCGGCGAAGCATTCGACAAGACAGCGCAGCTGCTTGGCCTCGGCTATCCGGGCGGCCCGGCGGTTTCGCGCCTCGCCGAGTTCGGCGTGGACGGCGCGGTTCACCTGCCGCGGCCGCTGATCCACAGCGGCGATCTGAACTTCAGCTTCAGCGGACTGAAGACCGCGGTGCTGACCGCGACGCAGCGCGCGGCAAACCTGTGCGAGCAGGCGCGCGCCGACATCGCACGCGCGTTCGTCGCCGCGGTGGTCGACGTGCTGGCGACGAAGGCGATGGCGGCGCTGGATCGAACCGGCCTGGACACACTCGTGGTCGCCGGCGGCGTCGGCGCCAACGCGCAGTTGCGCGCCCGCCTGCGGGACGAAGCCAGCCGGCGCGGCGTGCGGCTCTACTTCCCTCCGGCCGAGCTGTGCACCGACAACGGGGCCATGATCGCGCTGGCTGGGCTGGCCCGTTTGCGCGCGGGCGCCGGCACGCGCAGCGGCAGCTTCAGCGTACGGCCGCGCTGGCCGCTCGGGTCGTAAGCGTCAGTGCCGCGCGCCCGGCGCAGCGTTCGCCTTCTCGCCGATCTTGCGCTCTTTGCCGGCCATCAGGTTGACGATGTTGCGCTGGTGCCGGATCACCAGCAGGACGCTCATCGCGACCAGCGCGACGAGCAGCCCGTCGAAACCCCAGGCGAACGCGTAGAACAGCGGTGTCAGCGCGGCCGCCAGGATCGAGGCCAGCGACGAGTACCGGAAGAACACCGCGATCAGCAGCCACACGACACACGCGGCCAAACCGAGCCACGGATTGAGCGCCAGAACGACGCCGAGAAAGGTCGCGACGCCCTTGCCGCCCTGGAAGCGGAAGAACACCGGGTACAGGTGGCCGACGAACGCGGCGAACCCCGTCAGCGCGACACCGAACTCCCCCACGCCGAACGGCACCCCGTAGCGCCTGGCCAGCCACACGGCCACTGCGCCCTTCGCGGCGTCGCCCGCGAGCGTCAGCCCGGCGGCGAGCTTGCTGCCCGTTCGCAGGACGTTGGTCGCGCCGGGATTCTTCGACCCGTACGAGCGCGGATCCGCAAGCCCCATCGCGCGACTGACGACCACCGCAAACGAAATCGACCCCAGCAGATAGCCGCATGCTGCGGCGACGAGGTCAGCGATCCAGCCCATCTTCCCTCCGTGCTAGTCGAGCAGCGCGCAGTCGACGGCCGTCGCGCCGAGCGCGGTGGTCAGCACCGCGGGGTCGATCCCGACCAGATAACCGCGTCGCCCGCCGTTGATCAGGATCCGCGGCAGCGCGAGAACGCTGCGTTCGACGAAAACCGGCAGCGCCTTGCGCGTACCGAATGGCGAGGTTCCGCCGACCTGGTAACCCGTGTGCCGCTGCGCGACTTCGGGCGCGCATGGCTCGATCCGCTTGCGGCCGATCTGGCGCGCCAGGTTCTTGGTCGACACTTTGCGGTCGCCGTGCATCAGCACGATCAGCGGCTTGGCCGTTTCGTCTTCCATCACGAGCGTCTTGACGACCTCGTGCTCGGGCACGCCGAGTGCGCGCGACGACTCTGCGGTGCCGCCGTGCTCGACGTATTCGTAGACGTGCTCGGTGAACGCGATACCGCGACGCTTGAGCCATTGCGTCGCAGGCGTTTCGGAAACGTGCGCCAGTTTGACCATCGCGGCGCAGTTTAGCGGCGCCGCGGGGGCATCAGCCGCGCGGATGGTGCTGCGCGTGCAGCGCCTTGAGCCGCTCGCGCGCGACGTGCGTGTAGATCTGCGTGGTCGAGATGTCGGCGTGCCCGAGCATCATCTGGACCGCGCGCAAGTCCGCGCCGTGGTTCAGCAGGTGCGTGGCGAACGCGTGCCGCAGACCGTGCGGCGACAGCGGCGCGTCGATGCCGGCAAGCCGCGCATAGCGCTTGATCAGCCGCCAGAACATCTGGCGCGTCATCGGCTGCGCGCGGCGCGTGATGAACACCGCATCGGCCGTCGCGCCGCGCAGCAGCGCGCCGCGCGCGTGCGCCAGATACCGATCGACCCAGCGGCGCGCCTCCTCGCCGAGCGGAACGACGCGCTCCTTGCCGCCCTTGCCGACGACGCGCACGAGTCCGTCGGTGAGCGAGAGCTCGATCAGGCGTAGCGCCACGAGCTCCGACACGCGCAGTCCGGTCGCGTACAAGAGCTCGAGCATCGCGCGGTCGCGCAGCCCGAGCGGCGTTTCGACGTCGGGCGCGCCCAGCAGAGCGTCGACCTGCGCTTCGCTGATCGTCTTCGGGAAACGCGCCGGGCGCTTGGCGTTGGCCAGCCGCAGCGTCGGGTCCGCGCCGATCCGTCCTTCGCGCAGGGCCCAGCGGTAGAAGCGCCGAAAGCTCGCGAGCCTGCGGTTCGCCGTCGACGCCCGCGTGGTCGCGTGCTGTGCCGCGAGGAAGGAGGACAGATCGGCTTCGCTCGCCGTCAGCAATGCGCCGCTGCGCCCGGCGAGCCAGACGGAGAGCGACTGCAGGTCGCGCCGGTACGCCGCGAGCGAGTTGGCTGCGAGCCCGTCCTCGAGCCAAAGCGCGTCGACGAACGCGTCGATCAGCGGTTCCGTGCTGCCCGCTTTTCGGTTTCGGTCCGCGACGCCCGCGCCGGCCCGCCGCATCGCTCGTCGGGGCGCGGGATCAGCCGCCAAGCATCCCCTTCTTGAGGTCGGAGTCGGCTGGACGATTGCCAAGCCAGATGCGCAGGACAGCCGCGAAAAAGTCCTCCCCGGGGATCGGATTGCCGCGCGGCTGGCCGTTGACGACGATTCGCGTGCCGGCCTCCGGCGTGAACTCGAAGAAGATCGCGTCGCCCTTCTTCGCCTCGCCGATCGCTTTCAAGTTCGCGGTGAGCGCATCGGCCTGCGCCTTGAACGCGGCGAGCTGCTGCTCGGTGTGGTTGGCCTTCAGCCCGTCGGCAAGCGAGGTCGCGAACGTCTCGGCGTCGACGTTGCGCAGCATGTGGATCGCGACGCGCCGCGGCCCCTTCTGCGCGAGCAGCGCGTTCGGATCGGTCGACTTCTGCGGGACGTACAGCCCGGCCACGTAGACCTTGAAGATCGCACGCGTGCGGATCCCCGCGCCGTTCAGTTGCAGCGTCTGCCCGCCGACCTGCACGGTCGGCTCGAACTTCACGCCCTCGAGCTCGATCGGCTGCGCGCGCGCGACGCCGCCCATGCCGATGCCCAGTGCGATCGCCAGTACTGCCAAGCCCTTGTTCATCGCGGTCTCCTCGTGGTTCCAATGCTGCGTTCGATCGCTGTCAGTGAGTCAGGCACGCGCAGGGTTGACCGGTTCGCGGCCGGCGCCCAACCCTTTCGGCAGCGGGAACGTGACGTTCTCGGCCACGCCCTGCAGCGTTCGCACGTTACGTGCGCCCAGCGCCTTGAGCCGCGCGAGCGTCTCCTGCACGAGGACCTCGGGCGCAGATGCGCCGGCCGTGACGCCGACGCGCGCGCGGCCTTCGAGCCAGGCCGGATCGATTCCCTCGGCCGAGTCGACGAGATAGGCCGCAACGCCGAAGCGCTCGGCGACTTCGCGCAGCCGGTTGGAGTTCGAACTGGTCGGACTGCCGATCACGATCACGACATCGACCTGCGGCGCCAGGAACTTCACCGCATCCTGGCGGTTCTGCGTCGCGTAGCAGATGTCGGCCTTCTTCGGCTCGGCGATGTGCGGGAAACGCCGCTTCAGCGCCGCGACGATCGCGGCGGCGTCGTCGATCGACAGCGTGGTTTGCGTGACGTACGCGAGCCGCTGCGGGTCGCGAACCCGGAGCCGCTCGACGTCGGCGACCGTCTCGACGAGATACATGCCGTCGTCGGCCTGCCCCATCGTGCCCTCGACTTCGGGGTGGCCGACGTGGCCGATCATCACGATCTCGCGCCCCTGCGCGCGCATCTTCGCCACTTCGACGTGTACCTTGGTGACGAGCGGACAGGTCGCGTCGAACACGCGCAGGCCGCGCGCTTGCGCCTCGCGTTCAACCGCCTTGGACACGCCGTGGGCCGAGAACACGACGATCGAACCGGGTGGGATCGCGTCGAGTTCCTCGACGAACACCGCGCCCTTGGCGCGCAGGTCGGAAACGACGTAAGTATTGTGGACGATCTCGTGCTTCACGTAGATCGGCGCGCCGTGAATGGCGAGCGCGCGCTCGACGATCTCGATCGCGCGATCGACGCCCGCACAGAACCCGCGCGGCTGGGCCAGCAGCACTTCCATTCACAGCACTCCGATCACGTGCACCGAAAACCTGAGCGGCCGCCCGGCGAGCGGATGGTTGAAATCCACGACGACGCGCTGTTCGCCGTGCTCGGTGAGCACGCCGGCGAAGCGTCCGCCGCCGGGGGCATTGAACTCGACCACGTCGCCCGGCGCATACTCGCGCTCCGCCGCCGCGTTCGCATCGAAAGCGGCGCGCGACAGCGCCTGAACGAGTAGCGGGTTACGCTTGCCGAAAGCGTCGTCGGGCAGGTCGAAGGTCGCCCGCGCGCCCTCTTCCAGCCCGAGCAGGCATGTTTCCAGCGACGGCGCGAACTGCCCGGCGCCCACCTGCATCGTTGCAGGACTCGCACCGAACGTGCTGACGACTTCACGCTCGGCGCCGTCGTCGGCGACCGCAAGGCGATAATGCAGCGTCACGTGCGAACCGGCGGCGATTCTGGGCATGGATCGGAGCGACAACCAGACGAATCCTCGTTCGGGTCCATTCTAGCCAAGGGGGCTCGAATGGCGATCAAGGATTGGCCTGAATCGGAACGACCGCGCGAACGCCTGCTCGCGCACGGGCCGAGCGTGCTGACCGAAGCGGAGCTGCTCGCCGTCTTTCTGCGCACCGGCGCGCCTGGTCGCACCGTCATGGAGCTGGCGCGCGAGGCGCTCGATCGCTTCGGCGGACTGAACGGACTGATCGGCGCGCCGCGCGCCGAAGTCGAGAAACTCGCGGGCTTCGGACCGGCCAAGTACGCGCAGCTCCAGGCCGTGCTGGAACTCGCCCGCCGCGCGCTGCGCGAGGACGTCAAGAGGGAGACCTTGCTGAACTCGCCGCAGAAGGTGCGCGATTATCTGCGCCTGACGCTCGCCCATCTCCAGCACGAGGTCTTCGTCGCGCTCTTTCTGGACGCACAGAACCGGTTGATCGCGCACGACGAGCTGTTTCGCGGAACGCTGACGCAGACCAGCGTCTATCCGAGGGAAATCGTCAAACAGGCGCTACGGCACAACGCGGGCGCAGTGATCTTCGCGCACAACCACCCTTCGGGCATCGCCGAGCCGAGCCGCGCCGACGAACTTCTGACTCGAACCTTGAAGACCGCGCTCGATCTGGTCGACGTCCGCGTGCTCGACCACATCGTCGTAGCCGGGTCGACCAGTACGTCCTTTGCCGAACGCGGCCTTCTCTGAGCGGGGCCGCGTCCGCTGCGGCTTGGCGGAGCGTGTGGTTTTCTCATACAATGCGCGGCTTCTCAACGTCCGGCTGGCGCCGGAACCACGCACACACAGGAGTCTGCGATGGCACGCGTATGTCAAGTCACCGGCAAGGCGCCGATGGTCGGCCATCACGTCTCGCACGCCAACAACAAGACGAAGCGCCGCTTCCTTCCCAACCTGCAGTACCGTCGCTTCTGGGTCGAAAGCGAGAACCGCTGGGTCCGCCTGCGCGTGACCAATGCGGCGCTGCGCACGATCGACAAGTACGGCATCGACGCCGTGCTCGCCGACCTGCGCGCACGCGGTGAAGTCTGAGGATCGAGGAGCTGAGCATGGCCAAGGGCGCCCGCGAAAAGATCAAACTCGAGTCGACGGCCGGCACCGGCCACTTCTACACGACGACCAAGAACAAGCGAACGACCCCGGAAAAACTCGAACTCAACAAGTTCGATCCGGTTGCGCGCAAGCACGTCAAGTACAGGGAAACGAAACTCAAGTAGTCGCAAGCGGCTCGCGACGAGCCAAGAAAAAAGCCCGGCCTGCGCCGGGCTTTTTCTTTGAGTCGCCGACTCGATCAGGCCGCCGCCGGCGCGTAGCTGCGGATGCGCAGCGCGACGTCCTGCAGCGCACGGATGCCGCTCGCCTCAGCGCGCGCGATCCAGTCCTGCAGGTGTGCCAGCATCTGCTCGCGCGACGCGCTCGATCGCTCCCAGATCGCTTTCAGTTCCGCGCGCATGTCGACGAGCGTCTTCAGCACACCGCTGTGCGCGAGCACCTCGCTCAGCGTCTGCCGCTGCGGCTCGGGCAGCGCGGCCACGTCGGTCTTGCGAAGCCAGCGCTTGACGGCGGCGAAGCGGCTGCGTTCGGCCGCCGACAACCGCATCCTGCGCAGCTCCTCGGCGTATGCGCGGCGCAGATCGCGCGCGTAGCGCGCAAGCAGGTCGTAACGGTTGTTGATCACCGCCTGCAGCGTCTCCAGGTCGACCAGCCGCTTCGGCTCGGCGACCTTCGGTACGGGGGCGACGCGCAGCACCTTGGCCAGACCCACGGTCTCGAGAATGCGGATGTACAGCCATCCGAGATCGAACTCGTACCACTTCGACGACAGCTTCGCCGACGTCGGGAAGGTGTGATGGTTGTTGTGAAGTTCCTCGCCGCCGATCAGGATGCCCCAGGGCGAGATGTTCGTGCTGGCGTCCGGCGCGTCGTAGTTGCGGTAGCCCCAGAAGTGGCCGAGCCCGTTGATGACGCCGGCAGCGAAAAACGGGATCCACATCATCTGCACCGCCCACACCGCGATGCCCGCGACACCGAACAGCACGAGGTCGATGCCGAGCATGATGCCGACGCCCTGCCACGTGAAACGCGAATACACGTTGCGCTCGATCCAGTCGTTCGGCGTTCCGTGGCCGTACTTGGCGAGCGTTTCGCGGTTCTTGGCCTCGGCCATGTACAGCTCGGCGCCCTGCCACATCACGGTCTTCAGCCCGCGCGTCTGCGGGCTGTGCGGGTCGTCGTCGGTTTCGCACTTGGCGTGGTGCTTGCGGTGGATCGCGACCCACTCCTTGGTCTGCATGCCGGTCGTCAGCCACAGCCAGAAACGGAAGAAGTGGCCCGCGATCGGGTGCAGGTCGAGCCCCCGATGCGCCTGCGAGCGATGAAGGAAGATCGTGACCGAGGCGATCGTCACGTGCGTCAGCGCGAGCGTGGCGACGACGAGTTGCCACCCGCTGAGGCCGAGCAATCCTCCATCGAGGAATTCGAACAAATACATGCGTGCTCCAAGAGACGGTGCGCCCTGCGCGGGGCGGCACTCGTAGGGATGCGAACCGGCGGCATTGTACCCGCGCGCCCGCGCAGCGCCATCCGCCGGATTCGGCCGCGATCCCTAAGCCATTAGCCGTTTCGGGCCGGGGTTCCCGGCATCTGGACGACGCGCACGTCGCGTTGCGGGAACGGGATTTCGACGCCGTTATCGCGAAACAGCCGCAGGATCTCGCGGTTGACTTCGGAGGTCACGTTCAGCCTGCCATTTTCCGGGTCGGCGATCCAGAAGGTCAATGCGAGGTTCAGCCCGTCGGCCCCGAAACCTGCGAGCGCCGGCCCCGGCGCCGGGTCGTAGAGTACACGCGGGCTCACGCGCGCGGCCTGCCGTAGCAGTTCGAGCGCTCGATCGACATCGCTCGCGTAGCTCACCTGCACATCGCAGCGGATCAGGACCTTGCGGTCGGTATAGCTCTGATTCGTGACCGGTTCGGAGACGAGCCTTTCGTTCGGAACGATCGCCTCGGTGCCGTCGAGCGCACGGATCACCGTGTAACGCGTGTTGATCTGCGTGACGACGCCCGTGTGTTTGTCGACCGTGATCAGATCGCCGATGCGCAGCGACTTGTCGAGCAGGATGATGAAGCCCGACACGTAGTTGCTGGCGATGCGCTGCAGGCCGAGGCCGAGGCCGACGCCGAGCGCCCCGCCGAACACCGACAGCACCGTCAGGTCGATGCCCACGGTGGACAAGCCGAGCAGCACGGCGACCACCAGCAGCAGCGCCTTCAGCGCCCGCGATGCGACCACGCGCAGGTTGGGCTCCAACTGCTGCGCCCGCATCAGCCGGGCTTCGAGCGCGGAACCGAGCCACAGCGCGGCCAACAGCGTGACGAGCACCGACAGCGCGCCCATCGCGACGACCCACAGCGATACGCGCGATGCGCCGACCGGGATCTTGGTTGCGTCGAGCCACTCGACGACGTCGCCGAGGACGCCGGTGACGTGCAGCGCGACGATCAGCCAGATCGCCAGCGCGATCACGCGTTCCGAAGCGGCGATGAAAGCCAGATTCGAGAAGACACGCCGCAGCACGTAAACGATCAGCCGGATCAGCGCCATCGCCGCCAGCAGCGTCAGCGCCAGCCGCAGCAGCCGCGCGTCGGCTGTGCGCGTCAGCACGCCAGAGATGCGCAGCGCCGCTTCGCCGGCGACGAGCAGCGCCATCGCCGCGGCCGGAAACGCGAGGCGCCGGAAACCGTCGATCGAGAAGCGCAGCGCGTCGATCGCCGCGCCGGTGCGCATCGTCGCGGCGGCCAGGCGCGCTTCGATGCGCCGGCGCACCAGTCCCGAGACGATCCGGCCGCCGGCCACCGCGACGATGATCGCGACGAGCGCCCAGAAGTGCTGCGGACGCGCCAGGCCTTCGGCGAGCGCCTGCAGCAACGCCTCGAGCGGCGAGTCCCTCACCGACGGCGCTCCAGCACGGCGGCGAAGAAACCGTCGGTGCCGTGCAGATGCGGCAGCATCACGAACCACGGCGCATGGCGTTCGGCGTGGTCGATCGCGATGCCTTGCGCCTTCAGCACTTCGGCCGCCGGGACGACGGTGAAGTTCGGGTGCTCGGCGAGAAAGCTTTCGACGACCTCCTGGTTCTCGGTCGCGAGCAGCGAGCAGGTGGCGTACACGAGCCGGCCGCCGGATTTGACCAGCCGCGCCGCCGCGCGCAACACGTTGGCCTGCACGGCGTTGACGCGCGCCAGTTCGTTCTCGTCGAATCGCCACTTCAGATCGGGATTGCGCCGCAGCGTGCCGCTGCCCGAACACGGCGCGTCGACCAGCACGCGGTCGATCTTGCCGGCGAGCCGCTTCACACGCGCGTCGTTCTCGCTCGATATCGCGGCCGGATGAACGTTCGACAGGCCGCTTCGCTTCAGCCGCGGGCCGAGCCCGGCGAGCCGCTTGGCATGGATGTCGAACGCGTAGATGCGGCCCGTCGACTTCATCAGGCAGCCCAGCGCGAGCGTCTTGCCACCGGCACCGGCGCAGAAGTCGACCACCATCGAACCGCGCCGTGGCGCCACCAGCCGCGCGACGAGCTGGCTGCCCTCGTCCTGCACCTCGACGAGCCCGTCCTGGTACAGCGGCCAGCGCGTCAGCGCCGGCTTTTCGAACAAGCGGATGCCGTCCGGCGAGTACGGCGTCGGCTCGGCCGGCAGCGGCGGGTGCTGGCGGGTCGCCGAGCGCAACTCGGCGAGCACTTCGTCACGGCTGGCTTTCAGCGTGTTAACGCGCAGATCGAGCGGCGCCGGCTCGACCAGTGCCGCGAACAGCGCCTCGGCATCGTGATACTGCGCGGTGATGCGCTGGAACAGCCACAACGGCACCTCGGCGCGGATAGCGCTCGGCGCCGTCGATACATCGAGCGCGAGCGCGTTGCGCACCGCGCGCTCGTCGCCCCTGAGCGCGCGGGCGTCGAGCGCCGCGGTCCCGTGCTGGCGCGCCAGCGTCACCAGCGCGGCGAGCCGGGGGGCGCGTTCGGGATGCGCCGGCTGCAGCATCCATTTCAGGCTCGCGTAGCGGCGCAACGCGTAAAAGACGCCTTCGGCAATCAGGCCGCGGTCGCGGCTGCCGAGCTTCGCGTGCTGCTTGAAGTAGCGCGACATCACCGCGTCGGCGGGCGCGTCGAAGCGCAGCACCTGCGCGAGCAGCGCCGCCAGATGATCGACGACGAGCGACGTGATCCGCGGTGCGTTCATCGGGCGAACAGCGCCAGTTCGGCGGGATCGACGCCCTCGACCACCGCGCGCCCGCGTACAAGCCGTACCCGGCCCTCGATGACCCAGCGAACGCAGCGCGGCAGCAGCCGGTGCTCCTGCGCGAGTACGCGCGCGGCGAGCGCTTCTTCGGTGTCGTCGGGCCGCACCGGGACGACCGCCTGGGCGATGATCGCGCCGGCGTCGACGTCGTTGGACACGAAGTGCACGGTCGCGCCGTGCACGCGCACGCCCGCGGCGAGCGCCTTGCGGTGCGTCGCCAGTCCGGGAAACATCGGCAGCAGCGACGGATGGATGTTGATGAGCCGCCCTTCGTAGTGCTCGACGAAGTGCGGGGTCAGCACGCGCATGAAGCCGGCCAGTACGACCGCGGCCGGCGCGTGCACGTCGATGGCTTCGATCAGCGCCGCCTCGAACGCTTCACGCGACGCGAATTGTCCGTGCTCGATCACCTGCGCCGGCACGCAGAACTCGCGCGCGATCGCGAGCCCGGGCACGCCGGCGCGGTTGCTGACCACCGCTGCGATGCGTGCGGGCAACGCGCTTTCCCAGCGCTCGTCGCGCGCCGCGCGCAGGATCGCTTCGAGGTTGCTGCCGCGCCCCGAGATCAGGCAGACGATGTTGTTCATCGGTGGCGGATTCTACGCATCGCATCGCGCAGCTGCCTTCGAAAGCCGCGAAAAATCAAGGCCTTCGCCGCGGCGGACCGTATAATTCGCCGCTTCGACCGCCATGCGTGAACCGCTTCGATGAAGGTCTACCGCGGCGTGCCGCATGCCGACGAGCGCGCGCCCTGCGCACTGACGATCGGCAACTTCGACGGCGTGCATCGAGGCCACGCGGCGCTGCTCGCCCGCGTGGTCGAAGCCGCGCGCGAGCGCGGCCTCGTCGCGGCGGTGATGACCTTCGAGCCGCATCCACGCGAGTTCTTCGCGCCCGCGCAGGCGCCGGCACGCGTGGCCAACATCCGCGACAAGCTCGAGGCGCTGCGCGAGGCAGGTATCGAGCGCGTCTATATCGAGCACTTCAACCGCCGGTTCGCGTCGCTGACGGCCGAGCAGTTCATCGACGACGTGCTGGTCGCGGGCTGCCGGATGAAATGGCTGATGGTCGGCGACGACTTCCGCTTCGGTGCGCGCCGCGCCGGCGACTTGGCGCTGCTGCGCGCGCGGGCCGCCGCGGGCGGCTACGTCGTCGAACAACTGCCGGCCGTGCTCGACGGCAACGAGCGCGTTTCCAGCTCGGCGGTCCGCGCGGCGCTCGGCGCAGGTGACCTGGCGCGCGCGCAGCAGTTGCTCGGGCGGCCGTACACGATCAGCGGGCGCGTGCTGCACGGCGCGAAGCTCGGCCGCACGATCGGCTATCCGACGCTGAACCTGCGCATCGCGCACAAACGCCCCGCCGTGCACGGCGTCTACGCGGTCAAGGTCCACGGCATCGACGAAAGAGCTTGGCCCGGAGTGGCGAGCGTCGGCCTGCGGCCGACAGTCGACGACACCGGCCGCTGGCTGCTCGAAGTGCACCTGTTCGATTTCGCCCGGCAGGTCTACGGCAAGCTCGTTCGCGTCGAGTTTCTCGCCAAGCTGCGCGACGAAGAGAAGTACGGCACGCTCGACGAGCTCACGGCCGCCATCGCACGCGATGCGCAACGCGCGCGCGACCTGTTCAACGGCGCGCTGGCGCCTTGACGAACCTTTCCTTCAACCTGACTCGCAGAGTCCGAGGGGACCGAGCCATGGCCGAATCCGGCGCCTCCAAGAAATACCCGCTGAACCTTCCCGACACGCCGTTCCCGATGCGCGGCGACCTGCCCAAGCGCGAGCCGCAATGGGTCAAGGACTGGGACGAACGCAAGGTCTACCGGGCGATCCGCGCGGCGCGCAAAGGGGCGCCGAAGTTCGTGCTGCACGACGGTCCGCCGTACGCCAACGGCGAGATTCACCTTGGCACGGCCGTCAACAAGATCCTGAAGGACATGGTCAACAAGTCGAAGATCCTCGCGGGCTTCGACGGCGCCTACGTGCCGGGCTGGGATTGCCATGGCATGCCGATCGAGGTGCACATCGAGAAGCAGTACGGCAAGAACCTGCCGCGCGAAGAGGTGCAGGCGCGCGCGCGCGCTTTCGCGACCGAGCAGATCGCGCTGCAGATGAAGGACTTCAAGCGGCTCGGCGTGCTGGGCGACTGGGACAACCCGTACAAGACGATGAACTTCAAGACCGAGGCCGACGAGATCCGCGCGCTCGGCCGCATGATCGAACGCGGCTTCGTGTATCGGGGGCTCAAGCCGGTCAACTGGTGCTTCGACTGCAACTCGGCGCTCGCCGAGGCCGAGGTCGAGTACATCGACAAGGAAACGCCGGTCGTCGACGTCGCGTTCCCGCTGGCCGCCGAAGACGAAGCGAAAGTCGCCGCGGCGTTCGGACTGGCCGCGCTCGGCAAGCCGACCTTCACCGCGATCTGGACGACCACGCCCTGGACGATCCCCGCCAACCAGGCGCTGAACTTCCATCCCGAGCTGGTCTATGCGCTCGTCGACTGCGGCGACCGGCTGCTGATCCTCGCGCGCGAACTCGTCGAGTCGTGCCTGCAGCGCTACGGGCTCAAAGGGCGTGTCGTCGGCGAGGCGCTGGGCTCGGCGCTCGAACGCGTCCGCTTCGTTCATCCGCTGGCGAAGTTGCACGAGGGGTACCGACGCTTCTCGCCCGTGTACCTCGGCACCTACGTCGAATCGGGCGCGGGCACCGGCGTCGTTCACTCAGCGCCCGCGTACGGCGTCGAGGACTTCGAGTCGTGCAAGGCTTACGGGATGACCAACGACGAGATCCTCAATCCCGTGCAAGGCGACGGCGTGTACGCAGCCGAGTTGCCGCTGTTCGGCGGGATGAAGATCTGGGACGCCAATCCGAAGATCGTCGACGCGTTGCGTGTGGCGGGCCATTTGCTGCACGGGTCGCGGGACACGCACAGCTACATGCACTGCTGGCGCCACAAGACGCCGCTCGTCTACCGGGCGACCTCGCAGTGGTTCGTGCGGATGGACGGCCCGACCGCCGACACGCGCGGCGTCATGCAGACCGAGACTGTCGGCGAAACGCTGCGCGAGACCGCGCTGCGCGCGATCGAAGCGACGTCGTTCTATCCCCACTGGGGCAAGGCGCGGCTGCACGGCATGATCGCCAACCGGCCCGACTGGTGCATCTCGCGCCAGCGCAACTGGGGTGTTCCGCTGCCCTTCTTCCTGCACAAGGCGACCGGCGAGCTGCACCCGCGCACGCTCGAACTGCTCGAAGCCGCCGCGCGCAAAGTCGAAGCCGGCGGGGTCGAGGCGTGGTCGCGAGCGAAGGTCGAGGACTTCCTCCCGGCCGAGGAAGCCGCGCAGTACGAGAAGTCGAACGACATCCTCGACGTCTGGTTCGACTCCGGAACGACGCACCGCACCGTGTTGCGCGGCTCGCACGCGAACGACCTCGCTTACCCCGCCGACCTCTACCTGGAAGGCTCGGATCAGCACCGCGGCTGGTTTCATTCGTCGCTGCTGACGGGCGCGGCGATCGACGGCCGGGCGCCGTACAAGGGGCTGCTGACGCACGGTTTCACGGTCGACCCGCAGGGCCGCAAGATGAGCAAGTCGCTGGGCAATGTGATCCGGCCGCAGGAGGTCAGCGACAAGCTCGGCGCCGAGATCATCCGGCTGTGGGTCGCTTCGACCGACTATTCGGGCGAGCTGTCGATCGGCGACGAGATCCTCAAGCGGGTCGTCGAGAGCTATCGACGGATCCGCAACACGGTGCGTTTTCTGCTGGCGAACACGAGCGACTTCGACATCGCCAAGGACGCGGTGCCGGCCGACGAGCTGCTCGAGATCGACCGCTACGCGCTTGCGCTGACGGCACAGATGCAGGCCGAAGCGCTCGACTGCTACGAGCGCTACGAGTTCCACCCGGTCGTCGCCAAACTGCAGACCTTCTGTTCGGAGGATCTCGGCGCGTTCTATCTCGACATCCTGAAGGACCGCCTGTACACGACCGCGGCGGGTTCGCGCGCGCGCCGCTCGGCGCAGACCGCGCTGTGGCACATCACCGCGAGCCTGCTGCGACTGATGGCGCCGTTCCTGAGCTTCACCGCCGAAGAGGCGTACGCGGTGTTCGCCCCCGCCGAACGCGAGCGGTTCGGCGGAACGATTTTCGCGAGCGTCTATCACGAGCTGCCGCCGATCGCGGGGCACGAAGCGCTGCTCGCCAAATGGGCGCAGATCCGCGCGATCCGAGCGGACGTGCTCAAGCGGATCGAAGCGCTGCGCGAAGCCGGCAAGATCGGCTCGTCGCTGCAGGCCGAAGTCGACCTGCATCTGTACGGCGAGCGGCACGCTCAGCTCGCCACGCTCGGCGACGATCTGAAGTTCGTGATGATCACGAGCCGCGCGACGCTGCATGCCGCCGCCGCGCCGGAAGCCGAATCGATCAGCGTGACCCCCAGCCCGCACGCCAAGTGCGAACGCTGCTGGCATTGGCGCGCCGACGTGGGCAGCGACCGCGAGCATCCGACGCTGTGCGGGCGTTGCGTGTCGAACCTGTTCGGCGCTGGCGAGACGCGGACGGTGGCGTGAATGGCGTGGGGCAGATCGAAGTCGTGGTGGCAAAAGCTCTGGCCCTGGCTCGTCGTCGCGGTCGCGGTCGTCGCGGCCGATCAGGCGAGCAAGTTCGTCATCGAAAAGTCCTTCAACTTCGGCGACGTGCGTCCGGTCACTGGCTTCTTCAATCTGGTGCTGACGTACAACAAGGGGGCCGCGTTCTCGTTCCTGGCCACCGCGTCGGGATGGCAGCACACGTTCCTGCTCGCGGTCGGCGTGGGCGCGTCGCTGTTCATCGTGTATCTGCTCGCACGGCACGGCACGCAGAAGCTCTTTTCGCTGGCGCTCGCGCTGATCCTGGGCGGCGCGGTCGGCAACGTGATCGACCGGTTCCTTCATGGACACGTGATCGACTTCCTCGACTTGCACTGGCGCGGCTGGCACTGGCCGGCGTTTAACATCGCCGACAGCGCCATCGTGTGCGGCGCGGGCTTGCTGATCCTCGACGAACTGCTGCGCGTCAGGAAGTCCAGATAGCGGGAACGCAGATGCAACTTCAGGGCTAGCGGATCGTGCTGGGCATGACCGGCGGAATCGCCGCGTACAAGGTCTGCGAGCTCGTGCGCCGCGCGCAGGACGAGGGCGCGCAGGTCACCGCGGTGATGACCCGTGCCGCGCAGCAGTTCGTCACCGCGACGACGATGCAGGCGCTCACCGGCCGCCCCGTGTTCACCGACGCCTGGGGCGCCGAAGGGGCCAGGGTCGCCAACGCGATGCCGCACATCGATCTGTCGCGCGACGCGGACGCGATCGTCGTCGCGCCCGCGTCGGCGCACTTCATCGCCAAGGTCGCGCACGGGTTCGCCGACGATCTGCTGTCCACGCTCGCGCTCGCCCGCGCCTGCCCGCTGCTGGTCGCGCCCGCGATGAATGTCGAGATGTGGGGCAATCCCGCGACCCAGCGCAACGTGCAGCAGATTCGCGCCGACGGCGTGCACGTCCTCGGGCCGGCCAGCGGCGATCAGGCCTGCGGCGAAGTCGGCGCCGGCCGCATGCTCGAGCCGCACGAGTTGCTCGACGAGCTGATCGCGTTCTTCCAGCCGAAGCTGCTGCAGGACAAGCGGGTGCTGATCACCGCGGGGCCCACGTTCGAGCCGATCGATCCGGTGCGCGGCATCACCAACCTGTCGTCGGGCAAGATGGGTTTCGCGCTCGCGCGTGCCGCGCGCGATGCCGGCGCGAAGGTCACGCTGATCGCCGGGCCCACCGCGCTACCCACCCCGCGCGGCGTGCGCCGGCTCGACGTGCGCACGGCGCAGGAGATGTACGACGACGTGATGGCCTACGTGGACCACGCGCAGGTGTTCATCGCGGTGGCGGCCGTGGCCGACTGGCGCGTCAAGGCGCCGAGCGCGTCGAAGCTGAAGAAGGGCAAGGGGCCGCCGCAGCTCGACTTCGAGCCCAACCCCGACATCCTCGCGGCGGTGGCCGCGCTGCCCTCACCGCCGTACTGCGTCGGCTTCGCAGCCGAGAGCGAGAACGTCATCGAGTACGCGCGGGCCAAGTTGCGCGCCAAGAACGTTCCGCTGATCGTCGCCAACCGCGCACAGGATGCCTTCGGCGCCGACGACAGCGAACTGCATCTGGTCGACGCGCAGGGCGTGGTGACGCTCGCGAAGGACGACAAGCTCGCGCAGGCGCGCCGCATCGTCGCCGAGATCGCGCGGCGGATCGAAACGTGAAGCTCGATGTCCGCATCCTCGACGCGCGGCTGCGCGATCAGCCGCCTCGCTACGCGACGGCCGGTGCCGCGGGGCTCGATCTGCGCGCCTGCATCGACGCGCCGCTCGCGCTCGCGCCGGGCGACGCGCAGCTCGTTCCGACGGGCATCGCGATCCACCTGGGCGATCCGGGTTACGCGGCGCTCGTGCTGCCGCGTTCCGGGCTGGGCCACAGGCACGGCATCGTGCTCGGCAACCTGGTGGGATTGATCGACTCCGACTACCAGGGGCAGATCATGGTGTCGTGCTGGAACCGCGGCCGCGATCCGTTCACGATCCAGCCGCTCGAGCGCATCGCGCAACTCGTCGTCGTTCCGGTCGTACAGGTCGAGCTGAACGTGGTCGACGAGTTCACCGCGAGCGAACGCGGCGCAGCCGGTTTCGGCAGCACCGGCAAGCATTGATGCGGTCGCGGCTGGCGCGCGCGCTGCTCGCCGCTTTCGGCTGGCGGGTCGAGTTCGACGGTCTGCCGGGTCCGAAGGGCATTCTGATCGTCTATCCGCACACGTCGAACTGGGACTTCGTGCTGGGACTGCTGGCGAAGTGGGCGATCGATCTGCCGATCCGCTGGGTCGGCAAGGAGAGTCTGTTCCGCGGCCTGACCGGCGCCACGCTCGGCCGGCTGATGCGCGCTTGGGGCGGGCGTCCGGTCGACCGGCACAGCGCGAGCGGCGCGGTCGAGCAGCTCGCGCGGCTGATGCAATCCGAAAACTGGTTCTGGCTCGGGCTGTCGCCTGAGGGAACGCGCAAGCGCCAGGATCACTTGCGTTCGGGCTTCTACCATCTCGCGCTGAAGCTCGACGTGCCGGTCGGACTGGCCTACATCGATTACGCGCGCCGCACGATCGGCGTGCGCGAGTTCGTGCGGATGAGCGGTGACGCCGAGCGCGATCTCGCGCGACTGCGCGCGTTTTACGCCGACAAAGTCGGGCGCCGGCCCGGGCAGGCGAGCACGATCGCCTTTCGCGAGAAGTAAGAGCGTCCCTCGGACCTCTGCCGGGGTGGTTGCGGCCCCCCAAATCGGGGGTTGCTGCCTTTGTCGGCGGGCCGGCACACTGCAGCCGGAAGAATGCCCGCCCGGGCCGGCAAGTGCATTGGCTGCGGGCGAACAACAAAGCCAAAGGGGGACGCATGCAGCAACAAGGAAATATCGACCTCGCCTCGCGCCGCGAGTTGCTCAAGCTCGCCGGATTCTCGGCGATCGCCGCCGGCATGGCGCCGCTCGCCGAAGCGCAGACCGGCTCACCCTCGCCTTCGTACGTGTTCGCGCTGCGGGGCGACGGCAAGGTCGCCGTCATCGATGCGGCGACCGATGCGGTGGTGCGATCGATCGACACGGGCGGCCGCGGCGGAACGCTCGGCTGCGTGACGCCGGACGGCAGCCGGCTGTTCGTCGCCAACAACGCGCCCGGCCAGCGCACGCTCACCGTCATCGACGCGCGTTCGCTCGCAAAGATCGGCGATGTGGAAACCGGCAATCGTCCCAAGCATCCGGTGATCTCGCCCGACGGCCGCGTGCTCGCCCTCAACCACTCGGGCATGGACGCCAACCGCATCCGCATCGCCTTCATCAGCCCCGCCGACGCGAAGATCGCGGGCACGGTCGAGATCCCGGTCGCCAATACGGGGCACGCCGGCGACATCTCGATGCACGGCGCGTGGTCGCCGGACGGCAAGGTCTATGCGATCGGCAACTACGCCGACAACCAGATCGTGCTGATCGACCGCGACCGGCTGGCGATCGCGGCGACGATCCCGACGACCGGCAATCCGCATTACTTCGACTGGTTCAAGCGCGAGCTGTGGGTCACGATCGAGGCCAACGAGCCGAAGAATTCGAACAGTCGGCCGCAGATCGTCGTGGTCGACGCCTCCAACGCCGCCGCACCGCGCGCGGCCGCACCGATCAGCATGTCGCGCCACGATCGCGAATCCTTCAACGAAGCCTTCATCGAAGGCCATCACGGTAATTTCACCAACGACGGCGAACGCTTCATCGTCGTCAATCGCGGCAGCGGTGCCGCCCTGGAAGGCGTCACGCTCGAGGTCTACTCGCGCGCCGATCGCAAGAAACTCACGACGATCGCCGCGCCCGCGCGCGGCCTGGGCCACGCGTACCTGAGCCCGGACGGTCGCTACGCGCTGATCACGCAGTACAACGACAGCGTGGTGCCGGTGCTCGATCTGTCGTCGCTGAAGCTCGTCGCCACGATCAACGCGGGCGGCGGCGGCCACATGGGACACGTGGCCTTCAGCGACGACTCGTCCAAGGCCTACATCAACAACCGCAAGGCCGACGAAGTGGTCGTCGTCGACATGCGCCGGTTCGAGATCACGCGCCGGATCAAGACCGCTCCGTCGGGCGAGGCGCAGGCGATGGTTCTGAACCGCTTCTACGGCGTGTTCGAGCGGGTCGTTCAACCTTACTTGGCCTAGCTGCGCCCGTAGCGCGGTATCCGCATGGGCGCGCCGGCCCCCGTCCCCGAGGCGGTGCTCGTCACCGGTTTTCTCGGGGCCGGCAAGACCACCTTCATTCGCGAAACGCTCACGCCGCGGCTCGCGAGCGGGCGTCGCTTCGCGGTTCTCGTCAACGACTTCGGCGAGACGGGGTTCGACGGCCCGCTGCTGCAGCGCGCCGGGCTGCCGGTCGTTGAAGTCGAAGGCGGGTGCATCTGCTGTGTCGCAGGCGGTCGGCTGCTCGAGGCGCTGCACCGAATCCGCCGCGAGATGGCGCCCGAGTTGCTGATCGTCGAGGGCTCGGGGCTCGCCGATCCGTGGCCGCTGCTGGAGGCGCTGCACGCCGAAGGTTTCCACGTGCTCGGTGTCCCGTGTCTGGTCGACGCGGTTGCGCACGCGCGGCTGCGAAACGATCCGCTGTACCTGCGTCAGATCGACGCCGCCACGCTTCTGCTGATCAGCAAGGCGGCGCTGGTCGGATGGGAAGCGACTGCGGCGGTCGAGCGCTTCCTCGCCGAGCGCAAGCCGGCCGCGGCGGTTCGCGCGCTCGGGCGCGACGATGCGGGCGTGCTGCCGCTGCTGTCGGGTGAGCCCCTGCCGCGTCACGCGCGGACGCCGCGCGCACGCTCGGACGCCGAGCGCGCCTGGACTTGGCGGCCGGCAGGTCTTCCTTCGCTTTCCGCTCTGCTCGAGTGCTTGCAGCGGGAGCACGGCATCTATCGCGCCAAGGGCGTCTGTCAGTTCGAAGAGTCGGCGACGCCGATCGCGCTGAACTGGGCGTTCGGATACGCCAGCACGATGCCGGTGACGGTGGACGGTCCGAGCGCGCTGACCTTTCTCGGACCGGGCGCGACCCCGGCGCTGGCCGCTCGGCTGCCTGCCTGCGCTTCGTGGGCCGCTGGCGATTTCGAGCACGAAGGGCCGTTGCCCGCAGGCGCATTCGACGCGCGGCCGGGGGCGAGTTTCGCCTCGGGTCGGGCGGTCGACGAAGTGCGCGCGGTCGACGCCTTGGCCGCGTTCTGCGGTCCCGGTGCGGGGCCGCTCGCGCTCGTTGTCGACGCCGGGCTGACCGATGTGCTGACCGGTATCGGCGCAGAGGTCTTGCCCGTCGTGCTGACCGATCACCGTTACTCCACGCTGCGCTCGGTCGCGGCCCGCATTGATCGCGCGGGCGCTGCGCGCGCGCTTGTCATGACACGAGCCGCGTCGGCCGAGGTCATCGCATCGGTGTTCGGGTTTCACCGGACCGCCACCATCACACCGGCGTTCTGCCTGCAGGCGCCGACGGTCGCGTTGCGTGGACTTGACCACCGCCGTGCCGCGAGCGTTCTTCGGTTGCTCGGGATCCGGCACGAAGGGCCGGCCGAGCGCGTTACCCCCTACACAACTGGGGGGTTCGCTTCGCGGTCGCACGCGACTAACCTTTGATCGCCGGACGCTTCTCGGCCTACGTAACGACCACAAACAGGAGGCAACGTGATGCGCACTACATTGGCCACCCTTGCGCTGGTGGCTGCCGCTGGCCCGGTGCTGGCTCAGCAGGATCCCAATCTCGGCCGCAACCTCGCTGCGACGTGCGCGAATTGCCACGGTACCGGCGGCGCGAGCGCGGGCGGGAACGAGTCTCTGGCCGGCAAGCGCAAGGAGGATCTGCTCAAGGCGCTGACGGATTTCAAGTCGGGCGCCAAGCCCGCGACCGTCATGCACCAGCTCGCCAAGGGCTACACGGATTCGCAACTCGAGGCGATCGCCACCTGGTTCGCCGCCCAGAAACCCGCCAAGTAACCGCCGAGACGGAGGAGCACAGATGTCCATGCAAAGACGGGAATTCCTGACAGCGTTCGGCGCCACTTCGGCGTTGGCGGCGCTCGGCGGCTGCGCGACGATGGGCGGTGCGCCCGGCGGACGCGTCGTGGTGATCGGCGGCGGCTTCGCGGGCGCGACGGCGGCCAAGTACATCCGCATGTGGAGCGACGGCAAGGTCGACGTGACGCTGATCGAGCCGCGCGAGCGGTTCGTGTCGTGCCCGATGTCGAACCTCGTGATCGGCGGAAGCAAGTCGATCGACTACGTCACGCACTCGTACGACAACCTCGCCAAACGCTGGGGCGTGCGCATCGTCCGCAGCACCGCCGTCGCGGTCGACACGGAAAAGCGCACGGTCAGGACGGCGGGCGGCGAGACGGTGCCGTACGACCGGCTGATCGTCGCGCCGGGGATCGACTTCATGTGGGAGCAGATCCCCTCGATGGCGAAGAACCCCGACGCCGGCACCCAGGTCGCGCCGCACGCGTGGATCGCCGGCCCGCAGACGGTGCTGCTGCGTCAGCAGCTCGAGGCGATGCCCGACGGCGGCGTGGCGGTCATCGCGATTCCGAAAGCGCCGTATCGCTGCCCGCCCGGACCGTACGAGCGCGCTTGCCAGATCGCCTGGTACTTCAAGGCGAGGAAGCCGAAGTCGAAGGTACTGATCCTCGACGCCAACGAAGACATCCAGTCGAAGAAAGGCCTGTTCACGAAGGTCTGGAACGAGGACTACAAGGGGCTCGTCGAGTACCGGCCGAACCACGTCGTCACCGACATCGACCTGGCCACGCGCACGCTGAAGTTCGAAACGGCCGATGACGTCAAGGCAAACGTCGTCAACCTGATCCCGAACCAGCGCGCCGGCGCGATCGCGCGCGCCGCGGGCGTGGTCACGGCGAACAACCGGTGGTGCGAAGTCGACTTCCTGACCTACGAGTCGATCAAGGTGAAGAACGTGCACGTGCTCGGCGACTCGATCCAGGTCGCGCCGGGCATGCCGAAGTCGGGCCATATGGCCAACCAGCAGGCGAAGGTGTGCGCCGCTGCGGTCGTCGCCCTGCTGTCGGGCGGTACGGTCAGCGCCACGCCGGTGGTCACCAACACCTGCTACAGCATGACCAACGACACCGACACCGTGCACGTCGCATCCGTGCACCAGTACGACACCGCGAAGAAGACGATGCTGCCCGTCCCCGGCGCGGGAGGTCTGTCGCCGGCGCCGACCGCGCTCGAAGGCAAGTACGCGTTCGCGTGGGCGCAGAACGTCTGGGCCGACGTGCTCGCGTAGCCGCTACGCGCGCACGCGAAAAACGGCGGGGGCGACCCGCCGTTTTTCATGGCGCTTCGCGTCGCGCTACTTCTTGCCGGACAGGTACTCGGCGACGGCCTTGATCTCCAGCTCGGTCATGCGCGCGACGATGGCGTGCATGACCGGGCTGTCCTTGCTGCGTTCGGGTGCGTTGAAGTACTTGATCCGGTTCTCGATGTACAGGGCGTTTTGACCGGCCAGACGCGGCAACTCGGCGCTGCCGGCTGCATCGGGCCCGTGGCAGCCGGCGCACGCGGCCACGCCGGAGTAGCGGTTGCCGTGGTGGTAGACGTAGCGCCCGACGCCGGCCAACTCGGGATCCTTGACTTCGTTGGCCGTCGCGGCTTTCTGGCTGAAGTAGACGCCGAGGGCCTTCATGTCGGCGTCGCTGAGGTCCTTGACCATGTCCTGCATCGCGCTCGACTTGCGCGCGCCGCTCTTGAAGTTGGCGAGCTGCCGTGCCAGGTACGCGGCGTTCTGCGCAGCGAGCTTCGGAAACAGCTCGCTCGAGCTCTCGCCGTCGATGCCATGGCACAGCAGGCAACCGCCCGAGACGATCTTGCGGGCGCGTTCCTGATCGCCAGGATCCTGAGCGCGCACCGGCCCGCCCAGTCCGACCAGCAAGCCCAAGGCCAGCCATACGAACGATCCGGATCCACCGGTACGCACGGAATCGTCTCCCCCCAAAAAAAAACCGCCCCGATCCTAGAGGTCGGGGCGGCGCACGGAAATATCCGTGTTGGATTACGGCGGACTACTCGGAGAGAACCGGCTCGCCGCGCGCTTCCTCGGGTGTGCCGCCCCCGTCGGACGACGGGAATTCGAGCTTGATCTCGCCCGTGTCGTCGACATCGACCGCGACCTTGCCGCCGTTGACCAGCCTGCCGAACAGCAGCTCGTCGGCGAGCGCCTTGCGGATCGTGTCCTGGATCAGCCGCGCCATCGGCCGCGCGCCCATGACCGGGTCGAAGCCCTTCTTCGCCAGGTGCTTGCGCAGCGCGTCGGAGAACGTCACGTCGACCTTCTTCTCGTGGAGCTGATCCTCGAGCTGCATCAGGAACTTGTCGACCACCCGCAGGATGATCTCCTCGTCGAGCGCGCGGAAGCTGATGATCGCGTCGAGCCGGTTGCGGAACTCCGGCGTGAACATCCGCTTGATGTCGGCCAGTTCGTCGCCCGCCTGGCGAACGTCCGAAAAGCCGATCGAGCGCCGCTGCAGCGTCTCCGCCCCCGCGTTGGTCGTCATGATGATGATCACGTTGCGGAAATCCGCCTTGCGGCCGTTGTTGTCGGTCAGCGTGCCGTGGTCCATCACCTGCAGCAGGATGTTGAAGATGTCCGGGTGCGCCTTCTCGATCTCGTCGAGCAGCAGCACGGCGTGCGGCTTCTTGCTGATCGCTTCGGTCAGCAGGCCCCCCTGATCGAAGCCGACGTATCCCGGCGGCGCGCCGATCAGGCGGCTCACCGCGTGACGCTCCATGTATTCGGACATATCGAAGCGGATCAGCTCGATGCCGAGCGTGAACGCCAGTTGCTTGGCGACCTCGGTCTTGCCCACACCGGTCGGCCCCGAGAACAGGAAGCTGCCGATCGGCTTGTCCGGCTTGCCCAGGCCCGAGCGCGCCATCTTGATCGCCGAGGCGAGCGCGTCGATCGCCGGGTCCTGCCCGAACACGACGTTCTTCAGATTGCGCTCGAGGTTCTTCAGTTGCGCGCGGTCGTCGCTCGAGACGGTCTGCGGCGGGATTCGAGCGATCTTGGCGATGATGTCCTCGACCTCGTTCTTGCCGATCGTCTTCTTGCGCTTGGACAGCGGCAGGATGCGCTGCGCCGCACCGGCCTCGTCGATCACGTCGATCGCCTTGTCCGGCAAGTGGCGGTCGTTGATGTACTTGGCCGAAAGCTCCGCCGCGGCGGTGATCGCGCCGGCCGAGTACTTCACGCCGTGGTGCTCCTCGAAGCGCGACTTAAGCCCCTTCAGGATCTCGATCGTCTGCGCCACCGTCGGCTCGGTGACGTCGATCTTCTGGAAACGGCGGCTGAGCGCGTGATCCTTCTCGAAAATGCCGCGGTACTCGTTGTAAGTGGTGGCGCCGATGCACTTCAGTTGCCCGGTCGCCAGCGCCGGCTTCAGCAGGTTCGACGCGTCGAGCGTGCCGCCAGAGGCGGACCCGGCGCCGATCAGCGTATGGATCTCGTCGATGAACAGGATCGCATTCGTGTTGCTCTTAAGCTGCTTGAGCACGGCCTTCAGCCGCTGCTCGAAGTCGCCGCGATACTTGGTGCCGGCCAGCAACGCGCCCATGTCGAGCGAGTAGACGGTCGACTTGTCGAGGATCTCGGGCACGTCCCCCTTGACGATGCGCCACGCCAGGCCCTCGGCGATCGCGGTCTTGCCCACGCCGGCCTCGCCGACCAGCAGCGGGTTGTTCTTGCGTCGCCGGCACAGCACCTGGATCACGCGCTCGACCTCGGGTTCGCGGCCGATCAGCGGATCGATCTTGCCGTCGCGGGCGAGCGCGTTTAGGTTCATCGTGTACTGCTCGAGCGCGGATGCCTGCTCGCGCCCTTCGCTTTGCTGCTCCTCCTGTTCGCTGCCGTGGCCCTTGCCGGACTTCTCGCTGTCCTGCGGCGCCTTGGTGATTCCGTGGCTGATGAAGTTGACGACGTCAAGCCGAGTCACGCCCTGCTGGTGCAGGTAGTACACCGCGTGCGAGTCCTTCTCGCCGAAGATCGCGACCAGCACATTGGCGCCGGTGACCTCTTTCTTCCCGTTGCTCGTCGACTGCACGTGCATGATCGCGCGCTGGATCACGCGCTGGAAGCCGAGTGTGGGCTGCGTGTCCGCCTCGGAGTTCGGAGGCAGCACGGGGGTGTTGTCGGCGATGAAATTCTGCAGGCTCTTGCGCAGGTCCTCGATGTTGCACGCGCAGGCGCGCAGCACCTCGGCGGCGGAGGGGTTGTCCAGCAGCGCCAGCAGCAGGTGCTCGACGGTGATGAATTCGTGTCTGGCCTGCCGGGCCTCGACGAAGGCCATGTGCAAGCTGACTTCAAGTTCCTGCGCGATCATGCTTCCTCCATCACGCACTGCAGCGGATGCTGATGCTGGCGTGAATAACTGCAAACCTGCTCGACCTTGCTGGCGGCGATGTCGCGCGGGTAAACCCCGCAGACGCCGCGGCCCTCATGATGCACCTTCAGCATGATCTGGGTCGCCTGCTCGCGCCCTTTGCCGAAGAACTTCTGCAAAACGCCCACGACGAACTCCATCGGAGTGAAATCGTCGTTGAGCAGGACCACCTGATACATCGGTGGCGGCTTGACGCGAGAAGTCTGCTTCTCGACGACCGTGCCTTCGCCGATCCGCTCAGTCATGAGGCCATTCTAGGAAATTCGCTCGCCCCGCACGGGATCCGATAAGCGTGCCAATCATAAGTTATCTCGGCGACCTGTCGGGCCGCGGACGGCGCTTGTCTCCGTCCGCCGATCCGCGCCCAGCGCACCCCCGTCCGGCGCGGCGCAGAAGCCCTGCCTTGCCGTGCGGTTGCCGACGCCCCAGGGCTGACGCGTTCCGGCCCCGTGCAAGCGGATCCGCGAGCCGCCGCCCCAAAAAACGGGCCGTTTCCGCTGCGCTGTCGCTCGGGCGCTACGACCGGGATCGCGGTCCCTGGGTTCCCAGCGGCCCCAGCCCTTGACGCCCAGCACCCGACCTCCAAGAATGCAGCGTCCGTCCGCAAGAGCAACAAGGCGAACGACGGATCGTCGGCGGGTTTGCGTCTCCCGCGCGCTGCCGGCGGGGAGAGGAGTCGAGGAAACACCGCAGCCGCGTGCCGCGGCGCGCCATGACCCCTCGCGTGAGGATGCAGGAAGAGGAAGGCTTTATGGCAACGGGTACCGTCAAGTGGTTCAACGACGCGAAGGGGTACGGCTTCATCACGCCGGACGACGGCGGCGAAGATCTGTTCGCCCATTTTTCGGCGATCCAGATGAACGGCTTCAAGACGCTCAAGGAAGGTCAGAAGGTCGTTTTCGAAGTCGTGCAGGGTCCAAAGGGCAAGCAGGCGTCGAACATCACGACCGGCAGCTAGGCCGGGCGCAGTGCGTCGACAAAAAACCCCGCCTCGGCGGGGTTTTTCTTTGACCGGGCGGCTGCCGGACTACATGTGGTCGATCATCACCTGGCCGAACCCCGAGCAGCTGACCTGCGTGGCGCCCTCCATCAGACGCGCGAAGTCGTACGTCACCTTCTTGCTCAGAATCGCGCGCTCCATCGACTTGATGATCAGGTCGGCCGCTTCGGTCCAGCCCATGTGCCGCAGCATCATCTCGGCCGACAGGATCTCCGAGCCCGGGTTCACGTAGTCCTTTCCGGCGTACTTCGGCGCCGTGCCGTGGGTCGCCTCGAACATCGCGACCGAGTCCGACAGGTTCGCACCCGGCGCGATGCCGATGCCCCCGACCTGCGCGGCGAGCGCATCGGAGATGTAGTCGCCGTTCAGGTTCATCGTCGCGATCACGTCGTACTCGGCCGGGCGCAGCAGGATCTGCTGCAGGAACGCGTCGGCGATCACATCCTTGACGACGATGTCGCCGTGGCTGGCCTTGATCTTCATCCACGGCCCGCCGTCGAGCAGCTCGGCGCCAAACTCCCGCTGCGCCAGCGCGTAGCCCCACTTGGCGAAGGCACCCTCGGTGAACTTCATGATGTTGCCCTTGTGCACGAAGGTCAGGCTCTTGCGCCGGTTGTCGAGCGCGTACTGGATCGCCTTGCGCACCAGCCGCTCGGTGCCCTCGCGCGAGATCGGCTTGATGCCGATGCCCGAGGTGTTGGGGAAGCGGATCTTCCTGACCCCCAGCTCGTCCTGCAGGAACTTGATCAACTTGCGCGCCTTGTCGCTCTCGGCTTCGTATTCGATGCCGGCATAGATGTCCTCCGAGTTCTCGCGGAAGATCACCATGTCGGTCTTCTCCGGCTCTTTGACGGGGCTCGGCACGCCCTTGAAGTAGCGCACCGGGCGCAGGCAGACATACAGATCGAGTTCCTGGCGCAGCGCGACGTTGATCGAGCGGATGCCGCCGCCGACCGGCGTGGTTAGCGGACCCTTGATCGACACCACGTACTCCCTGAGCGCCGCCAGCGTCTCGTCCGGCAGCCACACGTCGGGGCCGTAAATCTTGGTCGACTTCTCGCCCGCGTAGATCTCCATCCACACGATCTTGCGCTTGCCGCCGTAGGCCTTGGCGACCGCCGCGTCGACGACCTTGATCATCACCGGCGTGATGTCGATGCCGGTGCCGTCGCCCTCGATGTAAGGAATGATCGGCTGGTCGGGGACGTTCAGCGTGTAATCCTTGTTGACGGTGATCTTCTGGCCTGAACTCGGCACCTTGATGTGCTGGTACATGAGGTCTCCGCTGGTCTTTCGCTCGTTGTTCTCCGTTCCGGTCAACCGGCTTCCTCGTCCGTTGCCCCGCCCCGGTGCGGCGAGTTTACTCGCCCGCCGCAAGCGAGTCGGTCAACCCGGCACGCGGCGGCTCCGTTATCGCCTCGACGAGTTCTCGTCCGCGATCGCCCGCTGGGGCCGTCGTCGTCATGCTTCAACTCAGGTCACACAGGGAGAAACACATGACCAAACTGCTCGCTGCCATCGTCTCGACGCTGTTCGCCGGTGCCGTGTTCGCGCAGGCCCAGCCAGCCACCCCCGCAACGCCTGCTCAGCCCGCAGCGCCTGCCAAGGCAGAAGCCAAGGGCGAGGCCAAGGGCGAAACCAAGAAGGTCACCAAGAAGACCAAGGCCAAGGCCAAGAAGACCGGCGACGCCAAGCCGGCCGAAGCCAAGAAGTAATCCGTCCGCACGATCGACAAAGGCAGGGGCGACCCTGCCTTTTTCGTTCCAGCGCACCCGGGGAGCGTCGACCCGCTTCCTTACAATGCAGGCGCCCCGCTACCGTCGGTCCCGATGAACTTCGCCGCGCTTCGCCAACGTCTGTTCACCTATGCGCTGGCGTTGGCCTGCGTCACTCCGGCAGCCGGCCAGGGACCGCAGCCGCCGCTTCCAACGACCCGGCTGAGCGCCGGCATCCACCTGATCACCGCCGAGGTCGCCGCCACGGATCCGGGACGGATGCGCGGTCTGATGTTCCGCGAGTCGCTCGCGCCGAATCACGGAATGCTGTTCGTTTTCGATCAGAAGGCAATCCATTGCATGTGGATGCGCAACACGCTGATCCCGCTGTCGGTCGCGTTCATCGACGACGAAGGCGCGATCGTCAACATCGAAGACATGGCGCCGCGCACGGAGACCAGTCACTGCGCGCGTCGCCCGGTGCGCTTCGCGCTCGAAATGGAAAAGGGCTGGTTCGCCAAGCGCGGTATCGGCCCGGGTGCAAAGCTCACGGGACTGCCGCGTCCGCGCTAGCGAGCGGCCGCACTTCGAAAAAAGAAGGGGCCGTGCCGGCCCCTCCGCGTCACCGCCCCGAACGGCGTTTTACAGCCCGCCGTTCTGCTGCGCGACCATGCAATAGAGCATCGGGATCGACAGCATCGTGTTGAATCGCGAGGTCAGCATTCCGATGCGCGCAGCCTTCGCTTTCGCGTCGGCGTCGACCTGCACGATACCCAGCGCCTTCTTCTGGTTCGGCCAGATGATGAACCACACGTTGAAGGCCATGATCAGCGCGAGCCACATCCCGATGCCGATCGGATGCACGCCCTTGGTGAAGGCCAGCGCCTGCAGCAGATAGCCGTTCATCCATGCCAGCAGCAGACCGGTCACCACCGTTGCGAGCGCGGCCCAGCGGAACCAGAACAGCGCGGTCGGTGCGATCACCTTGCTGATGGCCGGTTTCTGCTCGTCGGGAATCTTCGGCATCGACGGCGTCTGCACGAAGTTGAAGTACCAGAGCAGTCCGATCCACATCACGCCCGACAGCACGTGCAGCCAGCGCATGAAGAAGCGCGACCACCCCATGTCGATCGCGATGTACTGACCCGTCAACGCACCCGTGAGCAGCACGATGATCACGAGCAGAACGATCCCGGCCGTCACCGTGCGGCCCAGCGATTGAAAGATGGCTCCCATCTGCGACTCCCCTCGTAAGAACACCCCGCGGCCGCGCTTGCGCTGCCTCTTGTCTGCGGCCACCCGATCAAGGGCCGCGAATCTAGCATAGGGTTGCCGTCGACTTGTCGCCGAGCCGCGTCAGTAGTTGTCTTCGACACGCGCGCGCGCGCCGCCCTCGGCGAAGCGGATGTCGAGCCGTTCGCCGCGGGCGAGCGTGCGGCCGTCGCGCACGACGCGGCCCGACGCATCGTGCACAACGCTGTAGCCGCGCGCCAGCACAGAAAGCGGATCGAGTGCGTGCAATCGCGCTTCGAGCCGCGCGAGTCGCATCCGGTCGGCATGTACGCGCGCCGTCGCCGCCGCGGTCAGCCGTCCGACGATCGCCTGCACGCGCTGCGCCGCCCGCAGCGGCGCAGGGGTCACCTGCGCCAGCCGGCGCAGCGCGTCAGCCAAGCGCTGGCGACGCGTCTCGACGATCCGGGCCGCGCCGCCGGCCAGACGGGTGCGACTCTCGAGCACGCGCAGTTCGAGCCCGCGCAGCGGCGCGCGCGGCGCGCCAAGCGCGCGTTGCGCGTAGTCCAGACGCTGCTCGGCGCGCTCGAAGGCCGCGACGAGCCGTCTGCGCAGCGCGGCCACGCGCTCTTCGAGCGCAGCGAGCAACGCGTCGCGCTCGGGCGCGACGAGTTCGGCCGCTGCGGTCGGCGTCGGCGCGCGCAGATCGGCGGCGAAATCGGCGATCGTGAAATCGGACTCGTGGCCGACGCCGACGATCACGGGAACGCGGCAGGCGCGGATCGCGCGCGCGACGGACTCCTCGTTGAACGCCCAAAGGTCCTCGATCGATCCGCCGCCGCGCACCAGCAGCAGCGCGTCGACCTCGGCGCGCCGGCTCGCGATGTCGAGCATCGCCGCGATGCGTTCGCCCGCGCCCGCGCCCTGCACCGGGACCGGATAGACGACCACGCGCAGGTGCGGCGCACGCCGAGCGAGCGTGGTCACCACGTCGCGCAATGCGGCCGCCTGCAGCGAGGTGACGACGCCGATCGCGCGTGGAAACCGTGGCAGCGCGCGCTTGCGTGCCGCGTTGAACAGTCCCTCGGCGGCGAGCCGCGCCTTGAGCCGGAGAAACTCCTCGAAGAGCCGGCCCGCCCCGGCGCGGCGCATCGACTCGAGCGTGAGTTGATACTCGCCGCGCGGCTCGTACAGCCCGACCTGCGCAAGCACCTCGACCGCGTCGCCGTCGCGCGGCGCGAAGTCGACAAGCGCGTTACGGCCTCGGAACATCACGCAGCGCACCTGCGCAGCGTCGTCCTTCAGAGTCAGATACCAGTGCCCGCTCGCGGCGCGCATGAAGTTGGCGATCTCGCCGCGAACCCGCACCAGCGGGAAACTTCGCGACAGCAGCCCAGCAACGGCGCGGTTCAGCAAGGAAACCGTCAGCGTTTCCCGCGCCGTTGCTGAATTTTCCTGGCTGGACTCAAGCGCCATGCGGGTTTCCGCGACGAAGCTATCCACAAAACCGCGTCGCTGCTTGCGAAGTCCCACGGACGCGGCACGCGCCGCTCGTCTTTTCGGACAACACCTTGATTTTCATGCGTTTTTGCCCTTGCCTAGGCACCGTGCAGCCCGGCGAAATCGCGCGCCGACGCGGGTTTGGCGCGCCTGCGCACGGGTTGTTCACACCCTTGTCCACAGATTCTGTGGAAATTTGCCCGACTTTTGCGACCCACTAAACTGCCGGCTTTGTTCGCAGCACTCGCATCGGGAAGGACTTCGCTCTTGTTCGCGATCGTACAAGCCATCGGCTGGCCGATCTGGCCGCTCATCATCGCCTCGATCGTCGCGCTCGCGCTGATCATCGAGCGCAGCGCCGCGTTGCGGCGCGCTCGGGTCGTTCCCGCCACGTTGCTGCAGGACGTCCTGTCGCTGCACGCGAGGCGCCAGCTCACGCCCGATGTCATCGCCAAGCTCGAGCAGAATTCGCCCCTCGGCCGCGTACTCGCGGCGGCGTTGCGCAACGAACGCGCACCGCGCGACATCGCGGGCGAGGCGGTCGCCAACGCGGGCAGCCACGTCGCGCACGACCTGTCGCGGTACCTGACGCTGCTCGGTTCGATCGGATCGATCGCACCGCTGCTCGGGCTGCTCGGGACGGTGATCGGGATGATCGAGATCTTCGCCTCGCAGCAGGCGGGTTCCAATCCGCAGCAGCTCGCGCACGGCATCTCGATCGCGCTGTACTGCACCGCGTTCGGCATCATCGTCGCCGTCCCTGCGGTGCTGTTTTACCGCCACTTCCGAACCCGCGTCGAAGACATGCTGGTCGACATGGAGGATCAGGCGCAGCGCCTGCTCGACACGCTGTACAACGAGCGGCTGCTCGCGCGGGGCGGCTGATGCGCTTCCGCCGCCCGTTGAACGAGGAACCGGAAGTGAATCTGATTCCTCTGATCGACGTCATGCTGATCGTGCTGATCTTTCTCGCGGTCAGCACCACGTACGCGCGTTTCGCCGAGCTGCAGATCGAGTTGCCGCGCGCCGATGCGACCCAGACGCAGAATCGGCCGAACGAGATCCAGATCGGCATCACGGCCGACGGTCGCGTCGCGGTCGACCGCGCGCTGACGCCGTTCACCGATGCCGCCGCGTTCGCCGAAGTCCTGCAGCGCGCAGCCAAGGGACGGAACAGCCCGCTGCTGGTGATCAACGCCGACGCGCAGGCGCCGCATCAGGCGGTGATCAACGTGATGGAGGCCGCGCGGCTCGCCGGCTTGCCGCGCATCAGCTTCGCCACGCAGCGGCAGTCCGCTGGCGCCGGGAAGTAGGCGCGCGCGCCATGCCGATCCGCGCGCGTCTGCAGCAAGCGCTGATCCGGCTGTGGCAGAAGCGCGGCCTCGGCGCGCGGCTGCTCTACCCGCTGACCCTGCTGCATCGCGCTTGGCGCGCGTTCGACACATGGCGTTATCGCGCCGGGCTGGCGCGTGCCCATCGCGTCGGGGTGCCGGTCGTTGTCGTCGGCAACCTGTACGTCGGCGGCACCGGCAAGACACCGCTGGTGATCGAGATCGTTCGCGAGCTGAAGTTGCGCGGCTGGCACCCGGGCATCGTCGCGCGCGGCTACGGCGCGGCCGCGCGCGAAGCGCGCGAGGTCGACCCGCGCGGCTCGGCCCGCGACTTCGGCGACGAGCCGTTGTTGATGGCCAATGCCGCCGGCGTTCCCGTCGCTGTCAGTCGCGACCGAGTCGCCGCCGCAAGGCTGTTGCGCAACCTGCACCCGCGCGTCGACGTGATCGTCACCGACGACGGCCTGCAGCACCGCCGGCTCGCGCGCGACGTCGAGATCGCCGTGATCCACTACCGAGGTCTGGGCAACGGCTGGCTGTTGCCCGCGGGCCCGCTGCGCGACCCGCCCGAGCGGCTGCAGGACGTGAGCGCGGTCGTTTTCCACGGCGACATCCTGCCCGTGCGGATCTATTCGCCGCACTTCTTCATGCGCACACAACTCGGCACGGTCTACGCGTTGAAGGATCCGTCGCGCAGGATCGATCTGGCCGAACTGGCGGCCGAGCAGCGCAACAAAGGCGTGCGCCTGCTCGCCGCCGCCGGCATCGGCATGCCCGACCGTTTCTTCGCGATGCTTCGCGCGCACGGGTTGCAGTTCGACGAACTGCCGCTGCCCGACCATTACGACTACGCCGCCAATCCGTTCGCGAACCGCCGCTTCGACTGCGCGCTGATCACCGAGAAGGACGCCGTAAAATGCCGCGGCAATCCGGCGCTCGAAGCCGACGGCCGTATCTGCGTCGTTCCGTTGCGCACGACGGTGCATACCGCGCTGATCGACCTGATCGAACAACGCATCCGCGCGGCCGCGCACACGGACGAAGCGCACGCAATGCACGCGGAACAGTTCAGCAAAGCGAAGGTCGCCGATGGATCACCGACTGCTTGAAATTCTCGTTTGCCCGGTCACCAAGGGCCCGCTCGAGTACGACAAGGAGCGGCAGGAGCTGATCTCGCGCTCTGCGGGGCTGGCCTATCCGATTCGCGACGGGATTCCGGTGATGCTCGAGAGCGAAGCGCGCCGACTCGACGAGCCGGCGCCATCGAAGTGACCGCGCCGCGGCTGCCGTCGGTGCCGCGCCGATGAGTGCTTCGCGGTTCGTCGCGATCGTGCCGGCGCGGCTGGCGTCGACGCGGCTGCCGCGCAAGCCGCTCGCCGAGCTCGGCGGCGTACCGATGGTCGTTCGCGTCGCGCGGCGGGCGGCCGCCGCTGGCGCGCAGCGGGTCGTCGTCGCGGCCGACGGCGAGGAGATCGCCGCCGCCTGCCGCGCGCACGGCGTCGAGGCCGTGCTGACCTCGCCGCAGCACCCGACCGGGACCGACCGCCTCGCCGAGGCCTGCGCGCTGCTCGGCCTGACCGACGATTCGATCGTCGTCAATGTGCAGGGCGACGAACCGCTGATCCCGCCGAAGGTGATCGCCGACGTGGCGGCGCTGCTCGCGCGTGAGCCGGACTGCGCGATCGCGACCGCCGCACATGCGCTTCACGACGCGGCGGAGTTCTTCAGCCCGAACGTCGTCAAGGTCGTCGTCGACCGCGCGCATCGCGCGCTGCTGTTTTCGCGTGCGCCGATTCCGTGGGCGCGAGATGCGTTCGCCGCCGCCCGCACCGCGCTGCCGGCCGGGCTTCCCGCCCTGCGCCACGTCGGGCTGTACGCCTATCGCGCCGCCTTCCTCCGCGCCTACCCGCGGCTCGAACGCGACGCGCTCGAAACCTTCGAGAGCCTCGAGCAGCTGCGGGCCCTCGCGCACGGTTATCGCATCGCGGTGCTCATGCTCGAAGGGGCGCTGCCACCCGGCGTAGACACGCCCGAGGACCTCGAACGCGCGCGCGCCGCGATCGCCCGGGAACGCTAGACCCCATCTCCCCGGCGCCCGCCGCAGATCGTGAGATCGGTTCTAGACTGCCCGCCTCTTCCCGGAGGAGGACACGAAATGAAGCGACTGATTGCCGTTGCCGCGCTCGCCGCGGCGCTCGCGTGCGGCGCGGCGGGCGCCAAGACACTGCGCTGGGCCTCGCAGGGCGACCCGCAAACCGCGGATCCGTACTCGCAGAACGAAGGCCTGACCAACATGTTCTCGCAATCGATCCACGACACGCTCGTGATGCGCGACAACGCGCTGAAGCTCGTGCCGGGGCTGGCGACTTCGTGGACGCAGGTCAATCCGACGACCTGGCGCTTTGCGCTCAGGCGCGGCGTGAAGTTCCACGACGGCTCGCCGTTCACCGCCGACGGCGTCGTGTTCAGTTTCGAGCGAGCGCAACATCCGAACTCTCAGCTTCGCCAGTACGCGAACGCGGTCGGCAAGCCGCGCAAGGTCGACGACTACACCGTCGAGTTCACGCAGGACAAGCCGAACCCGATCACGCTCGAGCACGCCACGACGATCTACATCATGAGCAAGACGTGGGCGGAGAGGCACAAGGTCGAACGTCCGCTCGATTTCAAGGCGAAGGAAGAGACCTACGCATCGCGCAACGCCAACGGCACCGGCGCGTGGATCCTCGTATCGCGCGAGCCGGGCGTGAAGACCGTGCTGAAACGCAATCCGGACTGGTGGGGCATCAAGGAAGGACGCGCGCCGGGGAACGTGACCGAAGTCGTCTATACGCAGGTCAGCGCCGACGCGACCCGCACCGCCGCGCTGCTCGGCGGGCAGATCGACTTCGTGCTCGACCCGCCCCCGCAGGACCTCGCGCGGTTGGAAAGCAACAAGGACACCAAAGTCGTTCGCGGGCAGGAGAACCGGGTCGTGTTCTTCGGGTTCGATCAGCACCGGGACGAACTGCTGTATTCGAACGTCAAGGGCCGCAACCCGTTCAAGGACGTTCGCGTTCGCCAGGCCGTGTACCACGCGATCGACATCGAAGCGATCCGCACTCGCACGATGCGCGGCTCGGCGCTTCCGACCGGCGGAATCACGCCGTCGATCCTCGGTTCCCACCCGGATGCGGAGAAGCGGCTGCCCTACGACCCGCAGCGCGCGCGGCGGCTGCTGGCCGAAGCCGGCTACCCGAACGGCTTCGAGGTCACGCTCGACTGCCCGAACAACCGGTACGTCAACGACGAAGAGATCTGCATCGCCGTGGCGGCGATGCTGACCAAGGTCGGCATCGCGACGAAGGTGACCGCGATGCCGCGCGCGACCTACTTTCCGAAGCTGGAGAAGTACGACACGAGCTTCTTCATGCTGGGCTGGGGCGGCGCGATCACCGACGCGCAGACGACGCTGTGGCCGGTGCTGCGCTCGAAGGACGACAAGACCGGCAACGGCAGCTTCAACTACGGCCGCTACGTCAACCCGAGGCTCGATGCCTTGATCGACGCCGCGGGCACCGAGATGGATGCGGACAAGCGCCGCGAGCTGATCCGCCAGGCGCTCGCCGAACACAATGCCCAGGTGCACCACGTACCGCTGCATCGGCAGATGATCCCGTGGGCGATGCGCGCCAACATCCACGTCGTGCACCGGGCCGACAATGTGCTGAACATGGAATCGGTCAGGATCGACTGATTCCGGTTCAACCGCCCGCATCGAAGCCGGACTCGTTGCGCGCGCGCCGTGGCCGCTCAGCGGTCCGCCAAAGACGCGGCGCGCCGAACCTCGGAGGACCATCGCCGCGACCTCGCCCGTCCGAGGTAAGGCCGGCGGGGTCGATCGTGGATTGCTTACACGAAGCTGACATCGTCGTTCGTTAGCCCCCGTTCGCCTGCGCGCGCATCGACGCACCGCGCGGGCAAGCTGGCCTTTACCGCTAGAATCCGCCGTCCTGTCGGCCGGGCCCCATCGATCGATCGCGTCGACAGTCAAAAGAAACGCGCAGGGAAAACGGGGGATGCGAGTCATACTGCTCGGGCCGCCAGGCGCCGGCAAGGGAACCCAGGCGGCGTTCATCGTGGAGCGCTACGGCATTCCGCAGATCTCGACCGGCGACATGCTGCGCGCCGCGGTCAAGGCAGGAACGCCGCTCGGCGTGGCCGCGAAGAAAGTGATGGACGCGGGCCAGCTCGTATCCGACGACATCATCATCGCGTTGGTCAAGGAACGGCTGAGAGAACCGGACTGCGCCGCCGGGTACCTGTTCGACGGATTTCCGCGGACGCTGCCGCAGGCCGAGGCGCTGAAGACGGCCGGCATCAAGGTCGACGTCGTGCTCGAGATCGACGTGCCCGACGCCGAGATCATCGAACGCCTGAGCGGCCGCCGCGTGCATCCGGCGAGCGGCCGCACCTACCACGTCAAGTTCAACCCGCCCAAGGTCCCCGGTCGCGACGACGTGACCGGAGATCCCCTGATCCAGCGCGACGACGACCGCGAGGACGTCGTGCGCAAGCGGCTCGAGGTGTACCACGCGCAGACGCGCGTGCTGGTCGACTACTACACGAAGTGGGCCGCGAGCGGCGATCCGCTCGCGCCGCGCTACCGCAAGGTCTCCGGCGTCGGCAGCGTCGAAGAGATCCGCGACCGGGTGTTCCACGCACTCGAACACTGAATGACAACAAACCAACCGTCGTGTCACTGAGAGGAGAAGAACCATGTCTGGATTGACGCTCGCCCTGCTCTGCGGCCTCGCGGCCGTGGTCTTCGGCGCGTGGTCGATTTCCTGGATCCTGAAGCAGCCCGCGGGCAGTCCGCGGATGCAGGAGATCGCCGCGGCCGTGCAGACCGGCGCGCAGGCCTATCTGAACCGCCAGTACCGCACCATCGCGATCGTCGGTGTCGTGCTGGCGATCATCATCGCCGTCGTCCCGCAGCTCGGCCTGTGGACGGCGATCGGTTTCGTCCTCGGCGCGGTGTTGTCGGGCGCGGCCGGCTACATCGGCATGAACGTTTCGGTGCGCGCCAACGTGCGCACCGCGCAGGCCGCCACGCAGGGGCTGAACGCGGCGCTGAACATTGCGTTCCGCGGCGGCGCGATCACCGGGCTGCTCGTCGTCGGGCTCGGTCTGATCGGCGTTGCGGGCTTCTACTGGTTGCTGACGTCCACGCACGCGTCGGCCAACCCGCGCGAGCTGCTGCACCCGATGATCGGGTTTGCGTTCGGCGCATCGCTGATCTCGATCTTCGCGCGACTCGGCGGCGGCATCTTCACCAAGGGCGCCGACGTCGGCGCCGACCTCGTCGGCAAGGTCGAAGCGGGCATCCCCGAGGACGATCCGCGCAACCCGGCCGTGATCGCCGACAACGTCGGCGACAACGTCGGCGACTGCGCGGGCATGGCCGCGGATCTGTTCGAGACCTTCGCGGTCACGGTCGTCGCGACGATGCTGATCGGCGGCTTCTTCTTCAAGGCGGGGGGCGACGCGGGCATCGTCTATCCGCTCGCGATCTCGGGCGTGTCGATCATCGCGTCGATCATCGGCTGCTTCTTCGTCAAGGCGAGCGAAGGCGGCAAGATCATGAACGCGCTGTACCGCGGGCTGATCGTCGCCGGCGTGATCTCGCTCGTGCTGTTTTATCCGGTGACCAACTGGATCCTCGGGCCGGTCGCCGCAAGCGGCGGCGTCACGGTAATGAACCTGTACCTGTCGGCGGTGGTCGGGCTCGCGCTGACCGCGGCGCTGGTCTGGATCACCGAGTACTACACCGGCACCCAGTTCGCTCCGGTACGCCACGTCGCCCAGGCGTCGACGACCGGCCACGCGACCAACATCATCGCGGGGCTGGCCGTGTCGATGAAGGCGACGGCCTGGCCGGTGATCGCGATCTGCGCGGCGATCCTCGCGTCGTACTCGCTCGCGGGGCTGTACGGAATCGCTGTCGCGGCCACGGCGATGCTGTCGATGACGGGCATCATCGTCGCGCTCGACGCGTATGGCCCGATCACCGACAACGCCGGCGGTATCGCCGAGATGGCCGAGCTGCCGAAGGAAGTGCGCAACATCACCGACCCGCTCGACGCGGTCGGCAACACCACCAAGGCCGTGACCAAGGGCTACGCGATCGGTTCGGCGGGCCTCGCTGCGCTCGTGCTCTTTGCCGATTACACCGGCGGACTCGAGCAGGCCGGCATCAAGGTGACGTTCGATCTTTCGAACCACATGGTGATCATCGGACTGTTCATCGGCGGTCTGATCCCGTTCCTGTTCGGCTCGATGGCGATGGAGGCGGTCGGCCGCGCCGCGGGCAGCGTGGTCGAGGAAGTGCGCCGCCAGTTCCGCGAGATCAAGGGGATCATGGAGCACAAGGCGAAGCCCGACTACTCGCGCGCGGTCGACATGCTGACCACCGCTGCGATCAAGGAGATGATGATCCCGTCGATCCTGCCGGTGATCGTTCCGATCCTGGTCGGCGTTTTCCTCGGCCCGGCCGCGCTCGGCGGCGTGCTGATGGGGACGATCGTCACGGGGCTGTTCGTCGCGATCTCGATGACGACCGGCGGCGGCGCGTGGGACAACGCCAAGAAGTTCATCGAAGAAGGTCACCACGGCGGCAAGGGCTCCGACGCGCACAAGGCGGCAGTCACCGGCGATACGGTCGGCGATCCCTACAAGGACACCGCCGGCCCGGCCGTCAACCCGCTGATCAAGATCATCAACATCGTGGCGCTGTTGATCGTGCCGATCATCGCGTCGATCCACGGCGGCACGCCGGCCAAGGCTGCAGCCGAAGCCGCACCGGTCGCCGTGGTCGCGCCGGCCGCAGCGGCGCCGGTCGACAGGAAACCCGACTAGGCGGGCGCGACCGGTATTCGACGACCGCGATCCGTCGCCGTCGATGCGGACGGATTCGCGGTCGCGATCTTCGTCGGGCGCTGTTCGCCATTGGCGCCGCGTACTGGACACGGCTGGCGGAGCGGTTTCTCGAGGGCGGCGACGCGCGCTGAGCGACGCGCCGCCGCACGCGCCGCGAATCAAGTCGGATTCTCGAGGCTGAACCGCTGCGCGTGATCGTCGTAGGCGAATACCTCGGCGTAACGCCCCCAGCTCGTCACCGCATCCAGCGTCTGCTCGGCCGCCTTCTCGGTCATGTGATCTTCGAGTTCGTCGAGGAAGCGGCTGCGCGGCGCGGTGTGGCTTGCGCGTTCGTCGAGCACGCGGCGGATGTGGCCGGCGAGCGGCACGTACGCCAGCAGATGCTGCGCGAACAGCTTCTTGCGCTCGTCCAGCCCCGCTTCGGCGAAGCGCCTGCCGGCTTCGGTGAGGCGAATGTCGCCGCCCTCGAGTTCGACGAAGCGCAGCATCTCCAGCGTCTCCGCCACCGGGAACAGCCGGTCGACGTCGATGTGCAGCGCGCCGGCGAGCACCGGCAGATCGGCCTTGCCGGAATACGGCGGCGCGGCCAGCGCCTCGAGCAAGCCCGCGAGCAGGTTGGTCTCGACGCGCGGCAGGATCGTTCCGATGCCGGTGCCGGGAAAGTGTTCGGGCCGCGCCGCCGCGCGCGCCGGCCGCTCGGTCAGCGCCACGTACAGGCGGTCGACGACTTCGCGGAACAGCGGATCGGCGTGGTCGCGCGGGTGCGGCAGATCGACCTTGACCTCGGCGACGATGCGCCCGGGCTGGTGCGAGAACACCAGCACGCGGTGGCACATCAGCACCGCTTCCTCGATGTTGTGCGTGACCAGGATCGCGGACTTGATCGGCAATTGCCCTTCGCCCCACAGGTCGAGGAAATCGGTGCGCAGCGTCTCCGCGGTCAGCACGTCCAGCGCCGAGAACGGTTCGTCCATCAGCAGCAGGTTCGGGTGCACGACGAGCGCGCGCGCAAAGCCGACGCGCTGCCGCATGCCGCCCGACAGTTCGCGCGGATACGCCGACTCGAAGCCGTCGAGCCCGATCAGATCGATCGCCGCCAGCGCGCGGCGGCGGATCTCGTCGTCGGGCAGTCCCAGCGCCTCGAGGCCGAGCTGCACGTTCTCCAGCACCGTAAGCCAGGGAAACAACGCGAAGGTCTGGAACACCATCGCGATGCCTGGCGCCGGCCCCGTCACCGGCTGTCCGAGATAGCGGATCGTGCCTGCGCTGGGCTGCTCGAGCCCCGCGATCAGCCGCAACAGCGTCGATTTGCCCGACCCCGAACGGCCGAGCAGGCCGACGATCTCGCCCTCGACCACCGTCATGTCCACGCCGTCGAGCACGCGCAGCTCGCCGCCGTCGGGCTTGCGGAAAGATCGCCGCAGGCCGCGGATCTCGAGCAGCGGCTCTGCGCCGACGGCGGCGGCGCGCGCCGCGGTGGCAGTCTGCGTGTTCATCCCTCGTCATCCCAGTATGTAGCGGCGCTCGGCGCGCCGATACAGCGGCCGCCAGAACGCCCGGTTGATCGTCACCACGAACAGGCTCATCACGGCGATGCCGAGCACGATGCGGTGAAAGTCGCCCGCCTCGGTGGCGCGCGCGATGTACGCGCCGAGCCCGTGCGCCTGCAGGCGCGTCTCGCCCCAGGTCGCGACCTCGGCCACGATGCTGGCGTTCCACGAGCCGCCCGCGGCCGTGATCGCGCCGGTCACGTAGTACGGAAACACCGCAGGCAGCGCCACCCGCCGCCACCACAGCCATCCGCCGACGTGGAAGTTGGCGGCGGCGTGGCGCAGCTCCGAAGGAATCGCTGCTGCGCCGGCGATCACGTTGAACAGGATGTACCACTGCGTGCCGAGGATCATCAGCGGGCTTAACCACACGTCCGGATCGAGCCGCCAGGCGACGATCGCCGAGACCGCGAGCGGAAACAGCACGTTGGCCGGAAACGCCGCGAGGAATTGCGCCAGCGGCTGGATCGCGCGCGCAAGCTGCGGCCGCAGTCCGACCCACACGCCGACCGGAACCCAGATCAGGCTCGCCAACGCGATCAGCAGCGCGACACGCGCAAACGTCGCCAGCCCGAGCAGGAAAGCCGTGGCGACTTCCGACGGCGTCACCCCCGCCAGCGCGAAGCGCACGACCTGCCAGAGCGCAAGACCGGCGGCGAGCACGAGTGAGGCGTTCCACACGAGGTCGCCCCAGCGCGAAGCGCGGGCTGCGCGTGTGCCGGCCGCGGCGAACGGCCCGATCCGATAGGTGCGCCGCCACAGCGCGCCCGCTGCCGCGAGCACCGCGCTCACCATGCGCGACCGGCGCAGGATCACCAGCACCCAGGAGCGCGCCGGCGGCACGCCGGTCTCCTGCTCGAAGCGCAGCCCGTCGGCCCACGCGACGAGCGGACGGAACAGCAACTGGTCGTAGATCAGGATCACGACGAGCATCGCGGCGATCGCCCAGCCGACGGCGGCGAGATCGCGCTGCGCGACCGCAGCCGCGATGTACGAGCCCACGCCCGGCAGCGTGACCTGCGTGTTGCCGACGCTGATCGCCTCGGCGGCGACGACGAAAAACCAGCCGCCCGACATCGACATCATCATGTTCCAGACGAGTTGCGGCATCGCGAACGGCACCTCCAGCCGCCAGAAGCGCATCCACGGCGACAGGCGGAAACTCGCCGCCGCTTCGCGCAGCTCCGCCGGCACCGTGTGCAGCGACTGGTAGAAGCTGAACGCCATGTTCCACGCCTGGCTGGTGAAGATCGCGAAGATCGCGGCCAGCTCCGCGCCGAGCACGCGCCCCGGCGCGAGCGACATGAAGAACACGACCGTGACGGAGACGAAGCCGAGGATCGGCACCGACTGCAGGATGTCGAGCAGCGGAATCAGCAGCCGCTCGGCGCGCCGGCTCTTGGCCGCGACCGTGCCGTACGTGAACGTGAAGACGAGCGACAGGGCGAGTGCCGCCAGCATGCGCAGCGTGGTGCGCGCCGCGTCGTGCGGCAGCGTGGCCGGATCGAGCGCCACCGGCGCGGCTTGCAGCGCCGAAAGCGGCGCCATCCATTCGCGGCTCGTCTCGGCGAGAAACACGATCAAGCCGAAGGCGAGCAGCCCGGCCAGCAGGTCGAATACGCGCGGCGGCAGTTTGGGTTTGCCCATCCCGACTTTGATCTTCTTCGCTCGGCGCTTTCGGCCGCGGCCAATTGGGAACGTTACACGGACGAGAGGCGTTCGTAAGGGGGCCGATGCACGCGACGATCCCCGGTCGCGCTTTCCGCGACCGCGTAACGGGCGAGCGCGACCGGCAGTGCACACGGCGACACGGCCGCGATGACGGCGCGCCCCGGAGCGGCGTACCGGACGCGGCTCGCGAAACGCTTGGTCCTCGGCGGCGGCGCGCGGGCGCCGCGCTATCGGATGACGGCGACCCCGACGCGCTCGCGCGCGCGCGTCGCGAAGAACAGATACCGGTTGAGGCTGAAGAAGTAGTCTTCACGCCCGCGCAGATCGCGCGCCCATGCGTCGACATCGGCTTCGTCCGCGCCGCGGCTCGTCGCGAACGACGCGATCAGGTCGATCAGCCGGTTGCTGTAGGTGTCCGGATCGAACGCGGGGTTCAGCAGCGGCATCGCGCGCACGCACACGCGCTCGAAGCCGGCGCGCTCGATCCGCCTGCCGAGCGTGCGCGGCAGGTGCGGGTCGGCTACGTGCTCGTCCCACAACGCGAGCACGCGTGCCATGCGCGCTGCATCGCTGCTGGCCCAGACGATCGAATCCCAGTCGGTATCGATCGCAAGCAGTTGGCCGCCCGGCCGCAGCACGCGCGCGAACTCAGCGAGCGCCGCGTCGGCGTCGCGCAGATACTCGAGCGCCTGCGTGCACACGATCGTGTCGAACGATGCGTCGGGGCACGGCAGCCGCGCCGCGTCCGCCTGGACGAAGCGCAGCCATGGCATCGATGCGAAGTGCATGCGTGCATAGGCGAGCAGCGACGCGCTGATGTCCACACCGAGCACCCGCCCCGCGGCGCCGACGCGTTCGGCGATCGCCGCCGCGAGCAGACCGGGGCCCGAGCCGACGTCGAGCACGCGGTCGCCCGCGCCCGGTACCAGCGCGCGCAGCACGGCCGCGCGCTGCGCAACCATGTCGGGCGTCAGTTGGATCGCGACGAGTTGTGCCGCCGCTTTGGCGTCGTAGCGCAGCGCCGTTTCCATCGTCGATGCCAGCGGCTCACGGGCCCGCGGCTCGCGGCCGCGCGTCCGCCGGCGCCGGCGCGGCCGCCGGCGCGCCGCCCTGCGGCGTGAAAGCGTCGGAGAAGCACTGCGTTTCGTCGAGCCCGTGCGCGATGAAGTCGGGCACCGCCGCCGCAACCATGTTCAGCGACCCGCACGCGTAAACGCTGTGGCCCGACAGATCCGGGAAGTCGGCGAGGATCGCCTCGTGAACGAGCCCGGTGCGGCCGGTCCATTCGTCGTCGGGGCCCGGCTCCGAGAGCACGGGCACGAAATGGAAGTTCGGATGCTGCTCGGCCCAGCGCTGCGGCAGATCGAACAGGTAGAAATCGCGCCGTTTGCGCACGCCCCAGTACAGGTACATCGGCCGCTTGATCCCCATGCGGAAGGCCTGTTCGAGCAGGCTCTTGACCGGCGCGAAGCCGGTCGCGCCGGCGACGAAGATCAGCGGCCGATCGCTGGGTTCGTGCAGAATGAACTCGCCGAGCGGGCCTTCGAAGCGCAGTTTGTCGCCGACCTTCATCGACTCGAACACGCGCGTCGTGAAGCGGCCGCCCGGCACGCGCCGCACGTGCAGTTCGATGCGGTCCGTCTCGCCCGAAGGCGCGGTGAACGAATAGCTGCGGCGCGCGCCGTCTTCGAGCAGGATGTTCAGGTACTGGCCGGCCTCGTACCTGATCTTCTGCCCCGCCGGCAGCGCGAGTTCGAGCAGCATCACGTCGGGCGCGAGCCGCTCGAGCCGCGTGACCTTCGCTTCGTACACCGGCACCGCGCTTTCGCGCAGCGCGGCGCCCTCCTCCAGTTCGATCTCGACGTCGGACAGCGGAACCGCGCAGCACAGCAGCACCTGGCCGCGCAAACGCGCTTCGTCGGGCAGCGCGGACTTCTGGTACACGCCCGGATCGACTTCGCCCGCGAGCACCGTCGCTCGACACACGCCGCAGCCGCCCGACCGGCACTCGAACGGCAGCGCCACCTGCGCGCGCAGCCCGGCGTCGAGCAGTGTTTCGCCGGGGCGCACCGGGACGCTGCGTCGTCCCGGATGCACGGTCATGTTCCACACGTGCGCGGCACCGCGCCGCACCGGCGGCAGCCACGGCAGCAGCAGGAACAGCAGCGTTGCCCCGCCCGCGAGTGCCCATAGCGCGAGCGCCGCGTCGCGGGTGACGAGCGGGTACGCGATCAGGTAGAAGCTGTCGAGATCGATCGTCGTCGGCAGCGTGGCGAAGTCGGCCGGGCCCTGGCTGACGGCGGGCTTGATCGCGGACAGCGCGAGCAGCATCGCGACCAGGCCGATCGCGAGCGGCTTCGGCGGATTCGTCCGCGCGCGCGGCACGCGCTGCGTATGGATCCACAGCCCGGCGAGCACCGCGAGCGGAATGCCGATGTGCAGGAACGACAGCAGCGAGAAGAACCGGTCGCTGATCGCTTCGGGCAGGATGAAGTTGCGAACGAGCCGGCCGCGGAACACCGGCAGCGCATCGAACCACTCGGCGGTGGTCACGACGACGTATTGCGCGAGCCGGTCCCACGGAAGCATGTAGCCGTTGACCCCGGAGGCCATCGTGAGCCACAGCAGGATCACGCCGGTGATCCACGAGAACGCGCGGAAGCCGCGATAGCGGTCGAAGACGAAGTGGCGCCCGAAATGCAGCACCATCGTGAGCACCATCGCGTCGGACGCATAGCGGTGCAGGCTGCGCATCACGCCGCCCGCGTACCACTGCGCGTGCGTCAGCCGCTCCACCGATGCATAGGTGGTCTCGACGCCGGTGTCGTAGAACGCGTAGACGTAGAAGCCGCTCGCGAGCACGACCCAGAACATGAAGTAGCTGATCGCGCCCAGGTAATAAAGCGGATTGAGCGCTTCACCGAATACGCGGTTGAAAACCCGGTCGAGGAAGAGGAATACGCGCTGCCCGGCAGCGTGGATCAGATTCAGCATCGGCCGACCATAGCAATGCGCGCGTGCGCGCTTCCTTGACTCGCATCAGATCGCACGGCGCACGTGACGCGCTAGCTTGCGCCACGTCGCGTCGATTCGGTTGCCATGGCGAGCGGAACATGAGCGGAGTCGTCTTACCGAGCCGTCCGGCGCGCTGGGCGCTGCGCGGCGTGGCCCTGTTCGCGGGGCTCTTCGGTTTGGCGACGATCGCCGCCGCGGGCAGCGTGCTGTTCGGACAGCCGGCCGGCGGTGACCCCGAGGCGATCGTGCCTTTCGTCGTCTGGTTCAACTTCGGCGCCGGCTTCGCCTATGTCGCGGCGGCGTTCGGGCTGGCGCTGGCGCGACGCTGGTCGATCACGCTCGCCCTTGCGCTGGCGGTCACCACGGCGGCGGTCTTCGCCATCTTCGGCCTCTACGTCGCCGGCGGCGGATCCTTTCAGACCCGCACCGTGTATGCGCTCGGCGTGCGCACGAGCGTGTGGATCGCGATCACCTTGCTCGCGGCCTGGTTGCTGCGGCGACGGTCAGCGACGTGAACGGCAAAACTTAGCGCAGGTCATGGCCGACCCCGTCGCCGGCGCGCGAGGATGCGCACACCGAGAAGGGAGGACGCCATGCGCAAACCTGGTCCGAACACCGGGAGCGGCAGCGACGGAGGCGCGCTCGCGCTGATGGCCATCTGCGGAACGGTCGTCGCGGTCGCGCTGGTGTTGGTGACGTTCGACCGCCTCGGCACGCTGGTACCGATGGCGCGCACGGTCGCCGTGCAGGCGATGCAGTGACGCGTTTCGCCGCGTCGCGGCGCCGCTCGACCCGGAAATTTTTGGGACGCATCAAGGCCGGCATGCGGCCGGCTGCGTAACGTCAGCGCACTGCGGACGGCGGCCGCGCCGACCGCCAACGAGATCGACGAAGGAGGGAACCGTGGAACAGAAACCGCAAGAGGAGCAGGAAGAAAAGGTACCTGCGTTTCAACTGATGCTCGACAACCCGTTCCTGCTGCTGTTCCTGGGAATCGCGATGCCGACCGTCCTGTACATCGTCTGGGGCGTGATGGAAATCGTCGGCATTCCGATCACCGGACTCGCCAAATAACGACGCGGAGCCGACACGATGAGCGCGATCCAACCGCCTGCCCAACGCGTCTGGTGGAAGCAGCCGATCCACAAGGAAGAGGCCTTGTGGATCGGCATCGCTTTCGCCTGGTGCATGGTGATGTTCTTCATGATGCCGTACTGGCACGTCTACGGTAAGCAGAATCTGTCGTCCGAGACGTACCGCGTCAAGCCGGAGCTGTACCAGCGCGCCGCGCAGGAGATGGTCGACAAGTACACGGTTCGCACCGAGACCGACGAAAAGATCCCCGTCGTACATCCACCGGCCGGCGCCGACGTCTATCTGATCGCGCGGCTGTGGGCGTGGTGGCCGATCCTCGAACTGGAGCAGGGCAAGACCTACCGCCTGCACCTGACGGCGATGGACTACCAGCACGGTTTCTCGCTCCAGCCCGAGAACATCAACATCCAGGTACTGCCGGGGTACGAGCACGTGGTCACGATCACGCCCAACCGCGCCGGCACCTACGCGATCGTCTGCAACGAGTTCTGCGGCATCGGCCATCACAAGATGGTGTCGAAGCTGTACGTCAAATAAGAGCGGGGAGAACGAGCGATGGCCAACCAAGTCGCGGAATTCCGCACCTGCCCCCGTACCGGGCTGCAGTTCCACAAGTCCGCCGAGAACCTGATCAAGGTCAACGCGGTCGCCGCAGTCGTCGCGCTGCTGGTCGGCGGCATCCTCGCGCTGCTGGTGGTGCTGACGCGCTGGCAGGCGGTGCACATCATCGACGCCGAGAACTTCTACATGGTCCTGACCGCGCACGGTCTGGACATGCTGGCGTACTGGATCATCTTCTTCGAGATCGCGGTGCTGTACTTCTGCTCGTCGACGCTGCTGCGCTCGCGGCTGGCCACGCCGCGGCTCGCGTGGGTCGCGTTCGGGCTGATGCTGGTCGGCGCGGTGCTTAACAACGTCGCGGTGTTCCGCGGCGACTCGAGCGTGATGTTCACGTCGTACGTGCCGCTGCCCGCGAACCCGATGTTCTATCTGGGCCTGATCCTGTTCGCGGTCGGCGCGCTGATCGGCTGCTTCATCTTCCTCGGCACCCTGGTCGTCGCCAAGGCCGAGAAGACGTACGAGGGCTCGATCCCGCTGGTGACCTTCGGCGCACTCACCGCCTGCATCATCGCGATCTTCACGATCGCCTCCGGCGCGATCATCCTGATCCCGACCTTCCTGTGGTCGATCGGCTACGTCAGCCACATCGACCCGCTGATGTACCGCCTCGTGTGGTGGGGCTTCGGCCACAGCTCGCAGCAGATCAACGTCAGCGCGCACGTCGCGGTGTGGTACGCGATCGCGGCGATCGTTTTCGGCGCCAAGCCGATGAGCGAGCGCGTATCGCGCGTCGCGTTCACGCTGTACATCCTGTTCCTGCAACTCGCTTCCGCGCACCACCTGCTCGCCGACCCGGGCGTATCCACCGAGTGGAAGGTGTTCAACACCTCGTACGCGATGTACCTCGCGGTGCTCGCGTCGATGATCCACGGCCTGACCGTGCCGGGCGCGATCGAAGTCGCGCAGCGCGAGAAAGGCTTCACGAAGGGTCTGTTCGAGTGGATCCGCAAGGCGCCGTGGGGCAACCCGGTGTTCTCCGGCATGTTCATCTCGTTGCTGGGGTTCGGCTTCCTCGGCGGCATCTCCGGCGTGATGATGGGCACCGAGCAGCTGAACATGCTGATCCACAACACGATCTACGTGCCCGGGCACTTCCACGCGACAGTCGTGATCGGCACCACGCTCGCGTTCATGTCGATCACGTACTTCCTGATCCCGACGCTGTTCAACCGCGAGGTGATCCTGCCCGGGCTGGCCAAGTGGCAGCCGTATCTGTTCGGTCTCGGGATGGCGGTGTTCACGCTGGCGATGATGGGCGCGGGCACCCTGGGCGTGCCGCGCCGTCATTGGGACATCACGTTCGCCGGCGCGGCGCTGCCATACGAGTTCCCGGGCACCGCCTGGCTGATGCTGGCGATCATGGGGATCTCGGGGCTGGTCGCAATCGTCGGCGGCGCGGCGTACATCCTGATCACGGTCGGCTCGCTGCTGTGGGGCAAGAAGCTCGAGTCTGGCGCGTACTCGCCGAAGGGCACGGTGCTGCGCATGCCCGTGGCCACCGCGATCACCGGCCATGGCAGCGCGGGATTCGCCGCGCCCGGCACGTTCGTGTTCGCGCTGGTCTTCCTCGCGGCCTTCGTCCTGTACTACTTCGTCAACTGGAAGTATCTGTCGACGGTGTGGGGGCTCAGTTGAGGGTTGCGCATTGCGGATTGCGGATCGCGCGGGCCGACTGCGGAGATCGCAGCGCTCGCGCAGCACCGCATCCGCACTGCGCGGACTGAGGCTCGCGCATGGTCCGATCGATGTCACCGATGCACGCTCAACGCAATCCGCAATCCGCGATCCGCAATCCGAGCACGCTGTTCGGGCTGTTCAAGCTGCGCATCGGGGTGGTGATCGCGCTGACCGCGCTGGCGGGCGTGGCGATCCAGCCCGGCGCGGAACTGTCGGCGCTGCAGTCGGCTGCGCTGTTCTGCGCCGTGCTGCTCGCTTCGGCGGCAGCCGGCGCTTTCAACCAGTACTACGAGGTCGACCTCGACGCGAAGATGCGCCGCACGCGCGCGCGTCCGTTCGTCGTCGGCCGGCTCGTCCACCACCGCGGCTGGCTCGCGCTGATCGCGTTGCTGGTTGCGCTCGGCGTGGTCGCGTCGTGGGCGTCCGGCAACGCGTGGTCCGCGCTGTTCACGTTTCTCGGCGCGTTTTTCTATGCCATCGTCTACACGGTGTGGCTCAAGCGCCGCACCTGGTGGAACATCGTGATCGGCGGCCTGGCGGGCAGCTTCGCGGTGCTCGCCGGCGCGTCGGCCGTCGCGCCCGGGCTGTCGCCGCAGGCGCTGCTGCTCGCGCTGATCCTGTTCCTGTGGACGCCCCCGCACTTCTGGAGCCTGGCGATCGTCTGCCGCGACGATTACGCCGCCGCGGGCGTGCCGATGCTGCCCGTCGTCAAAGGCGAACGCGTCGCCGCGCGGGCCATCCTCGCGCACACGATCGCGCTGGTCGCGCTGTCGCTCGTGCTCGCGCGCCTCTCCGCCGGGCCCTTCACGTTCGCGCTCGCCGCGGCTGGCGGCGCCTGGTTCATCCATGCCGCGTGGACTCTGGTGCGCGCGCCGTCGCGCGACGCTGCGCGCAGGTCGTTCCACGCGTCGCTCGCCCAGCTTTCGCTGCTGCTCGCCGGGATCCTGCTCGATGCCGGACTTTGAGCACACAGCACCCGCCTCGCCCCGAGGACTTCTCCCGATCCGCAGAGCCTGGGTCAAACCGAATCCCTCTCGGTTGCTCTGCGCCCTCTACGTCCTCGGGGCACTCCTTTTCGGCGCGAACGCCGCCGCCAACACGCCCGACGCGCTCGAGCGCGCCGTGCGCGTGAGCCAAGCCGCGATCGGCCGCAGCGTCAACGACTGGGCCTTCGTCGATCGCTCCGGGCGCCCGGTGCGGATGTCCGACTATCGCGGCAAGCCGCTCGTCGTGAGCTTCATCTATACCGGCTGCTTCCAGGTCTGCCCCGCGACGACGCAGTTCCTGCGCCGAGCGGTGCAGGAAGCGCGCGCCGCGCTCGGCCCCGGCAGCTTTCGCGTGATTTCGATCGGCTTCAACCAGCCTTTCGATGCGCCCGAAGCGCTTGCCGCGTTCGCGCGCCAGCAGGGTATCGATCTGGCCGACTGGGAGTTCCTCGCACCGCGCACCGCCGACGTCGAACCGCTGCTCGCCGAATTCGGGCTGACGGTGAAGCAGACACCGTCGGGTTTCGATCACCTGATCCAGGCGACGATCGTCGACGCGGACGGCGTCATCTACCGGCAGGTCTACGGCGATGCATTCGAGCTGCCGATGTTCGTCGGCCCGCTCAAGGAGCTGCTGTCGGGGCGCGCCACCCGCGCGCTGACGCTGGACAACGTCTGGACGAAGGTCAAGCTGTACTGCACCGTCTACGACCCGGCGAGCGGACGCTATCGTCTGAACTACTCGCTGTTCTTCGAGCTGTTCGCGGGGATCACGTTCCTCGTCGCCGTCGCGGTCTTCGTGCTGCGCGACCTGCGCCGGGGCCGGCTGCGCGCTTGACCCCCATCAATGCCCGCCGCCCTTGCGCTCGCGCAAGATGGCGGACATGACGAGGCCGATTCACGCCAGTCCCGACACCGCGGCCGCGCGCACATTGCGTGCGATCGAGCGGGCGGGCGATCGCATCTTCGGCGCCGACGCGAATCCGCTGCGCCAGCTCGGCGCGCTCGCGGTCCTCGCGCTGTGGATCGCGATCGGCAGCGGCACGGTCGTCTACGTTTTCTTCGACACGTCGGCCGCCGGCGCGCACGAGTCGCTCGAGCGGCTCGCGCGCGAGCAGCCGTGGTTCGGCGGGCTGGCGCGCGGAATCCATCGCTATTCGGCCGACGCGTTCATGCTGCTCGCGGTCGCACACGTCGCGCGCGAGTGGCTCCACCGGCGCTACGCCGGCTTTCGCTGGTTCTCGTGGATCTCCGGGGTGCCGCTGCTGTGGCTGATGCTGGTCGCCGGACTGGTGGGCTACTGGCTCGTCGCGGATACGCGCGCGCAGTTCGTCGCGACGACGATCGGCGAGTGGGCCGGGGCGATCCCCGGCGTCGGCGCCGCGATGCTGCGCAATTTCATCACCGACGAAGCGATCTCCGATCGCCTGTTCTCGCTGCTCGTGTTCATGCATCTGGGCATCGGCCTGCTCGTGCTGCTCGGCCTGTGGGTGCACGTGCAGCGGCTCGTCCGTCCCGCCACGCAGCCGGCGCGGCGGCTCGCGCTGGGCTTCGGCGCAACGCTCGCGCTGCTCGCCGCGGCCGTGCCGGCGCTGTCGGCCGCACCGGCCGATTTCTCGCGGGTGCCGCTGCCGGTTCCGATCGACTGGTTCTTCCTCGCGCCGCTGGTGCTCGTCCAATGGACTTCGCCCGCGACCGTATGGCTGCTCGCGCTCGCGGCCACGGCGCTGCTCGCCGTGCTGCCGTGGACCGTCCGGCAGCCGCGTCCGACGCCGGCTGTCGTCGACCTGGCGCAATGCAACGGCTGCGGACGCTGCTTCGACGATTGCCCCTACGGCGCGGTCGTGCTCGCGCCGCGCGATGACGGCCGCCGCCATGCGCTGCAGGCCGTCGTCGCATCCGATCTGTGCGCAAGCTGCGGCATTTGCGTCGGCGCCTGCCCGAGCAGCAATCCGTTCCGCTCGATCGAGCCGCTCGCGACCGGTATCGACCTGCCGCAGCTGCCGGTCGCGGCGCTGCGCGCGAAGCTGCGCGACGCGCTCGCCGACCGTCCCGGCGCGACCGTCGTATTCGGCTGCGCGGAAGGCGCCGACCTCGACCGGCTGGACGCGCCGGGCGTCGTGAAGCTTTCGCTGGCGTGCGCGGGGCAGCTTCCGCCGTCCTTCGCCGACTACGCGCTGCGACGGGGCGCAACGCGCGTACTGATCGCGAGCTGCGGCGAGCACGCCTGTGAATACCGTTTCGGCGCGCGGTGGACGGCGCACCGGCTTTCGGGTCTGCGCGAGCCGGCGCTGCGCGCGCACGTGCGCCCGAGGGTGCGGCTGATCGAAGCCGGCCGCGGCGAGGAAGGTCGCGTGCGCGAAGCGCTCGCGACCTTCGACGAACCCGCCCCGGTCGCGCCGGTGTCCCCGGCGAACGGAGCCCTGTCCGCAAGAACGGCGCCGCTGTCGGCAACACGCACCGAGCGGACCCGGACGGAATCGACCTCCACGCTGACAACCGCCGCCGCGCTCGCGCGCGCCGGCCACGCAGAGCCGTAGATGTCGCAGCAAGCCAGCCCCATCGTCCGCTACCCCGCGCAGGCCGTCCTGTACGCGCTGTTCGCCGCGTTCGTCGGTTACTTCTCGACCGCGCCTTCGCTGCGGCTGCTCGGCGACGACGAAGCGTTGCTGCGGCTGTCGCTGCTGCATCCGGGCAAACCGAAGGCCGATTGCCGCAAGCGCACGCCGGAGGAACTGGCGAAGATGCCGCCGCAGATGCGTGCCGCGCTCGACTGCCCGCGCGAGCGATCACCGGTGCGCGTGCGCGTCGAGCTCGACGGTCAGGCCGTGATCGACGAGTCGTTCGCTCCGGCGGGCCTGGCGAAGGATGGCGCCTCGGCCGCGTACCGCCGGCTTCCGATCAAGGCCGGACCGCACCGGCTGCGCGTTCAGTTGAACGACGACGCGCGCCGCACCGACTTCACCTACGAGACAACGGCAGAACTCGACGTCGAGCCCGGCCGCATCGTGCTCATCGACTTCGACGCCGAAAAAGGAGGCGTGCAGATCAAATGAAGATGCTCGTTGCTTCTTTCGCTGCCGCGGCGGGGGCGCTGCGCGCGCCGGTCGGCACGGACGTTCGCTACACGCTCGCCGTCGCCAGCGGCGAACGGCGGGCGCTCGCATCGGCCTGGCTGTGGCTGGCGATCGCCGCGTTGCTCGCGAGCGGCGTGTTCTCGATCCTGCTGGTCGTCGCGCGCGCGCCGTTCCTGCAGCCGCTGCTCCCGACGGTCGACTTCTTCCGCGTCGCGCTGGTCGTTCACGTCGACCTGTCGGTGCTCGTGTGGTTTGCGTCGTTCGCCGGCGTGTTGTGGAGCGTGGCCGGCACCGAGCGCTGGCTGCCGCTCGCCTGGTCGGCCTTCGGGCTGGCGGTGCTCGGAACGTTCGCAATGGGCGCGGCGCCTTTCGTGAACCCGGGAGCTCCCGTGATGGCGAACTACGTGCCGGTGATCGACAGCGGGCTGTTCATGTGGGGGCTCGTCGTGTTCGGCACCGGCTTCGGGCTGGCGTCGCTGCGCGCGCTGGCGGTTCCGCAGAAGGTCGGCGCGTGGCTCGCGCCCGACGGCGCACTGCGCTTCGGGCTGAACGCGTCCGCGGTTGCCGCGGCGATGGCGCTGCTCGCGCTCGTCTGGTCGTGGACCGCGATCTCGCCGGCGCTCGACGCGAAGACCTACTACGAGCTGCTGTTCTGGGGTCCGGGCCACGTCGTCCAGTTCTGCTGGAGCCTGCTGATGATGGTCGCGTGGCTATGGCTCGCGACGCTGTCCGGCGCGCGCGTGCCGCTGTCGCCGCGCATCGTGGTGCTGCTGTTCGCGATCGGGCTCGTCGCGGTCTTCGCCACGCCCGTCATCTACCTGGCCTGGGACGTCGCTTCGGTCGAGCACCAGAAGCTCTTCACTTGGCAGATGCGCTTCGGCGGGGGCCTCGCGATCGTTCCGATGGCGATCGCGGTGCTCCTGGGCCTGGCGCGCGCTGCGCCGGTTTCGGCCGCCGAGCGGCCATGCCGCACGGCACTGATCGCATCGCTCGTCCTGTTTTCGGCGGGCGGGCTGATCGGCTTCCTGATCAAGGGCTCTGACTTCCGCGTTCCGGCGCATTACCATGGCTCCATCGTCGGGATCACGCTCGCGCTGATGGGACTGACCTACGCCCTGTTGCCGCGCTTGGGCTACACGCGACCGCTGCCGCGGCTCGCGACGTGGCAGCCCGCGCTGTACGGCGCGGGGCAGTTCCTGCACATCGCCGGCCTCGTGTGGTCCGGCGGCTACGGCGTGCAGCGCAAGGTCGCCGGCGCCGAACAGGTGCTGCGCACGCCCTCCGAGGTCGCCGGCATGGCGCTGATGGGCGTCGGCGGTCTGATCGCTGTGATCGGCGGGCTGGCGTTCGCGCTCGTCGTGCTGCGGACTTTGCGACGGGGCAAGGCTTGGGCGAACGGCTGACGCAACCGCTGCTCGTGACCGCTTTGGTGCTCGCGCTCACCGTGCTCGGCGCCAGCAGCTACCTGCGGCTCGCCGCCAACGGCATCGGCTGCGAGCCGTGGCCGGTCTGCTACGGCAAGGAGGTCACGGCCAACGCGGCACACGCGTCGACCGAGGCGCACGCGGCGCGTCTGACGCACCGGGTCGCGGCGTCGGCTTTCGCGCTGGTCGCGCTCGCCGCGGTCGTGCTCGGATGGCGCCGATGGGGCGGACCTGCGCGTGCGGCCGCCGTCGCGCTGCTCGCGGTGACGGGCGCGCTCGCCCTAGTCGGCCGCTATACGCCGTCGACGCTGCCGGCGATCACGCTGGCGAACGTCCTGGGCGGCCTCACGCTGGCGGGTTGCCTCGGGTTCCTGATCAGCGCCCAGCGCTCGGTGGCGCGGTACGTGCCGCCGCATCGCCACGCGCGTGCGCTCGCCGTCGTGCTGGCGCTGCTGGCGCTGCAAGCGGCGAGCGGCACGATGATCAGCGCGCGCTCGGCCGGCGCGGCGTGCGCAATCGAGTGCAGCGAAACCTGGCTGCCCGGCGCGGCGCGGTTGTGGAACCCGCTCGAGCCCGGAAGCGCGGTCGATCTGTTGCGGCGCATGCGAGCCGGCGAACCGTTGCACGCGCTGCACCGCCTTGGCGGCATCGTCGTCGCGATGGTGGCGGTCGCGGCGGCGTCGGCGAGCACGCGGCGTCCAGGTACACCGTACGTGCGCGCGGTCGTCGGCGCGTCCACGCTCGCATTGTTGCTCGGGCTCGCGCTCGCGGCCTACGAAGGGCCGCTCGCCGCGGCCGTCGCGCATGCGCTTGCGGCTGGCGCGCTGGCCGCCGCATGCGCCGCGCTGTTGGAACGTTGTCTCGCCGTACGGAGGACCGAATGATCGTCATCGACGCGCGTGGGTGGGAACCGCCGCGCCCTTTCGAGGCCGTGATGGAGGCCTTGTGCCGTCTGCCGCCCGGCGAACGAGTCCGGCTGATCCTCGAGCGCGAGCCGTTTCCGCTGTATCGCGTCCTCGAGCACAACGGCTATGCGTACTACGCGACCGCGTGCGACGACGGTCGTTACGAAATCGATATCTGCGAGCGCGAGAGGCCGGCGGCGGAGTGAGGACGGGACGTCCGCTTGCCGGCGCCCGAGAAATTCCCTCGCCTCCTTCACGCAAGAGGGCGTGCCGCTGACGCGAATCAGCTCGCGTGCTTGCGCAGGCGATCGAGGTCGCGCACGTGGATGCGGCGACCCTTCACCTCGATCAGTCCGAGCGAAGTGAGGTCGTGCAGGATGCGCGAGAAGTGCTCCTGCGTGAGGTTCAGGCGCGACGCGATGATGCCCTTGGCCACCGGAAGCTGAATGTCGACGCTGCCGGCGCCCTCGGGCATTTCGGCCGCGGCGCAATCGCGCAACAGAAACCCAATGACGCGTTCGGTGCCCGAACGCGTCGAGTACGACTCGACATCGGCGATCAACTGGTGCAGTCGGCGCGACAGGCCGCCCAGCAGGCGGCGCGCGAACACCGGGTCCTGGTCGATGCCCTCGAACACGGTCTCTTTCGGAACGAACAGCAGCAGACCGTCGGCGAGCGCCTGCGCCGTCACCACGTGCGGCAGATCGAGGAACATCACGGCCTCGCCGAAGCTCTGCCCCTGGTCGAGGATCTCGACGACCTTCTCGACGCCGGTGGACGACACGAACGACAGCTTGATCTGCCCGAAGACGATCACGTACATGCCCGCGGCCGGATCGCCGCGATGAAACAGCACGTCGCCGCGCGCAACCCTGAGCTGGCGCGTGCTGCCGGCGATGCGCGCGCGCTGCTCGACCGTCAACTCGCGGAACAGCGCGAGATTGGCGAGAAAGGTCTCGGCGTGCAGAACTGCGGCCATGGCGTCTCCCTCTGTGGCGGGCGTCCCGACTGCAGCGGCTTCGAACGGCCGGCATATCTGCCCGGGCTGCGCGTGCACCCGCGTCCGGTCGCACGCGCCGCATGCGCGCGAGTCTGGAGGGCCGACAGTGTCGCGTCTTGACTTGCGTCAGTCCCTTACCGTCCCCCGTACCAGCGGCGGGCCCAAATGCCTCCTTGGAGGTAGCGCGACGAGGCATTGGAGGTGCAGCCGAGCGGGTTAGCGCAGGTCAAAGGCGACCGCACGGGCCGGGTCGTACCGTGAGCGCACCGCATCACGGAGAGCGACGAAGTGCCGAAGCGTTGCCACCCGCGCGTCGCGCTTGCGAGCGCCGTTGCGCTCGCCTGCACCGGCGCTGCGTCCGCGCAGACCGGCGCGCGGCTCGACACGGTGGAGGTGATCGGCGTGGCCTATCGCATGGAGCGCCAGATCGACGACGTCGCGCCGACCGCGACGGCGATCACCCGGCGCGACATCGAACGCGAGGTCGTGACGAACCTGCGCGAACTGCTGCGCTACGAGCCCGGCGTGGCGATCGAAAACGCGCCGGCGCGTTTCGGGCTCGGCGCGATCGGCATCCGTGGCATGACCGGCAACCGCGTGCTGATGACGCTCGACGGCGTGCGCCTGCCCGACGCTTACCGCGTCGGCAGCTTCTCCAACGCGTCGCGCAACCAGCTCGACACCGCACTGCTGCAGAAGGTCGAGATCCTGCGCGGACCGAGCTCGGCGCTGTACGGGTCGGACGCACTGGGCGGCGTGGTCGCCTTCTCGACCGTCGATCCGGACGACGTGCTCGGTCCCGCCCGTGCCGCGCAAGCCACGCTCGACCTGGGTTACGCGTCCGCCAACGAACGCTGGCAACGCGGCGTGCTCGTCGCCGCGCGCGGCGAACGCCTCGCGGGACTGATCGGCTACCAGCGCGCGACCGCGCGTGAGACCGAGAACTTCGGCACGAACGACACGATCGGCACTGCGCGCACCGCACCCAACCCGCAGCGCGCGGCGACCGAGTCGCTGCTCGCCAAGCTCGTCTGGCCGCAGGCAGAAAGCGGTCGCTGGCGCCTGACGCTCGACCGCTACGTCGACGGCGTCGAGACCGACGTGCTCTCGCTCAATCCGCAGTCGAGCCGTACGACACGGCTCGAAGGCGACGATCTCGGCCAGCGCGAGCGCGTGAGCGTCGACGCCGACCTGCCCGGCATCCTGGGGCTCACACGGCAACGCGGGCTCGTCTACTCGCAGCGATCGCTGACGCGCAACGACACGCTCGATCTGCGCACCAACACGACCGCCGCCTGCCTTTCGGCAGTCGGCACGGTGAACTGCCTGCGCGAAGTGCGGTTTCGTTACGAGCAGAAGGAGCAGGGCGCGAGCTGGCTCGGCGAACTCGACGCCGCAGCCGCCGGTCACTGGCTGTTCGGAATCGAGGCCGCGCGGCTGCGTGCCGACGAAATGCGCGACGGTCGGCAAACGAATCTGAACACCGGCGTGACGACGAACGTCGTCGGCACCGAGACTTTTCCGACGCGCGACTTCCCGCTGTCGACGACCGATCGGATCGGCGCTTTCGCGCAGGACGAGATCGCGCTTGCCGCCGAGCGCCTGACGCTGATCCTGGCGCTGAGGTTCGATCGCTTCCGCACGCGCGCGCAGGCTGATGCCGCTTTCCTTTCGGGCAGCGCCGGTCGAATTCCGGTCGACAGCGCGGACCAGGCACTGTCGCCGCGCCTCGGCCTGCTGTACCGCGCGTCGCCATCGACGACCTTCAGCGCGCAGTGGGCGAGCGGCTTCCGCGCGCCGCCGGCGTCCGACATCAACATCGGGCTGTCGAGCTTGCCGTCGGGCTACGCGGTGATCCCAAATCCGGATCTGAAGGCCGAGCGCAGCCGCGGGCTTGAGCTCGGCGTTCGCGGCCGCTACCCGCGCTTCGAGGTCACCGCGACAGCGTTCGAAACGCACTACCGCGATCTGATCCTTTCGCGCGCGGCGTTGCCCTGCCCCGCCGATCCGCGTTGCGTGCCGGGTGCGACGGGAACCTTCCAGTCGCAGAACGTCGCTCGCGCACGCATCCGCGGCGCCGAGGCGAGTGCGCTGTGGCGGGTGCGTGGCCCGTGGTCGGTGCAGGCCGCGGCGTCGCACGCCCGCGGCGACGACACCAGCAGGAACGTACCGCTGAACACGATCGAGCCGACGCGGCTCGTCGCCGGCGTGTTCTACGACGACAACGGGTTCAGCGCCGCGTTTCACGTCAGCCACGCGTGGGCGAAGGAGCGCATCGACTCGCGCGCAGGCACGCTGTTCGCGCCGCCCGCGTACACGGTCGTCGACCTGACCGCGAGCTGGCAGGTCCATCCGCGCGTGCGGATCTCCGCCGGCGTGTTCAACCTCACCGACCGCAAGTACTGGCTGTGGTCCGACGTCCGCGATGTGCTGAACCCGGGCGCGACGATCGACCGCTACACGCAGCCGGGCCGCAATGCGTCGGTGCTTCTTCGCGCGCAGATCGACTGAGCGTTCAGATCGTGGATGACAGATCGATCGCTCGCCCCCGCCCCTCTGCCGCCAACGGCGAGGGGCGGTTCGCGCAGCAAAGGGTTGTCAACCATTTGGTGGAAGGTGTGCAGGGACCGCCGTGACGACCAGGCGAGGCAGTCGCGAACTTGATGCAAGCCATGGAAACCACGGCGCGCAGCGCCTAGCGTCGCCGTCGAGCGCGGCGCACCGCGACCGTACGCGCCGTCGAATTTCGCTTCAACCCAAGAGGAGACCGAGATGAACCGAAGCACATTGGCGATCGCCGCGCTGGCCGGCGCGCTGGCCGCCGGGATGGCGTTTGCCCAGGCCAAGGGCGACGCGAAGAAGGAAGATCGACAACCGGTGACCGGTGAAGAGCTGCGTTACCAGGCGGGCGGCTCGCCGCTGGCCGGCGTCGAGATGCACCAGGACGTCAATCCGAAGGCGCCGGCGATGACGAAGGCCGAGTTCGACAAGGGTCGGCAGATCTACTTCGAACGTTGCGCCGGCTGCCACGGCGTGCTGCGCAAGGGCGCCACGGGCAAGCCGCTGACGCCGGACATCACGCTGCAGCGGGGCACCGAGATCCTGAAGGTCTTCATCAAGTACGGCACGCCCGCCGGCATGCCGAACTGGGGAACGTCGGGCGAACTGAACGACGCCGACGTCGACCTGATGGCGCGCTACATCCAGCAGACGCCGCCGATGCCGCCGGAGTTCGGCATGGCCGAGATGAAGGCGACATGGAAGGTCATGGTCCCGCCCGAGAAGCGGCCGAAGAAGAAGATGAACAACTACAACATCGACAACATCTTCTCGACCACGCTGCGCGACACCGGCGAGGTCGCGCTGATCGACGGCGACACGAAGAAGATCATCAACATCGTCAAGACCGGCTACGCGGTCCACATCTCGCGCGTGTCGGCGTCGGGCCGCTACGTCTACGTGATCGGGCGCGACGCCAAGATCAACATGATCGACCTGTGGATGGAGAAGCCCGACAACGTCGCCGAGATCCGCATCGGGCTGGAGGCGCGCTCGGTCGACACGAGCAAGGCCAAGGGCTACGAGGACAAGCTCGCGATCGCGGGCGCGTACTGGCCGCCGCAGTACGTGATCATGAAGGGCGACACGCTCGAGCCCCTGAAGATCGTCTCCACGCGCGGAATGACCGTCGACACGCAGGAGTTCCATCCCGAGCCGCGCGTCGCTTCGATCGTCGCGTCGCACTTCGCGCCCGAGTTCGTCGTCAACGTCAAGGAGACCGGCAAGATCCTGATGGTCAACTACAAGGACGTCGACAACCTGAAGGTGACCGAGATCCCCGCCGCGCGCTTCCTGCACGACGGCGGCTGGGACGCGAGCAAACGCTACTTCCTGGTCGCGGCCAACCAGTCGAACAAGATCGCGGTCGTCGACGCGAAGGAAGGCAGGCGCGCGGCGCTCGTCGACGTCGACAAGATCCCGCATCCGGGCCGCGGCGCCAACTTCGTTCACCCGAAGTTCGGCCCCGTATGGGCGACGGGGCACCTGGGCAGCGAGAAGATCGCGCTGATCGGCACGGACCCGAAGCGCCACAAGCAGTACGCATGGAAGGTCGTGCAGATGCTCGACGGCCAGGGCGGCGGCAACCTGTTCATCAAGACGCACCCGAAGAGCACGAACCTGTATGTCGACACTCCGCTGAACCCGGACTCGAAGATCGCGCGCTCGGTCGCCGTGTTCAACATCAAGGATCTGTCGGCCAAGCCGAAGATCCTGCCGATCGCCGACTGGGCCGGCATTCCCGAAGGCCAGGGCCGCATCGTTCAGCCGGAGTACAACAAAGCCGGCGACGAAGTGTGGTTCGCGGTGTGGAGCGCGAAGGATCAGACCTCGGCGCTGGTCGTCGTCGACGACAAGACGCTGAAGCTCAAGACCGTGATCAAGGATCCAAAGCTGGTCACGCCGACCGGCCACTTCAACATCTACAACACGCAGCACGACGTGTACTGAGGAGAACTCACCGATGCAACGCAAACCGATGATCCTCGCGCTCGCGCTCGGCGCCGCCGTCGCGGTTTCGGGCGTGGCGCGCGCCGACGAAGCGCTCGCCAAGAAGCACAACTGCACGGCCTGTCACCAGATCGACAAGAAGAACGTCGGCCCGGCGTACAAGGACGTGGCCAAGAAGTACAAGGGCCAGGCCGACGCCGTGGCCAAGCTCTCGGACAAGGTGAAAAAAGGCGGCTCGGGCGTGTGGGGCCCGGTGCCGATGCCGCCCAATGCGGCTGTGCCCGACGCCGACGTCAAGAAGCTGGTCGAGTGGGTGCTGGCGATGTAGTCCGGCGCGTCGCGCGTTTCTTGCGCAACGCCTTGGCGGCCGCGATCCTCGCGGCCGCTTTTCCTTCGCTCGCGGCCGAACCGGCCGTTCACTCATCGGACGGCCGCTGGCTGCTGCAGGCGGACAACGAAGCGCGCACGCTGGTCGCGATCGACACGGCCAGCGGCGCGATCGTCCGCCGCCTTGCGGTTGCCGACCGGCGTGGCAGGAGCTCGCGCGTAGCGCGCATCGTCGACGCGCCGCCGCGCAAGAGTTTCGTCGTGCTGCTGTCGGACGTCGCCGAGGCGTGGGAACTGTCGTACGACCCGAACGCCGAGCCCGTGTACGACGGCCTCGTGCACGACTACCGAATGGGTGAAGGCATTGCCGACCGCGGCCCGTTCGCGGTGCGGCGCATCTTCCTCGACGAACCGCTCACCGACGCCGAATTCGGCGCCGATTTCTCGCAGTTCACCGCGAAGGCCGCCGACGGGTCGCTGCACGTCGTCAATCTGCACGTGCGGCGGCGCATCGAGATCCGGCCGGCGGGCACGGCGCGCTGAGCGCGCGCGTTCACCGCCCGCGCAGGCGCTGCACGTCGATCTCGCCTTCGCCAGTCACACGGCCGCGCACTTCGACGTAACCGCCGATGCGCGCGCGGTCGATACGCGCGCCGACCGCTCCGCGCAACGGCAGCGCGTCGAGCCGCGCCGGGCCGGTCAGCGTTCCGTGCAGCCGCACGGCGGCGCCGGCCGGAATCGGCGCGACCTGCCCCCGTGCGTCGCGCGCGCCGTCGGCGATCCAGCGCTCGATCAGCGCGATGTCGGCGTCGTCGAGATAAGGCGGACCGTCGAAGGGCATGCGCGGGCGCGCCTGGCCGCGAACGCGGCGCAGAAGCTCGCTCGCTTCGGGCCGCCCTGGAACGACGCGCGCGCGGTCCGCCGGCGAGATCGTCGCGGCATACGAATTCAGCCGGTAGCCCTCGGGCGCCGGCCCCATGCGTCCCTGCTCGGTGTGGCAGCTCGCGCAGCGGCGCGCGAAGATGGGTGCCACGTGCGCGTACGTGACCGGCTCGCCCTGCGCGGGCCGTGCCGGCGTCGATGCAACGGGCGCAGCCGGCGCACCCGCGGGCATGCCTGCATCGATCCATGCGGCGAACTGCGCGATCTGTGCATCGGTCAGAAACGGCGGGCCGGTCATCGGCATGCGCGGCGCGCTCGTGCCGCGCAGTCGGCGAACGAGTTCGCTCGCTTCGCCGTCGCCGGGGCGAACGACAGCGCCGCGTGCGCTGCCCGCGCGCAGGCCCTCGAGCGTGTCCAGCTTCAAGCCGGCGGCGGCGCTCGCGCCCGAGTGGCACATCACGCACTGCGCCTGCAGGATCGGCGCCAGCTCGGCGTAGGTCGGCTGCGCATGCGCGTGTGCGGCACCGCCGAGCGCGCAGGCGAACACGGCGCGGCGAGCGGCTTCAGTCCAGCGCACAGGTGCGGAAGCCGATGAAGATGTCGTCGCGCTCCGGCAGGTAGAAGTTGCGGAAGCGCGGATGCACGAGCCGATCCGGCGTGGCGAAGCTCGCGCCGCGCACCGCGCGGTGCGTGCCGAACCAAGGCGCCGAGTAGTCGGCGTAGGGATCGGGCGCAAAACCCGGATACGACTCGAAGGTCGTCGCGGTCCACTCCCACACCGCGCGCGACGGCGCGATCGCACCCTGCGCAGCCGCGTTCTCCCACTCGGCTTCCGTCGGCAGACGCCGATTCGCCCAGCGGCAGTACGCTTCGGCTTCGTGCGCCGTCACGTGGCGCACGGCTTCTTCGAGTGCGAGCGGCCGCAACGCGCCGAATCGCTCTTCGAGCCAAACCCCGCCGTCGCGCCGCCAGCCGCGCGGCGCGGTGCGGCCGGTGCGCTCGCGCCACGCGCGGCCCTCTTCGGTCCAGAACGCGGAGCGCGCATATCCACCGTCATCGACGAATGCCGCGAACTCGCCGTTCGTCACGCAACGCCGCGCGATCGCGTAGGGCTCGAGCCGAACGCGGTGCGCCCACTTCTCGTTGTCGAAGACGAACCCGGGCGCCGCACGCGGCATGCCGAGATCGAACGCTCCTCCCGCGAGCGGCGCATCGCCCGTGCCGGCGGACGCATGCGCCGGGAGCAGTCGGGGCGGCGCGGGATAGCCCAGCGTGTTGCGCATGTAGACGAACGCCTCGCCGTGCATGTCCTCGTGGAACAGCGCCAGCCGGAAGAAGTACAGCCCCGCGTCGGAGTCCTCGGCGCGCTCGAGCGCGGCGAGCGCAACGTGCAGCGTGGCATCGAGGTAGGCGAGAGTCGCCTGCCGCGAAGGCAGATCGAGCGTCCAGCGCGTCGGATGCGCGACCTTGCTCGAGTCGTACCAGCGGTCGGCGTCGGCGAGCAGCGCCGGTGCAGGCGAAGCGTCGATGCCACGCCAACGCACGCACCAATGCTCCATGAACCAGCCGACGTGCCCGACTTCCCACAGGAACGGATTGACGATCGGCTGGTACGCGATGTCGCGCCACTGCGCGTCCGTCAGATCGTCGACGAGCGCCCTCGTATACTCGCGCACCGTCTGCAGCGCCGCGCGCAGTTGCGCCTTGTCCAGCCGCCGCGCCGAATCCGCCTGCCGCATGCCCGCTTCGCCTTCCCGCATCGCCCGCCAGCGCCGTCCGCTGGTGGCGATTATCACGCCCTCGCTCGCCGACGCAAACACGGGCAACTGGCATACGGCCGCGCGCTGGGCGCGTTTCCTGCGGCCGCGCTATCGGGTTCGCGTGCTCAAGGCCTGGAACGGCGAAGCGGCCGACGTGCTGATCGCGCTGCACGCGCGCCGTTCGGCCGCGTCGATCGAAGCGTTCGCGCGCGAGCACCCCGAGCGCCCGCTGGTCGTCGTGCTCACCGGCACCGATCTGTACCGCGACATCCGCACCGACGCCGCCGCGCAGCGTTCGCTCGAACTGGCCACGCGGCTCGTCGTCCTGCAGGATCGCGGCCCGGACGCGCTGCCCGCCGCGCTACGCGGCAAGTGCGTCGTGATCTATCAGTCGGCGCCGCGGCTGGCGCCGGGGGCTCGACGCCGCACGACGTTCGACGTGGCCGTCGTCGGCCACCTGCGCGACGAGAAGGACCCGCGGCTCGCGATGCGCGTCGCCGAGAACTTGCCCGACGATTCGCACATCCGCGTGCTGCACGTCGGCGACGCGCTCGATCCGGCGCTCGGGCGGGCGGCGCGATCGACCGAGCGGCGTTGCGCCCGTTACCGCTGGATCGGCGGATTGCCGCACGGTCGCGCGCGACAGGTGATGCGCGGCGCGCGGCTGCTGTTGCACCCGTCGAAGATGGAAGGCGGCGCGCAGGCGGTCCTCGAAGCGATCCAGTCCGGCACGCCGGTCATCGCGAGCGACTGCGCGGGCAACGTCGGCATGCTCGGCAGCGGATATCCGGGGCTGTTTCCGGTCGGCGATGCCGGCGCGGCGGCCAAACTGCTGCATCGGGCCGAAAGCGATGCGCGTTTCCTGCGCGCCTTGCACGCGGCGTGTAAGAAACGGGCGGCGTTATTCGACCCGGAACGCGAGCGGCGGGCCGTGCTTGGGCTCGTGGATAATTCGCTCGCCAAGTCCTCCCGGAGACCACGATGAACGCGCCGGAACAACCGAAGATCCGCCTGACCTCGTTTTCCCATGGCGGCGGATGCGGCTGCAAGATCGCGCCAGGCGTGCTGTCGGAGATCTTGAAGAACGCCGGCACGTCGCTGGGCAACAGGGTTCCGGCGCAACTGCTGGTCGGCATCGAGACCGCCGACGACGCGGCCGTGTACAAGCTCAACGACGAGCAGGCGCTGATCGCGACGACCGACTTCTTCATGCCGATCGTCGACGATCCTTTCGACTTCGGCCGCATCGCCGCGACCAACGCGCTGTCCGACGTGTACGCGATGGGCGGCACGCCGATCATGGCGCTCGCGCTGCTGGCGATGCCCGTCGACAAGCTGCCGGTCGACGTGATCCGTCGCATCATCGAAGGCGGCGAATCGGTCTGCTCCGCGGCGGGCATCCCGATCGCCGGTGGACACACGATCGATTCGGTCGAACCGATCTACGGGCTCGTGGCGCTCGGACTCGTTCATCCGCAGCGCGTGAAGAAGAACAGCGCCGCGCGCGCGGGCGATGCGCTCGTGCTCGGCAAGCCGCTCGGCGTGGGCGTGTATTCGGCCGCGCTGAAGAAGGACCAGCTCGACGCCGCCGGCTATCGCGAGATGATCGACAACACGACCAAGCTCAACACGCCCGGGCGGCGGCTGTCCGAGCTGGCGGGCGTTCACGCGCTGACCGACGTCACGGGCTTCGGCCTGCTTGGCCATCTGCTCGAGATCTGCCGCGGGTCCGGGCTCGGCGCGGAACTGTCGATGTCGCACGTGCCCCTGCTGCCGGGTGTGGAGGCGCTCGTCGAACAGGGCTATGCGACGGGCGCGTCCGGCCGCAACTGGGCGGGCTATGGCAAGGACATCGCGCTCGAAGGCGTGTCGGAGACGCAGCGCAAGCTGCTGACCGATCCGCAGACCAGCGGCGGACTGCTGGTCTCGTGCGCGCAGGACGCGGTCGCCGACGTGCTTCGCATCTTCCGCGACGACGGCTTCGATCGCGCCGCGGTGATCGGCCGGCTTCGCGCCGGCGAGCCCAAGGTGCGCGTCACCCCGTAGCGACGCGCGCGCGGCGCGCCATCCCGCGCTTCGGCAGCGGCCGCGCGCCGCGCTTGCCGCATAATCGCGCGTCGTCGAACCAGACGCGGCCCGAGCCGCGCGTACCTTCGTTTCGTCCCCGATGCGCCAACTGTTCCGCCAGGAAGCGATCGACGCCCAGCGCGAGAAGCTGCTGGGCGAAGTCTCGATCGCGCGTCCGGTGCCATTGTGGGTCTTCACGGCGCTCGCGGTGAGCTTCGCCGCCGCGCTCGTTTCGTTCTCGGTGTGGGGCGAGTACACGCGGCGCGAGCGCGTCGAGGGCTTTCTCGCGCTCGACACCGGCGCGGCACGCATCATCGCGCCCGAGACCGGAACGATCGCCGAGTTGCTGGTCAGGGAAGGCGACGAGGTCGCCGAAGGCGCGCCGATCGCGCGGCTTGCAACCGAACGCGGCACCGCATCGGGCGTGACCTCCTCCGAACTCGTGCAGCGAGAACTGAAGGAGCGCGCCGCGCGCATCGACACCGAAGTCGAGCAGGCGCGCCAGCTCGCCGAGCAGGAGCTCGACAAGCTCAAGCGGCGCATCGCCGACCTGCAGAAGGAGCTCGCGCAGCTCGACGGCGAGATCCGGCTGCAGCAGACGCGCGTCGCGTCGGCGCGGCAGGAACTGCAACGCACGCTCGACCTGGTCAAGGAGAAGTTCGTCTCCGACACCGCGGTCACGCAGAAGCGCAACGATCTGCTCGATCAGGAAGCGAAACTGCAGGCGATCCGCCGCCAGCGGCTCGCGGTCGAGCGCGATCTGGGCAGCGCACGCGCCGAGCTTCCGACGGTCGAAACCCGCGCGAAGGCGCAGATCGAACAGCTCGCGCGGCAGAAGAGCGAGCTGCAGCAGAACCTCGTGCAGGAGGTCGCTCGCCGCGAGAACGTCATCCGCGCGCCGATCGCCGGCGTCGTCACGAACATCGCGGTGGCGCGCGGCGATTCGGTCGCCGCCGAAGCGCCGATTGCGACCGTGCTGCCGAAGGGCAGCGGACTGCAGGCGCAACTGCTGGTGCCGACGCGCGCGGTGGGCTTCGTGCAACCGGGCAATCAGGTCGTGCTGCGCTACGAGGCGTTTCCGTTCCAGCGCTTCGGCCAGTATCGCGGCACGGTGCAGGCGGTGAGCCGCACGGTGTGGACGCCGGGCGAAAAGGTCGGCCCGATGGCGGTGCGCGAGCCCGTGTATCGCGTCGACGTCGCGCTCGAACGGCAGACCGTGTCGGCCGGCGGACAGGAGATCGCGTTGCGACCCGGGATGCTCGTCAACGCCGACATCCTGCTCGAGAAGCGGACCGTGCTCGAGTGGATCTTCGAGCCGGTGCTCGAGCTGAAGGGGCGGTTGCAGTGAAGCTTTTCGGCCGCGAGGTGCCGCTGATCCTGCAGTCCGAGGCACCCGAGTGCGGAATCGCCTGCGTGGCGATGGTCGCGAGCTACCACGGTTTCCGCACGGACCTGTCGGCGATGCGGCTGCGGCTGGCGCCGTCGATGAAGGGCGTGACGCTCAAGCACATCGCCGCGATCGCCGAGACGATGAAGCTCGCGGCGCGCGGCGTGCAGGCCCCGCTGACCGCGCTCGGACAGTTGCGGCTGCCGGCGATCCTGCACTGGGACATGAACCACTTCGTCGTGCTGACGAAAGTCTCCGGCAACCGCATCACGGTGCACGACCCGGCGCAGGGCAAGCGCGTGCTTTCGCTCGACCAGGCGTCGCGCCACTACACCGGCGTGGCGATGGAGCTGACCCCTGCGCCGGGCTTCGTTCAGCGCGACGAACGCGAGAAGGTGCGCGCATGGCAACTGCTGCAGACGGCGTCGGGCATGAAGGGGGCGATCGCGCAGGTGCTGCTGCTGTCGATGGTGCTCGAGGTGTTCGCGATCGCCTCGCCGTTCTTCGTTCAGCTCGTCGTCGACCGCGTCGTCGTCGGTCGCGACCGCGATCTGCTGACGGTGCTGGGGCTCGGCTTCGCGCTGCTCGTGCTGATGCAGGTCGCGGTCACGGCGGTCCGCGGCTGGCTCGGCGTGTACCTGTCGACGCACCTGAACCTGCGGCTGCTCGACACGCTGTTCGCGCAGTTGCTGCGGCTGCCGCTGGCGTGGTTCGAGAAGCGGCACATCGGCGACATCGTGTCGCGCTTCCGTTCGATCGACGCGATCCAGCGCACGCTGACGCTGACCTTCGTCGAAACGATGGTCGACGGCGTGATGGTCGCGCTGACGCTGATCGTGATGCTCTGGTACAGCCCGCTGCTGACGGCGATCGTCGTCGGCGCCGCGGCCGCGTACGGCGCGGTGCGCTGGGCCTTCTACGGCCCGCAGCGGCGCGCGCTCGACGAGCAGATCGTTCACGAGGCGAAGGCGGGCACGCACTTCATCGAGACGCTGCGCGGCATGATGGCGATCAAGCTGAACATGCGCGAGTCCGAGCGCCGCGCCGCGTACCAGAACCTCGTCGTCGAGCAGACCAATGCCGGCGTGCGCTCGCAGGCGATCGCGATCGCGAATCGCGCCGCGAACGGGCTCATCTTCGGGCTCGAGAACGTCGCGGTGATCTGGCTCGCCGCGCTGCTCGTGATGGACGGCCGTTTCTCGGTGGGCATGCTGTTCGGTTTCCTGGCGTTCAAGTTGCTGTTCCTGACGCGCGTGAACAACCTCGTCGACAAGGCGATCGAGTTCCGCATGCTCGACCTGCACGCCGAACGCATCGCCGACATCGCGCTCGCCACGCCCGAGACACCTGCCGGCGGACCGTCGCAGGAGGCGCCGAAGGTACCGCTCGCGATCGAGGGCAAGGGACTCGGGTTCTCGTACGGCGTCGAGGGCTTCGTCTTTCGCGGCGTCGACTTCTCGGTGAAGCCGGGCGAGACGGTCGCGATCGTCGGCCCGTCGGGCAGCGGCAAGACGACGCTGGTCAAGGTGCTCGTGGGTCTGCTCGACCGCACCGAGGGCAGCCTCGTCGCCAACGGCCGCGACGTGCGCGACTGGGACCGCGGCGCGTTTCGCAGCCGCATCGGCGTCGTGATGCAGGACGACCAGCTTTTCGTCGGCACCGTCGAGGACAACATCAGTTTCTTCGACCCGCAGCACGACCCGCAGCGCGTGCGCGCTTGCGCGCGGCTGGCGAGGATCGACGCGGAGATCGAGTCGATGCCGATGCAGTACAACACGATGGTCGGCAGCCTCGGCATGGCGCTGTCGGGCGGTCAGAAGCAGCGCATCCTGCTCGCACGCGCGCTGTATCGCCGGCCGCACATCCTGTTTCTCGACGAAGCGTTCGACCAGCTCGACCTCGCCCGCGAACGCGAGATCACCGAACAGTTGAAGACGCTGGGGATCGGCCTGGTGATCGTGAGCCACCGGCCGGAGACCGTGCGGGAAGTCGACCGGCTCGTCAAGCTCGGCTGAGGCGGCGCCTCAGGCGCGCGGCCTGGCGGCTCAGGACAGGGTGCCGGGACGCGGACCGTTGGCCCGCCGCAGCGCATCGGCGATCTTGCGGCGAGCGCGGATGAACGGCGATTCGCGCGCTTCCGCGCCGAGATACTCGTCGAGATCACCCACCTCGCGCTGCAGCCGGCGGATCAGCGCAACGAACAGATCCGCGAGCTCGGGATCGAACTGCGTGCCCTTCAGGCGCTGAATCTCCTCGAGCGCGCGGGCCACGGGCCAGGGATCCTTGTATGGCCGCGCGTGGGTCAGCACGTCGAAGACGTCGGCCAGCGCGGTGATCCGCGCGGGATCGGGGATCGCTTTGCCGGCGATGCCGTCCGGATATCCGGATCCGTCCCACCATTCGTGATGATGACGCGCGATATCGACCGCCATCTGAATCTGCGGGAGGCCGCTTTGCGACAGCAATTCCGCGCCGATCGCCGAATGCGTTCGCACCAGCGACATCTGATCGGGATTGATGCGCCCGCGCTTGGCGAGGATCGCGATCGGGATGCCGAGCTTGCCGATGTCGTGCAGCCGCGCGGACATCTCGATCATGAAGCACGTGTCGTCGTCGCAACCGTACTCGGCCGCGAGCAACGCCGAGAGCTTGCCGACGCGGTAGACGTGCTCGCCGTTCGGATCTTCCGAGAGCTCCGCGGTGATCGCCTGCCGGTGCAGCAGAGCGAGCTGCGCCTTGATGCGCTCGCGCCGGGCGTCGCCAAGCGGCGCGTTGGGTTCGGCGACGGCCAGCATGAGGGGTTCGTCCACGCGCCCCGCGCTCTGCTCGAGCCGCTCCAGGTGCAGCCGCTGGTGCTGCAGCGCGCTTTCGATCTGCGACCGCTTCGTGTAGTGAAGCAGTTCGCGCAAATGGATCAGCGCCAGTTGCGGCTTGCCGGCGATGTCGTACGCCTTGACCAGCGCGATCAGCGCATCGCGCAGCGTCGACTTCATGATCCGCGCGTGGTCGAGCGCCCGCTGCAGGCGCGAGATGCCCACATCGACAAGGCCGGCGTGGACCTCATACAGGCCCTCGGCGATTTCGGCCGACTGCTCGGCGCGCTGCGAGCAGGATTGGACCGCGTAGCGCTTGGCCAACTCGCAGCGCTCGCGTGCGCGCTCGAGGTTGTCGACTTCCAGCAGAAGCCGCGTGTAGTTGCTCTCCGCGACCACGCGGTCAACGAGCTGAACGACGGAAGCCGGCTCGATGGCATCATCGAGGCTGAGCTTGGCCGCGCGCAAGCCTCGTGCGAAGTCCTCCGCATGCAGCGACGCGAGCGCGATGTTAATAAATGCAGATCGAACGATCGCGCCCGCTTCGGCATCCCCCTTCGCAAGCTCGATGACTCGCTCCAGGCACTGCATCGCCTCGCCGTACTGGGCCGCGTAGATCAAGGCGAGCCCCAGGTTGTTCCAGACAGCAGCTTCGCGCACGGCATCCCCCAACCCAATGGCGAGGTCGAGCGCTTCTGCATAGCACTCCACCGCCGCCGGCAGGTTGCCCGAATCGGCGAGCAAGATTCCGTGAAAGGTCAGCGCCTTGCGAAGCAGCGCGCTGTCGCCGAGTTGCCGGGCGAAGTGCACGGCGTTCGCCGCAGGTTCGATGCCGAGCATTGTCCGGCCGGACAGATGGAAAAACTGCGCGACATCGAGCAGGCATTCGACGCGCGTCGCCGAAACCGCGTTGCCCGGCAACGCTCGCAGCGCAATGTGCGCTGCCGCTACCTCGGTCAGCGACTCGGCGGTCGGCGCGGCGAGCTGCGCCTTGAGCCGGCTTGCGATGGCCGCCAGCTCAGCCTCCGCCGCGCCGAGCGATACCGCGCCGGCACCGCCGCCATCGCTCTGCCTAGCGTCAATGGGGGTCATCACATGCGTTGGTCATTGGCAGTACGGTCGATTGTAGGGGACTCTTCGTTCCGTCAGTCACGCATTTCGTGCTGTGTTCGCCAACAACACTTTTTTCTTGTCGCGGGAGAAAACCATGGAAGCCACCCTCAAACAGATCGAGACCACCACGACCGACGTTGAGCAGAGCAAGGAAGCGGCGGAAGCGTTGCGCGAGCTGGCTTCGTTTGAGCTCTCGCTGGTCGGTGGTGGACAGGGCTCTGCCGTGTTTTTGTGACGCCTGCTGGCCCGACCGCGGTGCTCGTCCGCTGAGCGAGGTCCGGCTGGCTGCCCCTAAGGCGGCTTCCTCAGAGGAGCCATCGTCCCGTTGCGATGCCGGTGACTCCTACACCAAACGGCGCGGTTTCCCGCGCCGTTTGCATTTCGCGCCTATTCTGACGCGGTTGCCATGTCCCGTTCACCCACCCGCGCACCGCTCGCGGAGTCTGAGCGCATCGCGCGGCGCGTGACCTGCGTCGGTGTTGTCGAAGAACACCCACACCGTGCGCCCCTGTCGGCGCCAAGCCGTGATCTTCGCCGCCCACGCCGCGAGCTGCCGCGCCGAGTAGCTCGACCAATACGTGACCGCATGGCCGTGCAGCCGGACATAGACGAAGTCCGTCGTCACCACCGGCCATAGCGGCCAGTCGGCCGCATCCGACTGCACGACAGCGATCGCGTGCGCCGCCAGACAGCTCGCAACCTCATCGTCGAACCATGACGCGTGGCGGAACTCGATCGCGTGCCGCGGCTGCGGCCACTCCGCGAGTTGCCGAGCGAACCGCTGCAGGCGCGGCAGGTCGCGTTGAAGCGACTGCGGAAGCTGCCACAGCACGACGGCGAGCTTGTCGCCGAGCGGTACAGCGCGGTCGCGTTCGCGCGCGATCGCGGCGCGGTCGACAACCAATCGCTCGACGTGCGTGATCCACCGATGCGCCTTGACGCAGAAGCGAAAGGCTTGCGGCGTCGCCTCGCGCCAGCGTCGGAAAGTCGCCGGCTTCAGCGCGTGATAGAAGCTGGCGTTGACTTCGACCGCGTCGAACACCGACGCGTAGTGCGCGAGCCAGCGCGTACGCGGAACGCCGGCGTAGAAGTCGTCGCGCCAGCCTTCGTAGGTCCAGCCGCTGGTTCCGACGTGCAGAGGGGCGAGCGGTTTGCGCGGCATCGGTCGGGGGAAAAGAGACGCGATGAATGCTGCTCGCTTCGCGGGCGGCCGCGTTGACGCGAAACAACCGGGTCTCGCGAGCCCGTCCGCGCGGCCGAAGTCCGCCGGGCTGCGTTCGCGGAGGGGGTGAGCAGCCGTTACGTCGTCCGAGGCGACGTAGGCAGCGAACCGCGTTCGGCGCCATCGCGAAATCGACCGAACACCGGACTTCAGCTTCGCAACGCCCGGCGTGCGTCTTCGTAGCCGAGCTTCAAGCGCCGTTCGATCGCTTCGGCAGAGAAGTCCGCCGGGCCACCGAGCGCATCGGGTTGCTCCGTTCGGATCACGGTCAGCCTGTCGACGCGCCGGTGCCGCGCAAGCTTCAGATACGCAGGGTGCTTGCGCAAGGCGCTCGACTTCGGCAGCGCGCGGTCGAGTTCGATCATGAGGTCGAGCTGCGCGTTCATCCACTGGTACAACTTGAGGTCGTGCTGGAACTTGCCGAAGAAGACCAGCTCGAAGAGCCGCTGGACCACGCCGGTCATGTCCTTTGGCAGGTCGGTCTGCGGCGCGAACAGATCGACGACGACGAGCTCCCACTCGTCCGCGTGCGCGACCGCGTCGTGCGCTTCGATCGCGTTGATCGCCGGCCGCAGGGGCGTGTTCGAGATCAGCCCGCCGTCCCAGTACCACGCCCCGTCGATCTGCGTGGCCGGAAATACCGGCGGCAGGCTCGCGCTGGCGATCACGTGCTGCGGCCCGAGTCCGCGCCGGCTGGAGAACTCGACGAGCCGGCCCGATCCGATCTCGACCGCGGTGACGATCGTCTCGATCAGCGAAGCGTTGACACGGTCGAAATCGACCCACTGTTCAAGTGCCTGCACGAGCGGTGCGGACTCGTACAGGTGAGTCGCGAGCGCCGGCATCGCGAAGTAAGCGGGATTGATCCTGTAAAGGCTGTCGCCCGCAAGCGGCGCAGGCAGCGCGACGCTGCGCGCGAACAACGACGGGAGGAACGGATTGACCGGCACGGTCAAGCGCCGCCACAGGTCGTCGAGCGCCTCAGCCGGATCGCCGCGGGCACCGGAGACGATCACCGCCATCAGCGCGCCGATCGAGCAGCCGGTAACGACTTCGACGCGGCGGCCCGAGTCGAGCACCGCCTTGATCACGCCGGCTTCGTAAGCGCCGAGCGCGGCGCTGCCTTGCAGAACGAGCGCCGTGCGCGCGTCGCGTTCGCCCGTCGCTTTGCCGGGCATGCTCCGCGAGTCGCGTGCAGGGGCCTTGGTCGCCAATGTCGATCCGATCGCGCCGTGGATGGGCGGACGCTGGCCGCCGCGGTGCGGGCCGCCGCCGACAGCGGTCAGCGGCCGGACGCCGTCGTGCGCCGCACGGCGCTTGCCCCGGTGTCGGCGTCGATCACGGCCGCTGCGCGATGACGGTTGCGAAACGCTTGATCTTCTCGCCCGGCGCCGGGAAGTCGTCGATGCTCGCGAGCAGGATCTTCCAGTCGGCGAAGGTCGCCTCCAGCTCGCGCGGGGGGAAGAGGCAGTAGCCCTCGGGGTCGAACATTTCCATGAATGTCGTTCCTTCGATCAGCACATTGACCGCGGCGACCCCGCCCGGCGCGACTGCGTGTTTGATCTCCTGCAGCACGGCACGCGCCTCTTCGCACGGGAAGAACATCAGCAGACCGATTGCGACGACCGTGTCGTAGGTATCGGTCGCGCGCCACTCGGCCAGATCGGCTTCGACCACGCGGATTGGCAGTCCTTCGGCCTGCGCGCGGCGACCGAGGTCCTTGACCGCGTCGGGGCACGCGTCGATGGCGGTGACTTCGTGGCCCGCGCGTGCAGCCTCGATCGACAGATTGCCGAGCCCGCAGCCGAGCTCGAGCACGCGTCCGGCCAAGTGCAGCAGCGTCCACTGCTCGAACGGGTTGAGCCGGTACTCCTGCTCGGCGATCTGCCGGTCGAACTGCTTGGCGAAGAACTCGACGCTCAGATTGCTGCCCATGACACACCTCCGATGTTCCGAATTCTCGTCCTGCAGCCGCATCGACACAACACAGGGCTCGGCTCGAGCGCTGCAGTCGACATCGCAGTTGCGCCGCAGCAGCCGAAGCTACAATGCCATCACGCTTGAAAACTTGGAGCGTTGGCGGATTGCGATGGACGAGAAGTCGGGTCGAGCGGCAGGTGGCAAGGGCGATGCGCGAAAGGGGGTCGAGCGCGCACCGGCGCCCAACTTCATCCGCAGCATCATCGCCGAGGACCTGATCCGCGGCACCTACGAAGACCGACGATGGGCCGGCCGGCCCGGCGTATACGACATCCACGAACACGCACCGAAGGATCCCGCGCGGATCCGCACGCGCTTCCCGCCCGAGCCGAACGGTTACCTGCACATCGGTCACGCGAAGTCGATCTGCCTGAACTTCGGCTTGGCGCGCGACTTCGGCGGGCGTTGCCATATGCGCTTCGACGACACCAACCCGGTCAAGGAAGACAAGGAGTATGTCGAATCGATTCTCGAAGCCGTTCGCTGGCTCGGGTTCGACTGGGAGTACGGCGAGGAGAAGAACCTGTACCACGCCTCCGACTACTTCGAGGACATGTACCGGTTCGCCGAGTACCTGATAAAGACCGGCTACGCGTACGTCGACGAGCAGACCGCCGAGCAGATGCGCGCCACGCGCGGCACGCTGACCGAGCCGGGCGTGAACTCGCCCTACCGCGACCGGCCGATCGAGGAGAACCTGCGGCTGTTTCGCGAGATGCGCGCCGGCAAGCACGCCGAAGGCAGCATGGTGCTGCGCGCGAAGATCGACATGGGTTCGCCCAACATCAACATGCGCGACCCGGCGATCTATCGGATCCGCTTCGCCGAGCACTACATGACCGGCAACAAGTGGTGCATCTATCCGATGTACGCGTACGCGCATCCGATCGAAGACGCGCTGGAGAACATCACGCACTCGATCTGCACGCTCGAGTTCGAAGACCAGCGGCCGTTCTACGACTGGACACTCGAGCGCATCGTGCCCGTGCTGCGGCGGCCGCAGTTCCTGGCGGCGAAGGCGATGGTCGAGGAGATCGCCACGCAGGGGACGGAGGCCAAGCGCCAGTTCGCCCTGCACTGCCGGAACGTGGCCGAGAGACTGCACGACAAACTCGGCCACTCACGGTACGAGCGGCGCGTCGAAGCGATGTTCGCGAGCTGGAGCAAGAACCCCGATCTGGCCGCCAACGATGCCGACGAACTGCTCAAGCTGCTGCGCGAGCACGCCGAGTGCTTCACCCCGCTGCTGCAGGCGGCGCTCGACGAACGCAAGCCCAACCCTTTCCTGCTGCCGCACCAGTACGAGTTCAACCGGTTGAACCTGACGTACGTCGTGATGAGCAAGCGCAAGCTGATCCAGCTCGTCGAGGAAGGGCACGTCGAAGGCTGGGACGACCCGCGCATGCCGACGATCGTCGGGCTCCGCCGGCGCGGCTACACGCCGCATTCGATCCAGCTCTTCATGGATCGCATCGGCGTCAGCAAGAGCCCGCAGTGGATCGATTACGAGCAACTCGAACAGGCGCTGCGAGACGACCTCGACGCGCGCGCGCCGCGCGCCACCGCGGTGCTCAAGCCGATCAAGCTGATCCTCGACAACTACCCCGAAGGCAAGAGCGAAGACTGCGTGCTCCCCGTGCATCCGCAGAAGCCCGAGATGGGCACGCGCACGATCCCCTTTGCGCGCGAACTGTGGATCGAGGCGGAAGACTTCATGGAGAACCCGCCTGCCGGTTACTTCCGGCTGGCGCTCGGCAAGAACGGCGCGCCGGGCAACCCGGTGCGGCTGCGCTTCGCGTACGTGGTGCGCGCCACCTCCGTCGAAAAGGACGCCTCCGGCAACATCGTCGCCGTGCACGCCGAGTACCTGCCCGAAACGCGTAGCGGCTCGCCGGGCCAGAACAGCGTCAAGACCAAGACCGCCATCCACTGGCTGCCCGTGCACGCCAGCGTTCCCGCCGAAGTGCGCATCTACGACCGCCTGTTCACCGATCCGCATCCGGACGCCGGCGACAAGAACTTCCTCGCGCTGCTCAACGCGGACAGCAAGACCGTGCTGCGCGCGTACGTGGAACCGTCGCTCGCCGCCGCCGCGCCCGACGACAAGTTCCAGTTCGAGCGCAACGGCTACTTCGTCGCCGACCGCAAGGACCACACGCGCGAGAGGCCGGTGTTCAATCTGGCGGTGACGTTGAAGGAATCGTGGGGCAAGTAGCCGCGTGAGCTGGACCCCGCCGCGCGGACGGGCCGGCGCGCAGTTCTCGCGCTGCATGGGCCTGGTGCGCAGGCGTCATGGTCCACGCGCCGGTTCAAAACGTGGCCTGAACGGCACCGCCACCCTGTCGACATGCGAGCCAGCCGCGCCTCACCGCTGGCGCGCACGGGCAGCTCGTGCAAGTATGCGAACCGGTCTGCCCGAGCCCGTGGATCACTTCTCGCACAGGAGTCGAATAATGGCCGCCACTACCCCGCTCACGATCCGCGGGCTCCGCGTTCGCGCTGTCGATGTGCCGCTCGCGCTGCCGCTGCAGACGAGCGGGGGCAGCGTCGGCGTTGCACCGCTGGTACTGATCGACCTGCTGACCGAGCAAGGCGTCACCGGCTGCGCGTACGTGTTCTGCTACACGCCGCTCGCGCTCAAACCGGTCGTGCAACTGCTCGCGAACCTGGAGCCGGGGCTCAAGGGGGCGGCAGTCGCACCGCTCGAACTCGACCGCAGGCTGCAGGCGCAGTTTCGCCTGCTCGGCGCCAAGGGCGTGGTCGGCATGGCGCTGGCCGGATTGGACATGGCGGCCTGGGACGCGCTCGCCAAGGCGCAAGGCGTGCCGCTGGCGCGCGCGCTCGGCGGCAGCCTGCGGCCGATACCGGCCTACAACAGTTGCGGCCTCGGCATGATCGGCCTCGACCGCGTCGCCGCCGAGGCGGAACGGCTCATTGCGGGGTTCCGAGCGATCAAGGTCCGGCTCGGGTATCCCGACGTGAAGACCGACATCGCGGTCGTGCACGCGGTCAAGCGCGCGGTGGGTGACGACGTCAAGCTGATGTCCGACTACAACCAGGCGCTGACCGTGCCCGAAGCCGTCGCGCGCACTCGGGCGCTCGACGACGAAGGGCTGTACTGGATCGAGGAACCGACATTCGCCGACGACTACGCCGGCTACGCGCAGATCCGCGCCAAGGCGCGCACGCCGATCCAGATGGGCGAGAACTGGTGGGGGCCGCACGAGATGGCGAAGAGTCTCGCGGCGGGCGCGTCGGATTTCGGCATGCCGGACGCGATGAAGATCGGCGGCGTGACGGGCTGGTTGCGCGCGGCCGCACTGGCCGAAGCTGCCGGCATGCCGGTGTCGAGCCACCTGTTTCCCGAGATCAGCGCGCACCTGCTGGCGGTCTCGCCGACCTGCCACTGGCTGGAGTACGTCGATTGGGCCGCACCGATCCTCGATCAACCGCTGAAGATCGAGGACGGCTGCGCGGTCGCGCCCGACGTGCCGGGCGCGGGCATCCGCTGGAACGAATCGGCGATCGCGCGCTACCTCGTCGCCTGAGACGGATCGTTCTCGCAACGCCGACCGCGCGTCGGCGATCCTGACGTCGCCCGACGCCTCGTAGGCGTGTTCAGTGGTGAAGCTGCCTTACATCGTTGCCGTTTCGCGCCCAAAGCTCCAGCGGATTGCCGACCGTGCTGCGCAAATGCCTGCGCGCCATCGCGGCGGTCACGCGATCGGTGAACGAGATCGACTGCGGGAAGCACTGGCCCGCGAGGCGGTACAGCCACGTACGCCGGCGCACGATCACTGCGGCTCTCCGACCGCAGCGACGGCCACCTGTTTGCGGCGCTTGCTGCCGTTGCGGCCCGTCAGCAGCGCGCTGATGCGCCGATCGAGCGTGGCCGCTGCATCCGACTCAATGCGGCCGATCGCTCGCTGGTGATCGAGGTTGTCGAGCAGACTGAGCAACTGCTCCTGGCTCAGCGTCTGAAGCCTGTCATCCGTCCAATCGATGCGCATCGGCGCGTGGAAGACGGGCCGGACTGCACCTGCTGATTTGCGCGCCATGGCGATCCTTTCTCAAGTGTGCTCGGTTTGGTTGCCTTCGGCCCGTGCCTCCAGGCGTCTTGTCGGGTCAGGGTCGGGGCTCGGTTCACCTCGACGGGCGGCGTTCCATTTGCTCGTCGCAGGCGCCGCGCGGCTTGGCAACGGACCGGGCTTCAATGTGCGGCCGATCCGCGGCATTGGCGCAGTATGGACCTGTCGAGCGTGATCCGGGGCTGTTATTTCGGCGGCGCCGCCGATATCTCGGCTCGAATTCCGCCGCGGCATCGCATTTCATTTCAAGTCCCCGCGGCAAAAAATAAATCGTTCGACACGCGGCGCGAAAGCGGGTACTGTGCGTCCGCTTGCGTTGAAGGCTCGTCTTTCCTCAGGTTCTCTCAGGCCCGTCCGGTTCATCGTGACGGCGCATCCCGGGTTTCCCAGGTTCGCGTTTCTTGATCGTCGGCTCGCTGCGAGGCGTTCTCGCGGCGGTTTACCTCTCATTGACCTTTAAGGAACGAGAAAATGGCAACAGGCACAGTCAAGTGGTTCAGCGACGCCAAAGGCTTCGGATTCATCACCCCCGAAGACGGCGGCAAGGATCTCTTCGCGCACTTCTCCGAGATCCAGGCCGGCGGCTTCAAGTCGCTCGCCGAAGGACAGCGCGTGCAGTTCGTCGTCAAGCAGGGCGCCAAGGGCCCGCAGGCGGCTGAGATCCGGGTCGTCTGACCGGCGATCCGATCGCGGCGCGGGCTCGCACCGCGCCTTCTCAACCCTCGGCGCCGCAGGCGGCGCCGAGCGTCCATGCACGGTCGCACGCGCGGGCGCAGACCCGCGCTGCTTCCTCGAACGGAACCGTTTCGTCTCGGCTCCGACCCGATCCGCTCTGCTTCCCGGAGAACTCGCCATGGCGAAGGAAGAACACATCGAAATGAACGGCGTCGTCGACGAAGTGCTGCCCGACTGCCGCTATCGCGTCACGCTGGACAACGGTCACGCGCTGGTCGCGTATTCGGCCGGCAAGATGCGCAAGCACCACATCCGCATCTTGGCGGGCGACAAGGTCTCGCTCGAACTGTCGCCGTACGACCTCAGCAAAGGGCGGATCACGTTCCGCCACATCGAGAACAAGCGGCCGGCCGCGCCGAACAGGCACCGGCGCTGAGCGCCGCGGAAACGACCGAGCGCTCACCCGCGGCGCCGCGCACCAGCGGCCGGCGCGGCGGTCGACGGCACCGTCGCGCGCGTCGTCAGGGGCTGCCGGCGGTCCGCCCCAATGCCTGCTTCAGCTCGACCATGATCACCTGCGTCGGCGTGGTTCCGATGTTCTCGCCGACGTGCATCTCGCCGGGCGAGTAGATCACTTCCCCCGCCTTGAACTCGCGCACGAGCGTACGGCCATCGCCGAGCAACAGCCTGCGCTTAAATGGCGCGAGCGCGACGACGACGAACGCCGGGTGCCGGTGCTCGTGCGTGCGATCACCCGGCCGATCCACGTACGCAAGCACGCGCACCTGATCGTTTTCCAGCAGCACCTTGTACTTGTCGCCGTCGCTGGCGACCGGGTCGTGCGCCAGCGCCGCAGGCGCCAACGCCGTCAGCGCCAGCAGTATCGTCGTTTTCAACATCGCTGCACCTCCGTTTCGCTGCGGTTTGTCGATGGGCGGTGAGCGTAGGCGGTGCGGGCGCGCGGCGTAAGGCGCAGAATTGCAAATGGGGGCCGCACTCATGCATAACCTGCCTGCATTCGACTGGGACGACCTCAAGTACTTCGTCGCGGTCGCGCGCCACGGCAGTACGCTCGCGGCCGGCCGCGCGCTGAAGGTCGACCAGTCGACGGTGCAGCGCCGCCTCGGCGAACTTGAACGCCGCATCGGCCGCCAGCTCGTCGCCCGCCACCCGACCGGCTACCGACTGACCGAGTTCGGCCGGCAGATGCTCGCGCGCGCCGAACGCGTCGAGCAGGCCGTCAACGACTTCGCGCAGCAGCTCGAAGCAGCGCAGCGTGCGGTCACCGGCGTCATCCGCGTAACCTGCCCGGAGCCCATCGTCTACCGGATCACACAGTCGCCGCTGCTCGAGCGCTTCCGCGCGCGTTATCCAGGACTGCAGGTCGAGTTCATGGTCAGCGACCGGTACCTCGACCTGATGAAAGGCGAGGCCGACCTCGCGCTTCGCTCGGGCGACACCGACGACGGCGAGTTGGTCGGCCGCCGCATCGCCGACTCGTTGTGGGCCGTGTATGCGAGCCGCGGTTACGTCGAGCAGCACGGCCGGCCCGAACGCGTCGAAGATCTGGAACAGCACGCGCTGGTCGGCTTCGACGACACGATGGCCAAGCACCGTGCCGCCGTCTGGTTGCAGAAGGTCGCGCCGAACGCGAAGATCGTCGCGCGCAACAACAGCGTGCTCGGGCTCGTCTATTCGGTGAAGGCCGGCATCGGCATCGCGCCGCTGCCCACCGCGCTCGGCGACGCCGAGCCCGACCTCGTGCGCGTGCTGGATCCGATCCCGGAACTGAAGCGCATCTGGCGGATCCTCACGACGCCGGAGCTGCGCCACACGCCACGCGTGGCGGCGTTCTTCGACTTCATCGTCGAGGAAGTGGACACGCTACGGCCGATCCTGACCGGCTGAGAGCAATATCACGCAACCGACGCGCCGAAGGTCCGCGCGTGGCCCCAGCAGCGCCGCTCTTTTTACGCCCCGGCCGGCGCTGCGCGCGATGAGCCGGACCGCAACAGCAGCCACGCGACGATCGACAGGTTCAACACGTTCCACGCGATCCCGTTGAGAAAGGCCGCGCGGTACGAACCGGTCAGGTCGAACACCTCGCCCGACAGCCAGCCGCCGAGCGCCATGCCGAAGAGCGTCGCCATCACCACCCAGCCGACCCGCGCGCCCGCTTCGTGCGGCGCGAAGTACTCGCGCACGATGATCGCGTAGCTCGGCACGATGCCGCCCTGGAACAGGCCGAACAGCGCCGAGATCAGGTACAGCGACGCGAGCCCGTCGAACGGAACGTACAGTACGAGCGCCACGCCCTGCAGTGCCGAGCCGAGCAGCAACGTGCGCAACCCGCCGATGTGATCGGCGATCCACCCCGACAGCAGTCGGCTGACGATTCCGAAGCCGAGCATCAGCGACAGCATCTGCGCGCCGGCCGCCGGGCCGTAGCCCAGGTCGCCGCAGTACGCGACGATGTGAACCTGTGGCATCGACATCGCGACACAGCACGCCAGCCCGGCGATCACGAGCAACGCCTGCAACGCAACCGGCGAAAGGCCGAGCGAGCGCGGCGCGGACGATGTGACGGGCGCCGCATCCCGCGCGCCGGCTGGGCGCAGGTAGGGCGACCGTCTGCGCAACACGAGCGTCAGCGGGAGCATCGCGATCAGGCAAACCGCGCCGATGGCCACGTGTGTTGCACGCCAGCCGATGGTCTCGATCAGGTGCTGCACGATCGGCGGCCATACCGTGCCCGCGAGGTAGTTCCCGCTGGCGGTGATCGCGACCGCGAGCCCGCGTCGGCGCTCGAACCAGTGCGAGACATCGGCGAGCAGCGGGCCGAACGTGGCCGAGCTGCCGAGCGCGCCGATCAGCAGACCTTGCGCGAGCGCATAAGTGAGCAACGTCGGCGCCATGCCCGCGAGCGCGTAGCCTGCGGCCAGCGCGAGCGTGGCGCCCGCCAGCGGCCGCGCGATTCCGTACCGGTCGGACAGCCGCCCCATCAGGATGCCGCCGAAACCGAAACCCACCATCGTCAGCGTGTAGGGCAGCGACGCCGAGCCCCGGTCCACGCCGAACTCGGCCTGCACCGCGGGCAGTGCGACGACGACCGACCACATGCCCACGCCGCCGAGCGTCGCGATCGCGAGCGATGCGACGAGCCGCCACCACGCGGCAGGCGAGTCGATGACGCTGCGTGGCGTCGCGGCGTGTTCGGTGGTCATCGGGTCGAGCGCGCGGCGCCCGGCCGGGCTCTGCGCGCGCAGCGCGAGCTTAAACGCTGCATCCCTTGCAGCGCATCGCTACTGCGGAAACGAACCCGCCATGAAGTCGACGAACGCGCGCACGCGCGCGGAGAGCTGGTGTCGCTGCGGGTAGACCGCGTAGATGTCCGCTTCGGGCGTCCGATAGTTCGCGAGCACCTGAACGAGCCGGCCGCTGCGCAGGTACCGCGCGATATCCCATTCGGCGCGCATCAGGATGCCGTGGCCGTCGAGCGCCCAGTTGACCGCGATCTCGCCGTCGTTCGTGGTGAGGTTGCCGCGGATCTTCACCGCGACCGTGCGCTCGCTCGCGCCGCGGCCGGTCGTGAGCCGCCAGACGCCGTACGCCTCGTCACCTTGGCGGATGCCGATGCAGTTGTGACGCGCAAGGTCCGCCGGCGACTTCGGCACGCCGCGCCGCGCGAGATACGCGGGCGACGCGCACAGCAGGCGGCGGTTGCCCGCGAGCCGGCGCGCGACCACGCGCGAATCGGGCGGCGCGCCGAAGCGGATGCAGACGTCGAACGCATCGTCGGCGAGCGGTGGCGGACTGACCGACAGCTGAAGCTGGACCTCGACCTGCGGGTGCTTGCGCACGAAGCGAGAGATCACCGGTGCGACGTGGCTGCGGCCGAAACCCAGCGTGGCGTTGACGCGCAGCAGTCCACGCGGCTCCGCACGCGCAGTGCCGAGCAGCTGCGCGAGGTCGTCGATCTCGCCCAGGATGCGCCGCGCGTGTTCCAGATAAAGCTCGCCCTCGGGCGTCAGGCTCATCCGGCGCGTCGTGCGGTTGACGAGCGCCACGCCAAGGCGCGATTCGATCTGCGCGAGCCGTTTGCTGACCGCCGGCGTCGTGATCCCGAGCTCGCGCGCCGCCGCGCTGAGGCTGCCGCACGCGGCAAGCGTCGAGAAGAAGCCGAGGTCGGCGGGCTGGATGCCTGATTTCATCGTCGCCGATTGTTGAATCGAGGTTAACGGCAGATTGAGTTTCGCGGTGAATCGGTCGCGCGCCACGATCGTACAGTCGGACATCGGACACGGAGAAGGACCGGATGAAGACGTACCGCATCGCGCTGATCCCCGGCGACGGGATCGGAAAGGAAGTCGTACCGGCGGGCCGGCAGGTGCTCGAAGCCCTCGCAGCCGCTGGCGGCTCGCCGCGCTTCTCGTTCGAGACGTTCGACTGGGGCGGCGACCATTACCGCCGGCACGGAACGATGATGCCCGCCGACGGGCTCGACGCGCTGCGCGGCATGGATGCGATCCTTTTCGGTTCGGCGGGTGACCCCGACATTCCGGATCACATCACGCTGTGGGGCTTGCGACTGGCGATCTGCCAGGGGTTCGACCAGTACGCCAACGTGCGGCCGACGCGGATCCTTCCGGGCATCGAATCGCCGTTGAAACGCTGCGAACGGAGCGACCTGGACTGGGTCATCGTTCGCGAGAACACCGAAGGCGAGTACTCGGGCGTGGGTGGCCGAGCGCACCGCGGACACCCGATCGAGGTCGCGACCGACGTCAGCATGATGACGCGCGCGGGCGTGGAGCGGATCATGCGTTACGCGTTCGCGCTGGCGAGCTCGCGGCCTCGCAGGAAGCTCACCGTCATCACGAAGTCCAACGCGCAACGCCACGCGATGGTGATGTGGGACGAGATCGCCGCACAGGTGGCGCGTGAGTTCCCCGACGTGGCGTGGGACAAAGAGCTGGTGGACGCGGCGACCGCACGGATGGTCAACCGCCCCGCCTCGCTCGACACGATCGTCGCCACGAATCTGCACGCCGACATCCTGAGCGATCTGGCCGCCGCGCTCGCGGGCAGCCTCGGCATCGCGCCGACGGGAAACATCGATCCCGAGCGCCGTTATCCGTCGATGTTCGAGCCGATCCACGGCTCCGCATTCGACATCATGGGCAAGGGGCTCGCGAATCCGATCGGCACGTTCTGGTCCGCGGTGATGATGCTCGAGCACCTGGGTGAATCCGCGGCGGCGGCACGGCTGATGCGCGCGATCGAAGCGGTGACCGCCGAGCCGAGGCTGCACACGCGCGATCTGGGCGGCGAGGCGACCACGGCCGAAGTCACGCGCGCGGTGTGCGACCGCCTGGCCGGATGACGCTCGCGTGCGGCATCATAGGGCAACGATGATCCAACCGAAGAGGAGACGGACGATGAAACGATCGCTCGCAGCGCTTTTGCTGGGCCTGGCGTCGGCGGTTTCGGCGCAGACCTGTCCCGAAAAGAACATCCTGTACTGGCAGGCGTTCACGCCGGGCGGTGAATCGGACCTGTCGGCGCGGCATCAGCAGATGGTGCTGAAGAAGAAGTGCCCGGCGATCGAAACGATCATCCAGTACAAACCGGGCGCAGGCGGCGGCCTGATGTGGGCGCAGATGAACCAGCTTCCGGGAGACGGGCTCAACATCGTCGGCATCAACCTGCCGCACATCGTGTTCCAGCCGCTCGAAGGCCAGGTGCAATACAAGACCGACGACATCGTGCCGGTGTTCTGGTTCCACTACACGCCGGATGCGCTGGTCGTGCGCGAGGCGAGCCCGATCAAGAACTTCGACGATTTCATCAAGGCCGCCAAAGCGAGCCCGGGCAAGCTGTCGCTCGGCGGCTCGGGGCTGAACTCCGCCAACCATGCCGCGCACGAGCGGCTCGATGCCGCGTTCGGCATCAAGACCACCTACATTCCGTACAAGGGCACCGGCGAGATGACGACCGCGGTGCTCGCCGGCCACGTCGACGGTGCGATGACCTACACGGCGTTCGCGGTCAACAACAAGGGCAAGGTGCGCGCGCTCGCGGTGGCGATGGACAAGCGCCACCCGCTGCTGCCGGACACGCCGACTTTCAAGGAGCTCGGGATCGAGTGGGTCGACGGCGCCTACCGCGGCATCGGCATGCCGAAGTCCACGCCGCCCGAACTGCGCAAGCGCATGTCCGACCTGTGGGCGGCGCTGAACAACGATCCGGAGATGAAGGAGCTGGCGGCGAAGAGCGGGTTCGAATTGATCAACGTCGGCGTCGATCAGATGGACGCGTTCATGAAAGAAAAGGTTCGCCTGTACACCGACGTGGCGAAGAAGATGGGGCTCGGCAGCAAGTAACGCGCTGCCCGCGCTTTCAGTAACCGTAGAACTCCTCGGTCACGATCCGACCGGGTTCGACGCCGGCGAACTGCAGCGTCGCCTGCATCGCCTCGACCATGGCCGGCGGCCCGGTGATCAAGTAGGTCGGCGCGGAGAGGTCGCCGACGGCCCGCTTCAGCAGGTCTTCGTCGACCTTGCCGCGTTCGCCCGCCCAGGGCCGCGCCGATTTCTGCATCTGCGTCATCGTCGCGATCAAGCGGAAGTTTGCGTTCCGCTTCTCGAGTTGCTGCAGTTCGCCCAGAAAGGCGGCGTCTTCCGGCCGGCGGTTCGAGTAGATCAGGATCAGCGGCTGCGCGAGCCCGTCCTGCGTCGCCTGCCGCAGGATGCTGACGAACGGCGTGATCCCGATGCCGCCGGCGATCAGCACGGCCGGAACGCTGCGGTCCGCAGGCAGGGCCAGCGATCCGAACGGTCCATCGATGGTGACCGTGGCGCCGACCGCGAGCGATGCGAGCGCGCGCTTGAACGCGCTGTCGCGCATCCGCGTCGCGATCGTCAGCCGCGGCTCGAACGGCGCGCTAACGATCGAAAACGCGTGGCGCAGGTCCTGACTCAGCGCGACGTCGATCGCCTGTCCCGGCGCGAAGTCGAACCCCGCCGGCTTGGCGAAATGAAACGCCATCGTCCGCTCGGCGACTTCTTCCCTCGCGAGAAGCGTCGTTTCGAAGGTGCCCATGTCGCCTCCTTCACTCGCCGGCGCTCACGATACGTCAAAGCGACTTCAGATACTGCACCAGGTCGGCCCGCTGCGCCGGCATCAGCCCGAGCGCGAGCCGCGCGTCGTAGCGCGCGACCACGTCGTCGAGCGTCGCCGCCGAACCGTCGTGGAAGTACGGCGGATGCTGCCAGACGCCGCGCAGCGGCGACGTGCGGTACAGCTGGGTCGCCGAGCGCGCCGCGTAGCTCGGGGTTTCGGGTTCGGCCATCGAATCGGCCGGCGGATGCAGCCGGTCGTTCGCATCGGTGAACTGCGGTCCGCTGTGGCAGGTCGCACAACGGCCTGCGCCTTCGAAAACGAGCTTGCCGCGCGCAGCAGCGGCAGCGTCGAAGCTGCCGGCCGGCGCGGGCGGGGCCTGGAGACTCAACTGATACGCCTGCAGCGCGGGCAGCTTGGCGCTGACGAGATCGATGCTGCCGTGCGTGACGCTCAGGTTCAGCCGCGGCTCGGCGAACGATCCGAGCCCGCCCATCTCGACGACGGCGACATAGCGGTTCCAGTACGCGATCTCGCTGCCGTCGCCGGTGTAGGTGATGCGCTGGATGCCCGCGAGTCCGTACGCCGGCGGGATCACGACCGGCTTGTTCAGGCCGTCGACGTTGTGGCGCGGGTCGAACCTGCCCTTGCCCCACGAATTGAGCACCGCCTTCGTCGCCGCGTCGAGCGCGGGCGACAACGCGATGATCGCGCCGGGGTTCAGATCGCGATTCGGCCAGCCGTCCAGCCGCTTGCCGATGCCGGGGGCGAACGAATCGTCGACCGTCGAGTGGCATAGCGCACAGGTGATACCGACGCGCGTGAGCCGATCGACGCCGCCAATCGTTTCGACGGTGCCTTCTACGCCGACGACTGCGCCGAGCTTCAGCAGCGCGACCGTCGTCGCCGGGCTCTTCAGATCGACGCTACCGCTGCGGATGCCTTCGACCACCGCGGCCGGCAGCGCGTCGGCATCGACCTTCAGCCCGACCGACAACGCGGTCGCCGGATCGACCGCCACCTCGATCACCTCGTGCAGGCGCAGCGCGTCGGTCCACTGCGCTTCGTCGCCGAAGGTATCGAAGCGGAAGATCTGCTTGCCCTGCTCGACCAGCGCCGCCTGTTCGGCGGCCGCGTCGTCCGACGAGCCGCCGCAGCCGGCGGCCGCGGCGGCGATGCCCGCCGTGAACAGCAGGCGCAGCGCACGTCGCATGCGTGCGTGCCGAAAATGATGAGCGCAAGAGGTCCTCACGAGCGTTCTCCTCGTCGTTCAGTTGCTGTCGATTCGTCCGGCGTCAGGCGCCGGTGTCGTCGCGTTCAGCGACTCAGGCGGCAGGACCGGCCCGGGCGCGTCGCCTCGCGCAGCCACGCGATCAGGTCGGCGCGCTCGCGCGCGTCGGCGATGCCCGCGTAGCCCATCGTCGTTCCCGGCACCGCCCGCACCGGGTTCTGCAGAAACGCGTCGAGCGTGCGCTCGTTCCACACGATCTTCGCGTCGCGCAGCGCCCGCGAATAGCCGTCGTATCCCGGCGCCGTTCCCGCGCGGCGGCCGAACAGGCCGCAGTGCTGCGGCCCGGTGCGGTTGCCTTCGATCGAGTGACACGCGGCGCAGCGTTCGTAGACCCGTTCGCCGCGCTTCAAAGTCGCCGCATCGGGCGCGGCCTGCGCCGCCGACAGTGACAGCAGCGCGCTGCCGAGGCAGACGACGGCCACGCGCCGCAGGGTCACGACACGAACGCCGACGGCACCGGGTCTTCGCCGAGCACCTGGCGCAGCACGGCCCAGTGCATCGCCTCGTCGCCGAGGATGCTGGCGGCCACCTTCGCCAGTTCGCGCTCTGCGAACAGCGGCACCGCGCCGAGGTAGGCGGACACGGCGCCCTTCTCCAGTCCGGCCGCAAAGCGCAGCACGTCGGTTTCGGACTTGAGTTTTTCGACCGGAAACGCGTACTTCGCTTTCGCCGCCACCGGCTTGCCGCCGAGCTTGCGCACGGTGGCTTCGAGCGCGCTCGCGTGCTCCTTGTGGTGCCCCTGGAACTGCAGCGCGACCGCCAGCGCGGGCTTGCCGAGCAGTCCGCTTTCGGCGCCGACCTGATACGCGGCCACCGCCTCCAGTTCGGCGCCGAGCGCCGTGTTCAGGATGCGGACGTCGGCTTCGGCGGCGCCGCCGCTCGCCTTGGCGGCGAGCGCTTCGCGCCCGCCCAGCAGCGCGACCGCCGCCGCCGACAGCACCGCGCCGCCCGTGGCGAGCGCGCGCCGGCGCGAATGCGGCAGATAGGTTGGAGGAATTAACAGGCGGCTGGTCATGTCGGTCTCCGTGCGGTTCGGGAAGTGCCCGCGTTTCAGCGCGGGCGAATCAGACCGCGCTCCTGCAGTGCGGCGATCACATGGTTGACGACGGCGTCGCAGCGCTCGCCGGCGAAAGCGAAGACTTCGTTCGCGTGCGCTTCGAGTTGCGCGCCGAGCGCGTCGCGCAGCAGCGCGCGGGCGCGTAGGTAGCGGGTCTTGACGACGTCCGCGCTGACGCCCAGGCAGAACGCGGTTTCCTCCACGCTCCTTTCCTCGACCGCGCGCAGCATGAACACGCTGCGGTAGATCGGCGGCAGCCGTTCGATCGCCGCTTGCAGCAGCGCGCGCAACTGGCCGCGCTCGGCGGCGGCGTCCGGACCTTCGGCGTGGGTGTCGACGAAAGACATCGCGTGCTCCGCTGCGGGCTCGTCGTTCATCTCCGGGCTGTCGTCGATCGGTACGGTGCGCCCCTTCCTGCGCTGCACATCGAGTGCGACGTTGATCGCGATGCGCGCCAGCCACGTGCCGAGCGCGGCGTCGCCGCGATACGAATCGAGGCCGGTGAACGCGCGCAGATAGGCGTCCTGCACGACGTCCTGCGCTTCGGCGTCGTCGGCGACGATGCCGCGCGCGGCGCGGAACAGCAGGCGGTTGTGCCGGCGCATGATCAGCTCGAACGCGGCGGCATCGCCGCCGCGCGCGCGGCTGACCAGATCGAGATCGTCCTGCCCGGTCGATCGCTGGCTGTCATGACTTTCGAACGTCGCCGGCATCGCATGTCTCCGTCGTCTGTGCATTAGACGTCGGCAGCGGCCCAAAGGTGACACGGGCCGACGCCGGCCGCGAACGGCGCCTGTTCGCGCCGCGCTTCAGGCCGATCGCCGCGCGGCCGGCGCGCGCCGAGCGCGCGGGCGGCGCGCACCGGTCCCCACGCGGGCGAGCGCGGGCGCGGGCGCGGCGGCGACCTGGCGCAGCCCGGCGAGGGCCGGCGCGACGATCTTTTCGTCTGCGCTCTCCGAATAGACCGCGTACGCGGGGTACAGGAACTCGGGCGCGCCCGGCACCAGCCGAAGCCGGCCGCTCTTCAGGTGCTGCCGCACGACGTTCAGGCGGAAGTAGCCCGCCCCGCCCGCCTGCAGCAGGTACTCGCGCCCCAGCGGGCCGAGCCCTGCGAACACGGCGGCATTCGACAGCGCGGGAAACGCCAGGTTGTGTTGCGCGGCGAACTCCGGTCCCCAGTCGACGAACACGTAGTCGGCCGGGCGCGGCACGCGCGGGCGCTTCGACGTCGTCACCAGGACGAGTCTCTCCTCGATCAGCAATTCGATCTTCAGTCCCTGCCGCTGCTGCGGCGCGTACACGACCGCGATGTCGAGCACGCCGTCCCCGACCTGCGTCAGCAGGTGGTCCGGGAATCCGACCTCGGTGCGCAGCGCGAGATGGGGCGCGGCGTGCCGCATCCACAGCAACCAGTCGAGCAGCAGCGGATCCCACAGGCTGATCTCGCAGCCGATCGTCAGCACCGCACGCCGGCCCGGCGGCACGGCGACCTGATGGCGCGCGCGCTCCCAAACCTGCACCAGCATGCGCGCGTAGCGCAGGAAGCGCTGGCCGGCGGGCGTCAGCGACGCGCCCGCCTTGCTGCGCACGAACAGTCTGCGGCCGAGCTGGTCCTCGAGCGTGCGCACGCGCGCGCTGACCGCCGTCGGCGTCACGTGCAGCCGTTCGGCGGCGCGCCCGAAATTGCCGGTGGCGACGATCTCGAGAAACGTGCGCGCGAGAACCGTGTCCATGTCGATTCGCCTCCGCGCGCAGTGTGCCGGCTTTCGCAGCAAAAGTGTTGCAGCGAACCGGCAATCGAATTCGTTTTACTTCGGGCAACGCCCGCACCAACATGCCGGCAAGTCCAACGCATTTAACCGGGAGTCGCCGATGCCGATCAGTCTGCCGCCGCTGCCCTACGACTACGACGCGCTCGCGCCGATCGTCTCCGGCGCCACCGTGCGCGTCCACTACGACCGCCATCACCGCGGCTACGTCGAGAAACTGAACGCGCTGATCCGCGGCACGGACTATGCGCACGAGCCGCTCGAGCGGATCGTCGAGCGGTCGGCCGTTCGCGGGGCGAGCGACCCGGTCGCGGCGGCGATCTTCAACAACGCCGCGCAGGCGTGGAATCACGCTTTCTACTGGAGTTCGCTGCGGCCCAAGGGCGGCGGCGGACCGCGCGGCACGCTGGCCGCGCGCATCGCCGCCGACTTCGGGTCGGCGCGCGCATTCGCGGAGACGTTCGCCGCCGCGGCGACGAACCACTTCGGCAGCGGCTGGGCTTGGCTCGTGCTGGAGCGCGGCGCCTTGCGCGTCGTCACGACGTCGAACGCCGGGACGCCGATCGTCGACGGGCTGAAGCCGCTGCTCGTGATCGACGTCTGGGAGCACGCCTACTACCTCGACTATCAGCAACGGCGCGCCGACTACGTGGCGAACGTCGTCGACAACCTGCTCGACTGGGACTTCGCCGAGCAGAACTTCGGCCGCGCGCGCGACGCCGCGCCGGCCGCGTACGCCTGACGCGCGGTGGACAGCGAGGCGAAGGAGGATTCGATGGCGCGCGACGAATCGGTGTTCCCGGTGCCGGAGCACGTGCGCCGGCGGTCGCTGATCGACTTGGCGACCTACCGGCGCGAGTACGAGCGCTCGCTGCGCGACGCCGAAGGGTTCTGGGGCGAGCACGCGGCGACGCTGCAGTGGTTTCGGCGCCCGACCAAGATGCGCGACGTCTCGTTCGGTCCGAACGACGTTCACATCCGCAGGTTCGCAGACGGCCGGCTCAATGCCAGCGTGAACTGCCTCGACCGGCACTTGCCGGCGCGCGCCGCTCGCCCCGCGATCGTCTGGGAAGGCGACGACCCGGCCGAGCAGCGCACGATCACCTACGGTGAACTGCACGCCGCGGTGTGCCGGCTGGCCAACGGATTGCGGTCGCTCGGCGTCGCGCGCGGCGACCGCGTGACGATTTACCTGCCGATGGTGCCCGAGGCCGTGGTCGCGATGCTCGCGTGCGCACGCATCGGCGCGATCCATTCGGTCGTCTTCGCCGGCTTCGCGCCGGAATCGCTCGCCGGCCGCATCCGCGACTGCGACTCGAGGCTGCTGATCACGGCCGACGAAGCGGTGCGCGGCGGCCGGCACATCGCGCTGAAGGCGGCCGCCGACGCGGCGCTGCGGACCTGCCCACAGGTCGCGCGCTGCGTCGTACTGCGCCGAACCGGGGCGAAGGTGGACTGGATCGAAGGCCGCGATGTTTGGTACCACGAACTGGTCGCGGGGCAGCCGCCGCAGTGCGAGCCGGAGGTGATGGGCGCCGAGGATCCGCTCTTCGTGCTCTACACGTCCGGCTCGACCGGCAAGCCCAAAGGCGTGCTGCACACCACGGGCGGCTATTTGCTCGCCGTTTCGCTCACGCATCGTTACGTGCTCGACTGCCGCGACGACGACGTGTACTGGTGCACGGCCGACATCGGCTGGGTGACCGGGCACAGCTACATCGTCTACGGCCCGCTCGCCAACGGCGCGACGACGCTGATGTTCGAGGGCGTGCCGACGTACCCGGACGCGTCGCGCTTCTGGCGCGTTGTCGACCGACACCGCGTCAGCATCTTCTACACGGCGCCGACCGCGATCCGCGCGCTGATCCGCTACGGCGAGGCGCCGGTGCGGCAGACCGGCCGCAAGTCGCTGCGGCTGCTCGGTTCGGTCGGCGAGCCGATCAATCCCGAGGCCTGGCTCTGGTACTACGACGTCGTCGGCGAACGCCGTTGTCCGGTCGTCGACACCTGGTGGCAGACCGAAACCGGCGCGATCGCGATCGCGCCGCTGCCGGGCGCGGTGGCCACCAAGCCGGGGGCGGCGACGCTGCCGTTCTTCGGCGTCGATCCGGTGATCGTCGATGAGCAGGGGCGCGTGCTCGAAGGCGCCTGCGAAGGACGACTCTGTCTGCGCGACGGCGGCCCCGGGATGATGCGCACCGTGTACGGCGACCCGGCGCGCTTTGCCAACTACTTCAGCGAAGTGCCGGGGCTGTATCTGACCGGCGACGGCGCCCGGCGCGACGCCGACGGCTACTACTGGATCACCGGCCGCATCGACGACGTGATCAATGTGTCCGGGCACCGGATCGGCACGGTCGAAGTCGAAAGCGCGCTGGTCGCGCATCCGGCGGTGGCCGAGGCGGCGGTGGTCGGCTGCCCGCACGCCGTGAAGGGCCAGGGCCTGTACGCGTTCGTCACGCTGAAGTCGAGCGCGCGACCGAGCGAAGACCTGCGCGCGGAACTCGTGCGCTGGGTGCGCACGCACATCGGCGCGATCGCCTCGCCCGACGTCATCCAGTGGGCGAGCGCGCTGCCGAAGACGCGCTCCGGAAAGATCATGCGCCGCGTGCTGCGCAGGATCGCCGCGGGCGACGGTTCCGATCTCGGCGATGTTTCGACGCTCGCCGATCCGGCCGTCGTCGACGGGCTGTTGCGCGATCGACGCGCGATCGGCGTCGCCGCCGCCGAGTGACGCTGCGATGACGAACTCGATGTCGGTCCCCGGCACGGCGCGCGAACAGGCGCGGCGCCCGCGGCCGCCCGCGCATCGGCAGGCGGTGCAGTTGAAGCGCGCGTACGACCCGCCGGCCGCGGGCGACGGCATGCGCATCCTGGTCGATCGGCTCTGGCCGCGCGGACTGAGCCGCGAGCGCGTCGCCGCCGATCTCTGGCTGAAGGACGCTGCGCCAAGCGATGCCCTGCGCCGCTGGTTCGGTCACGAACCGCGTCGATGGACGGCATTCGCGGCGAAGTATCGCGCCGAACTCGCGCGCCGGCCCGACATTCTGCAGGTGCTTGACGAATTGCGGCGGCGCGGTCCGATCACGCTCCTGTACGCCGCGCGCGATCCGACCATCAACCACGCGACGGTGCTGCGCACCGTGCTCGACGAGCGGTGCCGCGCGACCACACGAACCCGTGCAGGAGTCCAACGATGATCGTCAGGACGGTCATGTCGACGCCCGTCGTCACCGTCGATCCGCACGCGCAAGTGCACGAGATCGCCGCGCTGCTCGTGCAGCGGAATATCAGCGGCGTGCCGGTCGTCGCGGCTGGTCGCGTCATCGGCATCGTCAGCGAAGGCGATCTGCTGCACCGTGTCGAAATCGGAACCGACCACCCTGCGACGCAGCGATCGTGGTGGCGCCGGCTGATCGAGCCGGGCGATACCGCGCTCGAGTACGTGCGGACGCACGCGCTGCGAGCGCAGGACATCATGACCGCCGATGTGGTCACGGTCGCGGAGACGACACCGCTGGCGAAAGTGGCCTCGATCCTGGAGGAGCGGCGCATCCGCCGCGTCCCCGTACTGCGCAACGAACGGCTGGTCGGCATCGTGACCCGCGCCGATCTGGTCGCCGCGATCGGGCGCCGCGGCCAAACGCCGCGCGTCGCACGTGCGCAGAGCGACGATGCGATCCGCGCCCGGCTGCTGGCCGAGCTGTGGCGCCAGCCGTGGTGGCGCTCGGAATGGTCGAGCGTGTGGGTGACCGACGGCGTCGTGCGCTTCCACGGGCTGGTCGAAAGCGAAGACCAGCGGCGCGCCGCGCGGGTGGCCGCCGAGAACGTCCCCGGCGTGCGCGCGGTCGTCGACGAGCGAGTGCGCTTCTCCGACTGGCAGCCGCTGCTATGAAGGGCGTCGCGCCATCGTCGACCGCGAAGGGCGCGGTGCGCGACAAGCCGCTCGCGCGACGCGAGGCTATCCACATCGTCGTCCCGCTGCTCGCGCTCGGGCCCGCGCTGCTGATGATCCTCGTCTTCTGGGCGGTGCTATAGCGTCGCACGTCAAGCCATGTCTCCACTGCATTCGCAGCCACACGCGCGTCGCATCGAAAGCCGGCGCGAGCGATGCACGGATCGTGGAAGCAATCCGCGCCGCCTCACGGATGCGCGCAGGCGCCACCCCTGCACACCGCGCAACATGTTTGCCGCGCGCCCGGACCGCATCCCCGGCGCATCGATTGGAGGTAGGCGATGAATCTGATTTCCCTTGCCAAACTACCCTTGTCCGCCGACGAAGGTTGGCCGGAACTGGCGCGGCATCGCCCGCGAATCGCCAGGCTCTTCCTTTTCGTCGTGCTGCCGCTGTCCCTGGTGCCGCCGGCGATGCTATATGTGGCTGGTACGCATTATCCGGAGGCCTTTTTCCCGGCGATGCGCCCAAGAAATTGGGCGGGCGTGGCGGAGGTCTGCTTCGTCGCTGAGATCGCGAGCTTCGCCGCGTTGGGATGGCTGATCAAGCAGGTGGCCGACACGTACGCGCTGTCGATCGACTACCGCGACGCCTATCTGCTAGCCGCGCTCGCAGTGGCGCCGCTCTGGCTGGCCTCGCTCGGCTTGCTGATTCCCGATCTGATGGTCAACGCGGCGATCGGCGTGCTCTCGCTGGGTCTGTCGTGTGCGCTGCTTTTCAACGGGCTCCGGGCGCTCGGCCGGCGGCGCGAGGAGGTGGTGGCGGCGAGCATCGTGCACGTCGTGATCGGCGCGGGACTGACCGCCTGGGTGTTTGTATTTGTCCTAACGTTGCTCTAATTACCCGCGCCGCCCGGCCCGCACGCGCTGGACGCGCTCAGCCGACTTCGAGCACCACGTTGCCCACCGCACGCCCGCTTTCGACGAGTTCGTGCGCTTCGGCGATCGCGGTGAGCGGCAGCCGCGCTGCGATGTTGTGCCGCAGGCTCCCCTGCTCGAGCCAGCGCGTCAGTTGCGCGATCGCCGCCGTTCGATCGGCGGGTACCAGGTTGTAGACGATGAAGAAGCGCACGCGCACGTTCTTGACGATCGCGGGGAAGAACGGCACCGCAATCTCGGGCTTGCTGCTGCCGTAAACGACGATGTCGCCTTCCGGTCTGACCGCACCGATCGACTCGGCAACGTTGGTGGCGAAGTCGACCTCGATCACCCGGTCCACGCCTTCGCCGTCGGTCGCTTCGCGCACGCGCGTGCCGACGTCGTCGCCGCGATAGTCGATGACCAGGTCGGCGCCAGCGCTCTCGGCGAGCGCGCCCTTCTGCGGGCTGCTGACCGTCGCGATCACCTGCCGCGCGCCGAGCAGCCGCGCCATCTGCACCGCGTAGTGTCCGACCGCACCGGCGCCGCCGGTCACCAGCACGGACTTGCCCGTGACACCTCCGTCCATGCGCACTGCGTGCAGCGCGGTCAGCGCGGGAATGCCGAGGCACGCGCCGACATCGAAACCGACACCGTCCGGCAGCCGCACCGCCTGGTGCGAAGGCAGCACGACGTACTGCGCGGCGGTTCCGAACGCGCGCTTCCACGCGGCGTTCCAGGTCCACACGCGCTCGCCGATGCGAGACTCGGGCACGCCGGCGCCGACCGCGTCGATCACGCCTGCGCCGTCGCTGTGCGGGACGATCTTCGCGAAAGGCAGCGTCGGATTGCGCAGCCCTGCGCGCGTCTTGACGTCGGACGGATTGACCCCGGAGGTGGCAAGTCTCACCCGCACCTCGCCGGCGCCGGGTTCGGGGGTCGGAAGTTCGCCGATGCGCAGTACCTCGCGCGCGGCGCCGGTGCGATCGTAGTAAGCGGCCTGCATGCTTCGGATCTCGTGTGAAGGCGTTTGCGGGTGCGGCCGTTTATAGCAGCGTGTCCACCCCTGTCTAGAACGGCCTGTTCTTCTTGAGATCGAACTTGAACTCGACGGGAGCGCCGAGCGAACCGTCGGCCTTCTGCGGCCGGTAGCCGTACTCGACCTTGGTGAAACCGAGGCCCACGGTTTCGACCGGCGGCTGCGCATCGACTGCCGTGTCCGCGAGCGCGACGGAGGTCACGATCACGTCGGTGAGCTTGATCGTGAGATAGTCCTGCGCGCCGGCCCCGCCGCGCGCCACGCTGAGCACGGCATCCCGGATGTGCCGCCCCGTCGCGCACGCCTTCCACAGCTCCGGCGATGCGCGGTCGGTGCGGTGCGTGAAGGTCAGATCGGAGAATGTCGCCCTGCCCGCACCGCCCCCGCCCGTTCCGGCCGGAGTTGGATTCGCGACGCCCCATGCCCAGCTCTCGACGACGATCTCGTCCTTGTGGCGGGCGGAAGTCGATTCGCCCTTGATGCCGTCGAGCTTCAGATGAATGTCGGTCAGCGCCATGGCGGTCTCCCTGCCGGTCGAGCACGCACCTTACGCCGGCCGACGCGCAAAACAAAGCCCGGCCGAAGCCGGGCTCTGGGTTGGCTTGCCGCGCGCGCGGCGCAGCAGGACCGGTCGCTGCGCCTCGCGGCGCCGGCGCTCAGTTCACTGCCGGGGCGCTGACGACCACGCGCTCGAGCGCGATCAGTTGCGGGCTGGCGCCCTCGTAGCGGGGCTGCATCGCGAGGACCGTCGCGCCGAGCACGGTGGTGCTGGTGACGAGCGCGAGGACGAAAGCGGCAACGCGGGCTTTGGTCGGGGTCGCGAAGTTCGTTTTCATGGTCCGGTCCTTTCGTTCGGGTTGCGTCGTTGTGATGAGCGAACTGTAGGCAGACGCACCCCGCGGCGCGAGCGGATTGCGATGGACTGCGTGAATCGCGGGGCGAGCTGCAGACGCGGTTTTGTCGCGACGGAAGCCCGTCTCGCAGTTCATTCCGGCTTTTCGGCGTTTCGTCGCGCGCAGGTGCAGCTCAGCCGCCAATCCGGCGGCCGGTCGGGTCGGTCGGCCGGCTCGGTCTTCCGAACATCGCCGTCCGCCGCCTGCCGGATATTCACGGCTTCGCGGTGGCCGCGCCGGGACGCGCTCGCGTACCATGACACGCGGTCAAGACGCTGCGAACGCGCGGCGCCCGCCCGTCGACCAGGAGGAGAAGAAGATGAATCGACCCATCGCGCTTTTTGCCCTACTGGGCCTGCTGCTGACCGGCTGCCAGACGGTGAAGCTGGTCACGCCGTTGAAGGAACGCAGCAATCCTCAGGTAACCGTCGCCGACGGCCGCGTTCGCGTCGCGCCCGACGTCCTCACGTTCTTCTCGGACGAGAAGAACGTGACGATCACGTGGCGGCTGCCCGCCGATTCGCGCCTGCGGTTCGCCGATCGAGGCATCGAAATCCACGGGCGCGTCACCGACCGCGCAGTGCGCACGCCGGACGGCGGCGAAGCGGTCGTTCTCGATCGCACCCAGAACGAGATCGTCGAGTGCAAGCGTTCGCAGGATGGCCTGGCTTTCGCCTGCCTGAACCGGAATACGCGGCCGGGGGTCTACAAGTACTCGATCCGGATCAGCGACGGGCAGAAGACGATCGAGGTCGATCCGCCGATCGTCAACGGCTGGTAGCGAGCGCGGAGCCGGCGAGCCAGATACGCGCCTGCTCGAGAACGAGCGCGCCCGGCGCCGCGCGGCCGCGGGCTTCGATGCGTGCAAACGCGTCTGCGCCAAGCGCCGCACGCGCAGCATCGATGGCCTGCACGAGGAACGCCTCGTCGGCCGGATCGCGCCGCAAGCCGGTTTCCTCGCGTTGCATCTCGGCCGAACCGTAGTACAGCGCGGCTCGTTCGAAGTCGCCGACTGCTGCAGCCACGCCTGCGCACACCTCGAGGAAGCTGCGTTCGACCGGCCGCGACCCGATCTGCCGTCCGATCGCGTCGGCTTCGAGCAGACTCGGACCGGCCTCGTCGTTTCGACCCGATAGAACCTGCACTATCGCGAGGTTGAGCAGGCCGATGGCGATGCTCTCCTGGTTCCCGACGGTGCGCGCCGCTTCGACCGTATGTCGATACATTGCTTCGGCATCGGTAAGCCGGCCTTCCATCCGGCGCAGCATCGCCACCGAATTGAGCGCGCCGGCGAGCTCGCGCAGATCACCCTGCTCGCGCGCCAGCGCGAGCGCCTCCTCCAGGTAGGCGCGCGCCGCGCCCAGATCGCCTTCGCCGAGACACGCCATGCCGAGCGGTTGCAGCGCACGCGCCACCACGTCGCTTCGGCCCAGCTCGCGCGCGATCTCGAGGCTCTCGGTCAGGCAGGTGCGCGCCTCGGCATCGCGGCCGCTGAAGAAGCACAGTTGGCCCGCACCGAACAAGGCCCGGCAGCGTTCGATGGTTCGACTCCGCAGCGCCGGCCAACCGAGGACTGCGATCGTGACCTGATGTCCCAACGTCAGCAGCCCCCGGTTGATCCAATAGGGCCGCAGCGCGTAGACGAGCCGCAAGCCGGACGACGCGCGAGCATCGCCGCTCCCACTCCAGGCGATCGCAGCCAGCAGGTTGTCCCTGTCTTCGTCGAGCCGGCGCAGCCAAAGTCCCTGCTGCGGTCCGGCCAGCTCAGGGAACGCCTGCTCCGCAAGCAGCACGCAGCGCTCGAGGTGTCGCGTGCGCGTCGTCTCTTCGTCGCCAGCTTCGCGCAAGTGTTCAAGGGCGTACTGCCGCACCGTCTCCAGCATCCGGTAGCGACCGCCGTCGATATCGGCGATGACCAGCGATTTCTCCACCAGACGCGCCAGCAGATCGAGGACGTCGGCCGCGTCGATGTCGTCCCCGGCACCGACCGCTTCGGCCGCCTCCAGCGTCCAGCCGCCCGCGAATACCGACAGCCGCTGGAACAGCGTGCGCTCGGGCGGCGTGAGCAGGTCGTACGACCAGTCGATCAGCGCGCGCAGCGTGCGCTGGCGCGGAAGCACGGTGCGGTCGCCGGTGACGAGCAACCTGAAACGTTCGCTCAGCCGCGCTGCGATCGCCTCGACGGACAGCGCGCGCATTCGCGCCGCGGCCAGCTCGAGCGCGAGCGGAATCCCGTCGAGCTGGTGGCAGATCGTCGCGACGGTTCGCGCGTTGCCGGCGGTCAGCCGAAACGCCGGCTGCGCAGCGCGGGCGCGGTCCACGAACAGCCGTACGGCGTCGCTGTGCGCGAGCGCCTCGTCCGAGGTCGCCTGCGAGCGCGGGTCGGGCGCGGCGAGCGGTGCGAGCTGGAACACGGTCTCGCCGGCGATCTGCAGCGCGTCGCGGCTGGTCGCGAGAATCTTCACCTTCGGGGCCCACTGCAACAGCCGCTTGGCTAGCTCCGCGCATGCCTGCACCAGGTGTTCGCAGTTGTCGAGGATGATCAGCAGCGTCCGGTCACGCGCGAACTTCAGCAGCGCGTCGAGCACGGTGCCGCCGGCTTCCTCCTTGACGCCGAGGACCGATGCGACGACCTGCGCAACGAGTTGCGCGTCCGCCAGCGGCGCCAGCTCGATCAGCCATACGCCGTCCGGATACTCGTCGAGCACGTCGGCGCCGAGCTGCACCGACAGCCGGGACTTGCCGATGCCGCCCATGCCGAGCAACGTCACCAGTCGGCTCGTCTCGAGCATGCGTCGCACGTCGGCGAGTTCGCGCTCGCGGCCGACGAACGAGTTCAACTGCTGCGCGAGGTTGTTCGGCGTCGCCTCCAGCGAGCGCAGCGCCGGAAACTCGGCGCGCAGCCGCGGATGCAGAACCTGGTAGACGCGCTCCGGTGCGGCCAGATCGCGCAGCCGAACGGCACCGAGATCGCGCAGCGAAACGTCCGGCGGCGCATCGGCGCCGACCGCGTCGGCCACCGCCTGCGAAACGAGGATCTGCCCGCCGTGCGCCGCGCTCATGATCCGCGCGGCGCGGTTCACGGCGCGGCCGTAGAAGTCGCCGTCGCGCCGCTCGTCGACGCCGCAGTGCAGCCCGCAGCGAATTCGCAGCGCAAGCTTGTCGCCCGCTTCAGGCGCGGCCAGCGCGAGTTGCATCTCGACCGCCGCCGCAATCGCATCGCGCGCGCGCTCGAACGCGGCGTGTACTCCGTCGCCGGTCGTCTTCACGATCGTGCCGCGGTTGCGCACGACCGCGGCGTGACAGACCGTGTCGTGCCGCGCGAGCGCGATCTGCATCCGCTCGGGGGCATCCTCCCATAGCCGCGTGCTGCCCTCGATGTCGGTGAAGAGGTAGGTGATCGCGGCGGGTCCGGTCACTTCGCGGTCCGTTGCATGTGGCGGATCGGCGGCGCGCTCGCTCAGTCGCGGTCCTTGCCCTTGCCTTTGCCCTTGCCGCGACCGCGATCGTCGTCATCGCGACCGCGCCGATCGTCGCCGCGGCGCACGTGCTTGTCGTACCAGTCGTGCCGCACGAAGTAGACGGGATAGCCGCAGGCGTTGTAGCGGTGGCAGTACTTGGCCCAGTTTTTCCGATGGCCGTACGGAACCCACAGGTAGATCGGCTGCACCACGACGTGCGGCGGGGGCGGCGCGATAATCACCGGCTGCGGGACGATCACCGCAGGCTGCGGAAACCGCCCGATGTCGATTCGACCGTAGACGCCTGGCTGGGCGATCTCGACGGTGATGCCGACGTCGGCCGCATGCGCCGCGGGCGTGATCGTCAAAACGGCGAGTGCCGTCGCGAGTGAACGTCTCATGGCGACTCCTGGCTGGGGCTTGCGACGACGTAAGGTTAGCGCTAAGCCGGCGTGTTGCCTTACGGTGCGCTGACGATGGCGCTCGATCGGTCGCAGCGGCGGGTATGCTGCGCGGTCAGCGATGAACGACTGCCTGTTCTGCCGCATCGCCGAAGGCGCCGAGCCGGCAAGCATCGTCGAGCGCACACCCTCGACGCTGACCTTTCTCGATCTGTACGGCGTGCGCGAAGGTCACGCGCTGGTGATTCCGCGGCGGCACGCGGTCCGGCTCGAGGAATTGGCGCCCGCCGAGCGCCGCGCGCTGTTCGATGCAGTGGCGCGCGTGCAGTTCGCGCAGCGCTCAGCCGGGCTGCACGCCGACGGCTGCACGCTGCTCGTCAACGACGGCCCCGCAGCGGGCCAGCACGTTGCCCACATCCACGTACACGTCGTGCCGCGCAGTCGCGGCGACACGCTCGCCGTGATCGGCCGCTTCGTGCTCGCCTTGCTGAACTACTTCGGCCGACCGCGCTCGCGCGCCGCGCTCGACGCCATCGCCGCGCGGCTGCGCGCTGCGCTTCCGCCGCCCGACGATGAGGCCGGCGATTGAGCCCAGCACACCGGCGGTTCACACATCGCGCACCACGACGCCCTTCCAGAACGCAACGCGGTCCCGGATCGCTTGCGCGGCATCGCTGGGCTCCGGGTAGTACCACGCCGCGTCCCGATTCTCGCGGTCACCGACGCGGATCGTGTAGTAGCTCGCCGTGCCTTTCCAGTGGCACACCGTGCGCGTCGGGCTGTCGATGAAGTATTCGCGCCGCAGCGACGCCATCGGAAAGTACGCATTGCCCTCGACGGTCACGATGTCGTCGGACTCGGCCAGCACCGCCCCGTTCCACTCCGCACGCTTCATCTTCGGCCTCCCGCACCCGCCACGACACCGACGAAAATATCATTCGACAATCGGCGGCGATTTGTGTACAGTCCGTTCCGCTTTCGTTTGAGTGTCGGTTTTCCTCCGGTTTCTCCTGGCCCGTTTGTTTGTTCGTTGAACAACGGCGCGTCCTCGGTTTCCCCAGGTTGACGTTGCTTGATCGTTTGCTCGTCGGGACTTCATGGCTCCGACGATTCACTCTTCAACCCATTTCCTATCGAGGAACGTAAACATGGCTACCGGTGTCGTCAAATGGTTCAATGACGCAAAAGGTTTCGGATTCATCACGCCCGATGACGGCGGCAAGGATCTGTTCGCGCACTTCTCCGAGATCCAGGCGGGCGGCTTCAAGTCGCTTTCCGAGGGTCAGCGCGTGGAGTTCGTCGTCAAGCAGGGCCAAAAAGGCCCGCAAGCGGCGGAAATCCGCGTCGTCTAAGTCCGACGCGCAGTGAAAACCGCGGCCCCGCGCCGCGGTTTTTTTTTGCCGCCGCCGCACGGCCTAGCGAGTCGACGCGACGCGCGATCGTGTAACCCCGTGCGGAAACTTGCCGGCCATCGTCGGGTCAGAATCCGGGCTGACAATGTCTGCCATTACGGCGAAAGCCGCGGCGCGCCAGAACAAGCAACGACAACCGGGCGCGCGATTCGCGGCCGCTTCGCCGACATCGACCATGGAGGGATCACGCATGCGAACACCCGTTCGCCTCAATGCGCTTCACTTTCACGAACTGGTCACGCACTTTCTTGCGCTGCCGCCGCAGGACCGGCGGCTGCGCTTCGGCCACGCGATGGCGGACGAGGCCGTCATCGATTACGTGGGAAGCATCGACTTCGAACGCGATGCCGTCTACGGCGTCGTCGACCCGGTCCTCGACATCGCCGGGGCGCTTCATCTGGCGCGCGGCGACCACGCGATGGAGATCGGCTTGAGCGTGTTGCCGCAGGCGCGCGGCTCCGGTATCGGCAGCCGCCTGCTGGAGCACGCCGCCGAAGTCGCGCGCGAGCGCGGCGTGTCTCGGCTCTACGTTCGCGGCCTGACGCACAACGAGGCGATGCAACGGCTCGCCCGGCGCGCCGGCATGCCGATCGTCACCGCAGCCAACGGCACGGACGGTGCGCTTCAGCAGGCACTCGCAGCCCAGTGGGCGGCGCTCGGTCCAAGATCTCCGGTCGTGCTGGTCGATTCCGCGCTGCGCGCGGAGCCCCGTCCCGCCGCTCGACCGGCGGTCGCCCATTCGGTTCGGCGCTACGAGCTTCATCCCTGAACGGCGTCGGGCCGCGCGCCGAAGCTGACCGCGACCCCTCGCGGCTCGACCACCCGCCTCGCCCGAGGGGTGCGCGGTGCAGCCACGCTGCGCGGCACGCTCGCTCGGTCGCCGATCGCTGCGATCGACCGGCGCGGCGGCACGCCGCGTTGAACCGTTAAGCCTGCGTCAGACATCCGTCGAGACGCGGCGCTATCCTGAATGCGATGAAACGTTTGCTGCGCGCGTTCGGCTACGCGCTCGCCGCCGCGCTCGTTGTCGTCAGCGGCGCGCTCGCGCTGACCTACGCACCCGATCGGCCGCCCGAAGCGTTGATGACGCGCTGGGCGCCGGCGCCGTCGCAGTTGCTCGCGTTGCAAGGCATGGCCGTGCACATGCGGGACGTCGGGCCGCGCGACGATCCGGTGCCGATCGTTCTGCTGCACGGTACCGGCGCCAGCCTGCACACCTGGGACGGCTGGGTCGCCGCGCTGGCGCCGACGCGGCGCGTGATCACGGTGGATCTACCCGGCTTCGGACTGACCGGCCCCGAACCCAACGGCGACTACCGGATCGAGCGTTATGTGCAGTTCGTCGTCGGCCTGCTCGATGCGCTGCACGTCAAGCGCTGCGTGCTGGGCGGAAACTCGCTCGGCGGCGAGATCGCGTGGAACACCGCGCTCGCCGCACCCGACCGCGTCGACCGGCTGATCCTCGTCGATGCCGTCGGTTACCCGCTCGATTTCTTCGATCTGCCGCTCGGCTTCCAGATCGCGCTGATCCCCGGCGTGCGCCGTCTCACCGAATTCTCGCTGCCGCGCGCGCTGGTCGCTGCGAGCGTACGCGGCGTCTATGGCGACGCCTCGCGCGTGACCGAGAGCACGGTCGAGCGTTACTACGAGCTCACGCTGCGCGCGGGGAACCGGCGCGCGCTCGCGAAACGGCTGAGCCAAGCCGACAACACCGACCGCAGCGAGCGCATCCGCGCGATCGCGCAACCGACGCTGATCCTCTGGGGCGGACGCGACCGGCTGATCCCGCCGGCGCACGCAGAGCGCTTCGCGCGCGACATCCGCGCGAGCCGGTACGTGCGCTTCGACGACCTCGGCCACGTTCCGCAGGAGGAGGACCCGGCGCGAACGGTCGCCGAAGTCAAGCGTTTTCTCGGGCTGTGAGCCGCAACGCCGCGCGCCGCACGCCGCACGCCGATGAGGTTCGCGCGCCGACCCGCGTTCCGATCCGTGTGGCGTGCAGGCCGGGTGTTTACCATCGCGGCATGTCGACCGAAGCCGCGCCGCTCGAACGTCCGCGCTCGCCGCGGGAACTGTTCATCGCGTTCACGCTGCTCGCGCTGCAGGGTTTCGGCGGCGTTCTCGCGGTCGCGCAGCGCGTGCTGTGCGAGCAACGGCGCTGGCTGACGCGCGAGCAGTTCGTCGAGATCCTCGCCGTCGGTCAAGTGCTGCCCGGCCCGAACGTGTGCAACGTCGCGCTGATGGTCGGCGACCGCTTCTTCGGCTGGCGCGGCGCGTTGGCCGCGCTCGCCGGCATGATGGCCGTACCGCTCGCGATCGTGCTCGCTTTGACTGCGTTGTACGCGCAGTTCGCCGCGCTTGCGGCGGTGGCCGGTGCGCTGAAAGGCATGGGCGCGGTCGCGGCCGGCATGATCGTCGGCACTGCGTTGAAGCTCGTGCCGGCGCTGCGCGGCAACGCGCTCGGGCTTCCGGCGTGTCTCGCCTTCGGCGCCCCGGCCTTCGTGCTGGTCGCGCTCGTTCGCGCGCCGCTCGGTTGGGTGCTGCTCGGGCTCGGCGCTGCCGCGTGCGCAGCCGCGGCTTGGCGCCTGCGCGCGCGTGCGGGAAGCCCGCGATGAGCGGTCCTTTCGCGCTGCCGCTTTCCGCGGGCGAACTCGCCGCGTTGTTCGCGCACTTCCTGGTGCTGTCGCTGCTCGCGATCGGCGGCGCCATCACGGTCGCACCCGAGATGCATCGCGTGCTCGTCGATCGCATGGCGCTGCTCACCGACGCACAGTTCAACGCGTCGATCGCGATCGCACAGGCCGCGCCCGGGCCGAACGTGTTGTTCGTCGCGGTGATGGGCTATCAGGCGGGCGGGCTCGTCGCCGCGCTGGTCGCGCTCGTCGCGATCATGCTGCCGTCGACGACGCTCGCACTCGCCGCTTCGCGCTGGGGACACGCGCGGCGCGACTGGCTTCCGGTTCAGGCGTTCAAGGCGGGGATGGCGCCGATCGTCATCGCACTGTTGATGGCCACGGGCTGGATCCTCGCGGCCGCCACGCCAGGCTGGCGGCATCTCGTGCTGACGGTCGCCGCCGCGTTGCTGGTCTGGCGCACACGCATCCACCTGCTCTGGCTGATCGCCGCCGGCGCCGTCGCCGGCGCGCTCGGCTGGGTCTGACGCTCCTGCCGAACGTTGCAATTCGGGCGCTCGACCCCCAGCCGCCGTAGCAGAGGCGAGATTCGCGCAGCGAACGGTTGTCGACCGTTTGCGGCGAGTTCAATCGCGGCGCGGCAGCAGCTTGACCAGTGCGGCGCGGTTGTCGATCAGGTCGGCGAGCGTGTAACGATCGAGCTCGGCCATGTACGCGTCGAGCGCGCGCTTGAGCACGGTCTTTAGCTTGCACGCAGGCGTGATCACGCAGCGGTTGCCGCTCGGGCCGAAGCACTCGACCAGCGTGAACTCGCCTTCGGCGAGCCGCACGACATCGCCGATCGAGATCTCCTTCGCGGGGCGGCCAAGCCGGATCCCGCCGCCGCGCCCGCGGCTCGTTTCGATGTAGCCGGCCTGGCCGAATTCGTGCACGACCTTCATCAGGTGGTTCTTCGAGATGCCGTACGCGTCGGCGATCTCCTGGATCGTCGCGGTCGCGCCGGCGTGCACGCCGAGGTACATCAGCGTGCGCAGCGCGTAGTCGGTGTAGTCGGTCAGTCGCATCGCGGCCGGTTCACTGAAGATGGATCCGATTTGAATCTTAACGCCGGTCGCGCCTCGCGTCTGACACAATGCAGGCCCGCAACCGCCTCGCGCACCGATGAACGCCGGCATCGCCTACGCCGTCTTCGCCTACGTGCTGTGGGGCGTGTTCCGGTGTACTTCAAAGCGCTGCACGACGTCCCCGCGGCGGAGATCCTCGCGCACCGGATGGTCTGGTCGCTCGTCTTCGTCGCGGCGGTGCTGGCGCTGCGGCGCCGCTGGGACTGGCTGGCTGACGTGCTCGCGCGGCCCGCGCTCGTCGGCCGCTTCGTGGCGACCGCGGCGCTCGTGACGGTCAACTGGGGCGTCTACATCTGGGCCGTCAACGCGGGCCGTGTCGTCGACGCCAGCCTCGGGTACTTCATCAACCCGCTCGTCAACGTCGCGATCGGCGCGATCGTGCTGCACGAGCGGCTGCGCCCGGCGCAGTGGATCGCGGTGGCGCTTGCCGCGACGGGCGTCGCGTGGCTCACTTGGCACGCCGGTGCGCTGCCCTGGATCGGGCTCACACTCGCGTTCTCGTTCGCCGCGTACGGCCTGCTGCGCAAGACGGCCTCGCTCGGCGCGGCCGAAGGGCTCGCACTCGAAACCGCGCTGCTCGCTCCGCTCGCGCTCGCCTATCTCGGCTGGCTCGGCGCGGCGGACCGCAGCGCGTTCGGCGACGGCTCGGCGGCGACGCGCTGGCTGCTGGCGGCGGCCGGCCCGGTCACCGCGCTGCCCTTGCTCGCGTTCGCCGCCGGCGCGCGGCGCATCCCGTTCTCGATGCTGGGGCTGCTGCAGTACATCGCGCCGACGCTGCAGCTTCTGCTCGGCGTGTGGCTGTACCGCGAACCGTTCGAGCCGGGCAAGGCGCTCGGCTTCGCCGCGATCTGGGTCGCGCTCGCGATTTACTCGATCGAGGGCCTCTGGCAGACGTGGCGGCGCACGCCGCCGTCGACCCGGGCTCCGTAGGTCTACTCGACGGCGAGCAGTTCGACCTCGAACAGCAGGGTGGCGTTCGGCGGGATCACGTTGCCGGCGCCCCAGGCACCGTAGCCGAGCGCGGGCGGAATCGTCAGCTTGCGCACGCCGCCGACGCGCATGCCGGCCACGCCTTCATCCCAGCCGGCGATCACGTTGCCGCGGCCGAGCGCGAAGCCGAACGGCTCTCCGCGATCCTTGCTCGAGTCGAACTTGCGCCCGTCGACCAGCCATCCCGTGTAGTGCACGAGCACATCGTTGCCGCTGCGCGCGACGGCACCCGTGCCGACCGTCACATCCTCGTACTGCAACCCGCTCGGGGTCGTGATCGCCGCCATGCGTGTCTCCGCTGAACGCGGGCACCGCGCCCGCGCCGGCGAGGATACGCGGTCGCGGTGCGTTCAGGCGGCCTTGCGCTCGGCCGCTTCGCCGCGGATGCGGAAGCGCGGCTCCAGCTCGGCGAGCTTCTCCACGATGCCCGTGTACTCCAGCTCGCTCATCGGCAGCATCGCCGCGCCGAAGAAGCCCTGGCGCCGCATCTCCATCGCCTTGTCGGCCGCACGCGCGCGCACGGTGTCCCAGAACGGGTGCGCGAAAGCGTCGAGCGGATCGGTCAGCCGGCCTTCGTGCATCGCGTAGGCCGCGCAGCTCACGAGCGGCGGACCGTCGAAGTAGCTCGTCCCGCTGTTCAGCGCGACCGGCATCAGCGGCATGTTGTGCGAGCCGCGCATACCGCCGGCCACGAAGTGCGCGGTCGCGTAAGGCGCGAGCACCTCGCCGGTGGCGGGGAAGTTCATCTGCGTACGCACCAGCATCACCGGGTCGTCCTTGCCCGTGTACTTGCCGGCGATGTTGTGCAGGCGGGATGTCGCCACCGCGACGGCCTGCTCGCCGGTGGCGCGCGACCAGACCGACTCGACGACGTAGCGCTCGGGATCGCGCAGCAGCGCGGCGATGTCGTACAACTGCTCGGGCGCGGCCAGTTCGATCACGCGGTCGCCCTCGGTGCAGTTGACATCCATGATCACGAAGCGGAAGCCCTTGCTCATCTTCGGCGACAGGATCAGCCCGGGTGTCGTCATCGGATCCGCGAACGCGAGGTACAACGGCAGATTGAATGCGCCCGGGTCGGTCTTGTCGGCCGCGAAGAAAAGAAAGGGCTCGTTCGGCCGCTCTTCGAATTCCATCTCCGCAACGGCGGGGCCCATGCCCCTGACGTTGCCGGAGAACGCGTCCTTCAACAGATCCTGGCCCGCGCCGTACAGACCCTGCCGCTTAGCGACCTCGGCCCCCGCGACGAATGCGTCCCACGCGAGCCGGTGCACGAATTCGTCGCCGACGCCGCGCCGGTGCGTCATCAGGATCGCAACATCGTCGCCGGTAAACGAGATGCGGTGATCGATGAGCCGTCCCTGCGCGTTCGCTTCGATGTGCGCGCGAACGGCCGCCAGAAGCGGCTGCGACGGTGCGATGTGTCCGCCGATCGAACCGATGTCGGCTTTGATGACAGAGACAGTGATCTTCATGGTCGCTCCTTTCGCGCCGGCCATCACGGCGCCGCGCGCCTTCGAGCAACCCGGCGCCGGAGCGGCCCGGTAAGTATCGATCCGCCCGCGCCGGCTGCGTTGACAGCCGTCAAGCGACGCGCCGCAGCGAAGGCGGCGTGTGCTCCGCGCTCTCAGGCCGGCTGCAGCAGCAGCGCACGCGCCGCACGGCGCAGCCGCATGCGCAGCCGCAGCAAGGCGAAACTCGCGCCGCCGCCTCGCTGCGGCGCGGGCCGCGACCGCTCGACGATCACACGCGCACCGCCGATCGCTTCGATCACCGTGCGGGCGCGCGGCGCGAGCGCGACGTCGTCACCGGCGCGCGCGAAGTGGTCGCGCGGCTCCCCCGATTGCGTGAGCCAGATCCGGCCGTGCATGACGCGCACGCGCTGCCCGGCGCGCGCGTCGAAGGCCAGCAGCTGCCCGTGTCCGATGTCGAAGATCTGCATGCGCGTTCTCCCGTCGCTTTCGTTCGCCGCCCGCTTTCGGTGCCGCGGCCACGTCCGGTCGGAACGAGACGGTGCGTGCGACGATGAGACTCGCAGCGTACGCAGCGGCGCGCGGCCGCGTTGCTAAATCTCCGCTCAGCGGTCCGTAAGAACTTGCTAAGCAACGACTAGCCGCGCAGGTCGATCACCCGCACGCGCACCTTGCGCTGCTTGCCGTCGCGAACGACGGTCAACTCGGCCGTCTTGTCGATACCGACGCGGTCGAGCTCGGCGGCGAACTGCGACACCGTTTCCACCCGCCGGCCGTTGACCGCGACGATCACGTCGCCGAGGTCGCCGGTGCGCGGATTGGCCGGCTGCAGCCCCGCTTCGGCGGCGGGAGTCCCGCGCCCGATCGCGGCGATCACCACACCCGAGATGCCGGCGCGAGCGACGAGGTCCGGCCGCACCGGATCGATGCCGATGCCGGGCAGCGGCGCGCGTCCGCGCGCGATCAGCGCGGGGACGATGCGATTGACCAGGTCGACCGGGATCGCGAATCCCACGCCAGCCGAGCTTCCGCTTGAGGAACGGATCGCCGTGTTGACGCCGATGAGCCGGCCCGCGCTGTCGAGCAGCGGGCCGCCGGAGTTGCCGGGATTGACCGCCGCGTCGGTCTGGATCACCCCAGCGACTTCGCGATAGCCCTCGATCGTCGGCAACTCGCGGTCGAGCGCGCTGACGATGCCGTGCGTCAGCGTGCGCTGCAGGCCGAACGGATTGCCGATCGCATAGACCGACTGGCCGATCTTCAGATCGTGCGACGTGCCGAGCGGAATCGGCCGGATGTTCTTGGGCACGCGCGACAACTTGACCACCGCGAGGTCGTATTCCGGCGCGAATCCGACCGGCCGCGCCTCGATCGGGTCGCCCGCGTCGAGTTGAACGAAGACGCGCCGCGCGCCGGCGACGACGTGGTTGTTCGTGACCACGTGGCCCGCCGTGTCCCAGACGAAGCCGCTGCCGGCACCCTGCGACACTTCGGCGGCGAAGAAGCCGCGCGGCTGGAGCACTTCGGTCGTGATGTACGCGACCGACGGCGCAGCGTTCTCGAACAAGCCGACCAGCGCCTGCTCGTGCGGCAGCAGGGGACCGCGCGGCTGAGTCGCGCGCGGTTCGACGCGCGGCGCGTTCTGCGCCGAAACGGCGGCCGCGATCGCGCCGATCGCCACGGCGCACGCGACGGCCGCGAAAGTCAGCACACGCGGCTGTGGGTCTTGCGGGATACGCACTTTCGTTCTCCTGGAATCGTCGGATCGATTCGGTGCTGTCGGCCGGTTCTGATCGCTGCACGCGCGTCTTTTCAACGGCACGGCTTCATTTCGCGCAGGCGCGCACGGCATTCCCACGGCGGCATCGCGTCGGCCGCGGCCCACAGGCCGAGCCGCTCACGCCGCGCACGCGCCTCGGTCCGCGCGAGTTCGCGCCGCTCGTCCAACGTCTGCTCGTCGGCGTAGCGATCGTAGTGCCACGCGGCGCCGCGACCGACCAGCGCCCGCCCGATGTCGACCGACCCGGCGTATACGCGGCAGATCTCGCGGCCGCGCCGGTCGGTCTTGTAGCACTCGACCTCGACGCCGCGCCCGCGCAGCAGTTCTTCGAGCATGCGCCTGGACTCGGCCGCGTGCGCCTGCGTCGACTCGGGCGCGTCGACGGCGTGCAGCCGTACGCGGAACTCGCCGCGCTCGTCCGAGTCGAGCACGAAGCTGTCGCCGTCGATCACGCGAGTCACCGCGCCGCCGGCGCGAAACGGCGGATGAAACGACGCTTCGTGCTCGGTCGACGTGCGATCGAGCACCGCGACGAGCAGCGCGGACAGCAACAGCACGGCCAGCAGCAACAGCGACAGAACCCGCTTCACGGTTCGTATCGTCGCCGAGCTTTCGCTCGGGCTCAAATCGTGCCGCCCGGCCGAGCCCCGCCGCACGGATCGCCCGAAGGACTCCCAAGCGGGCGGTGCGGGCACAGCTAGACTGCGGCATCGGATTTGCGACCGACGCCCATGGACACGCTCGACTCCTCCCGCGCTCAGATTCGCGAGCGGCTCGACCAGCTTCGACAGGCGATGCGGCAGCACGCGATCGACGCGTGGCTCGCGCCCTCGTCCGACCCGCACCTGTCCGAGTACCTGCCCGACCGCTACAAGGCGCGCGAATGGCTGACCGGCTTCACCGGCTCGGTCGGCACGCTGGTCGTCACGCGCGATTTCGCCGGGCTGTGGGTCGACAGCCGCTACTGGGTGCAGGCCGAAACGCAGCTCGCCGGTACCGGCATCGAACTGATGAAGATCGCCGGCGCAGCGAGTTCGGCGCACGTCGACTGGCTCGCCGCCAACGTGCCCGCGGGCGGCACCGTCGGCGTCGACGGTAACGTGCTTGCGCTCGCCGCGGCGCGCGCGCTCGAAGCGGCGCTCGCTGCCAAAGGTTCGAAGCTGCGCACCGATCTCGATCTGCTCGACGCGGTCTGGCGGAATCGTCCCGGACTGCCGCCGGCGCCCGTCTTCGAGCACCGCGCGCCGTATGCGCCCGTCCCGCGCACCGAGAAGCTCGCGACGCTGCGCGAAGCGATGCGCAAGGCCGGCGCCGACTGGCACTTCATCTCGACGCTCGACGATCTGGCGTGGCTCACCAATCTGCGCGGCGCCGACGTCGAGTTCAACCCGGTGTTCGTCGGTCACGCGCTGATCGGGCTCGAGCGCGCGCAGCTCTTCGTCGCCGAGGGCAAGGTGCCCCCGGATCTCGCTGAAAAACTCGAAGGCGAAGGCTTCGATCTGCGACCGTACGACTGGGCCGCGCAGGCGCTGGCTCGGCTCCCGGCCGGCAGCACGCTGCTCGTCGATCCTCGTCGCGTGACCTACGGTCTGCTGCGCGCGGTGCCGGCCGGCGTCAAGGTCATCGAAGCGATCAACCCGACCACGATCGCAAAGTCGCGCAAGACCCCTGCCGAGATCGAGCACATCCGCCACGCGATGGAGGTCGACGGCGCCGCGCTCGCCGAGTTCTTCGCGTGGTTCGAATCGGCATTGGGCCGCGAACGGATCACTGAGCTGACGATCGACGAACGCATCACCGCGGTGCGGGCACGCAAGCCCGGGTTCGTGTGCCCGAGCTTCGCGACGATCGCGGGCTTCAACGCCAACGGCGCGATGCCGCACTACCGCGCAACCGCCGCTTCGCACGCCGTGATCTGCGAACCGGGCGCGATCCGCGACGGATTGCTGCTGATCGACTCGGGCGGGCAGTACGAGTACGGAACGACCGACATCACGCGCGTCGTGCCTGTCGGGCGCATCGGCGCCGAGCACCGGCGCGATTTCACGCGGGTGCTCAAGAGCATGATCCGGCTGTCGCTGGCGAAGTTTCCGCGGGCGACGAGGTCGCCGCTGCTCGACGCGATCGCGCGCGCGCCGCTGTGGGCGGCGGGGATCGACTACGGGCACGGCACGGGCCACGGCGTCGGTTACTTTCTGAATGTGCACGAGGGCCCGCACGGGATCACGCCGCATCTGGCGCCGGAGCCGCATACGGCGATGGAGCCCGGCATGGTCACGAGCAACGAGCCGGGCCTGTACCGCCCCGGACAATGGGGCGTGCGGATCGAGAACCTCGTGCTCAACGTGCCGGCGGAGACGACCGACTTCGGCGAGTTTCTGCAGTTCGAGACGCTGACGCTGTGCCCGATCGATACGCGCTGCGTCGAGCGCAGCCTGCTCGCGGACGACGAAGTCGCGTGGCTGAACGACTACCACGCCTCGGTCCGTGCCCGCGTTTCGCCGCACGTCGCGGGCGACGCGAAGGCCTGGCTCGAAGCGCGAACGCAGCCGCTCCGCTGACCGGAAGCGAAGCGCACTCCTCAACGCGGAGTGAGGGGAACCCGAAATCTTCTCTCCGTGCTCTCCGTGTCTCTGTGGTGAATACATCGGCCTTCGAAGACTGTGGATTGCACCGCCGAGACACAGAGAACACCGAGAAAGACAAGCCTCGCCTCCGCATCCTCCTTCAACTCCGTGTTGATGAGGCGCCGCAGCGGAATCAATCGAGCGTCTGCCGGTAGCGCGCGAGCGCGATCGTGCCGACGACGACGATGAACGCGGCGATCGGCAGCGTCTGCGGCAACACGTCCGCGAGCCCCGCCCCCTTGAGCATCACCGCGCGCACGATGCGCAGGAAGTGCGTGAGCGGCAGCACCTCGCCGATCCATTGCGCCCAGCGCGGCATGCCGCGGAAGGGAAACATGAAACCCGATAGCAGCACGTTCGGCAGGAAGAAGAACAGCGTCATCTGCATCGACTGCACCTGCGACACGGCGAGCGTGGAGAACGTGAAGCCGATCGACAGCAGCGCCAGCATGAACAGCAGCAGCGCGCCCGACAACAGCGCGAAACTGCCGAACATCGGCACCGAGAACAGGAATCTCGCCGCCGCGTAGATCACGAGCACCTGCAGATAGCCGATCAGCATGTACGGCAGGATCTTTCCGACCATCACCTCGACCGGCCGAACCGGTGTCGCGAGCAGGTTCTCGAGCGTTCCGCGCTCGCGCTCGCGAGTGACCGCCATCGCGGTCATCAGCACCAGCGTCATCGTCAGGATCACGCCGATCAGCCCCGGCACCACGTTGTACTGCGTGATGCCCTCGGGGTTGTAGCGCCGGTGCAGGATCACCTCGAACGGCGCCGTGCCGGGGCGCAGTTGCGCGAGCGGGCCGTGCAGGTCGTTCGCGAGCGCAACGGACGGAAGCTGCGCGAGCGCGGCGAGCGCCGCGCCGGTGGCCGACGGGTCGGTCGCGTCGGCGTAGACGGCGAGCGCGGGACGTTCGCCGCGGACGAGCCGCGTGCTGAAGTCCGACGGAAAGACCAGCGCGAACTGCACCTCGCCGGCGGCGATCAACGCCTCCGCCTCGCGGTCGGTCACGCTCGCGAAGACGCGGAAGTAGCCCGTGTTCTCCGCCGCGCGCACGATGCTGCGCACGTACGCGCCGCCGTCGGCGGCAACGACGACGGTCGGCAGGTGCTTGGGATCGGTGTTGATCGCGTAGCCTAAGAGGATCAGCTGCAGGATCGGGATGCCGAGCACCATCGCGAAGGTCAGACGCTCGCGCTTGAGCTGCGTGAACTCCTTGATCAGCACCGCCCACACACGCCGCCACGACAGGCGCGGCAGGCGGTCAGCGAGCGCGCGACTCGTCATGGCGCATCAGCGAGATGAACAGGTCCTCGAGGCCGGTCGGGATCTCGCGCACTTCGCAGTCGATTCGGTCGGGCTGCCGCGCGAGCCATGCGGCGAAGTCCGATCCCGCTTCTCCGGTCACGTGCAGCCGCGTGCCGAATGGAATGACGAGCCAATCCGTCGTGGCGAGCCGCGCGACGAGCCGCGGCAGCGCGGGACCGGTCACCTCCCAGGTGCGCAACTTGGCCGCGCGCAGGATCTCGTCGGCGGTGCCCGCGACGAGCAGCCGACCGAACGACAGGTACGCGATCTCGTGGCAGCGCTCGGCCTCGTCCATGTAGTGGGTGCTGAGCAGCACCGTCATGCCTTCGGCCGCGAGCTGATGGATGTGCGCCCAGAAGTCGCGGCGCGCCTTCGGGTCGACGCCGGCGGTCGGCTCGTCCAGCAACAGAAGCTGGGGCTTATGCAGCAGGCAGGCGCCGAGCGCGAGCCGCTGCTTCCAGCCGCCCGACAGCGTTCCCGCGAGCTGAGCGCGGTGCGCGGCGAGCCCGAGCGAATCGAGCGCTTCGGCGGCGGCCCGCTTCACGTCGGGCAGTCCGTAGACGCGCGCGATGAAGCGCAGGTTCTCCTCGATCGACAGATCCTCGTACAGACCGAAGCGCTGCGTCATGTAGCCCACGCGCAGCTTGATCCGGCGCGACTCGCGGCGGATGTCGTAGCCGAGGCAGGTTCCCTCGCCGGCGTCCGGCGTCAGCAGCCCGCACAGCATGCGGATCGTCGTCGTCTTGCCGCTGCCGTTCGGCCCGACGAAGCCGCAGATGCGGCCGCGCGCGACCTTGATCGCCAGATCGTCGACGACCGCGCGCCCGTTGTAGCGCTTGGTCAGCCCGCGCACATCGATTGCCAGCTCGGCCGTCACGTTCCCGGCTCCGCCGCGAGGCGCACGTCGATCGGTTGCCCGGGTTTGAGCGCGGTGCGCGCCGCGTCCGACGGCCGCGCTTCGACCATGAACACGAGCTTGCTGCGGCTTTCGTTGCTGTAGATCACCGGGGGCGTGAACTCGGCGCGCGGCGAGATGAAGGTGACGACCGCATCGAGACCCGGCGCGCAGCCGTCGCAGCCCACCTCGACACGGCTGCCGACGCGGATGCGCGCGAGCCGAGGCTGCGGAACGAAGAACCGCAGCTTCAGCGCGCCGTCGGGCAGCAGCGCGGCGACCGGTGTGCCGGCCGGCACCCATTCGCCGACGCGAAACAGCACGTCGAACACGAGTCCTGCGACCGGCGCGGCGCGGCGCTTCTGGTCTTCGCGCCAGCGCGACTGCTCGACCTCGTATTCGGCGGCACGGCGCTGCGCGTCGGCGGCGGCGATCTCGTCGGGGCGCGCCGCTTCGCGCGCGACAACGAGCTGCGCCTCCAGCTCGCGAACGCGCGCTGCGTCGCGCTCCTTCGCGGCCCTGAGCGTGTCGAGCTGCAGCGGCGACAGAAAGCCCTGCTCGACGAGCTTCTCGCTGCGCGCGAGCTGCGCCGTCGAGGCTTCGAGGTTCGCGCGCGCCTGAGCGAGCTGCTGCTCGACTGCGCGGACTTCGGGTGGCCGGCGGCCCTTGCGCAAATTGGCCGCCTGCGCGGCCGCCGCGGCGAGCCGCGCTTCGGCCGCCGCGCGCGCCGCGGCTTCGGCAGCGGTGTCGAGCGCGAACAGTGCCGCGCCCCTTTCCACGCGCTGGCCGCGCGCAACCGCAAGCGTTTCGAGCGTTCCGCCGATGCCCGGCGCGACATAGACGAGTTCCGCTTCGGCGTAGCCGGTGAAGCGACCGTCGTCGCGCGCCCCGCACCCTGCGAGCGCGAGCAAGACCGCCAGCGAAGCGCACCGCAGCCGGAGGCCGACCGCCGAGATCACGTCGTGCATGCGTCGAGGCTATACGTCTGCATGGGTCGGCTCAAGGCCGCAGGACGCACGTCGAACCCTGCGCTTGATCGCAGGCAAAACACCCGTCGCCGAGCCGCTACGGCGAAGCGGACGGTCGAACTGGGCGGTGATCCGCCGCCTTCTCGCGTGCTCGGCTCGGGTTCGTCGTGTCGGGTTCGTCGTGTATAGTGCGGCCCGTTCCAGGCGCATGTCGTTCCGGTTGGCGCCTGTTCCTCGCGGTCCTTCGCGGGCCCGGTCGACCGACCCAACCCGCGGTTTCCCCGATAACTCCCTCACCGCATTTGCCTGAACCGGTTCTGCGCTCGACGCGCACAGGCCGTGCTTCAGGAGAATGTTTTGAATTCCGATTTTCAGAGCCTCGGGCTCGCGCCCGAACTCGTACGCGCTGTCGCCGACGAGGGTTACACGCAGCCGACGCCGATCCAGACTCAGGCGATTCCGCTCGTGCTCGCCGGCCGCGACCTGCTCGCCGCCGCGCAAACCGGCACCGGCAAGACGGCGGGCTTCGCGCTGCCGATCCTGCAACGGCTCGCCGCGCACCCGCACAGACCCGCACCGAAAACGGTCCGCGCGCTCGTGCTGACGCCCACGCGCGAGCTCGCCGCTCAGGTCGAGGAGGCCGTTCGCACCTACGGCAAACACGTGCGCGTGTCCTCGGCGGTGATCTACGGCGGCGTGGGTTTCGCGCCGCAGTTCGCCGCGCTCAAGCGCGGTGTCGACGTCCTGGTCGCGACGCCGGGCCGGCTGCTCGACCACGTGGGGCAGCGCACCGTCGACCTGTCGAAGGTCGAAGTGCTCGTGCTCGACGAAGCCGATCGCATGCTCGACATGGGCTTCATCCACGACATCAAGCGCGTACTCGCGCAGTTGCCGAAGAAGCGCCAGAACCTGCTTTTTTCGGCGACTTTCTCCGACGAGATCCGGGCGCTCGCGCACGGGCTGCTGCACGATCCGGCGACCGTCGAGGTCGCGCGCCGCAACGAAGCCTCGGCGCTCGTCACGCAAGTCGTCCACCCGGTCGCCAAGGAACGCAAGCGCGAGCTGCTGCGCGATCTGATCGCGCAGGGCAATTGGCGCCAGGTGCTGGTCTTCACCCGCATGAAGCACGGCGCCAACCGGCTCGCCGAGCAGCTCAACAAGGACGGGCTCGCCGCCGCTGCGATCCACGGCAACAAGAGCCAGGGCGCGCGAACGCGCGCGTTGGCGGGGTTCAAGGATGGCAGCGTGCGCGTGCTGGTCGCCACCGACATCGCCGCACGCGGGCTCGACATCGAGCAGTTGCCGCACGTCGTCAACTACGAGCTGCCCAACGTTCCCGAGGACTACGTACACCGGATCGGCAGAACCGGCCGCGCCGGCAGTCCGGGCCACGCGGTGTCGCTGGTTTCGCCCGACGAGAGCGCGTATCTGCGCGACATCGAGCGGCTGCTCAAGAAATCGATCGAACGCGTGGTCGTTCCCGGCTTCGAGGCCGGCAAACCGGGGACGATCCCGGTCGAGGAGGAGCGCCGACCGCCGCACCGTCCGCAGCGACCGGCGAAGCCGCACGCGCCGGCCCGGCACACGGCGCGTCCGACCGAGTCCAAGCACGGCGAGCAGCGGCACCCGCGTCCTGCGGAGGGCCAACCGAAACGCAGCCACGCGCCGCATCCGGCGCGCATGGCCAAGCCGGCGCAAGGCACCGCGCACGGGGCGCGCCGCGACGAGCGCGGGCCGCGCCGCGAAGACGACGGCAACATACGCAGCAACCTGCCGCCGGCGCTGCAGGCAGCATTCCGCCGCACGCGCTGAGTCGCGCGTCCTTCCACGGGGATCAAGTCGAGCGCCCACGCGGCGCGCCTGATTCCTTTTCGGCGCTGTGGCAAGAGAGGACCGGGGCGGGCCTGAGGACCATCACGCCGCACAGCGCCCTGCCCGCGTGTCCCGGCGCGTTGCGCGCCGATCCGCTTGCGCGAAGCGCGTGGCACACTTTCGCCATGAGCACGCCGATCGAAGTCGTTCACAACGCGGCCGCATCGCGCTTCGAGGCGCGTATCGAAGGGCATCTGTGCCGCGCCGACTACCGCATCGACGGCGGCGTGATGCGCATCTTTCACACCGAGGTCGCCCCAGCGCTCGAAGGCCGCGGGATCGCCGCCGCGCTCGTGCGCGCCGCGCTCGACTACGCCGCGGCGAACGGGCTCAAGGTCGTGCCGCAGTGTTCGTACGTGCGGGCGTATCTGCAGCGCCACCCCGAGGCGCAAGGGCTGCTCGCCCCCGACGTCTCGCTCTGACGCGGCGGCGTGGCGGACCACCGTATGGGTTCGACGCAGGCCGGCTGCGAAAGCGAAGACGAGTGGATCGTCGCCGACATCGGCGGAACGTACGCGCGCTTCGCTCGCTGGCGCGCGACCGCCGGGCTCGATGCCTTTGCGCGCTATCGCAACGACGACTTCACCGATCTCGCCAGCTTGATCGATCGCTACCGGCGCGACGCGGCACCGGCTGCGCGGTGCGCGCTGCTCGCGCTCGCGCTGCCCATCGGTCGCGGCGAGCTGCGGATGACGAATCGCGACTGGACCTTCAGCGCCGATGCACTGCGCAGCGCGCTCGGCCTGGCGCGTGTGCAACTTGTCAACGACTTCGTCGCGGCGGCCGCCGCCGTCGGCGGACTCGCGGCGCACGAGCGGGTGCGCATCGGCGGCAGCGAGCCATCGCGCGGCACGACGCTCGCGGTCGGCCCAGGGACCGGACTCGGCGCAGCGGCGATCGTGTACGTCGACGGTCGTGAGCATGTCATCGCGAGCGAGGCGGGCCACATGAGCGCCGCGCCGACCGGTGCGCTGGCGCGCGCGGCGTACGAGCGCGCGCGCGCGCGTTTCGGCCGCGTGTCGTGGGAACGGCTGCTGTGCGGCGAAGGCCTTGCGCTGTTCGACGCTGCGGCGCGCGGCGCCGACGAAGCTCGCGCGCCGGCGGCGGTCGCAGCGGCCGCGCACGCCGGCGAGGAAACCGCGCTGCGCGCGGCGAACGCGTTTTCGCAGGCGCTCGGCGAGTTCGCCGGCGATCTGGCGCTCGCGTTCACGGCCACCGGCGGGGTTCACCTCACCGGCGGCGTGTTGAGCGGACTCGGCGATGCCCTCGACGCGGCCGCGCTGCGTGCCGGTTTCGAGGACAAGGGGCGCTTCGCCGCGATGCTGCGCGAGGTGCCGTGTTTCCGCGTCCACGCCGGCGATCTCGCGCTGCGCGGCCTGGCCCGCCTGCTCGCCGGCGCCGTGACCGCGCCGGTCGTCGAGGCGGAACGCGACTGAGGCACCGGCGCTAGCGGCTCGGCGGATCGTCGTCCCTCGCGCGCTGCGGCCACCAGCGCTGCAGCAGCTCGCCCGCCCACTTCTGCCCGCCGAGGCCGAACGCGATCGCCAGCGCGAGCACGACGCCGGCGAACAGGATCAGGAACGTGTAGCGCACGATCTCGCCGCCGATCGCGAGCTGCTCGAGCGCGATCAGCACCACGAACACCAGGATCGCGTACTGCGCGATGCGGCCGAGCAGATCGGCGTCCTGTATCTCGGCGCTGCGGCAGTAGCTTTGCACCGCGCCGGAGACGAAGCGCGCGAAGTACGCGCCGAACACGATCACCAGCAACGCGACGAACAGCCGCGGCAGGAACAGGAACACGCGCGTCAGCACGTCGGTCACGTAGGTCAGCCCCAAGCCGTTGGCGGCGATCACCAGCGCGCCGAGGATCACCAGCCAGTACGCGAGCGCGCCGACGAACGCGGTCGTGTCGCGCTCGATGCCGCCCTGCTGCAGAAAGCCGTCGATGCCGGCGCGTTCGGTCAGCACGTTGAAGTTGATCGCGCGCAGCCCTTTGATCGCGGCGAAGCGCAGCGCCTTGGCGATCAGCCAGCCGGCGAGCAGCACGACGATCGCCACCGCGAGCCGCGGCAGATAAGCGCCGACCTGGACCAGGAAGGCCCGCACGGGCTCGAACATCACGTCGACGTTGGTCATCGCGGCCTCCTTCATGCGAGCGCCAGCAGCCGCCGGATGCCGGCGAGCGGGATGCCGGCCCAGGTCGGTCGGTTGGCGAGCTCGTAACGCAGCTCGTAGCAGGCCTTTTCCAGCTCGAACACGCGCAGCAGCGCGGCGGCCGCCGGCGGATAGAGCGCGCCGGCCGTGGCGCGATACGCATCGAGGAACGCGCGCCGCGCGCCCGCTTCCCACGCCTGCGCATGGGCCGCCGCCGCTTCGCGCTCGGGCGCCGCGGCGGCGCGCTCGACCGCCGCCGCCGCGGCGTAGTCGAACGAACGCAGCATGCCCGCGACATCGCGCAGCGGCGAGTGTTTGGCGCGGCGCGCTTCGAGCGGGCGCGCCGGCTCGCCCTCGAAGTCGATGATCACCCAGTCGTTGTCGCGCAGCAGGACCTGGCCGAGGTGCAGATCGCCGTGATGGCGGATCCGGGCGCCGGCGTCGCCTTCCGGCGCGGCGATCGCGGCGAGCAGCGCATCGCGCGCCGCGAGCGCGATGTCCGCATCGGCGCGCGCCGCGGCCGGCAGCTCGTCGCGCCGCCGCGCGAGCAGGTCGAGCGTGGCGCGCGCCTCGTTGCGGATGTCGCGCACCCAGTTCGCGACGTCGTCGCGCGCGATCGGCTCGGGCGCGAACGCGGCATCGGTGCCCGACGCGAGGGCCAGATGCAGTTCGGCGACGCGCCGGCCGAGCGTGTGCGCCAGCGCCGCGTAATCGCCGAACGTCTCGTCGGCGGCGCGGCTTTCGAGCCGGCGCGCGATGTAATCGAGCGTGAACGTCCAGCCGTCGCCCTGGTTCTCGACGTACGCCTGCAGCAGCGCAAGGCTGCTGGCCACTCCGTTCGCGTCGACGTACTCGACGCTGCCGGCGAGCGGCACGCAATGTTTGAACTCGGCCACGTCGGTCAGAAAGCGGCCGATCTCGAGCTCCGGGTTCAGCCCGGTGCGCACGCGGCGATAGGTCTTCAGGAAGAGCTGCCGGCCGAGCTGCATCACCGTGTTGCTGCTCGACCCCGGCGGGCGCATCACCGGTTTGCGCGATTCCGGCGTGCCGGCGAGTTGCGCGAACGCGCGCGTCGGCTTGAACGCGAGCTTGCCGTGCGCGGTGGCGAGCTCGGTACCGGCGCCGATCGCCTCGACCAGCGCGGCGCAGAACTCCGCGTCCTGCGTCGCATCGGCGAGCGCGCCGACCTGCGCCTGCTGGCGCACCTTGGCGATCGCCGCCGGCGCCAGCGCGCGGCTGCGCTCTTCCTCGTCTTCCCAGGCGAGCGCGAACGGCAGGAAGTAGCGCGCGGGTTCGCCGCCCTCGGTCTCGACGTTGGCGAGCGCGAGCAGCCAGCTCCGTTGGCCGTGCTTCAGCAGCGCGTGATCGGCGAGCGCGACGCGCCGGATCGGCTCGCCCTTGGCGCCGTACCAGCGCTCGCGCGCGACGAAGCGCGGCAGCACCTGCGTCTCGAACTGCTTGCGCAGCCGCTCCGCCATGCCGATGCGCCACGGCACGACGCGGTCGCGGAAGAAACTCGACCAGCCGTCGAACAGCACCAGCACCTGCAGGTCCTCCGGCGCGAGCCGCTCGCTGTGCCAGTCGGGCACCGGCACGTCGGTCGCCAGACGGAACCAGAAAAAGCCGTGCGACGGCAGCGTCAGCAGGTAAGGCAGCTCGCCCACCGGAGGAAACGCGGTGCGGCCGAGCAGCTCGACCGGGACGCGGCCGCGATACTCGGCGAGGTCGAGTTCGACCGGCTGCGCCGAGCGCGCCAGATTGGCGACGCACAGGAGCGCGTCGTCGCCGTATTCGCGCACGAACGCCAGCACCTTGCGGTTGCCCGGGTGCAGGAAGCGCAGCCTGCCGCGGCCGAAGGCTTGATGCCCGCGCCGCACCGCGATCAGCCGCCGCGTCCAATTGAGCAGCGACGACGGATCGCGGCTCTGCGCCTCGACGTTGACCGCTTCGAAGCCGTACACCGGGTCCATGATCGGCGGCAGGTACAGCCGCTGCGGGTCGGCGCGCGAGAAGCCGCCGTTGCGATCGCCGGTCCACTGCATCGGCGTGCGCACGCCGTCGCGGTCGCCGAGGAAGATGTTGTCGCCCATGCCGATCTCGTCGCCGTAGTACACGATCGGCGAGCCCGGCATCGAGAGCAGCAGGCTGTTCATCAGCTTGATGCGATCGAGATCGTTTTCCATCAGCGGCGCCAGCCGCCGGCGGATGCCGAGGTTGATGCGCGCGCGCTGGTCGGCCGCGTACATCCGGTACATGTAGTCGCGCTCGCGGCTGGTGACCATCTCGAGCGTCAGCTCGTCGTGATTGCGCAGGAAGATCGCCCATTGGCACGCGTCCGGGATCTCCGGCGTCTGCGCCATGATCTCGACGATCGGATGGCGGTCCTCCATCGCGATCGCCATGTACATGCGCGGCATCAGCGGGAAGTGATACGCCATGTGGCATTCGTCGCCGGCGCCGAAGTATTCGGCGACGTCCTCCGGCCACTGGTTCGCTTCCGCCAGCAGCAGGCGGCCGCTGTAGCGCGCATCGAGCGCGGCGCGGATCTTGCGGATGACCGCGTGCGTCTCCGGCAGGTTCTCGTTGCTGGTGCCGTCGCGCTCGACCAGGTACGGAATGGCGTCGAGCCGGAAACCGTCGACGCCCATGTCGAGCCAGAAGCGCATCGTGCGGATCACCGCCTTCAACACCCGCGGATTGTCGAAGTTCAGGTCCGGCTGGTGATGGAAGAAGCGGTGCCAGTAGTACTGCTGCGCGACCTCGTCCCAGGTCCAGTTCGATTTCTCGCTGTCGGTGAAGATGATGCGCGTGCCGGCGTACCGGTTCGGGTCGTCGCTCCAGACGTAGAAGTTGCGCTTCGGCGAACCCTTCGGTGCGCGCCGCGCGGCCTGGAACCACGGGTGCTGGTCCGACGTGTGGTTGACGACGAGCTCGGTGATCACGCGCAGCCCGCGGCGGTGCGCTTCACGCACGAAGCGGCGGAAATCCTCGCGCGTGCCGTACGCCGGGTGCACGTTGTGGTAGTCGGAGACGTCGTAGCCGTCGTCGCGGAACGGCGACGGGTAGAACGGCAGCAGCCACAGCGTGTTGACGCCGAGGTCCTGCAGGTAGTCGAGCTTGCCGGTCAGTCCCGCAAAGTCGCCGATGCCGTCGTCGTTGGAATCGAAGAACGCCTTGACGTGCAGCTCGTACACGATCGCGTCCTTGTACCAGAGCGGATCGTCGCCGGGCTTCGCTACGGCGGCGCGCGCGCTGCGCGGCGCGACGGTGGCGGAAATGTCCATCACATGAAGTAGTCGAAGTCCTGCTCGCGGTGCACGCGCCGCTGCAGCCGGAACACGTGCACCGGGCAGCGCTGCGGATCGAGGCTGACGAAGTTGCGCGCGCCGTGCCAAAGATAGCGCGCGCCGGTGACGAGGTCGTGCATCTGGTACGGCCGGTCCTCCTGCACGCCGAACGCGGCGAGGTCCAGCGCGAGCCAGCCCGACTGCACGTGGTGCGGATCGAGGTTCACCGCGCACACGATCACGTTCGCGAGATCCGGCGTGGACTTCGCGTACGCGATCATCTGCTCGTTGTCGATCGGCAGGAAACGCAGCGAGTCGTCGCGCTGCAGCGCCGGGTTGGCGCGCCGGATGCGGTTCAGCACGCCGATGAAAGGCGCCAGCGAATCGGACCGCTCGCGCTCCCAGTGCCGCAGTTGGTACTTCTCCGAGTCGAGGTATTCCTCCGAGCCCGGCTCGCGCGGGGTGCGTTCCATCAGCTCGTACGCCGGACCGTAGATGCCGTAGCTGGCGCAAAGCGTGGCGGCGAGCGCGACGCGCGCCATGAACGTGCCGCGCGTGCCGAACTGCAGCGCTTCGGTCAGGATGTCGGGCGTGTTCGGCCAGACGTTCGGGCGGAAGTACTCGCGCCCCGGCCCGTGCGCGAGTTCCGTGAAGTAGTCGGTCAGCTCGCGCTTCGTGTTGCGCCACGCGAAGTAGGTGTAGCTCTGCGTGAAACCGAGCTTGGCGAGGCGATGCATCACCTTCGGCCGCGTGAACGCCTCGGACAGGAAGATCAGATCCGGATGCTCGCCTTTGAGCCGCTCGATCGCCCACTCCCAGAACGCGAACGCCTTGGTGTGCGGGTTGTCGACGCGAAAGATCCTGACGCCCTGCTCGATCCAGAACTCGAACACGTGCGCCAACTCCAGCCACAGCTCGCGCCAGCGCGCGCTCTCGAAATCGAACGGATAGATGTCCTGATACTTCTTCGGCGGGTTCTCCGCGTACTGCACGCTGCCGTCGGCGCGGCGGCGGAACCATTCGGGATGCTCGCGCACCCAGGGATGGTCGGGCGCGCATTGGAACGCGATGTCGAGCGCGACCTCCAGCCCGTGCTCGCGCGCGCGCGCGACCAGCCGGCGAAAGTCCTCGAGCGTGCCCAGTTGCGGATGCACCGCCGTGTGCCCGCCTTCGGCGGCGCCGATCGCCCACGGGCTGCCGACATCGTCGGCTCCGGCCGCGAGCGCGTTGTTCCTGCCCTTGCGCTGCAGCTGCCCGATCGGATGGATCGGCGGCAGGTACAGCACGTCGAACCCCATCTGCGCCACGTACGGCAGCAGCTTCTCGCAGTCGGCGAAGGTGCCGTGGCGGCCGGGCTCGGGCGCGGCCGATCGCGGAAACATCTCGTACCAGGCGGAGAAGCGCGCGCGCTCGCGGTCGACGACCAGCGGCAGCTCGCGCGGATACCGGCACGCGAACTGCAGATCGGGTTGGCGCGCGGCCAGCGCGGAATGCGCCGGATCGAGCGCGAGGCGCTTCAGCGCCTCGGCGTCGTTCGCGCCGGCGGCCGCGCGCGCGATCTCGTCGGCCCAGCGCTGCAGCCGGTCGCGGTCGGCGGCCTCCTGCGTGCGCGCCGCGGCGCCGGCGACGAGCTGCGCGCCGACGCGCAGCGCGAGCCGGATGTCGTCGAGGTCGACGCGGCGCGCCAGATCGTGCTGCCAGGACAGGAACCGATCGACCCACGCGCACACCGTGTAGCGGTAACGGCCGATCGCATCGAGGCGAAAGCTGCCGCGCCAGCGGTCGTTGCCGACGTGCGCCATCGGTGCGATCTGCCATGGCGCGCCGTCGTCGCGCCGCCACAGCAGCGCGCACGCGATCGCGTCGTGGCCGTCGGCGAAACAGTCGGCTTCGACGACGAAGGTGTCGCCGACGGTGCGCTTGACCGCGAAGCGGCCGTCGTCGAGCTGCGGCGCGACGTTGTCGACCACCGCGCGGATGCGGCCGTCGCGCTGCCCGATCGGCTGCACGCTGTCGGCCGCGGTGTCAGCCATCGCTGCGCTCCCGCTTGAACACCAGTGCCGCGAGCGGCGGCAGCGTCAGCGTCAGCGAAAACAGCCGCCCGTGCGCGCCGACCGGCGCCGCCTCCACACCGCCGAAGTTGCCCGCGCCGCTGCCGCCGTAATCGCGCGCGTCGCTGTTCAGCAGCTCGCGCCAGCGCCCGCCGGCCGGCGCGCCGACCACGTAGTTCGCCCGCAGCACCGGCGTGAAGTGGCAGACGACGAGCAGCTCGGTTCCGTCGGCGGCGCGACGCAGGTAGCTCAGCACGCTCGCGTCGCGGTCTTCGCAGTCGATCCACTCGAAGCCGCGCGCGTCGAAATCGATCTGGTGCAGCGCCGGCTCGCCGCGATAGACGCGGTTCAGATCCGCGACCCAGCGCCGCACGCCGGCATGTCCGGCGTGCTCGAGCACGAACCACTCGAGCGCCGCGTCGTGGTTCCACTCCGGCCGCTGGCCGAATTCGCCGCCCATGAACAGCAGCTTCTTGCCCGGGTGCGTCCACATGTAGCCGAACAGCAGCCGCAGGTTGGCGAACTGCTGCCACGCGTCGCCCGGCATGCGGCCGATCAGCGAGCCCTTGCCGTGCACCACTTCGTCGTGCGACAGCGGCAGCACGAAGTTCTCGTGAAACGCGTACAGCAGCGAGAAGGTCAGCTTGTCGTGGTGGTAGCGGCGGTGGATCGGGTCCTGCCGCATGTACGCGAGCGTGTCGTGCATCCAGCCCATGTTCCACTTCAGCCCGAAGCCGAGCCCGCCCAGATACACCGGCCGCGACACCATCGGCCAAGCGGTGGATTCCTCCGCGATCAGTTGCACGTCCGGGTGATCGCGGTACGCGGACTCGTTGAGCATGCGCAGGAACTCGATCGCCTCCAGGTTCTCGCGCCCGCCGTAGCGGTTCGGGATCCACTCGCCTTCCTTGCGCGCGTAGTCGAGATACAGCATCGAAGCGACCGCGTCGACGCGCAGCCCGTCGACGTGGTACTCGTCGAGCCAGAACAGCGCGCTCGACAGCAGGAAGGCGCGCACTTCGTGGCGGCCGTAGTTGAAGATCGACGAGTTCCATTCCGGGTGGAAACCCTGGCGCGGATCCTGGTGCTCGTACAGATACGTGCCGTCGAAGCGCGCCAGCCCGTGCGCGTCGGCGGGAAAGTGCGACGGCACCCAGTCGAGGATCACGCCGATGCCGGCCCGGTGCAGCACGTCGACGAAGTACTTGAAGTCCTGCGGCGTGCCGTAGCGCGCGGTCGGCGCGAAGTAGCCCGTGCACTGGTAGCCCCACGAGCCGTAGAACGGATGCTCGGTCACCGGCAGCAGCTCGACGTGCGTGAATCCCGTATCGCGCACGTAGTCGGCAAGCTGATGCGCGAGTTCGCGATAGCCGAGCCAGTTGCCGGCTTGATCGCGCCGCCACGAACCGAGGTGCACCTCGTAGATCGCCAGCGGCGCGTCGAGCGCATTGCGGCGGCGGCGCTCGCCCATCCATTCGCCGTCGCCCCATTCGTACTCGAGCGACCACGCGCGCGACGCGGTGCCCGGCGGCAGCTCGGAGAAGAACGCGAACGGATCGGCTTTGTCGAGCGCCTCGCCGGCGCGCGTGACGATGCGGTACTTGTACGCGTGCCCGGCCTGCACGCCGGGCACCTGCCCTTCCCATACGCCGCAGCCGTCGGGCCGCGGCGCAAGCGGGTTCGCCTCGGGGTCCCAGCCGTTGAACTCGCCGATCACCGCCACGCGCTCCGCATTCGGCGCCCACACGCCGAAGTGCGCGCCGTTCGCCTGCAGGTGGCAGCCCAGCTTGCCGTACAGCCGCACGTGCGTGCCTTCGCGCAGCAGATAGACGTCGTGGCTCGTCAACGCGCCGCGCGCCGACTTGTGCAGCGCGTCCGCGCCTTCCGCGGCTTCGCGAACCTTCATGCGTTCCTCACGTCTGCGGCGCGATGGCCGCTCCGATGGTGCCGGCGATGGTCTCGATCGAACCTTAGTCCGCACCGACGCGCCGTTGAATTCGGCAAGACCGGTACGGGGATCATCGTAGTTCGTAACCGCGTAGCTAACGTCGTTCGTCGCGCCGCGAAACCCACAAAGCGCCCGGGAAGCCGTTCCACGCCTCGGTGAGCGGCAGCGCCGCGCCGAATTCGCGCGCGGCGCCGCTCAGCCGTTCGCGCAGCGGCGGCAGCGGCGCGAGCGGCGACAGATCGACCGCCGTGTCGCCCCAGACCGCTTCGCCGAGCGGCAGTTCGCCGACGGCGGCACCGAGCCCCGCGAACAGGCGGCCGGCGATCGCGATCGCGATCTCGTCGCCGTGCCGGCGCGCGAACGCGACGACGTGCGCGGCCTTTTCGCCGGTCGCCTCCAGCGGCACGTACTCGCCGTGCTCGAACAGCGCGCGCCGCTCGCGGCGCAACGTCAGGCAGCGCCAGGTGACCCACAGCTTGGCCAGGCCGTTCGCGAACAGTTCGCGCAGCAGCGCGCCTTCGTCGCCGCGCGCCGCGAGCGCCTGCAACTGCGCGAGCGCGGCGCGCAGCGCGGCAAAGTCCACCGGCGCGCGGTTGTCGGGATCGACGAGCCGCAGCGCGATCGTCTCGTTGCCCTGGTACAGGTCGGGCACGCCGGGCGAGGCGAACTTCGCCAGCGCCATCGTCACGCTGTTCAACTGGCCGAACCAGGCGAGCGGCGCGACCGTCGCGCGCAGGTCGTCGAGGAACAGGTTGCCGGGCGCGCGCGCCAGCGCCCCCTCGACGAAGCCCTTCAACGCGTCTTCGTATTCGCGATTCGGGTGGATCCAGCTCGTGCGCAGTTTCGCTTCGCGCGCCCCTTTCAACCACGCCGCGTACACGCGCTCGCGCCAGGCGGCGAGCGCCGTCTCGTCGAGCTCCCCGGGCGGCAGCGTGCCGGCCAAGAGCTGGTACAGCGCGTACTCGTCGTTGCGCGTAGGCGCGCGCTCGCCGTCGACCGTGCGGCGATGGCGGCGATTCAGGCGGCTGAAGCGCCGCACCGCGAGCCGCCACGCGGCGGGCAGCTCGGAGATGACGTTCAGCCGGTTGCGCACATCCTCCGAACGCTTGGAGTCGTGCGTGCTGCTCGCCAGCATCGTGTGCGGCCAGCGCGCGCGGCGGTCGCGGCTCGCCGCGTGCCACGCGGCCACGCGCAGGCCGAAGATCTCCGGATCGGAGCCGACGTCGTTCAACGACAGCAGCCGGTTGAAGCGATAAAAGGCGGTGTCTTCGATCCCCTTCGCCGCCACCGGCGCGGTGAACTGCTGGAAGCGCCGCGCGAACGCGAGCGCCTCGGGCGTCGGGCCGTTCGCGGCGCGGCCGAGCAGCGCGGCATGGACGAAATCGAAGATGCCGGGGTCGGCCGCGCGGCTGCGCGCCCGCGCGCGGCCGACCGCCCAGTCGATGTAGCGGCGATCGGCGGCGGTCGGCTCCTCGACGATGTACGTGCGATACACCGGAAACGACGCGGCCACCGCGGCGAGCGCTTCGCGCAGCGCGGGCTGCGTGAAATCGCGCGTGCGCGGATCCGCGCGTGCCAGACGCAGCAGCCGGTTCGCGAGCACCGTCAGCTCGCCGGCCAACGCGCCGGTCATCACCTCGCGCCGGCTCGCGTAGGCGATGTCCTCCCATTCGCCCGCCTCGTCGCCGACGAACGCGCGCCAGGCGCGGTCGATCCGCTGCCGGTTCGCGCCGTCGACCAGCAGCCCGTTGATCACCGTCGCGAAGCGATAGCCGGTGGTGCCGTGAACGGCCCAGTCGCCGCGCAGGTCTTCATGCGCGGCGAGGACCTTCTCGGCGACCACGTACAGCGGCTTGGGCTCGGCGCGAAGCCGCGCGTCGATGCTTTCGGGGGCGAGCCCCGCCGCGCGCAGATGCCCGCGCTGTAGCCGCTCGAAGTACTGCTGCGGATCGAGGAGCCCGTCCGGATGATCGATGCGCAATCCGTCGATCGCCCCCTGCGCGGTCCATTGCAGCAGCTTCGCGTGCGTGGCTTCGAACACCGCCTCGTCTTCCATGCGCAGCGCGGCCAGATCGTTGACGTCGAAGAAGCGCCGGTAATTGATCTCGTCGCCCGCGACGCGCCACGACGCCAGCCGGTACGCCTGCGCTTCGAGCAGCGCGTGCAGCGCGTCGCCGCCACCGTGTGCGCGGCACGCCGCTTCGAGCGCTGCGCGCAGCCAGCGGTGCGCGACGACGAGCTGCGCGAGCCGCCGCTTCAGGCGCGGCGCGTCGGCTCGCCGCACCGCGACCGCGTGCGCGTCCTCGCTGTCGCGCGGCGCGAGCGCGGCCAGCGCCTGCGCGAGCTCGGCAAGCGCGGCGCGCGCGGCGGGCCCCGCGAACGGATGCGCGGCCGCGTGCGCGAGCAGCGGCGGCGTCGTGCGCGGATCGAGCGGAAAGCGATGATCGAAGTACAGCACCGCGAAGCCGCCCGCGTCGGCGTCGAACACCAGCCACAGCTCGCCGCGCTCGAGCACGCGGCCATAGTGGTCGCCGAGCACCGGCAGCAGCACCTTGCCGCGCAGCGCGGGGTCGATCGGCGTCCAGTCGATGTCGAAGAAACGCGCGTACTCGGAGGCCGGGCCGTTCTCCAGCACGTCGAGCCACCACGCGTTGTCGGCGCGCAGCACGCCCATGTGGTTGGGCACGACGTCGGCGATCTGCCCCATGCCGTGCGCGCGCAGCGTCGCGACGAAAGCGTCGAAATCGGCCGTGCTGCCGAGCTCGGGATTCAGCGCCCGGTGATCGACGATGTCGTAGCCGTGCCGGCTGCCGGCGCGCGCGCGCAGAACCGGCGAGCAGTACACGTGCGAGATGCCCAGCTCGGCCAGATACGGCACGACCGCCGCCGCCTGCGCGAACGTGAAGTCGCGGCTCAACTGCAGCCGATAGGTGGCGCGCGGAATCACCGTCGGCGGCGCCTCCGCCGGCGCGGCTGCGCGCGGCCGCGCGGCGGCGAACGCGGCGGCGCAGTCGACGAAGCGCGCGTCGTCGCCCCAGCGCTCGAGCGGCACCTCGAGCTTGCGTTGCCAATTCGGGTGCTCGCTCGTCGTTCCGGGCAGATTGACCTGCTCGCGCGCACCGAAGATGTCCTCGGGCTGCACGACCGCGATCGCGGCCGCGGTGCGTGCGAGGTGCGCGTGGATCGCGTGCGCCAGCCGCTCGTCCAGCGACGGCGGCGGCTCGGTCGCCTCCGGCAGCAGGCCCTCGCGCACCAGCATGCGCAGCAGCGCCGGCCGGTCGCGCGCGCGTTGCGCGCGCTGCGCGGCCTCCAACTCGGCGCTCGGAAACAGGTTCAGCGACGCGCGCAGCGCCAGATCGCGCGCCTCCCACCAGCCGGCCAGCGTCGGCAGGTCGTGGGTGGAAGCGGCCACCAGCGCGAGCGAAGGAAAGTCGGCCGGCGCGCGGAAGCCGCCGTCGGCGTCGCGCTCGAAGTAAAGCACCTTGTACGACAGCACGCCGGCGGCAGCGAGCGCCGCGCGGATCGCGGCCGGTACCGTGCCGAGGTCTTCGCCGATCACGAGGCAGCGGTTGCGATGGCTTTCGATCGCCACCGCGGCGAGCAACTCTTCGAACGCGTAGTGCACGTACGCGCCCTGCGCGGCGTCGCTCCCCGGCGGGATCAGATACAGCCGCATCAGCGCCATCACGTGGTCGATGCGCAGCGCGCCGGCGTGCCGCATGTTCGCGCGCAGCACCGCGACGAAGGGCGCGTGCGCCGCCTCGCGCAACGCGTCGGGCCGCCACGGCGGCAAGCCCCAGTCCTGCCCCTTCGGATTGAAGTCGTCGGGCGGTGCGCCGATCCGCACGCCGTGCGCATACAGCCGCTGCTCGGCCCAGCTCTCGGCGCCGCCGGCGTCGACCGACACCGCCAGGTCCGCATACAGGCCGACCGCCATGTCCGCCGCGCGCTTGGCCGCAGCCGCGAGCTGCTCGTCGGCGAGCCACTGCAGATACGCGTGAAAGTCGATGCGTTCGGCGTTCGCTGCGGCGAACGCCGCGACCGCCGGCGAATCGGGATCGCGATACTCCGGCGGCCACGCCGGCCAGCCCCAGTGCGCCGGATCGCGTGCGTACAGATGCTCCTGCAGCGCTTCGAACAGCGCGTGGCGGCGCAGGTCTTCGCCGCGCTCGCGCTTGAACCGGTCGAACGCCTGCGCGCGCTCGCCGCGCACTTCGCGCGCGAGCAGTTCGAGGATCTCGAACTTGGCCGCCCGCACGCCTTCGTAGTCGACGAACCCGGCCGCGCGCAGCCGCGCGAGCCGCGCCTGGAACTCGGCCGAGGCGACGCGCGCGCGCGCCGCTGCGCTGGCCGCGAATTCCGGCACCGCCTCGACGTCGAGATACAGCGCATTGAGGAACAGCCGGCTCGACGGGCTATAGGGGCTGCAATGGCGCGGGTCGTGGGCGAACAGCGCGTGCAGCGGATTGAGCCCGACGAGATCGGCGCCGTGCCGCGCAGCGAGATCGACCAGGTGCGCCAGATCGGTGAAGTCGCCGATGCCCCAATTGCGTTGCGAGCGCAGCGCGTAAAGCTGGATCGCCGGCCCCCAGATGCGGCGGCCGGCCGCGAGCGCCGGCGGCAGATAGCAGCGCTCGGGGGCGACCCACAGCGCGGCCTCGGCCGCACCGCGCGCATCGAGCACTTCGAGCCGGTGATAACCGACCGGCGGCACGCCTTCGATCGACACCTCGCGCGCGACCTGCGCCTCGCCGTCGACCGAAGCGCGCTCCACCAACGGCCAGTCGGCCGGCGTGAACGCGCCGGCGCGCGAGCCGCCGTCCTCCAGCCGCAGCCGCCAAGCGATCGGCGTTCGATCGTCGTGCTCGCGCAGATTCACACGCAACGTGAACGCGGCGCGGTGCGCGGCCGCGACGATCACCGGCGCGATCGTCCGCGACCACAGCGCGCGCTCGCGCGCCGCGAGCGCCGCCGCCGCGTCGGCGGGGTCCACGCCGAGCGCAGCGAGCAGCGCGCGCAGCGTCTGCCCCGACGCGTGGCGCGCAACGCCCCAGATGTCGTCGTACGCGAGCTGGATACCGCAGTCGTCGGCGAGCCGCGCGAGCGCGTCAGCCATGCGCGTCTTCCAGCGCCCAGCGCACGGTCCACGGCGCGAGCCGGTCGCCGGCGGGTGCGCTCGAATAGATCGTTTCGCCCGCCAGCGGCACGGCGACCGCGGCCGCTTGCTCGTCCGCCGTCAGGTAGGCGTGCAGATGCAGGCGCGCGCCGCCCGCCGGCCAGACGACGTGCAGCAGGCCGGGCGCGGCGATCTCGAAACGGCCCGCGTCCGCGTGCGCGAGCAACGGCGCGATCCGTTGCCGGCGCAGCGCCAGCAGGTCACGATACAACGCGAGCCATTGCGCGTGCGGCGCGCGCTCGCGTTCGGACCAGTCGAGCTTGCTGGCGGCGAAGGTGGCGACCGCGTTCGGATCGGGGATGCGGCTGCACGCGGCGGCCTCGGCGAACGCGGCCGTGCGGCCGAACTCGGCGCGGCGACCGTCGCGCACCGCTGCGGCCAACTCGGCGCCGAAATCGCAGAAGAACAGGAACGGCGTGCCCGCGCCCCACTCCTCGCCCATGAACAGCAGCGGCGGTGCCGGCGCCAGCAGCACGCAGGCCGCGAGCGCGCGCAGCTTGCGCGCGCTGGTCAAGGCGACGAGCCGTTCGCCGAACGCGCGGTTGCCGACCTGGTCGTGCGTCTGCAGGAAGTTCACGAACGCCGCCGGCGGCAGGTGCGCGCTCGGCTCGCCGCGCGCGCGGCCGCCGCGAAAGCGCGAGCGCTCGCCCTGATGGACGAAGCCTTCGGCCAGCGCGCGGCCGAAGTGCGCGAGCGGATCGTCGGCATAGTCGATGTAGTAGCCGTCGGTTTCGCCGGTCGCGAGCACGTGCGCGGCGTGATGCAGGTCGTCGTTCCATTGCGCGGTCGCGACCAGCGGCCGGCGCGCGCCGTCGCGCGCGAGGTAGCGCGCTTCGTTGCGATCGTTCTCCAGGATCAGGTGCACGTGGCGCTCGCGGCCGGGGCCGGCGCGAATCGCCTGCGCGATCTCTTCGACGATGTCGGGACGGCGCGCATCGTCGATCGCGTGCACGGCGTCGACCCGCAGGCCGTCGCAGTGGAACTCCTCGAGCCAGTACAGCGCGTTGTGGACGAAGAACGCGCGTACCGCGTCCACACCGAAGTCGATCGCCGCGCCCCACGGCGTGCGCCGATCGGCGTCGAAGAACGGCCGCGCGTACGCGTGCAGATCGTTGCCGTCGGGGCCGAAGTGGTTGTAGACGACGTCGAGCAACACCATCAGTCCGCGCGCGTGCGCGGCGGCGACGAGCCGTTTGAGATCTTCGGGCGTGCCGTACGCCGCCGCCGGCGCGAACGGCAGCACGCCGTCGTAGCCCCAGTTGCGCGTCCCCGCGAACGCCGCCACCGGCATCAGCTCGAGCGCGGTAACGCCGAGCGCCGCCAGCTCGTCCAGCCGCCCGATCGCGGCGGCGAACGTGCCCTGCGGCGTGAAGCCGCCGACGTGCAGCTCGTAGATCACCGCGTCGTGCCACGGCCGGCCGCGCCAGCCGTCGTCCGGCCAGTCGAACGCGCGCGGATCGGTGACGAGGCTCGGCCCGTGCACGCCTTCGGGATTGCAGCGCGACGCCGGATCGGCAACGACGCGGCGGCCGTCGATGCGATACGCGTAGCGCGTGCGCGCGCCGGCACGCGCGACCGTCGCCTCGTACCAGCCGCCCGCGAGCGCCTGCATCGGCAGCGCTTCGACGTCGAGCAGCAGCAGATCGACGCGCTGCGCGCTCGGCGCCCACAGCCGGAAGCGCACGCCGCCTGCGACGAGCGCCGCGCCGAACGGCATCGCGTGCGCGCGCGCGCTCATCCGGCCGGCGCCTGCAGCAGCGTCAGCACCGCGACCGCGCGCGCGGCGAGCGTGTACGTCGCGCCGGCCTCGACCGCGCCGTCCTCGACCAGCCCGTCGCCGTACGCGGTGTCGAGCACGACCAGCCAGCGGCCGGCGCCGAGCCGCGCGGGGATCGTGAATTCGACCGGCTCGGCGCTGGCGTTGAACAGCAGCACGAAGTCGTCGTCGGTGACGGCCCGGCCGCGCGCGTCGACCTCGTTCAATCCCCGCCCGGACAGGTATACGGCGAGCGCGCGCGCGTGCTCGGACTCCCATTCCTGCGGCGTCATCTCGTTGCCGTCCGGGCGCATCCACACGATGTCCTTGATGTCGGCTCCGTACAGCGGCCGGCCCTGGAAGAAGTCGCGCCGACGGAACGTCGGGTGCGCGCGGCGCAGCGCGATCATCCGGCGCACGAACGCGAGCAGCCGTTCGCGCTCGGCGTCGAGCGACCAGTCGACCCAGCTCGTCTCGTTGTCCTGGCAGTACGCGTTGTTGTTGCCGTTCTGCGTGCGGCCGATCTCGTCGCCGGCGGTGATCATCGGCACGCCCTGCGACAGCAGCAGCGTGGCGAAGAAGTTGCGTTGCTGCTGCGCGCGCAGGCGGTTAATCTGCGGATCGTCGGTCGGCCCCTCGACGCCGCAGTTCCACGACAGGTTGTGGTTGTGGCCGTCGCGGTTGTCTTCGCCGTTCGCTTCGTTGTGCTTGTGGTTGTACGACACGAGGTCGCGCAGCGTGAAGCCGTCGTGCGCGGTGATGAAATTGATGCTCGCGTACGGGCGCCGGCCGCTGCGACCGTACAGGTCGCTCGATCCGGTGAGCCGGCGCGCGAACTCGCCGATCAGGCCGCCGTCGCCCTTCCAGAACGCGCGCATCGTGTCGCGGTAGCGGTCGTTCCACTCGGCCCAGCCGGGCGGGAAGTTGCCGACCTGATAGCCGCCTTCGCCGAGGTCCCACGGCTCGGCGATCAGCTTGACGCGATTCAGCACCGGGTCCTGCAGGATGACGTCGAAAAACGCGCCGAGCCGGTCGACTTCGTGCAGCTCGCGCGCGAGCGCCGACGCGAGATCGAAGCGGAAGCCGTCGACGTGCATCTCGGTGACCCAGTAGCGCAGCGAATCCATGATCAGCTGCAGCACGCGCGGATGCCGCAGATTGAGCGTGTTGCCGCAGCCGGTGTAGTCCAGGTAGCGGCGGCGGTCGCCTTCGACGAGCCGGTAGTACGACGCGTTGTCGATGCCGCGGAACTCGAGCGTCGGCCCCAGATGGTCGCCCTCGGCGGTGTGGTTGTAGACGACGTCGAGGACCACCTCGATGCCGGCCGAGTGCAGCGCCTTGACCATCGCCTTGAACTCGGTCACCGGATTGGACGTGGCCGCGTAGCGCGTCTCGGGCGCGAAGTAGCCGAGCGTGTTGTAGCCCCAGTAGTTGCGCAGCCCCATCTCGACCAGGCGGCGGTCGTCGACGAACGCGTGCACCGGCATCAGCTCGACCGTCGTGACGCCGAGCCGCTTCAGGTACTCGACGACCGGCGCGCTCGCCAGCCCCGCGTACGTGCCGCGCAGCGCGGGCGGCACGTCCGGGTGGCGCATCGTGAAGCCGCGCACGTGCAGCTCGTAGATCACCATGTCGTTCCACGCGATCGCCGGCGGGCGGTCGTCGCCCCAGGTGAACGCGTTGTCGATCACCTGGCACTTCGGCATGCCGTGCGCGCTGTCGCGGCGGTCGAACGACAGATCCTCCTTCTTGTGGCCGACGACGTAGCCGTACAGCGCGTCGCTCCAGCGCAGCGCGCCGACCAGATTGCGCGCGTACGGATCGACCAGCAGCTTGTGCGGATTGAAGCGATGGCCGTCGGTCGGGCGATACGGGCCGTGCACGCGGTAGCCGTACAGCATCCCGGGGCGCGCTTCCGGCAGGTAGCCGTGCCACACGTCGTGCGTGCGCTCGCGCAGCGCGACGCGCTGCACCTCGCGGCGGCCCGCCGGATCGAAGATGCACAGCTCGACGCGCTCCGCGTGCTCGGAAAACAGCGCGAAGTTCACGCCTTCACCGTCCCACGTCGCGCCGCGCGGGAACGACCTGCCTGGCCAGACTGCCGTGATCGGCGGGTGCGTAGCGTCGGACATGCGTGACCCCTCTAACAGCCTCGATACGCTGTGCCTTTGCGATCCGCTGAAGTCTACGGAGATTGCTTGGGCGGCATGCCCGTGCTGTCGCGTACGCGAAAGCCGAAGCGAGCACATCCTGCACGCCGGAGGAGCGATTGCATCGCGCTTTCGCGCTAGGTGTTTTACGTACGCGCTGTCGCGAACGCGCCGTAGTGCCGATCCGGCTAAAGTCCTTCCGCCTGCGCCTGACCCTCCCCAGGCCGGGCCGGCCGGTTTTCGATCACATCGGCCGTCCTCTTCCGCGAACCCGCCCCGGTGTCCCGGGCGCGGGTCCGCGAACGCGGGCGGATGCGCGTTCGCGCCGCCCTGCGATTGACCCGCATCCGATGTTTCGAACCTTGCGCCTTTCGCTTCGTTTCCTTCTGCCGCTGCTGGCCGCGCTGTTCGCGCTCGCGTATCTGTCGATGCCGCTGATCGACGCCCTGACGCTGCGCTGGTTCGTCCGCGATCTCGACATCCGCTCGGCGTTGATCGCCCGCACGCTCGACGAGCAGCTCGCCGAGCTGACCGCGGCCAAGTCGAACGCTCGCATCGACGCCCTGCTCGAGCGCGCCGCGGCCGACGAGCGATTGTTCGCACTCGGCCTGTGCGACGCGGACAACCGGCTGGTTCGCAAGACGCAACGTTTTCCGGCGGCGGTCGACTGCGCCGTCCGCGACCGTGTCGAGCCGGGCACCGGGTTCGTGCTCGAGTTGCCGCGCGGGCCGCTGCACGTCTCCGTCGCCGACGTGCAGCACGACGGCAAGCCCGTCGCATCGCTGGTGATGCTGCACGACATGAGCTTCGTGCAGCGGCGCAGCGCCGACACGCGCAAGTACATCGTGTGGCTGTTCACGGTCATGGGGCTCGCCGTCGCGCTGATCACGGTCGCGGTCGCGCATCTGAGCTGGCGCGGCTGGGTGGCCGGCGTTCGCGCGATGCTGCGCGGCGAAGGCGTGATCCGTCCGTTCGCGCAGCCGCGCCCCGAGTTGCAGCCGCTGGTCGGCGACCTGCGCGCGTTGCTGCGCGACCTGCAGAACGAGCGGCGCGAGCACGATGCGACGACGCTGCGGTGGAATCCGGAGGCGCTGCGCCGGCTGCTCAAAGACCAGTTCTCGGGGGACGAGGTCATCCTCGTGTCCAACCGCGAGCCGTACATCCACGTGCGCTCGGCGCAGGGCATCCACGTGCAGCGTCCGGCGAGCGGTCTGGTGACTGCGATCGAGCCCGTGATGCGCGCGTGCTCGGGCACGTGGATCGCTCACGGCGGCGGCTCGGCCGATCGGGAAACAGCCGATCCGGCGGGCCGCGTGCGTGTTCCGCCGGCCGATCCCGCGTACACGCTGCGCCGGATATGGCTCACGAAAGCCGAGGAGAAGGGCTACTACTACGGATTCGCGAACGAGGGTCTGTGGCCGCTGTGCCACATCGCGCACGTTCGGCCGGTGTTCCGCAGCGACGACTGGGAGCAGTACCGCGCGGTCAACGAGCGTTTCGCCGAGGCGGTCGTCGACGAGGCACGCACCGATGATCCCGTCGTGCTGATCCAGGACTACCACTTCGCGCTGCTGCCGCGCATGGTGCGCGAGCGGCTGCCGCGCGCGACGGTCATCACGTTCTGGCACATTCCCTGGCCGAACCCCGAGTCGTTCGGCATCTGCCCGTGGCGCGGTGAAATCCTCGACGGCCTGCTCGGCAGCACGATCCTCGGGTTTCACACGCGCTTCCACTGCAACAACTTCCTGCAGACGGTCGACCGCTTCCTCGAAGCGCGCATCGAGTACGAAAGCTCGACCGTCTCGTTCGGCGGGCACCTGACGCAGGTCGAGAGCTATCCGATCTCGATCGCGTGGCCGGCGCAACAGGACGACGAACCGGTCGCCGCAGCGCGCGAGCGCATCCGGCGCGCGCTCGGCGTCGGCGACAACCAGCGGCTCGGGCTCGGCGTCGACCGCCTCGACTACACCAAGGGCATCGTCGAGCGGATTCGCGCGGTCGAGCGGCTGTTCGAGCTGCACCCGGAGTGGCTCGGCCGCTTCACCTTCGTGCAGATCGCCGCGCCGTCGCGCTCGTCGCTCGACGAGTACCAGCGCTTCGAGGCGCAGGTCCGCGCGACCGCAGCGCAGGTCAATGCGCGCTTCGGCGACAGCACGTGGCAGCCGATCCGGCTGCTGGTCGAGCACCACGACGCCGAATCGGTGCGCGCGCACTACCGCGCGTGCGACGTGTGCATGGTGACCAGCCTGCACGATGGAATGAACCTGGTCGCCAAGGAATTCATCGCCACGCGCGACGACGAACGCGGCGCGCTGATCCTGAGCCAGTTCGCCGGCGCGTCACGCGAGTTGCACGAGGCGCTGATCGTCAATCCCTACCACATCGAGCAGGTCGCCGACGCGCTGCACCGGGCGCTCGCGATGCCCCCGAGCGAGCAGCGCGAACGGATGGCGAGCCTGCGCCGGCTGGTTCGCGAGTTCAACGTGTACCGCTGGGCGGGCCGAATGCTGCTCGACGCGGCGCGGCTGCGCCGGCGCGAACGGATCGCAGCCCGCATCGGCGAGCACAGCGAGCCCGCATGAAGCACCTGCTGAGCGCCGAAGGGCAGGAGTCGCTGCGCACGCTCGCCGGCGCGCGCGCGCTGTTCGCGTTCGACTTCGACGGCACGCTCGCGCCGATCGTCTCGCGGCCGCCGGATGCGCGCGCCGGCATCGGCGTGCGGCAGCGGCTCGCGCTGCTCGCCCAACGCGCGCCGGTGGCGGTCGTCTCCGGCCGCGGCCTCGCCGACCTGCGCGAACGGATTCCGGTCGAGGTCCGGCACTGCATTGGCAACCACGGCAACGAGGGGCTGCCCGGCGCGACCGATCCCGCGACCCTGCATGCGGTTTGCCGCGGCTGGATCGCGCAGCTCGACGCGGGACTCGCCGCTGCGCCGCTGTCGGGGATCGTCGTCGAGGACAAGCGCCTGACGCTGTCGCTGCACTACCGGCTCGCGCGCGATTGCGAGCACGCGCTGCGCGAGCTCGCGCAGATCGTCAAACGCCTCGATCCGGCGCCGCGCGTGATCGGCGGCAAGCTCGTGCTGAACCTCCTGCCGCCGCAGGCGCGTACGAAGTTCGAGGCGATCATCGCGCTCGCGGGACACGAACGCGCACAGCGCGTGCTGTTCGTCGGCGACGACGCGACCGACGAGCTCGTCTTCGCGCAGGCGCCCGCGCACTGGATCACGGTCCGCGTCGGGCTGGACCGCGCCAGCCGCGCGCACTATTTCATCCACCGGCAGTCGGAGATCGTGATGCTGCTGGACCAGTTGCTGCAGCTGTCGCGCGCATCGGCCATGCGTGACGGCGACGAAGGAGGACGACGATGATCGACTGGGCGAGCCTCGAGTGGCTGCGGCCGTGGTGGCCGGAGCTGAAGTCCGCGTTGAAGGTGCTCGCGATCCTGGCCGGCGCATGGGTCGTGCACGCGGTGATCGCGCGGCTGCTCGGACGGGTGCGCCGCGCCGCCGCAGCGCGCGCCGCCGATGTCGAGAGTTCCAAGTGGATCGAAACGGTCGGCCGGGTGCTGCGCTACACCGCTTCGATCGTGATCGGGTTGATCACCGCGATGCTGGTGCTCAACGAACTGGGCGTATCGATCGCGCCGATCCTGGGCGCCGCGGGCGTCGTGGGTCTGGCGGTCGGCTTCGGCGCGCAGAGCCTCATCAAGGACTACTTCACGGGCTTTTTCCTGCTCGTCGAGAACCAGATCCGCGTCGGCGACGTCGTCGAAATCGCCGGCAAAAGCGGCTTCGTCGAGGAAGTGACGCTGCGGCGCGTAAAGCTGCGCGGCTACGACGGTGCCGTGCACTACGTCGCCAACGGGCTGATCACCACGGTGACGAACATGTCGACCGAGTTCGCGTTCGCGGTGATGGACATCGGCATCTCGTATCGCTCGAACATCGGCGCGGCGTTCGACGCGCTGCGCCGCGTGGCGGCCGAACTGCGCGCCGACCCGGAGTTCGGCCCGCGCATCCTCGAGGATCTGCAGATCGCCGGCGTCGACAGTCTCGCCGACTCGGCCGTCGTGATCCGCTGCCGGATCAAGGTGAAGCCGCTCGAGCAGTGGAACGTCCGGCGCGAGTTCCTGCGGCGGACCAAGGAAGCGTTCGACGCCGCCGGCGTCGAGATCCCGTTCCCGCATCGGACGATCTATTTCGGCCAGCCCGGCGATGTCCCGGCGAGCGGCGCGCGCCAGAGCAAGCCTCAGCCGGACGGCATCGCGTAGGTGATCACCGAGAGCACGGCGCCCTGCGGACCCTGCAGCACCGCCATGCAGCCCATCCCGGGCACGTCCATCACGGGTGCGAGCACCTTGCCGCCGAGCGACTGCGCGGCCGCGACGGTGTCCTCGACGCGGCCCACGGTCACGTAGCAGCCCCAGGGCGGCGATAGCGGCGGCGCATCGTCGGGCATCTTCATGATCCCGCCGACCGAGACTTCGCCGACCTGCGCCGTCGTGTAAGCACCGCTGGGCATGTCGAGGCGCTCCGTGCCCCAGCTGAGAAGCTTCGTGCAAGAGCGCATCGCGCCTCTCACATCGGTGGTCATCGGCTCGCACCAATTGAACGCGCCATGCTTTCTCCAGACATCCGTCGTCGACTACCGCGCGATGCAGTCGGCTTGGCTGCCGCAGACGCTCCTGGCAAAGCGGTGCGGACGGGCAATCGGAGGCGACGAAACGGCGTCGCGATGACGCCGAAGCGCGATGCGCGCACCTCAGCGCGGCGCAACCAGGATGCGCGTGTTCAAGCCGTCGGACAGCGCGAACTCGAACTCGCCGCCGCGCGCAAGATCCGCTGTGTCGATGCGCGCGCTGCCGCCGCTAAGCCACACGGCCAGCACGCGCCGCTCCCCGTCTTCGGCGACGTGCGTGACGCTCAGATAGCGGTGGGCGGCTGCGTTCCAGGCGAGCACGAGCGCGCCGGCGTCCTCGCTCCAGTCGACCCAGACCGACTCCGGCGCGGGCGCGCGGCGAGCCTGGGCGCGCACCGCGCTCGAGGCGGCCAGCGGCAGCGCGCTCGCGCCGCGCAGCACCGCGACGTCGGCGAGCTCGCCCGGATCGGGCAGCTTGACGAAGAAGTGCTGCTCGGCCGGCGCCGCGTGGTCGACGCGCACGGCGTCGAACGACACTTCGATCGTCGCGCCTGCGGCGGTGACGAGACGCAACGTGTACTCGCCCGCTTCGGCGACCGGCGCGACGCCGCGCAGCCGCTGCACCGGATTGAAACGCACCCCGTCGGGCCCGATCGAACCGGACACGATCAGGATTTCCGTCGCGCGCCCTGCGCTTTGAACGCTCAACGCGGGCTGTGGCTGCGCCTCGACGAAACGCTGCACCTCGCGGAAGTTGTAGTCGGAGAACCATGCGCCGCTGCAGTAGCCCATGATGTCCGACATGCCTGCCGGCGAGACGATGTCGTCGAGCAGCGAATCGAACAGCGGCGTACTGCTCAACGCGCCGTTCGGATACGGGTAGTTCGGGTCCGGGTTGGCGACGCCGCCGCAGGGCGCGTGCTCGCGGCTGAAATTGTGGCCCAGCTCGTGCGAGAAGGTGCGGCGCCACGAAGCGCGGCTCGCGTCCCAGCCGATCGCCGAGAGATTCGGCGAGGTCGAGCCGACGCGGTTCACGTAACCGATCCCCGCGGTGCCGGCCGACACCATCGGCCGCACGAAGCCGTAGTAGTGCTTCGTCCGCGCTTCGCTGCGGCGAAGCGTCTCGAGTTCGCCGAGCGCGCTCGACCAGTCGCTCCCCGTGTCCACACCGTCGGTCACCGTGGTCAGCGTGTACGGCGCGCGGACCGACACGCTGACGTTCTCGCGTGCGATCGGAAGCCGCCGCACGATCTCGTCGATGACATCGGCGGCAGCCGGCATCTGCGGTACGTTGCCGCCGGACACGAGCGGCACCAGCACGAGGTCGATGCGCGTGGCCGTACCCACGTTCGGTGTGGCGTCGACCACGATCGGGTTGCCGTAGCGGCGGTCGGGATCGATCTCGACGCGCACGCGCAATCCGCCGCCGACCCATGCCGGCGGAAGATTCGCGTTGAAGGTCAGCGCTTCGTTGTAGCGCATCGAATCCGGCACGGCGGCGCCGGCAGCAAGCTGCGGCAGAACGGCCGGCCCCGTCATCGCGATCGTGCCGAGCGTGGCCGTGCCGTTGTAACCGGTCAGCCGCACGACCGGCGCAGCGGTCCCCGCCGACTCGGCGACAACGTACGCGCGGACCCAGGTCTCCTTGCCTGGAACGAGCCGCTGGTAGTTCGCACCGGCGCTCTGTGCGTAGACCTGCGCGAACTCGACCCCGGCGCTGCGGACCGTGCAGCCGGCGCCGACGACGACCGAACCGGCCGGCACCGATGGCTGGCTCTGCGACAGCAACGTGATCGCACCGCAGTTGACGCCGGCGGGGACAGTGAACGAAAGCTGTGTGTCGCTGCGCGCACCGATCGTCGCCGCACTGGCGCCCACGGTGACCGCGCTCACTTCGGCGAGGCCCGTGCCGTTGATCGTGACCGCGGCGCCGGCCGCGACGTTGTACACGGCGGTCGCGTCGACTTGAATGCGCGGTACGACCGTGAGGCTCGCGGGCGCGTCGGCGCGCTCGCCGGCGCTGCCGATCACCGTGAACACCCCGGAGTTCGCCGCCGCGGGCACCGTCACCGAAATCGAGATGCTGCCGGTTCGCGCGGCGACCGCCGCTTGCGCGCCACCGGCGAACTCGACAGCGACCGCGCGATCGAGGTTGCTGCCATTGATGGTGAGCGTGAGCCCGCGCGCAACCGTCGTCGGCGCGAAAGACGCCACGGAAATCGATCCCGCCACCGTGATCTGCTGCGCGCTCTGGCGGGCGATGCCGTCGGTCGCCACCAGCGTCAGGAAGCCGCTGGACGCACCGGCCGGCACGTCGAGCGCGAGCGCCGTCGGCGACTGCGCCGCGATCGCGAGCACCGTCGCGTTGAGCCTGGCCTGCGTGACCTTGTCGAGATCGCTTCCGGCGACGTTGATACGGGCGGGCGGAACGATGCTGCTCGGCGTCACGCTCGTGACGCGAGGCACGGCGAGCACGACGAGAGCGTTCGCCGATTGCGTCACGCGGCCGCCCCCCGCCAGCTCGATCGGCCCGCTCGAGGCGCCGTCCGGAACGGTCAGCCTCAGTTGAGCGGCCGAGTCGATGGTGAAGCTGGCGCTGGTCGTGCCGACCTTGGCAGACTGCACCGCGTCGAAACCGCTACCGGTCACCGTGACCGTCGCGCCCGGGCCGGCCTGCGCCGGCGCGAAGCTCGCGATCGCGATCGGCGGTGCGACCGGCGGCGGTGGCGCGGTGTCGCTGCTCGATCCGCCGCCGCAGCCGGCCAGGATCGCAACGGCCAAAGCCGCTGCGGCACGGCAGCGTTGGATGATTGCGGTCGGAAACAACGGGCGGCGGTCAGTCACGTTGCGCGCGATCCTCACTCAGGCGGCACTACGAAGACATCCCATCGATAGGCTCATCCGCGCGGCGCAGGGCGTATGGGCCTGACCTTCGCCGCCGCGGTGCGGTGCGCGATGACGTCGGGTTCGCCAGGATCACGACCGGCAAGACGGCACGCACGGGCCGATCTTGAGCGCGGGCGGGATCCGCCGTATTCCCCCGGCGCCGCTCGGTCGCATCGCCCCGGCACACGGAGCCGGGGTAGCGCATTCGGGGAGTCGCCCGGAACATCCTGCGGATCGACCGAACGGCCGTCATCCGAAAGCGCGATAATGCGCGCCTTCACCGTCCAGCCACTCTTGGCGGACGCATGTTCTCGACCGGAGACCGTTTCTACGACTTTTCGCTGCGCATCCTGATGGGATTCGTGACGATCGTCCTGCTCGGCTGCATCGGCTTCCTCGCGTTTCGGTGGATCCAGCCGCAGGCGGCGAACGATCCCGGCGTTCCGCTCGTGCAGGTTGAGGTCAAGCCGCCTGCGGAACCCCCGGCCACGCCGGTTGCACCCGAGCCCAAGGCGCAAGTGCTGCTCGCTCCGGGTAAGATCTTCCGCTGTGAACTGAAAGGACGCGTGACCTTTTCGGATCAGCCCTGCCCCGACGGCGCGGCGCAGACGATGGTCGACGCGAAATCGCGCTGAACCAGCGCCGGCCTGACGCTGCCTGCGGGTTACAACTCGAAACGCACGCGCAGTGCACGCGGGTCCACCGCCTGCGACGACCGCCGTTAGAAGTCGTGCATGACTTCACGGAGGCAGACCATGAAAAGGTCGCTCGCCCTGGTCGCTGTTGCACTCGCGGCAGCGCTGCCCGTCGGTGCGGCCCAGGCCCACGGCAACGTCGCGATCAGCGTCGACACGCCGGACTTCGGCATCCGTATCGGCACGCCGTTCCCCGTCTATGCGCCGCCGGTGGTCGTCGCGCCCGCGCCGGTGTACGTACCGCCGCCGGTGATCTACGCGCCGCCGCCGCGCGTGATCGTGCCCGCGCCGGTCTACTACGGCCCGCCGGCCTTCCGTCCACCGGGCCACTACCGCAAGTACCACAAGATCAAGCACTACAGGGACCGCGACTGGCGCGACGACTGAGTCGTCGCGTACGCCTCGACGCACGACCGTCGCCGCGCGACCGGTCAGAACGGCGAAGGCGGCCGGATCGCGTCGCCGAGACTCTGCAGCGGTCCGAGCGGGTTACGTACCGTTTCGTACTCGCGGATCGCCGGCTGCCCGCCGGACAACGCGTAGACAACGACATCGTCGACCAGCACGATCAGCGCATTGAAGCTCCAGCCGGTGATCTCGCTCTCGCGTCTGAAGTTGAACGTGTCGAGCCAGAAGTTGCCGATGCGCTTTCGCCCGACTTGCTTGACCGCGATCGCATAGCCGGTGCACCGGCGCCCCGCCTTCAGACAGTCGCGCAGTCCGCGGTCCATCTCGTCGGAAGACAGCGCCGCGGTCGCCGGAAAGCGCTGCGCGATGTCGGCGAAATTCAGGATCGTCACCGCCGGGTTGTCGGTCGAATCGAAGCCGAGCACGTGCAGTTCCGCGCGCCGCGTCTTGTACGGGACGATCTGCTCCAGCGCACGCGCAGCGTCCGCGTAGCTCGACCACCCGAACGGCGTGCGCGAGCTCGACGTCGGCAACAGCGCCTGGCAGCCGGACAAGACCATCGCCAGCGCGGCGTACAACGTCACGCGTATCCAGTTCGTATTCTCAGTGTTCATCCGTGTCCTCGCGCCGGGGCGTCGCCCGTCTACGGCGGTTCCGGCAAGCCGGTGCAAAGCTAGCACGCCCGCATGTGTGGCCCTTGCGCCGGGTCACGACGGACTTCGCGCCCGCCGGCGATCCGCCTATACACTGGAGTCCCGCCGTCCGTTCCGCAAAGGCTGTCGCCATGACCCAACTCGTTTACATCGCCGACCCGATGTGCTCGTGGTGCTACGGATTCACGCCGCAGCTCGAACGGCTGCTCGAATCGCTGCCGGACGCGGAACTGGAGCTCGTGATGGGCGGGCTGCGCGCGTACGAGCGCGAGCCGATGGACGACGCGCGCAAGGCCGAGGTCCGCGACAACTGGAAGCGCGTGCACGAGCTGAGCGGGCAGCCATTCGGCGCCGATGCGACGGCGCGCGCCGACTTCGTCTACGACACGGAACCGGCGTGCCGCGCGGTCGTCACGATGCGCTCCGGCGCCGGCCCGCTCGCGTACGCGTTCTTCCGGGCCACGCAGGACGCCTTTTATCGCGACGGCCGCGATGTGACGCGCGACGATGTGCTGGCCGACGTCGCGGCCGACATCGGCGTTCCGCGCGCGGCATTCGCCGAGGCCTTCGCATCCGACGAACTCAAGGAGATCACCCGCCAGGAGTTCGAAATGGTGCAGCGCTGGGGTATCAACGGCTTTCCGGCGCTGCTGCTGGTGCACGGCGACGAACTGCACCTGGTCGCGTCGGGCTACACCGACGCCGACACGCTGCGCGAACGCATCGAGCAGATTCGCAGCGCGCCGCCGGCAGCCGAACACTGACCCATCGCCGCGTACGGCGTCGGCCGCGCGCATCGCGCCCGCGCCGGCACGGGCCGCGCACCGGTTGATCCGCGTCAGTCAGGCACGCACGCGCGCGTGGCTATCATGGCGCCGATTGACGGCCCCTTCCGAGCGCAGCCCGCGCAGCGCATCGCCATGAACGCACCCGACGCCATCTCCCGCCGCTCCAACCTCGATCCGACGCTGATCCACCGTACCGCGCCGCTGCCGATCGCGGCGTACTTCGACCGCGGCTGGTTCGAGCGCGAAATGCTGTTGCTGTTCGACAAAGGGCCGGGGTACGTCGGCCACGAGCTGATGGTGCCCGAGGTCGGCGACTACATGACGCTGCCCTGGACCGAGCACGGCAAGCTGCTGGTGCGCTCTGGCGAAGGCGTGGCGCTGCTGTCGAACACCTGCCGCCACCGGCAGGGGCTGGTCATGGAAGGCCGTGGCCACGCGCGCAACCTCGTGTGTCCGCTGCACCGCTGGACCTACGACCTCGGCGGCAAGCTGCTCGGCGCGCCGGACTTCGACCACACGCCGGATTGCTCGCTGCCGCGCACACCGCTGAAAAGCTGGCACGGGCTGCTGTTTTCGGGTCCGCGCGACCCGGGCGCCGATCTCGCCGACTTTCCGCTTGCGGCCGACTACGACTTCACGGGCTACGTCTTCGATCGGATGATCGTCGACGAGTGCCCCTTCAACTGGAAGAACTTCCTCGAGATCTATCTCGAGCTGTACCACGTCGAGGCGATGCACCCCGGGCTGCAGAAGTTCGTCGACGCCGGCAACTACGAGTGGGGCTTCGGCGACCGCTGGAGCTATCAGATCCTCGGCATCAAGGACGAGTTCAAGTCGCAGGTGTCGCCCAACTACCAGAAGTACCGCGACGCGATCCTCGCCTACTCCGGCGGCAAGTTGCCGAAATACGGCACCGTGTGGTCGATCCTGTACCCGAACGTCATGCTCGAGTGGTATCCGTACGCGCTCGTCGTCAGCACCTTGATACCCCGCTCGCCGGACCACACGACCAACATCGTGGAGTTCTACTACCCGGAGGAAATCAAGGCCTTCGAGCCGCAGATCGTCGAAGCGCATCAGGCCGCGTACACGGAGAGCGCGGCCGAAGACGCCGAAGCGTGCGGCCGCCTGCACCGCGGTCGCCGCGCGTTGTGGCTCGCCGGCGAGGACGACGCCGGCCCGTTCCACTCGCCGCACGAGGACGGCATGATCCATCTGTACGACTGGATTCGGCGCGAGATGAAGCAGCGGAGGACGGCATGAGCGCCGCGCGCGCCCGACTCGCCCACCTTCCGTAAAGGGGCCGGACGGACGGCTTGCGGCGCCGCACGACGGGATCGAGCCCGCCGCGTGTCAAGGCGCGACGATCGCAGCGTTCGCGCCGAGCCAGGCGACCAGCGCGGCATCCATCGTGGTCGCGTGCACCGCAAACCACCGTGGCAGCTCGGCCGCAAGCCGGAGGACGACTTCCTCGTCACCTTCGGCAAAGCGTCGCTCGACCTCGGCGAGAACGTCGAGCACCCTGTCGTGCTCGCGCTTGTGACAGTCGAACGCCGGAAACTCGGACTCGCGCATCCAGCGCTCCTCGTCGCCGAAGTGGCGCAGCAAATGGGTGCGCAGGCCGGCGAGCGCCGCCGACAGCGCACCGCCGCCTTCGAAAGCCGCCACGCAGGCGTCGAACTCGGCGTGCAGCGCGTCGATCGGCGCGTAACCGAGCGGGATGGCCGGCGCGGCGACGCTCATCGCGGCGCGCCGCGCAGCCAGTCGGCGAGCGGCGCGTCCTCTTCCTGCGCGTGGATCGCGAACCAGCTCATCAAATCCGCGCAGTAACGGCGCACGCCGTCGATGTCGCCGCCGTCGAAGCGGCGCCGGGCATCGGAGATGGACTCGAGCAGCCGCTCGTGCGCGCGCTTGTGGCGCGCATAGTGCTCGTAGTTCTCCTGCAACATCCACTGCTCCTCGAGTGCGCAGTGGCGCAGCAGGTGCTCGTGCAGCGCGAGCAGATCCTCGCCGTAATCGCCCTCGCGTGGATCGTTCAACGCGTCGAGGATCGCCTGGAATTCCCGGTGCAGGTCGTCGATGGGCTTGAAGCCCACGAAGATGTCGTCATGACGGACGTGTGTTGGCGCCACAGCCATCGCGAGCCTCCTCGCATCTGGATAACCGCAAGCTAAGGCAGCACGCGAAGCCCGCCTTGATACAGCGCAAGCCGGTGGCAGACCCATCATCGGCCGTGTGCGCGCCGCACGTCGAAGCCGGGCCCGGGGCACGAGGTACCGGGACAACGGCTCGATCCCGATCGAGCTTGCGCCCGCTGCGGCGCCGGCCTGCACGCCGTCTTGGAGTTCGAGCAACGCAGCCTTCCCCGCGTGCCGTGACCGATGGCGCTGCGCGCCGCTCAGAATGACGAAGGGCCAAGCGCCGTTTCGGCGTTTGGCCCTTCAGGCGGGCTCGATGCCCGCTCGCTTACGGTGTACCTAGCGGTACACCATGACCGGGATTGTCGAGTGCGTCAGTACTTTCTGCGTTTCGCTCCCGAGTAGAACCGCGTTCAGACCGCGACGCCCATGAGATGCCATGAAGATCGCGTCACAGCCACGCTCTTTGGCGGTTTCGATGATCGCCTCGTATGGCGAGAAGGACCTCGCGATCACCGTTTCAACAGGCACATTAGCCGCTTTCGCGACACTTTCAAGTTTCTCGAGCCGCTGCCGCGCCACCTTCTCCATCCGGGCTTCGTAGTCCTCGAAAGACTCTGGCCTGTATTCGGATAAGGACGAGTACGAATAGGGCTCGATGACCGTCACGCCGACGACCTGCGCGCCGAGTTGCCGCGCCACCTCGACGGCGCCGTTGATCGCCTTCGCCGACAGCTCGGTGCCGTCGGTTGGAACCAGGATCTTCCTGAACACGTTTCCCTCCGCGATGTCCGCTTGTTGCCATGCTATGCGGGCGTGGGGCCGCGACGCTTGACAGCCGTCAAGTGGCGGACATGCCCGCGCCGTGCGCCCGACGAGCGATTCGATCCAGCACAACCGCCGCGGCCGCGAACCCGAGCGGCGCCGTCACCGCCACGGTCGAACCATAGCCTGCGCAAGCGAGGCCTGCCGCGAGATCCGGCTTTGGCGCGCACGCGCCGATGGGCGGCCGCACCGGTTCGTCCGAATACACCACCACCACGCCGAACTTTCGAGTCCGTCCGGCGCGGTCTCGCGGAAAACCATAACGCTGTCGCAGGCGATAGCGCACCTTGGCGAGCAGCGGGTCGCCCGCCACGCGCGCGAGATCTGCGCTGCGGATTCGTGTCGGATCGGTCCGTCCGCCGGCCGCGCCGCAGGTCACGACATCGATCTTCGCGGCGCGGCAATGCGCGATCAGCGCGGCCTTCGCCGATACCTGGTCGATGCAGTCGACGACCGTGTCGACATCGCGGATGAGTTCGGCGACGTTGTCGGGTGCGACGAACTCCTCGATGCAGCGCACCTCCGCCGATGGATTGATCGCGCGAACGCGCTCGGCCATCGCGGTCACCTTGGCCTTGCCGTATTCGTCGCCGAGCGCGTGGATCTGGCGATTCGTGTTGCTTTCGGCGATGTGGTCGAGATCGATCAACACCAGCGTGCCGACCGCGCTGCGCGCGAGCGCCTCGGCCGCCCACGAGCCCACGCCGCCGATGCCGACGACCGCGATGCGCGCTTGCCGAAAGCGCTCGAACGCCGCGTCGCCGTAGAGGCGCGCCACGCCGCCGAAGCGGCGTGCGAGGTCGGCATCGAGCGACGGCGCGACGAGCTCGTCCATGTCCATGATGCGATTGTAGGAGCGAAGGTTGTGCCGCCCGTCCGCGGCGGTCCGCGCATCCTGCCCGAAGGCGCCAGATCGGGCGCACGACGACGCGAGCTCTCCGCGGCGGACGTCGCGCGCGCCAAGCCCTATCGCGTTCTCATCGCCAGCACGACCTGGTTGCGCAGCGTGCGCAGCAGGTTCAACTCGTCCGTGGCGAGCCCGCGATCGTCGACCACGGTCCGATCCGCGTAGAAGAAACCGATCGCCTTGCCGTTCACGACGAGCGGCATCAGCAGAAAGCTGCGCGTCGCCGCGAAGTCGCGCGCGAACCACTCGGGCAGGTTCGATCGCACCTTCTCGGCGTCGACGTTGGCGATCAGCAGATCGCTCGCGTGCGCGAGCGCCGCATGGAACAGATCGGCGCCGCGCGCGGGGAAGGAGAAGTTGGCACGCGGATTGCCGAACGCCGCCCGCGTACGGAACAGGCCGGCCGCCGGGTCGCGAACGACGAGGGCGGTGCGCGCAAAGCCCAGGCCCGAGTAGATCGCTTCGAGCACGATACGGACCACGACGCCGAGCTCGGCGCCGCGCGCGAGGCTGTCGGTGGCGTCCGCAAGCCCTGCGAGCAGGATCTCGCGTGCGTTCGCCGGCCGTCCGGCCGCATCGCGCTCGCTGCTCGGCTGCACGACGTCGGCGTCGAGCTGGCTCCCGGCCGGCAGCGCGTCGAGCGCGCGGCGCGCAGGACTTTCCGTCGGGCTCAGCCCGCACGCGATCTCCATGTCGCGCGTTCGCGCGGCCGCGGCATCGATCAGCGCGTTCAGCCGATCGCGCTCGACCGCGAGCGCGGGGGCGAAACGCGCGAGCACCCCGGCCAGCGCCTTTTCGAGCGACGCACTTCCGTCGGCGGCGAGCGCGCACGCGACCTCGTCGCCGAAGTGCGCGGCCGCGCGCACGCGTTCGGTTGCGCCGCGTGAGGACTCCAGACGCGGAGGCAGCGGTTGCGTCGCAGCGGCGATGCGATCGGGCACCGCCCAGAGCGCGAGCACGGCTTCGGTCAGTTCGTCGAAACTGCGGCCGAGGACACGGCGCGAAGCGGCACCCTCCCCGAGCGCCTCGGCTTTCATCGCGGCGCGCACCGCGTCGAACGCCGCAGGCGCGTACACGGCGACGAGCAGGCGACCCACGCTGCGAAACGTCGCGGCGATCGCCGCTTCCTCCGCCTCGTCGCCGCCGGCGCCGGCGAGTACTTCGCGGGCGAGGCAGCCCGCGAGCAGCGCGCGGTGGAAGTCACCGCGCAGACGCTCGACGTTGCCGCTGCCGAGCAGGCCGTCGAGCAGGACGAGCGAAGCGACCGCTGCGCGCACCTGGTTGAAGCCGAGCAGCATGATGGCGCGCGTGACCGTGGTCACCGGCACGCTGCCCGCGCGGTACGGCAGCGTATTCGCGAGCTTCAGCAATCGCTGCGTCAAGGTCACGTCGGCCAGGATCACGTTGGCCAGCTCCTGCACGGCCTCCGTGTCGCTTTCGAGCATTCGCGTCAGCCGTGCCAGCGTTTGCCCGATCGAAGGCAGCGCGTCGTGCTCGCGCAGCGCCTCGAACACCGCGTCGAGCGGCGATACATCTGGAGCCGTGGGTCTGGCGTTCGTGTCGGGCATGCAGGCGGCCGGCCGCGAGTCGCGCGGCCGATCATGCATTCTGCAGATGCGGACGCGCCGGCGATGGCCCGAATTGCCCGCGCCCGACCGGCCAATCGACGGCGGGCGGCGCGCTCAGGCGCGCGGAAGCGTCACCCCGCGCTGCCCCTGGTACTTGCCGCCGCGGTCCTTGTACGAGGTCTCGCAGACCTCGTCGCTCTCGATGAACAGCACCTGCGCACAGCCTTCGCCTGCGTAGATCTTCGCGGGCAGCGGCGTCGTGTTCGAGAATTCGAGCGTCACGTGGCCCTCCCACTCGGGCTCGAGCGGCGTGACGTTGACGATGATCCCGCAGCGCGCGTACGTGCTCTTGCCCAGGCAGATCGTCAGCACGTTGCGCGGTATGCGCAGATACTCGACCGTGCGCGCCAGCGCGAACGAATTGGGCGGGATGATGCAGACGTCGCCCTCGAAGTCGACGAAGGAGTTCGGATCGAACGCCTTTGGATCGACGATCGTCGAATTGATGTTCGTGAAGATCTTGAATTCGCGCGCGCAGCGGATGTCGTAGCCGTAACTCGAAGTTCCGTAGCTGACGATCTTGCGGCCGGCGACCTCGCGCACCTGCGCGGGCTCGAACGGCTCGATCATGCCCTGCTCCGCCATGCGGCGGATCCACTTGTCGCTCTTGATGGTCATCGTCGGAAGCTGATGGCGGATCGCGTTGTCGAAACGCCGACGGTGCGATCGAAGGCGGCGATTCTACGTGGCGCCGATCGGCCGCTAGACTTCGCGGATGGACGCCCGATGGATGCCCCCTGCCCCCGCGCGCGTCGGCGACGCGCTCGCCGATGTCGACACGCCGGCGCTGATCCTGGATCTGGACAAGTTCGAGTCCAACGTTCGCAAGATGGTCAGCGCCACGCGCGCCGCAGGCGTGCGGCTGCGGCCGCACGCCAAGTCGCACAAGTGCGTCGAGATCGCGCGCCGGCAGATCGCGGCGGGTGCGGTCGGCGTGTGCTGTCAGAAGGTGTCCGAGGCCGAGGTGTTCGTCGCCGAAGGCATCGCCGACGTGCTAGTCACCAACGAGGTCGTCGGCGAGCAGAAGCTGTACCGCCTCGCCGCCATCGCCCGCCGCTACCCGAACGCGCGCATCGGCGTGTGCGTCGACGACGTCGGCATCGCGCGGCAGCTCGGCGCGATCTGCCAGAAAGAGGATGCGCGGCTCGACGTGTACGTCGAGCTCGATGTCGGACAGAACCGCTGCGGCGTGACCGACGCGTCGAGCGCGGTGGCGATCGCCAAGGCCGTGGTCGCCTCGCCCAAGCTCACGTTCATGGGGTTGCACGCGTACGCCGGATCCGCGCAGCACCGGCGCGGCGTGCCGGAGCGCCGCAGCGCGGTGCTCGCCGCCGCGCGCAAGGCCGAAGAGGTGCGCGCGGCGTTTCGCGCCGCCGACATCCCGTGCGAGGTGATCACCGGCGGCGGCACCGGCACGTTCGCCTACGAGGCCGCGAGCGGCGTGTACAACGAGGTGCAGCCGGGGTCGTTCGCGCTGATGGACGTCGACTACGCGCGCAACGAGCCCGATCCGAACGCGCCGCGCTTCGAGCACGCGCTGTTCGTGCTCGCGACCGTGATGAGCCTGCGCTCGGCCGAAGGCAACGAGCGCGCGACGCTCGATGCGGGACTGAAGGCGTTCTCGACCGACTCCGGACCGGCGCAGCCGACCTTCCCCGGCTGGCAGGTGCGCTCGGTGTCCGACGAACACACGGTCATGCATCGGGTCGGCCACGGACCGCCGGTGAAGCTCGGCGACAGGGCGCTGCTCGTCCCGGGCCACTGCGACCCGACGGTCAATCTGCACGACTGGATCGTCGCGATCCGCAAGGGCGTGGTCGAGGCGGTCTGGCCGGTCGATGCGCGCGGCGCGGTCTTCTGAGTCGCCGGACGCTGGGTGGCACGGTGTGACGTTCGGCCTTGCAACCATCCGCGGCCTCGCGCGGTCTGACGATGCGCCGAGTGCGCGAGGACCGCGCGATGAAGTTCAACGTCTGGCTCGTGATCGCGCTGGCGTTGATGCCGGCGTTCGTCTTGTTCGCCGGCATGAGCGCCGCCGATGCCTATCGATCCCCCGTCGAGTGGGACGTGATGGCGGACCTTGCCGCGGCGGCACTGCTGGCCGCTTGGCTGTCGAGCCGATGAAAGGCATGCCCTAACGCTGGCCTAATCTTGCGCCGGCACAGTGAAGCCGCGATACGGACCTGGAGAGCGGAACGTGCGCGTGTTGCTGGTCGAAGACGACGGCATGATCGGCGAAAGCGTTCGCACCGCACTGCGCCAGTCGGGCGATGCGGTCGACTGGGTGCGCAGCGGCGCAGCCGCCGACGGAACGCTCGCGACCGAGCGCTTCGATCTCGTACTGCTCGATCTCGGCCTGCCGCAGCGCGACGGGCTCGACGTGCTGCGCGCGCTGCGCGCGCGCGGCGACGCCACACCGGTGATCGTGCTCACCGCGCGCGACGCGCTGGCCAGCCGTGTGGCGGGCCTCGACGCCGGCGCCGACGACTACATCGTCAAGCCCTTCGAACTCGACGAGTTGCTCGCGCGCATGCGCGCCGTCACACGCCGCCACGCCGGACGCGCCGAACCGGCGATCGAGGTGCAGGGCGTCGTGCTCCATCCGACGACGAGGCAGGTCACACGGCACGGCACGCCGGTGGCGCTTTCGTCGCGCGAGTACGCCGTACTGGAAGCGCTGATGCTGCGGCCGGGCGCGATCCTGTCGCGCGCGCAGCTCGAAAACCGCCTGTACGGCTGGGGCGAAGAACTGGAGAGCAACGCGATCTCGGTGTACGTGCACCAGTTGCGGCGCAAGCTCGGCGAAGGTTTCATCCACACCGTGCGCGGCATCGGCTACTACGTCGGCGCGCCGAAGGCGGGTGCGTGAGGTCGCTGCGCGCGCGCCTGCTGGTTTTCCTGCTCGGGCTGGCCGCCGTCGCCGCCGGTGCAGTCGGCGTGGTCACTTACGGCACCGTGCTGCGCGAAACCGACGCGCTGTTCGACTATCACCTGCGGCAGATGGCGCTTTCGCTTCGCGATCAGGGAACGATCGCCGCCGACGAGCGCGCCGCGCTCGGCGAAGAACCGTTCGACTACGTGGTGCAGATCTGGTCGGACAACGGCGACATCGTCTATGCGTCGCACGCAACGCCCGGTCTGCCGGCGCACGCGGTCCTCGGCTTCACCGATCACACGATCGGGGGCGCGCGCTGGCGCGTGTTCAGCACGGCGGCGCGCAACCGCGTGATCCAGGTCGCGCAGCCGCTCGCGATCCGCCGGCGGCTCGCCGCCGGCGCGGCGATGCGCAGCGTCGCGCCGCTGCTGGTAGTCGCGCCGCTGGTGGCGCTGGCGCTGTGGTGGCTCGTCGGGCTGTCGCTGGCGCCGCTCAACGGGGTGGCGCGCGCGGTGCAGGCGCGCGACGCGGAATCGCTGCACCCGCTGCCCGAAGCCGATCTGCCCGGGGAGATCGCGCCGCTGGTGCGGGCGTTGAACGCGCTGCTGGCGCGGCTGCGCGTTTCCTTCGATGCGCAGCGCGCGTTCGTCGCCGACGCGGCGCATGAGCTGCGTTCGCCGCTCACCGCGCTGAAGCTGCAGATCGACCTGCTGCGCCGTGCCCCGGACGCGGCCGCGCGCGAGCAGGCAATGTCCGCTCTGGCCGCCGGCGCCGATCGCGCGCGCCATCTAGTCGAGCAGCTCCTGACCCTCGCGCGGGCCGAGCCGGGCGGCGCCGAGACCACGGTCGCACCGGCCGACCTTGCCGAAACCGCGCGGCAGGCCGCGGCGGACGTGGTTCCGCTGGCTGCGTCGCGCGAAGTCGCGCTCGAACTCGACGCGCCGCGGGCGGTGCCGTTGTTGGGCGACGCCGGCGCGCTGCGCATCCTCGCCCGCAACCTGATCGACAACGCCGTACGCTACTGCGGCGCGCGCGCGCGCGTGATCGTGACCGTCCTCGACGAGGCGGGCGCGGCGATACTCCGGGTCGACGACTCCGGTCCGGGCATCCCGAGCGAGGAACGCGAGCGGGTGTTCGACCGCTTCTACCGTCGCGATCCCGGCGGCGAATCCGGCAGCGGACTCGGGTTGTCGATCGTGCGCGCGATCGCCGAGCGCCACGGCGCGCGCATCGCACTCACCGACTCGCTGCTCGGCGGACTGCGCGTCGAGGTGCGCTTCGCGCGCGACGCTCGACGCTGACAAAAGGAACCCACATGCCGCCGGCCATCCGCACCCTGCTCATCGCCAACGCGCTCGGCTTTGCCGTCGAAGTCGCCGTCGGACCGGCGTTCGTCGACGCTTTCGCGCTGTGGATCGATCCGGCCGCCCCGCTCGCGGGTCTGCTATCGGCTCCTTGGCAACTCGTCACCTACAGTTTTCTTCACGCCGGTTTCGCGCACCTGGCGTTGAACCTTTTCGGGCTGTGGATGTTCGGCGCCGATGTCGAGCGCGTCTGGGGTGCGCCGCGCGTGCTGGCCGCGTACTTCGCCGCCGTGGTCACCGGCGGGCTGACGCAACTGGCAGCCGCTTCGCTGGCGGGTGCCGGCGGGCCCGTCATCGGGGCTTCGGCCGGGCTGTTCGGGCTGCTGCTCGTGTTCGCGCTGCTGTTCCCGCAGCGGACCGTCGTGCTGCTGTTTCCGCCGATCCCGCTGCCGGCGCGCACCTTCGTCTTCGCCTACGCCGCGCTCGAACTCGTGCTCGGCGTCACCGGCACGGCGGCCGGCGTCGCGCACTTCGCGCACCTCGGCGGGCTGCTCGGCGGCTGGCTCGTCTACCACTATCGCGGCCGGTTCGCGCGGCGCGGCCGTTGAGCGCGCCGGCTCCTAATCTGCGCCTAACTTCGGCCTAACCGACGGCTCATCGTGCGCACCTAGATTGCGTGTCAAGCGAACGGATCGCTTGCGAGCAAGAGGAGCCACGATGAAACTCAAGCCAATGGCCGCCGCGCTGGCTGCGGCGGGACTGCTCGGCGCCGGTTCGGCCGGCGCGTGGAGCATTTCGCAACTGTTGCACAGGACCGGCGATCAGCCCGCCGCGATGACGACCGCGGCGTCGCCAGCCGCGCCGCCGGTCGCGCCGATGCCCGGCGGCGCGCCGAACTTCCGCGCGATCGTCGACCGCTATGGGCCGGCGGTCGTCGGCGTCACCGTCGACGGCGCACGCAAGCTCGACGTTGCCGACCTGCCCGACGATCCGTTCTTCCAGTTCTTCCGCGGGCTGCCGGGCTTTCGCCTGCCGCGGCCGCGCGGCGAAGTGCCCTTCCACGGCCAGGGCTCGGGCTTCGTCATCGGCGCCGACGGGCTGATTTTGACCAACGCGCACGTCGTACGCGACGCCAGGGAAGTCACCGTCAAGCTGCACGACCGCCGCGAGTTCCGCGCGAAAGTGGTCGGCGTCGATCCGGTGACGGATGTCGCGGTACTGAAGATCGACGCGCGGAACCTGCCCGTGGTCGCCCTCGGCGATCCGAATCAGGTGCACGTCGGCGACTACGTGCTGGCCATCGGCGCACCGTACGGCTTCGAAGCGAGCGCCACGCAGGGCATCGTCAGCGCGAAGGGCCGTTCGCTGCCTGGCGATTCGTACGTGCCTTTCATCCAGACCGACGCCGCGGTCAATCCGGGCAACTCCGGCGGGCCGCTGTTCGACGCCAGCGGCCGCGTGATCGGCATCAACGCACAGATCTACTCGACCAGCGGCGGCTTCCAAGGGCTCGCGTTCGCGATTCCGATCGACGTCGCGCTGCACGTGAAGGATCAGCTCGTCGCCAAGGGCCACATCGAACACGCGCGGCTCGGCGTGACGCTGCAGGACCTGAACCAGTCGCTCGCCGAATCGTTCGGGCTCAAATCGCCCGACGGCGCGCTGGTGTCGAGCGTGGTCACCGACAGCGCGGCCGCGCGCGCGGAGCTCAAGCCGGGCGACGTCATCACGCAGATCGACGGCCAGCCGGTGCACACCGCCGGCGACGTGTCCAGTCGCGTCGGCATGGCCGCGCCGGGCGAGCGTGTGCGGCTCGCGATCTGGCGCGACCGCGCCACGCGCAACGTCGAAGTCAAGCTCGATGCCGCGCCGAGTCCGAGCGCGGCGCGCGCCGAACTCGACGGCGCGCCGGGCAAGCTTGGGCTCGCTGTGCGCCCGCTGACGCACGACGAACAGTTGCAGGCGCATACCGATCACGGTCTGCTGGTCGAAGACGCGGGCGGCGCGGCCGCGCTCGCGGGTGTGGAGCCGGGCGACATCGTGCTCGCGCTCAATGGCCGTCCGATCACGAGCGTCGAGCAGATCCGCCGCGCGCTCGTCAGCCATCCCAAGCACGTCGCGCTGCTGATCCAGCGCGACGACCAGCGCATCTTCGTGCCGATCAACCTCGGATGAAGCGCTGCGCACCCTGTCAACGCACCAAGGAGCTCCCGATGAAATCCCGCCTCGCCCCCCGGCTCGCCGCCGGCGCACTTCCGTTAGCACTCGCCGCATTCGCGACGCTCGCCCCGCTCGCCGCGGTTGCCGCGACCCCCTCGACGTCCGCACCGCCGGCTGCGGCGACCAAGACCATGCTGCCGGCCGAGCAGCAGTACGACGGCATCCGCTACGCCACAGGCGGCGTCACCGCCGAAGAAGCGGCCGTCTTCAAGCGCGAGATGCACGGCTATCCGCTCGCGATCGAACTGGTCGAGAAGCAGAAGAAGAGCAAGCACGATGAGTACACGGCCGACGCGATGGTCAAGATCAGCAAGGCCGGCAAGGACGTGTTCGACGCGAAGGCCAAGGGGCCCTTCATGCCGGTACGGCTCGAGCCGGGCACCTACGACATCAGCGCCACGCTCGGCAAGCACACGCTGCACAAGAAGCACGTCGTCGTCGCGCGCGGCAGGACCGCACTGGCGACGTTCGAGTTTCCCGCCGGCACCGACTGAGGAGCGAAACGATGAAAACCGCATGGATCGCCGTCGCGGCGGCCGCCGCCGCGTTCACCGGCACCGCGCACGCGACCACGATCGAGGATCTGCTCTTGCGCAACGCCGCGCAGCAGGCGCGCATCGAGCGCGACGTCGCGCGCGGCCGCGTCGACCCGCTGCGCGCCGCGCAGGTCGAATCGCGCGCCGCCGAGGTCTACCGGCTCGAATCGGCGCTGTTCCAGCAGCCGCGCGTCAGCGGCGCCGACCGCGCGAGGCTGCTGCAAGCGCAGTGGGATCTGAACGGCGCGATCGCGTGGGCCGAGAAGCACCCGGCGCAGCGGCGCGGCGACGCGATGGACCGCGTGCGTCTGCGCGTGGCGAGCATGCGCGACGCCGCGCAGCAACGCTCGATCGCGCGCGAGTTTCACGACGGCAGGCTGCAGGTGCCGCAGGTGGCGAAGCTGGAGGCAGCGCAGGCGCGCATCGCCGCGGCAGAATCTGCGGCGATGCGGCGCGGACACGAAGGCGTAGCCACGGCCGAATCGATTCAGCACCTGCAGAACATCGAGGACTACGCGATCCGCAAGGACCCGGCGCTCGCCTGACCGCGGCGAAACGGAAGGAGGCCATCGATGCTGCGCACTCACTGGCTCGCTTTCGCCGCCGGCCTTGCATTGAGCACGGCCGCAGCGGCGGCCACGGCAACGGCGGAATCGCTGAACGAACTGCAGCGCGCCGAGCACGAGGTCGCCGAAGCGGCGTTGCTGCGCGGCGTCGCGACCGACGCCACCGAAGTCGAACACCTGACCGCCGCGCGCGACCTGCTGCGCGCGGCCGACGGCGGACTTCCGGAGAAGCTGAGGACACGCGCGCGTCGGCTCGAATTCGACATCGACGCTGAAATCGGCGACGCCGCCGATATGCTCCGGCCGCGCGACGACCTGTATCTCGACTCGGTCCGCCCGTGGCCGCTGATCGACCGCAGCGCGCTCGGTGGCCTCGCGCAGGAAGCGCAGCAGCTCGTGCAGAAGGCGCAGGCGTCGCAGGCAGGCAGGGCATCGCGAGCGGCGCGGTAAGCGGCCCGTCCGGTCGGGAGTCCGGAGCGAAGGCCAACTCGCCCCGCCTTTGCCCGCGAAGCGAGGGACCTCGGCGCCTCCGGCGCTGAGCTTCCTCGCCCCGGCGAGGCCAGTGATCGGGATGACCGCGGGCGTCCTGGCCGACGCCCGACGCTCAGCGACCGAACAGCCGCCGCAGGAACGCTTTGAGCAGGCTCCAGAAACCGAACGTCGCCTGCGGCAGCGGTGCAGGCGGCCGCGCGCCCGCTTCAACCGGCGCGGCGCGCGCGGCCAGTTGCGCGCCGAAGGCCTCGAAGAACTTGTCGGCCATCGCGCCGGCCGCTGCGTCGACCAGCCGCGAGCCGATCTGCGCGAGCTTGCCGCCGACGTGCGCGTTGGCCACGTAGCCGAGCTTGGTCTCGCGCGCGCCGACCTCGGAAAGCGTCACGCGCGCCTCGCCGCGCGCGAAGCCGGCGTTGCTGCTCGATCCTTCGAACTTCAGCGTGTACGCGTTCGGCGCGTCGATGTCGGCGAGCTCGAGCTTGCCTTTGAACTTCGCGCGCACCGGACCGATCGCCGTGTTCAGCGTCGTCTCGTAGCGGTTGTCGCCGAGCGGAACGATCTCCTCGCAGCCCGGCACGCACTGCTTCAGGATCTCGATATCGTTCAGCGCCGCCCACGCGGTTGCGCGGTCGGCCGGCAGCATGCGTTCGCCCTTGAGTTCCATGGCCAGTCGATCCTTCAGTCCGCTACGCGGACTGCTCGAACCTCCCCTCGCCCCAGCATTGGGGAGAGGGGCGGGGGTGAGGGGCTGTACGCAGCACGCTCGGACTCGCGAAACCGCAGCTCAATCATCGCCGCCACGCCCGATCCTTCAATCCTCTACGCGGGCTGCGCGAAACTCCCCTCGCCCCAGCGATGGGGACAGGGGCGGGGGTGTGGCGCCGCGCGTGCTCGCCCCCGACGCCAGCGTCCGCGCCAGCGCCGTCAGGCTGTCGACATTGTGCACGGGCAGGAACGCGTCGACGTGCGGCAGGATCGCGCGGATGCCGCGCGCGCGCGGCTCGAAAGCGTCATAGCGCAGCAGCGGGTTCAACCAGACGAGCCGGCGGCACGACTTGGCGAGCCGCTCGGCCTGCGCCTGCAGCAGTTCGATGTCGCCGTGCTCGAGCCCGTCGGTCATCAGCAGCACGGTCGGGTTGCCCGACAGCACGCGCCGCGCCCAGCGCAGGTTGAACTCCTTCAGGCACTGCGCGATGCGCGTTCCGCCCGACCAGTCCTCGACCGCGTCGACGACGGCGGCGACCGCCACGTCTGGATCGCGCGCGCGCATCGGCCGCGTCACCGGTGTCAGCCGTGTGCCGAACACGAACGCCTGCACGCGATAGTCGGCCGCGCTCGCCATGCCGGTCAGCGCATGGACGAAGTGCAGGAACATCCGCGAGTACCGCGACACCGAGCCGGAGATGTCGACCAGCACGACCAGCGGCTCGGGCCGCGTCCGGCGCCGCCGCAGCGGCAGTTCAGCGATGTCGCCGCCGCGCCGCGCCGCGCCGCGGAGCAATGCGCGCAGGTCGATCCGCTGCCCGCGGTGCGAAGGCGCGTCGCGCCGCGTGGCCAGTTCGGCGAGAAACGGTTGAAGTTCGGCGAGCAGGCGCTTTGCGGCGTTCCACTCGGCCGTGCTCATCGTCTCGAAGTCGGCCTTGCGAAGCTGCTCGCGGTCGGACCACGACAGCGTCGCGTCGATCTCGATGCGCTCTTCACGCGGTGGCTCGAGCGGCGTGGGCGCTGCGCCCCTGAACAGGGCTTCGCCGAGCCGGCGGTTTTCGGGCGGCGGCGGCGCGCCGGGCTTTTCTTTGACCTGCGGCAGCAGCAGCCGCAGCATCTGCCCGAGCAGATCGGGGTCCTTCCAGAAGATGTGGAACGCCTGTTCGAACAGCGCGCGATGTTCGGCGCGGTCGATCAGGCACGACGCGAGCACCGCGTAGAAGTCCGTGCGCGACTCGATCCCCGCGACGCGCAGCGCCTGCAGCGCGAGCAGAACGCGGTCGGTTCCGACCGGAACGCCCGCAGCGCGCAGCACCCGCGCGAAGTGAACGACGTTGTCGGCCAGACGGCCGGGCAGGTCGGTGAGCGATGCAACGGGCAACATCAAGCGGTCGCGGGCTCGAACCAGGCGGCGGCGACATCGGCGGCGCGCTGCACGGTGTCCGACGCCAGCACGCGATGCTCGTTGACGAACAGCTCGTGATTGCGCTCGACCTCGCCGAGACGGTAGACGTAGTTGCACATCAGGCCGTACGAGCGCGCCAGCCCGTGCAGCGAGGTGTCGCCGAGCCAGTTCAGCCGCTCGAGCACCGCGCCGTTGCCGAGATGGAAGCGCGCGACCGCATCGATCGGCTCGACGCCCCGCTTGGCGCGCGTAAGGTAGTACGCGGCCAGCGGCACGAGCAGCGGCTCGTCCGCCGATGCGCCGTCGCGCGCCGGCCAGTCGGACGCGTCGAGCCGCTCGAACATCGCACGCAGCGCTGCGCCGTTGGCGCCGGCGACGAGCCGTTCGCGCTGGGTGCCGAGCCAGGCACGAAAGCCGGGGATCGGCGACAGCGTGGCGAAGCGGCGGATTCGAGGAAACTCGTTGCGCAACTCGACCGCGACCTGCTTGATCAGAAAGTTGCCGAACGAGATGCCGCGCAACCCTTCCTGGCAGTTGGTGATCGAATAGAACATCGCGCAGTTGGCCAGTTCGGGCGCGGCGACGGGCGAGTTCACGTCGAGCAGCGGCTGCACCTTCGCGCTCATTCCGCGCGTCAGCGCCACCTCGATGAAGATCAACGGGTCGTCGGGAAGCTGCGGATGGAAGAACGCGAAGCAGCGCCGGTCGGCCTGCAGCCTGCGCCGCAGGTCGTCCCAGCCCTGGATCTGGTGCACGGCCTCGTAGGCGATCAGCTTCTCGAGAACGATCGCCGAGGTGCGCCAGTCGATTCGTGCCAGCGTCAGGAAACCGCGGTTGAACCACGAGCGCAGCAGATGCCGCAGATCGCTGTCGATCACGCGCCATTGCGGGTGCGCTTCGAGACCGAGCAGCACCTGCAGCCGCATTTCGACGAGCGCCGCGGTACCGCCCGGCGCCATGTTGAGCCGGCGGAACAGCTCCTGGCGCGGCGGTTCGACGACCTCCTCGAGCCTCGCCAGCGTCTGCGGCGAAGGGCTCTCCCGATAAGCCTGCGCGGCCTGTAGCACCGCGTCCGGATCGGGCGAGAAGTCGCGGGCGATCGCATCGAAGAAGCGAGCGCGCTGGACTTCGTCGAGCGCCCGGTACGCGGCCAGCGTGTCGCGCGCGGCCGCCGCGCCGGACGCTTCGCCGCGCTCGCGGATCAGCGCGCGGCAGCGGACGATCGCCTCGCGCACCGGACGCAAACGCACCGCCGCAGCGGGGCGGCTCGCCGGCTTGCGCCTGCGCCGAGCGGGGGCGGTGTCGTCGGGCATCGTCGCGGTTCTCAAGCGGAGGCGGCGAGCGGCCGTACGGCGCGTTCGCGATCGACCCAGTACGCGAACCCGACGAGCAGCCACTGCGCGTGCCCGACCCAGGCGATCGCGTCGACCGATGGCGGCGGCGGGCCGAAGATGTTGCCGAAGTAGATCGCCGTGAGCAGCGCGACAAGCGACCAGAAACGCCAGTCGCCACGCCGCGCGGGAGCGACGCGCAGGTACAACAGCACGCCGATCGCGAACAGCGGAAGTTCGACCGCGAGCGTGGCCACGCGCGATGCCCACAGGTTCAGACCGACGACCGTCCCGCCCCACGGCGCGAGCGGCAGGTCGGGCCGGTGCACGAGCGCGTCGAGGAGCCAGTGGCTCGCCACGAGCAGCGCGACGACGAGCGCGCCGCGCCGGTCGCGCGCGAGCACGAGGTACGCGGCCGCGAGCAGCGCCGCCCAGCCCGCGACGGCGAGCAGGCTGTGCGAGACCGGGTAGTGAACGAACGCGAGCGGCGTGACGCCTCCTGCGGCCGCGTCGATGCGCACCCGTTCGACCTGCAGCAGCAGAAGCGTCGGCCACAGCAGGTCGACGAACTGCGCGGCGACGAACAGCGTGCCGAGCGAAGTGCGCGGCGCCCACGCCTTGGCGGCGAGCGCGACGCCGAAGTGACCGATGAACATCCCTGTGCCGCTTCAGTCCGATGTCGCGACCGCCTGCCGTACCTGCTCGATCAGCCGCGCGGCCTCGCTGCCCTGCACGCGCGCGATGTCGTCCTGGTACTTCAGCAGCACGCCGAGCGTGTTGTTGACGGTCTCGGGATCGAGCACGACCGCGTCGAGCGCGAGCAGCGCGCGCGTCCATTCGATCGTCTCCGACACGCCGGGCAGCTTGTACAGGTCCATCGTCCGCAGCGACTGCACGAAGGCGACGATCTGGCGCGACAGCGCCTCCTTCGCCTCGGGCGCCTTGCGCCGAACGATCTCGAACTCGCGCGCCGCCGACGGATAGTCGACCCAGTGGTAGATGCAGCGGCGCTTGACGGCGTCGTGGATCTCGCGCGTGCGGTTCGACGTGATCACGACGATCGGCGGCCGTTCGGCGCGCACCGTCTTCCACTCGGGGATCGTGATCTGGAAGTCCGACAGGACTTCGAGCAGATAGGCCTCGAACGGCTCGTCGGTGCGGTCCAGTTCGTCGATCAGCAGCACTGGCGGCGTCGAGTGCGGCAACAGCGCGCGCAGCAGCGGCCGCTCGATCAGGAAACGCTCGGTGAACAGCCCCGCCGCCACGTGCTCGCGCGCTTCGTGCGCGGCTTCGGTCAGCCGGATCTCCAGCATCTGTCGCGCGTAGTTCCACTCGTACGCGGCTGCGTTGACGTCGAGCCCCTCGTAGCACTGCAGCCGGATCAGCTCGGCGCCGAGCCCGGCGGCGAGCACCTTGGCGATCTCGGTCTTGCCGGTGCCCGGTTCGCCTTCGAGAAACAGCGGGCGGGCGAGCTTCAGCGCGAGGAACACCGCGGTGGCGAGCTGGCGGTCGGCGACGTAGTTCTGCTGCGCGAGAAGCCGCGCGGTGGCATCGATGGATTCAGGCATGTGCATAAGCGGACGTTAGCCGATGTCGGGCGACTGTGCCACGCGGGGCCGAGCCGGCGTTCGCGCGCCACGACGGACGATCACCTTTGCATCGGCTCGGCGATGTAGCGCGATACCCGCGGCGGCTCGTCGCCGATGTGAAATGCGTAGCGGCGCGCGCGCAGCTCCGCGTCGGCGGCGGTGAAGCGGTCGAAGCGTCGCAGGTGGTCGGCCCACGATTCGTCGAGGAAGTACTCGATGTAACGTCCCGGGTCGGCCGTGTCGCGGAACAGGCCCCACGACAACGCGCCCTTCTGCAGGCGGTTGGCGCGGCTTTCGCGCATCACGGCCGCGAACGCCTCTGCCCGCGCGGGATCGATCCGGTATTCGACGGTGACCATGACCGGTCCCATCCGGTGCTCGACCGGGAAGGCCGGCACGGGTTCCTGCAGGATCCGCGCCGGCGAGAGATCCAGCTCCGCCTCCGGTCCCGCGTGGAAGCGCCTCGTCGCCGCCAGCAGCAGCAGTCCCGTCGCCGCGGCAGCCACGTAGGTCCACGCGACGTCGACGAGCCCCGCGACGTAACCCCACAGCGCGGCGCTCGCCGCCGACACGCCCATCATCGTCATCATGTAGATCGACATGCCGCGCGCGCGCACCCAGTCGGGCAGCGCGAGCTGCGACGACACGGTGAGGATGTTGACGACGGTGAGCCACGCCGCACCCGCCAGCATCATCGCCGGCACCGCCGTCCACACGTTCGGCGCGAAGCCGACGCCGACCATCGCGAGCGCCTGCAGCCACGTGCCGTCGCGCAGCAGGCGGTCGCGCGAGATCAGTACGCGCAGCCGCGGCAGGAAGAAGGCGGCCGCGATCGCGCCGAGCCCGAGAGACGCGAGCAGCAGCGTGTAGACCCAGGCGCCGCCGCCGGGCATGTGCTTGGCGACCAGCGGCAGCAGCGCAAACAGCGTCGTCGTCTGCAGCGTGAAGATCGCGATCCGCGCGAGCAGCGCGCGCATCGGCCGCGACTGCGCGACGTACTGGAAGCCGACCCGCATCGCGCCGAAGAAGCGCTCGCCCGGCAGCACGCTCGCCTTCGTCTCCGTGCGCCAGCGCATGATGATGAAGCCGGCCATGAGCGACAGCACGGCGTTTAGCGCGAAGACGTAGGCGCTGCCCACGCTCGCGATCAGCGCGCCGGCGAGCACCGGGCCGACGACGCGCGAGGTGTTCATCGCGATGCCGTTCAGCGCGATCGCCGACGGCAGTTCGCGCCGCGGCACCAGCTCGGGAACGATGGCCGCGTACACCGGCCAGCGCAGCGCGAGCCCGATGCCGTTGCCGAAAGTCAGCGCCAGCAGCAGCGGCGCGGTGATCCAGCCGGCGAACAGCGTCGCGCTCAGGACGACCGCGTTGGTCGCCACCCAGAACTGCGTGAACATGAACCAGCGCCGCCGGTTCAGGATGTCGGCGAGCGCGCCACTCGGCAGCCCGAGCAGGAAAACCGGCAGCGTCGACGCCGACTGCACCAGCGCAACCATCACCGGCGCCGTGGTGAGCGTCGTCATCAGCCACGCCGCTGCGACGTCGTTCATCCACATGCAGATGTTGGCCGTGAGCCACGTGATCCACAGCAGGCGAAAGACGGGCTCGCGCAACGGTGCCCAAGGCGAGGGCGGCGTTTCGGGCGCAGAGGATTCGGACGCGGCTGGCGAGTTCACGGCGAGCGGATTGTATTGACCGACGTGTACACAGCGCCGCCCGTCACCGCCGCGCCGATCGCGAGCGCGGATCGACTTGTATTTCGATGGCGCCGCCGCCCGCGTCGCGCCGGTCGCCCGGCGCCGCGAAGTCGTTCGCAGCGTGCGCGCGCCCGTTCGACAGACCCGAACCCGGGCCGGACGAAGCCGACTCCGCGCCGGCGGCCGGCCCGCGGTCGGCGGGCCGGCGGATCGGCTCACCTAGCGGATCGCCGCGTGCGACGAGAACGGTCGGGTTGCATCGACGACGAACATCACCAGCGCATTGAGATCGGCGGTTCCGCTGCTGGAGACTTCCATCGGCGTGTCGGCCCCGCGGCCGTTCATGAACTGCCCCGCATCGACATGGCTCACGCCTTGAGACGTCTTCTGGCTCAGCCTGCCGGTAAGCACATAAAAGGTCTCGGAGCCCGGGTGGGTGTGAATGGGCGTCTTCGCTCCGGGGGCGCCGCTTGCGTGATTGATTCGCAGCAGGTACTCGGGCGCCGCGATCGGCGGTACCGGACCGATCTCGGCGACCTTGCTCGCGCCTGCGGTCGACGCGCCCGAGGGACCGAGGGTGAACAGCCAGTATCTGCCGGCCGCAGCGACGGCGAGCGATGTGGTGCCCGCGGCGGCCTGGGCCTGTTCGAGCGTCGGCAGGTTCTCGACGCGCCAGTACAGCGGGCCGGGGGGCAGCTGCTTGATCTTCTTCTCCGCCAACGGTTTGACGACGAAGTCCTGCGCGCTGGCGGGTTCCGGCAACGACAGCAATGTCAGCGCCGACGCCGTGAATATTCCGGCGAGCATCCGCTTCATACGATGGCCTCCTTTCGAACGGGACGTTTACGGACTGCGGGAGCAGGTCTACGCTGTTCCGCGAGAAATCTCCCGACCGAGCGGCTATGGTTTTGCTAAGAAAAGGTTGAGCCCGCTCATTCGACGCGCTGCCTTCGCCTACCGGACCTCGCGACGTGCTCACCCGGACACTCGGTACCGACTTGACCGCGGATTCGCCGCGGCGAATCGGCGACTGGCTGGCGGACCCTGCCGCGAACCGTATCGATCGCGACGGCGTGACGGTGCGGATCGAACCCAAGGCGATGGAGGTCCTGATGGCGCTCGCCGACCGCGCGGGATGCGTGATCGGCCGGGAAGAGTTGCTGCAGACGGTGTGGCCCGGGGTCGTCGTCGGCGACGAGGCGCTCACACAGGCCGTCATCAAGCTGCGCAAGGCGCTCGGCGACAACCCGCGCGCGCCGTCCTACATCGAGACGATCTCCAAGCGGGGTTATCGCCTGATTGCACCCGTCGGTGGGGTCGACGGACCCGCGCCTGCGTCCCCGCCCGCGTCGCCGGCGCCGGCGCCCGCGCGGCGCCGGCGCTTGCCTGCGCCGTCGGCGCTGATCGCGATCCTGATCGCCGTCGCAGCGGCGGGGTTCGCCGTGCGATCGGCCGTGCAACCGTCGCGCATCGCCGCACCGGATGATCCCGCGGTCGACCGCGACGGTGCGTCGGTGACGGTCGCCGTCGCGCCATTCGAGTCGCTGGGCTCCGCGCCCGACCAAGCGTACCTGGCGCGCGGCATCAGCAACGACCTGCTGACCGACCTTGCCCGTCTTCCCGGCCTGCGCCTCATTCGCGGATCCGGCGCACCCTCCGGGCGCCCGCCCGCGCAAGGCGCGCGCTATGTCGTTTCCGGCAGCGTCCAGCGCGCGGCCGACACGCTGCGCATCAACGTGCATCTGACCGACACGCAGACGAATCAGCAACTGTGGTCCGAACGCTTCGAGCGGCCGTTTGCCGATCTGTTCGCGGTCCAGGACGAACTGACGCGCAAGGTCTGCGAAATGCTGCCCGGTCGACTCGAAGCAGCCGCCCGACAGCAGCGCGCGAAGGCCTACACGCGCAGCCTGGAAGCGTATGACCAATTTCTGCGCGGTCAGTCGCTGTTTCTCGTGCGCCAACCCGCAGACAACGAGCAGGCACGCGCCTTTTACATGCGGGCGATCGAACGGGACCCGCGCTTCGCACGCGCCTACGCCGGTCTGGCCATGACGTACGCGATGGACTATCGGCTGCAGCCTTCGGCGCGAGGATCGCAAGCGCTCGCCCGGGCGGCGCAACTCGCCGAGTCGGCGCGGCAGATCGACCCGGACATCCCCGAGGTTCACTGGGCGATCGGTTTCGTTCACACGCAAGGCCGGCATCACGCGCTGGCCATCGATTCGTTGCAGCGGGCGATCGAACTGAATCGCTCCTACGCCGACGCCTACGCCCTGCTCGGGGGCATCTACACGTACATCGGCGCGCCGGAGAAGTCGATTCCCTTGCTGCGCACCGCCCTGCGGCTCGATCCCCAGGGCGGCTATCTGTACTTCATGCTGCTCGGCCGCGCTTACCTGTTCGAGAACGACATCGACCAGGCGTTGATCAACCTGCGCGAGGCCGTCGCGCGCAACGCGGTCGACGTGGAAACGCGGATCTATCTGGCGGCGGCATTCGCGGCAGCGGGGGACATTGGCGCCGCCGAATGGGAAACCGACGAGATCCGCGCGCTGCAGCCCGAGTTTTCGATGCAGCGCTGGCTCGACACCTACCCGCTCACCGATGCCTCTCAACGCGAGAAGCTGCTTGCGCTCGTCGCGCGCGCGGGGCTCTGAGGGTCGCGCTTCGAAGGCCGGCTCGCCCGGATGCAAGCCAGGCCCAAGAAAGAAAAGGGGCGCCGCAGCGCCCCTTCGTGCATCGACAGCCGCGCTTAGCCCGCAGCCGCGACCGCGCGCTTGGCGAGCACCGGAATCAGGTGCGCGCGGTACTCGGCCGAGCCATGGATGTCGCTGTTCAGGCCCGAGGCCGGCACCTTGATGCCGTCGCACGACTCCGGCGCGAACTTCTTCGTGAGCGCGTCTTCCAGCGCCTTGACACGGAACGCGCACGGGCCTGCGCCGGTCACCGCGACGCGAACGCCGTTCGCGGTGTTGGCGACGAACACGCCGACCAGCGCGAAGCGCGATGCCGGCTGCTTGAACTTCACGTACGCCGCCTTCTGCGGCACCGGGAAAGCGACCGCGGTGATCAGCTCGCCCGGCTTCAGCGCGGTTTCGTACAGGCCCTTGAAGTAGTCGTCGGCGGCGATCGTGCGCGCGTTGGTCTGGATCGTCGCGCCCAATCCGAGCACGGCGGCCGGATAGTCGGCCGCCGGGTCGCTGTTGGCGAGCGAACCGCCGATCGTTCCGCGGTTGCGCACCGCGCGGTCGCCGATGCCGTTGGCGAGCTTCGCGAGCGCAGGGATCGCCTTTTGCACGTCCTTCGACGCCGCGACCGTCGAGTGCGTGGTCATCGCGCCGATCATCACGGTGCCGTTGGCGAACTTGATGCCGTTCAACTCGGCGATGCCCGACAGGTCGATGAATCCTTCGGGCGCGAGCAGCCCGAGCTTCATCGAAGGCAGCACCGATTGCCCGCCGGCGAGCACCTTGTCGTCGGCATGCTGCGCCAGCAGTTGCGCCGCTTCGGCGACCGAAGTCGGGCGGTGGTAGTGCATGTGATGCATCGTCGTCTCCTCAGTGCTTCTGCGCCGCCTGGATCGTCTTCCACACGTTGTGCGGTGTGGCCGGCATCGGCACGTCGCGCACGCCCAGGTGCGCGAGCGCGTCGACGATCGCGTTGATCACCGCGGGCGGCGCGCCGATCGCGCCCGCCTCGCCGCAGCCCTTCACGCCCAGCGGGTTGTGCGTGCACGGCGTGCCCTTGGCGGTCTCGACCATGAAGTGCGGCAAGTCGTCGGCCCTGGGCATCGCGTAGTCCGTGTAGCTGCCGGTCAGAAGCTGCCCGTCTTCGTTGTAGACGCAGCCTTCGAGCAGCGCCTGGCCAATACCCTGCGCGAGCCCGCCGTGCACCTGGCCTTCGACGATCATCGGATTGATCACGTTGCCGAAGTCATCGCTCGCCGCGAAGCGGTCGATGCGGACCTGGCCGGTCGCCGGGTCGACCTCGACTTCGCAGACGTACGAACCGGCCGGGTACGTGAAGTTGGTCGGGTCGTAGAAAGCGTTCTCGTTCAGGCCCGGCTCGAGCTTGTCGAGCGGATAGTTGTGCGGCACGTAGGCGGCGAGCGCCACCTCGGCGAACGCCTTCTTGCGGTCGGTGCCGGCGACGCGGAACTCGCCGTTGACGAACTCGATGTCGCTCTCGGCCGCTTCGAGCAGGTGCGCGGCGATCTTCTTGCCCTTCGCGATCACCTTGTCGAGCGCCTTGACGATCGCGGTGCCGCCGACCGCGATCGAGCGGCTGCCGTACGTGCCCATGCCGAAGAGGATCTTGCCGGTGTCGCCGTGCTGGATGTCGACATCGTCGAGCGCGATGCCGAGCTTGTCGGCGACGACCTGCGCGAACGTCGTCTCGTGCCCCTGCCCGTGCGAGTGCGAGCCGGTGTAGATCGTCACCTTGCCGGTCGGATGCACGCGCACCTCGCCCGCCTCGAACAGGCCGGCGCGCGCACCCAGCGCGCCTGCGATGTTCGACGGCGCGATGCCGCACGCTTCGATGTAGCACGCGTAGCCGATGCCGCGCAGCAGCCCCTTCTTCGCGCTTTCGGCCTTGCGCGCGGCGAAGCCCTTGACGTCGGCGATCTCCTGCACGCGATTCAGCGTCGCTTCGTAGTCGCCCGTGTCATAGGTCAATCCGACCGGCGTGGCGTACGGGAACGTGCGGATGAAGTTCTTGCGGCGCAGCTCGGCCGGATCCATCTTCAGCTCGCGCGCGGCGGTCTCGACGAGGCGCTCGATCAGATAGGTCGCCTCGGGACGGCCCGCGCCGCGATACGCGTCGACCGGCGTCGTGTTGGTGAACACCGCCTGGATCTCGCTGTAGATCGCCGGCGTGGTGTACTGCCCGGCGAGCAGCGTCGAGTGCAGGATCGTCGGGATGCACGACGCGAACGTCGACAGGTACGCGCCCATGTTCGCGGTCGTGTGCTCGCGCAGCGCGAGGAACTTGCCGTCCTTGTCGAGCGCGAGCTCGGCGGTCGTCACATGGTCGCGGCCGTGCGCGTCGGTGAGGAACGACTCGCTGCGCTCCGCCGTCCACTTGATCGGCCGGCCGATTCGCTTGCTCGCCCAGACGAGCGCGGTCTCCTCCGCATACAGGTAGATCTTCGAGCCGAAACCGCCGCCCACGTCGGGCGCGATCACGCGCAGCTTGTGCTCGGGGATGCCGAGCACGAACGCGGCCATCAGCAGCCGCTCGACGTGCGGGTTCTGGCTCGTCACGTACAGCGTGTACGAATCGTCCGCCCGGTTGTACGCGGCGTTGGCGGCGCGCGGCTCGATCGCATTGGGGATCAGCCGGTTGTTGACGAAGGTGAGCTTGGTGACGTGCGCGGCTTTCGCGAACGCGGCGTCGACCGCGGCCTTGTCGCCGCAGCCCCACGTGTAGCAGACGTTGTCCGGCGCGATCTCGTGCACGGCGGTCTTCGCTTTCGCCGCCGTCGCGGTGTCGACGACCGCCGGCAGAACTTCGTAATCGACCTCGATCAGCGCCGCTGCGGCCTTGGCCTGCGCCAGCGTCTCCGCGACCACGAGCGCGACCTGATCGCCGACGTGCAGCACCTTGGTTTCGGCGATGATCGGATGGCGCGGCTCCTTCATCGGCGTGCCGTCGATCGAAGTGATCAGCCAGCCGCACGGCAGGCCGCCGACCGATGCGACGTCCTTGCCGGTGAACACGCCCAGCACGCCGGGCGCTTTCTTCGCGGCGGCGGTGTCGATCGATTTGATCTTCGCGTGCGCGTGCGGGCTGCGCAGGAAGTACCCGTAAGTCTGGTTCGGCAGCGTCACGTCGTCCGTGTACTGCCCGGCGCCGGTCAGGAAGCGGTAGTCCTCCTTCCGCTCGACCGCGCGGCCGATGAAGCCTGCTTTCGGATCGTTCATCTCGGTGCTCCTAGGTCGCGTCGTCCCGGCGCGGGCCGGGACCCAAGTTGTCGGCTGTGGCCATTGGACCCCGGCCTGCGCCGGGGCGACGGCTAAACACCCATCGCCTTCGCGCCCTGCGCGACGGCCTTGACGATGTTCTGGTAGCCGGTGCAGCGGCAGAAGTTGCCCTCGAGCCCTTCGCGAATCTGCTCTTCGGTCGCGTGCGGCCAGTGCGTGACCAGATCGATCGCGCTCATCACCATGCCGGGCGTGCAGAAGCCGCACTGCAGCCCGTGGCAGGCCTTGAACGCCGCCTGCATCGGATGCATCGAGCCGTCCGCCGGTGTGATGCCTTCGATCGTCGTGACCTCCGCGCCCTGCAGTTGCGCGGCGAGCACGTTGCAACTTTTCACCGCGCGGCCGTTGACGTGAACGGTGCATGCGCCGCACTGCGCGGTGTCGCAGCCCACATGCGTTCCGGTCAGCCGCAGGTGCTCGCGAATGAACGTGACGAGCAGGGTGTCGGGTTCAACTTCGGCCGTGACGGCCTTGCCGTTGACCCGCAGGGAAAGCGGGACTTTCATCCATGTCTCCTTGGGAAGCGGTCGCGGCGCCGTCGCGTGTTCTGGTTCTGGCGCGCGGAGCCACTTTAGTCGCGCACCGTTGGACTAGGCAAGCGCGGATGCTGTTCACGCGCGGAATTGGGATCTGCCTCCCAGTGCTTGCGCGCTGCACAAGCCCCGCGGTTGCACGCAGCGGTCGTCCGGTGCCCGACAGATCGCTTCGCCCGGAAGCTCGGCCAATACGGTTGATCGTCCGTTTCCTACGTACACGGCATTCGTTGGTCGGCCGTAGCTCCGCTACGGCTTGAGCGAAACACGGTCGACGACGGTCCCGAATGCGGAGTTGCGACCGTGCACGACAACAGCCTGTCCGACGCGAGGTATCGTACCTTCGACACGGTTCTCCAAACAAAGCCCGAACTCATACCCGTCCATAGCCAAGGTGGCAGGCAAATCGCACCCACGCGACCCAGGCCGATTGTCAATCGACACGACCCTCGCTTCCCAATGACCCGGGTGTGACCGGACGAACCGCCCCAATAGGGCAGCCCATCCGAGCGGGGATACCGCGACCATCGCGGATGTGATCGCGACGATCAACGGGTACATGATCAGCCAGCGCACCCACCCGGTCGGAAAGCGGACCAGCACGATCCGTTGCGATCTGATCAGCTTCCACCAGAGCACCGCGAACGCGGGCACAAGCAATCCAAACAACCACGGCTGGACGCGTCGATATTCGGCCGCGTGCGCGAAGATGAACCGGGTCCCGATCGATAATTCAAGGCCAAAGCCAACCACAACCAACAGCGCCACGACGGCCATCGGCACCCGGTACCGCTTAGGCAGCACGAAGCCGCGCGTCTCGACGAGCGCCGCTTCGAACCGAGCTTGCTCCTCGATGGCCTGCCGCTCGGCGCGCTCGATGCTCGACTGGATCTCGCGTACGAGTTCTCGGGTAGCAGCCTCGTCGAGCTTGCCCCGCTGCTCCAGTTCCAGCGCACGCTTGACCAATTCGTCGACGCGAGCCAAACCATCCGAGGCTTGTCTTCTCCCCAAGTTTTCGGAAGCGGGCTGACCTTCGGCGAGCATTCGCGCGTCGTCCACGCGCGTGGGCAGCCGACCGGCACGTGCGACAACGGCGGCAACGCCGAAGGTGCCCGCGATAACCGCCGTGAACGCCGCTGGCCCGTAGGGACCCAGCGACTCGTTCAGAGTGCGCCAAAGGAGCGACCACCTCCCCGTGATGGGCGGTTGAGGCGGAGCGAGCCACTGCGTGGCCGCGAGCAGCACCATCATGAATGCGACACCGAGCAGTGCAAGCAACACCACAGACGACGCCGGCGTGTCGGTTCGGGCGGCCCTCAATATGCGGCGGCGCTCCCACCGGACGAACACGAGCAGTCCGGCAAGCGTGAACAGGGCAACAAGAACTACAAGCACTTCCATCGCACTATTCCTGGCGCTTCATAGCGCCCCGCGCAGTCTCGCCCGCGCCGTCGAGCGGGTCAACGCGGATCGAAGACCCGCGGTGCGAAGGCTCGAGGGCGCGCCCGACAAAGCTGTCCACCGTGTCGGCCAGTTCGCGGGTGCGGTAACCCGCGCCGGTCACCTACACTATCGACAGGCTCTCGGTACACGAAGGGTGGAGCATGGACAGCGTCGACGTTCAGGTGCTGAAGAAAGCGGACGAGTGGATCCGCGCCGGCCACCGCGCCGTGATGGGCACGATCGTGCGCACGTGGGGCTCGGCGCCGCGCCCGGTCGGATCGCTGGTCGTGATCCGCGACGACGGGCTCGTGGCCGGATCGGTGTCGGGCGGCTGCATCGAGGACGATCTGGTCGACCGGGTACGCTCGCGCGCGCTCGCCGCCGACCGCCCGCAGCGCGTGAAGTACGGCGTCACCGCCGAGGATGCGTTCAAGTTCGGCCTGCCATGCGGCGGCACGCTGGAGCTGGTGCTGGAGCCGGTGACCGCGGAATCGCGCATCGACGAGCTGCTCGCGCGCGTGCTCGAGGGCCGGCAGACCGTGCGGCGGCTCGACATGAAAACGGGCCGTGTGACCCTCGCCGAAGGCACCGGCCGCGACGTGCTGTCCGCGACCGACGAGGCGCTCGTCACCGTGCATGGGCCGCGGCTGCGGCTGCTGGTGATCGGCGCCGGTCAGTTGACGCACTATCTGGCGCAGATGGCGCTCGCGTGTGACTACGCGGTGACGATCTGCGATCCGCGCGACGAGTACGCCGACGGCTGGCTCGTTCCGGGAACCACACTCGTGCGCACGATGCCCGACGACACGGTCGTCGAGTTCAAGCCCGACATGAACACCGCGATCGTCGCGCTGACGCACGACCCGAAGCTCGACGACCTGGCGCTGATGGAGGCGCTGAAGTCGAACGCGTTTTACGTCGGCGCGATCGGATCGAAGAAGAACCAGGCCAAGCGCCGCGAGCGGTTGAAGGAGTTCGGCGTCACCGACTCGCAGCTCGAACGGCTGCACGGCCCGGTCGGCATCAAGAACGGCGCGCGCACGCCGGCCGAGATCGCGGTATCGATCCTGGCGGAGCTGACCGCTGCGAAGTACGGCTACGAGATTCCCGCGCCGCAGCCGGTCGCGCCCGCTGCGGCGATCGAGTCGGGCTGCGTCGCGTAGCGCCCCCGTCGCTGCCGCCCATCGACCTACCCCGCGCAGCGCGCCGTCAGCGCGACATCTGGAGCCGCCGGTTCGCCCGTCGCGCCACCGATCGACCCCCGGCGCGGCCGGCGGCATCGAACCGGCCGAGATCGTCCGGCCGCAAGGCGGTCGGGACGATCAGGTGTTCGTCACCTTGATCGTCGGGATCTTCAGCGACATGTCCTTCGCCTTCTCGGCGATCCGGATCGCGACCTTGCGCGCGATTGCCTTGTAGGCGCGGGCGATGTCGCTGTCGGGTTCGGCGACCACCGTCGGGCGGCCGGCGTCGGTCTGCTCGCGGATGCGGATGTCGAGCGGCAGCGAGCCGAGCACTTCGACGCCGTACTCCTTCGCCATGCGCTCCGCGCCGCCGGCGCCGAAGACGTGTTCGGCGTGCCCGCACTTGCTGCACACGTGCACCGCCATGTTCTCGACGATGCCGAGGATCGGCACGCCGACCTTCTCGAACATCTTGAGGCCCTTGATCGCGTCGAGCAGCGCGATGTCCTGTGGCGTGGTGACGATCACCGCGCCGGTCACGGGCACCTGCTGCGCGAGCGTGAGCTGGATGTCGCCGGTGCCCGGCGGCATGTCGACGATCAGGTAGTCGAGGTCCTTCCAGTTGGTCTGCGCGAGCAACTGCTGCAGCGCCTGCGTGACCATCGGCCCGCGCCAGACCATCGGCTGGTCGGCGTCGACCAGGAAGCCGATCGAACTCGCCTGGATGCCGTAGTTCTCCAGCGGCTCGAGCGTCCTGCCGTCCACACTCTCCGGTTTGCCTTCGATGCCGAGCATCGTCGGCTGGCTCGGGCCGTAGATGTCGGCGTCGAGCATGCCGACGCGCGCGCCTTCGGCCGCGAGCGCCAGCGCCAGGTTGACGGCGACCGTGCTCTTGCCGACGCCGCCCTTGCCGGACGACACGGCGATGATGTTCTTGACGTTCGGCATCACCTTCAGCCCGCGCTGCACGGTGTGCGCGACGATCTTCGTCGTCACGTTGGCGCTGACGTTGCCGGCGCCTGCACGCTTGAGCGCGTCGACGACGAGGCTGCGGATGCCGTCGATCTGGCTGGCGGCCGGATAGCCGAGCTCGATGTCGACGCTCACGTCGTTGCCGTTCACCTTGACGTTGCGCGCCGCGCGCGAGGACACGAGGTCCTTGCCGGTGTTCGGATCGACGACGGTCTTCAGGATTTCGTTGACGCGTTCTGCGGTGATGCTCATGTTGGGATCGCGGATCGAGAATGGCTGGGAAAGTCAGCGTTGCAGTCTATCCGACCGCGACCTCGGTCGGCCCTCGTTCGGACCACCCCATGTGAGCTAGTTGCCCTTGTTAAACTCGCGGTCATTCGATCGCCGACCATGCAGTCGCACCTCAGGCCCAGCCCGCCGGCCCGCCCTCTGCGGCTCGGTCGAATGCGCCGTCCGATCTAGCGGCCGGCCGCCCTTGCCTGAACCCCGGCGCGCGAACAATCTGCGCGCAGTCCGCGATCCGAACCCCGACCTTCGCCCCATGAGCCAGCGCAACCTGTTCGTCACGACCGCCCTGCCGTACGCCAACGGCAAGCCGCACATCGGCCACATCATGGAGTACGTCCAGGCCGACATCTGGGTGCGGTATCAGCGGATGCGCGGGCATGCGGTGCACTTCGTCTGCGCCGAGGACGCGCACGGCGCGCCGATCATGATCGCGGCCGAGAAGGCGGGGAAGACGCCGCAGCAGTTCATCGCCGAGATGCAGGCGGCGCGCCAGCAGTATCTCGACGGCTTCCACATCGGCTTCGACCACTGGCACACGACCGATTCGCCTGAGAACGTCGAACTGTCGCAGTCGATCTACCGCGCGCTGCGCGCCAACGAGCTGATCGACATCCGGCAGATCGAGCAGTTCTACGACCCCGTCAAGGGCATGTTCCTGCCCGACCGCTACATCAAGGGTACGTGCCCCAAGTGCGGCGCAAAGGACCAGTACGGCGACAACTGCGAAGTGTGCGGCTCGACCTACGCACCGACGGACCTGAAGGACCCGTACTCGGCGCTCACCGGCGCGAAGCCCGAGCTTCGTTCCTCGGAGCACTACTTCTTCCGGCTGTCGGACGCGCGCTGCGTCGCGTTCCTGCGCGAGTGGACTGCCGGCCGCAATCGCCGCGGCGAGCCGCATCTGCAGCCCGAGGTCTACGCAAAGACGCAGGAATGGATCGGCGAAGGCGGCAAGGGCCTGGCGGACTGGGACATCTCGCGCGACGCGCCGTACTTCGGCATACCGATTCCCGACACCAAAGACAAGTTCTTCTACGTCTGGCTCGACGCGCCGATCGGCTATCTCGCTTCGCTGAAAGCGTACTTCGACCAGGGCAAGGCGCGTGCGAAGGGCGAGAAGCGCAGCTTCGAGGAGTTCGTCTCCGCCGACGATGTCGAGCAGATCCACTTCATCGGCAAGGACATCGTCTACTTCCACACGCTGTTCTGGCCCGCGATGCTGAAGTTCTCCGGCCGCAAGGTGCCGGACGCGATCTACGTGCACGGCTTCATCACGGTCAGCGGCGAGAAGATGAGCAAGAGCCGCGGCACCGGCATCGATCCGCTGCGCTATCTCGAAGTCGGCATGAACCCCGAGTGGTTCCGCTACTACGTCGCGGCGAAGCTCAACGCGCGCGTCGAGGACGTCGACTTCAACCCGGACGACTTCCAGAGCCGGGTCAACAGCGATCTGATCGGCAAGTACGTCAACATCGCCAGCCGCGCGGCGGGTTTCCTCGTCCGGCACTTCGACGGGCGGCTGGCTCCGTCGGCGGACCCATCGGGCGCGCCGGCGGGCAGCCACGCGGTGGCGCTTGCCTCAGCCGACGAGATCGCCGACTACTTCGACCAGCGCGAATTCGGCAAGGCGTTGCGCGAGATCATGCGCATCGCCGATTACGCGAACGAGCACTTCGACAAACACAAACCGTGGGAGCTGGCGAAGCACCCCGAACAGCGGGGGCTGCTGCATGCCGTGTGCAGCGACGTGATGCGCTGCTTCGGTGCGTTGACGACGTACCTGGCGCCGGTGCTGCCCGCCACCGCCGAGCGCGTCGCGCGGGAGCTGTTCGGCATGGATCGCGCGTTCGCATGGGACGACCTGCGCAGGCCGCTCGAGCGCATCGCGCCGTACCGGCACCTGATGTCGCGCGTCGAAGCCAAGCAGCTCGACGCGCTGTTCGAAGCGCCCTCCAGGGAACCGTCCGCCCGGCCCGCCGCCGCGCCCGAAGCCGGCGGCGGTGCAGGCGCGATCGAACCGATCGCGCCCGAGATCAAGATCGAAGACTTCGCAAAGCTGGATCTGCGCATCGCGCGGGTGGTCGACTGCGACTTCGTCGAAGGTTCGGACAAGCTGCTGCGCTTCACGCTCGACGCGGGCGAAGGGCGGTACCGCAATGTCTTCTCGGGCATCAAGTCCGCGTACGGCGAACCGAAGAAGCTCGTCGGCCGGCTCGTCGTGCTGGTCGCCAACCTCGCGCCGCGCAAGATGAAGTTCGGTGTCAGCGAAGGCATGATCCTGTCGGCGAGCTCGGCGGACGAGAAGGCGCAGCCCGGCATCTACCTGCTCGGCGTCGACAGCGGCGCGCAGCCCGGGATGCGGGTGAAGTAGCGCGGCGCAGGATCCGCACGTCGCAGCGCCGGCGCTGACGGCGATCGATCCCCATCGAAACGGCACGGAAAGGCGGGACCCGGGGCGCGCGTCGCGTATTTGCTTTTCGTTCACATATGATTAACATGCGATTGCAACGTCACGGCACCGCGCACGCATGCCCCCGAGACCGGAGAACAAGACCGCCCGCCTGACGGTGCTGCTCGACCCGCGCAAGAAGGCGATGTTCGAGGAGATCTGCGCGGCGCAGGATCTGACGCCGTCGCAGGTCGTCCGCCAGCTGATCCGCGAATACATCATCGAGCACGCGGGCGATCGACCCTTGCCCGCGTGGCTGCTCGCCGCGTCGCGCAAGAAGCCGATGCGATAGCCGGGGCCGACCGCAGTGACCGCTCCGACGGACTGGCTCGCCATCGACTGGATGCTCGCCGCGATCGCGGCGTGGATCGCGATCGGCGCGATCGGCGTGCTGCGTTTGCACGACTTCTTCGCGGTCGCGCGCATCCTCTTTCCGCTCGGCGCGCTCGCGAGCCTGACGCTCGCGGCGGCGGGCGCGGCCGCGGCGTTCGACGGCCCGCAGACCGCGGTGCTGCCGCTCGGCCTGCCCGGCCTGCCGTTTCACCTGCGGCTCGATGCGCTGTCGGCGTTTTTCCTGATTCTGCTCGGCGCCGCTTCGGCCGGGGTTTCGGCGTTCGCCGCCGGCTACTTCCGCAAGGGCGAGGGCACGCCGCCGGGACTGCTGTGCCTGCTGTATCACCTGTTCCTGGCCGGCATGGCGATGGTGATGCTGGCCGACGACGCGTACGTGTTCATGGTGATGTGGGAGCTGATGGCGCTCGCGTCGTTCTTCCTCGTCACCGCGAATCACGTGATTCCGGCCATCCGCCGCGCCGGCTATCTGTATCTGCTGGTCGCGCATCTGGGGGCGATCGCGATCCTGCTTTGCTTCGGCGTGCTGCAGGCGAACACCGGCGACTACACGTTCGACAACATGCGCGCGCAGTCGCTGTCGCCGTTCTGGGCGTCGGTCGCGTTCCTGCTCGCGCTCTTCGGTTTCGGCGCCAAGGCCGGCATCCTGCCGCTGCACATCTGGCTGCCCGAGGCGCATCCGGCTGCGCCCTCGCCGGTGTCGGCGCTGATGAGCGGCGTGATGCTGAAGACCGCCATCTACGGGCTGCTGCGCATCGGTTTCGAGGTGCTGCAGACGCACCTGTGGTGGTGGGGCGTGCTCGCGCTGGCGATCGGCCTCGTCACCGCGCTGTTCGGCGTCGTCTTCGCCGCCGTGCAGACCGACATGAAGCGGCTGCTCGCGTATTCGTCGATCGAGAATATCGGGCTGCTCGTCGTCGGCATCGGCCTGGCGCTGCTGTTCACCGGCTACGGCATGGCCGCGCTGGCAGCGCTGGCGCTGACCGCCGTGCTGTACCACGCGCTGAACCACGCGTTCTTCAAGAGCCTGCTGTTCCTCGGCACCGGCGCCGTGCTGCACGCGACCGGCGAGCGCAACCTGGGCAAGTTGGGCGGGCTGCTGCGCTATATGCCCTGGGTCGGCTGGCTCGCGCTGGCCGGCACGCTGGCCGCGGCGGGACTGCCGCCGCTGAACGGCTTCGTCTCCGAATGGCTGCTGCTGCAGAGCTTTCTGTTCACGCTGGGCCTGCCGAGCACGTTCGTCAACAACCTGGTGCCGGTCGTCGCGGCCGGCGTCGCCCTGGTCGCGGCGCTGGGCGGCTACGTGATGGTGAAGTTCTTCGGCGTGATCTTCCTCGGCCAGCCGCGCGAGCCCCGGCTCGCGCAGGCGCACGATGCCGCGCGCTGGGAGCGCGCCGGTCTGCTGTGGCTGGCCGCGGGCTGCGTGCTGCTGGGTCTGGCGCCGGCGCAGGTCATCGCGCTGATCGATCCGGTCACGCGCGTGCTGGTCGGCGACGGCGTCGGTGCGCGCGTGGCCGAGCACGGGTGGCTGTTTCTCGCGCCGGTGGCGCCGGAGCGCGCCAGCTACAGCCCGCTGCTGTTCCTGCTGCTGGTGGCGGCGAGCTTCGCGCTCGCTTTCGTGCTGGTGCGGTGGCTGTATCACGGCCGCATCCGGCGCGCTGCGCCGTGGGACTGCGGTTACCCGCTGCTCAACGCCCGCATGCAGGACACGGCCGAAGGCTTCGGTCAGCCGATCCGGCAGGTGTTCGAACCGTTCTTCCGCATCGAGCGCGAACTGCCGAGCCCGTTCGACAAGCAACCGGTGTATCGGTTGTCGGCGACCGATCACCTGTGGCACTGGCTGTACCTGCCGATCGCGCGCGTGACCGAGGCGGTCTCGCGCGTCGTCGGACTGCTGCAGCAGGGTCGCATCGCGACCTACCTGCTGTACAGCTTCGTCACGCTGCTGGTGATGCTGATCCTGGTGTTCCGATGACGATCGAGAGCTTCGTCGCCCAACTGGTCGCGGTGGCGCTCGCCGTGCTCGGCGCGCCGCTGCTCACCGGCTGGGTCAACCAGTGCCGCGCGTGGCTGCAGAACAAGAGCGCGCCGCCGCTGCTGCTGCCGTACCGCACGCTGCACAAGCTGTTCTGGAAGGAGTCGGTCGTCGCCGAGGGGGCGAGTCCGCTGTTTCGCGGCGCGCCTTACATCGTGTTCGGCGCGATGGTGCTCGCGTGCGGCATCGTGCCGAGCCTGTCGACCGACCTGCCGCTGGCGCCGGCGGCGGATGCGATCGCGCTGGTCGGGCTGTTCGCGCTGGCGCGCGTGTTCATGTCGCTGGCGGCGATGGACATCGGCACTGCGTTCGGCACGCTCGGCGCCCGGCGCGAGATGCTGATCGGCTTTCTCGCCGAGCCCGCGCTGCTGATGGTGCTGTTCACCGCGGCGTTCATGACGCAGTCGACTTCGCTCGCCAGCATCGTCGAGACGATCGCCAACCAGGAATTCGCGATCTACCCGAGCCTCGCGTTCGCCGGTGTGGCCTTCACGATGGTGTCGCTGGCGGAAAACGCGCGTGTGCCGGTCGACAACCCCGCCACGCACCTGGAACTGACGATGATCCACGAGGCGATGATCCTCGAATACTCGGGGCGCCACCTCGCGCTGATCGAATGGGCCGCGAGCCTGAAGCTGTTCGCCTATTCGTGCATCGGTCTGGCGATCTTCTTCCCGTGGGGCATCGCGCAGGTGCACGACCTGCTCGGGCTGCTGCTCGCGGCTCCGGTGCTGGTGGGCAAGCTCGCGCTCGGCGGCGCGGCTCTGGCCGTCATCGAGACGCTGTCGGCCAAGATGCGGATCTTCCGCGTGCCGGAGTTTCTGGCCGGCGCGTTCCTGCTCGCGGTGATCGGCATCCTCGTGCACTTTCTGCTCGGAGCGTAGGCCATGCCGGGACTGGTCACGCAACTGATCAACCTGTTCGCGGCCGTGCTGCTGCTGCTGTCGTTCGGCCTGCTGGCGCAACGGCGCGTGCTGTCGCTGATCCATTTGTTCACGCTGCAGGGGGCGACGCTGACCGCGTCGACCACCGTGATGGCGTACTTCACCGACCAGCCGCACCTGTACTACTCGGCGGCGCTGACCTTCGTGCTGAAGGTGCTGCTGATGCCGTGGCTGCTGCACCGGATGATCGAGCGGCTGGACGTGCGCTGGGATGTCGAGACGCTGATCAACATCCCGACGACGATGCTTGCCGGCATCGTGCTGGTGATCTTCGCGTTCAATCTGGCGCTGCCGATCTCCGGGCTGTCGGAATCGGTCGCGCGCGGCACGCTCGGCATCGCGCTCGCCTGCGTGCTGCTGGCGTTCCTGATGATGATCACGCGCCGCAAGGCGATCCCGCAGGTGATCGGCTTCCTGGCGATGGAGAACGCGCTGTTCTTCGCCGCCACCAGCGCGACCTACGGCATGCCGATGGTGGTCGAGCTCGGCATCGCGCTCGACGTGCTGGTCGGCATGATCATCCTCGGCGTGTTCATGTTCCAGATCCGCGAGCAGTTCGACAGCCTCGACATCCGCCATCTGGAGAAGCTGAAAGAGGAATGACGATGGAAGCGCTCGCCGCGATCCTCGGCATCCCGCTCGCCGGCGCGTCCGTGCTCGGCGTCGTCGGCCATCGCAACTTCGCCGCGGAGGTCAACGTCGCGTTCAGCCTGGCGACGTTCCTGGCCGCGGCCGCGCTGACGGCGCAGATCATCGCCGGCGGTCCGATCCTCGTGCTGCACGAGCAGTTCTTCGTCGACTCGCTGAACGTGTTCCTGGTGACGCTGACCGCGTTCGTCGCGTTCACCACGGCGCTGTTCTCGCGCCCGTACATGCGCATCGAACGCGACCACGGCAAGATGACGCCGCCGCGCATGCGCCTGTACCACAGCATGTACCAGTTGTTCACGTTCACGATGCTGCTGGCGCTCACCACCAACAACATGGGGCTGCTGTGGGTCGCGCTGGAGGCGGCCACGCTCGCCACCGTGCTGCTGGTGGCCGTCTACCGCACGCCGGCGAGCCTCGAAGCCGCCTGGAAGTATTTCATCCTGTGCGGGGTGGGCATCGCGCAGGCGCTGTTCGGGACGATCCTGCTGTATCTGGCGGCGGAGCGCGTGATCGGCGCCGAAGGCGGCGGGCTGCTGTGGACGAATCTCGACGCGGTGAAGGCGCAACTCGAGCCGACGGTCGTCGCGCTCGCCTTCGTGTTCCTGCTGGTCGGCTACGGCACCAAGGTCGGGCTGGCGCCGCTGCACAACTGGCTGCCCGATGCGCACGCCGAGGGCCCGACGCCGATCTCCGCGGTGCTGTCGGGCCTGCTGCTGAACGTCGCGCTGTACGCGGTCCTGCGCTGCAAGGTGCTCGCCGACGGCGCGCTGGCGACCCGCTTCGCCGGCGACCTGATGATGGGCTTCGGCCTGCTGTCGGTCGTGCTGGCGGCGTTCTTCCTCTCGCGCCAGCGCGACATCAAGCGCATGTTCGCGTACTCGTCGATCGAGCACATGGGATTGATCACGTTCGCGTTCGGCATGGGCGGCGCGATCGCGAGCTTCGCCGGACTGCTGCACATGACCGTGCATTCGCTGGTGAAGAGCGCGATCTTCTTCGCGGTCGGCCATGCGGCGCAGAAGGCCGGCACGCAGATCATGGACGACATCCGCGGGCTGATCCGCGTCAGCCCGACGGTCGGCTGGGGACTGATGGTCGGCACGCTGGCGATCCTCGGCATGCCGCCGTTCGGTGTCTTCGCCAGCGAGTTCCTGATCCTGACCACGGCGATGCGCGAGTTTCCGTGGACCACGCCGCTGCTGTTGTTGGCGCTCGGTGTGGCCTTCGCCGCGGTGCTGGTCAAGGTGCAGCCGATGGTGTTCGGAGAGACGACGGTCAAGCCACTCGCGCATCCGCCGGCGCTGGTGCCGGTGTTCGTCCATCTCGGCCTCGCGCTGCTGCTCGGGCTGTACGTGCCGCCGTATCTGCAGTCGTGGTACGAACAGGCGGCGCGCCTGGTCGCCGGAGGCTGAGCGATGCGTCTGTCGGAGACCGGCATCGACTTTCGGCCGCTCGCGGGCGCGACGCGCGCCGGCGTCGCGCAAGTGAGCGCAGGTCAGTGGTCGGCCGTCGCGCAGGCGTTCGCGCGCGCCGGCGACCGGCTGGTCGCGCTATGGGGCGCCGATCGGCGCGATCGCAACGGCGCTTTCGTCGTCCATGCCGCTTACGCCGCGAGCGACGGCCTGGCGTGCGTGTCGCTGCCGGTCGTGGGCGAGCCGTACGAGTATCCGGATCTGTCGAAGTACTACCCGGCGGCCAACCGCATGCAGCGCGCGGTCTTCGACCTGCTCGGGGTGCGCGCGCGCGGCGCCGACGACGAGCGGCCCTGGCTGCGGCACGGCGCGTGGCCAGCGGACTTCTTTCCACTGCGGCGCGATGCCGACGGCGCGCGGACCTTCGCGATCGAGCAGGAACGCTATCCGTTCGTGACCGTGGCCGGCGACGGCGTGCATGAAATCCCGGTCGGCCCGATCCACGCCGGCATCATCGAGCCGGGGCACTTCCGCTTCTCGATCGTCGGCGAGAAGGTGCTGCGGCTCGAGGAGCGCCTCGGCTACGTGCACAAGGGCATCGAGAAGCGCTTCGAGGGCATGGCCGTGGTCGAGGGCGCGCGGCTCGCCGGGCGCGTGTCGGGCGACTCCACCGTCGCCTACGCCTGGGCGTATGCGATGGCTGCCGAAGCGGCGACCGGCTGCGCGATCCCTCCGCGCGCGTGCTGGCTGCGCGCGCTGTTGCTCGAGCGCGAGCGGGTGGCCAATCATCTGGGCGATCTCGGCGCGCTGGGCAACGACGCCGCGCTCGCCTTCGGGCTGGCGCAGTTTTCGCGGCTGCGCGAGCAGTGGCTGCGCGTCAACGCAGAGATCTTCGGCCACCGCTTGCTGATGGACCGCATCGTTCCCGGCGGTGTGGCGGTCGATCCCGATGGCGCGGCGCTGGCGCGACTGCGGCAGCAGTGCGGCGAGATCGAGCAGGAAGCGCGCGTGCTGCGCGCGATCTACGACGAGCACGCCGGATTGCAGGATCGCTTCCAGACCACCGGCATCGTGACCACCGAACTGGCGCGGCGGCTCGGGCTGTGCGGACTGGCCGCGCGCGCCAGCGGCATCGCGCGCGATCTGCGCGTCGATTCTCCGTGCAAGCCCTACGACGAACTCGCGGTCGCCGTCGCCTCGGCGAAGACCGGCGATGTCGCCGCGCGCGTGGCGGTGCGTTTCGACGAGTTGTTCGAGTCGCTGCGGCTGATCGCGGCGATCGCCGAGCGCCTGCCTGCGGGCGAAGTGCGCGCCGAGCTGCCGTGCCTCGCCGCCGACGGCTTCGGGCTCGGCTGGATCGAAGGCTGGCGCGGCGACGTGCTGGTCGCGCTCGAGTGCGACGCCGATGGCCGTGTCCGCCGCTGCCACTGCCACGACCCGTCGTGGCAGAACTGGCCGCTGCTCGAACACGCGGTGATCGGCAACATCGTTCCCGACTTCCCGCTGATCAACAAGTCGTTCAACCTGAGCTATTCGGGCCAGGATCTCTGATGCTGCTGCTGACCAGGCAAATCCTGAAAGCCGGCATCTGCACCGAGCCGGCGCCGGCACCGAGCGACGACTGGCGCGCCGACGGCGAACGCATCCAGGACGAGATCCTGCGCCTGCTGGGGCGGGCGCTCGCGATCCGGCAGGTCGATGCCGGCTCCTGCAACGGCTGCGAGCTGGAGATCCACGCGCTGAACAATCCCTACTACAACCTCGAGGGACGCGGCATCAAGTTCGTCGCCAGCCCGCGCCACGCGGATCTGCTGCTCGTCACCGGCCCGGTCGCGCGCAACATGAAGATCGCGGTCGAGCGCGCGTACGAAGCCACGCCGGCGCCGAAACTCGTCGTCGCCGTCGGCGACTGCGGTTGCACCGGCGGCATCTTCGGCGAGAGCTACGCGAGCTGCGGCCGCGTCGCCAACGTGATTCCGGTCGACGTCGCCGTGCCCGGCTGCCCGCCGCCGCCGCTCGACATCCTGCGCGGGATCCTGACCGCGGTCACGCGCAGCACGCGCTGAGGCGCGCTGCGCCGACAGTACAATCCCGCATCCAACGTCGAGCCCCGTCCCGTCGGGGTCCGCTGCGAGCGGCCATGGAGCCATACGAATCCGACATCACGAAGTTCATCCGCGAGTTGAAGCAGAAGATCCCTGATCTCGAGCAGAAACAGCGCGAGGGTCGCGCGATCTGGTGGGACAAGCAGCTCGACCTCGACGAGCTGAAGCGCTGGCAGGAATCGCAGGTGCCGCAGCCGCCGTACGTGTATCAGCCGAAGGCCAAGCAGTGAGCGCCGCCGCGCATCCGGCCGCCCCGGTCGACCTGGACGCCCCCGCGGCGTTCGCCGCCGGCGATTCGACGCCCGACGTCGTCGACGGCGTGGCGCTCGCACGGCTGTATGGCGAGCCGCTGTTCAAGCTGCCCGAGGATCTGTACATCCCGCCCGATGCGCTCGAGGTGTTCCTCGAGGCGTTCGAGGGCCCGCTCGACCTGCTTCTGTACCTGATCCGCAAGCAGAACTTCAACGTGCTCGACATCCCGATGGCGGCGCTCACTGCGCAGTACCTCGCCTACGTCGAGCAGATCCGCCGGAGCAACCTCGAACTGGCCGCCGAGTACCTGCTGATGGCGGCGATGCTCATCGAGATCAAGAGCCGGATGCTGCTGCCGGTGAAGAAGGCGGAGAGCGGCGAGGAAGTCGAGGACCCGCGCGCCGAGCTCGTGCGCCGTCTCGTCGAGTACGAGCGGATCAAGCTCGCCGCGGCGCGGCTCGACGAGCTGCCGCGCGTCGGGCGCGACTTCGCGCGCGCGATCGTCGCGATCGAGCAGTCGGTCGTCAAACGTTTCCCGCAGGTCAACGTCGTGGACCTGCAGCAGGCCTGGGCCGAAGTGCTCAAGCGCGCCAAGCTGCACGCGCACCATCACATCACGCGCGAGGAGCTGTCGGTTCGCGAGCACATGAGCATCGTGCTGCGCAAGCTGCAGGGGCGACAGTTCGTCGAGTTCGGGGAACTGTTCGACGCGCATCTGCTCGCGAAGGGGCCGCCGATCGTGATCGTGCACTTTCTCGCGCTGCTCGAACTCGCCCGCGAGAACCTGATCGAGCTGACGCAGGCTGCGCCTTACGCGCCGATCTACGTGCGGCTCGCGTACACGCCGAGCTGACGCCGATTTCGCCCGATGGCAAGCCGGTGGCCGCGCCTGTCGATCCGCATCGACTTCGACGGCGGCAGGCTCGGCCCGGGCAAGGTCGAGCTGCTCGAACACATCGCGCGCGAACGCTCGATCGCGGCGGCCGCGCGCGCGATGGGCATGTCGTACAAGCGCGCGTGGGCGCTCGTCGATACGATGAACCAGTTGTTCCGCGAGCCGGTCGTCACGACCCAGCCCGGCCGCAATACGGCCGGGGCGACCGAAGTGACTGCGTTCGGGCGGCGCATCGTCGCGCTGTATCGCGCGGCCGAGCGTCGCGCTGCGGCGGGCGCGGCGGCCGCGATCGGCGAACTCACCGCTGCGACACGTCCTGCGGCGCGCCGGGCATCGCCGCGGACGGCGCGTCGTTCGGCCTGACGGATTCGACCGTCAGCATCGACGTGGCGCGATCCAGCGCCACCGACTTGATCAGGCACCACACACCGATCCCCGGTGCGAGCGCGAGCCGGTCGGCTGCCTCGCGCGTGATGCGCGCGCGCAGGGCGACCGCCGTGCCGATCCGTACCAGCGCGTCGACGTAGGTCGCGTCGCGTGCGGCGAGCGATTCGATCCGCCCCGGCAAGCGATTGACCACGCTGACGTCCGACGGCTGCGACAGCGCGAGCGCCACATCGCGCGCGGGGATGCGAACGCGCACCGGCGTTCCGACCGCCAGATCCACGCGCGGCACGCGCAGCGTGGCACCGCCGACATCGAGCAGCGTCAAGCCGTAGCGCGCGTCGTGTCCGCTGACTCGACAGTGCAGCAGCGACCCGGCCTCGACCCCAGGCATCCTCTCCGCGATCGCGGGCTGCGCGAGCACCTCGTCGACGGTGCCCTCGGCGACCACCGTGCCGCGGTCGAGCACCACCATCCCGTCCGCCAGCCGCTGCGCCTCCTGCAGATCGTGGGTCACGAGGACGATCGGGATCGACAGCGTCAGGCGCAATTGCGCGAGCTCCTGGTAAAGCTCCTGCCGCACCGCCTGGTCGACGGCAGAGAACGGCTCGTCGAGCAGCAGCACCTGCGGATCTCGCGCCAGCGCGCGCGCCAGCGCCACACGCTGCTGTTGGCCGCCTGAAAGCTGCGCGGGGCGCCGCTCGGCCAGGTCTTCGAGCCGCACGCGCGCGAGCAATTCGCGCGCGTGCGCGGCCGCATCCGCGCGCGCGCTCGCAATGGCGACGTTTTCGAGCGCCGAAAGGTGCGGAAACAGCGCGTAGTTCTGGAACACGAATCCGACGCGACGGCGCTGCACCGGCAGCGCGATGCCGCGCGCGGTGTCGAGCCAGATCTCGCCCGCCACCTCGACGCGCCCTTCGGCGCAGCCGACGAGTCCCGCGATCGCGCGCAGGATCGTCGTCTTGCCGCTGCCCGACGGGCCGACCAGCGCCAGCAGTTCGCCGGCTTCGCACTCGAAGCGCGCGTCGAGCGGAATCGGCGTCCGCTGCCGCAGCGTGACCGCGAGCGCCGGCATCAGCGCTCCTGCAGGTAGCGCCGCGCGCGCTGGCCGGTCGCGAAGACCACCCACAGCGCCGCCAGCGTGAAACCGACCAGCACCAGCGACATCGCATTCGCCGCGGCGGTGTCGAACGCCTGCACGCGGTCGTAAATGGCGATCGACAGCGTCTTCGTCTCGCCGGCGATGCTGCCGCCGACCATCAGCACCACGCCGAACTCGCCCAGCGTGTGCGCGAACGTCAGCGCCACGCCGCCCAGAATGCCCGGCCAGGCGAGCGGTAGTTCGATGCGCAAGAGCGTGCGCCAGCGCGACAACCCCGACGTCCAGGCCGCCTCGCGCAGGCTGTTCGGAATCGCGGCAAACGCGCGCTGTGCGGGCTGCACCATGAACGGCAGGTTGATCAGCACGCTGGCGAACAGAAGCCCCTCGAACGTAAAGACGAGTTGCAGGCCGGCAAACCGGTCGAGCCAGCGGCCGACCGGCGAAGCCGCGCCGAAAGCGGCGAGCAGGTAAAAGCCCACCACGGTGGGCGGAAGCAGCAGCGGCAAGGTCAGCAGCGCTTCGACGAGCGCCCGATGGCGCCCTTCGCCGATCGCCAGCCGGCGCCCGAGCCAGACGCCGATCGGCGTCAGCAGCGCGCAGGTGGCGGTCGCGAGCCACAGCGAGACGCGCGTCGCTTCCCAGTCCAATCACTCCCCCGGCAGAAGGAAGCCGTACCGCTTCAGGATCGCGCGGGCCGGCGGCTGTTGAAGGTAGGCGTAAAACAGCGCCGCGGTTTCGCCCGCGCGGCGCGTCAGCACCATTCGCTGACGCAACGGATTGTGAAGCGTCTCGGGCAGCAGCACGTGGCTTCCCTGCCGCTGCAGCTCGGGCGCCAGCGCGAGCGACAGCGCGATGATGCCCGCCTGCGCGTTGCCGGTCGTCACGAACTGCGCGGTCTGGGCGATGTTCTCGCCGAGCACGAGCTTCGGCTGGACGAAGTCCCACAGCCCGAGCGCCTGCAGCGCCTGCTGCGCCGCGCGGCCGTACGGCGCGTGCTCGGGGTTGGCGATCGCGAACTTGCGAACGGCACCCCAGGCTTCGCGCAGGCCCTTGAGGTCCGCGTCGAGCCGGATCGACGAGCCCTTCGGCGCATACAGCACGATGCGCCCGACCGCGTAGAGCTCGCCGCGGTCGCGCGTGAGACCCGCGTTCGCCAGCTCGAAGACGAAGTCCTCGTCGGCCGACATGAACAGTTCGAACGGAGCGCCCTGCCGGATCTGTCGCGCGAAGTTGCCGGAGGAGCCGAAGTTGAGCTGCACCTTGCGTCCCGTGTCGGCTTCGAAACGCGCGGCGATCTCGGTCACCGCGAACTTCAGGTCGCTCGCGGCCGCGACGATCGGCGGCCGGGCCTGCGCAGCGCAGGCGACGCCGGCGAGCGCCGCGATCACGCAGGACACCGCACGGATGACGCGAGACATGTGTGGCCGGATGCTTCGAGAGGAACGGGCGTGGCGCGGCTTGCAGCGCCGCGTTCGGCGAGTCTATCCTATTTCTTTTTAGCTATAGGACTGCCATGCGTTCGCCCGACTCGCCGGCGCCGGCGACAACCCATGGTGGCGCGGGGCGACCGCGACCCGCGCTCGCGTTCGTCGCGGGAGCGATCGTCGGCTGCCTCGGCGGCCTGATCGGCCTCGGCGGCGCGGAGTTCCGGCTGCCGCTGCTCGTTGCGCTGTTCGCGTATGCGACGCGCGAAGCGATCGGATTGAACGTGGCGCTGAGCCTGGTGACGGTCGCTTTTTCGCTCGCCTTTCGCATCGGCGGAAGCGGCGCGGACGCGCTGTGGCCGCACGCTGCTGCGATTTTCACGCTCGCCACGGGTGCGATCGTCGGCGCATTCGCCGGTGTCGCGATCGGGCGCCGCCTGTCGGCCTGGGCGCTGACCTGGGTCGTCGCGGCGTTGCTGGTCATGCTGGCGATCGTGATGGCCTCGCACGCGGTCGATCCCCAGCAGGGTCTGCGACTGTCGTTGTCGCCGGCCGCGCAGGCGTCGGCCGCGCTCGCCGCCGGCGTCGCGATCGGCGTCGTCGCGAGCCTGCTCGGCGTAGCGGGCGGCGAACTGCTGATCCCCACGCTCGTGCTGCTGTACGCCGTCGACACGAAACTCGCCGGCACACTGTCGCTGGCGATCAGCCTGCCGACGCTCCTGGTATCGCTCGCTCGCTGGCGGCACGCGCGCGGTGACTGGTCGCTATGGGACGCCAATCGGGGCCTGCTGGTATGGATGGGTGCGGGCAGCATCGCCGGCGCCGCCGCCGGCGCACGTCTGCTCGGCTGGGTCGACGCACGCGTCCTGAGCCTGATGCTCGCGGCGCTGCTCGTCTACTCCGCCTTGCACCTGGGGTGGCAGGCGCGCCGCGCCTGAAAGCGGCGGCCTCCGCGCGGCTGAAACCCGGGTCGTTGCGTGTGCGCAGGGGCTGGTATGGTCGGCAGGCATGCGGCGGCCGAGGCGAAACTCGCGCCGCATTGCGAAAGGGCTCGGTATCGCGCCTCGCGGCACCGCTCATCGGCGAGCACGCCGATGCCGCAGGCGCGACGACCGGGGTCGGTCGAGATCGAGCTTTCCAAGCGGGCCGTTGTTCCGGCGAATACGATGGGTGTCGCGCGCCTGCGCTTCTACGAGGAGCTGAACGACTTCCTGGCGCCAGCGAGGCGCAAGCGCGAGTTCGACTACGCATTCGCGCGCGCGGCGACGGTCAAGAACGCGATCGAAGCCGTCGGCGTTCCGCACACCGAAGTCGAACTGATCCTCGTCGAAGGCCGTTCGGTCGACTTCTCGTATCGGCTGCGCGACGGTGACCGCGTCAGCGTGTACCCGATGTTCGAGGCGTTCGATGTCGCCCCGCTCGTGCGCGTGCGCGAGCGGCCCTTGCGCGACACGCGTTTCGTCGCAGACGCGCACTTGGGCGGTCTTGCGCGGCTGCTGCGCATGGCCGGCTTCGACACGCTGCACGACAACGCGTATGCGGACGATGCGATCCGCCGGATCGCCGCGGCCGAGTCGCGCGTGATCCTGACCCGCGATCGGGCGCTGCTGATGTGCCGCGACGTCACTCACGGCTGCTACGTTCGCGCGCTCAAACCGCCGGCACAGTTCGCGGAGGTCGTCGAGCGCCTGCAGCTTGCCGCGCGCATGGCGCCGTTCACGCGGTGCCTGCACTGCAATCTGCCGCTCGCCGAAGTCGGCAGGGACGCGGTGCGGCAGCGTGTGCCCGAGACGGTCGAACGGTCCTACGCGCTGTTCAGGACGTGCGAAGGCTGCCGGCGTATCTACTGGGAAGGCAGCCATTGGCTGCGGATGCGTGAGCTGCTCGAGCGCGTGGCGCGGCAGGCGAACGCGACGCAGGGTGCGCCGGGTTTATCCGGTGCGCGACGCACCGGGTCGCGAAGATTCGCTTGAACGCGCGGCGGCGTGCGCGTCCAATGGCGGCCGTACCCGCACGACGCGGAGGAGCGCATGACCGGACCGACCGAGCGCGTCGCGATCATCGCTGTGCACGGCGTCGCCGACCAGCGGCCGGGGCAGACGGTGCGCGAGCTGGCGCGGCTGCTGTGCCACGGCGGCGACGGTCCGCCGCGCTACGTGGAAGGCGAGCTGCACGAGGTCATCGTGCCGGTGAGCCCGCTGGCGCCGGCGCGCGCCCGCTCGTCCGCTGGCGCAAGGGGCGAAGATCGCAGACCCGGGCCCGGCCGGCCGAGCGACTTCTTTCTCGCGCAACGCGCCGCCGAGCCGGACTCCGATCTCGGCCTGGCGCTGACCGACCACCTGTTGCGACGCTATCGTCCCGCCGAACGCGACGCGCTGTACGAGTCGACGCGCATTTCGCTGAAGCGGCGCGACGACGGTACTCCGGTCGACCTGTACGAACTGTACTGGGCCGACTTCTCGCGGCTGCAGCCCGGCGGCATCCGCGCACTGTCCGCGTCGTACCAGCTCTTCTTCCATCTCGGCACGCTCGCGCGCGACATCGTCGATCAGGCCGTCCTCGCCGCCGGCGGCGGCCGCGCGCTGCGCGCGCTGCAGAAGCTGCACGCCTGGTCGGCGTGGCTGCTGAAAGGACCGGCCGCGCTGCTGCAACTCGCCATGTTGCTGCTGGTCGCGTTCGGGACCGCAGCGCTGCTGCCGCCGTCGCAGCACCGCTTTGCGCTCGCCCTCGGCGGCGGCGTCGCCTCCGTCGTACTGGCCATTCTCGCGATGCTCGGCGCGCAGCGCGCGCACGGCGCCGCGAAGAAATCGCGGGCGGCGCTGCCTTGGGCCGTCGTTGCGGCCGCCGCGGCCGCGATCGCGACGATCGCCGCCGCCGCGCCCGGTGCGATCGCCGAGCTGTACTTCGCCACAGCGATTCTGCTGACCGCAACGGCCGGGCTATGGCTCGTGCGTCGCTACGGCGAAACGGTGCGCGGCATTCGTTGGCTCGGATTCGCTGCCATCGCCGCGACCGCGGCGTTGCTCGCGGTGAACGCGGCGCGCATCCGCGCGCACGTCGCCACGCTGTACGAATGGATGCTGACTGCGGCACTGCACACAGGGGAATACCTGCTCGCCGCGCTGCTGGCCGCATGGGCGGCGCTGGCGCTGGTGCAACTCGGCGCCCTGGTGCTGGGCTTCGCGCTCGCGCGTTCGGCCGGGCGCGAGCTGGCGGCTTCGCTCGTGACCGCGCGCATCGGCATGGTCGTTTCGACCGCGTTGTTCGCGCTGTTGAGCGTCGTGCTGTGGTCGGTGATCGCCTACGTGACGGGGCTCGCGCTGCGCGACCTGCTTTTCGAGCCCGCGCTCTTCGGCTCCGGGTACCGGTCGGCGGCGATCTTCTTGGAGGAGCAGGTGCAGGACGTCGGCGGCCTGTTCACGCCTTTGCTCGCGCTGACCGGCGTGGTCGGCGCGGTCGTGCTCGTCGCGCTGGCGCCTTCGCTGCGCGATGAGATCGCACCGGGCGCGGACGCGCGTTCGCCCGAGCGGAGCGCGCGCCTCGGACGCTGGTGGACGGCGGCGCGCGAGTGGCTGTACGGACTGTTCGGGACCGTCGTTCCGCTGGCCGCGATCGCAGGCGGCGTCGTTTACCTGCTGTTCCTGCTGGAGAAGTTCTTCGGCGTGCACGGCGCGTTCGATTGGATCGACGCGCACGATCGGGTGCTGGTGACGATCGGCAAGTGGCTCGCCGGCGGCGCGGTGACGATCACCGCGCTCGGCGCGCGCTTCACGCAGACCTTCGGCAAGCTGCGCGTCGCGCTCGACGCGGCGCTCGACGTCGACAACTACTTCCGCGACCCGGCCGATCGCCGCCCGCCGCGCGCGCGAATCTTCTCGCGCTACGCGGCGCTGCTCGACTACATCCGTCAGCGCGGCTACGCGCGCGTCGTGATCGTCGCGCACAGCCAGGGCACGGTGATCAGCGCCGACCTGTTGCGCTACCTGCGGCTGACGGACCGCCTGCGATCGCTGACCGAGACGATGCCCGTCGCGCTGGTGACCGCAGGTTGCCCGTTGCGCGACCTGTACGCGGCGCGCTTTCCGCTGCTGTATCGATGGATGGGGCAGGCGCCGGAATCGTTCGCCGGAGCCGCTCCGGCAGCGGCAGAGCTGGGCGTCGCGCACTGGGTCAACGCGTATCGCTCGGGCGACTACGTCGGCCGCGCAATCTGGACGCCGGTCGACGACGACTCGCTCTTCCGCGTTGCCTGCGTCGATCATCTACGCGGCGTGCTCGCTTCGCGCACTGCAGACCGCACCGAGTTCTGCCTGGGCGCTGGCGCGCACACGCATTACTTCACGAACGACGCAGTCGCGCTGGCCGTGGAAATCGATCGGCTGGTGGCGCCAGCCGCAGCTGCGTACGAGCCGTAACTTACGGGCGCGACTGAAGGGCGCCGATCTTGCGGCCGCTGACACTCGCAAGCGAACGCAGTACGAACGGCTGTGGCGAGTCGTTCGCATACTGCGGATCCGGCATCGCGGCGAGATCGAGCTGCGCGACGATGCCGTCAGCCGGCCAAAACTGGCCTGCGGAGGCACCCGGCACGTTCGATGCCGTCGTCGAGAAATTGTTCTGTTGCTGAAGCTTGCCGCCGGCGCCGCTTGCCATCGTCGCGTTGCCCGCGAACAGGTTCGCCGTCAGCGTCACTTGCTGCGTGAAGCCTGCAACGCCGACGAAGGTGCCGCTGCCGTAGTTCGTTACGAGCGTGTTGTGGATCAGCGTGACCGAGTTCGTCGTCCACGGGTTGCGCTCGAAGCCGTAGGCCACGAGGACCGAGTTGTCGGCGTTCGGCCCCTTTTGCAGCAGGTTGCCGCGCATGAAAACGACGCCGCCATCGGGAAAGTCGAGCAGATAGCTCGAGTTTCCATTCGGACCGTCCATGAAGTAGCTGTTCTCGACGATGTTTTCCTTCGCGCGGCTCTTCAAGTTGTGTCCGACTCGGGCCTCGCGGAACCAGCTCGCGACGACGTGCAGCCGATCGACGTTGCTGATGTAGATGTTGTGCGAGAAGCCGTCGCCATAACCATTGCGGGCGAACTCGGACCGTTCGATCGTGACGGTAGTACCGCCGGCACCGCCGAGGATGCCGTTCTCGTTGTCGAAGAAACCCGTATTGCGCAAGACCAGGTTGCCGCCCTCCAAACGGATGCCGGCGCCGTTCTGATCCGGCACCTTCGCGTCGCGGAACTCGACGTTTACGATCGTCGTCGTCGCGCTGTTCGGCACCGCGATCACCCAGATGCCCTTGCCTTGCGCGTCCTTGCCGTCGGCGAACAGCCGCGCACGACCGCCATCGCCGCAAATCGTCAGGTTGGCCGCACGCCACGTGGCCACGTCGCCGCGGTAGTCCCCGGGGGCGATGAGAACGCGGTCGCCAGTCTGTGCAACCGCCGCGGCAGCGCTCGGCGTCAGATACAACTTGCCCGGTCCGACCTCCAGCGTTCGCCCCGTCGTCGTCGGACATGGGTCTGCGCTCCCCGGCGCAGGCCCGGGCACAGTCGGAGGCGGCGGCGCCGGAGTCGGCCCGGGTGAAGGCCCGGGCGCAGCCGGCGGCGACGGCGCCGGGGTTGCTGCCGAGGCGGCGTCCTGACCTCCGCCGCAGGCGGTGATCGCCGAGCAAAGAAACAGTGCTGCAAGGAAAGGAGCAGACTTGGCGGATTGCGTCGTGAGCATGGCGTTCAGTCAGAGCTGAGAGCACGACGATCGTTCATCGCTTACCGTCGCACGGCTGAAACGATAGCCGTGGCGAGCAGCCGCCGAATCACTCCATCGGGCGAGTCCGAAAGGACGGCTCGAACGGTCTGACACAAAGCGCCGCGCTTCGGGCGCCACGCAGTGCGCCTTCGGGCGGTCGCAAACTTGGCCTCTGCTCGCCCGAAGCAAGCTCCCTTCGACGCGAGACGAAGGAGTCGTTCACTCGGCCGTGAAGAACCCCTTCATCCGATCCATGAACCCCTTGGTCTTCGGGGAGTGCTTGGACCCGCCTTCCTGCAGCGACGCGCCGAATTCGCGCAGCAGCTTTTTCTGCTTCTCCGTGAGCCGTACCGGCGTCTCGACCACGATGTGGCAGTACAGGTCGCCGGGGTAACTCGAACGCACGCCTTTGATGCCCTTGCCCCGCAGCCGGAAGGTCTTGCCGGTCTGCGTGCCCTCCGGGATCGTCAGGCTGATCTTGCCGTCGAGGGTCGCGACCTCGACGTCGCCGCCGAGCGCCGCGGTGACGATCGACACCGGCACTTCGCAGTGCAGGTCGTCGCCGTCGCGCTGGAACACCTCGTGCGGCTTGATGCGGATCTCGACGTACAGGTCGCCCGGCGGCCCGCCGTTCATGCCCGGTTCGCCCTTGCCCGCGAGCCGGATGCGCTGACCCTCGTCGATGCCCGCGGGGATGTTGACCTCGAGCACCTTGTTCTTCTTGATACGCCCCGCGCCGCCGCACGCCGCGCACGGGTCCGCGATGACCCGGCCGCTGCCGTGGCACGTCGGGCAGGTCTGCTGGATCGAGAAAAAGCCCTGCGTGATCCGCACGGCGCCGTGGCCGCCGCAGGTCGAGCAGGTGCGCGGCTTGGTCCCGGGCTTGGCGCCGCTGCCATCGCAGGTCTCGCAGGCCTCCCAGCTCGGCACGCGAATGTCGGTCGTGAAACCTCGCGCCGCCTGCTCGAGCGTGATCTCCATGTTGTAGCGAAGGTCGGCGCCGCGATAGGCGTTGCTGCGGCCGCCGCCCGCGCGCGCGCCGAAAATGTCGCCGAAGATGTCGCCGAACGCATCGGCAAAGCTGCCGAATCCCTGCGCACCCGCGAAGCCACCGGCGCCCGCCGCGCCTGCATCGACACCGGCATGCCCGAAGCGATCGTAGGCCGCGCGCTTGGACGCGTCCGACAGGATCTCGTACGCCTCCTTGACCTCCTTGAACTTCTCCTCGGCCTCTTTCGCCGCGACGCCGTCCTTGCCCTGGTTGCGGTCCGGGTGATACTTCATCGCGAGCTTGCGATACGCCTTCTTGATGTCCTCTTCGGAGGCGTTCTTCGCAACGCCGAGCACGTCGTAGTAATCGCGTTTGGCCATCGTCAGCTCAGCACTTCATTACGCAAGAACGCCGAGTCGGGGGCGACGGCATCGCCCGCTCGAACTCGGCGCCAGGCAGGTCAGGCAACGCGTCAGCCGCGCTTGACCTCTTTGTAGTCGGCATCGACGACATCGTCGTTCTTCGCCGCCTTGGGCTCGGCCCCGCCTGCGGCCGCGCCCGCGGCACCGCCCGCAGCGGCTTCGGCGCCCTGCATGCTCGCATACATTTTCTCGCCGAGCTTCTGCGAAGCGGCCATCAGCGCCTGCGTTTTTGCCTCGATCGCGGCCTTGTCGTCGCCCTTGAGCGCTTCCTCGACCTCCTTGACCGCGGCTTCGATCTTCGCCTTCTCGGCGGCGTCGATCTTGTCGCCGTGCTCGGCGAGCGCCTTCTTCGTCGCATGCACGGCAGCGTCGGCCGCGTTGCGCGCCTGCGCGAGCTCGAAGCGCCGATGGTCCTCGGCCTTGTGCTCCTCGGCGTCGCGCACCATGCGCTGGATCTCTTCTTCGGTCAGGCCGGAGTTGGCCTTGATCGTGATCTTGTTCTCCTTGCCGGTCGCCTTGTCGCGCGCCGACACGTGCAGGATGCCGTTGGCGTCGATGTCGAACGTGACCTCGATCTGCGGCACGCCGCGCGGCGCCGGCGGAATGCCCTCGAGGTTGAACTCGCCGAGCAGCTTGTTGCCGGACGCGATCTCGCGCTCGCCCTGGTAGACCTTGATCGTCACCGCCGGCTGGTTGTCTTCGGCGGTCGAGAACACCTGCGAGTACTTGGTCGGGATCGTCGTGTTGCGCTTGATCATCGGCGTCATCACGCCGCCCAGCGTCTCGATGCCGAGCGTCAGCGGCGTGACGTCGAGCAGCAGAACGTCCTTGCGCTCGCCCGACAGCACCGCCGCCTGGATCGCGGCACCGATCGCCACCGCTTCGTCCGGGTTGACGTCCTTGCGCGGCTCCTTGCCGAAGAACTCGCGCACTTTCTCCTGCACCTTCGGCATGCGCGTCTGGCCGCCGACGAGGATCACGTCGTCGATCTCGCTGACCTTGACACCGGCATCCTTGATCGCCAGCCGGCACGGTTCAATGGTGCGCTCGATCAGATCCTCGACCAGCGCCTCGAGCTTCGCGCGGGTGAGCTTCATGTTCAGGTGTTTCGGACCCGACGCGTCCGCCGTGATGTACGGCAGGTTGATCTCGGTCTGCTGGCTCGACGACAGTTCGATCTTCGCTTTCTCGGCCGCGTCCTTCAGCCGTTGCAGCGCGAGCACATCCTTGGACAGATCGACGCCGGCCTCTTTCTTGAACTCGGTGACGACGTAGTCGATGATGCGCTGGTCGAAGTCCTCGCCGCCGAGGAAGGTGTCGCCGTTGGTCGACAGCACCTCGAACTGCTTCTCGCCTTCCACGTCCGCGATCTCGATGATCGAGATGTCGAACGTGCCGCCGCCCAGGTCGTAAACCGCGATCTTGCGGTCGCCCTTGCCGGCCTTGTCCAGACCGAACGCGAGCGCCGCCGCGGTCGGCTCGTTGATGATTCGCTTGACCTCGAGTCCGGCAATGCGGCCCGCGTCCTTGGTCGCCTGGCGCTGGCTGTCGTTGAAGTACGCCGGCACGGTGATGACCGCCTCGGTGACCGGCTCGCCGAGATAGTCCTCGGCGGTCTTCTTCATCTTGCGCAGCACTTCGGCGGAGACTTGCTGTGGCGCGATCTGTTTTCCGCGCACTTCGATCCAGGCGTCGCCGTTGGGCGCGCGCACGATCTTGTACGGCATCAGGTGGATGTCCTTCTGGACCTCCTTGTCCTCGAAGCGCCGCCCGATCAGCCGCTTGACCGCGTAGATCGTGTTTTTCGCGTTGGTCACCGCCTGCCGCTTGGCCGGCGCACCGACCAGGATCTCGCCGTCCTCCATGTAGGCGACGACCGACGGCGTCGTGCGAGAGCCTTCGCTGTTTTCAATGACCTTGACTTGGCCGCCTTCCATGACGGCGACGCACGAGTTCGTGGTGCCGAGGTCGATGCCGATGATCTTTCCCATAAGTCCCCTCTGCTGGATCCGAAAATTGCCGGTGAACCGAACTGGCGCTTACTTGAGGCTGTGCGGCAGCGCTTTCAAGCGCCGCTGGTGGGCGCGGCTGCCGTTTCATCGCCCCGCGCGACGGCCACCATTGCGGGACGCAGCACGCGCTCGGCGATCATCCAGCCCTTCTGGAGCACGACGGCGACGTGATTGGGCGGACAAGCGGCGGTCGCCGGCACCGTCGAGATCGCCTGGTGACGATACGGGTCGAACTTCTCGCCCTTGGGATCGATCGCCGTCAGCCGCGCCTTGTCGAAGGCGGTCTTCAACTGCCGCAGCGTCAGCTCGACGCCCTGGCGCATCGAGTCGACCGTCGCATTGTCGGTCTCAAGCGCCTTCTCGAGGCTGTCCATGACCGGCAGGAGATCTGCGGCAAAGGATTCGATCGCGTACTTGTGCGCCTTGGCGATGTCCTCCTGCGCGCGCTTGCGGACGTTCTCGGCTTCGGCCTTCGCGCGCAGGAACAGTTCGTAGTTCTCGTTCGCCTTCGCGAGTGCGGCTTGCAGCTCCTTTTCGACCTCGCTCACACTGGCCGACGGCAATGCCGCCGGCCCGTTTTCGACTTCAGCGACCGGCGCACCGGTCACGTCTTTGACCTCCGGAGCCCGTTCCGGCTCAGCCATGGTTCCTCCGCATCTGCTTGTTATCGACGAAGCACCTCACCGACGTTGGCCACGTTGGGGGCATGGCTGCCGATTTCAAGCCCGCTTGCGGTCCGATTCGCGGCGCACATGACGTCCTCGCGGACCGAACCGTCGCGGCTCTGCAAGGCAGGCGCCGGAAATCGGCGTCGCGCACAAACAACAAGGATACCCACCGTCCGAGTGGCATCGCGCCCGCAGCGCCTTGGGTCAAGCAACCGTTCTCGCCGGAACGCGTGATCGGATGATCTTCCGCGCTCGGCAATGACGCCCTCACAATCCCGGCCGCGATGACCGTTTTCCCTGACACCCAGGCCGTTGGGCTCGAAGGCTCGCGTCGCGCGACGGCGCGCGAGACCTTCATGAGCCAGACGCCGCTTGCGCTGGTGGCGATCCTCGCCATTGCCGCGATCGTGGCGGTCAACGCCCCGGAGACGGCCCAATCGTCCGCTGCGGCGCCGGTGTCGCAGGCTACGGCCGCATCGATCGCCTGCCCGGACTGCGGCGAAGTGGTCGCGATCAAGCCGATTCCCGCTGCCGAAGCGGGCGCGGCCGGGCCCGTTGCGTTCGCGGTCGAGGTGCGGATGAGCGACGGGTCGCTGCGCGTCGTCAGGCAGTCCGCAAGCCGCTTCGGTGTCGGCGACCGCGTCCGCGTCAACGGCGACGCGTTGACGACCGGCAGCTAGTCAGCGTTCCGCACCCAGGAGCCGCGCATGAGCGCGGCTCTCTTCCGCCAGCGCTTCGCGTCGCGCGCGATCGGCACGGGCGACGGGCCATCCCTGAAGGTGGCGAGCCGCCAGATCGGTCAGGGCGCGGATGAAGTCGGGCCGATCGTTCGGGCAGGCGATGTAGTGAAACCGCTTTCCGCCCGCGGACAGGAAGGTCTGTTTTCCTTCCAGCGCGATTTCCTCGAGCGTCTCCAGGCAGTCGGCAACGAACCCGGGACAGATCACGTCCACCCGCGCGGTGCCCTGCCGCGCCAGCGCGGCCAGCGTCTGTGCGGTGTACGGCTGCAGCCACTCGGCCCGACCGAAGCGCGACTGGAACGTCACGAGATATTCGTCTTTCGCCAGTCCGAGCGCTTCCGCGAGCAGGCGTGCAGTCTTCTGGCATTCGCAGTGGTACGGGTCGCCCAGTTCCAGCGCCCGTCTGGGCACGCCGTGGAAACTCATCACGAGCTTGCCGCCTTCGTCCGGGGCCCGGCCATGTTTGCCCCAGTGGGCGAGCACGCTGTTCTTCAGCACCTCGATGTAGCCGGGGTCGTCGTGAAAGTGTCTGATCGTCCGCAGCTCGGGCACGTTGCGCGTGCGCGCGAGCACTGCGCCGACCGCGTCGAACACCGACGCGGTCGTGCTGCCCGAGTACTGCGGGTAAAGCGGAACGACGAGGATGCGCTCGGCCTGCGCGCCGCGCAGATCCGCCAGCACCGACGCGATCGACGGCTCGCCGTAGCGCATCGCCAGTCGAACATCGACGTCGAGACCCCGATCGCCCAGATAGCCGCGCAGCAGCAGCGCCTGCTGCTCCGAGTAAAGCTTCAGCGGAGACCCCTGCGGCGTCCAGATCGTCGCGTACTTGGCCGCCGACCGGCGAGGACGCAGCGTCAACACCAGGCCGTAGAGGATTGGCCACCACACCAGGCGCGGGATCTCGACGACGCGCGGGTCCGACAGGAACTGGCGCAGATACCTGCGCACGGCGCCCGCAGTGGGCGCCTCCGGCGTGCCGAGGTTGACCAGCAGCACGGCGGTGCGGCCGGTTGTTCCGTGGGTATAGGCGGGTTCGGGAAAGTAGGACATTTGACGTAGGCAAGCGGCGGGCGGATGTTATCGCCCTACCGCTCGGGGCCCCGATCCGGCCGCCCGGCGGCAAGGCCTCGGACCCGATCGCTCGTCCTAGCGCATTGCAGGTACACACCCCAGCCGATGCCATGTTTGCGCGATTCGGCAACGCAGGGAAATAATCCCCCCGACCCTCCCGAACGCCCCGACATCTTGAGTCCGCCTTCCCAGCCGTCGCGCGGCGACGTTCTGCTCAGCGAATTGCTGACGATCATGGCGCCGTTGGTGCGTGCGCTGATCGCGCATGGCGTCACCTATCCGCAATTCGCGCAGGCCTTGAAGCAGGTCTTCCTCGACGCAGCGCGTGCCGAGCTCGCGCAGCACGGCAAGAAGCCCTCCGACTCGGCGCTGAGCCTTCGCTCGGGCGTGCATCGCAAGGACGTGCGCACTTTCACCGAGCGCGGCGCGCTCAAGCCCAGCGGCCACCGAGCGCTGTCGATGGCGTCGCTGGTGTTCGCGAAGTGGAGCCGCGACGCGGCCTACCTGGGCGCCGACGGCGCGCCGCGGGCGCTGCCGCTGCGTTCACGCGCCGCCGGCGAACTGTCGTTCGAGACACTGACCTGGTCGATCTCGAAAGACTTTCACCCGCGCTCGATCCTCGACGAACTCGTGCGGCTGAATCTCGCTGCGGTCGAAGGCGAGACCGTGCGGCTGAAGGCCGAGGCGTTCGTGCCGACTGAAGCGTTCACGGATCTCGCCCATTTCTTCGGCGCGAATCTGCGCGATCACGCGGCCGCCAGCGCCAACAACCTGCTGCGTGCGGGGCGAGATCTGCCGCCGCGTTTTCTCGAGCGAGCGACCTTTGCCGACGGCTTGACCGAAGCGTCGATCGAGGTGCTCGACCGGCTCGCGCGCCAGATCTGGACAGACGCGGCCAAGCGCATGTACGAGGCTGCCGCGCAGCGCGTCGAGGTCGACTCCGGCGCGGCGCCCGAGCACGCCGACCGGCGCATGCGTTTCGGCATGTACTTCTACTCTGAACCGGTACCACCTTCCGCCGAAAGCGACGGCTGAGTGACCGGCGGCAGGAACGACGATGAAACCGAACCCCCGAATCCTCGCGCCCCTGCTCGCCGTGGCGCTCGCGCTGACGGCCTGCGGCGGCGATCAGCAACTCGCCAGCGGCGGCGTCGGCGAAGGCGGCACCGGGATCGTGATCGGCACGACGACCGGATTCGGCAGCGTGATTGTCGACGGCGCAGCGTGGGATGACCGGGATGCGAGGATTGAAGTCGAGACCGATCCGCGCGCGCCGGCCGAACTGGCCGACCTGAAGCTCGGACAGCGCGTTGAACTCGAATTCGTGCAGCCGGACATCGCACGCCGCATCCGCATCGAGCCTGAGGCGATCGGCCCGGTCGAGTCGATCGGCCCCGCCGCGGATGAATTCACCGTCACCGGACAGCGCATCCGGGTCAACGTGGACCCGCTCGCCGGCCCGGTCACGCTGTTCGAAGGGGTGACGGGTCTCGCCGGTCTGGCGGTCGCCGACATCGTCGAGGTCCATGGCGCGCCACGCTTCGACGCCGTCGCCGGCCGCAGCGTCGTCGTCGCGTCGCGTATCGAAAGGCGCGCTGCGCTGCCGGCCGGGCTGGTTCGGGTCTCCGGCGAGGTGCAGGCGTACGACCCCGCGCTGGGCCGCTTCCGGCTCGGGGAGTTGACGGTCGTCGCGGGAACCGCGCTGATCACCCCCGCCAACCGCAGCCTTTCGAACGGGCAGTCGGTGGTCGTGTGGAGCGATGCTCCGCCGGCTGGGGGCCAGCCGCTGGACGCGCGCTTCATCCGTATCCGCGAGCGCGTAAACGCTGACCGCGAAGCGCAGATCGCCGGCCCGGTCAGCCGCTACGACGCGGCCAACGCCCGTTTCGAAGTGGGCGGTATTCGCATCGACGCCCGTGCCGCGACGGTCGAACCGGCGTCGCAAACGCTTGCAGACGCCAAGTACGTCGTGGTCGGCGGCCGCTTCGCCAGCGACGGCGTACTACTGGCGTCGAGGGTCAAGATCCGCCGGCCAGGCGCGGGCGACATCGAGATCGAGCTCAAGGGGACGGTCACCGACTTCGCGAGCGCTGCCGACTTTCGCGTGCGCGGCGTCCCGGTCGACGCTTCCGCTGCGCGCCTCACGGCCTGCCCGTCAGGCGCGTTGGCGGCCGATCGGTACGTGGAGATCGAAGGCAGCCTGCAAGCCGGCCGCGTCGCTGCGGTGAACGTGCATTGCCGTCCCGAGCCCGGGACGGGCGCGGTCGTCGAACGCAGTGGCCGCGCGGGCAGCGTCGACGCGGTTGCGCGCGCGTTCTCGCTGGCGCCGGCTTCGGGCGCCGCCATCGCAGTCGCGTGGACCGACACGACGCTGTTCGTCGCGCCGCTGACGCCGCAGACCCTCGCCGGTGCCGATGTCAAAGTGACCGGCTATTTCGGCGCCGGCGGCGTGTTCACCGCGCGCAGGATCCAGCTTCGGGACTGACGCTCGCCGGGCCCTCACTCGCGCGACAGCGCGTGTGACAGCAGTTTGGCGGTGATGTCGACGATCGGGATGACCCGCTCGTAAGCCATCCGCGTCGGCCCGATCACGCCGAGCGTGCCGACCACCTGCCCGTCGACCTCGTACGGCGCGACAACCAGGCTCATGTCGTCCAGCGGCACCGTCTGCGACTCGCCGCCGATGTAGATCTGCACGCCGTGCGCGCGGCTCGTCACGTCGAGTAGCTGCAGCAGCCGCGTCTTGTGCTCGAACAGATCGAACGCGGCGCGCAGCTTGCCGAGGTCGGCCGCGAGATCGCTGACGCCGAGCAGGTTGCGCTCGCCCGAGATCACCACCGGATCGGTCTGCTCGACCGCCTCGCTTCCGGCCTCGACCGCGGCCTCCATCAGCCGCGCGATTTCGCTGCGCAGCGCCTGCAGCTCGCCGTGCAGCCGGCGGCGCGCCTCCTCGAAACTCAGTCCAGCGAAGTGCTCGTTCAGCAGATTGGCGGCCTCGAGCAGTTGCGCCTGCGTGTACGGGTGCTCCATCAGCAGGATGCGGTTCTGCACGTTGCCCTCGGGCGTGACGATGATCATCAGCACCCGCTTCTCGGACAGCCGCAGGAACTCGACCTGGCGGAACGTCGACGCGCCGCGCGGCGTCACGACCACGCCGGCGAACTGCGAGAGCTGCGACAGCAGTTGCGCGGCGGTCTGGATCGCGCGCTGTGGCTCGGCGACCTGGAGCTGGCCCTGGATGATCTGCGCCTGCTGCTCCTCGATCGGCTGCACCGTCAGCAGCGTATCGACGAAGAAGCGGTACCCGCGCGGCGTCGGCACGCGGCCGGCCGAGGTGTGCGGGCTCGCGACGAAGCCCATCTCCTCGAGGTCGGCCATCACGTTGCGAATCGTCGCCGGCGACAGCTCGAGGCCGGAGATCTTCGACAGCGCGCGCGAGCCGACCGGCTGACCTTCCGCGATGTAGCGTTCGATCAGCGCCTTCAGCAGGACGCGTGCGCGTTCGTCCAGGACATTTCGCATGGTCGTTTCAACAGCGGCGCCGCGGGCAGCGCCAGCGCGCTAGCTTACTGATTCTCTTGCTAAAGTGCGGCCCATGGCACGGCCCTTCCGCCACGTCGCGATCTTCGGCAAGCCCCGGGCGGAGGGCATCGCGCCGGTCCTGCTCGAGATCGCCCGGGCCGTCGAGGCGGCCGGACAGCAGGTGCTGTTCGACGCGGAGACGCACGCGTCGCTCGGCCCGGACGGTGCGCGCTACCGGGGTTATGCGCTGTCGGAGATCGGTGCGCAGGCCGACGTGGCGATCGTACTCGGCGGCGACGGCACGATGCTCGGCGTGGCGCGCGAGCTCGCGCCGTTTCGCATTCCGCTGATCGGAATCAATCACGGCCGGCTCGGCTTCATCACCGATGTCGCGCGCGAGCAGATGCACGAGGTTCTCGCCGCGATGCTGGCCGGCCGCTACGAGACCGACCAGCGCAGCATGCTCGACGGCGAAGTGCTGCGCGCGGGCGGCACCACGTACCGCGCGGTCGCGCTGAACGACGTGGTCGTCGCGCGCGGCGTCACCGGCGGCATGGTCGAGTTCACGGTGCGGGTCGACGGCGTGACGATGTACAACCAGCGCGCCGACGGCGTGATCCTCGCCACGCCGACCGGGTCAACCGCGTACGCGCTGTCCGCGAGCGGGCCGATCCTGCATCCTTCGCTCGCCGGGTTCGTGCTGGTGCCGGTCGCTCCCCAGACGCTGTCGAACCGCCCGATCGCGCTGCCCGACAGCTGTGTCATCGAGATCGAGATCACCGACGTTCGCGAGGCCTCGGCGCACTTCGACATGCAGGCGTTCTCGGCGCTCAAGCCCGGCGACGTGGTCCGAATCCGGCGCAGCGCGCTGGTCACGACGCTGTTGCACCCGGTGGGCTACAACTACTTCGCCACGCTGCGTCAGAAGCTGCACTGGAACGTGATGCCCAGCGAGCCGCACGCGCGGGCTTGATCGCGCAGCGAGCGTCGCGGATCGCGTCGCGCGCGACGAAGATGCGCCAGAATCGCGACTCGTCGCTCGCCCATATGCAATCCGCCAATTTGCCGTTGCCATGCTGCTGTCCCTGTCGATCCGCAACTTCGTGATCGTCGACGAGCTCGAGCTGGAGTTCGGACCCGGGTTCACCGTGCTCACCGGCGAGACCGGCGCGGGCAAGTCGATCCTGATCGACGCGCTGCTGCTCGCGCTCGGCGAACGCGCCGATGCGGACGTCGTTCGCGAAGGGGCTGCGCGCGCCGACATCGCGGCCGAGTTCCGCGTCACGCCCGAGATCGCCGCATGGCTCGCCGCCAACGATCTTGCCGGCGACGAAGACACGCTGCTCGTGCGCCGGACCGTCGATGCGAGCGGGCGCAGCAAGGCATTCGTCAACGGCACGCCGGCCACGCTCGCGCAGCTTCGCGATCTCGGCGAACGGCTCGTCGACGTCCACGGCCAGCACGCGCACCAGTCACTGCTCAAACCGGCCGCGCAGCTCGCGCTGCTCGACGAGCACGGCGGCCACACGGCGCTCGCGCGCGAGGTCGCCGCGGCGTTTGCGACGCACCGCGCAGCGGTCAAGGCGCGCGAGGACGCGGAGGCGATGGCGGCGAGCGCGCTGGCCGAGCAGGACCGCCTGCGCTGGATCGTCGAGGAGCTGGGTGAAATCGCCCCGCGCGACGGCGAGTGGGAACAGGTCGAGGCCGAGCACAAGCGCCTGTCGCACGCGGCGAGCCTGCTCGAAGGCGCGCAGGCGGCGGTCGATTCGCTGTCCGAAGCCGAGGACTCGGCGCTGACGCGCGTCGACACCGTCGCCGCCCGGCTCGGCCAGCTCGCGCACTACGACGAGCGCCTGAAACCCGTGCTCGAAGCGCTCGAGGCGGCCCGCATCCAGATCGACGAGGCGACCGCCGAGTTGCGCCGCTATCTGGCCAGATCCGATCTGGACGCCGCGCGGCTCGCGGACGTCGAAGCGCGCGTATCGGCGCTGCACACGGCCGCGCGCAAATTCAAATGCGCGCCCGGCGATCTGCCGGCCCTGCTCGGCGCGTCGCGCGACAAGCTCGCTGCGCTGTCGGCCGCGGCCGACCTCGATGCGCTGCGCCGACGCGAGGCCGAAACGCTCGCCGCTTACATGGCGGTGGCGAAGAAACTCTCGCAGAGCCGCAAGGCCGCGGCCAAGCGCATGGGCGCCGAAGTCACGCGTGCGATGCAGGACCTGTCGATGGCGGGCGGCCGCTTCGAGGTGGCACTGCACGAAGCCGAGCCGGCCGCGAGCGGGCTGGAACGCGCCGAGTTCCTCGTCGCCGGCCACGCGGGCGTGGCGCCCAAACCGCTCGTCAAGGTCGCATCGGGCGGCGAACTCGCCCGAATCAGCCTGGCGATTTCGGTGATCGCCGCCACCGCCACCCCCGTGGCGACGCTGATCTTCGACGAAGTCGACGCCGGCATCGGCGGCGCGGTCGCAGAAACGGTCGGGCGGCTGCTCAAACAGCTCGGCCAGCTTCGGCAGGTGTTGTGCGTCACGCATCTGCCGCAGGTCGCCGCGCGCGGCGATCAGCACTTCGTCGTGTCCAAGGTCGCCGATGGCGAAGGCAAACCGGTGTCGCGCATTGCACCGCTGGACCGCAAGTCGCGCGTCGACGAGCTCGCCCGCATGCTCGGCGGCATCGAGATCACCGACACCACGCGCAAGCACGCGCGCGAGATGCTCGCCGGCTGACGCCGCGCGCCGCTACTTCGGGCGGTGCGGGCAGTCCGGCTTGACGCAGTCTCCGTACAGCGCCAGCGCGTGGTCGTGCAGCCGGAAGCCCCGTTCGGCGGCGACCTTCTGCTGGCGCTTCTCGATCTCGGCGTCGACGAATTCCTCGACGCGGCCGCAGGTCAGGCACACGAGGTGGTCGTGATGCGCGCCCTCGTTCAGCTCGAACACGGCGCGGCCGGCCTCGAAGTGGCTGCGCGCGAGCAGCCCGGCCTGTTCGAACTGGGTCAGCACGCGGTACACGGTCGCAAGCCCCACGTCCAGGTGCTCGGCGAGCAGCGCCTTGTAAACGTCCTCCGCGCTCATATGGCGTGCGTTGCCGTGCTGCGCGTTGCGCTGGAAGATCTCCAGGATCTTCAGGCGCGGCAGCGTCGCCTTCAGCCCCGTGCTTTTCAGCCCGTTGGGCTTCGCTTCCACGGACGGTGCGCTACGGCTGGGCATGATGGCGGCTTCTTCGGGATCTCGATCGGCGTCGATGCGTCGGTATCATAGCGCCCGCCTCCCATCGAACCGGTTCCGTGATGCTGCCCACATCGTTCGCGCGCGCGCTGCTCGCCGCCGCCGCGGTCCTGACCCTCGCCGGCTGCGAATCGGTTCGCACCTGGACGCCGACCTTCCTGAAGCCGTACCGGCCCGACGTTCAGCAAGGCAATGTCGTCACCAAGGAAATGGTCGATCAACTGCGGCCGGGCATGTCGCGCGATCAGGTGCGTTTCCTGCTCGGCACGCCGTTGCTCACCAGCGTCTTTCACCAGGACCGGTGGGATTACGTCTACCGGCTCGCCCGCGGTTCCGGCGAAGTCCAGGAGCGCAAGCTCGTCGTCTTTTTCAAGGACAACCGGCTCGAGCGCTTCGAGTCCGACGAGATGCCGAGCGAAGCGCTCGCCGACAACCTGATCCTCGGCCGCAAACCGAAGTCGGCGCCCAAACCGCCGCCCAAAGAGCCCGAGCCGCCGATCAGCCTGCCTGCGAAGTGAACGATGACGATCACCGTGGCCATCGCCGGCGCCGGCGGACGCATGGGGCGGATGCTGATCGAAGCCGCCCTCGCCGCCGACGACATTCGCATCGGCGCCGCGCTGGATCGCGCGGGCAGCCCCGACCTCGGCCGCGACTGCGCCGAGTTCCTCGGCCGCAAGACCGGTGTCGCGATCAGCGACGACCCGGCGCGCGTGCGCGACGCGCAGGTGCTGATCGACTTCACGCGGCCCGAGGGCACGCTCGAGCACCTGAAGCACTGCGTCGCGAACGGCGTGGCGATGGTGATCGGCACGACCGGCTTCGACGCCGCCGGCAAGGCGGCGATCCACGCGGCGACGGAGCGGATTCCGATCGTGTTCGCGCCGAACATGAGCGTCGGCGTCAACGCGACGCTCAAGCTGCTCGAGGTCGCCGCGCAGATCCTTTCGTCGGGCTACGACATCGAGATCATCGAGGCGCATCACCGGCACAAGGTCGATGCACCGAGCGGAACCGCGCTCGCGATGGGCGAGACGATCGCTCGCGCGCTCGGCGCCAGGCTCGACGACGTTGCCGTCTACGCGCGCCACGGCATCACCGGCGAGCGCAAGCCCGGAACGATCGGCTTTTCCGCGATCCGCGGCGGTGACATCGTCGGCGACCACACGGTGCTGTTCGCCGGCATCGGCGAACGCATCGAGATCACCCACAAGTCCGCCAGCCGCATGACCTACGCGCTCGGCGCGCTGCGCGCCGCGCGTTTCCTCGCCGGCAAGTCGAAGGGGCTGTTCGACATGCACGACGTGCTCGGCCTGCGTTGATGGACGCGGAGACCTCTCTCGGCGTCGCGCACTTCTGGTCGCAGGCCGACGGCATCATCCGCGCGACGGCATACATCCTGATCGCGATGTCGGTGGCGAGCTGGTTCCTGATCCTGTGGAAGAGCTGGTCATGGTGGAGGACGCGGCGCGCGTCGCTGCGACTCGACCAGTTCTGGTCGGCCAAGTCGATCGACGAGGCGATCGCGCTGCTGCGCCCGTTCGACAGCGAAGGCATCTTCGTGCCGATCGCGGCGGGCGGCGCAGCGGCCGCGCACGCGCCGGTGGCCGAGGAAAGCCTCGCCGCGCGTGTGGACCGCTCCGAGCTGATCACGCGCGCGCTGCGCCAGCGGATCAACGAGGCGGCAGCGCGGCTCGAAGCCGGCCTCACGTTCCTCGCGTCGGTCGGCAGCACAGCGCCCTTCGTCGGGCTGTTCGGCACGGTCTGGGGCATCTACCACGCGCTGCTCTCGATCGCCGCGACCGGAACGATCTCGATCGACAAGGTCGCCGGCCCCGTCGGCGAGGCGCTGATCATGACCGCGTTCGGCCTTGCGGTCGCGATCCCCGCGGTGCTCGCGTACAACGCGTTCACGCGCGTGAACCGGGTGGTCCTCGCGCAGCTGGACGGCTTCGCGCACGACCTGCACTCGTTCCTGACGCTGGGCGCGCGGCCCGAGTCGAGTTAGCCGTGGCTTTCGGCGGGTTCGAGCGCGGCACGTCGCCGTCGCAGCCGATGGCGGAAATCAACGTCACGCCGCTCGTCGATGTGATGCTCGTGCTTCTGGTGATCTTCATCATCACCGCGCCGCTGCTGTCGTACGCGATCAAGCTCGACCTGCCCGACGCCGCTGCGCCGGCCGCGAACGCAACCCCCGACGCGATCAAGCTTTCGATCGACGCCGACGGCCGCGTCTTCTGGAACGACGAGGCGCTCGGCGAAGACGAACTGGCGCCGCGGCTCGCCGCCGCGGCGCGAGTTTCGCCGCAGCCCGAGTTGCATCTGCGCGCCGACAAGGGCACGCGCTACGAACGCATCGCGGCTGTGCTGTCCGCCGCGCAGGAAGCGGGGCTCGCGCGGATCGGCTTCGTCACCGAGCCGCCGCAGTCGCCCGCCGCGGGCCGCACCGCGCCGGCGCCGGCAAAGTGACCGCCGCCGCGCGCGAGCTGGCCGCGGCGCTCCTCGTCTGCGCCGCGCTCGGCTCGCACGCGCGCCCGGTCGCCGCGACCGACGACGCCGGCAACCGCATCGAGCTGGCGCGGCCGGCGCAACGGATCGTCACCCTCGCGCCGCATCTGACCGAACAGCTCTTCGCGATCGGCGCCGGCGATCGCATCGTCGGCACGACCGACTTCGCCGACTATCCGGACGAAGCGAAACGCATCCCGCGCGTGGCGCGCGCGCACAGCGTCGACCTCGAGCGCGTCGCGGCGCTCGCGCCCGATCTGATTGCGGTCTGGGGTTCGGGGTTTCCTCCCGCCGTCGTCGATGCGCTGCGCCGGCTCGGCGCGCCAGTGTTCGTCAGCGAACCGAGGTCGCTCGCCGGCATTGCGAGTTCGCTCGAACGGCTCGGCGTGCTGACGGCGAGCCCCGGCGCCGGCGCGGTCGCCGCGGCTTTCCGCGCACGGCTCGACGCGCTGCGCGCGCGCTACGCAGCACGCCGGCCCGTCACGGTTTTCTATCAAGTCTGGGCGCAACCGCTGATGACGCTGTCGGGACAGCATGTGCTGAACGAAGCGATCCGCGTGTGCGGCGGCCGCAACGTGTTCGAGCACCTTGCGCCGATCGCGCCGCACGTTTCCGTCGAAGCCGTGCTTGCGGCAGACCCGGAGGTCATCGTCGCAGCCGAAGCGGGCGGCAGGCCGACCGGCGTGCTGGAAAGCTGGAAGCGCTTTCCCGCGTTGCGCGCGGTGCGCGCGGGCCGGCTCGTCACGCTCGACGCCGATCGCATCAACCGTCACACGCCGCGCCTGCTCGACGAGCTCGCCGTGCTGTGCGAGCGGATCGACGAGGCGCGTTCGCCGCGATAGCTCAGAGCGCGTGCTCGTCGCCGAGAACGATGCGGCCGCGCTCGTCGCGCGCGAGCGGCAGCCATGGCAGGTCGGTGATGCCGGGGTCGATGCCGGCCTGCTTCAGCAGCGTCGTCGCCTGTCCGCGGTGGTGCGTCTGGTGGTTGAACATCTGCGCGACGCACAGCCACTTCGGCCGCGTGAACTCGCGCTTGGCCACGCCCGAGTACCACGTGAGGTCGCCTGCGAGCTGCTCGCGCGTGACCTGAAGCGCCCACGCGGTGATGTCGGCGTCCATCTCGACGCGCGCAAGCCGCAGGTGGTCGAAGTCGTCGTACAGGTCGACGCCGATCGCGCCGCCCTCGTATTTCCGTCCGTTGAAGCGGCCGAGCCACAGGCGGTCGCCCCACAGCAGGTGGTTCAGCGTCGAATGCAGCGACCGGAAGAACGCGCCGCGGTCGCGCTTGCGCTCCTCGTCGGAAAGCTGCGCGGCGCACGCGTACAGCTTCTCGTTCATCCACGCGTTGTACGCGGCGAAGGTCTGGCAATACCCGGGATCGATCATCGTTCGGCCCACTCGATCAACGCCTGCCATTGCGGCAGGTCCTTCTCGACTCGGCTCGCCGCCACGTCCCACAGCGTCAGTCCGTGCGCGGCGAGCTGCACGTAGTTCTGCGTGTCGCGCAGGAAGCCGAGCACCGGCAGCCCGAGCCCCTCGACGAAGCGCTGGAGCTGTTCGGCCGCGCGCGTTCGCGCGTCGACGCGAACGCCGAGCACGCCGACGCGGGCCGAGTCCTTCAGCACGCCGCGTTCGGCCAGCCGCGCGAGAAAGGCCTGCGTCGCGTAGATGTCGAACAGCGACGGCAGCAGCGGAACGATCACGCGGTCGGCGGCGCGCAGCGCTTCCTTCAGCCCGTGCCCGTGGATGCCGGCGGGCGAATCGAGGACGACGTGCGTCACCCCTTTCGGCGGCCGCGCGATCGCGTCGGCGTCGACCTCCCACGTCTCGATCCTGGGCAGCGTCGAAGGCCGCAGCGCGAGCCATGCCCGCGCCGACTGCTGGCGGTCGAGATCGCCCAGCATCGTTCGCCGTCCGCGCCGCGCGAAGTAGCCGGCGAGATTGGTCGCGACGGTGCTCTTGCCGACGCCGCCCTTGGGATTGGCGATCAGGAATACGGGCATGGTCTCCTCGCTGCTCGCGCCTTGTCGTTCACACGGATGCGGCGCCAAGAGCGCGCCGACTATACCGAACGCCGGGCGGTCAATCCGGCCCGGCGACGAAGAACAGACGGCGGCCGTCGGCCGCAACGACCGCGATGCGCGTCGCAAACAGCTCGGACAGCAGTTCGGCGCGCAGCGTCTCGTGCGCCGGGCCCGCGCGCCAAGCGCCGCGGCCCGACAGCAGCAGTGCGTGCGTCGCGAACGCTGCCGCGGCGTTCACGTCGTGCATCGACGCGATCAGCGTGCGGTCCGCGAGCTGCGCGAGCCGCGCGAGCACCAGCGCCTGATGCCGCGGATCCTGGTGCGCGATCGGCTCGTCGAGCAGCACGAGCGGCGTGGCCTGGGCGATCGCGGTGGCGATCGCCACGCGCTGGCGTTCGCCGCGCGAAAGCGTCCGCACGTCGCGTTCGGCCAGCTCGGCGCAGTCGACCGCCGCGAGCGCCTCGCGCGCCAGCCGCACCCCGTCGTCGTCGGCGCCGTCGTATCGGTAGCGCGCGGTCAGCACGGTGTCGAGCACGCTCGCCGCGAAAGGGTCGATCCAGCGGTCGGTCACCAGCGCGCGACGCTCGGCCAGCGCGTCGATGCGCCAGTCACCGACCGGGCGCCCGGCCAGCTCGATGCGACCCGCGTCGGCACGCCGCACACCGGCCAGCGCGAGCAGCAGCGTCGTCTTGCCGGCGCCGTTCGGACCGAGCACGGCCCATCGCTCGCCCGCGTTGACCGCGAACGAGAGGTTCGCGACGAACTCGCGAGCGCCCGCGCGCAGCGTGAGCCCGCGGCATTCCAGCAGCGCGCTCATACCCGCCGCAGCAGCCACAGAAAGACAGGCACGCCGACCAGCGCCGTCACGACGCCGACCGGAAGCTGTACCGGCGCCGCGACGGTGCGCGCCGCCGTGTCAGCGACGACGACGAGCAGCCCTCCCGCGACGGCCGCACCGGGCAGCAGCGCACGCTGGTCGTTGCCGATCGCCATGCGCACGAGGTGCGGTGCGACGAAGCCGACGAAGCCGACCGCGCCCGCGAGCGTGACCGCGGCGCCGGTGGCGATCGCCGCGACGAGCACCAGCGCGCGGCGCGTGCGCTCGACGTCGACACCCTGCGTGTACGCGAGCACGTCGCCACGCAGCATCAGGTTCAGCGCGCGCGCCCGCTTCGCCGCGACCGCAACCGTCGCGGCGAGCAGCACGACCGCGGCGAGCGCCATCCGCAGGTCGGTCGCGCCGGCCAGATCGCCGAGCAACCAGAAGACCATCGTTCGCAATTGCGTGTCGGTCGCCAGCGTCAGCGCGAGGCTCAGGATCGCCGCGGCGAAAGCGGCGATCATCACGCCGGTCAGCAGCACGCCGGTCGCCGAGGATTCGCCGCGCAGCGCATCGCGCGTGAAGAACGCGCGCCTCGCGAGCACGAACAGCAGCGCGAGCGTAGCCAGCGCGCCCGCCGCGCTCGCCGCCTGCATCGTCGCGACGCCCGCGCCAGCCGCGAGCGCGGCCAGCGCCGCGACCGCGGCCCCGCCCGACACGCCGAGGACGTACGGATCGGCGAGCGGATTGCGCAGCAGCGCCTGCAGGATCGCGCCGGCGAGCGCGAGCAGCCCGCCGACGGCGAAGGCCGACAGCGCGCGCGGCAGCCGCAGATCGAGCACGACGGCGGCGAGCGGCGACGACCGCCCGCCCGCCAGCGCGGCGAACACGTCGGCCGCCGGCGCATCGAAGCTGCCGACGAACAGCGCGGCGACGATGGCCCCCACCGCGGCGGCGACGAGCGCGAGCAGCGGTGCCGACGGCTTCGCCGCGCTTCGCCGCATGACTAAAGCCGGATCTCGACGCCCGCGAACGCGGCGCGGCGTTGCGTGTTGTAGCCGTCGACCGTTTCGTAGTCCGCGTCGGTCAGGTTCTCGATGCGCAGCTTGAGCTTCACCGCGGGTGTCAGGCGCCATGCCGCCGTCGCACGTGCGAGCGTGTACGGAGCGAGCCGCGTGCGCGCGAAGGTGTTGATGTCGGCGTCGTAACGGGCGCCGACCCGGCCGACCTCGGCACCGAGCGTCCACGCACCGAAATCGCGATACGCGCCCGCGTTCAACGTGTACGGCGCGCGCCGCAGCAGCCGCTCGCCGGTGTCCGCATCGACCGGGCGCGACAGGCTCGCGTTGGCGTCGAGGCGCACGCCGCGCCAGACCGTCGCCGCGGCCAGCTCGAGCCCTTCGGACCGCGCGCGCGCGATGTTCTCTGCGCGGCTGCTCACCGTGCTGAAGACGATCAGATCGCGCGTGCGCGTCCGATACAGCGCAGCCCGCAGCTCCGTGCTTCCCGTCGCGTAGCGCAGACCCGCCTCGACGCTGCGCGCCTTCTCGGGCCACAGGTCAGCATTGCCGAAGAGCGGAAAGTGCAGATCGTTGAAGCTCGGTGCGCGAAACGCGGTCGAAACCTGCAGCGTGGCGCGCAACGCAGGCGTCAGCGCGTAGCCGTACGCGACGAGCCCCGTGGTCGCCGAGCCGACATCGGAATAGTCGTCGTGCCGCACGTTGACCTGCACGCGCTGCGCGCCGGCAGCGGCATTGACGCCGAACCAGCCGGATGCGACACGCCGCTCGAAAGCGGTGAGCACGCTCGCGAATGTCGGGTCGTACGCCGTCGAAGCGCCGCGCTGCTCGAGGTATTCGAACGCGAGCGACGCGGTGACCGCGTCGGCGACCGCGACGTCGTTCTGCCACGCGAACTGACGGTTGCGCGCGCGAAACTCGCCGTTGTTGAACGAGAACGGATCGCTCGCGGTGTTTCGGCTCTCGTCGCGCGATTCGCCCGCCGCAAGCCGCGCGGACCAACGGTCGCCGAGCGCGCCGCGCAGATAGGCCTGCCACGCCGTCAACTCCGAGCGCTCGACGTGCGTCGCCGCGGGACCGTCGGCGGTGCTGTCGAAGTCGGTGTCGCTTCGGCTCGTCCATGCGCTCGCTCCGACCTCGGCAGCGCCGAGCGATCCGCTCGCGCGCAGCGCGGCCGAACGGTTGCGGGTGCCGTCCAGATCCGGATTGGCGCCGGGAGCGAACGGCCCGGGGACGACTTGCGCGGTGTCGATCGCCGAAAACGGACGGCTGCGGCGCGTGCCGACCGTCGCCGACAGCCGCGTGCCTGCCTCGGCCCAGCTCGCCGATGCGCTCGCCGCGCGCGTGCGACCGCCGCCCGCTTCGGCGTCGAGCGCCGCGCCGGTGCGCGCGCCGCCGCGCGTGAAGATCTGCACGACGCCGCCGATCGCCTCGGAGCCGTACAGGCTCGACAGGTTGCCGCGCACGATCTCGATGCGCTCGACCGCATCGAGCGTGATGCCGCCCAACGCGGCCGCTCCGCCGACGGCGGTGTTCAGCCGAACGCCGTCGACGAGCACCAGCACCTGGCTCGAATTGGCGCCGCGAACGAACAGCGACGCCTGTCCCCCCGCGCCGCCGGCGCGCGCGAACTCGATGCCCGCGTGGCGGGCCAGCAGTTCGACCAGATCGGTGGCCTGACGCTGCTCGATTTCGCTGCGCTGGATCACGGTCACGCTCGGCAGCGCATCGCGCAGACGCTGCTCGGTGCGCGCTGCGGTGACGACCACCGTTTCGAGCTGCTGCGGCTGAACCTGCGCCGACGCGGCGCCGAAGACGAACACAGACAGGCTGGCGGACGCGAGCGCGCGTCGCCGCGGAACGAAGTGAAGGAACATGAAGACCTCGCGCGAGTGCCGGCCCACCGCCGGCGTTGTCGTACGGATCTGCGCGAGGAATCGGGAACCGAGGCCGCGCCGCCGGTTCGACTGCACGGCGCTCGCGGCCCGCATCCGCCGCCTCCCCGCGGCAGGTCCACCCCGCGCGTCCGCGCCGCTGCGTTACGGCGCGATTCGCGCGGCCGTCGGCCGGTCTCCGGGCTGCAGGTCCGCTGTCGCGCCTTCCCGCGTCCGCCGTTGGATCGGGCGTCGACGCAGTGGCCAGTGCGACAGGTGCCGAGTTCGACTCGGAGCCTGCTTACCGTTGCGGGGGCAGCACAGGTTCGGGCGTCGTTCGCACGCGCGCCCTCCTGTTTCCCGTTTCACCGGCGGATCGCTCCGCGCGGCACCGAAGGCGGTGCGAGTCTAGCATCGGCGAACGCGGTGCTACCATCGCCGCATGCAGGAAGAACTCGACGCGCTGACGGCGAAGCTCACCGAACTGGCAGGGCGCGTTCGCGCGTTGCGCGAGGAGAACCAGCAGCTTCGCGCGCAGATTCTGGCCGCTTCGAACGAGCTCGAACAGATGCGCAGCCGTGTGGCGAACGCGATGCAGCGGATCGACGCGCTGATCGAGCGCCTGCCGGCGGAGGCGCCGGCGAGCGCGCAGGAGTGATCCGTGCCCGCCGAGACGCTGACCGTGACGATTCTCGGCCGCGAGTACCGCGTCGCTTGCGCGCCCGAAGAGAAGGACGACCTGCTGCGCTGTGCCCGGTACGTTGACCAGAAGATGGCGGCGATCCGCGACACCGGAAAGGTGATGGGCGCGGACCGCGTCGCCGTGATGGCGGCGCTGCAGATCGCGCAGGAGTTGTTCAACGCGAAGACCGGCGACGGCATCGCGCTCGGCGACGTGCGCCGCCGGCTGCGCGAATTGAACGCGCTCGCCGACGAAATGCTCGCGCCGCAGGAGAAGTTGTTTCCGTAGCGGTCCGGCGCATGAGCGCGTCGGCGGAAACCCCGTCATGCGCAAAGGGCGAGCGCCGCGCGCCGATGCGAGTTAAACTCGCCTCACCCTGCGGTGCTCGCGCAAAGGCCTTGAGTTCCTTGAACCGATGCGCAATGCGCTAGGTTGCCGCGCTCGCGTCGTGGTGCGATCGGCACGCGTCTGCTGAACCTAAACGCCGCGGACGGCGACCACCCTGAACCGATGGTTCAGGACATGGGCCGGGCGGCACGCGCGGGGATCTTTTGCTCGAGGGCGCGGCCCGGCCTTGCCGGGCCGCGTTCTTGTTTCCCCGGCCCGCCCTCCGATGCGCTACTGGCTGATGAAGTCCGAGCCCGACGAGTGCTCGATCGACGACGCGCTCGCCGCGCCCGGCGGCATCGTTCCATGGACCGGCGTGCGCAACTATCAGGCGCGCAACTACATGCGCGACCAGATGCGGATCGGCGACGGCGTGCTGTTCTATCACTCGAGCTGCGACGAGCCCGGAATCGCGGGTCTGGCCGAGGTCGCGAGCGGTCCGTATCCGGATCCCACGCAGTTCGATCCGACGAGTGACTACTTCGACCCGGCGTCGAGACCCGACGCACCGCGCTGGATGCTCGTCGACATACGCGCTTTGAGAAAAACGCGGCTCGTGCCGCTCGCCGAACTTCGCGCGCACCGCGAGCTTGCGAACATGGCGGTGCTGCGTCGGGGCAACCGGCTGTCGATCACGCCGGTCGCCGCCGACGAGTGGCGCTTCATCACCGGCACCGTGTTGAAAGGCAACTGATGGACTGGACCTTCGTCGCGCTGCTGCTCGCGGTCGGCGCGGCCGTCGGCTTCGCGGCCGGCCTGCTCGGCATCGGCGGCGGCATGCTGCTGGTGCCGGCGCTCACGATGATCCTGACCGCGCAGCAGGTGCCGCTGGACCACGTGGTGCACGTGGCGGTCGCCACGTCGCTCGCGACGATCCTGTTCACGTCGGTGTCGTCGGTGCGCGCGCACCACCGCAAGGGCGCGGTGCTTTGGCCGGTCGTCAAGTCGTTCGCGCCCGGCATCCTGGTCGGGTCGCTCGTCGGTGCGCAGATCGCAGGGCGACTGCCGACGGCTTGGCTCGCGCTCGGCTTCGCGGTCTTCGTCGGGTTCTCGGCGACCCAGATGCTGCTCGACCGCAAACCGAAACCGCAGCGGGAACTGCCGAAGCCCGCGGGCATGTTTGGCGTCGGCAGTTTGATCGGGCTGCTGTCGAGTTTCGTCGGCGCAGGCGGCGGTTTCATCTCGGTGCCCTTCATGGTCTGGTGCAACGTGCGAATCCAGAACGCCGTGGCAACCTCCGCCGCGCTGGGTTTCCCGATCGCCGCCGCCGGAACGGTCGGCTACATCATCTCGGGCCTGAATGCGAGCGGACTGCCGAAGGGCAGCATCGGATTCATCTATGTGCCGGCGCTGGTGTCGATCGCGGCGACCAGCGTGCTGACGGCGCCGCTCGGCGCGCGCGTGGCGCACGCGCTCGACACCAAACCGCTGAAGCGCATCTTCGCGCTGATGCTGTACGCGCTGGCCGCCTACATGCTGTACAAGGCGCTGCGCGCTTTCGGGATGGCCTGAGGCGACGCGCTCATCGCGCTTCCGATCCGGCGGTGCGCCTGCGCTCGAGCGCCGCGCGCAGCACGGCCGCCGCCACGCCCGAAATCGCCGCGTGGCCGAGCGGCACAAAACGGCCCTGCTCGTGAATCGCCGCCGTCCAGACGAATGCGGCGACCGCGCCGGCTGAGAGCAGCGACCAACGCAGCCTCGCGCTTGCAGGCACCGCGGCCAGCGCGAAAGCGAACGCGAGCCCGAGCCCGATCCAGCCCGCGGCCGGGCGGACGAGTCCGGCACCGGTGATCGAACGCAGCGCCTGCGCGTGCGCGACGACGCGCGGCGCTCGCTCTCCCGACTCCCACGCTGCGAGTCGCACCGGCAGCGCAACGCGTCGCGCGCCGGGCAACAGGTCGCCCACCAGCACAATGCGATCGCCGAGCACGGCACGCAAACGTTCGCGGTCGCCGGTGCGATGCCAGCGCGCGACGTACTCGAGCGGGACGTGCGCAAACGGCGCCCCGCGCGTGAAGTCGATCCACCCTTCGGTTGCACCCGCGCGGCCGAGCCGGCGCGCGACCGCTTCGATGACGGTCGGAAGCGCCGCGTCGCCGGCCGGCACGCGGCGCACGATGCCGTCGACATCGACCGCATCGAGCGCAGAACCGAGCGCGGGCGCGGCGACGTTGCGGGCGTCGAACGCGTAAGCCGGCTGCGACAGGGACCGGCCGGACGCATCGCGCTCGACGACGAGCACGACCGGCGCGACCGCGCTCGCCCGAGCCACGCCGTCGACCAGCGCGTCGCCGGCACGATCGGCAGGCCAAGGCAGGTCGATGACGATGGCGCGCGGAGCAGCCGATGCGATTCCGGCCAGCGCCGCGCCCAGCGCTTCGACCGCCTCCCGATCCTCGATCCGGACCGCGCCGACCGCGTTCAGGCTCGCCGCGTCGACGCCGACGATCGCGACATCCGGATCGAAGCGGGTCGCCTGCGGTGCGTCGCGCAGCCGGATCCAGCGCACGTGCGCATCGAAGGCGGCGACGTCGACGTATTCCGCCCAGCGCGACGTCCACGGCAGCGTCGCGAGCGCGGCGGTGGCCGCGAGCGCGGCGCAAACGGACGCTGCGCCGATTCGCAGCCGCGCACGCCGTGCGGCCGCAGCCTGCACTCGCTCCACGCCATGTCCTCCGCGCTCGCGCGAACGGGCGGCCATTGTGGCACCGCGTACCCGGGCTTGCCTCGTGCACGCGACCACGGATAATGCCGTCACGAACAAGGATGAAACGGGGGACGGCGTGGGCGGCACCGAGCAACTGATTGCGGCGATCGGCGATCCGATGGTGCGCGAGCTCGCCGCGCGGGGTCAGACGCGCACCTTCCCAAAGAACACCGTGATCATCAACGAAGGCGATCGCGGCGATTCGCTGTTCGTGATCCTGTCCGGCAAGGTCAAGGTGTACGTGTCGGACGACGACGGCCGCGAGATGATCCTCGACATCCACGGCCCGGGCGACTACGTCGGCGAGATGTCGCTCGACGGCCGCCCGCGTTCGGCCTCCGTGATGACGCTGGAGCCGAGCACCTGCGCGGTGGTCACGCGCGATGCGCTGCGCGAAGCGATCGCGAACAACCCCGACGTCGCGATGGCGCTGATCTCCACGCTGATCGACCGCGCGCGCATCGCCACCGACAACGTGAAGAACCTGGCGTTGATGGACGTCTATGGCCGCGTGGCGCGGCTGCTGCTGTCGCTCGCGAAGGAGCAGCCCGACGGCAAACTGGTCGTGCCCGAGCGCATGACGCAGCAGGACATCGCCGACCGCGTCGGCGCGTCGCGCGACATGATCAGCCGCATCTTCAAGGATCTCACCGTCGGCGGATACATCACCGTCGTCGACCGCCAGATCACCATCAATCGCAAGCCGCCGGCGCGCTGGTAGGCCCATTCCGCTTTCGACGTCCGGGCGCCGGCGCGCCGCTTTCCCGATGGCTTCTCCCGATCTCGACGAGCGCTTCGCGCGGACGCTGCACCATCGCAACGCATCGCTCGCTGCTGGCGATCCGCTCGCGCCGCCGATCGTTCCCGCCAGCGCGTACTGGCTGCCCGGGGATCCAGCGGGCGAGTACCAGTACGGCCGGTGGACGAACCCGACCTGGACCGCGCTCGAAGGCGCGCTCGCCGAACTCGAGGACGCCGGGGTCGTGACGCTGCCCTCCGGGATGGCGGCGATCGCCGCGGTGTTCTACGCGACATTGCGGCAGGGCGACCGCGTGCTGCTGCCTTCCGACGGCTACTACACGACGCGTGCGCTGGCGGAGAAGTTTCTCGCGCCGCTCGGCGTGCAGTTCGAGACCTGCCCGACCGCCGAAGTCGAACGCGCGCCGCTCGACGGCTACCGGCTCGTATGGCTCGAGACCCCGTCGAACCCCGGACTCGACGTCGCCGACATCGCGGCGGTGGCGCTGCGCGCACACGCGGCCGGCGCGCTCGTGGTCGTCGACAACACGACGATGACACCGCTCGGGCAGCGCCCGCTCGAGCTCGGCGCTGATCTCGTCGTCTCGGCCGACACCAAGGCGGTCGCGGGCCACTCCGATGTTCTGCTCGGGCACGTCGCGGCGCGCGACACAGGCTTGATCGCGCAGATCCGCGACTGGCGGCGCTACGCCGGCTGCATCCCCGGCCCGTTCGAAGCCTGGCTCGTGCATCGCGGACTCGAGACGCTCGAACTGCGCTTCGACCGCATGTGCAGCAATGCCGAGGCGCTCGCGGCGCGGCTCGCCGAGCATCCGAACGTGCGGCGTGTCGTCTATCCCGGGCTTGCCGCGCATCCGGCGCACTCGCTCGCCCGCCGGCAGATGCGCCGCTTCGGGGCGCTGATCGGATTGACGCTCGCCGATCGCCATGCGGCCGAGCGCTTCATCGGCGGCTGTCGCTTCGTTCGTCCGGCCACGAGCTTCGGCGGATTGCACACGTCGGCCGAGCGGCGCGCGCGCTGGGGCGACGCTGTCCCTGAGGGCTTCGTCCGCCTGTCGGTCGGTTGCGAGCCGCGCGAGGCCTTGTGGGCCGACATCAAGACGGCGTTGGACCGCCTGTGACACCGCCTTCCGGCCAACCGTGTAAGCGAATTTCCGACACCATGTCGCGGAACCTGCCGACTCAAGTCGGCCCCTGCGGAGTTGCATGATGGGCACCACTTCGCAACGAACCGGCACAGAGGAAGACATGGCCCAGACCACAGCGGAAGCAACGGACTCGACCGAAGCGCTCGCCGCTTCGCCCTTCGGACTGATGCTGCCGGAGGTCGCGCGTCAGATCGTCGCACGCGTGGCGGCATCGAAGGTGCCGGGCCGCTTCTGCAGCCCGCTGTCGAATCCGAAGCTGCCCGGCGCGGCCGAAGACGACGACGATTGAGGTGCGCGCCTGAGCCGCTGACCGCGGTCAGGCCGCAAACGCACCGGCGTAGCGTTCGCGCAGCCGGTTCTTCTGCACCTTGCCCATCGCGTTGCGCGGCAGTTCGTCGACGACCCACACGCGCTTGGGGACCTTGTAGTTCGCGATCCTGTCCTTGAGCGCAGCGATGACCTGCGCCGCGTCGATGCTGGCCCCGGGCCGCGCGACGACGACCGCGGCGACCGCTTCGCCGAAGTCCGGATGCGGCAGGCCGATCACCGCCGACTCGGCGACCCCGGCCATCTCGTCGATAAAGCTCTCGACTTCCTTGGGATAGACGTTGTAGCCGCCCGAAATGATCAGGTCCTTCGAACGCCCGACCAGCGTCAGGTAGTTGTCGGGCCGGCCGGGTCCGCCGAATGCACCGACGTCGCCGGTCTTGAACCAGCCATCGGCGGTGAATTCCTCGCGCGTTTTATCGGGCATGCGCCAGTAGCCCTTGAAGACGTTCGGCCCGCGCACCTGTACGTCGCCGACTTCGCCGATCGCGCAAGGCTCGTTGCCCGCCTTGACCACGCGCACCTCGACCCCCGGCAGCGGTACGCCGACGGTGCCGGCCAGCCTGTCGCGCGGCGTACCGAAGTACGGGTTCGACACGAGCATGACCGTCTCGGACATGCCGTAACGCTCGAGGATCGTGTGGCCGGTGCGCTTGCGGAATTCGTTGAAAGTCTCCGCGAGCAGTGGCGCCGATCCCGAGATGAACAGCCGCATGTTGCGGCAGACGTGGCGATCGAAGCCGGGTTCGGCCAGCAGCCGCGTGTAGTAGGTCGGCACGCCCATGAACACCGTCGAGCGCGGCAGCCGTTCGAGTACCTGCCGCACGTCGAACTTGGGCAGGAACAGCATCGTCGCCCCCGACAGTAGCGCGGCATGCGAAGCGACGAACAGGCCGTGCACGTGGAACAGCGGCAGCGCGTGCAGCAGCACGTCGTGCCCGCCGGTTTCGCGCTCCTCCTTGAACCCCCAGAACTCGTCGAGCACGAGCGCGTTGGATGACAGGTTGCCGTGCGTGAGCATGGCGCCCTTGCTGCGGCCGGTCGTGCCAGACGTGTACACGATCGCGGCAAGATCGTCGGCCGCGCGCTGAGCTGTCGCAAAGGAATCCGCGAACGGCGCGGCCGCAGCGAGCAGGGTGCCGTCGCGCCGCTCGCCCAGCGTCAGCACGTGCGATACACCCGCTGCGCGCGCGAGCGGTTCGATCTCCCGCACTCGCGACGGCGTGCAGACGACGACGGCCGGTCGCGCATCGTTCAGGAAATATTCGACTTCGGCGCGCTGGTACGCCGTGTTCAGCGGCACGTAGACGAGGCCGGCGCGCAGCGTCGCCAGATACAGCATCAGCGCTTCGGGCGACTTCTCGACCTGGACGACGATGCGCGCGGCCGAACCGTCCGGATCGCGCGGCAGATCGAGGCTCGCGAGCCAACCCGCCAGCCGCGCGCTGGCAAAGTGCAGGTCGCGCCACGAGTAGACGAGCCCGTCGTGCGTTTCGATGCACGGGGCGGATAGGTCGCGCGGCAGGCGCGACTCGATCAAGGCATAGAGATTTTCGTTTTTCATGTTCCGGTAAACCGTGGCGGGCGCTTCTCGAGAAACGCGCTCACCCCTTCCCTGTAGTCGTTCGAGCCGAAGAAGGCGAAGCTCGAATCCAGATCGTGCTGCGTGTACTGCATGCCGCGCGCGAGCAGCAAGCGGATCTGCGACTTGTTCAATCGCGCGGCGAGCGGAGAGCCCGCCAGCACGCCGCCGACCGTCTCTTCGATCGCCGCGGCAAGCCCGTCGGCCGCGACCACGCGCTGGATCAGCCCCTTCGCGAGCGCTTCCTGCGCGTCGTAGAGCCGGCCGGTCAGGAGCAGCTCGGCCGCCACGCCCGGGCCGACCAGCTCGAGCATCGGACGCAGCTCGGGCAGCGCGAAAGGGAAACCGAGCCGCCCGACCGGTGCGCCGAAGCGCGCGCCCTCGGCCGCGATCCGCACGTCGCAGGCGAGCGCGATCTCCAGCCCACCGCCGACGCAGACCCCTTCGATCGCCGCGATCACCGGCTGCGGCGCGGCGCGGATCGCCTCCAGTGCGGGGGCGAGCAGTTCGAGGTGGAAGCGCCGCCCGGAAGCTTCGTCATGGCGGACGTCGCGGAATTCCTCGATGTCCGCGCCGGCCGCGAAGTTGCCGCCGGCACCGCGGACGACCACGCAGCGCACGGGCGCGGTGGCGAACGACTCGAATGCGCGGCGCAGCTCGAGCCACATCGCCACGCTAATCGCGTTGAGCTTGCCGGGCGAGTCGAGCGTGACCGTTGCGACGTGACGATCGGTGGCGACGTGGATCGTGCCGGGCATGGCCTCAGATCGGGAGTTCGGATGGCGGATAGCGGATTGCGCCAAGACCGGCGCGACGCCGCGCCGAACACCTGCGCAATCCGCAGTGTGCGATCCGGGGATCAGTCGAGTCTCGCCCCGCTCGCCTTCGTGACTTGCGCCCAGCGTTTGATCTCGCTGTTGAGGAAGCGTGCGAAGTCGGCAGGCTTCATCACCGCGATCTCGGAGCCCTGCGCGGCCCAGATGTCGCGCAGCTCCGGGCTGTTCAGCGCCTTGACAACCTCGTCGTACATGCGGTCGACGATCTCCTTTGGCGTGCCCTTGACCGCCCAGATGCCGTACCAGGTCGACACCTGATAGTCGGGCAACCCAACCTCGGCGGTCGTCGGCAGATTCGGAAACGCGGCGACGCGCTTCGGTGCCGCGACCGCGAGCGGGCGGATCGAGCCGGCGCGGATGTGCTGCGCCGAGGATCCCAGCCCGTCGAACATCACGTCGACGTTGCCCGCCACCAGGTCCTGCAGCGCGGGGCCCGCGCCGCGGTACGGGATGTGAACGATGAACGTCTTGGTCTGCTGCTTGAAAAGTTCGCCTGCGAGGTGGTGCGACGTGCCGTTTCCGGCGGACGCGTAGTTCAGCTTGCCGGGGTTGGCGCGCGCATGATCGAGGAACGACTTCATGTCGGTCGCCTGCACGCGCTTCGGATTGACGACGATGACCTGCGGCGGCTGCGCGATCGGCGTCATCGGGATCAGGTCGCGCTCGATGTCGTAGTCGAGCTTGTAGAAGCTCGGCGCGATCGCGTGGTGCACGGCGCCGATGAAGTACGTGTAGCCGTCTGGCGCGGCCTTGGCCGCGACCGACGCGCCCACCGTGCCGCCGGCGCCGCCGCGGTTGTCGATGACGACCTGGCGGCCGAGTTGCTTGGTCAACTGCGCCGCGAGCGGCCGGGCGAACGCATCCGTGCCGCCGCCCGGCGGGAACGGAACGATCAGCGTGACCGGTTTCGTCGGCCAGCCTTGCGCGGCGCCGGCCGAAGCCGCCTGCGCCTGCGCGAAGAACGGCGCACCGACACCGGCGGCAGCGGCGAGCGCGAGGATCAGGGATCGTCGATTCATATCGTCTCCTTGCTGTGCTGTCGAGTTGCTTGCTGGCCGGAACACCGCCGGCAGACCGCGAAGTCTGCCCCAGGCCCGCCGCCCGGAAACACCCTCAAATACGGGGCGCCTCGCGGGCTTACCGGTCGCTGAACGGCCCGCTCCCGCCGTTACCGGCGGCCAGTCCCGCGGCGCTTCCGCGCTCCGTGTGCGGTGCAAGAAAGCACCGTCTCGCGGAGCGGCACGGATCGTACAGGCTTGCCTGCGAAACCACACCGACCGGCGGGCGGCTCGTCAACCCGGCGCGCGCCGGTAGAAAAACCAAAGCAGCACCGCGCCGATCACGATCATCGGGATCGACAGCCATTGCCCCATCGACAATTTCAGTGCGAGCAGCCCGAGGAAGCTGTCCGGTTCGCGACCGAACTCGGCGATGAACCGCAGCGTGCCGTAGCCGAGCAGGAACATCGAGCCGACCGCGCCGGCCGGCCGCTCGCGCCGTGAGTACAGCCACAGGATCACGAACAGCAGCACACCCTCGAGCGCGAACTGGTAGAGCTGCGACGGATGGCGTGGCACGTTGTCCCCAGCCTGCGGGAAGATCATCGCCCACGGCCAGACCGAGGGATCTGCAAGCCGCCCCCACAGCTCGCCGTTGATGAAGTTGCCGATTCGCCCCGCGGCGAGCCCCAGCGGCACCAGCGGAACGACGAAGTCGGCGACCCGCAGGAACGACTTGCCCCGCGCGCGCGCGAACAGCCACATCACGACGATCACACCGATGATGCCGCCATGCGAGGCCATCCCGCCGTGCCAAATCGCGAAGATCTCGAGCGGGTGCTGCAAGTAGTAGCCCGGCTTGTAGAACAGCACGTAGCCGAGGCGCCCTCCGAGGATCACGCCGAGCACGCCATAGAACAGCAGATCGTCCACATCCTGCTTGCTCATTCCGCGCCAGGCTTCGCGCGCGCGATAGCGGCCGAGCAGCATGAACAGCGCAAAGCCGACCAGATACATCAGCCCGTACCAACGGATCGCGAGCGGTCCGATCGAGATGGCCACGGGGTCGAACTGGGGGTGGACGAGGGGCATCGGAGTGCAAGTCGAGGATGGCGGATTGCGCGACGGCTACGCCGCCGGCGGCGCGCTGCGATAGTATCGCGGGCATATCCTCTTCCGAACGTCCGGACGCCCAGTCCGCAATTCTCAATCCGCAATCCCCGATCCCATGCCGTACAACGAACGCAGCAAGAACGTCACGCAGGGCGTGGCGCGCTCGCCCAATCGCGCGATGTATTACGCGATGGGCTACAAGGACGAAGACTTCGACAAGCCGATGGTCGGCGTGGCCAACGGGCACTCGACGATCACGCCGTGCAACTCGGGCCTGCAGCGGCTCGCCGATGCTGCGATCGCCGAGATCGCGAAGTGCGGCGCCAACTCGCAGGTGTTCGGCGTGCCGACCGTGTCCGACGGCATCGGCATGGGCACCGAGGGCATGAAGTATTCGCTCGTCAGCCGCGAGGTGATCGCCGACGGCATCGAGACGTGCGTGAACGGCCAGTGGATGGACGGCGTGATCGTGATCGGCGGCTGCGACAAGAACATGCCGGGCGGCATGATGGCGATCGCCCGCTGCAACGTGCCGGCGATCTACGTATACGGCGGCACCGTCAAGCCCGGCCACTACAAGGGCAAGGACCTGACGATCGTCTCCGCGTTCGAGGCGGTCGGCGAGTTCACCGCCGGCCGGCTGTCGGAAACCGACTTCAAGGAAATCGAGCGGCGTTGCATTCCCGGCTCGGGCTCGTGCGGCGGTATGTACACGGCCAACACGATGAGCTCGTCGTTCGAGGCGCTCGGCATGTCGCTGCTGTACTCGTCGACGCAGGCCAACCCGGACCAGGAGAAAGTCGACTCGACGGCCGAGGCGGCGCGCGTGCTGGTCGAAGCGATCAAGAAGGGGCTGAAGCCGCGCGACATCATCACGCGCAAGTCGATCGAAAACGCGGTCAGCCTGATCATGGCGGTCGGCGGTTCGACCAACGCGGTGCTGCATTACCTGGCGATCGCGCACGCCGCCGGTGTGGAGTGGACGATCGACGACTTCGAGCGCATCCGCCGCAAGGTGCCGGTGCTGTGCGACCTGAAGCCCTCGGGCAAGTACGTCGCCACCGACCTGCACGCCGCCGGCGGCATTCCGCAGGTGCTGAAGATCCTGCTCGCGAACGGCCTGCTGCACGGCGACTGCATGACGATCACCGGCAAGACGATGGCCGAGATGCTGAAAGACGTGCCGGCGCAGCCGCGCGCGGACCAGGACGTGATCCGCCCGTTCGACAAGCCGCTGTATCCGCACGGCCATCTGGCGATCCTGAAAGGCAACCTCGCGCCCGAGGGCTGCGTGGCGAAGATCACGGGCCTGAAGAATCCGGCGATCACCGGGCCGGCGCGCGTGTTCGACTCCGAGGACGCCGCGATGGAAGCGATCCTCGCCGACCGCATCAAGCCCGGCGACGTGGTCGTGATCCGCTACGAGGGGCCGCAGGGCGGCCCGGGCATGCGCGAGATGCTGAGCCCGACGTCGGCGCTGATCGGCAAGGGGCTAGGCGAGTCCGTCGGGCTGATCACCGACGGCCGCTTCTCGGGAGGCACCTGGGGCATGGTCGTCGGCCACGTCGCGCCCGAGGCGTATGTCGGCGGCGCGATCGCGCTGATTCGCGAGGGCGACTCGATCACGATCGACGCGAACAAGCTGCTGCTGCAGTTGAACGTCTCGGACGAGGAGCTGGCGCGGCGGCGCGCCGCGTGGAAACAGCCGCCGCCGCGTTACACGCGCGGCGTGCTGGCCAAGTTCGCGAAGCTCGTGTCCACCGCCAGCAAGGGCGCGATCACCGACGAGCGCCTGTTCGGTTGATTGGTTCGAGCGCGGCGGGCGTTCAGCGCCTGCCGCGCTTGTCGCGCTCGAGCGCGCGCTTGATGCGCTCCTTCTTGGCGCGATCGAGTTCGTCGAACGCCTTCTTCTTGTCGAGACCGAGGCGCTTTTCGAACAGCTCGAACCAGATCAGCGCCAGCACGAACGGCGCCGAAACCCACCACCACGAAAGCTCGGCGAAGACGGACACACCGGCGAGCTTCAAGACGAGCAGCGCGACACCGAGCCAAAGAAGCCACATAGCAAACACCGCCTCGCGTCGTGGGGTCTTGGACGGATATTAGCCGCGCGGGCGACCCCTGGTGCCGCCGCACGCGCCGATGCGAACACGCGTAATGCACCGGGCAGTCAACCGCTTGTTCTCCGAGCCGTTAGAATTCGCGACCCGATTAGTCCCCGCCATGATGGAGCCCGTGATGAAAAACGCCCTGTTCGCCGCCGCGATCGGCCTCACTTTCGTGAGCGGCACTGCATTGGCCAGCCCGGAACTTGCCAAGGCCAAGAACTGCCTCGCCTGTCACACGAACGACAAGAAACTGGTCGGCCCGGCCTACAAGGACGTGGCCGCCAAGTACGCCAACGACAAGGACGCGGTGGCCAAGCTCGCGAAGAAAATCCGCGAAGGCGGCGTGGGCGTCTGGGGTCAGGTGCCGATGCCCGCCAATCCGCAAGTCAGCGAAGCGGAAGCGCAGACGCTCGCCAAGTGGGTCATGACGATCAAGTAATCATGCGTTGCGGTACGCCCGAAGCGGGCGCCCGCCTTGAAGCATTGCCGGGGCGCTGTGGCGCCCCGTTTCATTTCCACGGCAGCGGTGGTGGTTCGATGTCCGTCGCACCGCCGCCGACGAGATCGGCGACCAACTTGCCGGATCCGGCACCCATCGTCCAGCCCAGCGTTCCGTGCCCTGTGTTGATGTACAGGCCTGCAATGGGTGTCGCACCGATCAGCGGCGTGCCCGATGGCGTCGCCGGCCGCAGCCCGGCCCAGTAGTTGGGCCGCGTGTAGTCGCACGCGCCGGGAAAGAGCGACTGAACCCGCCGAGTAATCGCGGCGCAGCGCACATCGTTGAGGCTGCGGTCGTAGCCGTTCAATTCGGCGGTCCCCGCCACGCGCAGCCGCGAGCCGAGCCGCGAGAACACGAGTTTGTACTCGTCGTCGGTCAGGCTCACGGTCGGCGCACGCGCGGTATCGACAACGTCGTAGGTCGCTGAATAGCCCTTGGCCGGATACAGCGGCAGCCGGACGCCGAGCGGCGCGAGCAGCGCGCGCGAGTACACCCCGAGCGCGACGACGACCGCATCGGCCCGAAGCACGCGATAGCGGCCGTCGCCGCCGACTGTTTCGACCCCGCAGACGCGACCTGCCTCGCGCAGGAGCCGAGTGACCTGGGTACCGAATATGAATCGCACGCCGCGTCCTTCGGCCGCGCGCGCAAGCGCCTCGGTAAAGCGCGCGGCATCGCCGGACTCGTCCTCCGCGCAGTAGTCGGCGCCGACGATACGGTCACGCAGCGCAGCGAGCGCCGGCTCGATCCGCACGGCCTCGTCGGCGTCGATCGACCGCCGATCGCACCCCAGTTCGCGCATCAGCGCTGCCGGCGCGAGCGATGCCTCGTACTCGGCTGCGTTGGTGTAAAAGTGCAGGATTCCGCGCGACGACTGGTCGTACTCGAGCGCGAGTTCCTGCCGCAGCGCACGCAGCATCGTGCGGCTGTAAAGCGCGAGCCGGACGATGTGCCGGATGTTGCGCGCGGTGCGCGAAGGCAGGCATTCGCGCAGGAATCCGAGCGCCCAAGTCCACTGATGCAGTTCTGGCCGGAGCCGAAGCAGCAGCGGCGCATCGGCACGGCCGAGCCACTTCAGCACTTTCAGCGGCGCACCGGGATTCGCCCACGGCTCCGCGTGGCTGACGGAGATCTGCCCGCCGTTGGCGAGGCTGGTTTCACGCGCCACCCCGGCTGCTCGTTCGACCAGCGTGACGTCGTGCCCCGCGGCACGCAGGAACCACGCGCTGCTGGTGCCGATGATGCCGCCGCCGAGAACCAGTACGCGCATGTCGCCGTATCGCCAACCGGGTCAATCGATTGTAGTGACCCCGCAAGTGCGCGATGCGGATGCGCAACACGGATCGTCGACGTTCGGCCCGGGCATCGCTGCGACGCGAGTGCCCGCTAGTACAATCCGCGGCTTTCGATCCGGAACCGGCCGTCGGCGCTCCGGGCGAAAGGACAACGGTTCCATCGTAGTTGGTCGAAACACCTCGAGGAGAAAGGTTCATGAACCACCTGTTGAAAGTCGCTCCGCTGGCCATCGCGGCGGCGGTTGCGCTTGCCGCGTGCGGCAAAAAGGAAGAGGCGCCCGCCAAGGCGGAGGCCGCCAAAGCCCCCGCCGCAGCGCCTGCCGAAGTGATCAAGATCGGCCACGTCGCGCCGTTGACCGGCGGCATCGCTCACCTGGGTAAGGACAACGAGAACGGCGCCCGCCTCGCCGTCGACGAGATCAACGCCGCCAGCGGACTCGAAGTCGGCGGCAAGAAGTACAAGCTCGAGCTGCTCGCCGAAGACGACAAGGCCGATCCGAAAGAAGGCACGCTCGCCGCGCAGAAGCTCGTCGACGCCGGCGTGGTCGCCGTGGTCGGCCACCTGAACTCGGGCACGTCGATCCCCGCGTCGAAGATCTACGCCGACGCCAATGTCGTGCAGGTCTCGCCGTCGGCCACCAACCCGAAGCTGACCGAGCAGGGCTTCAAGACGACCTTCCGCGTCGTCGCCAACGACAACCAGCAGGGCGCGGTGCTCGCGAACTACGCGGCGACCGAAATGAAGGCCAAGACGATCGCAATCATCGATGACCGCACCGCGTACGGTCAGGGTCTGGCCGACGTCGTTGAGAAGGTGGCGAAGGAGAAAGGCCTGAAAGTCGTCGCGCGCGAATTCGCCACCGACAAGACGACCGACTTCAACGCGATCTTGACCAAGATCCGCGCGGCCAAGCCGGACGTCGTGATGTATGGCGGCATGGACGCCACCGCCGGCCCGTTGGCCAAGCAGATGAAACAGCTCGGCATCAAATCGAAGCTGCTCGCCGGCGACGGCGTGTGCTCGCCCGAGTTCATCAAGCTCGCGGGCGACGCGGCCGACATCCTGACCTGCTCGATGGCCGGCGAAGCGGTCGAGAAGCTGGCCAAGGGCGAGGAGTTCAAGGCGAAGTACAAGGCCAAGTTCGGCACGGACGTGCAGATCTATTCGCCGTACAGCTACGACGCCGTCTACGTGATCGCCGAGGCGATCAAGCGCGCCGGCAAGGTCGACAAGGCCGCGATCGTCGCCGCGATGCCCGCGACCAACTACACGGGCGTCACCGGCCAGATCCAGTTCGACGAAAAGGGCGACATCAAGAACGGCGCCATCTCGATGTTCCGGGTCAAGGACGGCAAGCTCGAGTACATCTCGACCTCGCGTTAGTCAGCGAGGCCGGAACGAACGGCACCTTCGGGTGCCGTTTTTTTTAGAAAGGAGCGGCGCGCGCCGCTGCGGGCGCGCTGTAGGATGCGGGCGCGCCCGGGCGCGCCGGAGACGAAACGATGGAAACCTTCATCCAGCAGGTCCTCAACGGGCTCGTGCTCGGCAGCCTGTATTCGCTGATCGCGCTCGGCTACACGATGGTCTACGGCATCCTGAATCTGATCAACTTCGCGCACGGCGATGTGCTGATGGTCGGCGCGCTGACGGCGCTGAGCGTGATCCTGCTGCTGCAGGCGCAGTTCCCCGGCATGCCCGGCTGGCTGCTGCTCGTCGCGGGGATGGCGGTGGCCATTCCGACCTGTGTCGTCGTGAGCCTGATCATCGAGCGCGTGGCGTACCGGCCGCTGCGCAACGCCCCGCGCCTGGCGCCGCTGATCACGGCGATCGGCGTGTCGATCGTGCTGCAGACGCTCGCGATGATCGTCTGGGGGCGCAACTACATGACGTTTCCGCAGCTTCTGCCGGCGGATCCGATTCAACTGCTCGGTGCGACGGTGACGGTCACCAAGCTGCTCGTCATCGTGCTGTCGGCGCTGATCATGGCCGCGCTGATGCTGCTGGTGAACCGCAGCAAACTCGGCCGCGCGATGCGCGCCACCGCGGAAAACCCCCGCGTGGCCGGCCTGATGGGCGTCAACCCGAACTACGTGATCGCCGTGACCTTCGCGATCGGCGCGGGGCTCGCTGCGGTGGCCGGCGTGATGCTGGCGGCGACCTACACCGTCGCGCACTTCTACATGGGCTTTCTGCCGGGGCTCAAGGCGTTCACCGCCGCGGTGCTCGGCGGCATCGGCAACATCCCCGGCGCGATGGTCGGCGGGCTGCTGCTGGGCCTGATCGAAGCGCTCGGCGCGGGCTACATCGGCCAGTTGACCGGCGGCGTGCTCGGTTCGCATTACCAGGACGTGTTCGCGTTCATCGTGCTGTGCGCGGTGCTGATCCTGCGCCCGTCCGGGCTGCTGGGCGAACGCGTCGCCGACCGCGCGTAGGAGCGCCCCATGACGCTTCTGATTCCAGGCCTTCGCAACAGCGCCGCCGCCGCGATCGCGGCGACATTCGTCGTCGGTGCCGTGCTGATCGCCCTGCCCTTCGTGGTCGCGCAGACGCCGCTTGCCAACGCGGGCGTTCGTGCCCTCGCGTTCGCGCTGCTGTACGTGATGCTCGCGCTCGGACTGAACATCGTCGTCGGCTTTGCCGGGCTGCTCGACCTCGGCTACATCGCCTTCTACGCGGTGGGCGCCTACATGTACGCGCTGCTCGCGTCGCCGCACCTGACGAGCAACTTTCCGGCGCTCGCCGCGATGTTTCCGCAGGGTTTCCACAGCTCGATCTGGATGGTGATCCCGCTCGGCGCTGCGCTGGCGGCGTTCTTCGGCGTGGTCCTCGGCGCTCCGGTGCTCAAGTTGCGGGGCGATTACCTCGCGATCGTCACGCTGGGCTTCGGCGAGATCATCCGCATCTTTCTGAACAACCTGAACTCGCCGCTGAACCTGACCAACGGTCCGCAGGGGATCACGCTGATCGATCCGGTCCGCATCCTCGGGGTCAACTTCGGCCGTACACAGAACTTCTTCGGCATCGAACTGCCGTCGGTCTACCTCTACTACTACCTGTTCCTGGTGCTCGCGATCGTCACGATCGTCGTGTGCATCCGGCTGCAGGACTCCCGGCTCGGCCGCGCCTGGATGGCGATCCGCGAGGACGACATCGCGGCCAAGGCGATGGGCATCAACGTGCGCAACGTCAAGCTGCTCGCGTTCGCGCTGGGTGCGACCTTCGGCGGCGTGGCCGGCGCGATGTTCGCGGCGTTCCAGGGCTTCGTGTCGCCGGAGTCGTTCTCGCTGATGGAGTCGATCATCGTGCTGGCGATGGTCGTGCTCGGCGGCCTCGGTCACATTCCGGGCGTGGTGCTCGGTGCGCTGCTGCTGGCGATTTTCCCGGAGGTGCTGCGCCACACGGTGGTTCCGGTGCAGCAGCAGCTCTTCGGGAAGGTGCTGATCGACGCCGAGGTATTGCGAATGCTGCTGTACGGGCTGGCGATGGTCGTAATCATGCTGTACCGGCCGAAGGGCCTGTGGCCTGCGCCCGAGCACGGCCTGAATCCGACGATCCGGCGCGGTCGCAACGGCGCCAAGGCGCAGACCGCGTGAGGCCGCGATGAGCCATCCGATCCTCAGGGTAAGCGGCGTCAACAAGCGCTTCGGCGGACTGCAGGCGCTCTCCGACGTGGGGCTGACGATCGAACGCGGGCAGATCTACGGGCTGATCGGCCCGAACGGCGCCGGCAAGACGACCTTCTTCAACGTCATCACGGGCTTGTACCAACCCGACTCGGGAACCTTCGAGCTCGACGGCAAGCCGTATTCGCCGACCGAGCCGCACAAGGTCGCGGAGGCGGGCATCGCGCGCACGTTCCAGAACATCCGTCTGTTTCCCGAGATGACCGCGCTGGAGAACGTGATGGTCGGCCGCCACGTGCGGACGAAGGCGACCGCGCTCGGCGCGGTGCTCAGAACGAAGCGCACGCGCGAAGAAGAGGCGGCGATCCGGCGCCGGTCGCTCGAACTGCTCGAGTACGTCGGCATCGCCAGGTACGCCGACTATCAGGCGCGCACGCTCGCGTACGGCGACCAGCGGCGGCTCGAGATCGCGCGCGCGCTCGCGACCGACCCCAAGCTGCTCGCGCTCGACGAACCGGCCGCCGGCATGAACGCGACCGAGAAGATGTCGCTGCGCTCGCTGATCGAGAACATCTGCAAGGACGGCGTGACGATCCTGCTGATCGAGCACGACGTGAAGCTCGTGATGGGACTGTGCGACCGCGTCACCGTGCTCGACTACGGCAAGATGATCGCCGAGGGCACGCCGGCCGAAGTTCAGCGCAATCCGGCGGTGATCGAGGCCTATCTCGGCGGTGCGCACAAGAGCGTGGCGACGAAGGAGGTCGCATGAGCGGCGTCGTCCTGAAAGTCTCCGGACTCAAGGTCGCCTACGGTGGAATCCAGGCGGTCAAGGGCATCGATCTGGAGATCCGCGAAGGCGAACTCGTCACGCTGATCGGCGCCAACGGCGCGGGCAAGACGACGACGCTGAAGGCGATCACCGGCACGCAGGCGTGGAGCGGCGTGATCGAGTACATGGGCCGCTCGACGCACGGCATGGCGCCGTACCGGCTGCTGCAGGCCGGCCTGGCGATGGTGCCCGAAGGCCGCGGGGTCTTCGCGCGGATGACCGTCACCGAGAACCTGCAGATGGGCGCGTTCTCGCGCAGCGACGATGCGGGCATCAAGGCGGACATGGAGCGGATGTTCGAGACATTCCCGCGGCTCAAGGAACGCGCCAAACAGCTCGCCGGCACGCTGTCCGGCGGCGAGCAGCAGATGCTCGCGATGGCGCGCGCGCTGATGAGCCGGCCGAAGCTGCTGCTGATGGACGAGCCGTCGATGGGGCTTTCGCCGATCATGGTCGAGAAGATCTTCGAGGTCGTGCGCACGGTCTCGGCGCAGAAGATCCCGATCCTGCTGGTCGAGCAGAACGCGCGGCTCGCCCTCGAGGCCGCGCACCGCGCCTACGTGATGGACTCCGGGCTGATCACGCTGTCCGGCGACGCGAAGTCGCTGCTGAACGATCCGAAAGTGCGCGAAGCCTATCTCGGCGAGGCGGCGGCCTGAACGGCCGCGCCGGTCGCATCGGCCGACCGCTCAGGCAATCCCGAGCCTGCGCATCCAAGCGGCCATCGCGCGTTCGCCTTCGCCGCCGGCGTCCATCGCGGCGAGCACGTTCGCGCGGTCCGGCGTCGGCCGGTTCTGGCTCAGTTTGAACTTGCCTTCGAGGCGCTCGACGGCGATCTGCAGTCCGACGATCGCGCCTTTCATCCGCTCGCGGAAGTCCTCGCTCAGCTCGACGTCCCATTGCGCGCGATAGGCCGGATCGTGCGCGTCGATCAGCGCCTTGAGGATGCGCTCCTTGCCCGCGCTGTCCTCGACGCGGGTCACCCGTCCGTGCGCGTGAACGACGATGTAGTTCCACGTCGGCACCGCTTCGCGCGTCGTGTACCAGCGCGGCGAAACATAACCGTTCGGCCCGTGGAAGATCGCGACGACCGGGTCGCCGTCGCGCAGCCGGTCGCCGTGCGGATTGGCGCGCGCGATATGGCCGAGAAGCGTGAGCGCATCGCCGCTTTCGCGCACTACCAGCGGCAGATGCGTGAAGCACGGCTCGCCGGCGTCGGCCGAGACCAGCGTCGCGAAAGGATGCTGTGCCATCACCGCGCGCAACTGCGCACGTTCGGTGACAGTGAAGTGGCTCGTCAGATAGATCACTTTGGGCTCGCGGGTGCGGGTCGAACGGACGGGTGCCTCGATCATGCCGCTTGTCAGCCGGCAACGCCGGGCGGCGGCGCGCTCGCATCGCGCGCTCGTTTTCGTCGCGGTGACGATGCGCGCGCGTCCCCGGCACGCCTAGCCGACCAAGTCCGCCTGCGAAGTGAACGCATCGGCGAAGAACTGATCTTCCGGCAGACCGCAGCGCTCGATGAAGTCGCGCTTGGCCGCCTCGACCATCGCCGGCGTACCGCACGCGTACACCTGGTACGCGGACAGGTCCGGGAAGTCCTCCATCACCGCGCGGTGCACGAAACCCGTTCGTCCGGTCCACCGGTCCTCCGGCTTCGCATCCGACAGAACGGGAACGTACGTGAAGTTCGGCTGCTCGCGCGCCCACTTCTCCGGCAGTTCGTTCATGTACAGATCGGCGCGCGTGCGGCAGCCCCAGTACAGCGCGACCGGCCGGGCCGGCTTGCCCGGCTCATCGCGATTGATCCGCTTGTGGAAGATGTGCTCGGCAATCGCCTTGATCGGCGCGAAGCCCGTGCCGCTGGCCAGCAGAATGATCGGGCGCGCGTTGTCCTCGCGCAGGAAGAACGCGCCGAGGGGCCCCTCCATGCGCAGGATGTCGCGCTCCTTCAGCGCGGGGAAGCCGTCCTTGGCGATGCCGAACAGCGCATCGGTGAACTTGCCGCCCGGCATGTGCCGGATATGAAGCTGGATCTGCTCGTCCGCGTGCGGCGGTGTCGCGATCGAATAGCTGCGGCGCGAACCGTCCTTCAGGATGAACTCGATGAACTGCCCGGCCCGGTACTGCAGACGCTCGTTCGCCGGCAGCTGCAGCGAAACGATCGCCACGTCCGCGGTCGGCCGTTCGATCTTCGCGATCCGGCAGGGCATCTTGCGGATCGGGATGTCGCCGAAGCCGGTCAGCTCGCGCGCTTCGATCACCAGATCGGTCTGCGGCCGCGCCGAGCAGAACAGCGCGTAGCCCTTCGCCTCCTCCTCCGGCGACAGCGCCGAGCGCGCGTGCGGACCGTGTACGACGCGACCTTCGATCACCTTGCCCTTGCAGGTTCCGCACGCGCCGTTCTTGCAGCCGTACGGAAGACCGATGCCGGCGCGAAGCCCCGCGGCCAGGACGGTTTCGTCGCCTTCGACGGTGAACTCCCGGCCCGACGGCCGAACGATGACGCGGTGACTCATACAATCGCTGCATGCACAAGGAAGCGCCCGCGGGGATGTCGCGTGTCGCACCGGTCCGCCGCGGGCGTAGATTCGGTCGGCCGCGCCTGCTGATCGTCGGCTGCGGCGACATCGGCCTGCGGATTCTCGCACGGCTGCGCGACCGCTACCGCGTGATCGCGCTGACGTCGACGCCGGCGCGCGCTACCGAGCTGCGCGCCGCGGGCGCGCTGCCGATCGTCGGCGATCTCGACGCGCGCCGCACGCTCGCGCGCTGCGTGCCCTTCGCCGAGCGCGTGATCCACCTCGCACCGCCGCCGGATCGCGGTCGGTCCGACCCACGCACGCGCCATCTGATCGCCGCGCTAGCCGGCCGCGCAGGACGCCTCGTGTACGTCAGCACGACCGGCGTCTACGGCGACGCGCGCGGCGCATGGCTCGACGAGACGGCGCCGCTCGCGCCGGCCAGCGACCGCGCGCTTCGCCGCGTCGACGCCGAGCGCGCGCTGCGCCGCGAGGGCGCCCGCGGCGCCCTGCGCGTGTCGATCCTGCGCGCTCCCGGCATCTACGACGAGCGCGGGCGGCTGCCGATCGATCGGTTGCGGCAGGGCTTGCCCGCCCTCGCACCGACCGACGACGTGTACACGAACCACATCCACGCCGACGATCTCGCGCGCATCGCGATCGCGGCGCTGTACCGCGGGGCGCCGCAACGCGTCTACAACGCGGTCGACGACTCGCAACTGAAGATGGGCCAGTACTTCGATCTCGTCGCCGACCGCTTCGGTCTGCCGCGCCCGCCCAGGCTGCCGCGCGAGGAGCTAAAGGCGGCCGTCTCGCCCGCGATGTATTCGTTCATGCGCGAGTCGAGGCGGCTGCGCAACGAGCGCGTCAAGCGCGAGCTGCGCGTTCGTCTGCGGTATCCGACCGTCGCCGATGCGCTCGCCGGGCGCGGAAACGGCGCGCGGCGCTGAGTGCGTCCTCAGCGCGCAAACGGCGCGCCGAGCTGCTCGCACTGCCGGCGTGCGTAGGTCGCGCCGATCGCGCCGAAGTCCTCGGGCCCGTTGTTGACCGCGACGATCTTCTCGTCGCGGATGAAAAAGGTCATCGGGTAGAAGCCTTCGTGCTTGCCCGACCAGTCCACGTCGTTGACCCACACGCACACGGCCCAGCCGTACTGCGTCGTTCGCACGCCGGTCGAACGTTGGAAGAGGATCTTCGGCTCGGTCTTGAATTCGACGACCGCCCTGTTCGCGTCGGTGAGCTTGTCCTTCAGATACGCCTGGATCGTCTCCTTCCAGCGCGCCGGCCGCGGGCCGTAGTCGAACAGATCCATCTCGGACTTCGTGACCGGGCCGGTCTGGCAGCCGGCGAGCAAAGCGGCGAACAGCAACGAAGCGAATCGTCCTGCGGACATCGACGACTCCGGGTTTTAAGTATCGTGCGCGACGCTACGATAGCGCCGCCGCTGAGCCATCGACACGCATCGAGGCCGCATGCCGGCGATGACTGTGCGCAATCGCGCGAGGACTGGTGCTGCTGAGTGGACTCGAACCACCGACCTACTGATTACGAATCAGTTGCTCTACCAACTGAGCTACAGCAGCGACGCAGGGCCGCGATTATAGGCCGCGCCGCTGGCCCGTCCAAGCGTGTTCGTCCAGATCCGCGTTCCGGCACATGACGACCACGATTCTGCTGATCCTGCCCGACTTTGCGCTGATCCTGCTCGGGCTGCTGCTGGCGCGTGGCTTCGGCTACGACCGCGGGTTCTGGAACGGCGCGGAGAAGCTCGTCTACTACCTGATGTTCCCGGGGCTGCTCTTCATTTCGATCAACTCTGCGCAGTTCACGCTCAGCGGCGAAGCCAAGGCGCTCGGCGCAGCCGTCGCTGCGTTCCTGTGCGCCGTCGCGCTGGGTTTTGCTGCGCGGGTGGCGCGGCCGCCGGCCGATGTCTACGCGAGCTGCGTGCAGACGGCTTTCCGCTACAACTCGTACGTGGGGCTCGCGCTCGCGCAGTCGCTGTTGGGCGCAAGCGGTGTGGCGCTGCTCGCGCTGATCCTCGCGGTATGCGTTCCCCTCGCCAACGTGTTTGCGGTCTACGCGCTGGCGCGCCACCGCAAGACGGGGTTGGCGCGCGAGCTCGCGACCAATCCGTTAATCGTCGCGACGGTGGCAGGACTCGCCACCAACCTGCTCGGCTGGAAGCTGCCTGCGCTCGCCGCGGGTTTCCTCGCGAAACTCGGCACCGCGAGTGTGCCGCTCGCGCTGATGTGCATCGGCGCGGGACTGACGCTCTCAGGCATCCATGCCCATCGGGGGCTGATCGCATACTTCTCGACGATCAAACTCGCGGTGTTCCCGGCGCTCGCGCTCGCGTTCGCGAAGCTGATCGGGCTCGGTCCGCTCCAGACGCAGCTCGTCGTGCTGTTCGCCGCGCTGCCGACCGCGTCGACCAGTTACGTGCTCGCCGCGAGGCTGGGCGGCAATGCGGCGCCGGTAGCGGCAACGGTGACCGCGCAGACGCTCGTTTCGATGGTGACGATGCCTCTGTGGATCCTGCTCGCCGCGCGTTGATTCACGCTTTCACACCGTGCCGCTCGAGCGCCCACGCGACGTGCTCGCGCACGAGCGCTGACGGGTGATCGGCGCGGGCGCGCAGCGCGGCGACGACCTCGGTCGTGGTCGGCGCGTTGCCCAGCCCGACCGCCAGATTGCGCAGCCAGCGTTCGTAACCGATGCGGCGGATCGCCGATCCGGCGTGACGCTCGTCGAACTCGGTTTCGGTCCACGCGAACAGCTCGACCAGCGTCGCCGAATCCAGACCGTCGCGCACGTCGAAGTCCGGCAGTGTCGCGACGCGGGCGAATTTGTTCCACGGGCAGGCGAGCTGGCAGTCGTCGCAGCCGTAGACGCGATTTCCGATCAGCGGACGAATCGGTTCCGGAATCGCGGTCTTGTGCTCGATCGTCAGATACGAGATGCAGCGCCGCGCGTCGACCTCGTAGGGGCCGACGATCGCGCGCGTCGGGCAGACTTCGAGGCAGCGCGCGCACGTGCCGCAGTGTTCGGTCTGCGGTGAATCGGGCGGCAGCGGCAGCGCCGTGATGATCTCGCCGAGGAAGAACATCGACCCGGCATCCTGCGCGAGCAGAAGCGTGTGCTTGCCGCGCCACCCGAGGCCCGCGCGCCGCGCGAACTCGACTTCGAACACCGGCGCCGAGTCCGTGCAGACCCGGTAAGCGAACGGACCGATCTCCTCGACGACCCGGGCGGCGAGCTTCTGCAGGCGGTCGCGCAGCACCTTGTGGTAGTCGCGCCCGCGCGCATAGATCGACACGACCGCTGCGTCGGGCTGGGCGAGGCGGCGCCGCTCGCGATCGACCCAGTCGTCGCCGTCGCCGCGTGGCCGATAGTCCATTCGCACCGCGATGACGCTCATCGCGCGCGCGCCGTCGGGCAGAAGCCGTGAAGGATCGGCGCGCAGCGAGGCGTGCCGGGCCATGTAGTCCATCTCGCCGTGGCGCCCCAGCGCCAGCCAGCGCTGCAGCCGCTCGCTTGGCACTTCCACGTCGACGTCGGCGATCCCGACCGCCGAGAATCCGAGCTCGCGCCCCCACGCCTTGATCGCGTGCGCAAGCGCCGAGAAATCGATCGAGCGATCGGCGTCGGTATGCTTGGGACGCACCTCGTTCATCGACGCAGTCTAGTGCCCCAATCACAACCGCTCGCCGCCGCGCACTTCGAGCTCGCCGACGAAGCCGCGACCGCGCGCCTCGGCGCGCTGCTCGCGCACGCGCTGCAGAAGCAGCGCGCATCGATCGAAGCCAGCGGCTTCGTCATCGGACTCAGCGGCGATCTCGGCGCAGGCAAGACCGCGCTCGTGCGCGCCATGCTTCGCGCGCTCGGTGAAACCGGCCCGGTCAAGAGTCCCACATTCGCGCTGCTTGAACCTTACGTTGTTTCGAGATTAAACTTCTATCACTTTGATTTCTATAGATTCGCCGATCCGGAGGAGTTCGCTGCTGCCGGATTTCGCGAACTGTTCGGGCCGGGTGCGGTGTGTGCGATCGAGTGGCCCGAACGCGCGAGGGGCGCGCTGCCAACGCCCGATCTCGCGCTGACGTTGAAGGTGAAGGGCGAAGGGCGCGGCGTCGATGCCGCCGCGTACAGCGCAACGGGAGCCGCATGTCTGAACGAGATCGCCGCCGCCTGGAAGACCCGCAGCGACGCCGGATGATCCGCGCGGGTGCGGCCGGCACGCTCGTTCTATCGCTGACTCCGTTCGAGATCGCACGCGGCGCCACGCTGCTCGGCGTTCGCGTCTGGCCCGCCGCCGATTACACGCGCGTGACGCTCGAGCACGACGCGCCGTTGAAGTTCAATCACTTCCTGTTGCGCGACACCCCGCCGCTGCGGCTCGTCGTCGATATCGAAGGCATCGATCTGACGCCGCAGTTGAAGGAGCTGGTCGGCAAGGTCGAACCCGACGATCCCTACATCGCGCTCGTTCGCATCGGCCAGAACCGGCCGCGCGTCGTTCGCCTCGTCGTCGAGCTGAAGGAAGACGTCAACCCGCAGGTGTTTTCACTCGATCCGATCGGCCCTTACCAGCATCGGCTGGTCATGGACCTGGTTCCGGTGAACCCGCCCGATCCGCTGCTCGCGCTGCTGCGCGAAACCGAAGCGCGCCGCGCCGCCGGCGCTTCCTCGACGCCGGCGCCGGTGCCGCAGGACGAGGCGGCGCTCGAGCGCGAGATCGAGAGATCGCTCGGCGCGGTCGAGGCGAAGCCCGCCGCCCGCGGCAAGCCGCGCGACGAAGAGCGCGTCACGCGTTATGCGACCATCGCGATCGACCCCGGTCACGGCGGCGAGGACCCCGGCGCGATCGGCAAGCGCGGCACGTACGAGAAGAACGTCACGCTGTCGATCGCGCGCCGCCTCGCCAAACTGATCGAAGCCGATCCGAGCATGCGCGTGCTCCTGACGCGCGACGGCGACTACTTCGTTCCGCTGAACCAGCGCGTCGCCAAGGCGCGGCGCGTGCAGGCGGATCTGTTCGTCTCGATCCACGCCGACGCGTGGATCCGTCCCGACGCGCGCGGCTCTTCGGTCTTCGCGCTGTCCGAGCGCGGCGCGACGAGCACCGCGGCCGCGTGGATGGCGCGGCGCGAGAACGACGCCGACCTGATCGGCGGCGTCAACCTCGGCCAGCACGACCATCAGCTCGCGCGCGTGCTGCTCGATCTGTCGACCACCGCGCAGATCAACGACAGCCTGCGCTTCGGCAACGCGGTGCTGCGCGAGCTCGAGCGCGTGAACTCGCTGCACAAGCCGCGCGTCGAGCAGGCCGGATTCGCCGTGCTGAAAGCGCCCGACATCCCGTCGATCCTCGTCGAGACCGCGTTTATCAGCAATCCGGAAGAAGAGCGCCGACTCAAGGACGACGCCTACCAGCAGCGCATGGCGCAGGCGATCTACGACGGCATCCGCCGCTACTTCGCCAAGCACCCGCCGCGCGCGCGCAGCCCGCTCGGATAGCGGCCGCGGTCAGTCGCGGTCGCGCGGCGGCCGCACCGATACCGCGCGCGCCGTGCCGGACACGGGCCGCTGCCAGGCGCCGGTCAGGCGCATCAGCGCGCCCAGTGCGAGCGGGCCCAGCACCGCGGCGATGCCGACGATCAGGATGATGCCGAGGTTGTCGCGCACGATCGGCACGTTGCCGAACAGGTACCCGCCGCCGACGAGCGAAACGACCCACAGCAGCGCGCCGGCGACGTTGAAGAGCTGGAACTTGCGAAAGTCCATGCCCGATGCGCCGGCGACCAGCGGCGCGAACGAACGCACCACCGGAACGAAGCGCGCGATCATGATCGTCTTGCCGCCGTGCCGCTCGTAGAAGTCGTGCGTCTTCATCAGCGCGGCCAGATCGATCCAGCGAATCGTTCCGTCGTAGACCTTGCGGCCGAGCCAGGAGCCGATCAGGTAGTTCAGGGTGTTGCCGAGGATCGCGCCGATCGAGATCAGCACGATCAGCGCGTAGACGTCCATGTAACCCCCCGCCGCGACCGCGCCGGCGACGAACAGCAGCGAGTCCCCGGGCAGGAAGGCCATGAAGACCAGCCCCGTCTCGGAGAAGAAGATCGCGAACAGCGTGACGTAGACCCACACGCCGTGCTTCTGCGCCATGGACAGCAGAAACTGGTCCATCGCGGTGAACAGATCGCCCCAGTTGATGCCTTCCATCGGGTGCCGCGTGCTGACTTGGAGCGCTCCGCGCATTCGCAGCCGGGGCGCAAAAGGATGGGTCTTACGAGGAAAGAAGCCGCCGGATCATACGCGAGCGATCCGATGCCGCTACCCGGGCTTGCACCGGGGCGGCGCGCGGGGCGCTTCCTATAATCGCCGCCATGTCCTCGCCGCCGCTTGCGCCGGTTTCGGGGCGGCGCGCGATCCGTCCGCTGCCCGATCCGCTGATCAGCCAGATCGCCGCCGGCGAAGTCGTCGAACGCCCCGCCTCGATCGTCAAGGAACTCGTCGAGAACGCGCTCGACGCCGGCGCCACGCGTATCGACGTGCGGCTCGAAGGCGGCGGCATCCGCCGCGTGCTGGTCGCCGACGACGGTTGCGGCATCCCCCGCGACGAGTTGCCGCTCGCGCTGGCGCGCCATGCGACCAGCAAGATCGCGAGCCTGCAGGATCTGGAGTCGGTGCTGTCGCTCGGGTTCCGCGGCGAGGCGCTCGCGGCGATCGCCTCGGTCGCGGCGGTCAGCATCATCTCGCGCGAGCGCGATGCGCCGAGCGCGTTTCGCATCGAAGGCGAAGGCGGGACGATCGAACCGGCCGCCGGCCCGCCCGGCACGCGCGTCGAAGTCGCCGACCTGTTCTTCAAGACGCCTGCGCGCCGCAAGTTCCTGCGCGCCGAGGCGACCGAGCTCGGCCACTGCATCGCGCAGGTCGAACGCATCGCCGCCGCGCACCCGGCCGTCGCTTTCACCGTGACGCACGAGAGCCGCATCGTTCGCGACCTGCCTGCGACGACGCTGCAGGATCGCGCGATCGCGTTGATGCCCGAGGGTTTCGCCGGCGAGAGCCGCACGGTCGATGCGCAGGCCGGCGCGATCCGGCTGCGCGGCTGGGTCGGACTGCCGACGGCGGCGCGCGCGCGCGCCGACAGCCAGTACTTCTACGTCAACGGCCGCTACGTGCGCGACAAGGTGCTCGCGCACGCGGTGCGCGCTGCGTATGCCGACGTGCTGCACGGGCAGTCGCAGCCGACGTACGTGCTGTTCCTCGACATCGACCCGGCTCGCGTCGACGTCAACGTGCATCCGACCAAGATCGAGGTGCGCTTCCGCGATTCGCAGGCGGTGCACCAGTTCGTGCTGCACGCGGTGCAGGAAGCGCTCGCGCCCCTGCGACAAGGGTCGTTCGACCCGGCTCGGGACACGCCTTCGGCGCGCGACGTGGCGCCCGCACCCGCAACCCAGCGGATGCCGTGGGCGCAGAGCGCCGCGCAACCCGCGCTCGGCATCGCGCAGCCGGTGGCGGCGTACCTGGCGATGCTCGCGCCTGCGGCCGGGCGCCCGGTCGCTGAAACCCCCTTGGCAGAGGGCAGCGACGCCGACTTCCCGCTCGGGTTCGCGCTGGCGCAGCTCGCGGGCGTCTACGTGCTCGCGCAGAACCGTGCAGGGCTCGTGCTGGTCGACATGCACGCCGCGCACGAGCGCATCGTCTACGAAAAGCTCAAGCGCCAGCTCGATGCGCGCGCGATTCCGCAGCAACGCCTGCTGATCCCGCAGGTGTTCGCGGCCGACGCGCTCGACATCGCCACCGCCGAGGAGCACGCAGCCACACTGGCCGCGATCGGTCTCGACCTCGCGCCGGCGGCACCCACGCAGCTCGCGCTGCGCGCGGTGCCCGCGCTGCTCGCCGGCGCCGACGGCGCCTCGCTCGCGCGCGACGTGCTGCGCGATCTCCGCGAGTTCGGCGGCTCGCGCGTGCTGACCGAGCATCGCAACGAGCTGCTCGCCACGCTCGCCTGCCATGGCGCGGTGCGCGCGAACCGGCGCCTCACGCTCGACGAGATGAACGCGCTGCTGCGCGAGATGGAGGCGACCGAACGCGCCGACCAGTGCAACCACGGCCGGCCGACCTGGATCCAGCTTTCGCTCGCCGAGCTGGACAAGCTCTTCCTGCGGGGTCGATGAGCGCAGCCGTCGCCCGCGCCGCGCTCGTCGCGCTGCTGCGCGCCCTTCTTGCATGGGCGCCCGCGGCGGCGGCCGCCGACGAACGGCCGCAGCCGATCGTCGATACGCACGCGCACCTCGAGCATCTGGGCGGCATCGCGCAGTTCGGCGCCGCGCTCGATGCCGCCCTCGCGGAGATGGACCGGCTCGGCGTTCGAGCGAGCGTCCTGATGCCGCCGCCGCAGGCCAAGGACAACCGGTTCTTCTACGACATCGAGGCGCTGAAGTTCGCGGTCGAGCGCCACCCCGGGCGGTTTCTGCTGGTCGCGGGCGGCGGCACGCTCAACCCGACGATCCTGCGCACCCCGCCCGACGCGGTCGACGAGCCGACGCGACAGCGATTCCGCGAACAGGCCGAGCGTCTGCTCGCGCAGGGTGCCGTCGGCTTCGGCGAGATCACCGCGCATCATCTCTCGCTTCCGGCGATGGGACCGATGCACGGCTATTCGGTCGTGCCGGCGGACCATCCGCTGTTGCTGCTGCTCGCCGACATCGCCGCCGAACGCAACGTGCCGATCGACCTGCACTTCGATGCGGTGCCCGAGCCGATGCCGGTGCCGGCGCCGATTTCGCAGAACCCGAACAATCCGCGCACGCTCGACGCGAACCTCGCCGCCTTCGAACGATTGCTCGCGCACAACCGCAACGCGAAGATCGTCTGGGCGCACGCCGGGTCCGACCCGCTGCGAACACGCACGCCGGCCCTGTGCCGCGAGCTGCTGGCGCGCCATCCGAACCTCGCCATGAGCCTGCGCGGCGGCGGGCGCGGCACGCCGCATCCGAGTTTCGCGCTCGACGAGGAAGGTCGGCTCAAGCCGGCGTGGGTGAAGCTGATCGCCGATTTCCCCGACCGCTTCGTGCTCGGCAGCGACCGCTTCCATACGGCCGCCGCGCCGCGCACGCCGCTGCTCGCGCAGACGCTGCCGAACCTGCGCCGGCTCGTCGATCAGCTCCCGGCCGCTATCGCGCGGCGCGTCGCTATCGACAACGTCGAACGGCTGTACGGTCTGCCGCCGGGCTGGGCCGCATCGATCGCGCGGACGCAGTGAACGACGAGGCTCTTTCCCCACGGGCGGCGCTCGCATGACGCAGTCCACCGCGCGACTCGCCGCTACCGGGCTGACCGCGACGACGGTGCTGTGGTTCACCGCGGCGCTGTCGATGCTGCAGCCGCTGGCGACCGATCTGTACCTGCCGACGCTACCGGGCATCGCGGCGTACTTCGAAACCAGCGTGGTCACCGTGCAGTGGACGCTGTCGATCTTCGTCGCCGCTTTCGGCGCATGGCAGCTCGTCGCCGGACCGGTGTCGGATCGCTACGGCCGCTATCCGGTGATCGTCGCGGGCGCGCTCGTCTACTGCGGCGCGAGCGTGCTCGCGATGGTCGCGCCGACGATCGAGGTGCTGATCGGGGCGCGCCTGCTGCAGGCCGTCGGCGCGTGCTCGTGCCTCGTCGGCGCGCGCGGCTTCGTACGCGATCTGTACGCGCCGACCGAAGGCGCGCGCCTGCTCGCTGCCGCAGCGACGATCATGAGCTTCGCGCCGCTGACCGGACCGGTCCTGGGCGCGTATCTGTACGTCGCGTTCGGCTGGCGCTCGGCCTTCGCGCTGCTCGCCGCGTTCTCGCTGCTGCTGGCGACGGCCGCTGCAGTCAAGCTCAAGGAAACGAACCTGCACCGCAACCCGCACGCGCTGCGCATCGCACCGATGCTGCGCACGTATGCGGAGGTCGTGCGTTCGCCCGCATTCCGCGCATATACGCTGTCGGCCTCCGCCACCTACGCGGGCCTGTTCGCGTTCATCTCCGGATCGTCGTTCGTTCTGATCCGCGTGCTCGGCGTATCGACGACCGCCTACGGTTTTTCCTTCTCGACGATGGTCGCGGGTTACCTCGTCGGCACGCTCGTCTGCCGCCGCTTCGTCGTGCGGCACGGGTTGCAGCGAACGATTTACGCCGGCGCTTCGCTTCAGGCCGCCGCGGGGCTCGCGATGGCGCTGCTGGCGATCGCCGGCGCGCACGCGCCCGCTTCGATCGTCGTGCCGATGTTCTTCTACGGCATCGCGCACGGCATGATTCAGCCGCCCGCCCAATCGGGCGCGGTCGCGCCTTTCCCGAGAGCCGCCGGCGCGGCGGCCGCGCTGATGGGCTTCACGATGATGCTGATTGCGTCGTTCGTCGGTTTCTGGATCGGCGCGAGCTACAACGGCACCGTCTATCCGCTGACGTTGACGATCTGCGCCACGTCGCTCGCGTCGGCGGCCATCGCGTTCACCCTCGTCCGGCACCACGGCGATGTCGCACAGCACGGTTGACGCCGTTTTGCTCCTGGGCCCCACCGCCTGCGGCAAGAGCGCGCTGGCGATGCGGCTGGCCGACGAGATCGCGCTCGAGATCGTCTCGGTCGACTCGGCGCAGGTCTATCGCGGCATGGACATCGGCACCGCCAAGCCGAGCGCGGCCGAACGCGCGCGCGTTCGGCATCATCTGATCGACCTGCGCGATCCGAGCGAGCCGTACTCCGCCGCCGACTTCGTGCGCGACGCGGCCGCCGCGATCGCCGACATCCGCGCACGCGGAAAGCTGCCGCTCGTCGTCGGCGGCACGATGCTGTACGCGAAAGCGTTGCGCGAGGGACTGAGCGCGCTGCCTTCGGCGGATCGCGAAGTGCGCGCACGGATCGAAGCGCGCGCGAAGGAGATCGGCTGGCCCGGGCTGCACGCGGAACTGGCGCGTGTCGATCCGGCGACCGCACAGCGGCTGCCACCGAACGACAGCCAGCGCATCCAGCGCGCGCTCGAAGTGTTCGAGCTGACCGGCGTGCCGATGTCGGCGCTTCTGGCCGCGACGGATCGCCCGCCGCTGGCGCTCGCAACGATCGCGCTGCTGCCGCACGATCGGGCTGAGTTGCACCGGCGCATCGAACAGCGCTTCGACGCGATGCTCGCCGCCGGCTTTCTCGACGAGGTGCGGGCGCTGATGGCGCGCGGCGACCTGAACCCGGACCTGCCGGCGCTGCGCGCGGTCGGCTACCGGCAAGCGTGGGAGCACCTGGCGCGCGCC